>Ga0078972_1000139_pt1 | contig 297060 bp, 270 predicted proteins | sample YelNatPaOPGAMG01_FD_67568 | JGI IMG/M metagenome (GOLD analysis project Ga0078972, IMG submission 67568) | Hot spring thermophilic microbial communities from Obsidian Pool, Yellowstone National Park, USA - OP-RAMG-01 (SPADES assembly) (version 2) | ecosystem: Environmental > Aquatic > Thermal...
CGATGCCGTTTAAAAAAGCGCCGAATCAATCCCGTGCCGCCGAAGCTGGTTATCCCTTTACCGGTAAATGTTTCCTGGACTTTGGGGCTTTTTTCTGCTATGGTCTTTTTCACTTGTTGAGCGCCTCCCCTATAGTTCTAAGGTCCTTTCGGATGCCCTTATTTTACTATAGTCGGAGGCACTTTTGTTATAAATTATCCCCCGCTCATGCATAATTTGGGTTCAAGTGATGGGTTACTACTAAGTGGCCGATTTGATTGCAAAGGTATTGCTTAGGATATCTTAAGAGATCGGCCGGCCTTGACCAGGACGCTTTGGATCTTACTTTCCATTCTGGACTCCGAACCTTTTCGGTAATCGAATCTAACCTGGAGGCTGATCCGGTGGCAGTCCTTTTCCAGTTCCCGGAAGCAGCGGGTGAGGAGGTGCAAGAGGTCGTCCCACTCCCCTTCGACCACCGTGCCCATGGGATTCAGACGATAATTAAGGCCGCTGTCATCGACGATCCTTAGGATCCGAGCCACATAAGGGCTGAAGCTGTCCCCTTTGTCCAAGGGGATCATGGAAAATTCCATCAGGGTCATAAACCGACCTCCTTGGGTTACTTGGGTTGCTTGGGTTACTTGGGTTATTTGGGTTACTTGAGTTTGTTGGGTTTGTTGGGTTTTCTCTGAACTCCGAACTCCGAACTCTTGATGCTGGATACTGGATACTGGATGCTGAATCCTCGCTCCTTTATCCTGTATTCTGAACTCTGAACTCAAAACCGTGAAGCGTTCCTCGTGAAGCCTATCTCGTCCAGGGTTCATTGGGTTACTTGGGTTGCTTGGGTTGTTGGGTTGATGGGTGGCCGGCGGTGGGGCCTCTCCGTTTTACAATGTCTTATAAAGGCATTCCGCCCGAACCCCGTCCACTATCTTTTTTTGAATAGATCGGCCAGGGTCCCCAGCTTCCCCGTGGCCTGAATCCGCTCTTGGTAATCTTTCACCTCGGCATGCTCCTCCTGGTCCAAGACCGCCTTCTGGGAAAGGGATATCCTGCCTTGGTCGTCGATGCGGATGATCTGGACCTGAATTTCATCCCCTTCCTTCCAGCCCTTGGAGGCGCGGTCGAGGGGTGGAGCGGTCGTTTCGCTGTTGTGCAGCAATCCCCTTTGATGGGGTCCCAAATCGGGAAGGTCCACAAAATACCCGTAGGGCTTGACGGACCTGACGATGCCTTTGCCGGTCCACCCCACCCGGGGCAGGGGAAGACCTGGGGAAGGGAAAGGGGAAGAGGCGGGAAGACCGTTTTCCTCCAGGGCGCTCAGGGGTTCCTCGGTCTTTTTCCGTCTTCTCCGGATGATGTTTCCGCTCCTGGTTTGGGTTTCCTCAAAGAGATCCGTATCCGCAAAAGAAGAGGCCTCTTTCAACGAAAGGGAGATTCTTCGTTGTTCACGGTTGATTTCCAGAACCATGACCTCGACCGGCTGGCCTTCCTTTAGGGCCTCCCGAGGATGGTGTATCCGTTTCTTACTGATTTCCGAGATATGGACCAACCCTTCCAGACCCGGGGCGATTTCCACAAAGGCCCCGTATGGGACCAGATTACGCACCGTCCCGGTCAAGATGTCCCCTTCTTCGAAATCAAAATCCCCTTCCCAGGGATCGGGTTCCAAGGCCTTTATGGATAAAGAGATGCGTTCTCCGTTTTTTTCGTCTCCTTTGACTTCGAGGACCTTGACCGCCACTTCCTGACCGAGGGAGAGGACATCGGCCGGATTTTTTACGGTGCTTAGGGAGATCTCCGAGACATGCACCAGCCCCTCGACCCCGCCCAGGTCAACAAAGGCCCCGAAAGGGGTCAAGCGGGTGACCCGCCCGGTAAAGGTGGCTCCGGCGGTCAACCGTTCCCGGGTGGCCTGGGCCTGGGCCTCTTTTTCGGCCTTGAGCACGGCCCGTCGGGAAAGGACGATGTTTCGCCCTTCTTCTTCATACTGGGTAACCAAAAATTTCTGGGTGGTGCCGACAAAGGCCTCTGGTTTGTCCAAGTAAGTCAGGTCCATTTGGGAAAAGGGGCAAAAGGCCCTGACCCCGGAGATGGACACTTCCAGACCCCCCTTGTTGATCCCAGTAACCGTCCCTTCCACCGGGACCTTGGCCTCGAAGGCCTTACGCACCAGGGCTTGACCGGCCGCACCCGGGCCGCCCCGGAGGGAATTCCCGAGGTGGGCACCGGAAGGACCGAAGCCGATAAAGGTCAATTCCACTTCTTGGCCTACTTCGATGGTTAGTTCTCCCTTTTCATCCAAAAACTCCTGGACTTCGGCCCACCCTTCGGATTTGGCCCCGAAATCGATGAAGACCGCCTCCTGGGTGATCAAGACCACCTGGCCCTTCACCCTTTCCCCCGGCGTCAAAGGGCCTTCGAGGAGGGGGGCTTCCCTTTGCTCCAAGAGCTCGGCAAAAGTCATTTCCTTTTCTTCTTCCATCATCACTTCTTCTCCCGACGGTCGGCTAATCTTTTTTCAGGGTCAACCGGACCCCGTCTTGCAAGGCCCCGTCCAATCCCACTTCGTTCCCCCAGGCATCGAAAACCTTGGCCCCTTTTTCGATCTCGGCCGTGAGTCCGGCTTGATTCAAGGCCATTCGGACGGTCAGGCCTTCCATGAGATCCAGAGGCTGATCGTTGATGAAAATACGCATCCCCTTACTCCCCCTTTTTGATCCGGCCTTCCACCGAGGCGAAGACGGTTTTTTGGCTCTTGATGTAGTGGACCACCAGGTCGCGGATTTCATGCCCCAGATCGAAGAGCAGGACCCGTCCGGCCTTGGGCGGATCCCCTTCCTTCAAGAGGGAAAGGTCTTTCAGTATGGCATAGCCGTCTCCTCCTGCCACCAGGAAATCATTGGTGGCCAGGGTATACCAGGCCTCGGGATCCAGGGGTTTTTCTCCCACTTGAAAGGAGACGATTTTTTCATTTTGAGGGCGTCGGGGGTCATAAAGGATACGCACCCCGGAGACCTGGGGATAGCGGCCCCCGCCCTCGGGATCTGACAGGCCGTATTCAAAAATCGCCTTCAATTCCTTGCCCCGGACCTTGAGGACCACCGGGTAATTGGTGAATGGCAAAACGGCATAGAGGTCCTTCATGCGCACCGGGCCCTTGAGGATGTCGGTCCGCAAGGCACCGCCGTTGATCAAGGCCGCATCGGCCCGCGTGGCCTGTCGCAAGATGTCAGCCACCAGGTTGCCTAAATTCGTTTCTTGGACACGGGCCCCTTGGGCCTTTAAATCCTCCAAGGCCTCCCCGATCACCTCATCCAGGATGCCCGCCGCCTTTTCTTTGTAACTGTCCACCACGGCCTTCACCGCCTCATGGGGTGACTGCCGATCAGGGCCGATAAGGATCAGTCTCCCTTCGGAGCGGACGATCCTCTTTTCTTGCAGCCACAGATCGAGGACCCCTAAGACCTTGGCATGTTCCCAGGCCTGGACGATGAGGGTTCCCTTGACCACCATGGGTTTTTCTATCCGCGTATGGGTATGCCCCCCGACGATGACCTGGATCCCTTCGACGGCCTCGGCCAGACGGATATCGGCCGGCAGCCCCAAGTGGGAAAGGACGATGACCAAGTCGGCCCGGCCGTCGATTTCTTTAAGGACTTCCCGTAGGCGATCGACGGCCGAGGTAAAGACCAGGCCCTCGACATTTTTCGGGTGGGTGGTGACGGGTGTCTCCTCGGTGACCAGTCCGAGGATCGCCGTCCTGATGCCGGCGATTTCTTTTATGATATACGGCTGGATCCCGGGGACTCCCCTGACATTGGCGGCCAGGACGGGGAAGCGGGCCTCCTTGATCCTCTCCTGCAATACGGCGGGGCCGAAATCAAATTCGTGATTGCCCAGGACCATGGCCGTAAAGTCCATGCGGTTCATCACCTCCATGGACGATCGCCCTTCGAAGAGGTTGGCCCAGGGGTTCCCCTGAATCATATCCCCGGCGGCCAGAAACAGGGTCGGGGCTTCCTGGCGCAGCCGGGAGACCTCACCGGCCAGATAGGCGATCCCGCCCATGACCGTTTTGCTTCCCGAGGGCTGATAAGGTTCGGCATACCCGTGGAAGTCGTTGAGATAGAGGATCCGCAGCGGCACGGGTTCGCCCCCCCAGAGGGTAAAGGGGATCAACAGGAGGAAACCAAGGATAAGGAGGCGGAAAACAGGGCTTTTTTTAATCATGATTTTTTTTTCCTGAGAAAAACGGCATCGAGGGCCTTCACCCCATGTCCCAAGGGAAGGACCATTAAGGGATTTACATCTATTCCTTCGAATCGGTTTCCCAAATCGTGAACCAAACGAGAAAAATTCACCGTCCCTTGGATCAGGGCCGGTATATCGCCCGGCGGTTTTCCTCTGATCCCCTCCAGTATAGCCCATCCTTTCAAAGAACGCCAGAGGGCTTCGGCTTCTTGAGGGTCCAACGGGGCCTGGGCAAAGGCCACATCTTTAAAGACTTCGACCCAAAGGCCTCCCAGGCCGGCAACCAGGATCGGACCGAAATGGGGATCGTTGACCATGCCTAAGAGGACTTCCACCCCCAAAGGGACCATTTCCTAGACCAGGAATCGTTCCTCTCCCGTCCCTTCTTTAAGGGCGGGGAACCGTTCTTCCAATATGTACACGGCCTTTTCCAATTCCCCGGGGTCCTTCAAATGGAGCATCACCCCTCCCCGTTCGGTCTTATGGGTGATCTTGGAAGAAAGGATTTTCAAGGCCAGAGGATACCCGATTTCTTCGGCGGCCTGGAAGACCTCCTGCCGTGTAGCCGCTATCCTTTCCCGGGTCACCGGGATGGAGTAAGCTTCGAGAATGCGTTTTCCTTCCCATTCATTCAAATCCCGGTCAAGGTCCAGGGTAGGGAGGGGTGGAGCGGGCGGTGCGGCCGGGAAGGAAGGCTTTGCCCCTGAAATGCGGCGGAGAAATCGGGCGTATTCGATGAGGCCCCCCATGGCCCCTACGGCCCTTTCCGGATTGCCGAAGACGGGTAGTTGGAAACGGCGGGTCATGCGCACGGCCATGCCGGGAAGGAAGGTGACCAAAAGGATCGGTTTATGATGCGCAGAGACGATCTTTCGCACCTCCCGAACGAAACCCCCGTCCGTCCACAGTCGGATTTCCTGGAGGCGCAGGCCTTTATTTTTCTCTTCCCTTTTCTTTTCCGCCGGAAGGGATGAGGGGCCGCCTTGGCGGAGAAAAGAAAGGGTGAGCAGAGAAAGGACCTTTTGTTTGAGGATCAGGCGGGACCAGCGGCCGAATTGTTTTATGAATTTGCTGAAGCCGGCGAGCATCCCCAAGGCGATGACGGCGTCGATTTCTTCCGAGGCGGTCAGGGTCCGTAAGACCTCGATATGGGCCCGCCGATTGGGCGTCCCCACCAGATCCAAGGGATTCTGACGACTCCAGAAAGGGGGCAGAAAGCGGTCCAGCCTGTCGATCAAGGCCTGGGACAGAGGGGGCAAAGGCAGGCCTTTCAGGGCGGCGGCGTCGGCCGTGGCCACCCCCCATCCGCCGCCTAAAGAGACCACCCCCAGGTTGTCCCCTCGCGGGGGTGCAAGGAGGCTGAAGGTCTTGAGGAGATCAATCAATTCTTCGGTGGACTGGGCCTCGATAATCCCCGCCTGTCTAAACAAATCGGAAACCATCTTGGGGGACTGGGATACGGCCCCGGAATGGGAACGGGCGGCCGAAGCCCCTGCGCGGGTTTTCCCCGCCTTCAAGGCCAAAACGGGTTTGTGAGGGGTTATCTCCCGGGCGATGCGGAAAAAGGCCTCGCCGTTGCGGATGCTTTCCAGATAGAGGACGATCACCTTGGAGTGATCGTCCCGGCCGAAATAGTTCAGGTAGTCTTCTACTCCCAGCATGGCCTCGTTTCCTGAGCCGACGAAACGGGCCACTCCCACCCCTTCCTTTTGGCCGAGTTCCATGATTTGGGTGCCGATGTTTCCCGATTGGGAAATGATATCCACCGGACCAGGGGGCGTGCGCAGGGGCATAAAGAGGATCTCCAGCCGGGCCGGGGTACTGACCAAACCCATGGTGTTGGGGCCGACGATCCGAACCCCACAGGCCCGGGCGGTTTGAACCAACCTCTGTTCGAGACGGGCCCCTGCTTCCCCGACTTCCTTGAAGTTGGAGGCGATGACCAAGGCGTTGGGTATGCCCAATCGTCCCAGTGCCTCGATCAAGGGGATGGTCTGCACGGCCGGGACGGCCAGAACGGCCAGGTCCACCGGGGCGGGCAAAGAAGCCGGATCCGGATAGGCCTTTCGGCCCAGGACATATTTTTCACGAGGGTTGACCAGGTAAACCGGTCCGGAAAAACCGGAGGTGAGCAGGGTGGCGGCCAGGTTGAAGCCCCATTTGCCGAAAACGTTCGAAGCCCCGATCACGGCCACCGCCCTGGGGAAAAACAGGGTGTGGAGATCCTCCGGAGGATTAAGCATGGTGACCTATCTTTTCCTTGAAGAGGGCTACGGCCCTGGGAATGGAGCGACGCAGAAAGGCCTGCTGGTCCATGGGGGTCAATTGCAGGTATTCCTCATATCCCGGATGACCGGATGCGATCCGAGGGACCTCCAGAAGGGGAGGGGGACCTTCCCGATGAAAACGACGGATCATGGTGACGATGGGTTCTGTGGAAAGGAGGGGTTCTTCAAGCCACCCCAGGCGGCGCATGCATTCGAAGCGGACCAGGTCCATCAATACAAAAAAGAGATCCAAGAGGGCGTTGAGTTCAGTGGGAGGTAGGTCCGGGAAATCCGCCCCGATTCCCAAGTCTAAAGCCCGCATGATCAGGTCCTGCAGCAAATAGCGGCCCCCCTCGTCTTCGGCCAAAAAGGAGATCACTTCATCGGGGAGATCCTTAAAGCGGGTCGTCTCATTGAAGGAGGGGAGGGAAGGGAAGTAGCGCTGCCATTCCTGAAAACCCCGCCGCGCCGCCTTCCGGTCTTTTATGTTTTCCAGGTATACGACCTTGTTCATCCGCTGGTTTCTGTTCAAGAAGGGGAATGACCCTTCGGGAAAGACTTCTTTTGAATTTTTTCAATGGGGCCTTTTTTCGGCATAAGGCCGTCCAGATAAATATAGCGGATTTTTCATAAAATACAATTCAGAAAATGACTTTGACAGTTTTTCGGAAATCTGTTATGCCTTTTAATCAGTTATGAGTACGGACGTCGACGATCATCCTTCCCGTTTGATGGACCACCTGCGATCCCTTTTCAAAAGGAAAAGGAAGGAATCCCCGCCCGAGTCGGTTTTGGAGAAGGATTTCCAGGAACTGATCGATCAAGGGGAGGAACAAGGGATTTTGACCCCTGAACAAGGGGACATGATCCAGAGCATCTTCGATTTCAAGGATAAGGTGGTCCGGGAGGTCATGGTGCCCAGGACGGAAATGCACATGATCGAGGCCGGGGCCACCATTCAGACCGTCATTGACCTCACCTTGGAACGAGGGCATTCCCGCCTGCCCATCTATCAAGACCAGCCGGACAATATCGTGGGCATGCTCCATGTCAAGGACCTTTTGCCTTATTGGCATCTCCCGCCCGAAGGCCCGATCCCTTCGGAGATCATTCGGCCGGCCACCTTCGTCCCGGAGACGAAGAAGATCGTCCACCTCCTGCGGGAATTGAAGGCGGCCAAGGTTCACATGGCCATCGTCCTTGACGAATACGGAGGGGTCGCGGGCATGGTGACCATGGAGGACATCATCGAAGAGATCATCGGGGAGATCGAAGACGAATACGACCGGGAAGAACCGCTCTTGAAGATCCTCGAGGACGGTCGGGTCGAGGTGGACGCCCGGCTGGAGATCGAGGCCTTCGAAAGGCACTTCGGCCTCGAGATCGAAGATCGGCACTTCGAGACCGTGGGCGGTTTGATCATTCACCTCCTGGAACGGGTCCCTGAGGTGGGAGAAACCGTATCTTATCAGGGCCTGGAGATGACCGTCCTCGAGGCGGACAAGCGTCGGATCCGGAAGATTCTGGTGGAAAAGAAAGGAGAGCCTTCGGCTTGAAGACCATTCGTTTTTCTACTACGGAAGCTGAAGTACCCATAGCCGAGATCGACGGCAACGACGAGCGGTACCGCCTCTCCTACGGTCGTCCTCTGGACGGGCTTTTGCATTCCCTGGACGCCATCGGTCTTAAGCGGCGGATCCTGCTCCAGGCCAAGGAATCAGGGGGGTTCCGCGTCGTTTCCGGGTGGCGCCGATTAACGGCCCTGAAGAAACGGGGGGCTTCGACCGTCCCGGCGGCGATCGTGTCCGAAGAGACGCCATTTTCCGACCTTTTTCTCTTCAATTTTTTCGACAATGCCGACCGAGGATTCAATGCGGTCGAACAGGCCTTGGCGGTGCAAGGGCTCCGGCGTTTCTTAAAAGATGACACGATCGTCCGGGAATATCTCCCGTACATGGGTCTTCCGCCCCAAGGGGAGGTGCTCTATCGTTTTTTGTCCGTGGCCGAGATGAGTCCGGCCTTTCGACCGGCCTTGCTCGAAGGAAGGCTCTTCCCGGAAACGATGGCGACGATCCGTAAGGAATTCCCCTCTCTGGGGCATTTTCTGCCCGCCTTGTTGCTCTTCCTCCGGTTCAGTTTTCAGAAACAGAAGGCCTTTCTGGCCGACCTCAAAGAAACGGCCGTCCGGCGGCAACAAGGGCCCGAAACGGTCCTCGAGGCCCCGTCTTTACAGCAGATCTTTCAGGCGGCTGATTGGAACGCCCTCCGGAAGGGGGAAGAAGTACGAAAAGTTTTTAAGACCCTTCTTTTCCCGGTCTTGACCGAATGCGAGGAACGCTTCCGATCCGTGATGGCGGAAGGAAAATTGGATGGACGGACTCAAATCATTCCGCCTCCCTTTTTTGAAGGCGGAGCGTACCAATTGCATATCCGCTTTTCCAATCCTCGGGAACTGGCCGACTCCTTGAAAAAGGTGGAGGGGCTGGCCGCAGCGGGGAAGCTGGATGCCCTTCCCTGATTTCGAGAAAATCCTGATCGAAAACGGCGCGGAAGAAACGGAAATCACCCGCCGTATCCTGGCCGCCCTTCCCCGGACGCCGGTGCAGCAGGTGGCCCCCGGCTTCCAGCCTGACAAGCCCGTCTCTTTAAGCCGTTCCAAGCGGATATTATACCTGGCCCGCTTCAAAGGGGAAGCGGTCAAGCCCTGTCCGGGCACGAGAGGTTATCTTTGCTGCGGGTACCGGATCCTGCACATCGGGACCAATTGCCCGATGGATTGCTCTTATTGCATCCTTCAGGCCTATTTCAACCAGCCCTACCTCCGCATCTTCGTCAATGTGGAAGAAATCTTCCAACGCTTGAGGGCCTTTGTCGAAACCTGTCCGCATCGGCCAATCCGTTTGGGCACCGGCGAATTCACCGACAGCCTGGCCCTGGATCCTCTGACCGGCTTCACCCGGATTCTCCATCGGGAGCTGGAATCCCTGGAAGGGGTGGTGGTGGAACTGAAGACCAAGACCGCGGCCGTTTCATCCCTCCTCGATCTCCCTTTCTCCTCCAAACTCATCGTCTCCTGGTCCCTCAATCCCGAAGAGGTCATTCGTCGTGAAGAAAGGTATGCCGCCTCATTGGAAGAACGCCTCGAGGCGGCGGTCCGTTGTCAGGAAAAGGGGTATTTAGTGGGCTTCCATTTCGACCCTATTTTCTATTATCCCGGCTGGGAGGAGGCCTACGAACGGACGGTACGGTCCTTGTTGGCCTCCGTCCGTTCGAAGGGGATCGCTTGGATCAGCCTGGGATGCTTCCGTTATCTACCTTCCCTGCGGGCGGTCATCGAGGCCCGTCATCCCCGGGCCTCCTATATCCATCAGGAATTTATCCCCGCCCTGGACGGAAAGATGCGCTATCCCCAACCCTTGCGCGTTGCCGTTTATCGAAAGATGGTGGAATGGATCCGGAGATATGACGAAGAGGTCCTCCTCTACTTCTGCATGGAAAATCCATCGGTCTGGGAAAAGGTCTTCGCCTTCGTCCCCGGCCGGGAAGGCCCGACCTTGCCGGAGATGCTCGACCGAAGGATCCGACGCTGGTGGCGGGAGGTAAACCGGGAAAAAGGAAGGTGATGCCTTAGGGAAGGAGGGGCGGAATAAACCCCCTTTCGGGAAAAGGGGCCGTCTTTCCCCGCCCCCCCTTTTGCCGGAAGAAGTCCTTTATTGGCCGTGCTTAGGGATTCTGTCCGTATACACTTCGACCTTGGCTTCCTTGAGGGCCTTTTCCACGAATTCGGTAACGGCGCTTTTCTTCAAATCCTGCAAGGCCTTTTCCTTCACCCGGTCCTTGATCTTCTCGTAAGGTTCCAAAAAGGCCTCTTTCTTTTCCTCCACTTTGATGATGTGGTAACCGAATTCCGTTTCCACAATCCCGCTCATTTCTCCGGGTTTCAAGGAAAAGGCCGCTTCTTCGAAGGCCGGGATCATCGTCCCCCGGGCGAAAAAGTCCAGGTCTCCGCCCTTGTCTTTGCTGCCCGGGTCTTCCGAGACCTCGGACGCCGTTTTGGCAAAGTCCTGCCCTTCCTTCAATTTCTTTAGGATCCCCTCGGCCTTTTCTTTTAATTGCTTCTTTTCCTTTTCATCGGCCGCGGCCTCCGTACGGATCAGGATGTGCCGGGCCCGGACCATCTCCGGCGTGCGGAAGTCGTCTTGATGGTCTTGATAATAGGCCTTGGCCTTTTCCTCGCTGACGGTCACCTTGTCCACTACTTCCTTCTGGAGATAGACGGAGGCCAGAAAGTTTTGGGCCATGATCTCCTGTTGGGCCTTGATTTCCGGTTTTTTATCGTATCCCTTCTTCCGGGCCGCATCGGCCACCACTCGGCTGCGGACCAATTGCCAGAGAAGGGCTTCCTTGATTTGGGGATTGCCTTCGATCATTCGGCGTTGGGCCGGATCATGCATCCCGATTACCCGCTCGAGATCGGTGACGGTGATGGTCTTGTTGCCGATCTTGGCCAGGACTTCCTTGTTCCGGTCTTGGGCGAAGGCCCATGGGGGAACGACCAAGAGGGACAAGAGGATGGAGATTGCGAGGTTGCGGTGTCTGGACATGTCAGGTCTCCTTTTCGGTTTTTTTCAGGGCGGCAAGGGTCTTGGGTGAGGACGTTCGGTCCGGGCACATTACCGACGGGCCCTGGCGCGCCTGGCAGGATTCGAACCTGCGACCTACGGATTAGAAGTCCGTTGCTCTATCCGGCTGAGCTACAGGCGCGTGGAAGATCAGCCGTTCCTTGTCGAATAATTAATACGAATCGACGGTGAAGTCAAAGGAAAAGATGGAAAAGGCGGATGATCAATTTACGGTTGACTTTTCCCGAAGGGGCGTTTATAAACCTGAAGTGCCTTTTCACCTTTGTTGAAGAAAGAAAAGGCGGATGTTCTAACCTTGGACGCTCCCCATAGGCAACGGTCGGTGCGGGGGCGTGTCACTCCGGGCGTTGCCCATCGTCTCCAGTATAAGAAGGGCGGATATGACGGGTCCGAAGGATTTGGTGTTGATCCATTGGGAAGACCAACCCGTGTTTTTTGCCCGCATTGAAGAAATCCTTCCGGACGTCAAACCCGGCTGGGTCCGCATGCGCTTTTTGATCCTCCAGGTCCCGGTCTCCATAGGGGAGTGGATCCTCTTGCCCGAATATGTCCAAGGGGAACCTTTTTATATGGGAGGGAAAAAGGTGCGCATCGAAAAAGTCGTTCCTCCCCTTGAGGAGAAAACGTCCCCGCCGCCCTCCTCGAAGGGCAAGGTCGTTTCTTTGCTGGAAAGAAAAGGAAAAAAAGGATGACCCCCGGAAGGTCCTGTCGGGAAATCTCAACCGGAAATCCTTTTCGGGACCGGGGACGGAATGTCTCTGATCGTAGGGAAAGGCCTTGAGGAAAGTTTTATGGAAGACGCAAAAGAACTGGCCCGGATTTTACGGCGCCTTTTGCGATTGAAAAACGGGCCGGTCGCCGTCCGCCTGATCAAAAACCACGAGGAGACCCCGGTCCTGCCGAAGAAACCGGCCCAACCCTATCCCAGTTTTTGCTTGGCCGTAATGGAGGCCTTTAAAGGCCGGTGCTGTTATTTGACCCGTACGGATATCCTCTGCCGCATGGGGCTGGTGACCTTGGGCTTAAGCAAGGATTCTTCCCGGGCGGTGAAGGGCGGGCAAGGAGGTCCTGGGGGGGTATTCGCCAGCGAAGAGGCCTTCCGCAATTATCATTCCAAAAAGATTTGCCTGCCTCCGAACCAGATACGGGGAGTGGTCTTGACCCCTTTGGAAAGAACCGTCGTGGGTTTCGACGTCGTCTTGTTTCGCATCAATCCCGAGCAGGCCATGTGGCTGCTCAACGCCCATCAGTACCGGACCGGTGAACGGATCGATCTGAGCATCGGAACCGGTTTTCAAGGGGTCTGCGGGGATGTAATCGCTTATCCCTATTTGCATCAAAAGGTCAACCTGACCGTCAACGGTGTGGGAGACCGCCTTTCCGTCTCGGCGGGGAAAAACGAATTGTTCATGGGCATACCCGGAAGCCAGGTGGAAATGGTTGCCTCCAATTTGCTCGAAATGTACAAAAAACCGGCCTTTCAAGCCCTCCTTTCCCCCAAGGGTCCGGTCAAGACCTTGCCTACTCGGACGACCTCCCGGCCGTAACCGGGCCGTTCATGGTAATCTCTTCGGCTATGCCGTGTCTTTTTTGAAGGAGTTCTTGGACTTTTCCCCAGTGGATCCGTTCGGTAAGCCCCTTTGTCCGGGCCAAGGTCCGGATATGATCGAGGTAAGATAAACGTTTTTGATAGGTATTGGGGTGCACTTCCAGAAAGATCCTGCCTTCCGGGGTGAGGGCCATTTTTACGGGTTCGTAGACGATGGACAAGGAGGTGCCCACGGTCACATGTTCAAATAGCCAGGCGATGTCTTCGGTGATCATGCGGATACATCCGTGGGAAGTGGAATGGCCTACGCTCTCCGGCCAAGGGGTGGCGTGGATGCCGTAACCCGGTGCGGACAGGGGAAGCCAATACTTACCCAAAGGATTGTCCGGCCCGGGCGGGACCTTTTCCCGGACGACCTTTCCTTCCCGCATCATCTCTTCCTGAATGGACTTGGGGACGCTCCAAGAGGGGTTTTTGACTTTGCCGATGATCCGGAAGGAACCCAAGGGCGTCGGCCAGTCCGGTCGGCCCACCCCCACCGGAAAGCGGCGGAGGATCTCCCCGTTTTCAAAGACATAGAGCATGTGGCCGGGGATGTTGAGCACCAAACCCTCCTTGATGGGCAGGCGGGGATAAATATGCCGGTTGTTGACGATCAGCTTTTGACCCACCGAGAGGGCGTAAGGAGGAAAAAGACGGTTGATCTCCGCCAGATATTCCCAAGCGGATCCTTCATGGCCGGCGATGGAGTAAAGGGAATCCATCTTCCGGACTACATAAAGGTACTCTCCTCCCCGCACCTCCGAGAAAAGGGGCCAGGTAGGCCGATGGGCCCAGGCGGTGGAAGCGGTCGAAAGGGGAAGGATTCCTTGCACAAGGAGGAAGAGGAAACACCCGCCGATGATCTTGGGTAGGGAAACAATCCGGGAATGGGGAGGGCTGTCTTGGGCCATGGTCAAAAGGGGATCCATCCGCCTTTTTACTTAGGGTCGGTAAAACGGTGCACCCCGGTGAATTTCCTTTTTTAATGGGCCTGACCCTTTCTGTCAAGCAAATCATGACGGGTCCTACGAAAAACGGCCTGCCTTTCCCGTTGCAACTCCCTCAACCTTCCATTACAATACCCTTCGCCCCCCTTCCCTTGGTGCCTTGCTTAAAAAGGAATAACCCCTTTCCGGTCAATAGAAAAAGGACCGACGGTGCTGAAGAAAGGAATGCCCCTTGGCGGCCAAGACCCCGGTCACCCTTGAGGGGACCGTTGAGCGGATCACTTATTACAACGAAGGGAATCATTACACCGTCGCCCGTCTACAAGTGGGCGGCCGTCGGGGGACCGTTTCCATCGTCGGCCGGATCCCGTGCCTCCGTCCCGGGGAAACCCTTAGGGTGAGCGGTTATTTTGAGGAACACCCTCAGTACGGACCGCAGCTTCGTGTGGAGGATTACCAAACCGTGCAGCCGGCGACCCTCCAGGGCATCGAAAGGTATCTGGGGTCGGGATTGATCAAGGGGATCGGCCCGGAAACGGCCAAGCGGATCGTCAAGCGGTTCGGATTGGGCACCTTGGAGATCATCGAGAAGGACATCAACCGTCTCGCTCAGGTAGAGGGGATCGGCCCGAAACGGATCGATCAAATCCGAAAGGCCTGGAAGGAACAAAAAGCGATCCGCCAGTTGATGATCTTTCTCCAAGGATACGGGGTGGGTATCGGACTGGCCTCCAAGATCTTCAAGGCCTATGGTCCGCAGGCCGTCGGCCGCATCCGAGAAAACCCATACGCCCTGGCCGATGAGGTGTTTGGGGTGGGGTTTCTGACGGCCGACCGCATGGCTCAGAAGATGGGGATGGAAAAAGAGTCCCCCTTCCGCCTGCAGGCCGGGATCCTCCATATCCTCAAACAGAAAGCCGAAGAAGGCCAGGTTTGTCTCCCGGAAACGGAGCTGCTTTTGTCCGCCTCGTCCCAGCTGGAGGTGGATGAAGAGCTCCTTCGGCCGATCCTCAAGGACCTGATCCGAAAAAAACAACTCGTCCTTCGCAAAACCCCTGAGGGCGGAGGGCTGGTTTTTTTATCTTACCTGGATTCGGCTGAAGAAGGGATCGCCCGCCGTCTCCGGGAACTCGGGAAAGGCGGGGTCCGGCAAGCTTCTCTGATTCCGGACCTTTTGGAAAAGACCGAAGCCCTTTTGGGCTTGACCCTCTCGAAGGAGCAGAAAAAGGCGGTCGCCACGGCCTTGGCCCAAAAGGTCTTGATCATCACCGGCGGGCCGGGTACGGGCAAGACGACCGTTATTCGGGCCATTTTAGAGGTGTTCCGAAGCAAGAACCGCCGTTGCGTCCTTTTGGCCCCGACCGGCCGGGCGGCCAAGCGCCTTTCCGAAGTAACCCGTTTTCCAGCCGCCACCATCCACCGGGGTCTGCAGTACAACCCCAAGACCGGAACCTTTCAACGCAACGAAGGACATCCTTTGGCGGGCGACTTGGTGGTGGTGGACGAGGCCTCCATGATCGACACCTATTTGATGTACCACCTCCTCAAGGCCGTTCCGGATGGGGCGGTCCTGATCTTGGTCGGGGATGTCTTCCAACTCCCTTCGGTGGGCCCCGGCAATGTCCTTTCCGACATCATCGCCTCGGAAAGGGTCCCGGTCATTTCCCTGGATCGCATCTTCCGGCAAGGGGAGGGGAGCATGATCACGGTCAATGCCCATCGCATTCACCGAGGGGAGATGCCTCTTTGGTCGGACCCAGGGGACCCCAGCGGAGACTTTCACTTTTTGAATCAGGAGGACCCGGAAACGGCGGCCCGTTGGATCCTGGAACTGGTGCGGGATCGCCTCCCCAAACGGTACGGTCTGGATCCTTTGCAGGACATCCAAGTCCTCACCCCCATGTATCGAGGCCAGGTGGGGGCCGAAAACCTGAACGTCCTGCTCCAGCGTCACCTGAACCGAAACGAAAAGACCGTGGAACGGGGTTCGCGGGTGTTCAAGCTCGGGGACAAGGTCATGCAGATCCGGAACAATTACGAAAAGGAGGTCTTCAACGGCGACATCGGCCGCATCGTCAAGGTGGATGAAGAAAACCAGGAGGTCTGGGTCAATTTCGATGGCCGCTTCGTCGTCTATGACTATAACGATCTGGAAGAACTGGTCTTGGCCTACGCCGTTTCCGTGCACAAATCACAGGGAGGTGAATACCCGGCCGTGGTCATGCCGGTCATGATCCAGCATTACCTGCTGCTCCAGCGCAACCTGATATATACGGCCGTGACCCGAGCCAAGCGCGTCGTGGTCTTGGTGGGGACCAAAAAGGCCCTGGCCATCGGCATTAAAAACAACAAGCCCCAATTACGGTACAGCTTCCTCAAGGAAAGGTTGTGCGGGGTGGGGAGGCTTGACGATGAGGGCGCCTAAAGAGGCGGTCGGAAAAGAAGAGGCCGTCCTATAGGTTTTTGAAAAGATAACGGATCCGCTGCCAGGCCGTCCAGTGGGTCCCCAGGGCCAGGAGGATCAAAAGGATGGTGAGGAAGAGGTGTCCCCTGGCCCAAAAAGCGTCGGGAAAGAAGACTTCCAAGAGGCCGCTGATTATCGAACCGACACCCAAGGCGATCACCCTTTCCGCCCGTCCGAAATATCCCAAGGAGGCCGACAGACCCAATCCCTCACCTCGGGCCTTGGCATAGCTGACCAGAAAGGATCCGGAGAGAAAGAAGAATAAAAGGACGGTCAACAGGTCCCGGTCCAGGGTGGGATGGAAAAAAAAATAAACCCATATCCCGAGGACGGCTAAAAAATCACCGTAGCGATCCAGGACCGAATCCAAAAAGGCCCCGGACCGGGTGCTCCGCCCGACTTTTCGGGCCAATCCGCCGTCTATGGTGTCCAACAGCCCAGAAAGGAGGACGCCGCACCCGCCTGACCAGAGGGCATAGGCGTAGGCCGGGACGGTGAGGAGCGAAACGGCCAGGGCGAAGAAAGTGATGTGGTTGGGTTTCAGGGCCAGGCGTTCAATAAAGGGGACCGGTCTTTCCTCGATCCACTTCAGATAGCGGTGACCTAAGCGGCTCTCCCGAAGCAAGGCCGGTATCCCTCAATTGTCCTGGCCGGCCAAGTAAGCCTCCACCTGCCGCCTGGCCTCCCAATCCTCCATTTGAACGGGCGGGTGCTTCATCAAATAGGCCGAAACGGCCAATAACGGGCCGGCTTCGCCCCGATCCCGGGCCAGGCGGCAGAAACGGATGGCGTCAATGGCCACACCGGCGCTGTTGGGCGAGTCCTGGACCGAAAGGCGGGCTTCCAATTCCAGGGGTACTCCGCAGAAATTTTCCGCCTCCAGACGGAGAAAACAGACCTTGTTGTCCTTCTGCCAAGGGACATAATCGGAAGGACCGATGTGGATGTTTTCATCCTTCAGCCGCACTTTGAGTTGGGATTGAACGGCCTCGGTTTTGGAAATCTTCTTGTTCACCAGGCGGCTCCTTTCCAACATATTCAAGAAATCCGTATTGCCGCCGGTGTTCAGCTGGTAGGTCCTTTTGATCTTGACCCCCCGATCCTCAAACAGGCGGGTCAAGACACGGTGGATGATGGTCGCCCCGATCTGGGACTTGATGTCATCGCCGACGATGGGGATCCCCGCCCGTTTGAACCGATTCGACCATTTGGGGTCGGAGGCGATGAATTCCGGCATGCAATTGATGAAGCTCACCCCGCTGTTTAGACAACAACGGGCATAATACCGGGTCGCCCTGCCGGAGCCGACGGGTAAATAGCTGATTAGGATCTCGGCCCCGGTCTTTTTCAGGACTTCTTCCACATCCACCGGATCCTTTTCAGCCGGCCAAAAACTCCATTCCCGCGGGAAATCCTTCATATGGGGGGCGACACCGTCCAAAATCGGTCCCATATGGACCTTTACCCCATAGCGGGGCAAGGAAGGCCAAATGGGATAAACACAGTTGGGCGGGGCGAAGGCCGCTTCTTCGAGAGGGCGGCCGACCTTGCGCCGGTCGATGTCAAAGGCGGCCACGACTTCAATGTCTTGTGGGAGATACCCCCCTAAATCCTTATGCATCAAACCGTCGACGGTTTCCGGGTGATGGCGATAATATTCGATACCTTGGAGGAGGGCGCTGGCGCAATTTCCCACCCCGCAAATGGCTATTCGAATGTTCCCCTTGGACATGCACGGACCTCCATAGCGCTTCAAGATGACAGAGCAACCTCGCCCCTCGGGGTTCACACGGCCTTCGTATAATATTTTAAGAGAAAAATCAACCAAAAAGGGAAGACGAATTTGAAGAAAAGGCTTAATATTAATCGGAAACCGCCTTTCTGCTTTTACCTGTTTTCGTTTTGTGATAAAGGGATGACATGGAGTCCCTGTATCGAAAGGCCTGGCGCACCGGTGAATTGGCCGAGAAGGTGGAAAAGGGCCGGGAGATCCTTGGGTCGTGCCGCCTTTGCCCCAGGGCCTGTGGGGTCAACCGCCTATCCGGGGAAAGAGGATTTTGTCGGACCGGTGAAAAGGCCAGAGTGGCCCACGCCGGCCCCCATTTCGGCGAAGAGGCCCCTTTGGTCGGCCGGTACGGCTCCGGCACCGTTTTCCTCTCCTTTTGCAACCTCGGCTGTGTCTTTTGTCAAAATTATGAAATCAGCCATGAGGGCGAAGGGGAAGAGGTATCGGCCGAAATCCTGGCCGATATGATGCTCCGCCTCCAGGCCATGGGCTGTCACAACATCAATTGGGTGACCCCGACCCATGTGGTACCGGCCCTGCTTGAGGCGGTCCTTCTGGCCGTTCCTCGGGGATTGACGGTGCCTCTGGTGTACAACTGCGGCGGCTATGAATCCTTGGAGACCTTGAGGCTCTTGGAAGGGGTGGTGGACATCTATATGCCGGACTTTAAGTTTTGGGACCCTTCCATCGGACTGAAACTTACCGGTGTCCCCGATTATCCCCAAGTCGCCCGGGAAGCGCTCCGGGAGATGTATCGTCAGGTGGGGGACCTGGTCCTGGATCCTCAAGGATTGGCCCGTAAAGGGCTTTTAGTCCGCCATTTGGTCATGCCGGAAAGGCTTTCCGGGACCCGGGAGGTCTTGTCCTTCTTGGCCCGGGAGATTTCCCCCCATACCTATGTCAACCTTATGGGCCAATACCGTCCCTGCGGAGAAGCCTTTAATTACGAGCCCTTGCGTCGGCCCGTCTCCCCGCAAGAGATGGCCCAGGCCTTCCGTTGGGCCGAGGAAGCCGGACTGGAGCGTCTGGACGGAAAGACATCTATGCATTTGAGGTGATATAAAAAAATGGAAAAGCTCTTCGCCGTGGGGGACATCCACGGATGTTATCCGAAACTGTTGAAGCTCATGGAACGCCTGGCCGGAGACCCGGAAAGAGACCTGTTGATCTTCGTCGGCGATTATATCGATCGGGGGGATCAATCGCGGGAAGTGGTCGAATATCTCCTCCGGATCCAACAAACCTGGAAAAGGACGGTTTTTCTTTTAGGTAATCACGAAAGGATGCTTTTGGACTATCTCGACGGGGGGAGCATCCAACCCTTTTTGGTGAACGGCGGGAAAAAGACCTTGGACAGTTATTTCGGGGAGCGCCGCGAGGTCACGGCCGAAGACCCCCGGACGGTCTTCCCTCCGGATCATCTGGCCTTTTTTCGGTCCCTATTGCCCTATTATGAACACGGGGAATACCTTTTCGTCCACGCCGGCCTGCGGGAAGGGATTCCCCTGGAGGAACAGAATCCTTTCGATCTGCTATGGATCCGGGAGGATTTTTATTTTTCTCCCTACGACTTCGGGCGGCCCATCGTCTTCGGCCATACCCCTTTTCAAAAACCTTTCGTCTATAAAAACCGGATCGGCATCGACACCGGAGCGGTCTACGGCAACCTGTTGACCGCCGTGGAGCTGCCGGAGATGAAATTCATCAGCGTCTGACCCGATCGGTACGGCCGTTTTTTTCTTATTGACCGGTACCGGGGTTTTTGATAAGTAGGTTATTAGCGTCGTATTTTTTTATCCTATCACCCTCTTGACCCTACAGGCGGTTTGACGAGGAGGCGGACATGAAAGTCAAATATTGGATGACCAAGGACCCGATCACCGTAACCCCGGATACCCTGGCGGTGGAAGCCCAGAAAATCATGAAAGAGAACAAGATCCGACGCCTTCCGGTAATGGAAAAAGGGAAGTTGGTCGGGATCATCACCTTCCGGAACTTGATTGAAGCGGCGCCCTCTTCGGCCACCTCTTTGAGCATCTTCGAATTAAACCACCTGATCTTGAAGATCAAGGTGAAAGACCTGATGAAGAAGAAGGTCATCACTGTTTCTCCGGAAGATTCGGTGATGGATGTCATCGCCTTGGGCATGAGGCACAATATCGGCGGCTTCCCGGTCCTGGACGAGCGGGGCGAGTTGGTCGGGATCGTGACCGAGACCCACATCTCCCAGGCCATGCTGCAATTGTTCGGGACCAACGTCAAGGAAGAAATCATCCATCTGGAGAATGTGGAGCTCCAGCCCGGCGCCTTTGGAAAGATCGTCGCCGTCGTCGAAAAATTGGGCGTGACCATATACAATATGTTTTTCTCCCCCAAGCGGACGACGGATTTGATGCGGGTCTATATTCGTATCAAGGCCGAGGACGGGGCCAAGGAACGGGTCGAGGAGGCCTTACAGCAGGCGGGTTATATCGTGGAAAAATGATCCCCAACACTTCCGGGGATCAACCAGGCGAATGCCCTGTCCGCAGGGCATTTTTTTTAGGAGGAAGGGGGAATGCATAAAAGAAAGCAATGGGTCTGGGCCTTCCTCTTGTGGGGGCTGGGGTTCGGCACGGGTTGGGCGCAATCCCCGAACCGGATCGTGGCCGTGGTCAACGACCAGATCATCACCCTCCACGAGCTGGAGAAGTCCCTGAAACAGATCGCCCCCGACCTGGCTGAAAAGGCCGGTGATCCGGAAATCCGGAGACAATTGCTGGCTCGGCTGATCGATCAGAAGCTGATTGACATGCAGGTGAAACGGTTGGGCATCCAGATCACCGAGGAAGAGGTGGACAAGGCGGTCGAACGCATCAAAGAGGAACAAGGATTGACCGCGGCCGGTGAATTCGTTCGGGCTTTACAGAAGGAAGGCCTGACCGAGGCCGATTTTCGAAACCGTATCAGGGAACAGCTCCTCCGTTACCGTCTGGTCAGTCGGGAGATCGGCAGCCGGATCATCATCCCCGAAGACCGGCTTAGAGACTTTTTCGAGAAAAACAAAAGCAAATATCAAAAACAGGAAGGGATTCATCTGGCCCTCATTTTTTTGTCTACCGATGGGTTAGGGGATGAAGAAATAAAGAGCAAAAGGAAGAAGATGGAAGAGATCCGGGAAAGGCTACTCAAGGGGGAGGACTTCGCCGAATTGGCCAAACAATATTCCCAAGACCCTTCCGCTTCCACCGGGGGAGACCTGGGGGTCTTTGACCCAAGTGAACTCGACCCGAACCTGCGGGAGACCTTGGCCGGCCTACAAGCCGGACAAATCACACCCGTTCTCCAGACCTCCCGGGGGCTGCAGCTGATAAAGGTCGTGGAGATCATAGGGAATAAGGATGTCGATTTCAAACAAGTCCGGGAACGGGTATACAATGATCTCTTCCAAGAAGAGGTGGATAAGCGTTTCGCCGAATGGCTGGAGAAGATCCGGGAGCGCTCTCACATCCAGGTCCTCTTGTGATTCCTTACCGGCCTTTGGGAATATCTCCCGGGCACTATCCGGGAAGGGTCGAAAGAAAATCTATCCCTATCCTTTTCGGCTTTCGAACCAAGGGGGGGAAGATCCGTTGCGGCCTATGGGTGGTCCAGAGGAAAGGGAACCCGTCAATAACGGAGGGATATGCCTGCCCAGGTGGTAGAGGCCATCATCCTCCAGGAGGAGCCTTACGGGGAATCGGATCTTTTGGTCGAGTTTTTTTCCCGGTTCCAGGGGCGGTTGAAAGGGATGGCCAAGGGAGCGAAAAAGAGCAAGAAGCGCTTTGTCCATTGTTTCGAGCCCTTGAATCGGGTACGGTTATGGTTGTTTGAAAAACCGAACTATTCCCTGGTGCGTATAGACCAAGGGGAGGTGATCGAATCTTTCAGCGAAATCCGTCGCCACCTTCGGAAATGGGGGCTGGCCCTTTATTGTGTGGAAATGATCCCCTCCCTTTTCGCCGTCGCCGACCCTCATCCCGAGGTCTTCGAGCTGCTTAAACAGGCCTTAGGCCGCTTAGCCGAAAAGAAGCCGGAACAGGAGATCTTTGAGATCCTTCGGTTGCGTCTGCTCAGGGCGGCCGGATACGGTCTCCACTTGGACGGTTGTACGGGATGCGGCAAGAAGGTCGAAGAGTTGCGCGAACCGGTTTTTTCCTTCACGGGAGGAGGGTTGTATTGTCCGGCCTGTCTCCAGGGGGAATCGGGTCAGTGTCTTTCCCGAGGAACGGTGGAGACCCTAAGGCGGATGATGACCATGGCCGTCCCCCAAGTCTTCCGCATCCGCTTCACCCGGGAGGTAGCGGAGGAAATCGAGCCGCTCATGCATACCTTCACCGAGCAAATGCTGGGCAAGACCTTGAAGGCGGCGCGTTACTTGAAACAGATGCAGGAACCTTACGGTTGACTCTTTTGAACAGAGGAGGATCGGCGTTTTGACTTTTCAAGCCTTGATCGCGGCCCTGCACGGCTATTGGGCCAAAGAGGGGTGCCTCTTGTTGCAGCCTTACGACCTGGAAGTCGGGGCCGGGACCTTTCACCCGGCCACCTTTCTGAGGGTCCTGGGTCCGGAACCTTGGAAGGCCGCTTATGTGCAACCTTCCCGGCGTCCCACCGACGGTCGTTACGGGGAAAATCCCAACCGTTTGCAGCATTATTACCAGTATCAAGTGATCCTGAAACCCTCTCCCTTGAATGTCCAAGACCTCTATTTAAAGAGCCTGGAGAGTTTCGGGATCCGCCCGGAGGACCACGACCTGCGGTTTGTCGAAGACGATTGGGAATCGCCTACCTTGGGGGCCTGGGGCTTGGGCTGGGAGGTCTGGTTGGACGGGATGGAGATCACCCAGTTTACCTACTTTCAGCAGTGCGGCGGGTTCGATCTCATGCCTGTGGCCGTGGAACTGACCTACGGCCTGGAGCGGATCGCCATGTACCTCCAGGAAAAAGACAATGTCTACGAATTGATGTGGAACGAAGGGGTCACTTACGGCGAGATCCATCACCGGGATGAATACGAGTATTCCGTCTACAATTTCGATCAGGCCGATACGGAAGCCCTGCGTTCCCTTTTCCGCTTTTATGAAGAGGAATCCAAGCGCTTGATCGATGTCCATCTTCCCCGGCCCGCCTATGACTACTGTCTGAAATGTTCCCACACCTTCAACCTCTTGGACGCCCGTGGGGCCATCAGTGTCGCCGAAAGGACCGGCTACATCGCCCGGATCCGCGATCTGGCCCGAAGGGTGGCCCAGGAATACCTGGCCCAAAGGGAGGCCATGGGTTTTCCTTTATTGAACGGGCCGAACGACTGAGGAAGGAGAAACGGATTTCGGAGATGGATGGCGAAAAAGAATTGCTGTTGGAGATCGGCACGGAAGAAATACCGGCCCGTTTTATCCCCGGGGCCCTGGAGGCATTGAAGACCCTGGCCGGCCAACGGCTGGACCAGGCCCGCCTGGATCACAGAGGGATTCGGACCTGGGGGACTCCTCGGAGATTGACCCTTTCGGTGGATAACGTCTCCGCCTTTCAAAAGGAGCAGGAAGAAAAGATCATCGGACCACCCCGTTCCGCGGCCTTTGACGCTCAAGGAAACCCCACCTCGGTAGCCGTCGGTTTCGCCCGGGCCAAAGGGGTCCGCGTGGAAGACCTGGTCTCCATGGAGACCCCGAAGGGAGTCTATATGGGGGTGATCAGGAAGACCCAAGGCCTTCCGGCTTTGGAGGTCCTCTCCGGGTTATTGCCTCAGCTGATCCATGACCTCCATTTCCCCAAGTTTATGCGCTGGGGGACCTCCGCGTTTCGTTTTGTCCGCCCGATCCACTGGATCCTGGCCTTATTGGGGGACCAGGTCGTCCCCTTTACTTTGGAGGGGATCCCTTCCGGAAGGGTGACCTACGGTCACCGCTTCATGAGCCCCGATCCGATAGTGATCCAAAACCCCGGCGAATATGCGGCCAGGCTCAAGGAGGCCCAAGTCCTCGTTGATCCGGAGGAAAGACGGAAGGTCTTGCTGGATGGGGTCGAAGAAGAGGCCCGCCGATTGGGGGGAAAAATCCTGCCGGACGAAAGGCTGTTCGAGGAGGTCACCTTTTTGGTGGAATACCCTGTGCCGATGGGAGGACATTTTTCCGAAGAGTTTTTGGCCTTGCCCCCGGAGGTGTTGGTGACCTCCATGAAAGGGCATCAGAGGTATTTCCCCCTTGAAGACGAAGAAGGGCGCCTTATGCCCCACTTTATCGCCGTCAATAACACGCGGGTTAAAGACCCTTCCTTAGTGATCAAGGGCCACGAAAAGGTCCTGCGGGCCAGGCTTTCCGATGCCCGATTTTTCTTTCAGGAAGACCTGAAAAGGCCCTTGATCGAAAGAGTAGAACACCTTAAGGCCGTGGTCTTTCATTCGCGCCTGGGGACTTCATATGAAAAAGTCGAACGCATCGTCTCCCTGGCCGAATGCCTGTCGCGGAAGCTCGTTCCGGAAAAGACGGAAATCGTGAAACGCTGCGCCCTGTTGTGCAAGGCCGATCTGACCTCCCTCATGGTCGGTGAATTTCCGGACCTGCAGGGGGTCATGGGCCGGGAATATGCCCGCCGGTCCGGGGAGGCGGAGGAAGTGGCCGAAGGGATTTTTGAACATTACCTTCCCCTTTCGTCGGGCGGCGGCCTGCCCCGAACCGACGCTGGGGCCATCGTCGGGTTGGCCGACCGCCTGGACAGCCTGGTGGGTTTTTTCGGGGTGGACCTGATTCCTACCGGATCGGCCGATCCCTATGCCCTACGGCGGCAGGCCCAGGGGGTCATCCTGGTGATTTGGGACAAAGGGTATCCTTTGTCGGTCCGGGAGGTCTTGGGACGGGCCCTTTCCGGGTATTCGGGGAATTTGAAGAAGGACGATGCAACCGTCATTCAAGAGCTTTTGGACTTTTTCGCCCTTCGCTTGCAGTATCTTTTGGAAGGGGAGGGGATGCAGCGGGAGACGGTGGAGGCCGTTTTGGCCGCCCCATGGGACGACTTCCATGAAGTCCGGTTGCGTTGCCTGGCCTTGGGGGCCTTTCAAGATCATCCGGATTTCGCTTCCCTGGTCGCCGGTTGCAAACGGGCCCTGAACATCTTGAAAGGGATATCTTTGGCCGAGTTGCCCCCCCTTGATCCCTCCAGGTTCCAAGAAGAGGCGGAAAGGGAACTTTGGAAAAAGGTCGAGGAGACGGCAGGGAAATTGGCCGCCCATTTTCAAGAGAAACGCTACGGCGAATATTTGTCCCTGTTGGCCTCCCTTCGCCCCTATATCGATACCTTTTTCGACCGGGTTTTGGTCATGGCCCCGGAGGCGGCGCTGCGTCACAACCGCTTGGCCTTATTGGCCAGGCTGACCGCCCTCTTTAACCGCTATGCCCAACTGACTAAATTTTCAGTGTAATAACAAATGGATATGAGGTAAGCCGCCGAAGAGTTCACCGGGTTCATCTTAATAGTCCTTTCCTTTTTTCCACTCCTTTGGTGGTAAAGGAGTTTTCTTTTGTACTTGTTCAGGAAGACCCCTGCGACAAGCCCTTTATTCCCTATTTGAGCCGAACCCCCTTTTATCCTTCCTTTAAACCCGGTTTTTCCCTCATTTATTCCCTGACGGATTAAAGTTTTTTAGTGGAATTCCGACATAGATGATCAAAGGCAAAAAGTCTTCGTGCGAGAAAAGACGGGAGGTCGTCCTATGTTTCAGGGAAAAGGGAAATGGATCATAGGGGTGTTCTTATTGTTCATTATGGCGGGAGTGGGGATTTTTCTCCTTTTGCAGCCCCTGACCGCCGCGGAAAAGGAGGCGGCCCCGACCCCAGGGGTAGGCCCGAAAGGGGAAACCGTGGCCGCCTCAACCTCGTCTAACGGTCAACCAGCTCCATCCGCCGAGGGAGAGAATGCCCAGAAAAAGGAAGAAGGAGAGCATATTCAGAAAAAAGAAGAATCCCTGGAGGTGGTCATAGGGTTAGTCACCCCCGAACTGGGGCCTTACAGCAAACAGGGGCAGGAACAAATCCGAGGGGCGGAGATGGCCGTGGAGGAAATCAACGCCCAAGGAGGGATCCTGGGTAAAAAAATCCGCATGTTGGTACGCAACAGCAAAAGCAATCCCCGTGTCGCCAAGGAAAACGCGTTGGAGCTGTTCGAAAGGGAGAAGATTTCCATGCTGTTTGGGGGGGTGTCCAGCGCCGTAGCCCTCACCTTGGGGAAGGTGGCCAGACAGAACGAAAAACCCTTTTTTGCCGTCACGGCCTATTCGACGGACCTCACCACCGAAGAGGGGCATAAATACTTTTTCCGGGAAAGCCCGGATTCCCGCATGGCGGCCAAGGCCTTGGCTGGTTACTTGAACGCCAATTTCTCCGGTCGCAGGTTTTTTTATCTTACCGTGGACGACAATTGGGGCTGGACCACGGAGGAAATCTTCAGAAAACTGACGGACACGACGGACAAAAACGATCACCGCGGGTTTTTGACCTACTTAGGGGCCGATGATTACCGGAGCGTCCTCCAGTTGGTCCAAGAACTGAACACCGAGGTTTTGGTTCTGGTCCTTTTCGGGCGGGACCTGGAGATCGCCTTGAAACAGGCCTATGAAATGGGATTGAAAAATACGATCCAAATCGTGGTCCCCGTGGTAACCTTGGATATGGCCTTGGGGGTCGGACCCGAGGTCATGGAAGGGGTGTTGAGCACCACCCCCTGGTTCTGGAAGGTTCCTTTTGAAGGGAATTTCTCCAAAGGGATGGAATTCGTAAAAAAGTACGAGGAAAAATATAACCGATATCCTTGTTCTACGGCGGCCTCGGCCTATGTGGTCGTGCACCAGTACAAGGAAGCGGTGGAAAGGGCCAAGACCTTCGAGACGGCCGAAGTGATCAAGGCCCTGGAAGGCCACCGTTACACCGGTGTGAAGGATGAACAAGAGTGGCGGGCCTTCGATCATCAATCCATCCAGACCGTTTACGCCGTGCGGGGCAAAAAGGCGGAGGCGGTGAAAAAGGACAAGTACCAGGCCGACTTTTTCGAGGTGATCCATAAAGTGAGAGGGGAAGAGGCGGCCATCACCAAGGAAGAATGGGAAGCGGCCCGCGATGCGGTCAGCGCCCCGCCCATGCTGGAAGAATAAAGGGCGAAAAAGAAAGGGGGATCCGAATCATGACTATACGCGGTAAACTGGCCCTCAATGCAGCGGTGGTTTTAGTGGCCATCGTCATCATTGTCCTTTCGGCCTTGAACAGCGCCCGGAAGGTTGATCAACATATCGGCATCTTGACTCAAAAGACCACTCCCTATCAGATCAAGGCCTTGAACCAGCAACGGGAACTCCAGGCCCATTCGGCCAATTTGGTCGCTCTGGCCTCTTCAACCACTCTGGAAGATTATAAGAAAAACGCCGCCCTGGTCTCGAACTCCCTTTCCGGAGTGAACCAGGCCACGGTGGAATTGGCCCGCCTGAAAGGAGAAGAGGGTAAAGACAACCGGGCCATCGAGGACATCACCCGGGGCGTTTTGGAGCTCACGGAAAAGAAATTGAAGGCCGAGGAAGAGGTCATGGCCGCTTCCAAGACCATGCAGGAACGGTTGTCCGATGTGGCCAAACGACTGGATGCCTTTGTGAAGTCCATGCAGCAGAAAAATTCCGGGACCATGATCAGCGGTGTGGACACCCTGATGAACAACAACCAACAGTTGCACAACCTGAACCTCATCCGCAACGGCCTGAACGAACTCCACTTCACCTTGTCGAAGATCCCCTCCGCCGGCGACCGAAGGACGGTGGTGGCCTTGAAGGATCATTGCCTGAAGGTCATCAAGGAAGTCAACGGCATCTTGAAAAATACCAAGGGCATGGAAAATGTGGTCAAGCTCGTCGGAGCCAAATTGGCCGGGATCCAGGAGAAATTGACCAAGACGAACGGGATCGTCTTCCTGCAACTTCGTTATGTGGCCGATGAGGATCCGTCCATGGGGGAAAAGATAGAAACCATGGTCAAAGAGGCCGGTTATGAATTGACCTATCTCATCCCGGCCATCGATAAAGCCTTGGTCGCCGCTTCCAATGTGGTCAAGATCGACACCATGAACATGGCCGGGAATATGGACGCCTTCAAGCAGAACAACAACATCCTGTCCTTGGCCTCGAACCTGTCCCTCCTCAGCGCTTCCTTGGTCACGGCCATCAACAACTGTATCTATTCCAATACATTGAAGGAATTCGAGGCCGGCGCGGGCCGGGTGGAACAGCTTTTTCGAGAGGCCGCGCAAGGGGGGGCGAGGCTGCAGCAGGCCATCGGAAAAAGCAAGAACGGGGACGAGCAAAAGCTGGTCTTAAGTTTCCTTTCAGCCCTGGCCACGGTGCGCAACACCTTTTCCTCCGCGGGAGGGGTGGCGGATAAGGTCCGCGTCGCCGTGAAAAACAAGGAGGAATTGGTCTCCCTCAACGCCAAGATGCGGGAGATCACTACGGCTCAGTTGAGGGAGAGCCAACAGTTGGTGGCTCAGGCCGGAGCCAATCAGGAATCGGTGATCGTTTCGGTCAACCGGTCCTCCAAACGGAACATCCAAATCATCTCCGTCGTCGGCGGGGGGATTATCCTGATCACCTTGCTCTTGGCCGTTTACATCACCCGGTCCATCACCCGACCCATCCATCGCGTGGTGACCGGCCTTTTGGAAAGTTCCAACCAGGTGGCGGCCGCCTCCGAAGAACTTTCTTCATCCAGCCAATCCCTGGCCGAAGGGGCTTCCCAACAAGCGGCCGGGATCGAAGAGACCTCCTCGTCCATGGAAGAAATGTCGGCCATGACCCGGCATAACGCCGAAAACGCCAACCAGGCCAACACCTTGATGATGGAGACCACCCGGGTCGTCGAAGAGGCCAATCAATCCATGGAAGAACTGAGCCGATCCATGCAAGAGATCACCCTGGCCAGCGAAGAGACGGCCAAGATCATCAAGACCATCGACGAAATCGCCTTCCAGACCAACCTCCTGGCCTTGAACGCCGCCGTGGAGGCCGCCCGGGCCGGGGAAGCCGGGGCGGGATTCGCCACCGTGGCCGATGAAGTGCGCAATCTGGCCTTGCGCGCGGCCGAAGCGGCGAAAAACACCAACCTGCTGATCGAAGGGACGGTGAAGAAGATCAGGGTGGGGGCCGAAGTGGCCGACAGGGCCAACCAGGCCTTCGCCAAGGTGGCCGGAAGCGCCCGCAAAGTGGGAGAAATCGTCAGCGAAATCCGGGCCGCATCCCAAGAACAGGCCCAGGGGATCGAGCAGATCAACAAGGCCATTACCGAGATGGAGCGGATCGTCCAGCGCAACGCCGCCAATGCCGAAGAGTCCGCCTCGGCCTCGGAGGAGATGAACGCCCAGGCCGAGCATCTCAAGGCCTTCGTCCAAGAGCTCGCCCTCTTGGTCGGCCGGAAGGCCTTTATGGGCGAAGAAGAGGCGGAGACGGAAACAGAACCCCATGACGAACCGATAGCCTATGCGGAGATGGAAGAGGAACCGGCCGCTTAGGTCCTTTTAACTTAGGACCTCCCTTCCTTTCCACCCCATCCCCCGAAAGGGGGATGGGGTTTTTTTATCGAAAGGGAAGAAACGGCCGCCTCGAGGGACGGGGCCTTCACCCCCTGCTTTTCCGGTTGAATTCCGACAGACCTTGCCATAGGATAGCATCGTCCCCATCAACCATGGGTGCCGGGCGCCGAAGATAAGAATAAAAAAAGGATGGGAAAGGATGGTTCCATGAAAGGGATGTTCGCTTATACGGGCCGGGGTTTGAGGGTGGATTTGTCTTCAGGAAGAACGGAACGGTTCCCCACCGCTCCATATGTCGATCGGTTCATCGGGGGCAGGGGGCTGGCGGCCAAGCTGTATTGGGATGAAGTGCCCCCGGATACAGAGGTCTACGGGCCGGGGAATCGGCTTCTTTTTGTGACCGGGCCTTTGGCGGGTTTTCCGGGGATCTCCGGTTCCCGCTGGCAGATCTGCGGTAAATCTCAGGCGGCTGATCCCCCTTCGTTCAGCTACGCCAATATGGGCGGTCATTGGGGGGCGCATCTCAAGTTCGCCGGTTATGACGCCTTGGTGGTGGAAGGGGCGGCCGAAAAACCAGTCTATCTCCTGATTCGCAATGACCGGGTAGAAGTGAAGGACGCCTCCCACCTTTGGGGGAAATCGGCCGTGGAGGTCCGCCGGACCTTGAAAGAAGAATGGGGACAAGGACTTCGCATCCTAGCCGTCGGCCCGGCCGGTGAAAATCAGGTCACCTTCGCCACCCTTTTGGCCGATCAGGACGCCAGCGGATCCGGGGGATTCGGGGCGGTCATGGGGTCAAAGAAACTGAAGGCGATAGCCGTTTATGGTGACCGGCGGGGGCTTAAGGCGGCCGATCCCGAGGGATTGAAGGCCGTGACCGAGGAGGTGCGTCGCTTGAAGCGCTTGTCACCCGAGACCCTGAAGCGGTTGACGCCGGAAGGATCGGGGTTGACCCGGGAGGCCTGTTTCGGGTGCATCGGGGCTTGCATCGGCCGTTTGTCTTATCAGGCCCAGGACGGTACCCGCGGCAAGACCATGTGTCAGTCGGGGATGTATTATCTAAGGGCGGCCTTCAAACATTACGGTAAAAGGACGGAGGTCCCTTTTTATGCCAACCGGATCGCCGATGCCTACGGTTTAAATACCATGGTCCTCGACTCCATCATCACCCTCCTTTATCGGGGATTCCGATCCGGTCTGTTTACCGAAGAGGACACGGATCTCCCCCTGAGCCGCATAGGCAGCCTGGAATTCATCGAGGCCTTGGCCCGTAAAATTTCCCGGCGGGAAGGGATCGGCCGCATCTTGGCCGAGGGAACCACCCGGGCGGCTTCCCTTTTGGGCCGAAAGGCCCAAGAATTGATCGCCGATCTTATTTCCGTCGGCGACCATGGGCCGGCCTATTGTCCCCGCCTGTACATCACCACCGCCCTGTTTTACGCCACCGAACCCAGACAGCCCATTCAACACCTTCACGCCATCAGTCGTCCTACTTTGAAATGGGTGAGTCGGCTGAAAGGAGACAGCCGATCCCCGATGACCACCGACCTGATCCGGTGGATCGCCAAGACCTTCTGGGGCGGTGAAATAGCCGCTGATTTTTCCACCTATGAAGGAAAGGCCCTGGCCGCCAAGATGATCCAAGACCGGGAATATGCCAAGGAAAGCCTGATCCTCTGCGATTTCGCCTGGCCCGTCACGGACGCCGAATGCACCGATGACCATCGGGGGGATCCGACCCTGGAGAGCCGGGTCTATTCCGCGGTCACCGGCCGTGAAACGGACGAGGCCGGCTTGAACGCCCTGGGGGAACGAATCTTTAATCTCCAGCGGGCCATCTTGGTCCGAGAAGGTCATCACGGGAGAGCGGCCGATCGAGTCCATGAGATGTTCTTTACCATTCCTTTGAAGGAGGCCTTTTTGAACCCGGAATGCCTGGTCCCCGGTCCGGGGGAGGAACCGATCAGCAAAAAAGGGGCGGTCTTCGACCGGGAAAAGTTCGAGGCCTTGAAGACCGAATATTATCAATTGCGGGGGTGGGATCCGGAAAGCGGCCTTCAGACCAGGGCGACCCTCCTACGCTTAGGCCTTAAAGAAGCGGCGGATGATCTGGAAAGCAGGGGGTTGCTTTCTCCGGACCGGGATTTCGAATGGAAATAATCGGTTGCTAACGTCGAGGTCAGGGGCGGGTTTATAAAAAAAGGGATTGGGGTCGGCCTTCAAGGCCTTTTCAAAGAAGAATCAGGGGTTTTGGTCGGGGTGATCAACCCGCCGGAAATGATCAGCTTGAAGGCTTCTTCCACGGTCATGTCCAAAAAGATGACCTCCGATTCCGGGACGACGACATAATATCCGGTGGTGGGGTTGGGGGTGCAGGGGATGAAGACACTCCACATCTTTTTTCCGGTCTGGGTTTCCAGTTCGGCGGCGGCTGACCCTGCCAGAAAACCCACGGAATAAATCCCGGAGCGAGGGAATTCGACCAGAACCACCTTTTGAAAGGATTGACCGCTATTCCCCAAAACGGCCTCGGTCAATTGTTTGACCGACTGGTAGACGGTGCGGACAATGGGAATCCTGGCCACTAAACGATCCCCATAATGGACCAAACGAGCCCCGAAGAAATTGCGTGTCAATAGGCCCACGAGAAAGATAAAAAGGGTAACCAAGACCAAGCCCAGGCCGGGGAAATGAAACTTCAACCAGGAGTCGGGGTGCCAGGGAGGCGGCAGGACGGAGAGGATCCCGTCGGCAACATCAATTAGGACCTTCAAAATGTAGACGGTGATGGTGATGGGGACGACGACAATCAGTCCGGTAAGGAGGGAATTTTTTAGCCAAATCTTAATCTTCAATAGTTTTTTTAATCTATTGCTTTAATTTTTAAAAATCTTTTTTGGGACATCCGGCGGATCTTGATGACCCGTCAAGTATCCATTTCCTTTTTTAAAAGGCCTCCTTGGGGCAGTCGTCAGGCCGCTTTCAAGGACCGACGGTTTTGGGCGTCCACATAGACCACTTTGGGCTCGTAATTTTTCAGTTCTTGCTCCCCATAGTCGGCATAGGTGGCGATGATCACCAGGTCACCGGCCAGACCTTTACGGGCCGCCGCCCCGTTCAGGCAGATCACTCCGGACCCCCGAGGCCCTTCAATGGCGTAGGTGGAAAAACGCTCCCCATTGGCTATGTTATAGACCTGGATCTGTTCGTAGGGGAGGATATCGGCCGCTTCCATGAGTTCCTGATCGATGGTCATGCTTCCTTCATAGTGGAGATTGCTCTGGGTGATGGTGGCCCGGTGAATTTTGGATTTTAACATGGTCCTGGTCATGATTGAATTTCCTCCAAGATACAATTGTCGATTAAACGGGTGGAACCGACCCAAACCGCCAGGGCCAGCAAGGCCCGGTCATGAATTTGGGTGATCTCTTCCAAGGTCAGGGGATCGCAGATCTGGGCGTATTCGATTCGGGTCCCCGGGTGGGAGGCGATGGTCTCCCTGACCTTCTTCAACAAGGCGGAAGCCCTCCTCTCTCCCCGGCGGAAAAGGGTTCGGGCCTGGTTCAAGGCCTTGAAGAGGGACAAGGCCGAGTCCCTCTCCTCCGGAGATAGATAGACATTTCGGGAACTCATGGCCAGGCCGTCTTTTTCCCGGACCGTAGGGACCCCGGCCACTTCGATGTCCAGATTAAGGTCCCGAACCATCTGGCGGATGACGACCCATTGCTGATAATCTTTTTGACCGAAGACCGCCAGGTGGGGATTGACGATATTAAACAACTTTAAGACCACCGTTGTGACCCCGGGAAAATGGCCGGGTCGAAAGGCCCCGCACAAGGGGCGGGTCACCTTTTCGACGGTGACCTGGGTTTGAAAATCTTCCGGGTACATCTCCCGGGGGTGGGGGGCGAAGACGATGTCCACTCCCCGTTTTTCCGAGAGGAGGAGGTCGGTTTCCAGGTCCCGTGGATACCTTTCGAAATCCTCCTTGGGGCCGAATTGAATAGGATTGACAAAGATACTGACCACCACCCAATCGGCCCTGGCCCGGGCGTAATCCATCAGCGTCAAATGCCCTTCGTGGAGGGCTCCCATGGTCGGGACCAGGGCGATGGTCTTTCCTTCTTGCCGGGCCCGGTGGGACACGGCTTTCATCTTTTCGATATTTTTTATTAATTCCATAAAAAAAACCTCCGGACTTCCTCCAGAGGCTTCAAAAGGTCTTTGTCGGAAGTCTCGGTCCAACCCTCGTCGGATCCAAGCTGCCTTGGTTGAAATGGGACAATAAAATATAACATCGATCAAAGGAAGGATCAAGATTTTTTTTGACGCCAAAAACCTTCTTGACAATTATTGCAAAGATGTTTTAAGAATATGAAGTGGTTAACCCGCACGGCCGGTTCTTCGGCCTAAGGAAAAGGGTACGGAAAGAAGGAGAGGATATGCCTTGGGTGCTTTCTCGAAGAACAGATCAGACCCCCTCGGTAAAGACGGCCGAGGGGGTTTTTTTTGATCATTTCGGCAAGGATCGGCCATGACCTTCAGCCGACATCATTTGTTGGGCATGCAGGGGCTGACCCGGGAGGAGATCGAAACCATCTTGACCACGGCCGACTCCCTGAAGGAGATCTCGTTCCGCGACATCAAGAAGGTCCCTACCTTACGGGGGAAAACGGTGGTCAATTTTTTCCACGAACCCAGCACCCGGACTCGGACCTCTTTCGAAATCGCCGCCAAAAGGCTGAGCGCGGATACGGTCAGTCTCTCCGCCTCGACCAGTTCCTTGGTGAAAGGTGAAACCTTGGCGGATACGGCTAAAAATTTGGAGGCCATGAATCCGGATGTCATTGTCATCCGTCACTCCATGGCCGGTGCGCCCCATCTCCTCTCCCGTGTGGTAAAGTCCTCGATCATCAACGCCGGAGACGGTATGCACGAGCATCCAACCCAGGCCCTTTTGGATCTCTTGACCATCAAGGAAAAAAAAGGAAGGATCGAGGGGCTTCAGGTGGCCATCATCGGGGATATCGCCCACAGCCGGGTGGCCCGGTCCAACCTCATCGGTCTTCGGACCATGGGGGCCAAAGTCATGGTCGCCGGTCCCCCGACCATGATTCCGCCTTTTATGGAGGAGACTTTCGGGGCCGAAGTGACCTATGATATCCGGGAGGCCGTGGCTTGGGCCGATGTGATCATGATGCTCCGGGTCCAGACCGAACGGATGCAGCAACAAATGCTTTTCCCTAATGTGCGGGAATATTCGCGCTTTTTCGGTTTGACCCCGGAGATCCTCAAAAAGGCCAAAAAGGATGTCATCATCATGCATCCCGGTCCGATCAACCGGGGGGTGGAAATCCATCCCGATGTAGCCGATGGGCCCTATTCGGTGATCCTCGACCAGGTGACCAACGGGGTGGCGGTGCGCATGGCCCTTCTATACTTGCTCATGGGAGGTAAACGAAGTGAAGTGGCTGATTAGGGGGGGAAGGGTCATCGATCCGCAGCAACAAAGGGATGAGGTCATGGACATCCTCATCCATCAAGGAAAGATCGTGGACCTCATTCCCGGTTCTTCCCGGAAGGTCTTGAAGACGGTCACGGATTACCGTATTCTACCGGCCGAAGGATTGGTGGTCACCCCGGGGCTGATCGATATGCACACCCATCTCCGGGAACCGGGTTTCGAATACAAGGAAACCATCCAAAGCGGGACGCGGGCGGCGGCGGCCGGAGGATTCGCGGCCGTGGTCTGCATGGCCAACACCTCACCGGTCAACGACAATCAGGCCGTTACCCAATATATTCTGAATAGGGCGAGGGAGGCCAGGTCGGCCCGGGTCTTTCCCGTAGGGGCGGTCAGCGTCGGCTTGAAGGGAGAAACCTTGGCCGAATACGGGGAACTCAAGGAGGCCGGCGTGGTGGCCTTGTCCGATGACGGGCGCCCGGTAATGAACAGCCAGTTGATGCGGCGGGCCATGGAATATGCCCGGGCCTTTGATCTGCCTATCATTTCCCATTGTGAAGACCTGAATCTGAGCGGCCCGGGGGTGATGAACGAAGGGCAGGTTTCCACCCGGTTGGGCCTGAACGGGATCCCGGCCGCGGCCGAAGAGGTCATGGTCTTCCGGGATATTCAGCTCTGCCAGATGACCGGGACCCCGGTGCATATCGCCCATGTCAGTACGGCCGGCTCGGTCCAACTTATTCGGGAAGCGAAGAAAAAGGGGTTGCCGGTCACGGCCGAGACGGCCCCCCATTATTTCTCCCTGACCGAGGAGGCGGTCGTCGGTTTCGATACCAACGCCAAAATGAACCCGCCGTTACGGACGCGGGAGGATCTGTTGGCCGTCCAGAAAGGGCTCAAGGACGGGACCATTGATGTCATCGCTTCGGATCACGCCCCGCACAGCCCAATGGAGAAGGAAGTGGAATTCGACCAAGCGGCCATGGGCATCGTGGGTTTGGAAACCGCCTTGCCCTTGACCCTGAATCTGGTCCATAAAGGGGTCTTGACCTTGCCCCAAGCCCTGGCCAAACTGACCCAAAACCCCGCCCGGATCTTGAAACTGGAAGGCTTCGGGCAGCTGGCCGTGGGGGGACCGGCCCATTTAACCCTCATCGATCCCGATTTGGAATTCCAGGTGGATGTGCCCTCTTTCCTTTCCAAAGGCAAAAATTCCCCTTTCCACGGTTGGACCTTGAAGGGCAAGGCCGTCTTGACTATGGTCGAAGGGCGGATTGTCCATAATCAACTGATGATACCTATGGAGCCATGAACGCATCCGTTTTAGTGGTGGACGACGAACAGAGCCTGAGGGAGATGCTGGAAATCCTGCTCAGCCGGGCGGGCTACGAGGTAAGCGTGGCTTCAAGCGGTTCGGAGGCCCTCGACCTATTCAAAAAAAAGGCCTTTCATGTCCTGTTGACGGACATCCGGATGAAGCCCATGGACGGCTTGGCCCTGCTCAAGGCCGTCAAGGAGCGGAGCCCGCAAACGGAAGTGATCATGATCTCGGCCTATGCCACTCCGGAAACGGCCATGGAGGCCATGAACGAGGGGGCCTATGATTTGTTTCCCAAGCCCTTCAACAACAAGGAACTGCTCCAGGTGATCGCCGAGGCCGCGGCCAAGGCCAAAGGGGCGCCCTCCTCCCGTCCGCCTTCGCCGCCTGTCCCCACTTCCGGGACCCGTCCGATCATCGGTCAGAGCCCGCAGATGAAAAAGGTCTTCGAGTTGATCTGGAAGGCCTCCCAAGTGGTCAGCAATGTCCTGATCACCGGTGAGTCGGGGACGGGAAAGGAATTGGTCGCCCAGGCCATTCACGAGAACAGCCCCCGCCGAAACCAACCCTTTGTAACCATATCCTGCGCCGGTCTGCCCGAGACCTTGATCGAAAGCGAATTGTTCGGCTACCGCAAGGGGGCCTTCACCGGAGCGGTGATGGACAAGGTCGGGTATGTGGAAACGGCCAATAAAGGGACCTTGTTTTTGGACGAGATCGGGGAATTGTCGGCCAACATGCAGGTCAAACTGCTGAGGCTGATACAAGAGAAAAAATATGTACCCATCGGGGAGACCCGGGAACGATCCGCCGATGTCCGCTTTATCTTGGCCACCAACAAGGACCTGGAGCAGGAGATCATCGAGGGGCGCTTCCGCTACGACCTCTATTATCGGATCAATGTCATTTCCATTCACCTGCCCCCTTTGCGGGAGAGGAAGGAAGACATCCCCATCCTGGCCCAATATTTCCTGGAAAAATATTCCAAGGCCAGCGGTCGGGAAATCAAACGGATCTCGTCCTTCGCCTTGAAGATCCTTTCCGAATACCACTTCCCGGGCAACGTCAGGGAGCTGGAAAACATCATCGAACGCTCGGTAGCCTTGGAGCGTTCGACCATCATTCTGCCCGAGAGCCTGGTCCTGGCCCAGTACAAGGGGCAGGCGGCCGTGGCCGAGAAGACGGGCTTAAGTATCCCCCTGCCTCCGGACGGGTTGGACCTCGATCAAACTTTGGATACCCTGGAAAAATCCTTGATCATGCAGGCCCTACAACGGACCCACGGCAACAAACAAAAGACCGCCAATCTCCTCAAAATCAATCTGAGGTCCCTCCGCTATCGCATGGTCAAACACGGCTTGGACTCGGAATAGGACCGGGCTTTTGCCGCCTTTCCGCTCAGAGGTAGAACCTCGAACAGGTTAATGATCCGGGGCCGCCTCCAGGATGTGATGAAAAAACGTTTAGGCCTGATCATCGCTCTTTTTGCCGTATCCTTGGCCTTCATGGCCGGTGTGTTCTGGGGCTGGTTCCAGGGGACGCCCTACTACGCCCTATACCAAATCGGGGCCGCCTTGTCCAAGCGGCAGGTGGAACGCCTGCTGCCTTTTGTGGACTTTCAGGGTATGCTTAACCGGCAATTGGCCGAAACCCTTTCCCTGTACTTGTCCAAGGAAGGTGCAAGGGCACAGCAAAAAGGCCCCTCCTTAAAGGTTGGGGAAATCGAGGTCCGATTGTCCCCCGAGGCCGACAAGGTCGCCGCGGATTGGGTCGTTAGAGAACTCAGAACTTATTTAAAAAACAAAAAGAATCCGACCCTTCCTTCCTCCTTCGCCCTTTTGGCCGTTGGCCGGATCACCCGCAAGGGGGACTATGCTCTGGTGACCTTAAGTGCGGAAGGGGAGCGCTTGCGCTTGGGGATGAAGAAGGAGGAAGGGGTTTGGCGGGTGGTGGAGCTCAATGCCGAGGATGTCCAAAGGCTGCTCAAGGGCTATTTTCGGGGTAAAAAAGGTTAATAATGAGGTCATAATAGTTGAATTGCCAGGAGGCTTTTTCTGAAGCCTAAGGCTCTCAGGTTGGTTTTTTCTCTGACTTATCCGCGGGGGACCTTTTCCCCCTCCGCATTCTCGTCCGCAAAAAAACGCGGACGAGCTGCGGTTTCCCCCGTTGATAAGTCAGGAAAAAACGGCACCTTCCCGCCAATGGCTCCAGAAAAAACCTCCTGGCTTCTCAAGATTATGTCTTTCCAGTTTCGTCCTTGCTAGTAAACTCCTTTCTCTTCCCCCCATCGTTTCTATGACCTACCTTCATTCCTTCTTCACTTTCCGGGGCCTTCCTGGGTGGTCAGGATGCTGAAGTGAATGATCCCGGTCAGACGGACCTCGTCGATCACCCGAACCAGCAGGCCCACGGAAGCCTCCCGGTCGGCCTTGATGCGGACGAAGTCCCGTTTGGGGTCTTTGATCAGGGCCGAAAGCTCTTGCCTGAGGTCCTGCCAGGCTATGCGCCTGTCCTGAAGGAAGAGCTCACCGTTTTTGGTCACCGAGAGGAGACGCACTTCCGGGGCGGAGGAGTCGGCCGTCTTGGATTGGGGGAGGATGATCCGGATGGCCGGCTCGCGGACCAGGTTGGAAGTGAGCATGAAAAAGAGGAGGAGAAGAAAGACCACATCCACCAAGGGTGCGATCTCCAGGTGGTGATGGGAGGGCTTTCGGCGTTCAAATTCCATTTTGCTTCCTCAGGTAAAGGGCCAGGGTGATGTCCTTGAGATCGAAGGCGATCTCATCGGCCTGTTTTTCCAGATAGTGGTGACCGATATGGAGGGGGATGGCCACCAAAAGTCCGGCGGCAGTGGTGATCAAGGCCTCCCAGATCCCCGAGGCCAGCAAGGCCGGGCTGACTTGGGTGGAGCTGGCGGCGATGACCATGAAGGCCTTGATCATACCCGTCACGGTGCCGGTGAGCCCCAAAAGGGGGGCGATGGTGGCGATGAGGGACAACCAGCTTAAGCCCTTTTCCATATCCCGCACCTGACGGGTGCCGATGACGGACAATTCCTTCTCCCCGCTTCCTTGGTCCAGGGCGGTCAAAAGGGGTCGGAGGATTTCCGGGGGGGAGGCCAGGACATCGTTCAAGGGCCTTTCCACGGCCTGGAGAAGGCCGCGAAACTGAAAGAATTTGTTGATTAAGATCGCCAATCCCACCAGGGAGCAGATGAAGATGGGGATCATCAACCATCCGCCTTTAACGACCAAATCGAGCATCATTCTCTCCTTAAGATAAAGACGATGGGCAATAAGGCCTTGCAGGCCACCGGTTTTCCTTTGATTCGGGCCGGTAGGAAGGTGGACTTCTTGACGGCCTGGACGGCGGCCTCGGTCAACCCGAATCCCTGGCCAGTGACCACCTCCACCTGGAGGAGTTCCCCTTTTTCGCTCAAATGCAGGCGAAGGACCACTTTGCCTTCTTTCCCCCAGCGACGGGCCAAGGCCGGATATTCAGGATCCTCCCGGTGCAGAAACCGGGGTCCTTCCCCTTCTCCGAAGGTGGTTTCGACCGGCCCTTGGGGTTTAGCCGATGGGGCCGGTTCGGCGGCTACGCCCACCGGCCCTTCCTGCCGGAGGGGAGGGGCGGGCAGGGCCGGGCCGCTCAGCACTACCGGCGATTCCTGGACCGCCGTAGGTTCGATGACCGGTGGCGGTGGCCCTTTTTCTTTTTCCGGTTCCGGTTGAGTCCGGACCTTTGGGGAAGGGGAAGGAGGAATCCGGACCGGCGGTTTTACCCGAACTTCTTTTTTTTGTTCCAAAGAGGGTTCCGGTTGAACGAAGAACTCCAATTCCGGATACCGGGCCTTCACCGCCAAACTGACAGGCACGGCCAGGATCAAGGCATGGGCCAGAAGCGAAGCCGTCCAGCCGAGGAGAAAGGCCCTTTTCTTTTTTCCTCCTTCAACCCTCATCCCATCTTTTCTTCATTCGTCTGCCGAAAAGCCCATAAAAAAAGGCCATGTTCGGCATGTGCAGGGGTGCAAGCCTTCATGGCCGGGTTTTTTCCCTTTTTTCCAACCGCCTTCAAGGTCGGTGTTTGACTTAATGATAACAAGGGATGGTGGTTCTGTCAAGGGCCACTTTTTCCTTGCCCCTGGGGTGCCCATGCCGTATACTTTCAAAGCTTTTGCCCCAGGGGAGTTTTTCTTTATTCTTCAACCCTTTATGGATGGGAAAGTAGGATGTCCCTTCGGGAGGCAGAAATAGCTCAAAAGGTCGTCCAAAAAGCCGTTTCATGAAATCCGCCGACCCCCGCAGAAATCATCTCCTGGGTTTGACCTTTGCCTTCGGCGCCGGCGTGTGTTGGAGCCTGGGGGGATGGCTCATCAAATCCGTGTCCTGGAACCCTATGGCCATTTCCGGTGGCCGGAGCATCATCGCCATCCTGCTGATCCTGGTGGTCCTAGGCAAGCCGAAGATCACCTGGTCCCGAGCCCAAATCGGCGGAGCCCTGGCCTATGCGGCCACGGTCATTTTATTCGTGGCCGCCAACAAACTGACCACGGCGGCCAACGCCATTTTACTTCAATATACAGGGCCTATCTACACCGCCTTTTTCGGGGCGAAGATCCTGGGGGAGCGGGTCAATCGCAGCGATTGGCTGGCCGTGGTCCTGGTCCTGTTCGGGGTAATGCTCTTTTTCCTGGATCGGTTGACCCTGGGCGGAATGGCCGGAAATATCCTGGCCCTGATCAGCGGCCTTTCCTTCGGCCTTTTGGCCGTCTTCTTGCGCCAACAGAAAGACGAATCGGGGCTGGAATCCGTTTTATTGGGGAATTTGATCGCCGCTTTGATGGGTTTGCCTTTCATGGTCGGCGGTCTTCCGGACGGCCGGTCTTTGTTCCACCTGCTCCTGCTGGGGATCTTTCAACTCGGTCTTTCTTACATCCTCTATACGGAGGCCTTGAAGAGGATCAAGGCCCTGGAAAGCATCCTGGCGGCTTCCATCGAACCGATCCTCAACCCCCTTTGGGTCTTTCTGGCCCTGGGCGAAAGGCCGGGCCCTTGGGCCCTTTGGGGAGGGGCCGTGGTGCTGGTCACCGTGACCGTGCGCTCTTTGGTTAAGGCCACCCGCACCGAGGTTTGAAGGGAGAAAGAGAGAGGGGATGTTATCCGCGGCATGATAAAAAAGTTGACCCGAAAGGGCGACGGTGCTAAGTTTCTGAAAAATTTTGAACGACCCAAAAAGGAGGAGGGGACCATGAAAAGAGCCTTGGCATTATTACTGGCTGTAGGCGTATTGGCCTCTTGGACCGTTATCGCCTCGGCCGAAATGAAAGAAGGGTTGTGGGAGATGACCATCAAAACGGAGATGAAAGGCATGCCCACATCCATGCCGCCGACCACGGTCCGGCAGTGCATCACCAACAAGGAACCCGTGCCCCAGAAGCCGGAAAAAGGAAACTGTGTCGTGAAAAACCAAAAGGTCGGCGCCGACACCTTTCAATACACCGTGGAGTGTAAAGAGACGGACTCGACGGTAATCACCAACGGCACGGTGACTTATAAAGGGACCACCTTCAGCGGTTCCTCCCAAACCGTGGTTAAGACCAAAGGCGAAGGCGGAACGACCATGAACACGACGATGAGCGGAAAATATCTAGGGCCTTGTCCGAAAAAATAAAGAACCCGTCCCTTTTTGTTTTTTACTTGACATTTTCCCGGCCCTTGCCTAAATAGGGGTCAAACCGTCTCGGTACCGGGAATGATTCCCGCAAAGCCCCTTAAGGGGGTGGCCGAGGCGGACGACAAGTTGGATATACAGGTCCTGCCTGCAGGATAATAGGGAAGCTTGTGCAAGACAAGCGCGGTCCCGCCGCTGTAACCGGGGACGAAAGCCGCAGGAGGCCACTGTTCCGCCATGAGCGGGATGGGAAGGCGCGGCCGGTAGGTTGATCCGGAAGCCAGAAGACCTGCCTGTATATCGGGAACCATAGAGTCCTCGCGGAAGGATCAAGGAAACTGGGTGCAATCCTTAAGCTGTGAAGATGCTTAAGGATTTTTTTTTGGCCCTTGAGCTGGAAAAGGGGAAACCCTTGTCGGTTCCGCACGGTGGAAATAGTCGGGAGGCGGTGGAACGCTTCGGAGCGGTTTTGGGACGGATCATTGACTTCAGCTCCAATGTGAATCCTTTCCCTCTGCCCGCGGCGGTCCAACGGGCGTTGCGCTCCGCCTTTAAAAGATTGAATGTCTATCCCGACAGGGAAAGTTACGGTTTAAAGAAGATCCTTGCAGAACGATGGGGTCTCCCCATCCATTCCATTGTTGTCGGCAACGGGTCGGCCGACTTGCTCTACCGGGCCGTCTATGCTTTACGACCCAAAAACGGCTTAATCTTTCAACCCAGCTTTGGAGAGTACGCCAAGGCCCTCAGCGAAGTCGGTGTCAAAATCAAAGTCCTTCGATTGGACCCGGTCCGAGGGTTTTCCCTTCCTAAGGGAAAGGGGTTCGAGCGGGTCGGTAAAGGGGGAGTGGTTTTTTTCTGCAATCCCAACAATCCCACCGGCTGTTTAACCCCCAAAAAGGTTCTGGAAGGTGTGGTCCGAAGACTTAGGGAAAAAGGGGCCTTTTTGATAATGGACGAGGCCTTCATCGATTTGGCCGAGGAAGAGAGCCTCATTTCCCAAGCCGCTTATGAAGAAAACCTGTTGGTCCTGCGCTCCTTGACCAAATTCTACGGCCTGGCCGGTTTGCGCCTCGGCTATGCCGTTGGACATCCGGTCTTGATCCGGAGAATCCAGGAAATCGGCCAGCCTTGGCCGGTCAATGTCTTGGCCCAGGCCGCCGGAGAAGTGCTGGTGGGCAATGAAACCTTCCGCCGAAAGACCTGTGAGCGCTGGTTGCGGGAAAAGGAAGATCTGTATCGGCATCTTTGTCAGATCCCGGGAATCCAACCTTTTCCTTCTTCAGCCCCTTTCTTTCTGGTGCGTTTAACAGAAAAAGGATCGGTGGAAAGCCTGCAACGCCGCTTGTGGAAAGACCGGCTGCTCATTCGCGATCTTAGCGGTTTTCCGGGATTGGAGGAAGGGCATTTTCGGGTGGCGGTACGGAACCGGCGGGAAAACCGTTTGTTGGTCCGGTCTTTGAAAAAGGCCCTGGCCGAGGAAGAGTCTTGAGAAAAACGGTTAGCCGTGAGGACCGGTCGATGCAGGAAAGGAAAAAGGCCGCCCGTCTGCACATCTTGGGCACGGCCTCGGGGGTGGGGAAAAGCCTGATCACCACCGCCTTATGCCGCATTTTTCTCCAGGACGGTTATCGTCCCTGTCCGTTCAAGGCCCAGAACATGGCCTTGAATTCCTTCGTCACCCGTAAGGGGGAGGAGATCGGCCGCTCCCAGGCCGTCCAGGCCTTGGCCTGCCGACTGGAACCCACGGCGGACATGAATCCCATCCTGATCAAACCCATGGCGGGCCGACAGGCGCAGATCATCGTCCGCGGGCGACCCTTGGACACCTGGACGGTGGAGGCCTATGGAACATTCAGGAAAGAGGCCCAAAAAATCGTTTTGCAGTCCTTCGCCCGTCTGGCCGATCAATACGATATCGTGGTCCTGGAAGGGGCCGGATCTCCGGTAGAGCCCAATTTAAAGGCCAGGGACATCGTCAATATCCGTTTGGCCCAACGCCTCAAGGCCCCGGTGATCCTGGTCGGGGACATTGATCGTGGGGGAGTGTTCGCCTGGTTCATCGGGACCCTACAACTGATGACGGAAAAAGAGAGGGAGCTGGTCCGGGGATTGATCATCAACAAGTTTCGGGGGGAAAAAAGATCCCTGCAACCGGCCGTACGGGACCTGGAAAAGAGGACCGGTAAAAAGGTCTTGGGTATCATCCCTTATTTCCAGGACATCCATATCCCCGAAGAAGATTCCGTTTTTTTGGGAACCGGCGGAAACGGAAACATTCAGCGTAAGCGAGAGGACGGTATAGAAATCGCCGTCATCCGTCTGCCTCATATTTCCAACTTCACCGACTTTGAGGCCTTGGAGCGGGAACCGGATGTGTCTTTGCGCTATGTGACCTCGGTGAAGGAACTGGGACGCCCCGATGGCATCATCCTGCCCGGCACGAAAAGTACGGTGCATGATTTGTTTTATTTAAGGAAATCCGGCTTGGCCTCCAAGATCGTCCAGGCATTGGACGAAAACCCGCGGCTGCGCCTGATCGGTATCTGCGGCGGATTTCAGATGCTGGGGAAAAAAATCACGGATCCGGGGCGGACCGAATCGGAAATTCCGGAGACGGCCGGGCTGGGCCTGTTGCCCATGGTCACCGATTTTCAAGAGGAAAAGATCCTCGCCCAAGTGAAGGGCATGGAACTGGGTACGAACCTCCCGGTCTTAGGCTATGAAATCCATCACGGCCTCACCCGCCTCCTCGAACCCTGCACGCCGGCCTTCCTTTTTACGGAACGGAAAGGGAGGAGGGTTAAAGAAACGGACGGCGTCTCCGTCTTGGACGGTAGGGTTTGGGGGACTTATCTGCACGGTGTCTTCGATGCGGACGCCTTCCGCAGGGAATTTTTAAACCGTATCCGGAAGGACAAAGGGCTGGCCCCCTTGCCGGTGACGGCCTTTGATACGGACCGAGAGCTTGAAAAATTGGCCGATCGGGTCCGAGCCCATCTGGATATGGATGCGGTCTATGAAATCCTCGGGGGACTTCGGTGAAGATGGTTTTGGGGGTGGTCACCTTGGCCTATTTCTTGGACCTGCTCTTGGGCGATCCCCGCGTCCCCTGGCACCCGGTCAGAGGGATCGGCCGGCTCATCCTGTTTTTTGAGAGGGTCTTATATGAACGAAAAGGGGACGGTAAACTCCTTGGGATCCTCCTGGTCGTGGGGACTACGGTTACGGTCCTGGCCGTGACGGCGGGCCTTCTTCAGCTGAGTAAGGCCGTTCATCCCTATGTCCATTACGGCCTCTCGGTGATCCTGATCTATTTCGCCCTTTCCGTAAAAGACCTGGCCGTAGAAGCCGAACCAGTGCGAAAGGCCTTGGAAGAAAAAGATGTCCTTCGGGCCAGGCAGAACCTGTCTATGATCGTCGGACGGGACACCCAAGATCTGGAGGAACCTGAAATCGTCCGGGCGGCGGTGGAGACCGTGGCCGAAAGTACGATGGACGGGATCGTCGCCCCCTTATGCTATGCCTTTCTCGGGGGGCCGCTTTTGGCTTGGTTTTACAAAACGGTCAACACCTTGGACTCCATGGTCGGTTACGAAAACGACCGCTATCGGGACTTCGGCTGGGCCTCGGCCAAACTGGACGCCTGGCTCAACCTCATCCCGGCCAAGATCACGGCCTTGCTGATCGGTGCGGCCATGATCGTCTTGAGGAAAAGGTGGAGGTCATCCTTTCGTTGGACCGGACGGTTTTTCTTTTCCGGCCCGAGTGGAAACGGAGACATCACCGAGGCGGCTATGGCCGGCGGATTGGGCGTCCGTCTCGGCGGAAGGAATGTCTATGCCGGGAAGGTGGTTGATAAAGCTTTCTTGGGCGAGGCCGTGGAGCCCTTAAAGCCCGGTCATATTCGGGTGGCCGTCCGAACGGCCTATATCGTCTCCGGATTAACGGTCCTTGGGGGTTGGGCGACCCTGCATCTTTGGAGGTGATGTATGAATACGGTTTGTCTTTGGAGCGGGGGTAAAGACAGCGCCTACGCCTTTTATTTGGCCCGGACGGCCGGACAGCACATAAAGGCATTGATCAGCTTTTTGGATGAGGAAGGCGCAGTCTCCCGATCCCACGGCCTTTCCGCCGAGGTGATCGCCCTGCAGGCCGAAGCGACGGGGATGCCGCACTTAAGCCGGGCCATGCCCCAAAGAAATTTCGAAGGAGATTTTAAGGATTGGATCGCCCTCTTAAAAAAAGAGATCGGCCTTGAGGCCATGATCTTCGGGGATATCCATCTCCAAGAACATAAACAGTGGATAGAGCGGGTCTGTCGGGAAACGGAAATCCTGCCGCTTTTGCCTCTATGGGGGCGAAACCCCAAGGGACTGGCCGAGGAGATCCTCGCTTCCGGGTTTAAAGCCGTGGTGGTTTCCACCCGGGCCGATGTCCTGGGGGAAGAGTGGTTGGGAAAGCCGTATGATCCTTCGTTTTTGGAAACGCTTCCCCCAGGGACGGATCCCTTGGGGGAAAAAGGGGAATTTCACACCTTCGTCTATGACGGGCCGATCTTCCAAAGGCCTTTTCATTTTCATCCCGGGGAGAAACGTCAAAAGGAGGGCCACTGGTTTCTGGAGATCGTCCTTGATGGAGGTTCGGCAGGAGACGAACCATGAAGGATCTTTGCATTCGGCTGGTCGGACTTCTGTTACTGGCCATCCTACCCATCTCGCTTGCCGCTGCCGAAACCGGTAAGGACGGAGGAGGATTTCGCCGGATCGTTTCCTTGGGTCCTTCCTTGACCGAATCCCTTTATGTATTGGGAGTGGGAGGGGATATCGTGGGCGTCACCGATCGCTGCCGCAAGCCCCCGGAGGCCCGGCTCAAGGAAAAAGTGGGATCGGTGGTGGAGGTGAATGTAGAGAAGATTACCTCTTTAAAACCCGATCTCATATTGGCCACTTCCCTGACCCAGCCGAGGAGTGTGGAAAAATTAAAGAAATTGGGTCTGCCCGTCATCCTTTTTCCGGCCCCAACCTCCTTTTTGGGGTTGGGCCGCCAATTTCTGGAATTGGGCCGTTTGGTGGGGAAAGAAAAGGAGGCCCTGGTCATTTTGAGCGGAGTAGAAAAGGAGATGCAGAAAATCCGGCGTTCCCTCGTGGGGAAGAAAAGGCCTAAGGTGATCATTCAAGCCGGGGCCAACCCCCTTTGGATCGCCCCCCGCCAGTCGTTTCTGAACGATTTCATCGAGCTGGCGGGGGGGGAAAATGTGGGGCCTCAAGGGACGAACGGACGGTTCAGTCGGGAAAAGGTCTTGGAATCACGGCCGGAGGTGATCCTCATCACCACCATGGGGCTCATCGGCGAAAAAGAAAGGGAGATTTGGAAGAAGTATCCTTCGTTGCCGGCGGTCATCCAAGACCGCATCTATATCATCGAAAGCGATCGCTTTTGTTCGCCAACGGTGGTCAGTTTCGTTAAGACCTTAAAGGAAATCATTCCTTTGATCCATGGAAAAGGATAAGAAACCGATCCCGCGCAGGTGCAACGCCCTTCCGATCCTCTTGGGGTTGCTCATCGCCGTGGCCCTGGCGGCCTTGAGAATCGGATCGGTGCCTATTCCGGTTCACCGAATCGTTTCTTTGTTGGCCGGAGGGGGAAGCGGCCTGGAATACAGCATCCTTGTGGATATCCGTCTGCCCCGCATCGTCCTGGGCTTCGCCGTAGGGGGGGCCTTGAGCTTGGCCGGGGTGATCCTCCAAGGCCTGTTCCGCAATTCCTTGGTCGAACCCTATACCCTGGGGATCTCCGGCGGGGCGGCTTTAGGCGTCTGTCTCAATGTGGTTTTGAGGGTCCATCGGCTGGGGATTTGGACCATGCCCCTTTGGGGTTTTCTGGGGGCCCTGTCGGTCCTGCTGTTGCTCTATTTCATCCATCTCCGAAAAAGGACGATCCGCCTCCATGGACTCCTCCTGAGCGGGGTGATGATCAGCTTCATCTCTTCTTCCTTAATCATGTTGATCCTTTCCTTGGCTCCGGACGAGGACCGGCATGGGATCCTTTTTTGGATTATGGGTTCCCTCGATGAACCCGAATGGCGGCTGATCCTCTTGGCCGCCGTCCTGACGGTAGTGGTCCTGTTTCTGGCCTTCTTTTTCGTCCACGATTTGAACGCCTTTTCCCTGGGAGAGGAGGAGGCTCGGCATTTGGGGATCGAGGTGGAAAAGAGCAAGCGCCGTCTATTCCTTTTGGCCTCGTTACTCACCGGATTCAGCGTTTCCGTGGCCGGGATGATCGGCTTTGTCGGTCTCTTGGTACCCCACTTCCTCCGCTTGTGGCTCGGCGGGGATCACCGTTTCCTCCTGCCCGCCTCGGTATTGGGCGGCGGCACTTTTTTGATCTTTTGCGATACCCTGGCCCGTTCTCTGATCCAACCCAAGGAGCTGCCGGTGGGGGTCATCACCGGGCTGTTGGGCGGAGGGCTTTTTGTCTATGCCCTGTCCTTAAAAGAAGAGGAATGAGGGGGTGCCATGCTCGAGGTTATAGGGGTGAGCTGCGGATACGATAACAGAACCGTCCTCTTCGATATCCATTTTCGGTTGGAACGGGGCGAAATGATGGGGATCATCGGTCCCAACGGGTCGGGAAAGACCACCCTCTTGCGTCTCATGGCCCGGACGATTCTTCCCGCGAAGGGAACGGTCTATTGGCAAGGAAGGGAGTTGGACGTCCTCTCGGCAAGGGAATGGGCTCGAAAGACAGCGGTCGTCTCCCAAAGCCCTCCATTGTGCGACATGCCCGTGGAAGCCTTCGTCCTCTTAGGCCGGATCCCCTACCTGGGGAGACTGCAACTGCGGGAAACGGCCCAGGACCGGCAAGCGGTCCGTAAGGCCCTGGAACTTACCGGCCTTACGGATATGAAGGAACGCTATCTCAGCCGGATGAGCGGAGGGGAACGGCAAATGGCCTTGATCGCCCGGGCCTTGGCCCAGGAACCCGAACTGCTGTTGATGGATGAGCCGACCACTCACTTGGATCTCTCTCATCAAATCGAGATCATGGACTTGGTGGGTCGGTTGAATGAGGAAGGCGGCCTGACAGTGGTTTTGGTCCTCCATGATTTGAATTTGGCCGCGGAATATTGTCGAAGGCTCCTCTTTTTAAACGAGGGTAGGATTCAAGTCGATGGCCCTCCTGAGGAGGTTTTGACCGAAGAGATCCTTGGGCGGGCCTATCCGGTGCCGCTTCGGGTGGAACGGAATCCCTTTTCCGGCAAACCCCATGTATTGATCGTCCCCCGAAAAGGCTCAGCGGTTTTGAATGAAGGGAGAAGATTCGGGTTAAGGGCCCAAGGAACCATTGGGCATTAAACACAGAAAGGAGGAACGGTCATGAAAAAGGCTGGCTTCGTCGTTTTGTTGCTTCTTGGTTTGGTCATGGGGAGGGCTGAGGCCGAAGAAGGAAAAACCTTCGCCCGATCGCAAGGGGCTTTATCTCCGGAAACGACGGTGGTGGAGATCGATTACGGCGGGGTTAAGGAACCCCGGAAAGTCGAGGTTCCCTTGGTCCGAGGGAAAACGGCCTTGGCCGTCTTACAGTCAGTGGCCGTGGTCAAGACCCGGCCGGTAGGGCCGTATGTTTTCGTCGTCGCCATAGACGAGGTGGAAGGCCGCCGAGGAGAGACGGCTTGGTATTACGAGGTGGATGGAAAGTCCCCCGGAGAATTGGCCTATACCAAAGTGTTGGAAGGGACGAAACGGATCCGCTGGATGTATAAAAAAGATGTCTGCTCGGCAAAGGCGGGAGAAAAGCCGGGCAAGGCCCAAGAAAGGGGGGATCGTACGGGACCCTAAGCCATAGGCGTCAAGACAGAAACCTTATCGTTGCCTTTTAATCGAACAATCGAAAAATTATTCCTGATCGGCAAAGGAAGTGAAGGTGAAAGCCCTTCCGCTGCCCCGCAACGGTAAAACCGACCCTTTTTTCGGGCCGGTCAGCCCGGTCGATTGCCGGTCAAGGAAGTATTCTCGAGGGAGGAGAAAAATGAAAAAGCAGTTAGTGGTCTTGGGCATGTGTTTATTATTGACGGGATTTTCGGCCGAAAAGGTCCGGGCCGAAAAGGAGAAGGAAACGGGGTCTTATCCCCTGGGAACGATCATCGTCACGGCTACGAAAACCGAGACTTCCGTAACCGAAGTGGGCAGTTCCACCACGGTGATCAACGGGGAGGACATCCAAAAAAGCCAGAAGAGGACGGTCTTGGAGGTGCTTCGTGACGTCCCCGGAGTGACGGTGATGCAAAACAGCACCTTCGGCGGAGCGACCGCTGTTTATTTGCGGGGGGCCAAACCGGGCCAGACCTTGGTCTTGATCGACGGGGTGGAAGTCAACGATCCTATGGCTACCGATCGCTCTTTTGATTTTGCCCATTTGACGACGGACAACATCGAGCGCATTGAGATCGTCCGCGGGCCTCAGTCGGCCTTATACGGGTCGGACGCCATGGCCGGGGTGATCAACATAATCACCAAAAAAGGGGAAGGGAAGACCAAAGTCGTCGGCTATATGGAAGGGGGATCGTATCGCACCTTTCGGGAGCATCTGGGTTTAAGCGGCGGTGTGGATCGTTTTCATTATTCCGTCGCCGCCACCCGCCTGGATTCGGAAGGGGTGAATAAATGTTCGGCCGGCGATGAAAAGGACGGCTACGGCAATACGGTCTTCTCCGGCAAATTGGGTTACAAGCCCTTTGAAGGCGGCGAGATCGCCTGGGTGATCCGTTATACGGACGCCTGGACCGCCATTGACGACGGCGCCTATGACGACGATCCCAACTCTACGGCCTGGTGGAAAGACCTGGCCACGAAATTATCCTTTGACCAAAAAATCAATGATCGTTGGTCCCATACTTTTTCTGCGTCCTATCACTGGGTGAAAAGGGATTACCGGGACGAAAAGGATCATTTGGACAAGACCGAAGACCAGGAATCCTGGTATCGCGGCGACAGCCGCAAAATCGAATGGCAGCATGTGGTTCGATTTGCGCCTTGGAGCCTCTTCACCGGAGGGCTGGAATACCGCCAAGAAATCGGATCCTCCTATTATCGTTCCAATAACTACATCTCACGCATCGAAGATAAATCGGCCGGGAACAAGAGCCTCTATCTGCAGAACCAATTCAAATTCCGGGACAGCCTCTTTATTACCCCGGGTTTGCGCTTTGATGATTATGACGGGTTCGGTCTCCAAACGACCTACCGACTGACCGGCGCTTATCTTTTGGCCAAGACCGGGACCCGCTTCAAGGCCAACTGGGGTACGGGATTCAAGGCCCCCTCCCTGTATCAACTTTATTCCAGTTACGGAAATCCGGACCTCAAGCCGGAAGAAAGCCAAAGCTACGACCTCGGTTTGGAACAATTCGTGGGCGGGGGAAAACTGTTCCTGGACCTGATTTATTTTCATAATGATTTTAAGAATATGATCGATTGGGACACCTTGACCTTTAAATATAAAAACATCGGCCGGGCCATGACCCGAGGTTGGGAGTTTGCCGCCAAATTTTCACCGATAAAGACCCTGACCGTATCCGCGGGCCTTACCCGTTTGGAAACCGAAGATAAGGACACCGGTCAGGAATTATTGAGACGCCCCGATCTACAGGCCAATTTGTCCTTGGACTGGAAATTCCTGGAAAAGGCCGATGTCCATTTCGGACTGACCTATGTGGGCGAACGCCGGGATGTCGTCTATGACGCATCCTATAATCGCGTTTTCATCACCAGCGATGCGTATACCACCGGGCGCTTGGCCGCTTCCTATTGGGTGGCCCCCCATTTTCAGGTCTTTTTCCGGGTGGAAAACCTCTTCGATAAAACCTATCAGGATATACACGGTTTTACCATGCCCGGCCGGTCCTATTACGCCGGGTTGAAAGGTAGCTTTTAGACAAGGGGCTCCATTTGTACTCCAGAAAAATTTTCCTTGACTTTTTCTGGGAGGTTCAATAAAAACGGTTCCATAAAAGAATAATGCCGCCGGTTTCAGAAAGGTCAGAAGATCTTTCGTAAGGCGGCCAAAAGCGGAGAACCCGGAAAATAAAACCACGAAGGTTTGACCTGCCTGCCCTTAGGCGGGTACCCTTCGTGGTTTTTTTACTTCCGTTCGTTGAAAAGGGAATTCCTTAAGGGATGGAAAAAAAACGAAGGCCCTCATGGAACATCGTCTCCCTGGTGAAAAGTATGGTAAAATAGGCGAAAATGTAGAGCCCGAATAATCGCTGAAGCTTTTTGAACTAAAAATGTCTGGATAAATAAGGCGCGGATCCATTCTGATTTGAGCAATATTAAAAAGAGGAAAAGGGGGTTTTATGGATCCTGAAAGAGATTTTTCGGAAGAGATCAAGGGGGCCGTGGCCTTTCACGGCCATTCGTGCCTCGGTTTGGCCATCGGGATTCGGGCCGCCCAATGGGCCCTAAGAGCAATGGGTAAATCTCCGGACGAAGAGATCGTGGCCGTGGTGGAGACGGATATGTGCGGCGTGGACGCCATTCAATACCTGTTGAGCTGTACCTTCGGCAAAGGCAACTTGATCCATAAGGATTACGGCAAAAACGCCTTTACTTTTTATCGAAGGCGGGACAATAAGGCGGCCCGGCTGGTCCTGAGACCCGACGCGTATGGGGAATTAGGCAAGAGACTCCGGGAGCTCATGGGCAAGGCCGCGAAGGGGGGCTTGAGCCCCGAGGAGGAAAAAGAGGGGGAGGCCTTGCGAAAAGAAATGGAGAATCGGATCCTGACCGCACCTTTCGAAGAGCTCTTCTCGATCGGCCCGGCCCAGGGGCCGGTCCCGCGGAAGGCCCGGATCCTCTCCAGCCTGATCTGCGACGAATGCGGCGAGGCGGTTATGGAATCCCGGGTCCGTCGTTTTCAAAACCGCACGCTCTGCATCCCATGTTTCGAAGAGGCGGAAAAAAGATAGTCAAAAGGAAGGGGAAAGGGCTTGACAAACCCTTCATTTAGGGATAAATAGGGCCCAACCGTTCGGGGTGAACCCCGAAAAAAGCTCAAACGTATAAACCAATCGAAGCCACGAAGGCATATTCTTCCCGGAAGAGGAAGCCATCGTGGCTTTTTTTGTTTCTGAAGACCCTGGGGGGTCCGGAGAATGGGGCATTCCTTCATCCATAGCCGGCCCGTTAATCCTCTTTGCTTCGGCCGTTTATGAAAAGAAAAAAGGAAAGGAAATAGCGATGAAAAAAATGATCGTGGTTTGTTGTTGGTTGTCGATTTGCTTAGGTTCAGTCCATTTGGTGTTGGCAGCGACGGGAAAGAATCCGGAGAGTCGGTTGGAGGAAATCGTCGTAACCGCCACCCGGACCGATCGGGATCTCAAAGAAATCCCCGCTCGGGTAGAAGTCATTACCGGCGAAGAGATCCGTCAACGGGCCGGGTCATCTTCCAAGGTGGATGATATCCTGCAATACCTTTCAGGAGTGACGGTTGTCCGCGGTAACGGGATATACAGCCTGGGGGCCAGCGCCACCTTAAGGGGCTTGTCCAATGAAGGGGCCAGGACCCTGGTCCTGATCGACGGCGTCCCCATCAATAAAAGCGATACCGGTGAGGTCAATTTCAACCGCATCGACCTCAACCAGATCGAAAGGATTGAAGTGTTCAAAGGCCCGGCCTCTTCCTTGTATGGGAACAACGCCATGGGCGGGGTCATCAATATCATCACCGTCAAACCGGTTACGCCTTTTCAGGCCGAGGCCAACGGTTTTTACGGGTCGAACCAAACCTTCGGCGGAAATTTGGCCTTGACGGCCAAAAGCGGCAAGGAAGATTCCGGGTTTTTCGCCAAGGCCACGGCCCATTACCTGGATAGTGATGGATATATCTCCACCCCGGAGGGGAAAAAGACCCCTTATACGGTCAAACGATTCGTTCGCGAAGAAATCGGGAATTTCAGCATGGGTTATGACTTCAATCGCTTAAACACATTGGGGGTGACCATAGATTATTTCAACGATAAGCGCGGGGAAGGGACCAAGATCCGGGCCGAAGACGGCGTCAGCCGGGATTTCGATACTTGGGCCTACACCCTTCGCCATCAAGGAGGAATGGGTGACTTGCGCTGGCAGGCCAAGGCCTTTTGGCAGAACGAAAATTACCGAAGGGTCAGCGAAAGCTTGCGCGGGACCCAATATACCCGCTTCGATGTGGATTCGGATAGGACGGATATGGGGGTGGACGGGAGTTTCACGATACCCTTTTCCGGTCAAAACGTGTTGACCATCGGCGGGGATGTCCGAGAAGGAATGGTGAAGGCCGCCGATATTTATCAAACCTCTCCGGACAGGGCGGAAAACGAGGGAAAACTCCGGATATACGGTCTTTGGTTGCAGGATGAATGGACCGTCTTCAAAGACAAGTTATACCTGGTGGGGGGCCTTCGCTTCGACCACGCCCGGTTTTTTGATGGGAATTTTTATTCCACCCTCTCCCCCTTCAACCAGCTCAACGGAAAACAGGAGGAAAACCGTTGGACGGCCCTTTCTCCCCGTCTTTCCCTTCGTTATCGTTGGACACCGGCCTTAAGCGCCTACGCCTCCTACGGCCGAGGCTTCCGGGCCTCCATTCTGGACGACCTCTGCCGCTCCGGGATCATGTGGGGGATATACAAAGTGGCCAACCCCAAGTTGGAGCCGGAGAAGATCGATACCTTTGAAACCGGATTCGACTATACCCTTTCGGAACGGCTGAAGCTCGGGTCTTCCATCTATTATTCTCTGGGAACCGATTTCCTCTATTATGTCCCCACCGGGGCTGCTTTGAGCGGGAGACCTCTGTATCGTCGTGAAAACATCGACCGGGTCGTTTCTTACGGTTTGGAGGCCGACGCCCGCTATCTAATCAATAAAAGCCTCAACACCTTTTTAAATTATACCTATAACAAAGCAACGATCGATCGCTTCGCCCAGCGCCCGGCCATTGAGGGACAGGAACTGACCCGAACGCCGAACCATCAGATAAAGGCCGGGGTCACCTGGATCCATCAATATCTGAATGTCACCTTGTTGGGGAGATATAAAAGCAGCCAATATGTCTATACCAATGAAATGACCCAGACGGTGGCCAAGATCAGCGACTATGTCACCTTCGATTTGAAGTTGTGGAAGGAGATCGGAAAAGGCCTCGCCCTTTCCCTCAACGTCGAAAATCTGTTGAACCGAGATTATATGGAAAGCGCCGACGATAAGGCGCCGGGCCTTTTTGTGTTAGGGCGAGTCGGCTACCGTTTTTAACCTTTTTTCCGAAATCGAAAGTAAAAACCAAAAATGCATGAGGAGGTCTTCATGATAATTTCTGGTAAACAGGGGAATAAGCTTTTGAATAGAGTCATGGTCGGTTGGATAATGGTTGGGTGTCTGGCTTTGTTAGGTTGGCCGACTTTGGGTCAAACCGCCGACAAAGGGGCTTACCAAGAGATGGCCGATCTTGGACTCAAGGTTTCCGAAAAGGCCTTGAAACATATCGAGAAAGCCGAAGGGGAGGCCCTGCTCGTCATCACCAATGCCGGGTATGTGCGCCTGCAAGGAAAGGATACCTCGCCGATGTTGGACGGGCTTCAAAAGGGGACCGGTGTTAGTCTGGGAAGGGGAAACCTCCTGATCGTGCATGAATCCCCCCATAGGCCCTTTTTTGTTTTTATCTACAATGCCCAATCGGATAAGGCCTGGTATATGGAGATACCGAATCAAAGACAGGGATTAGGAGCCGGAATATCGGAAACGCTTCAAGCGACCCAGGAGACCCTGGAAGAAGGGTTCCTGGCCCGTCAGTTGCAAGAGGGCAAAATCGAACAATGGGCCAAGGAAAAGAGATTTGGTGGAAATGCGTATCGTCTGTCCATAATCACCCGCATCTGGAAGATTGGACCGTCACCGGAACTGCGCCACTCCTTTCTCTTTCATGACCATTTGTGCCCCGGCGTAACCAGCGGCTATTACCTGGCCAAATTCATTCAAAAACATTTTCCCTTGGGCCCCGGTGAATCCTATTTCATGATCGCCAGTCCCGTTTGGTGCAAGGATGACGCCTTACAGTTGATTCTGAATACCACCCCGGGAAAACGCTCCTTCGCCGTCATTCCATTGACCGATGCGGACAAAGCCTGTTTGGCCGACGAGACCAAGGAAGCGGCGGGGATGATCATTCGTTACCACAGGCAGGAGAAAAAAGGCACTGGAGCGGTTTTGGGTTTTTCCTGGGACAAGCTGCGAAACGACGCCGGATGGAAAGAGGGACAGAAGGCTTCAGCCGCGGATAACTTGAGGCTCACCCAATGGATGATCGAAAAAGAAGGGGATTTTGAAAAATATGTCCGGGTGATCAAGACTTTTAAGCTTCCTGAGGGCGGCGGACCGGAGGAGTGGGTCCGCCCGGGGGTTAATCCTTGGGTAAAAGCGGAGTTATGGAAATGTCCGAAGAACCCGTGAAAGAGGGGGCAGATTATGGATGAACGGGAAAAAGCGAAGATCCGGATTTCCAGATGGATCCAGCATAACGCCTCTCATCAAGAAGAGTACGAGAAGTTGGCCGATCAGTTGGAAGAAAAAGGGGAAAAGGAAGCCGCCTTCTATATTCGAGAACTGGCCGCCTACAATCAACGAGGCATTGAGGCCCTTCGTAAGGCTTTAGCCACCTTGGAAGGTTAAAAAACGGCTGCTGGAATTGGCGGAAACGAAAGATCCAGGGATTACTAAAATGGTCAAGTTTTAATTACTACCTTAGGGGTCAAATCTTAATTACTGACAATAGATGACAATTACTACCTTAGGGGTCAAATCTTAATTACTGACAATAGATGACAATAGATAGAGAATATTGCAATAAAAAGCCGTAACCCAATCGTTACGAATGCAATTCCCGGGTAGGGTCTACCAAATAACCTGTCGGGGGAATGAACGAAAAACCATCTTCAGAGATGACCAAGACCAAAACACTTTTTTGAAAACTCTTAAAGATATCCAGGAAATCTACCGGGGCACTTCTCTTGGTCCGACCTTGGACCTGGAGGTTAGAGCTGGACTGGAACCAGGGGAGGGGGTGAAGACAGGGGGAGAAGCAGGGGAAAAACCAATAAAGCTTTATAACGAGCCATTTTGCCCCAAAAAATGAGTTTTTAAGGCAAAATTTGAGTCCTGAGTCCGTGAGTCCCTGTGTCCCTTGAACCCTGAGCCCCTTGAGCCCCACCTGAGCCACGGGTCCTGAGCCCGCTGAGCCCTGAGCCCGCATTGAGCCCGTTTGAGCCCGGGTCCGTTTGAGCCCGGGTCGGACCAAGACAATAATCTGAAATTATTAGGATTAATTTCTCAAAAGGAGGCGTTTTGAGGCCTTAGAACGCCGTTTTTATACTTCAAAATGGCGTTGTAAGAAATCCGAAGATCCTGGAGTACGTTACCCCCATTCACAGCAGCCGGCTCACGCCCCTTAGTCCTGTTCGCTATCTTCACCTTGCCCATCACTATAAATGATTCACCCACCACCGCAATATTCTCAATCCATTTGCCGTTTTAAACCGGCTTTCCACGCCAATGCCTCTTCAGCAATCCGGGATAAAATCAACAAAATCCCGAATTTCCTTGCATTTCATTGACTTCATTAAATCCTCGTAGCCTACGGTAGATAAGGTCTGTTCGCTTACGGCATATAACCCCACCCTTAGAATGGAGTTTTCGGGGTCAAAAATAACACTTTAAGGCCCAAAACCGCCTCGTTTTATAGTCCTTTAGGCCTAAATACAAGCACTTTTCTTGGTCCGACCAGGGAGGGGGGAGAGGGGGAGGGCTACAGGGAGAGCGAATGTGATATTGCAAGACCTGACCCCTGCATTCTTTTTTCTCAAAGAGGCTTCAAATCGCAATTGTAAAGCCGATGGAATGGCCTGCATGAAGAATCTTCCTCCTTCCGTATATCATGTCATTATTGATGTTATGAATTTTTGCTATTTTAGGCGATAAAACTGTTTGTCAAGAGAATATTTATCATTTATAATAGGTTACAATATATCCGAGAGGATTGGCAAACCATAATCTGTCAAAAACAGGATAATCATTTTAGTTGCCTTTCCTAATTTAGGATTTAAAATGTAATGCTATCCAGAAGAACATTGGAATAACTTTTTAGCTTGAGCCCCAAAAAGAATGGGGTCAAATCTTAATTGATGACAATTGAAAAAGAATTAGGTAATTAAGGGCTATGAAGACCGCTAAGAATACAAATAACCTGGGGCATTCTACCATGTAACCTGTCGGCGGAATAAACGAAAAGCCATATTCATATTGGGAGGTTAAAGAGTGTAGAAATTGGAAGGATGTTTAGGAAAAGTTATAATGCCGCCCGCCAGGAACGGAAACGGTTGATGGCAAAGATGAAGGATCATCCTGAGCTTAAGAAAAAGTTTCTGTCTTTGTTAGGCGAGTTTGGATAACAGATGTCAATAATTAAGATTTGACCCTAATTTCTTATAGGTCAACTGCCCGTGTTTTTTTATCTAAATTTTCTGCAAGAGTTTAGTAATTAAGATTTGACCCTAATTTCTTAAATTAATTGGCGGGGTTATAGAAAAAACTTGACAGAAGGAATGCTGATGAATAAGTTTAAACCGAAATCATCGGCATGAAGCCGTAGGGTTTAAATTATAATCTTGTTTGCCCCTAAGCCATGAAGGCTTGCCCTTTGTAATCAAGGAATGGCCTTTCATGGCTTTTTAGTTTTAATAGTCATGTAATTTCAAGCAATTAAAGCCAAGTTCCTTTTTTTGAAAATCATGATCGCGCCCAAAGAAGGCGGCCCGATCGGTGAACCTATTTTTCTTAAACCCGAAATCTTGCGTCCAAAGTACCCATGAGCCATCTCGAAAAACCTCCCATTGCCGCCGAAAGAATCTTGATCCAGGCCCGGGAGATCCCTATCCTGGACCATTACCGCGCATCGATCCGTCGCAAAACGGCCCTCTTCCTCGCCTTGTGCCTTTTTCTGCTGGCCCTGATCGTCTATGCCATCGCCGTGGGATCCTTTGATCTCTCCTTAACCCAGATCCTCAGGACCTTGCTGATGGGTGAAGAAGGTCCGGGGAAGATCGTGATTTGGAACATCCGCCTGCCTCGGATCATCGCCGCCGTGGTCACCGGATGGGGGCTGGGGCTGTCCGGTCTGGCCATGCAGAGTCTTTTGAAAAACCCTTTGGCCTCCCCCTCCACCCTGGGCATCAGCCAAGGGGCCGCCTTCGGCGCGGCCTTGGCCATTGTCTTTCTGGGCGCCGGTCGGATGCCGGGCAGCGCCTTGAGAACCGGTGCGGCCGCTTCCTTGGTTTTAAGCAATGTCTATGCCGTGACCTTTTTCGCCTTTTTGGGTTCCATGGCCTCTACAGTGGTTATTTTGATGCTGGCCCGGCTGAAAAAGATGTCGCCGGAAGCGGTCATCCTGGCCGGGGTGGCCCTTTCCTCTTTATTTACCTCCGGGACCATCTTGATTCAATATTTCGCCTCCGAAGTGGAGATCGCCTCGGTGGTCTTTTGGACCTTCGGCGATGTGGCCCGTTCCAACTGGCGGGAGATCGGGATATTGACCCTCTGCACTTTACCCGTTTGGGGGTATTTTTTCTTTGAGCGCTGGAGCCTCAACGCCCTTTTGGCCGGGGAGGATACGGCCCGATCCTTGGGGGTGGAAGTGGATCGTTTCCGCCTCTGGGGCATGCTCCTGGCCTCCCTGGTGGCCGCTTTGGCCACGGCCTTTCACGGCGTTATCGCCTTTTTAGGACTTTTGGCCCCCCATATCGGCCGCCGGTTGGTGGGGGCCGATCACCGTCTGCTCATCCCTTATTCGGGCTTGATCGGCTCGTTGCTCCTCCTTTCGGCCGATACGGCCGGCAGGCTCTTGATCGGCTCGGGGACCCTGCCCGTCGGGGTGCTGACCTCCTTCATGGGTGCCCCTATGTTTTTATACTTGTTGATGAAGGGGGTGCGCCGATGAGTTTACGCGTGGAAGGGCTGAGTTTCGCTTATAACGGCCGTCCCATTCTAAAAGAGATCAACTTTGACCTGGAGGCGGGAAAGATCTTGGGCCTTCTCGGGGTAAACGGGGCCGGAAAGACCACTTTGCTCAAGTGTCTGAATCGTATCCTCACACCCGCTGCGGGTACGGTTCGCTTGGACGGAAAAGAGGTTGGGAACCTGAGCCGAAACGAAACGGCCCGCCATTTCGCCTATGTCCCGCAAAAATACGGCGAAGAACCCTTGACCGTCTTCGACGCCGTCCTCCTCGGCCGCAAGCCCTATATCCGCTGGGAGGCCAACCGTCACGATCTGGAGGTCGTCGAGGCCCTCCTTTACCGACTCGACTTGGAACATCTGGCTTTGCGCCCGACCCATCAACTGAGCGGCGGGGAATTGCAAAAGGTGGTCATCGGCCGGGCCCTGGCTCAGGAACCGCAGGTCCTGCTCCTGGACGAGCCGACCAGCAACCTGGACCTGAAAAACCAGCTTCAGGTCATGCAACTGGTGGTCCGGGCGGTGCGGGAACATCGTTTGGCGGCCGTTGTGTCCATGCATGACGTCAATCTGGCCTTCCGTTTCGCCGACCGGTTCCTCATGCTCAAGGACGGGCGGGTTCATCGGCTGGCGGACAAGGAAGCGGTGACCGCCGCCGATATCGAAGAGGTCTACGGCCTGAAGGTCTTCCTGACCGAGGTGGAGAAACATAAGGTGGTCATTCCCCTGGAAGAAAACTGAAAAGAGGAGTGTATTATGAAACCGCGGCAAATATGGACGATTGCCCTTTTGATCGGGGTCTTTTTCGGGTTGATGGTTGAAAGGGCGTCAACAGCCGGAGAGACGGTTTCGGTTACGGATCAGACAAGACGGCAGGTTTCGGTACCGAAGAATCCGACCCGGATCATCGGACTGGGACCCGGGGCCCTGCGTCTGATCCTTTATCTTGAAGGCAAGAACAAGGTGGTCGGCGTTGAGGATATGGAAAAACAGAACCCCACCACCCGGCCTTATTGGATCGCCCATTCGGATTTGGGACGCCTGCCTTCCATAGGCCCCGGAGGTCCCAGCGGCATCAACAAAGAACCGGATTTGGAAAAGGTACTGGCCGTGAAGCCGGAGGTCATCTTCATCACCTACATGGACCGGGAAAAGGCCGAGTCCTTGCAAAAAAAGATCGGGATCCCGGTGGTGGCCTTGCATTTCGGTCCTTTCGCTTCTTTTGATGAAAAGTTTTACGAGTCTTTGCGCCTGGCCGGCAAGATCTTGCACAAGCAGGAGCGGGCTGAAGCCCTGATCCGCTATATCGAAAACACCCGCAAAGATCTGGGGAAAAGGGTGGAGAAGGTGGGGGAAGGCCGGAAGCCCCTGGTCTATGTGGGGGGTGTGGGTTTTCGGGGCACCCAAGGGATCGAAAGCACGGAGATCGGGTATTTCCCTTTTGATTGGGTGAAGGCCAAGTCGGCGGCCAAGGCGGAAGGGGCGGCCGGGCACATCTTCGTGGATCGGGAAAAACTCTTGGCCTGGAATCCGGACATCATTTTTCTGGACAGCGGCGGCCTGGGGCGCATCCGGGAAGACTACGAGAAAAAACCGACCTTCTACCAGGGATTGAAGGCCTTTCGCCAGAGAAAGGTGTATACCCTCCATGCCTTCAATTGGTACACGACCAATGTGGAGACGGTCCTGATCGACGCCTACGCCGTGGGCAAAGTTCTTTACCCCAAGGAGTTTCAGGATATTCGACTGGAAAAAAAGGCCGATGAGGTTTATACTTTTTTTCTCGGCCGCCCCATCTTCCGGGAAATGGAGAAGCATCAGGGGAACCTCTTGAGCGTACCGACCTTTATTAAGTGATGGTTCGAAGGGCTGGGGAAAACGGTAGTGAGAGAAGATCCTTACCGAGAGAAGATCGGGTATTTTGACGCCCATGTCGCGGCCCCCTGGTCTGCGCAAGAATACGGCCCCGCAGAATGGAAAAAACTGGAAAGGCTCTTCCGTTACACCGGTTCTATCGAAGGTCTTAAGGTCCTGGAGCCCGGCTGCGGCACCGGTAGGCTGACGGAAATCCTTTCCCAACGCCTGGGTCCCTCGGGCCGGGTGGTGGCCTTGGACATCAGTCCTAAAATGATCGAGGCGGCCCGGACCCGCTTGGCCGGACGGGGGAATGTGGAGCTCCATCTCGGCGCCGTGGAGGATTTTCCCTTGGGAAAGGGCGCCTTTGATCTCATCCTCTGCCATCAAGTGTTTCCCCATTTCCACGACAAGAAAAAAGTGTTGAAACACCTGGCCTCGGCCTTGCGCTCCCGAGGGAAACTCATTGTCTTTCACTTCATCCCCGGCGTTCGAATCAACGACCGCCATCGCAAGGCCGGTACGGCGGTGGAAGGGGACCTGATGCCTCCATTCAAAGTCATGAAACAGATGTTTCAGGAAGCCGGTTTTAGGGTGGATCTTTTTCTGGACGACGAAGAAGGGTATTTTTTGGCCGCTTGCAAAGGCTGAACGAGGGAATACAATGCCTTTTTTCTCCAATGCCGCAGAAGTATATCGCCTCTTGGATAAATCCAACTGCCGAAAATGCGGGGAGTTGACCTGTCTGGCCTTTGCCGGAGCCGTCTATTTGAGGAAAAAGAGGCTGAAGGACTGCCCCAAAATCCCCCCTGCGGTCATTGAACGGTATTCGGCCGAGACCCCCTTCGGATCCGCTGAGGAGGCGGAAGGGGGCCAAAGGATGAAACGGTTGCAGGCCGAATTGGCCCGTCAGGACCTGAGAAAATTGGCGGAACGGGTTGGGGCGCAATATGTCGAAGACCGTTTGACCTTGAAGATCTTAGGTAAGGACTTCGGAGTCGACCCTCAAGGGAGGTTCATCACCGATATTCATGTCAATCCCTGGGTGGTCGTCCCTTTTTTGTCCTATATCCTGCACAGCCAAGGACGAAGCCCGACCGGGCGATGGGTCTCCTTTCGCGATTTGCCCGAAGGCCGATGGCATTATCCATTGTTTCAGAAACGATGTGAGGTAACCATCAAGAGAGTGGCCGACGGCAACCCGGATTTCTTCCACGATTTGATCCATCTTTTCGATGCCCGGGAGGTGGAACCTCAATACCGTTCGGACATTTCCGTTACCCTGCTTCCCCTCCCCCGGGTGCCGATCATGATTTGTTATTGGCTGCCCGAGGAAGGTATGGGATCGAACCTGAATTTGTTTTTTGACGAAACGGCCGGAGAGAACCTGTCTACCGAGGCCGCCTTTATGTTGGGGGTGGGCCTGGCGGAAATGTTTCGTAAGATCACCTTGACCCATGGAGTGGAACCGGGGATCTGACCCTGCCTTAGAAGGTCTTCTCGGACCGCACCCTCTCTCCTTTGGTTTTCCCTCAAGACCCTTGCAATTCCCCGAAAAAACTGCCAAGATATCTTCCTCAAGAAAGACGGCGGACCTTTATCCATCAACCCTTTCTATCAGGCGGCAGAAGGGAGAGACCGATCCGATGAAAATTCAATTCAAGGTCTGGCTGGAAAAAGATCAAAGGGTCCTTTTCGGGGAAGGGCGCCATCAATTGCTTAAGGCCATCGAAGATTACGGCTCCCTGGTCCAGGCGGCCAAAAAGATGAACATGTCCTATCGGGCGGCCTGGGGGCGTTTAAAGGCCTCGGAAGACCGGTTGGGTTTTCCCTTGACCGAGAAAGATCTCGAGAAGGGCAAGAAAGGCGGGTTGCGCCTGACCCCGGAAGGGAAAAGGCTCTTGACCTCGTATCAGAACATCCATCTGGCCGTCGAAAAACTGGTGAGGGAATTGGAGGGGAAGTATTTTGAAGGACTCCGGTAAAAAGGGGTTCTCCGAACTGGAGAAGCGCATTATCCATGAAATGACCGGCGATCTACCGGTCCAGCCTCAACCCTTTGCCCCGGCGGCGGAGCGGTTGGGGATCTCCCAAAGACGGCTTTTAGCCATCCTTAAACGCCTGCAAAAAGAAGGATACATCCGCCGCTTCGGCGCCACCCTGCGTCACCGCAATTCCGGCTTTTCGGCCAACGCCATGGCCGTCTGGAAGGTCCCGGAAGAGCGGATCGAGGCCGTGGGGAAAATCATGTCCTCTTTTCGGGAGGTGACCCATTGTTACCATCGCCGTCCTTCGGGGCGGTGGGATTATAACCTCTTCACCATGATCCACGGTCCCGGGGAGGAGGCCTGCCGCAAAATCGCCGAACGGATTTCCCAAAAGACGGGGATCAAGGAATATGACCTGTTGTTCAGCAGCAGGGAACTCAAAAAAACGACGATGAGGTATTTCCAGGATGATTGAGGATATCAAAAAATCGGAGGCGTGGTTTCTGCGGGGGCAACGGGTAATCCCCGGCGGGGTGAACAGCCCGGTCCGGGCGGCCCGATCCGTGGGGTCCCTGCCTTTGTTCATTTTGAAGGCCGAAAGTTCACACCTTTACGACTTGGACGGAAACGCCTATATTGATTATGTCATGTCCTGGGGGCCGCTCATCCTGGGGCATGCCCATCCCCGAGTGATAAGGGCCGTCAAGGAAGCAGCGGAAAAGGGGACCAGTTACGGGGCGCCGACGCCGGGCGAGGTGGAATTGGCCGAAAAGATCGTCGCCCTCGTCCCCTCCGTGGAGATGGTCCGCCTGGTTTCTTCCGGAACGGAGGCCACCATGAGCGCCGTCCGTCTGGCCCGGGCCTACACCCGGCGGTCTCTGATCATCAAATTCGACGGATGCTATCATGGACATGGAGACGGCTTTTTGGTCCAGGCCGGGTCCGGGGTCGCCACCCTGGGGATCCCGGGGAGTCCGGGGGTACCGGAGGAGATCGCCTCCTTGACCCTTTCCCTACCCTATAACGATTTGGAAAAGGTGGAAGAGGCCTTTAAAAAGGTCGGGGAAAGGGTGGCGGCGGTTATCGTCGAACCGGTGGCCGGCAATATGGGCGTAGTCCCTCCCAAACCGGGATTTTTGGAAGGGCTTCGCGATCTGACCGATCGCTACGGTTCCTTGCTCATTTTCGATGAGGTCATTACCGGATTCCGGGTGGCCTTGGGCGGGGCCCAGGAACGGTTCAAAATTATGCCGGACTTGACCTGCCTGGGTAAGATCGTCGGGGGAGGAATGCCCTTGGCCGCTTACGGGGGGAAAAGGGAGATCATGAGGCACATCGCCCCGGAAGGACCGGTGTACCAGGCCGGTACCCTTTCCGGCAATCCCCTGGCCACGGCCGCCGGATGGGCGGTCTTGAATCTCCTTTCGGAAAAAGGGATCTACGAGGCCTTGGAAGAAAAATCCGCTTTCCTCTTCGAGGGACTGGAAGAACGGGCCCGCTATTTCGGGATACCTCTTAGGACCACAAGGGTCGGATCCATGGGCTCCCTCTTTTTTACCCAGGAAGAGATTAAAGATTATGAAAGCGTACGCCGGGCCTCGACCGAGACCTACGCCCGCTTTTATCGGGAAATGCGCCGCCGCGGCGTTTACCTGGCCCCCTCGGCCTTCGAGGCCCTTTTCGTCTCTTTGGCCCACAGTGCGGAGGATTTGGAAAGGACGGTCTCCGCGGCCGGAGAAGTCTTTGGGCTTTTGGCCGAAAAGTGAGCGGAAAGGTATGGGGGGTCTCCCTTCGGGCGAAGAAGGGAACCCCCTATGGATGCTGACGAAAGGCCTTATTTTTTATACTCGTACCAACCGGCCCCGGTCTTGCGGCCCAGGCGATTGGCCCGGATCAAGGTCTTGAGCAGGTTGGGCACCACCCATTTACTCTCCTTGTTCAGTTCCTGATAAAAATAGTCGGCCACATTCTTGGCGATGTCCAAGCCGGTCAAGTCCATGAGTTCAAAAGGCCCCATAGGATAGTTGAGACCCAGCTTGACCGCCTTGTCCACATCTTCCGGGGAGGCGATACCCTCTTCGACGATCTTCACCGCTTCGATGAAGTGGGGGATCATCACCCGGTTGACGACAAAGCCCGGGGTGTCCTTCTTGACCTCTATGGTCTCTTTGCCCATTTTACGGGCCAGTTCGGTGGTGATGCGCACGGTTTCGTCCGAGGTCTGATAGGCCCGGATGACCTCCACCAGGCGCATGAGGGGAACGGGGTTGAAGAAGTGCATGCCCACCACCTTGTCCGGACGGCCGGAGGCCACGGCGATTTCGGTGATGGACATGGAGGAAGTATTGGTGGCCAGGATGACCTCCGGACGGCAAATGTCGTTCAATTCCTTGAAGACGGCCTTTTTCAGATTGAGGTCTTCCAACACGGCCTCGATGACGAAATCGGCGTCCTTGAGATCGGCCATGTTCGTCGTGCCCTTGATCCGATCCAGGACGGCCTTTTTCTGCTCTTCCGTCATCTTGCCTTTTTCCACGCTCTTGCTCAGAAAGTTGTTGATGTTCTTCAGACCGTTTTGAACGAAGCGGTCTTCGATGTCGCGCAGGATCACTTCACAGCCGATTTGTGCGGACACCTGGGCGATGCCGTTCCCCATGGTCCCGGCCCCGACTACACCTATCTTTTTGATCTCCATTGCCGACCTCCTTAAAGAAAACTTTTTCACTGAGACTATACCGGCGGGCAAGGGTTTGTCAATGGAGAAACCTTTCCCCTTCTTAGAAGGAAAAAGGCCGTTTCCCCTGTCTTGACAGTTAAAAAGGGTCCTGATACACTATGCGCATGAAAAAATCGGACAAAGATGAGAAACCGGACACCGCTCAGGACTGGATGATCATTTCCATGGTCTTTTGGATTATCTTCGTCCTGATCGTTACCATCGGCTACTTGGTGGATCCCTCCTATACCCCGCCCATCAAGCCTTAACCTTTAAGCCGGTTTTCGGCCGGGTCCGGAGGTTTGGGGAAAAAGGCCGAGGTCCTTCACCTTGGCCTTGATCCAGGTCCAAGCCTCTTCCCGGTTTTTGATCCTTCCCTCCAGGCGTTCTTCCTTCAGTTCCGCCAACAACCTTCCAAAGAGCGGTCCCGGTTTAAGGCCCAGGGCGATCAAGTCCTTCCCACGGAGGAGAGGTGGGTTTTCTTCGATGGGCCGAAGGACTTCCTCCTTCAAGGCAAGGGCTTGGCGTAAGACGGCCAAAAGATCTTCGGTCTGGGTCGGAGATTTTTCCGGGCCTTGGGCGGCCTGATCATCGGCCAGAGCCAGAAGAAATAACGGGGCCAAGTCTTCGTGCATATCCCGCAAAAGCCTTAGCAAGGCCCGCCGGGTCAGGGTCCCTTCGGCCTTTTCCCGGGCCAGGTAAAGGGGACGCATATGGTTTCCCAGCATCTTCACCACGAAGTCCCGTTCCGCATTCCCCATCCGTAATCGTTCGGCAACGGTTAAAAAGTTCTCTTCCGAGGCCCGGGCATGGCCGAAAAAAGTGCGGCGGCCGTCTCCCTTTTCGACGAAGGTATCCGCCTTGCCCAGGTCATGAAAGAGGGCCGCTTCCTTCAGCCAGGCCTTTTTCTTTTTTTCATGAAAAAAAGGAGAGCAATCCTTTGACCAACCCGCCGGAAGGGACTCCGGCCTTTGAAAGAAGGCCTCCAGGATATGGACGGTCAACAGGCTGTGGTCAAAGGCGTCCAAATGGTGATGCTTGTCCTGGATCAATCCCTTCAGCCGGGTCAGTTCCGGGAAAAGAACGGCCAAGAGACCGGTTCGGTCCATCCCTTGCAGCTGCGAATAGGACCTGTCCTGGCTGAGAAGGATCAACCATTCCTGGTGGATCCGTTCCGGGGCGCACCGCGGCAAAAGGCGGGCATAGGTCTCGACGGCTTCGAGGGTGTGTGGCTCTATATCCAGGTCCAATTGGGCCGAAAGGCGGAAGGCCCTAAGGAGGCGGAGGGGATCCTCCAAGAGAGCGCGATCAGAAGTCATGCGCAGGGTTCGGGAACGGATGTCCTTGATCCCTCCCAAAGGGTCAATGGGGCTCCAAGGGCCTTCTCCGAAGGCCTCGGCCAAGGGCAGGGCGACGGCGTTGACGGTGAAGTCGCGGGCGGCCAAGTCGGAGGGGAGGTCCTGGCCTCGGTATTCGGCGAAATCGAAGGTCCGCTCCTTTACGACCACACGGGCCATGCCCCCGATTTCTCGGAGAAGGACCAGGGTGCCTCCCGTGGCTCGGGCGAATTGAGAGGCCCCTTCCAGGGAGCGGCGGGAAAGAATGAGGTCCGCATCGGCCGTATCCCTACCCAAGAAGGCGTCCCGGACCAGGCCCCCTACCAGATAGATTTCCGCCTGAAGTCCTTCGGCGATTTTAAGGAGCAGAAGGAATTCCGCCTCGGCCGTCACCCGGCGGCGGAGTTTTTTTAAGGGTTCCCTTTCCATAACAACAAAGATAAAATAAAAAGCCTCTGGCGGTTTATGCCGAGTTATCTTAAGGTTATATCTTTAACGAAAAAAAAGAAAATGAACAAGGCCGAAGCCCCCCATCTCCTTTTGGTCAATCCTTATATCCATGACTTTTCGGCCTTTGACCTTTGGGCCAAGCCCTTGGGATTGTTGTACCTGGGGGGCCTCCTCCGCTCCCATGGGTATACCATAACCTTCTTGGACTGTTTGGATCCCCATTTTTTCCTGGATGTGGATCCCCGTCTGTCCCCGCCGCGAAAAAAACCCTTTGGGACAGGGAAATACCTCAAACAGCTTATTCCCAAACCGCCTCCGTTAAGGGAAATCCCGAAGAGGTATTACCGTTTCGGCGTCCCCCCTGAAATTTTCCGGGAGTCCTTGAAAAAAATGATCAGACCCCAGGCGGCCCTGATCACGTCCGTCATGACTTATTGGTATGAAGGGGTCCGGGAGACTACGGAGCTGATTCGTTCCGTCTTTCCCGATGTGCCGGTCTTGTTGGGCGGGATTTACGCCGGGTTATTGCCGGATCACGCCCGGCAGACCATCCAACCCGATTATCTTATCACCGGCCCGGGGGAGAGGGCAATGTTAAAGTGGCTGACAGAGATCACCGGTAGGAAAACCGATCGACCGGAAGACCTGGAAGATCCGGACCGCCGGCCGTACCCGGCCTTAGACCTGTATCCACGGTTGCCTTATGCGGTTTTGATGACCTCTTGGGGTTGCCCTTTCCGATGTCCCTATTGCGCTTCCCGCGTTCTTCAGCCCCGGTTTCGGCAGAGGTCTCCTCAAGGGGTCGTCGAAGAAATTCTTTACTGGCATCATAACCGGGGGGTGACGGACTTCGCCTTTTACGACGACGCCTTGTTGGTCGGATTTGAAAACCATCTGGGCCGGATCTTGGAGGAAGTCCTCCGGCGCGGTTTAACGCTCCGCTTTCACGCCCCCAACGCCCTGCATATTCGAGAGATCAATCGGGAAAGGGCGGCCTTGCTCCACCGGGCCGGTTTCAAGACGATCAGACTGGGGTTGGAGACCACCGATTGGAAGAGACAAAGGGAATGGGGGGCCAAGGCGGAAGAAGAGGATTTTCATAGGGCTGTTAATTCGTTGGGGGAGGCCGGCTATGCCCCGGGCGAAATCGAGGTCTATCTATTGGTCGGTCTTCCGGGCCAGACCTGGCAAGAGATGGAACGGTCCATTGGCGAGGTCAAGGAATTGGGGCTCCGCATTCGTCTGGCCGAATATTCCCCTTTGCCTCAAACACCTCTGTGGGAGGAGGCCTGCCGCACCTCCCGTTTTCCCTTGAGGGAGGAACCCTTGTTTCACAACAATTCCCTTTATCCCTGCCTTCAACCCTTTTCCTGGGAGGCGGTTCAACGACTGAAGGATTCGGCCCGGTTTGAAGGAAGTCAGCGGTAGCGGTTGATTTCCTCCCGAAGGGCCATGGCCGCTTGGCGGGCCGCCTCGGCGAAGCCCTTTCCCGTAGCGGCGTAGAGGACGGATCGGGAGGCGTTGATGATCAGACCGGTCCCGTCGGCCGTTTTGCCTCGGCTCACCGTCTCTCGGGTATCTCCTCCTTGGGCCCCTATGCCGGGGACAAGGAGGGGCATGTCGCCCACCAGGCTTCGGATTTCCCCCAATTCCTTGGGGTAAGTGGCGCCCACGACCAGAAGGACATTGCCGTGGGTGTTCCATTCCCGGGCGGCTTTCCGGGCCACGATGCGGTAGAGCCTTTCTCCGTCGCACAGGAGATCTTGGAATTCCCCGGCCCCGGGATTGGAGGTCCGGCAGAGAACGATTACCCCCCGGTCTTTCCGCTCCAGGAAAGGAGCGAGGGCCTCCCCGCCCAAATAGGGGTTGACGGTCACGGCGTCGGCCTGGTAGCGGTCAAAGGCCTCTTGGGCGTAAAATTCGGCGGTGGAGCCGATGTCGGCCCGTTTGGCGTCAAGGATCACCGGGATAGCCGGATAACGGCCATGGATATAGGCGATGACTTCTTCCAGGTCCTTTTCTCGGCCGAAGGCGGCGAAGAAGGCCGCTTGAACTTTGTAAGCGCAGACCAGGTCGGCCGTGGCCTCGACAACGGCCCGGCAAAATTCGAAAAGGGGACGGGGTCTTTGGCGGAGGTGATCCGGGATCCTTTTTAGATCCGGGTCCAGACCCACGCAAAGCAAGGAATGATTTTTCCGCCACATGTTTTTTAAGGCATCGTGAAAGGTCATGGTCGGGCCTTCCTGTGTTGGGTCTATGGGTACGAACGACCGAGGTCTGGTAAACCGGCCGGTCCCAACCGATCCCATCAGCCTTTAAATTTCAGAATAAAGTTGGCGGCCTCGGTCCGCTCCTCCCAGCCCTGTTTCTTATAAAAGCCCCTTTGATAGGATTCCCGATGGCGCAGGTTCAGCAACATGAGACGGGAACAGCCCCTTTCTTCGGCCTCTTCCTTGACCGCCTCCAACAATCGTCTTCCTATCCCCCGGCCTCGGGCCTCCTTTCGTATGAATAACTCGGAAACATACCCTTCCGGTCCGGAAAAGAGCAGGTAAGGCAGCCAATGGACGGCACAGTAGCCGAGGATCTCTCCCTTCGGGGTTTGGGCCACATATACGGAGTGACCGTCACCACCTTGTCCTTGGGAGAGGGCCTCGGCAACCTGTCGCCGGACCTTTTCAGTGGATTCGGCCTGGAGGTGGGGGAACATTTCCAAGGACTGCAACAGATCGGTCAACGCCGGCGCATCATCGAGGAGGGCTTCTCGGATGGTAAGGTGCAAGGTTTCGGTTCCTTTTTTCCTTCGGATAAAAGAGGCCTTCTCAAAAAAACCGGGCGGCCCTTTGGCGATGAAGATCACGGTGGATCATAGGACCGGATATTGAACTTGTCAATATCCAAAAAAATGTGGTAGGGATGAAGGAAACGGGCGGTTTCTATCTCTAAATAAAGGCCGGCGGAAATGAGGAACAGACCTTTAAAAAACATCAGGATACTGGATTTGACCTGGGCCTTGGCCGGTCCTTTCGGGACCATGTTGCTTTCCGACTTAGGGGCCGAGGTGATCAAGGTCGAAAGACCCCGGGTAGGGGATGTCTCCCGCACCCTGGAACCTTTTGTGGGTTCGATCAGCACCTATTTTTTCAGCGTCAATCGAGGGAAAAAAAGCATCGCCTTGGATCTGAAGTCGGAAAAAGGGAAGGATCTTTTTCTTAAACTGGCCGCCTGTGGCGACGTGGTGGTCGAAAACTTCACCCCCGGAACCATGAAACGATTGGGATTGGACTACGAGATCCTCAAGGAGGTCAATCCTTGTTTGATCTACGCCGCCTGTTCCGGCTTCGGACAGACCGGACCGGAAGCGGAGAAGCCTTCCTTGGATGTCATCGCCCAGGGAAGGGCGGGGATCATGAGCATCACCGGAGAGGAAGGCCGGGGACCGATCCGGGTGGGGGTATCCATAGGGGACTTAAGTGCCGGTTTGTTTTTGGCCCTGTCCATCCTGGCGGCGATCCTTGAACGAAAAGAAAGCGGCCAGGGACAGATGATCGACATCTCCATGGTCGATTCGGTGGCGGCCTTGGAGGAGAACGCCTTTGTCCGCTATTTCGCCACCGGAGAGGAACCGAAAAGGTTGGGGACCAAACACCCCTTGATGTCTCCTTTCCAGGCCTTTCCGACAAAAGACGGTTACATCGTCCTGGCGGCTACCGGTCCCATCGAACAATGGGCCTTGTTCTTGGAAAAAATCGACTGTCTGGAATTGTTGACCGACGAACGCTTTCACAATCCCCGCACCCGCTATAAATACAATGAAGAGTTGGAACCGATTTTTACCGAGGCCTTGAAAAAGCGGACGACCCAGGAATGGCTGGTCGAGTTTGAAGCCATCGGCATCCCTTGCGGCCCTCTACAGACCATTTCCCAAGCCGCCCAAGACCCGCTGCTTTGGTCCCGAAATATGTTTGTGGATCTGCCCCTTCCCGGTGCGAAGGCCGGGTCCCTCCGGGTGGTCAATACGCCGATGAAGTTTTCCCGAACCCCGGCCGGGCCGACCGAAGGGGCCCCGGCCTTGGGAGAACATACCCGGGAGGTGCTCAGAAACTGGTTGGGGTTGTCTGACGAGGAAATGGACGCCCTAATTCGGGAAGGCGTGATCCATTGAACCGGGGAGGAAAGCCCGGGGCGGCGGGGAAGGAGCAGATCAAAGTGACGGCGGGGGAGACCCCAAAAAGACCCGCGAGGCCTATTCGGAGGTGAAGGAAAAAGTAAAAAAGGATCTTAACCAAGCCGACGAAGAGGCCAAGGTGGCCTTGGATTTCCAAGGATGAACGACAAGCGATTCCTGGAGCCGTGAAATCCTTTTCCGTCATCCAGGCATTCCTATTCCGGGGAAAACCAAACATAGAAAGGAGGAACGGCCGTATGACCCAGGAGATGACCTATCCCCAGTACAGCATTCATTATCCCCTGCTCCTTCGGGATTGTATGAAGCGGCCTTTGTCGCTCTATCCCGACGACATCGGTGTGGTTTACCGCAATGAAGAGGGCCGTTATTATCGTTTCACCTGGCGCAAGTGGCATGAGCGGACTTGCCGTTTGGCCCAAGCCCTCCTCGCCCTGGGGGTCAAACCCGGCCGACCGGGCGAACCGGGGGACCGTATCGGCACCATGAGCCTCAATCACCACTGGCACCTGGAAACGATCTACGCCACCACCTGTATCGGCGCTGTATCGCACCCCGTCAACATTCGTCTATCCCTGGACCACATGGCCCATACCATCCATCACGCCGAAGACAGGGTCCTTCTTTTCGACGCCTCCCTCCTGCCCCTGGTCGAAGCCCTTTACGATCGGATCAAAGGCCATGTGGAAACCTTTATCTGCATCTCCGAAAAACCGGAGAAACCGCGGACATCCATCGCCCCCCTTTATGACTATGAAGCGTTGGTTCAAGGGCATTCCCCGCATTTTTCCTGGCCTGCTTTGGATGAAGACACCTACGCCGTCCTTTACTACACCACGGGAACCACCGGCTTGCCCAAAGGAGTGATGTTCACCCACCGCCAGCTGTTCCTCCAGACCTTGTACACCATGGGCGTCCGTTATCTGACCCCCCGCCTGCCCGGTGATCCCCCACCGCCCAATACCATAGTCACCTTGGTCAACATCCCCTTTTACCATATTCATGCCTGGCAGGCCCCTTTCGCCAATGTCTATGCCGCGGCCCGATTGGTCTTGCCCGGCCGTTTCACTCCTCAGGCCTTTTGCGAATTGGTCCAGGAGGAAAAGGTGAATACCACGGCCGTGGTCCCGACCATGTTGGCCATGCTTATCGAATATCCGGACTTCGGCCGATACGACTTAAGCAGCTTGGCCCAGATCGGTACCGGTGGGGCGGCTTTGCCTTTGGGACTGAAGGCCAAGGCGGAAAAGTTGTTTCCTCACTTCTCCGTCGGCTCGGGTTACGGCATGACCGAAACGCTGGCCGGGGTCATCACCGCCGCCATCAAAAGGGACATGGTGGATTGGCCCAAAGAAAAGCTCGACCAGGTCAGGGTCAAGACCGGTTTGCCCCATCCGGCCATAGACGCCAAGGTCGTTGATCCGGAAGGCCGAGAGGTCCCTCACGACAACGAGACCATCGGCGAGATTGTCCTGCGCGGCCACTGGATCATGGAAAAGTACTACAAGGACCCCGAAAGGACCAACCAGGTTTGGCGGGACGGATGGTTTCATACCGGCGATGCGGCGAAGGTGGACCAGGACGGCTATATCATCATCGTGGACCGCATTACGGACGTGATCCGCAGCGGGGCCGAAATGGTGCCCACCGTTTTGTTGGAAAACCTCACCGCCAACGCCGATTTTATCCTCGAGGCGGCCTATGTAGGGGTACCGGACGAAAAGTGGGGGGAAAGACCCATGTGTCTGGCCCGCAAGATCCCCCAATCGGAAAAGACCGAAGCGGATCTTTTGACCTTTTTGGAAAACGAAGGGGTGGGAACGGGTAAATTGGCTCGGTGGATGCTCCCCGATTATATCGTCTTCCTTGATGAGATCCCCAAGACCAGTGTGGGCAAGTTCGACAAGATCACCATACGAAAACGGCTGGACGAGTATCTGCAAAAGGCCAAAAGGGTGAGAACATCTTGAACAGCCGATCAAAAAGGAGGGTGAAACAGGCGCCTCCGGGGGAAGGGAGGGTTTTTAGGCCTGCGGCGGAAACTTCTTGCAAATTCTCCGAGAAATGTGATAAAAATGTTTTGGATTTGAAATAGTTATCGCTGACCGACAAACAAAAACGGCTGAAAGGAGTTGAACCATTGAAAAAAGGAAGAGTAGCAGACAAAGTGGCGGTCATCACCGGGGCCGCCGACGGGATCGGCAGGGCGACGGCCCGACTCTTTGCTGCCGAAGGGGCGAAAGTGGTTTTAGGAGACATCAATGAAGAGGGATTAAAGGAGACCCTCGAGCTGGTGAAAAAAGAAGGCGGGGAGGCCATCGGGAAAAAGACCGATGTCTCGGTGGAAGAAGACGTCAAGGCCCTGATTCAGTTGGCCTTGACGACCTACTCCCAGATCGACATCCTGGTCAACAACGCCGGGATCGGAGGGGACCTGGCCAAACTGGAAAACGAAGACCCCGAGGTCTGGAAACGGGTCTTTGCCGTCAATGTCTTGGGGGCCGTTTACGGATGCAAGCATGTGGCCCCGCATATGATGGCCCGGCGATGCGGCGCCATCGTCAATACCGCCTCGGTGGCTGGCATCCGGGCCGGCGCCGGTGGTAACGCCTACAGCGCCAGCAAGGCCGCCTTGATCAATTTCACCATGACGGCGGCTTGCGATTTGGGAGGGTACAATGTCCGGGTCAACGCTGTCTGTCCCGGCCTGATCGAGACGGGGATGACCAAACAGGTCTTTGAGTACGCCCGGGCGGCGGGGAAGATGGACAAATTGGGTTACCGTTGTGAACTCAGGCGTTACGGACTCCCCCTGGAAGTGGCTTACGCCATCTTATTTCTGGCGAGTGATGAGGCGAGTTATATCACCGGCCAGGCCTTGCCTGTAGACGGAGGGAATACGGCTTCCCTGAATCTCCCGGGGATGAAAGCCTAAGTCAAAGCCTAAAAGGATGGCCCAATGAAACATACCATACAATACGGGAAAAAGATCGACACGGCCATGGGCATGTGGATCAAACTGATGCGGGCCTACGCCACCTTTCAGAAAAAGAACGCCGAACATCTGAAGCAATTCGATATCACCCCGGCCCAATATGCGGTCCTCGAATGCCTGGGCCATTTAGGCCCCATGAACATGGGCGACCTCTGCAAGAAGATGCTGGTCAGCGGTGGGAATATGACCGTGGTCGTGGACAACTTGGTCAAGGATGGTCTGGTGGAAAGGGTCCCCAGCGAGGAAGACCGTCGGGCCATCCTGGTACGATTCACGTCCAAAGGAAAAAAGCTTTTCGACGAAACCTTCCTGAAACACGCCCAGCATTTGACCCAATTGGCCCAGGTCCTGACCGAAAAGGAACAGGAGGAACTGAGCCGTCTGCTGAAGAAACTGGGACTGGCCCTCCGGGAAGAAACCTGAGATTCTCTTTAAATTAAAAATATCTTGATTTGAAATAAAGGACCGATTAAGATAGGCCCGAGAGGAAAAGACCGATCGGGAAAGGGGATGGGAGGAGGTGAGATAGAACCCCCCTTTCGAGGCCTATTTACCGACAACTTTGAAGATGCGCATCCGATCCGGATAAAACCGGACAGGTGAAGAAAGGAAAAGGTATGATCAGGACGCCGGAACAATATGTAGAGAGTCTCAGGGACGGCCGGGTGGTCTATCAGGACGGAGAGCTGGTGAAAGATGTGCCGACCCGTTACAAGGCGGCGGTGGAACGGTCCGCATCCGAGTACTGGATCGCCCGCCAACCGGAATACCGGGAATTGTTCAATTATTTCGAAGACGGCGAAGAAATCTCTTTTTCATTTAAGGTGCCCAAAACCGGGGAGGACCTTCAACGCCGCCGGGAGATCTTGAAAACCCTGACCAGCAACCGCATCGGAGGGTCCCGCTTGACCGGCATTGACAGTCTGAACGGAGTGGCCTATGCCTGCGAAAAACTGGACGCGGCCATGGGCACCCATTATTCGGAGCACATGAAGGCCTATCGGGAGTGGTGCAAGAAAAACGACCCGAGCCTTTGCGCCGCCGTCAGCGATCCCAAGGGCAACCGCCGGCTGCACGCCGAAGACCCCAGGCAGGCCCACCCCGATTTTTATGTCCGCGTGGTGGACAAAAACAAAGAAGGGATTTGGATTGTCGGCTGCAAACTGCATATCAGCGATTCGATCCTCTCCAACGAATTGATCCTCCTTCCCTCGCGCAATCACAACGAGACGGGCAAGGATTACGCCGTTTCCTGCGCCGTCCCTTGCGGGGCCAAGGGCGTCAAATTCCTGGCCACGGCCGGCTCGGAAAACGGCGGGCACCCCATGATCATTTTCGATAACGTCTTCGTTCCCTGGGAGCGGGTCTTCCTTTGCGGCGAGTGGCAGTTCTCGCGTTTGTATGCCACCTCCTTCGCCCGATACCACCGTTTGACCGCCGCCACCTATAAACATGTGACCCTGCAGAACGTGGCCGGTTTGGCCATGTTGATGGCCGAATACAACGGCCTGACCCACGCCACCCGCATCCAGGATATGTTGGCCTGGCTGGCCATGTACGCCGATGTGACCGAGGCCTTGGGCAAGGCCGCGGCCTTGGCCCCGGTCATCGACCCGGAAACGGGCTTTGCCCTGCCCAATCCGGTCTATACCAACTGCGCCAAGTATTGGTTCGCCTCCCAGTGGCATGAGGCCATGAAATACCTCCAGGACATCACCGGCGGCATCGCCGCCACCATCCCCTCCATGAAGGATTACGAAAATCCGGAAGTCCGGAAGTACATGGACAAATACCTCCAAGGCGACGCCCGCTACCCGGCCGAACACCGGATCAAGGCCATACAGGCGGTCATCCGTCTGGGTTCGACCTTCAACGGCGTGTTGAGCATTCACGCCGAGGGGTCTTTGGCCACCCAACGGATGGTGGTTTACCAGATGGCCGACTGGGAGCGGTTCAAGGCCATCGCCAAAAGGAATCTGGGGATCCCCACCGATCACCCCGAATTCCAACAACCCTTGACCCCGCCTTGGACCATGCCCGAATCATTGTTGCAAAAAGGTCGGGCCTCATGAGACGAGCGTGAAAGAAAAGACCCCGGTCGGGAAAAACCCGGCCGGGGTCTTTTTCGGCTTAAGCAGCTCCGGTTTAGACCTTTCCCTCCTAAAGCCTTCCCTCCTCGGCCAGGGCGTACAGTCGGTTGACATTCATCTTTTGCAGCTCCCGACCGAAGGCCTCCATCCCCGGCCCCATGGGGTAACGATCGAGAAAGGATATGCGCTCCCTGGCCTCTTCCAGGGTCCAGCCCTTTCCCCGGGCCTCTTTGACCGCCCCGATCCAGTCCCGGATAAAGGCGGCCTGCTCGTCCAGATATGCTTTGCCGCAGACCTCCCCGTGGCCGGGGATATAATAATCGGCCTCCAGTTTTTTCAAGGTTTCAAGGGAGGCGAGCCATTCTCGGGGCCAGGCCTCGTGGAGGAAGACCTGGGTCTGGTGAAAGATATTGTCGCCGGTGAAGACGGTCCTTGCTTCAGGGATGTAGACCGCCGTTTCACCGGCCGTGTGGCCCGGGAGATGGAGGAGTGTTATGGTCAATCCGCCGAGATAAAGGTGCAGGGTCTTTTCGAAAACGATATTAGGGACACGGATCCGATAGTTTTCCAATTGAGGGGCGAAATCCGGATCCAGGAGCCTGATCCGATCCTTCAGTGCCTCGGCATCGGCCCTCAAGATGGCCTCTCGCGTTTCCCGCTGGGCCAAGACCGGTACATCGAAAAAGAAGTTGCCGGTGAAATGATCCCCATGGGATTCGGTATTGATCAGACAATAGGGTTTCCCGTATCGGTGGATTTGTTCCCGATAGGCCAAGGCGTCCTTGGGGATTTGGGGGGTGTCGATGAGCACCACCCCTTCGTCCGTCACTACAAAACCGGGGTTGCATCCCCGGTAACCGGTTTCGACGAAGATGTTGGCCGTCACTTGTTGCATGGCAGGCTCCTTTCTCTTGCCGTTTTGGCCCCTTTCCCCGAGGGGGGAAGGGGGGGCACCGCCGTCATCGTTCGGGTTCGAAGGTGTAATTGCCTTTGAAGAATTGATCGCGACACCATTCCACCTTGCCGTCGTCGTCCAGGACCATGTCCAAGAGACGGACGGCCCCCATGAGTCGCCCGAGGAAGTCCAGTTTTTCCTGGATCAGGTAAGAATTGTGTTTCTTCAATTCCCCTTTGACCATGTCCCCTTTTTGGGTCACGGCGAAACCCAGTTTTTTCAGGATGGAACCGATCAGCTCGGCCCTCCGCGAGCGGCGTTCCAGATCGGCCGCCCCGCCTTTGAAAAAAAAGGTGATGTAATTGTTGTTGATGTTTTGGCCGCAGTAGGTATCCAGGGTGGTGAAGTGATAACCCAAACGGGAGCTGAAATTGAGGTATTTTTCCGATAGGATGGCGTAGCTGGGACCGCCGAAATCGCCGTCCTGCCGGGGGTCGTGGAGGATGCTCTCCATCAAAATCGAGCCGAACCCCCGCCAACTGATTTTGTTCTGTCCGAGCCATTGCACGCCGGGATGGGTCATGCCCCGATAGAGGGCCAAAAAGGGGACGGAGCGGACCTGTCCGGGGAGGACCTCCTTACGGTCCTCCTGGACCTCCAACCCGCCGCCCAAGTCGACGATATAGATATTCAGCGGTACGGAGGAACGGAGCCGAACGGCACCGGGGGTTCCGTCCTCCAAGGTCTCCCCGATTTGAAACATCTCCTGCATGGCCATCTCATGGGCGAAGCGGGTGATGTCGTGAAAGGTTTGACAGCCTTCCGGACGGAATGCTTCTTGACGGGGGTCGACCAGGTGTAAGGGGGCGATTTTTTTCAGGGCGGCCTCCAGGGCCTTGTAGGTCGGTCCGCCCTTGAACGGCCGCGTTCCCTTTTTTTCCCTCAGCAAGGCCTCGATCCGTCCTTGGTAAATGATCCCTTTTCCGGCGTCCACGGTGATTTCCGCCCCGTGAGGAATGACGGCCGTGGCCTTTTCGGTACCCACCAAGGCCGGGATGCGGAATTCCCGGGCCACCGAAGCCATATGGCCGGTGGGGCTGCCCACATCGGTGACGATGGCCTTCACCCGCCCGATAATCGGCACATAGCGGGGGGAGGTCTGGGGGGCGATGAGGATGCTCCCCCCCGGTATGCCAAGGAGTTGATGGTCGGATTTTAAGACATAGGCCTTCCCGGCGGCGACCCCGGATGAGGCCGTAGCCCCGCCTTTAAGGAGGATGGGGACACCTGCTACGGCCTCCTCCACGGCCGGTCCTTTCGCCGGTCTCTCCCCTTCCAGGAAACCCAAGGGACGGGCCTGGAGGACATAGAGGCGGCCTTGGTCGTCAATGGCCCATTCAATGTCGAGGGGGGTTTGGTAATGGTCTTCGAGCTTGAAGGCGTAGTGAACCAGCCATTGGATCTGGGAGCGGCTCAGGCAGGGTTGCTCCTTCAGTGGGGAGGGGACCGTCTCCTTGCGGAGCCCTTCATGGGGATCGAGGTAGAAAGCGGTTTCCTTGCGGCGGATCTCTTGCCGTTCGATTTTACGGTCCTCCTTCCGGACCTGGAAAAAATCGGCGGTCTGAGAGCCGTCCACCAAACCCACGCCCAGACCCCAAAGGGCGCTGATGAGGATCACCGCCTGGGCGGGATCGTTGGGATCGACGGTGTACAGGACGCCGCTGACCCGGGCCTCGACCATTTGGAGACAGAGGACGCTCATGATAACATCCTCATCCGGGATACCCTTTGACCTCCGGTAGTAAACGGCCCGGGGGTTGAAGGTGCTGGCCACCACCTCTTTATAGGCCTTGGACAACCCTTCCTTAGGGACATTCAAGACCGTCGAATGTTGGCCGGCGAAGGTGGCCTCCGAATCTTCGCTGGTGGCGCTGCTCCGAACGGCCAGACGCAAGGGGGAAGAGTCCCTCTTAAGATCGGCGGCCGCCCGGAGAAGGGCCTCTTCCAGGTCTTCGGGGAGGCGGCTCTTAAGGATCCGCAGGCGGATTTCTTCGCAGACCCGGAGGAGCCGTTCCGTATCCTCTACATTCAGGTCCTGCAAGGACTGTTGAATGAATTCCGGCAGGTGAACACTCTGCAGGAAATGATGGCAGGCGTAAGCGGTGACGGCGAACCCTTTGGGGACCGGAAGCTTCACCCGATTGAGGATCTCCCCCAAATTGGCGGCCTTACCCCCCACCTCGAACGCCTGTTCCCGTCCGAGTCTTTCCAGGGGGACCACCAGCCTGGCCGGCAGGGCGGTCTTTCGTGTCTCCAAGGCCGGCCGGATTTCCCGGCCGATCCGCTCCAAGGCATCGTAGAGGCCCACATATTTACCGCCCCCCAAGGCGTTGAGGTCTTCGACCATTTGGCAGGCGGCCTGGATCAGGTCCTCCACCCGGTCCCGTAATTGCTTTCCGGTCAGGGGCTGGTCTTCATAAAAATGATGTTCCAGGTCGGTGATGATGTCCAGGATCCGGTTGTTTCCGCTTAAGACCGAGCGGAAGTGGTCGTATTTGTGGGTCAGGAAGATCTTGGCCGAAGGGATCTCCCGGCGAAACCCCATCTTTTTAAAAAGTCGAAAAAATCGGGTCATGGAGCGATTCCCGCTTCTTTTTGATCCTCTTTTTTAGTATACTATAAAGTCGGATGCAGTAAAAGGAAAAGGATCACAACCGGGAAGGAGGGCCGTATCCTTTGGAGACGAATCCAACACACTTCTTCCTCCCGCTTTTGCCGGCCTGTGGTTTCGGATACCTGACCCCGGCGGCCACGAGCAAAACGGAAGCAGGACGGGCCAAGAACCGGCGGTGGGAATGGGTGGAACAATAAACAATAACGGAAAGGAACGGCGATGAAAGACAAGGGGTTCTTCAGCGGTATTTATGGCACAGCCTTTCTCGGAGCGGCGGTCTATTTCATTCAACACGCCGCCTCTTTCTGGGGCGGGGTCTTCGGCTTCATCAAGGCCCTCTTCTGGCCGGCGGTCTTGATGTACACCCTCCTGGAGCGTCTGAAAATTTAAGACGGTTGAGACCCCTTTGCTTCAACCGCTTCCGGACGCAGCTTGCGGAATCTTTTAGTGGTTCGGTAAGGAGAACAGCCTATGGCCGATGTCTTGGCCTTTGTCCTGGCCGGCGGAAGGGTGGATGAACTGAGCGTTTTGACCTTGGACCGGCCCAAGTCGGCCCTGCCCTTCGCCGGAAACTTTCGGGTGATCGACTTCGCCCTGAGCAACCTCATGCACGCCCGTATCCGACGGGTGGGGATATTGTCGCAATACCGCTCAGCCTCCTTGATCAATCACATCGGAAACGGATCGTCTTGGGACATGGCCGGGCGCCGGGGGCAAATGGTCCTCTTGCCGCCCTCCACCGGTCAAAAGGGTTCGGATTGGTACAGAGGGACGGCCGACGCCGTGGCCCGGAACTTGGATTTCATTTACGAGAACAATCCCGATCTGGTCCTGATCCTTTCCGGAGACCACATCTACCGCATGGATTATCGGGAGATGATCCGTTTCCATGGGGAACACAAGGCCGAGGTGACGGCTGCCTTTATCCGCGTCCCGACCGAGGAAGCCCATCGCTTCGGGTTGGGTATGATCGAGGCCAAAAAAGGGGCCCCTGGTGGCCGGCTCATCGGTTATGAGGAGAAACCCAGCCGTCCCCGTTCGCACTGGGCCTCCTTGACCATCTATCTCTTTAATACGCAACTATTGATTGATCTCTTGAAAAAAAACCGGGCCGGACAAGAAGCCGTCGAGTTCGGCCGAGATATCTTTCCCGATCTGGTGCGGCGCCATCGGGCCTACGGTTTTCTTTTTGACGGGTATTGGGGATATACCCGCACCCTGGACGAGTACTGGCAGACCCATATGGACCTCTTCGATCCCGCCGTGGGCATCGACCTAAAGGGCTGGCAGATCCGGACCAATTTGAGTCATGAACGGATCCAGGAGCGGCAACCGGCCCTGATCGGCCCCGGGGCCGAGGTCGAAGAGGTCCTCCTTACCCAAGGATGCCGGGTGGAAGGCCGGGTCAAAAGGAGCGTCCTTTTCCCCGGGGTACAGATCGAAGAAGGGGCGGTGGTCGAGGACTCCATTCTATTTTATGATACCGTCGTGGAAGCCGGGGCCCGGGTCCGGAAGACCATCACCGATAATGGCGTCCGCATCGGAGAAGGGGCCCGGGTCAATACGGACGAGGACATCCGGCCCAACCGCCTTTTCCCTCATCTACTGTTCTCCGGGCTGACCCTCATCGGCAGGCAGACCCATTTGCCCCCGGCCATCCAGGTGGGAGGGAACTGCATCCTGTATCCCCATCTGGACGAAAAGATGTTCGATCATAAAAAGATCCCCACAGGAGCGACGGTCTCATGAGCCGCACCTTGGTCATGCTTTTGGCCGGAGGGGAAGGAAGCCGCCTGAACATCCTGGTCCAGGCGCGGGCCAAACCGGCGGTTCCCTTCGGCGGGATTTACCGGATCATCGACTTCACCCTCAGCAACATCATGAATTCCGGCCTGGAACGGGTCGGGGTCTTGACCCAGTACAAACCCCTGTCCCTCATGAGCCATATCGGCACCGGCCGATCTTGGGATTTGGAGGGACGCAATCGGGGGATCAAGATCCTGCCGCCCCATACGGGGGACAAGGATTCGGATTGGTACAAGGGAACGGCCGACGCCTTAAGGCAAAATCTCGATTTCCTGACCCGCTACGACCCGGAAAACGTCCTGGTCGTTTCCGGAGACCACATCTATTACATGGATTATAATCCCATGATCCTCTTTCATCGGCGGAATCGGGCCCATTTGACCGTGGCCATGATGCCCTTGCCCAAGGACCAGCTGAGGCATTTCGGAACGGCCCAAACGGACGGTGAGGGACGTATCCGGGAATGGGAGGAGAAACCCAAGGAACCCAAAGGGACCTTGGCCTCCTTGGGCATCTATGTCTTCCGCACCGATTATCTCCTGCAGGCCCTCCAGGAGCCCTCGACCATGGATTTCGGCCGCGATCTTATTCCCTGGGCGGTCAAAAAGGATCGGGTTTTTGCCTTTCCCTTTTCCGGATATTGGCGGGATGTGGGGACCCTGGCTTTCTATTTTCAGGCCCATCAGGACCTCCTGGACCCCCATTCCGTCCTCAATCCTGAAGCCTGGGGGATCCAGGCCAATCTGGAAGAGGAAGGGATGCTGGGCGATCGGCCGGCGGTCATGGTCGGAAAAAACGCCCGGGTCGTCCGTTCCTTCTTGTCCCCGGATACCGTCATCGAAGGGGAAGTGGAAGGGTCGGTCTTTTCGCCGGGGGTCCGGGTGGGCAAAGGGGCCCGGGTCGTCGATTCCATCGTCATGCACGATACGGTGATTGAAGAAGGGGCCCATCTGGAACGGGTGATTGTGGACAAACGGGTACGTATCGGTAAAAGGTGCCGCATCAGCGGCCGTTCCTCCGTTCCCAATCGGGAATTTCCCGGCCAACTGAAGGAGGGTTTAACTTTGATCGGAAAGGGGGCGTCTATCCCGCCGAAGACGGAAATCGGGGGAAACGTCATTATCTTTCCCTGGGTGAAGGAGAGGGATTTCCAGGATCGGCGGGTTAAGGCCGGTGAAACCATAAAAATAAACCCTCCCGCTTTCGGATAAAGGCGGGGAATGGGCGGCACCTATAGTTAAGGCACAGGAAAGAAAGAAGGGACGGTTATGGGGAAAAAGACGATCCTTTGGTTCTTGATGTTTGGACTTGCTTGGGGAGGGGTTTCAAGGGTCCAGGCCGAAGAGTGGGATTTGAAGACCTGTTTAGAATTGGGGCTGAAACACAACCCGGCCTTACGGGCCGCCGCGGAGGCTGTTAACGGGGCCGAGGCTCGGGTCCGGCAAAGCCGGTCGGGCTATTATCCGTATTTATTCGCCGAGACGGATTACCTGCAATCGAAGAGTTCCTCCAGCAAAAGCGTTTCCTTAAACCCGGGAAAGACGGAATTGACCACCTATTATCTCGGTCTGTCCCAGAATGTTTACGACTTCGGTCGTCGGGAAAACAAGATCCAGGCCGCCCAGGAGGACTTAAAAAGCTACAGCTGGTCCCTCCGGGATACCCGCCTTTCCATTATAGACGCCATCCGCCAGGCCTACTTCGGGGTTTTGTTGGCCGAAAAGGTGGTCCAGGTGCGAAAGGAGGATGTGGAACGGACCAAAGAGCACTTGAGGCAGGCCCAGGGTTTTTATCAGGTGGGACTCAAGGCCAAAATCGATGTCACCCAGGCCGAGGTGGCGGTGATCACCGCCCAAAAGGCCTTTCTCCAAGCGGAAAATCAACGAAAGCTGGCCTGGGTGAACCTGGCCGCGGCCATGGGCATGGATCCCCCCCCGGGGGTTTCTTTGAAAGAGGAGCAGGATCTCCCTACTTTAACGGGCAAGCTGGAAGACCTGCAACAGGAGGCCCTGGAAAAGGACCCGATCCTCAACCGATTGCGGGCCATCGTCCGCTATTGGGAGGCCGCCGAAAAACAGGCCCGTAGCGAATTCTTCCCCACCCTGAGCGCCTCGGCCAAATACGGGAGGAATTACGGCACGTACTACGAGAACGATGAGACCTGGAATGTGGGACTGCAGTTGAATATCCCCCTCTTTTCCGGTTTTTTGAAAAAGAACAAATTGGAGGAGATCCGCTCGGCCCTGAATCAGGCCAAGGCCAACGAGGAATCCCAAAGACGTACGGTTTTGGCCAACCTGGAGAATCAATATCTCAATTTTCTGTTGGCCGAAAAACAGATCGAAGTGGCCCGCGAATCCCTGCGCCGGGCTAAAGAGAACCTGGAATTGGCCGAAGGCCGTTACAAGGCCGGGGTGGGGAACATGCTCGATGTGACCGACGCCAGGAACTCCTTTTTCCAGGCCGAAACGGATTACTATCAGGCCGTCTACGGCCTGATTACTTCCCGCTACAAGGTGGATCGGGCCGTCGGGCGGGAATAGGTCTTTCAGGATTCCCGGAAGGTCATTTTCAAGAGGTAGACGTTCTGTTCGACATAGCGCTCCATGTCGAACCCCATGGACTCGAAGAGATGCAACATGGGGAGGTTGTCGACCATAACTTCGGCGGTAAAGCCGGTTAGACCGTCCCGTTTGGCCAGGAAGGTCAAATAGTTCAGGATTTCCCGACCGATTCCCCGGCCTTGATAGGCGTCCCGCGTGGCCAGGGCGACCTCGGCGGTGCGACCCTGGGGATGGATGAAATATTGTCCGATCCCGACCACCTTTTCTCTTTCCCCCTCACCGAGGCAGGCCAAAATCAACATCTCTTTGGAATAATCAATGACCACGAATTCCTGAAGTCGCTCGTGGGGCATGTCCTGTCGGAAGGACATGAACCGCTGGTAGAGGCTCCGGTCGGACAGGGAATAAAAGAATTCCTTGAGGAGGGGTTCGTCGTCCAGCTTCACCGGCCGGAGGTGGAGAGACAGGACTTTGGCCGTCGTCCGATAGGTCTCCAAATGCTCCGGGTATTCCCCTTTTTTTCCGGGGATGAAGGCCTGATCCGGATAGATGAGGCGGGCCTTTTTCGCCTCTTCAATCAACCACGGACGGAAATCCGGGTGGGCGATGGCGATCAAGGCCATGGCCCGTTCCCGGATGTTTTTCCCCAAGAGGTAGGCAATGCCGTATTCGGTCACCACATAATGGATGTCCCCCCGCATCAAGGTGACGCCCGCACCTTCCCGCAGAAAAGGGACGATGCGGGAAACCTTGCCCCATTCGGCCGTGGACTGCATGGCCAGGATGGTCTTTCCCCCCTTGGACAAGACCGCCCCGCGCATGAAATCGGCCTGACCGCCGATGCCGCTGTAAAAGGTCCGTCCCAGGGATTCGGCGGTGGCTTGGCCGGTGAGGTCGATCTCCAAAGCGCTGTTGATGGCGGTCATGTTCTCCTGTTCGGCGATGATCAGGGGGTTGTTCGTATAATCGATGGTCCGAAACTCGACGGCGGGATTGTCGTGAAGATAGGCGTAAGTCCGGTCATGGCCCATGCAGAAGGCGGCCACGGTCTTTCCCCGATTCCTGGTCTTGCGGCTGTTGTCCACGACGCCCAAGGCCATCAATTCCGCCAGGCCGTCGGTGAACAATTCGCTGTGCACCCCCAGGTGCTTTTTGCCCTTCAAACCGTTGAGAATGGCGTTGGGCAGGCTGCCGTAGCCGACCTGAATGGTGTCCCCGTCCCGGACGATGCGGGCCACATATTCTCCGATCTTTTGGGCCGCTTCGCCGGGGGCCACGGCTTCATATTCCAAAAGGGGTTCGTCGTAAGGCACCAAGTAATGGACTTGATGGATATGGATAAAACCATCGCCGTGGATCCGGGGCATGTGCCGGTTCACCTGGGCGATGATCAAAGAGGCCTGTTCCACCGCCGCCTTGACAATGTCCACGCTGATTCCCAAATTGAGATACCCGCGGCTGTCCGGGGGAGAGGTTTGAATCAGGGCGACATTGATAGGGACCAGTCCCCTTCGGAAAAGGTGAGGAAGGCGGGAAAGGAAAACAGGGGTGTAATCGGCCAGGCCACGATTGACCGCATCCCGGGTATGGTCGCCGACGAAGAAGGAATTGTGTCGGAAGTGGTTTTTGAATTTTTCGTCCGTGTAGGGGGCCACACCTAAAGTCCACACCTGGAGGAGTTCGGCGTCATAAAAGGCCTTGGGATGGGCTTCGACGAAGCGGATCAGGGCCTGGACCAGGTACTGGGGTTCCCCACACCCGGTGCCGATGAAGATTCGATCCCCCCGATGGATCCGGCTGAAGATTTCTTCTTCGGGGGCGAATTTTTCAGGATATTTCTTCCTCGCTTCTTCCAAATAATCCGAATACTCGTCCATCCTTGTCCTTTTCTTATTTTCCGGCGGTGGTTTTCGATTGAATTCCGAACCCTAAAGGTTCTCTCGACGGAGATGCTCCCGAAAGAAGAGAAGGCAGGGTAAAGGGGCCTTAGGGGGCGGCGCCTTTCCCTGCCTTCGTTTTCGACAAACGGCCCGGGCCGCTTTAAGCCGGCCGGGAAGTTTACCGCCTCAGGTTTTCAAAGACGGCGGCCACCCCTAAACCGCCGCCGCAGCAAGAGGTGATGAAGGCGTATTTTCCGCCACGACGGGCCAGTTCCTTCATGGCGAAGATGCAGATCCGGGCCCCGGAGGCCCCGTTGGGATGACCGAAGGCAATGGCGCCCCCCAAGGGATTCCATTTTTCCCGGTCCACCTTCTCTCCAGTCTGGTTTTCCAGTTCCTTGATCACCGCCAGGTTTTGGACGGCGAAGGCCTCGTTGCATTCCATGATGTCCATTTGGGACAGCTTCAGGCCGGCCCGCTTCAAGGCCTTGGGCACGGCATAAGCCGGGGCGATGCCCATGATCCGGGGATCCACACCGGCCTCGGCCCCGGCCAACCATTTGCAATAGGGGGTATAGCCGTATTCCTTGGCCTTCTCGGCGCTCATCATCAAGACAAAGGCCGAGCCGTCGTTTTGTCCGGAAGAGTTGCCGGCTGTGACCGTGCCGCCTTCTTTGAAGACCGGGGGCAGCTTGGCCATGACCTCCAGCTTGGAATCCGGACGGGGATGTTCATCCACCTTGAAGACGATTTCCGGGGTCTTCCGGGTGGCGGGGATGACCACCGGTACGATCTCCTCCTCGAACTTTCCGGCTTCCATGGCCGCCTTGGCCCGCATCTGGCTCTGATAGGCGAATTCGTCCGAGGCCTCGCGGGGGATGTTGTACATGACCTGGAGGTTCTCGGCGGTTAATCCCATACCGATGTTTTCTTCCATCACCGGGGAAAGCTGAAGACGGATCGGGGTCGGGGGAATCAATCGGTAGGGCGGGGTGGCCATGGAAAATTTGGCGGTCATTTGACTATAAGACTCCATGCCCCCGGCGATGATGACGTCGGCTTGGCCGGCGATGATCTTCCAAGCGGCGTGGTTGATCGAGTCAATGGCCGAACCGCACTGCATCTCGATATAGGAAGCCGGGGTCTCATAACCCAGACCTGCGGCCAGGGTTGCCCAGCGGGCCGGATTCATGGCCTTGGAACAATGGGCGGCCGTTCCCAAAAAGACGGAATCCACCACCACCCCTTTTTCTTTGATCTTCGCCTTTTCCACCAAGCCCTTGATGCCGATGGCGGCCAGCTCGGAGGCGGAAAAGTCTCTTAAGGTCCCGCCCATCCTCCCGAAGGCCGTGCGGGCCCCTTCTACGATGACTACTTCTCGTTGCGACATAAGCTGTTCTCCTTTAATCGAAGTATTTCCGCCGCATCAGTTGCGGCGAAGACATTTTTTCATTATTTCTAATTTGAAGGAAAAAATCAAGATTTTTCAGAATGCTTTGTGCCGTCGAGAAATTCCCGCTGAACTTTGTCGTTGACAGGGATCGTCAAATTTCATATATTTCAATCTGAAAATATTTAAGGCCCTTTTTTACATTCTTCTGGAAAAAGGGGCCGTACCACGGGGGACCGGGGGGTCGCTTAAAGGTCCCCCGAGAAACGAGGAAGGTTATGAGCCACTTGGAAGAATTCAGGATGTATGTCAGGAATTGGTTGGAGGAAAACGCCCCCAAATCCATCCGCGGGTTGGCGCGGGATCCGAATATGGCCTATTGGGGCGGGAAAAAGAGTCCTCTGCCGTTTCCGGAAGCCAAGGAATGGTTGGAGATCATGGCGGCCAAAGGCTGGACCGTTCCCTTCTGGCCCAAGGAATACGGGGGAGGCGGCCTGACCAAGGAGGAAAACAAGATCTTCAATGAAGAGATGGCCCGACTGGAACTGCCTCCGCCCCTGGTGGGCTTCGGCATCACCATGATCGGCCCCACCATCCTCCAGTACGGGACGGAAGAGCAGAAGAAGAAGTTTATCGGGGAGATCGTCCGCGGCGAGGTCCGCTGGTGCCAGGGCTATTCCGAACCCAACGCCGGTTCGGACCTGGCCAACATCCAGACCAAGGCCGTGGAAGACGGAGACGATTACATCGTCAACGGCCAGAAGATCTGGACCAGTTACGGTGACCTGGCCGACTGGATGTTCATGCTGGTCCGCACCGATACGACGGTGAAAAAACAGGCCGGCATCACCTTCTTGCTGGTGGACATGTCTACGCCGGGGATCGAAGTCCGTCCCATCAAACTGATCAGCGGCAGCAGCCCGTTTTGCGAGGTCTTTTTCACGGATGTGCGGGTGCCCAAAAAGAACGTTTTGGGACGGGTGAACGGCGGTTGGGAAGTGGCCAAGGCCCTTTTGGGCCATGAGCGGAGCATGATCGCCATGACCTTCGGCGGCCGCACCACCACCAAAACCAAAGAGAATCCCTTGGAGGCCGCGGCCAAGAAATACATCGGCCTCCAGGACGGCAAGGTGGCCCATCCCGTCATCCGGGATCGGATGGCCCAAAATCAGATGGACGAAACCTGCTTTCTCCTCACCGTCCAAAGGAACGACGATAATGTCAAGGCCGGCCATCGTCCCGGTCCGGAATCCTCCATTTTCAAGATTTACGGCACGGAGTTGAACCAACGCCGCATGGAACTGATGCTTTCCATCATGGGGCCGGAATGCTTGGGTTGGGAAGGTGAAGGGTTTGACGCCGACGAACTGGATGTCTGCCGGGTCTGGCTCCGCTCCCGGGGCAATACCCTGGAAGGCGGGACCTCGGAGATCCAGCTCAACATCATCGCCAAACAGGTCTTGGGACTGCCGGACCGTTAAACGAGAGGCCCCCAAGGGGAGAAAGAGGGTTTTAAGGCCCATAGACGACCCGACGGGCGGCTTAAAAACCGCCCGAGACGGGCAGGGAAGAGGACGGAGAGGTTGCGAAGCGAGGAAAGGTTGGGCGGAACCCTCGTTTTTCGTCTCCCCCGAAAGGCTTCGGATTCGATAAGGAGACAAGAACATGCAATTGGTGCTTACGGAAGAACAGACCATGTTGGCCCAAGCGGCCCTGGATTTTATAAAGGATCATTCCCCCGTGTCCCGGGTGAGGAAGTTGCGGGACGAAGGGGATCTCCTCGGTTATTCCAAAGAGATGTGGAAAAAAATGGCCGAGCTGGGTTGGACGTCCATCCTCTTTTCCGAAGAGGACGGGGGGATGGGATTAGGCATGGCCGAAGTGATCATCGTCACCGAGGCCATGGGCCGGGGATTGGCCCCTGAACCCTTTCTCTCCACCGTCCTGTTGGCCGGCCAGGTCCTGGCCAAAGGGGGTCCTGCGGCCCTCAAGGAACAGTGGCTTCCCGGGATCATCGAAGGGGAGAAGGTGTTGGCTCTCGGCTACCATGAAAAGGGAAACCGTTTTGATTTGACTCGCCTGGGCACCAAGGCCGAGAAAAAAGGGGAGGTCTTTGTCCTGAACGGAGAAAAGGCCCAGGTCATGGATGGTTATGGGGCGGATGCCTTGATCGTCACCGCCCGCACCTCCGGGAAGGACGGGGATGAAGACGGGGTCACCCTCTTTTTGATCCCCAAAGACAGGCCGGGCCTGACCGTAAACCGCCAGTGGCGGGTGGACTCCCGGAATGTGGCCCGGGTCATCTTAAAGGATGTGGAGGTCCCGGCCTCCCAGATCGTCGGCCAATTGGACCAGGGACTGGCCCTGTTGCGGCCGGTCATGGATCAGGCCACGGTGGCCTTGTGCGGGGAAATGCTCGGGGGGATGAACGCCGCCTTCGAGCGGACCCTCTCCTACCTGAAAGAACGGGTCCAGTTCGATGTGGTCATCGGGACCTTTCAGGCCTTGAAACACCGGGCGGCGCGGATGTTCATCGAATTGGAATTGGCCCGTTCCGTGGTCATGGCCGCGGCCCGGGCTTTGGACGAAAACCATCCCGAAAAGGAGCAACTGGTCTCCGTGGCCAAGGCCCGCTGTTCGGACGCCTATATCCTCATCACCAACGAAGCGGTTCAAATGCTCGGCGGCATCGGCATGACCGACGAAGAGGATACGGGTTTTTATATGAAGCGGGCCAGGGCGGCGGAGATGACCTTCGGTGACGCCGCCTACCACCGAGACCGTTTCGCCACTCTTAAGGGATATTAAACCTTTCCGGCGGGGGAAAGAAGGTTTTCCCGGCCCCTGCCGGGGAGACCCCTTTTCCTCGTGTGGTCCTAGGGCCTCCCCGGACCTTTCGGGGAGGCCTTCTATTTCTCCTACCCTTTCTTCCCTTGCCGATAAAACATTGACAGGACCGGCGGTTGAAAGTATATTTTCGCCATGGGAAAAGATCTCTTGCATTTTGAAAAAGGAAACGGCCTCTTGCCGGTCATCGTTCAAGACCACCGAAGCGGCGAAGTCTTGATGCTGGCCTATATGAACCGGGAAGCCTGGGAAAAGACCTTGACCACGGGGCAGGCCCATTATTTCAGCCGGTCCCGCAAGGAGCTCTGGCTGAAAGGGGCCACCTCCGGCCACACCCAATCGGTCCAGGAGGTCTTCATTGATTGTGACGGGGATACCATTCTCCTCAAGGTGGAACAAAAAGGCGGCGCGGCCTGCCATACCGGCTACCGGAGCTGTTTCTTTCAAAGAGTCGAAAAGGACGGAACAGCGACCGTTGTCGGGGAAAAGGTTTTTGATCCCGAGGAGGTGTACGGACGATGAACATCCTGAAATTGGGCATCCCCAAAGGCAGCCTGCAGGAGGCCACGGTCAATCTCTTGAAAAAATCGGGTTGGAAGATCGACATCAACAGTCGCAATTATTTCCCGGACATTGACGATCCGGAGATTCAATGCTCCATTTGTCGGGCCCAGGAAATGTCCCGCTATGTGGAAAGGGGGACCCTTGACCTGGGCATCACCGGCAAAGACTGGACCTTGGAAAACAATTCCAAGGTCAAGGTGGTGGCCGATTTGATCTATTCCAAAGTCAGCCACCGCCCGGCCCGCTGGGTCCTGGCCGTGGCCAACGATTCCAAGTATAAAAAGATCGAAGACCTGGCCGGGAAAAAGATCGCCACCGAGCTGGTCAATTTCACCCGCCGTTATTTCGCCGAAAAAGGCATACCGGTCCAAGTGGAGTTTTCTTGGGGGGCTACCGAAGGAAAGATCATTTCCGGATTGGCCGACGCCATCGTGGAAGTGACGGAAACGGGCAGTACCATCCGGGCCCACGGATTGAAGATCATCCATGAATTGATGCAATCCAATACCCAAATCATCGCCAACCGCGAGGCCTGGAAGGACCCCTGGAAAAGGGAGAAGATCAAGCAAATCGTCCTCCTCATGCAGGGGGCCTTGAAGGCCGAGAAGATGGTCGGCTTAAAGATGAACGTGCCCGCCGCCAAATTGAAGGGCCTGGTGGCCATCCTGCCCAGCCTGAACGCCCCGACCATCGCCCATTTGTACGACAGCGATTGGCTCTCCGTGGAAACGGTGGTCGAAGAGTCCAAGGTGCGGGAACTGATCCCCCGCCTGATGGAAAAAGGGGCGGAAGGGATTATTGAATATCCCCTGAACAAGGTGATTTGAAGGTTGTGGGGATCCGGTCGCACAGGGCCGCCGGGATACCCTGTATCGTTAATCAAGAAATAGGACCTGTTTTCATGAACAGCACCGGATGTATCACCCGTAGGCCTTCCACCATTCCCCGGGGAAAAGGCCTTGTAATCTCTTTATTGGCCCTGATTTTGTCGGCCGCCTGCACCGCGGCGGTGAAGCCCCAAGAAACCGCCCTTATTCATTTAAGGTTGGGCGAGTCCCTCCTTCAGGAAGGACGCCCCACCCAGGCCCTGGCCGAATTGATCAAGGCCAATGACCAGGATCCCAACAATCCGGTTATCCGCAATACCCTGGGCGTGGCCTATTTGGCAAAAGGGATGGTCCGGCAGGCCGTCTATCAATTCGAGAAGGCCCTGGAACTCGACCCCGAATACGCCGAGGCCTACAACAATCTGGGGGCGGCCTTGTTGCGGGACGGTCGGGCCCAGGAGGCCGTCACGCCTCTCACCAAGGCCTTGAGCCGACCTACCTATGCCACCCCGCATTTCGCCTATTTCAACTTAGGCCAGGCCTATTTCGCCCTGAAAGACTATGAAAAGGCGCGGCATTATTATGAGGAGGCGGTCAAGCTTTCCCCTTCCTACAGTCTGGCTTATCACGGTTTGGGCCTGGCCTGGAAGGCTTCGGGGAACCTGAAGGAGGCGGCCGAGGCCCTTAAGAAGGCTCTGGAACACGCCCCTAAGTTCGCCCAAGCCCATTTCGATCTGGGGGAGGTCTTTGTAGACATGAACCAAACCTCCTTGGCCCGACTGGCCTTTCAGGAAGTCCTCCATCTGGCCCCGGAAAGTGATTTGGCCAAAAAGGCGCGGGAAAGGTTGAACGAATTGAAATGAAGGACGGAAACCTCGAAGAAGACGTCTCCCGCCGGGCCCAAGAGATCTCCCCTTTCCTCGCCATGGAGGTGATGGAGGCCGCCCAGGCCATGGAAAGGCAGGGGGAGCACATCATCCATCTGGAGGTGGGCGAGCCGGACTTCGATACCCCGGAATGCATCAAGGAAGCGGCCGTGCGGGCCTTACGCGAAGGAAAGACCCACTATACGGACAGCCGGGGGCTGCTCGAACTTAGGGAGGCCATTTGCGCCCATTATTACCGTCGCTACGGGGTGGATGTTTCGCCGGATCGCGTTCTGGTCACTTCCGGCACCTCACCGGCCATGTTCATGATCTTTTCCGCCCTGTTGGAACAGGACGACGAGATCATCATCTCCGATCCCCATTATGCCTGCTATCCCAATTTCATCCGTTTCGCTCAAGGAAGGCCGGTAAAGGTCCGGGTCTATGAAGAGGAGGGCTTCCAGTTCCAGTCCGAAGCAATCCGCAGGCGGATCGGCCCCCGGACCCGGGGGATTTTCATCAATTCCCCGGCCAATCCCACCGGTACCCTTTTGTCCGAAGAACGGATGCGCGAACTGGCCGACCTCGGTCCTTATCTCATCTCCGACGAGGTCTATCACGGCCTGGTCTATGAGGGGAAGGAACATTCGGCCCTGGAGTTCACCGACCGGGCCTTCGTCCTTAACGGCTTTTCCAAACTCTACGCCATGACCGGTTGGCGGCTGGGATATCTCATCGCTCCCCCCGCCTTTGTTCGGACACTGCAAAAGATCCATCAGAACTTTTTCATCTCCGCCAACGCCATCGCCCAATGGGCCGGGATCGCCGCCCTGACCGAAGCCGAAGGGGAGGTGCAGCGGATGAGGGCCATGTACGATCAGCGCCGAAAGGTGATGATCCAACGCTTGAAGGCATTGGGTTTCGGTATTCAGGTGGAACCCACGGGGGCCTTCTATGTCCTGGCCAACGCCCGGCGGTTCCACAGAGATTCCTATCGCCTGGCTTTCGACATCCTGAAAAAGGCCAAAGTGGGGGTGACGCCCGGCATTGACTTCGGAGAGGGGGCCGAAGGCTATCTCCGTTTCACCTACGCCAATTCCGTGGAAAGGATCGAAGAGGCCATGGAACGGATCCGGGTCTATCTGGAGCGGGAATCCTACCGGACGCTGGCATGATCATCCGTAAGGCCCAATTCCTGACCGCCGGGCTCCGTCCCGATCAGTATCCCAGGACGACCCTTCCGGAAATCGCCTTCGCCGGCCGCTCCAATGTGGGAAAATCTTCCTTGATCAACACCTTGGCCGGGCGGAAATCCCTGGTCCGCACCGGTCGAAAACCGGGCCAAACGCGGACCCTGAATTTCTTTCTCCTCAACGACTGTTTTCTCTTCGTCGACCTCCCGGGCTACGGTTTTTCTCAGGCCCCCAAGGAGATGATCCGGACTTACCTGGACACGATGGAAGACTATCTCCGGCATCGAACCCAGTTGATCCTGGTGATCGTCCTTTTGGATATCCGACGCCTTCCCAGCCCGGAAGATCGGTCTTTTTACCGTTTCTTGAAAACGGTCGGCAGGCCGCTCCAAATCGTCTTGACCAAGACGGATACGGTGAGCCCCGGCCAATGGAAGAAATCCTGGCAGGAAATCGCCTCGGCCCTGGAAGCTATGGAGGAGGAACCCGTCTTTTTTTCCTCCAAGACCGGCCGAGGCAAAGAAGCCTTGTGGCCGGTGATCGAAAAGGCGCTTACTACAAACGAAAAAGAAAAGAAGGAGGACTCATGACACGAAGGATTTTACCCATCCTTTTGAGCTTAATTGTCCTGGTCGGCTTACCCAACCTGCAGTCGGTCTCGGCCGCCCCGCCGGATAATTTTACGGGCAAGCTCCATTTCATGGGCATGGCCATCCCCATGGCCAAGATGGGCCCCAAGACGCGGGTGGAAAGCCTCATGTTTCCCGATCTGGTAACCTTAACCTTTCACGACCAGAAAAAGACGGTCAATATGAACACCAAAAACAAGACCTATTTCGAACACCCCCTTCAGGAAAGGATTCCTTCCCTTTACAGCCCCCATGTCGTCATCGATAAAAAGAAGATCGGCCAGGAAACGGTGGACGGCCACCCGTGCATAAAATACAATGCCGTCTTTTACACCAAGGATAAGCCCCAGGAGAAATATGCAAGCATTCTCTGGGAGGCCCAGGACCTGGGTGGGCTGATTATTAAGAACGAGGTGACCATCCCGCCGGAAAAACGTCGGGAAGGTGGGCCGGAGAAATTTGTCTCCGAACTGAAAGAGATCAAGGTCGGGGGGGCCAAGGCCGTTATGTTTGAGGTCCCCAAGGACTACAAGAAGGTATCGAGCATGGAAGAAGTCATGGGCATGAATCCCGGCGAATTGCGGGAGATGTTGAAACAGAGGAGACAAAAGACGCAGTAAAATGAAGGGATTTAAGTGCCAAAGGAAACGCAGGATCCACTTTGGGCCGGGAATGATCGCCGCCACGGCAGGGCTGTTCCTTGCCCTGGCCTCCTGTGGGGGTGACCGCCTAGCCCGAAAAGGGGAGGTAACCGGCCACCCCGTTCCCCTAGTTCAGAAAGAGGCTTCCTGGCGGGGCGGTCTTCTGGGCGGGGCCTTAGGGGCCCCTTTCACCGGCACCTTCATAACCGCCGCGGCGAAGGCCGCCGAGGAGGCGGCCAGGGAAAACAAACCGACGGCCTATGTGAGTACAGAGGGTTATCAACGGGTGGAGGCCTATCCAAAGACGGATAAATCTTCCGAAGGGTGTCGTGGGGTCCGGGTGCTTTTTTATCAGGAAGGCCTGAAGGTCGGCGAAGAAACGAAGTCTGTCTGTCCCCCGTAAAAAAAACCGGGTGGGGCCCGGGCTTATTGTCCGGTTTCCCCACCCGGAAGGTTTCCTGCGGATTACAAAGATTCGAGAAGGAGTTCGGAAAGATCCTTCACCACCAATTGTTCTTCTTTTCCCGTCCCTTTACGGCTGTCTTCAAAGAGGCTGATACAATAGGGGCAGGCCGTTGCAAAGACCTCGGCCCCCAAATCCGCCGCCTCGACCATCTTCTTGTCCGAAAAACGTTGTTCCGGATGGGTTTCCAACCACAGGCGTCCCCCGCCGCCGCCGCAGCAGAGACTGAAGGCCTTGTTCTGGGGGAATTCCAGCAATTGGGCCTCGGGGATGGAACAAAGCAATTCCCGTGGGGGATCGAAGACGTCGTTGTGCCGACCCAGATAACAGGGGTCGTGATAAATGACCTTTTTCCCCAACGGCTTGGCCGGCTTGAGTTTTCCCTCCCGAATCAAAGAGGCCAAAAGCTGGGTGTAGTGGACCACTTCGAAATCGGCCCCCAGTTCGGGATAGTCCTTGGTAAAGGTGGTGTAGCAATGGGGGGAGGTGGTGATGATCTTTTTCACCCCTTTGGCTTTATAGAGGGAGATGTTCTGTTCGGCCAGTTTGGTGAACAGGGCCTCGTCCCCGATCTTGCGCACCGACTCGCCGCAACAGGATTCCTCGTTGCCGATGACGCCGAAGCTGACCCCGGCCTTCTTGAGAAGTTCGGCTACGGCCTTGGCGATCTTCTGGCTCCGGGCTTCATAGGCCGAAGTACAACAGACAAAGAGGAAATATTCCGTATCCGGTCCGAACAGGGGGATATCCAAACCTTGGGTCCAGTTGGCCCTTTTGGAGCGATCTTCGGCCCAAGGGTTGCCGTTGCTGTGGACACTGCCTAAGATCGGCCGCAGTCCCGGCGGAATGGCCCCGGTCTCGGCGATCATCCCCCGCATGGAGCGGATGACGTCGATGATCTTCACCTGGCGGGGACAATTGCGGACGCAGAGGTTGCAGGTGGTGCAGGCAAAGAGGATGTCGTCCGATTCATAGCCCTCCATGCCCAATTGGCCCATGCGGATCAGCTTGCGGACTACAAAAGGGGAGCCTTTCACCACCCTCCCCCAAGGGCACAATCCGGCGCACAGTCCGCATTGCATGCAGTGGTTGAGTGTATCGCCACCCATGGCCACGATGGCCTGGTTGACTTCAATAAAAGGGGTTACCGACATCGTTTACAAGCTCCTTTCCGAAATTTTTCGTTTCCGCCTGAACTCGTTTTCCCGGCTTTGGCGTCCTTCAAATGCCCGGCCGCACCCCAAGGCCTTTCGTGGGAACGGCCTCGGCCTGAAGGAAAAGTTGTCGAATCATAAAAAAAAAGGTCGGAAAGGTCAAGGGGAAAAACCCGGCTCATTCCAGCTCGATGACCCCTTTGGTCCTTTCCCTCCTCTTGGATTCTTTTTGGGCATAGGCCTCCATGCAGGGGTCGTCCCTGCCCTTGGTCAGGGAACAGACCAGGTACTCACTGATTTCAATGATGCAGGCCCGAATGGCCTTGCCCGTGGGCGTCTTCTGGTAGTTCCCCAAAGACCCCGAAGCGAATCCGATGTTGGCCCCGATGCGCACGCCCGTCGCTTCCGAGGAGGCCTCGATCGTCCGGTTGTCGACGATTTCACCGGTCTCGGTATCGATGACCTTCACGTCCACGGCCATATAGGCCTTGTCCTTCCTCCCGCCGAAAGAGAACCCGCCGACACTGAACCCTCCCCCGGTCCCGGCCGTTTGGGTCTCAAAGGCGGTAACCGTTCCGGAAACCAGGTATTTGGCCCCTTTGATTTTGCCCAAGGCGGCCTTGGTCTTGGGGTCGATCCGTCCCGAGGCGCCGAAGTCCTGTTCCCGCAAGACGGCGTCGATCTCTTTTCGTTCCAAGACCTGAAAGGCCTTGGTGCTGGCCAATTCCGAGGCCAGAAGGTCCTGCAGTTCGTAGCCCATGCTCCCCGACCACCAGCCGGCATGGGTTTGATTGGTGAAGCGCAATACCCCGATACGCGGCTTTTCTTGGCCCGAAAAAGCGGTGGAAGTCAGTGCGATCAAGACGATTCCTAAGAACACTCCCAATATCCCTTTTTTCATAGTCCCTCCTATGCCGATGGATGGTAGGAAAAATAGCACACCCTTTATCCTCTGACAAGGCCTTAGGCGAAAAAAAGCTTTGCCGGGGAAAATTTGGGTTTCGGGCGACCCGGAAGAAAAATGTCAAATCATTTCTATTGATTAGATCCGGAAGAAAAATTTGCCTTGCAATCGAGCCGGGGCCCCGTATAATAACCACCATACGTTGTGGAATAATCCCTTGCCATCCCAACCGGTTGTGGAGAAGTCGGCCGAGCCCGCTTCCTCCTCACCCGTGGCCGTGCGGGCCACGTTCCATCCAGGAAAAGAAAGCCTTTTACGACAAGATCTAAGGTGCAACCATGACCCCATCTTCCCTAACGCTTACCCCCAACGCCCGGATCGTCCTCGAACGAAGGTATTTGAAAAAGGACCAGGAAGGTCGAGTGATCGAGAAGCCGGAGGACATGTTCCGCCGGGTGGCCCGGGTCGTCGCCGCCGCCGACGCCTTATACGGAAAGGCCGATCAGGTGAAGCGATCGGAGGCGGTGTTTTATGAAATGATGACCCGCTTGGAGTTCCTGCCCAATTCACCGACCCTGATGAACGCCGGGCGTTCTCTGGGGCAGCTTTCGGCCTGTTTCGTCCTCCCGGTGGAAGATTCCATTGACAGCATCTTCGAGGCCATCAAACAGACGGCCATCATCCATAAGAGCGGGGGCGGGACCGGCTTTTCCTTCTCCCGCATCCGGCCGGAAAAGGATACGGTCAAGTCCACCCACGGGATTTCCAGCGGGCCCATTTCTTTCATGACCGTCTTCGACGTGGCCACGGAGACGATCAAACAAGGGGGGACGCGGCGGGGGGCGAACATGGGTCTTTTGCGGGTGGATCACCCGGACATCGAAAAATTCATCGAGGCCAAACTCCAGACCGACCGTTTGAACAACTTCAACCTGTCCGTGGTCATTCCCGACCGCTTTATGGAGGCCCTGGAAAAAAAGGAATCCTACGACCTGATCAACCCCCATACGGGAAAGAAAACCCGCTCCGTCCCGGCCCAGGCCATTTTCGACAAGATCGTTCATTCGGCCTGGAGGAGCGGCGAACCGGGGGTGGTCTTCATTGATCGGATCAACCGGGACAATCCCACCCCTCATTTGGGGGAAATCGAGGCCACCAATCCCTGCGGGGAACAGCCGTTGCTGCCGTATGAATCGTGCAACTTGGGCTCGATCAATCTGGCCCGCCTGGTGAAAAAGGGTCGGATCGACTTCAATCGCTTGAAATTCTTGGTCCATGAAGGGGTCCATTTCCTGGACAATGTCATCGACGTCAACAAATACCCCTTGCCCAAGATCGAAAAGATGACCAAGGGAAACCGTAAGATCGGGTTGGGGATCATGGGCTTCGCCGACCTGTTGATTCAGTTGGGGATCCCCTACGATTCCCCACAGGCCGTGGAAACCGCGGAAAAGATCATGGCCTTCATCGCCGAGGAATCGCGTCAGGCCTCGGAAAACCTGGGTCGGGAACGGGGGAATTTCCCCAACTTCCCGGGAAGCGTTTTCGATAAAGGGGAAAAGGCGCGACCGGCCATGCGCAATGCCACGACCACGACCATCGCCCCCACCGGGACCATCAGTATCATCGCCGGGACTTCGAGCGGGATCGAACCCCTCTTCGCCGTTTCTTATTATCGGACGGTCTTGGACGGCACCCGGATGGTCGAGGTCAACCCTTATTTCAAAAAGACGGCCAAGGAAAGAGGCTTTTATTCGGAGGAGCTCCTGGAACGGATCGCCCGGGAAGGGTCGTTACGAAACATCGAAGGCATCCCGGAAGAAGTCAAAAGGCTTTTCGTGACTTCCCACGACATCGATCCCGAATGGCACATCCGCATTCAGGCGGCTTTCCAAAAATACACGGATAACGCCGTTTCCAAGACCATCAACTTTCCCCAGTCCGCCACCCCCGAGGACATCCAGCGGGCCTATTTATTGGCCTACCACGAAGGGTGCAAAGGGGTGACCATCTACCGATACGGGAGCCGGGAAACCCAGGTCCTGAACCTGGCCAAGACGGAGGAATCGGCCAAGATCAGCCCCCGTCCCCGTCCCACCCGGACCACCGGGATCACGGAGCGCATATCCACGGGATGCGGCAAGCTCTATGTCACCATCAATTCCGATGACAAGGGGATCTGCGAAGTCTTCGCCCAGATGGGAAAGACAGGGGGATGCGCGTCTTCCCAGATCGAGGCCACGGGCCGGCTCATCTCCCTGGCCCTGCGTTCCGGGGTTACCTTACAGGCCATCCTGAAACAGATCTCCGGGATCCGCTGTCCCTCTCCGACCTGGAGCAACGGACACCAAGTCCTGTCCTGCCCGGATGCCATCGCCCGGGTGATCAGCAACTATACCCAGGTGGAGGTCGTCGATGAAGAAAGGGTCATGGGCTCCTGCCCGGACTGCGGCGGTCAGGTGGTCCACGAAAACGGCTGTCTGACTTGTCATTCCTGCGGGTTTTCCCGGTGCAGTTGATGGATCCTTCGGCAGGATATTTGGGTCGACCTGCCTCGCGGAAGAAAGGGGAGAGGAGGGGGCCGATGGCGCCCATAATCGATACCCATGTCCACTTGGACGAGATCGCCGATCCGGATCGGGCCATCTTGGAGGCCAAAAAGGCCGGGGTGACCGCCGTCGTGGCTGTGGGCATGGATCTGAATTCCAACGAAAAGGTCTTGGAGTTTTCCCGACGCTACCCCGGAGTGGTTTATCCGGCCTTGGGGTATCATCCGTGGAAGGTGGACATTTCAGGGATGAGGGCGACATTGGACTTCCTCCGGAATCATCTGGACCAGGCCGTGGCCATCGGGGAAGTCGGGCTGGATTACAAGACGGCCGTACCCAGGGAGATCCAGGAAGGGGCCTTCCGGGAGATCTTGGAACTGGCCTCGGAAACGGGCAAGCCCTTGATCGTCCATTCCCGTCTGGCCCATGAAGAGACCTTTCAAATGGTTCGGCGACAAGGGCTGAAGAAGGCGGTTTTCCATTGGTACAGCGGGCCGTTGACGATCCTGAAAGAAATCCTTCGGGAAGGCTATCTGATTTCGGCCACTTTGGCCTTGCGCTACAGTCCCAAACACCGGGAGGCCGTAGGTCTGGCCCCGTTGCACCGCATATTGATCGAAACGGACGCCCCCACCCCTTATCAAGGGGAGATCTCTTCCCCGTCCCAGGTGATCCAAACCTTGGAAGAACTGGCCAAATTAAAGGGCCTGGACATTGAAGAGGCGGCCGTAAAGACCTACCGAAACGCCCAGACCTTTTTCGGCGTGGCCTAAAACGAAGGCCGAGGATCCGGTTAGGCCTTCCCTCCGCCCCTTGTTTTTTGAGAGGTAAAGGGCAGGGGTGATCGTTCCTCAAGCCCTTAAGATAGAAGAAACGCTTTTCAGAAAGGTTGATCCGCGTATGCCTGAAGACGCCATCCTTCTTGTCTGCCCCCGCTGTGGGGTGAAAAACCGTATCCCCCCTTCCCGTATTCAAGATAAACCGATTTGCGGGAGATGTCGCACCCCCCTCGGACGACCTCCCGGCGGGGCTCGTCCCCTGGAAATATCGGATCAGACCTTCGCCCAAGAGGTCTTGGCGGCCAAAGGAACGGTGGTCGTGGATTGCTGGGCCCCTTGGTGCGGACCTTGTCGGATGCTGGCGCCGGTGATCGAGGAATTGGCCGGGGAATATGCCGGTCGGATCAAATTCGTCAAATTGAATACCGATGAAAATCCGGGCACGGCGGCAAGGTACGGCATCCGGAGCATCCCCACCCTCCTGATTTTTCACCAGGGGGCCTTGGTCGATCGCCTGGTCGGGGCCCTTCCCAAAGGCGAAATCCAACGGGTCTTGGAGCGGATCGTCTAAAGATGCGGCCGTAGAAAATCGAGGATTACTGGAGCGCTTCGAGTTTCTTGCGGGTATGCTCGTTCAGGAAATCCCAAAGGCCGAGCTCCTGTAAGGTTTCGACCTTGGGGATGCCCGAGGCGTTCCACCCCCGTTTTTGATAGTACTGGTTGATCAGGTCGCGCAATTGCTTCTTTCTGAAGTCCATAAGCAACCGCCGGCGCTCCGAAACCGGCAGGGCCCGGATTTCCTCCAAGGGGCGCTGTAAGACCCTAGCGAGTTCCTCGTCGTGACCGTCCCCTTCGGCCTCGTAGAGGGCGTCGTCGGTGGGGCCGATGGCCCGATCGGGTATCCAGTCGTAGGATCCCGTTTCCTTCCCAAAGGCCATGGCGTTCATGACCCGTTGAAGATTGATGTCCCGGTCGGTCTGGGCGAAGATCTCTTCCCAAGTTAGATCGGTGCCGAGCATGCCGTTGTAAAATTCGGCGTAAAGGGCCTGGGAAGCCGGGTTGATGTATTTGTCTCCATCCGTGACCTTTTCGGAATCGGGGTTGAAGACATCCACCCAGGGGAGTTTACAAAGACCGAGATTGTCGTTTCCCAGACGGACGCGGGGGTATTGGATCAAGGCCTGGGCCTTGGCCTCAAAGGTAGGGAAGGCCCCCAAGAGATCCACCTTGATCAACCAGGCCGCGGCATGGTGGGCCCCGATGTCGCTGGCCGCCGCATAAGATCCCTGCATGGATAAGGAACGGTGGGTGCGGTAGAGGGAAAAGGGCAGCCCTTTGCTGTGCATGGCGAATTGTTCGATTTCCTTTATGGGGGACGGCTTGCCGGTGCGGCGGCTGTAGGTCTCGGCGATCCAGCGGATCAAGGGGATCATACCTTGACCGGCCACACGGGCCAATTCGGTCTCGCCCCGGGCCATTTGATGGAGGAAGGTCAGGGCCGCCTGTTCATCGCCGAAATGGAGGGCAAAGCCGTCCGTATCCTCCGGTGTTAGATACCCCCGCTGAAAGGCCTCCATGATCAGGGCCATGATCACCGCCGTGGTGATGGTGTCCATGCCGTAATTGTCGCAGTGCCAGTTGGCCTCCATGATGAATTCGGGATTCCAAATGCCCAAATTGGATCCGAAACCGGCGGCCGTTTCATATTCCGGACCGTCCACCCAGACCCTTTCCTTGCGGGGGCCGGTGGTCAAAGTCACACATCCGCCCTTGGTGCAGCGCAGGTTGCAGCCGGGGAAACACCCGTCCTGGCCGCGGTGATCGAAGAGCCTTTCGGCATAGGCCGATCCGCAGATCTTTTCCGCCTCGGGGTGGGTGCCGTATTGATAATTCTTGACCGGCAGGGATCGGTAGGCCTCCTGATTCATGAAGGAGATCAAACCGGCCGAGCCCTTCCGGGACATCTGCAACGAATGGGGGTCGACGTTCTTGACCACTTGGTGCAGACGCACCCCCGCCTTTTTCACCCTTTCCCAGTCATGGGCCCCGTAGGGATTGTCCCCTTGAGGAAATTCGGCCAAGACGACGACGGCCCTAAGGCCCTTGTCCCTCATGACCGTTCCCAAACCGGTGCGGCCGGCTTGTTTGGACCGGAAGATCCCCCGCCGGCCGTTGAAAGGCTTGCTCGGATCGTAATAATGGCTGTTGATGCACCCGAAATAGGTGTGGGTGGCCCCGATGCCGGTGGTGACCATGGCCATATTCTTGTATCGGTATCCTTGGGCCGCCAAGCCTTCAACCAACTCCTTTTCCAGATCGAACACCAGATCCTGATCCGGCGCGGGAAGGAGGGATATTTCGTTATCCAGGCCGTTGATCAGGATCATGACCCCTTCCTTGGATTTGCCGGTGATCTCGAGGAGATCGAACCCGGCGTATTTCAAAAAGGCCCCGAAATGTCCCCCGAAGTTGGAAATCCCGGGGATGCGGGTGATGGGAGAGAGGGATACGGCCATGCATTTGCTTGTTCCGGGAAAGTGGGGGATGCCCCCTAAAGGCCCCGGGGAAAAGATCAAGGGGTTTTCCGGATCGAATGGCCGGGTGTTCGGTGCGATGCGGCGGTAAAGGAAGTATAAGCCCAAACCCCTTCCCCCGATGAAGTAATCCCGGACCGTGGGATCCAGTTTTTCGATACGGATCTCCGGGGTTTGGAGATCGATGGACAGGGTCTGGTCGGCATAACCCCGGCGCAGGCCCATTTTGGTATAAGTCCACATGAGAAAAACTCCTTAAATGACTCTTAATGACGATGAATGGGCGAATAGCGGCCGTGAGTATAGTCAAGGGTTCGGGAAGGAGTCAAGGGGAAATTGGTTTAGGACGGACGGTCAATACCCCAGGGGACGGAGGAAGGCCTCTTCAAAGGCGGAAGAAAAGGCCTGCGGCCGGTGGGGAAGGAAACGCTTATGGTACTCGCGGATCAAACCCGCTTGACTCAGAAATCGTTTACGGCCGGAAAGACGCGCGTGTTCCAGGGCCGACCAATCCCCATCGTTTTTGACCTTTTTGACCGCCTCGATAAGTTCGGGAAAAAGGACCCGACGCAGGCCTTTTAAATTTGAAAGATAGAAGCCCAGGGAGCCGATTTTCTTCTTTTCGATAATATGGGACAGGGTGCCCCGGGGATGGGTATCGGCCAAAAGGTCTTTCAAGGAGCGGAGATAGAGTTCGATTCGGCTGAAAGGGAAGGAAGCGACCAAGGAACGCCAGAGAAGGGGGGGTAAAGACCGGTCCAGGGCCTCTCCCAGTTCATGGTGGAGGAGGGTCTCCGCTTCGGCGGCGACTATTTTGTTCATTTGACCTCGCGGGGATCGTCGATTGGACCAGCGGTAATGTTCCATGGCGACTTGCACCCCCTCGCGGGATTCGGTGTCCTGGAGCATGGCCCAAAGGAAGAAACGCAAAGGGTCCAGACGGATGACGATGGTCCTCCCCTGCCTTTGGGCCGGGACGAATGAGAGGTCGCAGGCCAGATCTTTTTCCAAAACCAGGACCTCATAACCGAAGGATCTCGTCCTTTCCCGAATGGTGCTGAAGAAGAAGGTAGGGGTCATGCCCGGGCCGTATCCGGCCCCGTAATAATACCCTATGGGGATCAGTTGTCGGTTCAGGGCCGTTGAGTCAAAACAGGGATAGGTTTTCCCGTTGAAGGGGAGGTCTTGAAAAGTGGCATCGGAACGGCCTTGCCAAAGCCGTTCCTGGTCGTCGATCCAAGAAAGGAGTTTTTCCCGCTCAATGGGACTCCAAGGAGGTAGCTGATGTTCCCAGAGGTAGCGGTCTTTCAGGCGGAGGAACAACCCGCAGAGAGAAAAAAAGCCGCTTTGCCGGGCGCTGGCCACGGTGCAATTCCCGGTGACGGCCGTAAACAGTTCGCCTAAAGGATCGGGGAGGGCCATGGGTTTGTCCTGTATTTCATGTGGGAATAATAAGCCTTTCAAAAGAGATAGGCAAGGGGAAAAGGGGATCCGTCTCGGCCGTTATCTTTTCCGTTGACAAAAAAAGGGGAATTTAGTATCTTTGTTTACGAGCGGGAATAACTCAGCGGTAGAGTGCAACCTTGCCAAGGTTGAAGTCGCGGGTTCAAATCCCGTTTCCCGCTCCAAATAAAATCAGACACCCCATCCGGCGGCATAGCCAAGTGGCTAAGGCAGCGGTCTGCAAAACCGTTATTCACCGGTTCGAATCCGGTTGCCGCCTCCATTAACCGTTAAAAGGTCCTTATCTTCCTTCCGTGATCCGGCCCCGCAACATCTTGATCATCCTCCTGGGGGCGCTGTTTTTTTCCTTCTTTCCAGGTCCAAGGGCCGAAATCAAGGAGCCGAAAGCGGGCTGGACCGCCTTATCGCCGGGTCTTTGGTGGCAGCGCTGGGAAATCCGGGAAGGGAACGGGAGTCCCAATACCTTGGTCTTGTTTCGGATCGACCCCTCTTTATGGGCCATGAAGGTCTTCTTCGATCCGACCCCTAAAACGATTACCGAGTGGCAGGAGGCGACCCGGGCGACCCTGGTCGTCAACGGAGGCTTTTACCAGGAAAATTTCCAGCCCGCCGGAAGGATCATCGCGGACGGAACCTATTACGGTCCGGCCAAAAACCGCCACATGAAAGGGATGTTCCTGGCCGAGCCCCGGAAGGGCTTTGAACACCTCCCTCCGGCCGTCTTGATCGACCTCAAAGAAGAAGGGGCCGAGGAAAAGATGAAGGCCTATAACCAAGGGCTTCAATCCTTTCCCATCCTCTTGGATCCCCAGGGTCTGGTGCGGGTCAACCCGAGCACCTTTCAGGCCAATCGAACCGCCGTGGCCGAAGACCTGGAAGGGAAAATCTATTTCCTGATCACCGAAAGGCCTTTTTTCACCCTCTATGATTTCGGCAATTATTTGAAACAATTACCCGTTAAATGGCGCATGGCCTTGAACCTCGACGGGGGATCCCGCACACAATTGGCCGTCCGCATCCACCGCTTTCGTTATACCTTCAGCGGCCAAGGGGAGGGGAAGGAAGTCTCCCGATTTTTCTCTTCCTCACCCGTCAAATTGCCTTCGGTCATCGGCGTCTTTCCCAAGGGCGGGTCATGAGGCGGGTCTTCATCGTCGGATTCGGAAAGTTCGGTCGGGCGGCCTGGAATAGGTTAAGGACCCGCCATCCCAAAATTCAAGCCTGGGCCGTCGACCGTCGTCCCCAGGCCTTTTGGGGTTCCGAAGGGGATGGGGACCGCCTATGCCGGGTTATTGCCGACGGCCCCGGGTTCCTCTTTACCTTCCGGCATGACCTTCGGGACGACGATTGGATCATACCGGCCTTACCCGTGCATCTGGCCGGGGAATGGCTGGTGCGGGTTTTCGGCCCCTCGTTCAAACCGGCCCCTTTACCGGACATCGGGAAGGGATTTCCCTTCCGGAAGATCCTCGGTCATGGTCTTTATCTCAGTTACGCCGATTTTCTTTGTCCGGAGGATTGTCCGGCCCCGGCCGGATACTGCTATAGGACCGGAAAGAAGAGGCCCCAACCCCTTTGGCAATATCTTCAGGATCAAAGGGTTCAGGGGAGGACCGTAGCCGTCGTCGTCAGCCGACAATTGGCCCCGGGAGTGGGCGGCTATCCCTTTTCCGAACTCAAAGGCCTGGAAAGTTCCGTGGAAAAGGGACGGTTTCCTTTCTACCTGGCCACGGCCTGTCGCTGTCACGGTGTGGTCCACGGTTTCCAAAGCGACCGCTCCTGAAGGAGGTCTTTCAAACCGGGCCAAGGGGGTTCATCGGTCTTTTCGGTTTCCGAAAAGATGAAAAGGGGGAACATTTTTCGCTTTCCCTTGACTTGAACCGGGGAAGGTGATAATTTTTCAATAAATTTTTTGGGGAAAGGAGTGCGGCGGATGAGACGGAATACCCTTTGGAAGGGGCTTGGGCTGATCGGTTGTTTTTGGGGGACAGTGGGTCTTCTAAGCGGATGCGGCAGTGTCCTCAAGGAACAAAAAACCGAGACGACGACCTCCATGACGGTGACCGCGCCGGCAGGGAAAAAGGCGGACCGTCCCGACGGTCGTTATTATGACTTCGACGACATCCAGATTCCCAGCGAATTGAAGCTGGACGCCAAAAAATCCAGGGTCTTTCAGAGTCCCAACGCCATTTCCGGGGTCTTGGTCTTCAACGGCTATGTGGAAGTCAATTCCCTGATCAATTTTTTCAAGGACGCCATGGCCAAGGACAATTGGCAGGCCAAGGGGAGTTTCAAACTCCACCCCAAGACCGTCCTGCTTTTCGAGAAAAAGAACAAACGCAGCGTTTTTATCATTGAAGAGACCTACTTCAACACCCGCGTGGAGATCTGGAATCTCTCGGCCACCGACGGATGAGGGAGATCGGAAGGCAAAGGCTTTTACTCTCGGCGGACGCTCCATAGGTCTCTAAATTCGGCATGGGGATAGTGACGATGAGCTCGGTATTGAAAGGCAAATCCATCGTCTTAGGGGTGAGCGGTGGGATTGCGGCCTATAAGGCCGTGGAGCTCCTGCGCCTGCTCATGGAGGAAGAGGCGCGGGTGGCCGTAATCATGACCCGCAACGCCCAACGGTTCGTCGCCCCCTTGACCTTTCAGGCCTTGTCTTCCGAGGGGGTCTATACCGAGCTCTTCGACGGATACCGTTCCGGGGCTATGGATCATATCCAATTGGCGACTTGGTGCGAAACCTTCGTGGTGGCCCCGGCCACGGCCAATCTCCTCGCCAAGGCCGCCCACGGCCTGGCCGACGACCTCTTGTCCACTTTTCTCTTGGCCTGTCCGGTGAAGGGCCTCTTCTGTCCGGCCATGAACGTCAAGATGTTTGAAAACGAGGCCGTCCAGGACAACCTCGCTTTGTTGCGTAAGCGCGGCCATTGGGTTCAGGAACCCGATGCCGGACCTTTGGCCTGCGGTCAGACCGGACCCGGCCGCCTACCCGAGCCCAAGGCCATCGTCGAGGAGATGCGCCGCCTCCTCTCCCCCCAAGATCTGAAAGGGGAAAAGGTCTTGATTACCGCCGGCTGCACCTGGGAGGCCATTGACCCGGTGCGGTTCATCACCAATCCCTCCACCGGAAAGATGGGCTTTGCCCTGGCCAGGGCGGCCTACCGCAGGGGGGCGGAAGTGACCTTGATCACCGGACCGACCCATCTGGAAGACATCCCCGGGGTCCGAATGGTCCGCGTGGTTTCGGCCCGGGAAATGGAAGAAGAGGTGCTCAAGGCCTTTCCCTCGGCCACGATCGTCATTAAGGCCGCCGCCGTTTCCGACTATCGTCCGGAAAAGACGGTCTCCCAGAAGATCAAAAAAAGGGGACGATCGTCGTTATCCCTTACCCTTGTGGAAAACCCGGACATTTTAAAAGGCCTCGGAGAAAAGAAGGACAAGCAATTTTTAGTCGGGTTCGCCGCCGAAACGGAAGACTTGAGAAAAAACGCCATGGAGAAGGTCCAAGAAAAGCGGCTGGACATGATCGTGGCCAACCCCATCGGCAAACCGGGTTCCGGTTTCGGCAGCGACACCAATGAAGTCCTTTTCCTTTTCCCGGACGGGACCAGCCGTTCCCAGCCCCTCATGACCAAGGATGAGGTGGCCGGGGTGGTCCTGGACACGATCTTATCCCGGAAAAAAGAACAAGCGGACCGGTCATGATATCCGTCGAATCCGACCCTGCCGAGACCGCTTCCCCGGTCGGTCGCCTGCGGGAGTATTTTGAGTTGCAGAGGGATCTGGGCCATTCCTATCTGCGGAAAAGAAGGCCCGAAGCCGAGGGGGCCGCAGGCCGAGGGGGTAAGGGGGCGGCCGATCCGCCGTTTTCGGATATTGAGGCGTTGAGGCAGGCCGTCCGCTTTTGCCGCCGCTGTCCTCTTCACCGGACGCGGAAACAGGCCGTCCCTGGCGATGGCCCGGCGAAGGTCCGGCTCATGCTCGTCGGTGAAGGGCCGGGCTTCGAAGAAGACGAACAAGGACGTCCTTTTGTCGGAGCGGCCGGTCAACTATTGAACCGCATGTTGGCGGCCATCGGATTGAGCCGGGAGGAGGTGTACATCAGCAATGTCGTCAAATGCCGCCCCCCGGAAAACCGATATCCCCGGCCGGAGGAGGTGCGGGCCTGCCGGGGATTTTTGGACGAGGAGATCCGTCTGGTGGATCCCCGGATCGTCATGCCCTTAGGCACCTGCGCCGCCCAGACCCTCATGGACCCGACGAAAAGGATAACGGAGCTGCGCGGCCGGATGAGATTATTTCAGGGCCGGAAGTGGATCGCCACCTACCATCCGGCCTATCTCCTCCGTAACCCCGGGGCCAAAAGAGAGGCCTGGGAGGATCTAAAGAGGCTGAAAAGGGAATATGAACAAGAAGGGTGCTGAGGTCAGCGGGTCGAGGTACGAGGTTCGAGGAAAACCGACCAAGCCAGTCCTTGTTGGCCAGTATGGGGCGGCCGGGGAGGCCCTTACCGTCTCAGGCCGTTTCAGGCTCTTCCTAACCCTTGTCCTCGCCGTCCTGATCGGGGTCAGCTCCTGGGCCCATGCGGCCGGGCAAAGACCGCCGGTCTATGTGGTAACCGTCGCCGGTTCCATCAACCCGGCCGTGGCCGAATTCGTTCAACGCAGCCTGGGCAAGGCGGAAAAGGACGGGGCGGCGGCCTTGATCATCCTTTTGGATACGCCGGGGGGACTGGACACCTCCATGCGTAATATCGTTCAAGGATTACTGAACGCCGCCGTCCCCGTGGTGGTCTATGTCTCGCCCAGCGGGGCCCGGGCCGCCTCGGCCGGCGTCATGGTCGTTCTCGCCGCCGATGTGGCGGCCATGGCCCCGGGGACGAATATCGGCGCCGCCCATCCGGTTAACATCGGGGGCAAGGACATGGATAAGACCATGGCCCAGAAGGTGGAAAAGGACATGGTGGCCTATGTCCGCAGCATCGCCGAACAAAGGAAGCGAAACGCCGATTGGGTGGAATCGGCCGTATTGAGGAGCGAGTCGATAACCGCCGAAAAGGCGTTAGAGCTCAAGGTGATCGATCTCGTGGCCCGGGACCTGGAGGATCTGTTGACCAAAGTGGACGGACTGGTCGTTACCACCTCCAAACAACCGAAGACGATCCGAACCAGGGGACAACCCGTCGTCCACCTCAAAGAAAACGTGCGAGACCGCATCCTCAAGACGATCAGCGACCCGAACATCGCCTATGTCCTGCTCATGTTGGGGATGATGGGGATTTTCTTTGAATTGGCCCATCCGGGAGGGATTCTGCCCGGGGTCATCGGCGGCATCTCCTTGATCCTGGCCTTCTTCGGCCTCCAGACCCTTCCGGTGAATTACGCCGGGGTCCTCCTGATTTTCCTGTCCATCGTCTTTTTTATCGCCGAGATCAAAGTGATTAGCCACGGCCTGTTGACCGTGGCCGGCATCGTTTCTTTGACCCTCGGCTCCCTGATGCTTTTTAAAACCACGGAGGGAACCATGGGGATCTCTCTTCAGATCCTGGTTTCGACGATCTTAGTCATTTCCGCCTTTTTTATACTGATCATCGTCTTGGCCGTCAAGGCCCATCGCCGAAAACCGCAGACAGGGGATAAAGGGATTCTCATGGAGATCGGCCGGGTCACCCAACGGATCACACCCAACCGTCCGGGCAAGGTCTTTGTCCACGGAGAGATCTGGAACGCCGTATCCGACGGGATTTGCGAACCCGGGGAAACGGTGGAAGTGACGGAAGTGCACAATTTGTTGTTGAAAGTCAGAAAAAAATCGCCGTAGTCGGATCAGATGCCGGCGTCGGTCCGTTGGAGCCGGCGCCTTAGAGGAAACCCCTGGGGAAAGGAGCTTGTTTTATGTATACCTTGATCGCTATCGTCGTATTGGGCATCTTTTTTTTAAGCAGCGCCATCCGCATCCTCAACGAATATGAACGGGGGGTGATCTTCCGTCTGGGCCGGGTCCTTGGGGCCAAAGGGCCGGGTTTGATCATTCTTATTCCCATCATCGATAAGATGGTCAAGGTCGATCTTCGGACCGTGACCATGGATGTGCCGGCCCAGGACGTCATCACCCGGGACAATGTCTCGGTCAAGGTCAACGCCGTGGTCTATTTTCGAGTGATGGATGCGGTCAAGGCCACGGTGGAGGTCCAGAATTACTTGTACGCCACTTCGCAACTGGCCCAGACCACCTTACGCAGCGTATGCGGCCAAGCGGAGTTGGACAAGATCCTCTCCGAGCGGGAAAAGGTGAACACGGAGATCCAGGAAATCCTGGACATGCACACCGATCCCTGGGGGATCAAGGTAGTCACCGTAGAAGTCAAACAGATCGACCTGCCTCAAGAGATGCAACGGGCCATGGCCAAACAGGCCGAAGCCGAAAGGGAACGGCGGGCCAAGGTCATCAACGCCGAAGGGGAGTATCAGGCGGCGACCCGTTTGGCCGAAGCCGCCATCATCATCGGCGATCATCCCATCGCCCTCCAACTGCGCTACCTGCAGACCCTGCGGGAAGTGGCCATGGAGAACAATTCGACCACCCTTTTCCCCATACCCATTGACCTCTTTAAACCTTTTCTGAAACCATCAGGGGGTACGGAAGGGGATAAAGGATAAGCATACGCCGATTTGGCCGGCCAACCGAATTATAATCTAACCGGCCGGTTAAGCCTAAACGAGTAGGGAGGAGGAAGGCCTATATGGGTAAAAAAGAGAAGGCTGAAAAAAAAGAAAAACCTTTGGAAAAGATGACGGCCAAAGAACTGCGGGACCTGGCCTTGACCATCCCGGAGATCTCCGGCGTCCATGCCATGAACAAGGAGGAGGTCTTGGCGGCCATCAAAAAGGCCCGCGGCATTCGGGAAGACCCCAAGAAAAAGGGGGACCGATCCATCCGCCAATTGAAACAGAAGATCAAAGAACTGCGGATAAAAAAAGAGGAACTCCGGGCCAAGAAGGACCGCAAAGCCTTGGATCATTTGCGTCGGCGCATCAGCCGCTTAAAGAAAAAGACCCGGAAAGCGGCCTGATGGATCCCTTGCCGGTGAAGGAACAAGCCGGCTTTATCCTTAAGGCCTTGTGGAACTCCCGGTTTTCAGCCGTGATGCTTACAGAACCTTCGAACAACCCATCCTTCGGGATGGGTTTTTTATAAAGAAAAAGAGGCGATGGACACGATCCATTTGACCTTGCCCTACGGGGACACCTTACTTCCTTTGACCCTCCCGGAGGAAAACTTCGGGGAACTTTTACAACCTCCTGCGGTCCAGGCCGTTTCTTTCCGGGAGGGCTTGGGCCAGGCCCTGGACCACCCCTTGGAAACAACGGGTCTGGAGGAATTTTTAAGGGACGGGCGCTCCCTCATCCTGGTCATAAACGACGAGACCCGTCCGACCCCTACCGGACGGGTCTTGGAATCCCTGTACCCCATGATTTCCGCGCGGCTGAAGAAGGTCCTGGTGGCCACCGGGACCCACGGGAAGGGAAGCGAAGACGGGATGGGGCGTATCTTAGGCGAATTTTGGCCCCGTCTCCGACCCATTACGGTCTTTCACGACTGCCGCCGGGAAAGGGAAATGGTCTATTTAGGGGAGACCTCCCGCGGGACACCGGTGAGGATCAACCAAGAGGTGATGATGGCCGACCGGATCTTGGTCGTCGGATCGGTGGAACCCCATTATTTTTCGGGATATACAGGTGGACGCAAGGCCGTTGTCCCCGGTCTGGCGGCCTATTCGACCATCGTGGCCAATCACAGCCTGGCCATGGATCCTCTGGCCGGCCCCTTACGCCTTGCGGGAAATCCGGTCCATGAAGACCTGGAAGAGGCCTTGGGCCTGTTGACCGTTCCCCCTGTTTTTTCCATTATGCTCGTTTTGACCCCTCGGCGCGACCTCTATGCCGCTTTTGCCGGCTCCTTGAGGCAGACCCTCTTAAGAGCCGCCGAAAAGGCCGACGAGGTCTATACCGTTCCCTTTCGGCAAAAAGGGGATGTGGTTATCGCCGTGGTGTTTCCTCCTCTGGACCGGGATTTGTATCAATCCCAAAAACCCATTGAACACGCCAAAATGGCCTTGAAGGAAGACGGTATTATCATCCTGCTCATGGCCTGCCCCCAGGGGGCGGGAAATGAAGAATTCCAACGGTTGATGCTCGAAACAGGCGACCCGGAAAAGGTCCGTCACCTCCTTTACGGACCCTATCGCCTGGGCCACCACCGCTTGATTCGGAATGTGCGATTCCTTCAGCAGGGGGGGCGGGTCTTCGGGGTGACCCAACTGGATCCGGCCTTTTTGTCCAGGACCTTTATTCGTCCTATGGCCGGCCTTCAAGAGGCCCTGGATACGGCCCTTGAGATTAAAGGGAAAAAGGCCCTTGTCCATGTCCTGATGGACGCCGGACATTTTATCCCTAAGTTCAGACCGTGATCGCATAACAGAGGGGCCTTTTTTGTATAAACCCCATAAGAACCCCTTCCCTTTCCCGGGATTGCCGGAGCCGCCCAATAAACCACAACATATTGTGTATTTTTTTTAGCCCTATCCTTTCTGTTGTATTTTTTTCCTTTACAAATTCATTTTTCCCATTACAATAGCTGGCCAGGACGCCGCCCCATAGACAGGGACTCTTCGGAATCCTATAGGAGGGCAAATATTCAAGTGAAACTTAAAAGATTAGAACTTAACGGCTTTAAATCGTTCCCAGAGAAAACCGTAGTCGTCTTTCCCAAAGGTATCAGCGGCGTGGTGGGGCCGAACGGCTGCGGAAAGAGCAATCTCGTGGACGCCGTCAAGTGGGTCATGGGCGAACAGAGTCCCAGGCAGTTGCGCGGCAAAGGGATGGAAGACGTCATCTTCGCCGGTTCCAATGGAAAGTCTTCGGTCGGTATGGCCGAGGTGTCTTTGGTCCTGGAAAACGACAACGGTGCGATCCCGAAAGAATACGCCGATTACAGCGAAGTGGTCATCACCCGGCGGTTGTACCGAGACGGGGAGAGCGAATACGCCATCAACAACCGACCGTGCCGGTTGAAGGACATTACCCGCCTTTTTATGGATACAGGGGTAGGCAGCAAGGCCTATTCGGTCATCGAACAGGGAAAGGTGGGGGCCATCATCGATTCCAAACCCGAAGACCGCCGCCATTGGATCGAGGAGGCGGCGGGGATTTCCAAATATAAAAGCCAAAAGAACGAGACTGTTCGGAAATTGGAAGCGGCCCAACAAAACCTGCTTCGGGTCAGCGATGTCATCAACGAAGTCAAACGGCAGATGAATTCCCTCCACCGGCAGGCCAAGAAGGCGGAACGGTTCAAGGAACTTCGTAAAAAGTCCAAGGAAATAGACCTCACCCTTTTAGTTAAAGAATATCAGGAACTACTGGAAAATCAAAAGAAAAAAGAAGAAGAACTCGGTATTCAAACGGAAAAGGTCGAAAAACTCCGGGAAGAGTGGCAGGAAGAGGAAATCCGTTTGGATGAATCGGCCGGGGAACTTTCGGAATTGGAAAGGCAACTGAGGGAAAAGCAAGAAGCCTTCTATCGCTTGAAAGGGGAACAGGACCGGCAGGAGGCCCTGAAAGAAAAATATGAAAACGAATACCGGGGCGCCGAAAGGGAGATGGGGGAAAACCTCCAGGAAAAAGAGGAAATAGAACGCTGGCTTTCGGAAAATCAACCCCGGGAAGCCTCCCTGGCCGAAGAGGTCCGGCGTTTTTCGGAAGTCCTGGGTCGCGAGGAAGAGGAGCTCCGCAAAGGGGAAGCGAAAGTGGGGGGGGCCAAACAGGCCCTGGAGGAATCCCGCAAGCAGGGGGAGCGGACCAAGGACCTCATGATGGAGCGGATGACGGAGCTGACCCGGGTGAGAAACCAGCGGACCGGGCTGTTCAAACTCCGGGAAGAGAGGCAGCGGCGCAGTCTCCGGCAAGGGGAAGAAAGGGACCAAACCCGGGAGCGCCTTCGGTTTTTAGAGGTCTCGGCGGAAGAGGCGGAGAAGGCCTTAGAGGAAGAAAAGAACCGACTCGAAGGGCTGCAAGAACACATCCTTCGCCTTCGTCACCAAGGAAGCGATTTGAATGGCCTCCTAAAGGAAAGGGAAGAGCGGCTCCGCGACCTGGAAGGCCGACAAAAACAAGAAAGGGCCCAAATCGAACATCTCCGGGGCCTCATGGAAAGCCGCCAACTCTACGAACAAGGGGTCCGGGCCTTATTGCAGCAACGCCCCAAAGGGGATGATCCCGATTTTCCCGAGTTTTCCGAGGTGCTGGTCCAGGGATTGGAGACCGAACCGGGTTGTGAAACGGCGGTAGAAGCCGCTTTGGGGAAGGCCGTCCAGGCCCTGCCCGTGGAGGATCCTTCCTGGGCCATCCAGGGGATCAAATTTTTGAAAAGGTCGAAGGAAGGGCGGGCCGCTTTCCTGCCCCCCCGGCCTCGGGTGCCGGAAATCGAAAAGGTCGCCGCCCACATTCGGGAAAAAGGGTGGGTTTCTTTGTTGTCCAAAGTCAAGGCCAAGGAGGAAATCTTACCCTGGGTGGAGGCCCTTCTCGGCGATTTCGTCTTGGTTGAGGACCTGGAGGAAGGTTGGAAGCTCTGGAACGACGATCCCGGGCGGGTATCCATCGTCACCCGAGACGGAGATGTCATCGGGTCCCAAGGGATCCTTTTCGGGGGGAGTCCTTCCCGGCCGGAAAGCGGCATCCTCTTTCAAAAGAACCTGATTCGAAAACTGGAAGAGGGGATCCGGGACAGGGCCGAGGCCATAGGTCAGATACAGGAAGACATCCGTGTCTTGATGGAAAGGCGGGCAGCCCTGGACAAAGAACTGGAGAGGATGGACACCGAACGCCAGGAACGGGAAAAAAAGGCCCTGGAATGGGAAAAGCGCCTCGTGGCCTGCCGGGAGGAAGCCAAACCCTTGAAACGGCGCCTGGAGATGCTCAGGCAGGAAGAAGAAGAATACCGGGAACTGGAAGAAAAACAAAGGGAGGAGGAGGAAGAGCTCGTCGCCCAGGAGAAGGAATTAAACGCCCTCATCGAACGCTTGCGAGAGGACATGCGAAAAAGGGAGGAAACGACGGCCGAGCTGGCCCGCCGTCTGGATGAAGAAAGGCAAAGGCTTACCGAGACCTATGCCAAAGTGTCGGCCTTGAGGGAAAAGGGCGAACATATCGGAGGCGAATGGAAAAGGTTGAAGGAGCTCATCGGCGAACGGCGATTACGCTTGGGAAAACTCTCCGAGAGGATCGGGGCCGGTGAAGCCCTTAAGGCCGCCTTACAGAAAAATAGGGAAGAGGTCCGGCGCCGCCTTGAAGGACTAAAGGAGGAAGTCACGGCCCTGGAGGGACGGATCGAAGACCACCGGAAGGCCATCGAAGAAAAGGCCCGGCAAAAGGAAGAACAGGAAAGGGAACTCAAGGAAATCCGACGGCGCTTGGGAGAGGCGGAAGACGAGGAAAACCGGCTAAAGATGGAATGGGCCCAGCTGCGTATGAAGACGGAACACCTCGTCTCCCAGGTGGCCGAACAGACTCCTTTACCCCCGGAGGAATGGATCGCCCATTACTTAAAAGGGGATGAAGACCTGACCGCCCTGAAAGAAAAACGGCGGGAACTCAAGGAAAAACTGGAACAACTGGGGGAAGTGAATCTGACCGCCCTGGAGGAATTTAACGCCTTCAAAGAAAGGTACGATTTTCTGCACGCCCAGGAAGAAGACCTGCTCAAGTCCATCGATACCTTGAAAAAGGCCATTCAAAAGATCAATGCCACCTCAAAAGAGCTGTTCCTTTCCACCTTTAAGGCCATCCAGGAAAAGATGAACGAGGTCTTTCCTATCCTTTTCGGCGGCGGGTCGGCCAAATTGTTCTTGACCGATGAAGACGATCCGCTGGAGGCCGGGGTGGAGATCCTGGTCCATCCCCCGGGCAAACGGGTGACCAACATGTCCCTCCTCTCCGGCGGGGAAAAGGCCTTGACCGCCCTTTCCTTGTTGTTCGCCACTTATCTGGTCAAGCCCAGTCCCTTTTGCCTCCTGGACGAAATCGACGCCTTCTTGGATGAAGCCAATGTGGAGCGCTTCAAGAACCTGGTGCGCAATATCGTCCGCGATTCCCAGATCATTTTGATCACCCACAACCGGCGGATCATGGAGATGGCCGACGCCTTGTACGGAGTGACCATGGAACAGCCGGGCGTGTCCAAGCTGGTATCGGTCCGCTTGGATCAACGGCAGTAATAAAAGATTTTCGGATCGTAAAACGGGTGCGACCTTCTTGAAAAGGACGATCTGTTTCTTTTGGCTCCTCTTGGCCTTCTCTTTCCCCTCAGCAGGGGTGGGCGAAGGCCCGGCCTTTACAATCCAGGCCGGGTCGTTTCATTCCTTGGAAAACGCCCAAAAACGCTATCGCCTCCTTAAGGACGTTTTGTCTTCCGAGGGGCGGGAGTTTCTACGCTTGGAAAAAAAGGGTCCCTATTATGTCCTCCGGATCGGGACCTTTCAGGATATCAAAACGGCCGAACGGGTGTTGCAAGAGGCCCGGACCACGGCCTCCGACGCCTACCTGATCCATTCCCCTTTACCGGAGGGAAGGAAACACAAGGGCGAAAAACAAGAAAGGGGGGCTTCGCCTAAAGGTCCCATTTCCAATCCAAGCGGCCCCGACCAAGGGGGAAAGGAGAGAAAGGAAGACCCCTTGAGGGCCGGGAAGATCCGAGCCGCCCTTACCGGCCTCGTCCAGGAAGCGGTTCCGGTTTCTTCGGAATCTCTGGGGCTTCCCCCGGGCCGGGCCATCCTACGCCTTACCTTGCGGGTGGAGGAGACCAAGGCCGTGGAGAATGCCCCCAACATCCTCAAAGACAAAGAAGGCGCGGTCCTGACCCTTTTTTCCGAGAACCCCTCGCCTTTATTACGACCGGGCCAGCGCATTTTCGCCATCGTCGAATACCGTGGGGACCTAAGGACCCGTTTATTTTGGTTGGTTTCTTTCCGCCTGGTCCTCCCCGGCGGCTCCAGCTCCAAAGAATAACCCCCTTTTCCCCCGAAAACCTAAAAGGTCTTACCCCGTACCCCCAAGAAGCCCCCTTTGGTCTCCTCCTTCTTCGGATAAAAATTTTCCTTAAGTCTTTGGAAAAAAATGCCGATAATCAGAAAAAAATGAAACGTTTGGAAAATCCGGTGGAATAAAAGAGGATTGGACCAAGAACCCAAAATAAAAAAAAGAATGAGGGGGCTATGAAAGGCATCAGGTTGGATTGGAAGATCATAGGGAGTTTTGGTTTCATGGGCCTTTTACTCCTTGTGGGAGGGATCATCGGATTGCAAGGAATCGCTCGTCTTGAGGGGAAGTTAAAGGAACTCAAAGAAAATCAACTACCCTATGTGCAAGCCCTTTCATCCGCCCGTCAGGCCTATCAGACCCTGCTTGCAGCGGAACAGGCCTTGCTGAGTCCGGAAATAGGGTCCAACGAAGGGGAGCGAAAGAGGATCCGTAAGGAGTGGGCGGAGGCCCGTGTGAAGCTGGAACAAGGGCTTAAGGCCGCCTCGCAGGTCCAGTCTCCTGCGCTGCAAGGGGCCTTGAGGGAGCTTACGGATATCCTGGAAGCCTGGGAAAGAGGTCATACAGAGGTAATCCGCCTGGTCGAAGCCGGTCAACGGAACGAAGCCTGGTCCAAGTCCACCGGTCCGGTGAAGGAATGGGACCGAAAGGCGGAAGGGAAGCTTAAAGCCGCCTTGGAGGAGGGATTGAACCGGGCCGAAGAGGCGGAAAGATCCGGACAGGACATGGTCCGGAGACAGCAGGTCACAGCCTTTTTCGGGATCCTTGTCGGGATCCTTTCCGCCTTGGGATTGGGATGGTATTTCCATCGAACCCTGTCCCTTCCGACCAGGGAAGCGGTTCAGGCCTTGATGGACCTCTCCCAACGTTTTTCCGCCGCCTCTTCCCAAATCGCCGCCTCAAGCAACAAGTTGGCGGAAGGGGCAGCGCAGCAGGCCGCCGCCGTGGAAGAGACGGGATCGGTCACCGAAGAACTCACCTCGGCCAATCGGGAGCATGATCGTTTCCTCCAAAACCTCAAGAAGATCACCGAAGAGGTGGAGGTCATCCGAAAGAACACCTTGAAAAACATCCAAGAGGCGGGGGCGACCATGGCCGAACTTACCCGCTCCAGTACCGAGACCTCGGCCACGGTCAAGACCATTGAGGAGATCGCCTTCCAGACCAACTTGTTGGCCTTAAATGCCTCGGTGGAAGCGGCTCGGGCCGGCGAAGCCGGTGCCGGCTTCGCCGTGGTGGCCGACGAAGTCCGCAATCTGGCCATCCATTCAGCCGAAGCGGCGAGCAATACGGGCCGTCTGATTGAGCGGACCGTTCAGGCCATCGCCCGCGGCGTGGAATTGGTCCAGATCAGTAACGAAAAATTCGGACGGTTCAGTGCCTTCGCCGATAAATACGTGAACGCCATCAACCGCTCCTCTGCGGCCTCGCAGGAACAGGAGCGGGCCTTCGAACAGATCAATAATACCGTCCGGGAAATCAATCGGGTCGCCCAGGACAACGCCGCCTCGGCCGAAGAGACGGCGGCGGCGGCTGAAGAGATGAGGTCACAAACAGAGGCGATGACCGGTTATGTGCGGGAGTTGTCCGCCTTGGTGAGCCGCGGGGCCTCCACGGAAGAGGTCTTTGCTTCTGAAACCTCGGCCCGGGAGGCCCTAGTCCCCTCCAAAAGGTCTTTGAAGCCGGCGGCCGTGTAATCCGGAGAAAGAGGGATAGGAGATGAAGAGGATCAGTCTGGCCCAAAAAATGATCGGAGCCTTTTTCTTGATGGGGATCATCGTCATCCTCGGTGGGATATTGGGCCCCTGGGGGATTACGAGGACGGGAAAGGAATTGAAGGCGGTTCGCCAAGACCTTGTTCCGGTCCATCACCACCTGGGGATCCTCCGGGAAGGCCAACAGGCCGCCCGCCGCTTCGCTTATGCATTAGTGATTCCGGAAAATTTCTCCGACGCCCAAGAAAAGGCCCGACTCCTGGAAGGGCTGGGACGGGTCTTAACCGATATGGATTCCTCCCGAAAAGAGTTGGAAGCCCTTTCCCTTAAGGCCGGTGGGGAGGCCTCGTTACGGATGGACTCCTTTTGGGAAAAATGGAAAAGTGCGCTTCAGAAATTCATCCAATTGTGCAAAGAAGGGAAGAGGGAAGAGGCCTTGGCCTGGTTGCTCGGCCAGGAAAAGGAGGTCTTTGAGGCTTTTGGAAATCAATTGGAGGGATCGGCCTCCGTTTTGATTCAGCGTTTAGGAGGACCTGCCGCTGCAGGAAAGACCGATGTAGTTAAGGGGGTCAGGCGTTGGGTCCTTTCGGGCACCCTGATCGGTATGGGCCTGGCCGTGTTTTTGGGGGTCCTCTTTTCCCGATCCGTCGCCCGCCCGATTCGACGGATCCTTATGGGATTGACCGATTCCTGTGAACGGTTTGAATCCACGGCCAGGCAGATCGCCGTGGCCAGCGACCGGTTGGCTTCAGGCACTTCCGCCCAGGCCGCGGCCGTGGAAGAGGCCTCTTCGGTGACGGCGGAACTTTCCCAGGTCATTCAAAGCAACACCGAGGAGGTGGAAAAACTCCAAGTCATTTCCGGAGAAAGCACGGTGGTCGGCCAGGAAGCCTTTGAATACTTCCGCCAGGCCAAAAAGGCGACCAAAGAGATCAAACAATCCAGCGAAGAAACTTCCAAGATCGTCAAGACCATCGGGGAAATCGCCTTTCAAACCAATCTATTGGCCTTGAGCGCTTCGGTGGAGGCGGCCCAAAGCAGTGAGGCCGGAATCGGCTTCTCCGTGGTGGCCCAGGAGGTGCGCAACCTGGCCAAGCGCTCCACGGAAGCGGCGAAAACCACGACCGCCCTGATCGAAGAAACCTTAAGGGTCATTACCAAAGGTGACGATTTGGTCCGGGCCAGTCTGGGAAGTTTTATCGCCTACGGCCAAGCCAGCGCCCCGATCAACGGCTTCAGCGTCAAGGCCGCTGAAGTGGCCCAAAAACAGGCCCAAGGCATCGAGCAAATCAACGTGTCTCTTGGGGAAATCGCCCATGCGGCTCAAAAAAACGCCGCCAGCGCCCAAGATGCGGCGGCCGCCGCCCGCCAAATCAGCACCCAGGCGGCGGAACTGAAAAAGGTCCTGCACGAATTGAGGGCGATCATGGGCGAGGCCTGAAGGCGCGCTGGTTTTTTTTAAAGGCCGCCCCCTTCCAAAAGGTGGGCGGCCTTTTTGTTTTTCTATCCTTTGCCGATGGAGCATTTTTTTCTTCTTTTTTTCCCCGAATCGAGTATACTTCCCCCGTTTTCCGGGAAGGGGAACGACTTTTCCCGGAAAAAATTCGTTCGGACCCCGGCCGACGAAAGAGCCGGAGGAGAGGATTAGAAAGATGTGGAAGTGGTTTCGTTCCCAAAACGGGAGAGGGGAGGGCGTAGAGCCGTCATCCCCGACCGCGGTAGCCCCTTCGCCTCCCGCCGAAGGGGAAGAAGAAGGCAAAAAAGGTTTTTTCGCGCGTCTTAAGGATCGGTTGAGTAAGACCCGGGAGACCTTGGTCAGCCGGGTGGACCGATTGATCCTGGGCAAAAAGGAGATCGATGACGACCTCCTGGAGGAGTTGGAAGAGATCCTGATCACCTCGGACCTAGGAGTCCTGACCACCCAGGCCTTGATCCAAGCGGTCCAGGAAAAGGTGAAAAGGAAGGAGTTGAATGACCCGGAAAGACTCAAGGGTTACCTGCAGCAAGAAATCTTGAATATCTTGAACCTGCCCCGAAAAGGGGGGGATGAAGGGATCAAACCGTTCATCATCCTGGTCATTGGAGTCAACGGGGTGGGGAAGACCACGACCATCGGCAAATTGGCCGGTCGTTTCCGTTCGGAGGGAAAGAAGGTCCTCCTCGTGGCCGGGGATACCTTCCGGGCCGCGGCCGGCGAACAGTTGGAGATCTGGGCCGAAAGGGCCGGGGCCGAGGTCATCCGTCAGAAAGAAGGTTCGGATCCTTCGGCGGTGGTCTTCGACGCCCTGAAGGCGGCCCTGGCCCGCGGGTCGGATGTGGTTTTGATTGACACGGCCGGAAGATTGCACACGCGGGTCAACCTGATGGAGGAACTCAAGAAAATCCGTCGTGTCATCCAGAAGGAAATCCCTGAAGGACCGCATCGGACCTGGTTGGTGTTGGATGCCACCATGGGCCAAAACGCCCTTTCCCAAGCCCGGTTGTTTCACGAGGCCCTGGAGATAGACGGGTTGATCTTGACCAAACTGGACGGTACAGCCAAAGGGGGGATCATCGTCGCCATTTGTAATGAACTAAAGATCCCCATCGAATACATCGGCATCGGGGAAAAGGCCGACGACCTGCAGCCTTTCGATCCCCAAGCCTTCGTGCAGGCCTTGTTTTAAGTAAAGAGGGGGGCAAAAGCGAAGGGGTCGGCCTTTTACGGCCAGTTATCCTGAAATTGCACTTCCTTTTGGTCCCCCACGACCACCAAAAGGAAGTTTTCCGGATGAAGGTAGGTTCGGGCCACGCGCAGGACCTCTTCCTTCGTCACCTTGCGGATCAGTTCGGGATACCTTTCGGGATAATCCAGTCCCAGCCCGTAGAATTCCATGGTCGAAAGGAGCCGGACCATCTTTCCGTTTGAATCCATACGCAAGGGGAAACTGCCGGTCAAATAGGCCTGGGCCTCGGCCAGTTCGGCCGGGGTCACGCCCTGGTCCATGATCTTTCGGATCTCCTTCAGGGTTTCCCTTACGGCCGTATTGGCGTTGCGATTCTGGGTCTCCACGGCGATGAGAAAGGCCCCGGGGTGTTCGCGGGCGTCAAAATGGCTGTAGATCCCGTAGGTCAGTCCCAAGTCGTCCCGGATGCGGTCCACCAAACGAGAAGCGAATCCCCCTCCTCCCAAGATATAGTTCATCACCTGAAGGGCGTAAAAATCCGGATGAGAGCGGGCGATGCCCAAGTGGCCTAAAACGATATTGGCTTGGGTGATGGGCCGATCGATCTTTTCTATCTGAACGCCCTTTAGAGGAGGGAGGGGAGGGAGGGGGGAACGATCAATGGGGGCCTGTTCCCAATCCTTGAAATGGGTCAAGACGGCCTTCTCCGCCTCTTCCAGTCCGACCTGTCCGACCATGACCAGGATGGCGTTGTTGGGCCGGTAAAAGGACCGGTAAAAACGGACGATATCCTCGCGGGTCACGGCCTGGACGGTCTCCATCGTCCCTTCTTCCGGAAAGGCGTAGGGGTGGTTGCCGAAAAGCCTCTTAAAAAAGGCCCGCCGCGCCACCTGGCGAGGGTCTTCGTCCATCCTCTGAAGCCGGGCCCGGATCTCGGCCCGCTTCCGCTCGATCTCCTCGGCCGGGAAGGTAGGGTTCAAGAGCACATCGGATAGGACCTCCAGACCCAGGGTCAGGTCTTTCTTCAAGATGGTTAAGGCCAAGACGGAGAAATCCGCTTCGGCCGAAGAGGTCAAGGAGCCTCCCACGGATTCGATTTCCCGGCTGATCCTGGCGGCTTCCCGCTTCTTCGTTCCCTGCGTCAACAGTTCCGCCGTCATATTGGCCAGGCCCCTGAGGTTTTCCGGATCGGCCGAGGCGCCGGCCCGGATGAGGAGCTGGAGGTGAAGGGTGGGCAATTCGTTTCTCTCGGAAACGATCAAGGTCAGACCATTTGGGAGGGTCTTCTTTTGGGCCCAGGCCCCGGCCCAACCTTCGGTCAAAGACAAGGCGGAGGCGGTCAAACAGGTCAAGAAGGTCATGAGGGAGATCACCTTTCTCATCATCATCCTTTTTGGGGTTCTAATTTTCTTTGGGCGGGGATTGCGGGATCAGGACCCCCACCGTCTTGTTTTTCCCCTTGAAGTAGGTCCGATAGACCCTAAGGAGGTCGGAAACGGTTACCGAACGGATACCGGGTAGGAAGGCCTCCAAATCTTTCCAACTCCCCAGGGTCTGAAACTTACCCAGGAGGTGGGCCTGAAAAAATACGGAATCTTGGGAGAACACGAAGGAGGCCTCGATTTGGTTTTTCGCCCTTTCCATCTCCTCTTCCGTTGGGGGAGATTTTTCCCAATCTTCCAGTTCCCGGAGAAGCCGCTCCTCCAGCTTCTGCGGATCTTGGTCAGGCATCCCTTGGACATACAGGAAAAAGAGAAAAGGGTCTTTGGAAGAAAAGGCGTAGTCGGCCCCTACTTCCAGGGCTATTCGTTCCTGATAGACGAGTTTGTGGTAGAGGCGCGAACTTTTTCCTCCGGCCAGGATTTGAGACATGACCTCCAGGGCAAAGGCGTCGGGATGGGGGAAGGAGGGGACATGAAAGGCCGTAACCACGTAAGGAAGCTGGGCTTCCCGGCGTAAGACGACCCGCTTTTCCGTCTCCTGCGGGGGTTCTTTGATCCGGTAACGCCGGGGCAGGGGGCCTGGGGGAATCTGTCCGAAGGTCTTCTCGATCAAGGGCAGGACGGCGTCTGGCTGGAAATCGCCGGCAATGACCAGGGTGGCGTTCCCCGGCTGATAGTAGGTGCGATAAAAAGAGAGAAAATCCTCGTGGGTCAGCTCCTCCAGGTCCTCCATCCACCCGGTGATGGGACGCTTATACGGATGCGACTTGTAGGCGGCGGCAATAACCTCTTCAAACAAGGAGGCCGAAGGGTCATCCTTGACCCGTAGGCGCCTCTCCTCCCGGACCACCAGGTTTTCGGTGCGGAATTTCTCTTCGTCAACGGCCAGGCCGGTCATCCGGTCCGCTTCCAGGTCCAGGGCTATGGCCAGACGGTCGGAGGCCAAATTCTCAAAATAAGCGGTGTAATCGCGGCCGGTGAAGGCGTTGTCCTGGCCGCCGTTTTTCTGGATGATCCGTGAGAATTGTTTGGGACCGTATTTTCGGGTGCCCCGAAACATTAAATGTTCGGTCAAATGGGCCAGACCGGATTTCCCCAAGGGTTCATCCATGGAACCCACCTTGTACCAGACCTGGACGCTGACTACGGGGGCTTTGGGATTCGGGAACAATAAGACCTTCATTCCATTAGACAATTCCTTTTCGTCCACCCGTTCCCAGAGGGATCCTTGGGCCTTAAGGGGCGTCCCTAAGCGGAAAAACCCCAAAGAAGCGATCAGGAGCGACAAAATAAACTTGTTCATCCCTTCAACCTTGCTTGACAAGTGTTTTTTTTGCATATATCATAACTTCACTTTTTGTTAAAGGGGAATATGCCGTTCGCCGATAAATCCATATAAGATAAGAGGGGAAGAAGGACCGCTGGGGTGATGCAGCGGGAAAAGGGGCGTAGAGGGGGGCGAAAGAAACCCTTCTTCCCTCAGTCCTTCCCCGGGAGGATGAATAATGCCTTTGGAAAAGCGCGTCTGGGATGTGATGGACATTCAGTTCTTGAGCGTTACGCCGGAAACGCTCCTCAAAGAAGCCTGCAACATATTGAGCCGGGGAAAAGACGGGAAAAAGGACACGACCCTCGTGGTCATGCGCTCCTCCGGTGAACTGATCGGGATCCTGCCCCTTCGGGACATCATGCATTATGTGCATCAATTGTATTCCAAAGCCAGGGATCGTGAAGATTGGTGGACGAAACTGAGCGATCGAGGCGACGACCTGGTCAGCGTCAATGACGTCATGGTTTACTATGAGGCCGAGATCCGGCCCATGGAGAAACTGGGGGAGGCCCTGAAAATGATGGAGGATTACGGGTTGGATCTCTTGCCGGTGGTGGACGCCGGGAAGGTGATCGGCGTAGTCCGCGGGGTGGATATTTTAGGCGAAATTTACCGTAAGATCCGTTAGACCTTTTTCATGGGAAAGACGGAGGGCGGATATCCTTCAAGAAAGTATCTTTTATGCAACGTTCGCACATCAACACCAAATATGACGAAGAACTCAATCTTCTGAAACAAAAAATCCTGCGCATGGGCGAGATGGTGGAGAACAATGTGGTTTCGGCCATCACCTCGGTCATGTACCGGGATGCGAAACTGGCGGAAAGCATCATCGAATCGGACCACCAGATCAACGAACTGGAAGTGGATACCGAGGAGATGTGCCTGCGCCTGATCGCCCTCCGACAACCAGCGGGAAGGGATCTGCGCTTCATTTCCACGGCCATGAAGATCATCACCACCCTGGAGCGGATGGGGGATCTGGCGGCCAACATCGCCACCCGGGCCCTGGAGATGATCGAAGAACCCAGGAGCGGCGTTTGTTTCCACCTGCCCATCATGGCCGAGGCCACGGAAGATCTGGTCCATCGGGCCCTGGAGGCCTTCATCAACGAAGATATCGAAGCGGCCTTGTCCGTTTGCCGGGACGACTCCTTCGTCAACAATACCTACAAAAAGGTCATCGAGGAATTACTTGCCCTCATGAGCGAGAAGTCCATCCTCATCCCTCGGGCCATGAAGATCATGTTCGTGGCCAAGGCCCTGGAACGCATCGCCGACCACGCCGTTCACATGTCGGAGATGGTCGTCTTCATGGTGGCGGGGAAGATCATCCGTCATCAGGAAAAGACCCTGGATTATCTGGATGATGAGTTTCACAAGGATCCCCACGCCGCCCCCTCGACGACGGTGGCCAAAGAAAAAAACAAATAGATTTTGTCCCACATGTCGCCTTTCCCCCATCCTCTTTATTCCCCTTCGAGCATTACCCCGGTCACCTTGGTTTTTAATCCACTACCCGCAGAAAGGAAGTCTCCATGAGCGAAGAGGTGTACATCGTCAGCGGGGTGAGAACCCCCATCGGCGCTTTTAACGGGAGTCTCAGCGGCTTTTCGGCCACCGAGTTGGGGGCCATGGTCATCACCGAGTCCTTGAAGCGGGCCGGCATTCCCGCCGCGGAAGTGGACGAAGTCATCATGGGCAATGTCCTGCCCACCGGTTTGGGCCAGAACCCGGCCCGGCAAGCCATGTTCAAGGCCGGCCTACCCTATGAAGTGGGGGCCATGACGGTCAACAAGGTCTGCGGTTCCGGGTTGAAGTCGGTCATGCTGGCCGCCCAGGCCATCGCCGTGGGAGACGCCCATATTGTCGTGGCGGGTGGGATGGAAAGCATGAGCCGGGCCCCATATTATCTGGAAAAGGTGCGGACCGGCTATCGAATGGGAAACGGGGCCTTGATCGACACCCTGGATCACGACGGCCTCAGGGACATCAATAACGACTTTCTCATGGGGGTCAGCGCCGAATACTGCGCCGAAAAATACGGCGTCACCCGTGAAGACCAGGATCAATTCGCCCTCGGTTCCTATGAAAAGGCCTTAAAAGCCGAAAGGGAAGGGAAATGGAAGGCCGAAATCATGCCCATCACCATTCCCCGCAAAGGCCGAGACCCCTTGATTTTGGACCGGGACGAGACCCTCAGGGAAACGGCTCTTGAGGCCCTGAAAGCCCTTAAACCGGCCTTTAAGGAAGGCGGGACGGTGACCGCCGGAAATGCTTCGAAGATCAGCGACGGCGCCGCGGCCGTGGTCTTGGTCTCGGGGAAAAAGGTCCGAGAAATGGGCTTGCAACCCCTGGCCCGGGTCGGCGCCCAAGGATCTTCAGGGTTGGATCCCAAATATGTCCTGGTCGCCCCCATGCTCTCCATCCCCAAGGTCCTGAAGAAGGCCGGATTGACCGTGGCCGATATAGACTTACAGGAAATCAACGAGGCCTTCTCCGCTTCCACCGTGGCGGTTATTCGCGAGCTGGGTCTGGATCCGGAAAAGGTCAATGTCCACGGCGGGGCGGTGGCTCTGGGTCATCCCATCGGCGCCAGCGGGGCCCGGGTTTTGGTCACCTTGCTATACGCCCTGAAAGACCGCGGGCTGAAAAGAGGTATGGCCTCCTTGTGCTTGGGCGGGGGCGAAGCGGTCAGCTTGATCGTCGAGAATTGCTGCTAACGGAGGTTGACGGATGAAAGAAGTGGTCATTGCCAGTGCGGCCCGGACAGCGGTGGGCCGGTTCGGTGGAAGTCTCAAAGAGGTCCCGGCCGTGGCCTTGGGAGTCGCGGCCGTGAAAGAGGCCTTAAAACGGGCGGGGGTGGGCCCGGATCAGGTGGAAGAGGTCATTTTGGGTAATGTCCTCCAGGCCGGACAAGGACAGAATCCGGCCCGGCAGGTCTCCATTCATGCCGGTATCCCGAAGGAGGTGCCGGCGACCACGGTGAATATGGTCTGCGCTTCGGGCTTGAAATCGGTGATGATGGCCGCCCAGGTCATCCAATCCGGCGGCGCCGAGGTTTTGGTGGCCGGCGGATTGGAGAACATGAGCCAGGCCCCCTATGCCCTCAAGCAGGCCCGTTGGGGAAATCGAATGGGAAACGGTGAACTCCTGGACCTGATGATTTATGACGGCCTGCAAGATATCTTCAACATGGTCCATATGGGCATTACGGCCGAAAATGTGGCTGAGCGCTTCGGAATCTCCCGGGAGGAACAAGACCGCTTGGCCTTGAGGAGCCAGGAAAACGCCTTGAAGGCCCAGGCGGAAGGCTGGTTTAAGGAAGAAATCGTCCCGGTTTCCATTCCTCAGAAAAAAGGGGATCCTTTGTTGGTTGATCGGGACGAGCACCCCCGGAAGACGACTTTGGAAGACCTGGCCCGCCTGGCCCCGGCCTTCAAAAAAGGGGGGACGGTAACGGCCGGTAACGCCTCGGGGATCAATGACGGAGCGGCGGCTGTGGTGGTCATGTCCTCGGATAAGGCCAAGGCCCTGGGGATTCGGCCGTTGGCCCGCATCCGCTCCTTCGCCTGCGCCGGCGTGGACCCGGCGATCATGGGGACCGGCCCGATCCCGGCCTCGCGCAAGGCCCTGGAATCGGCCGGACTGACGGTAAACGACCTGGACCTGATCGAGGCCAACGAGGCCTTCGCCGCCCAGGCCGCGGCGGTGAATCGGGAAATGGGCTGGGATCTGGAAAAGGTCAACATCAGCGGCGGGGCCATCGCCTTGGGGCACCCCATCGGTGCCAGCGGGGCGAGGATCCTGACCACTTTGCTCTACAATATGAAAAGAAAAGATGTCGCCCTCGGTCTGGCCACCCTTTGCGTAGGCGGCGGGATGGGGGCGGCCATGATCGTGGAAAGGAAATAGACGGGTCGTTTTTCGGTTTCCCGCTGCGGATCCTTTAAAAAACGGGTAGAAAGCAGAGAAAACATGCCGCGGGAATGGGGCCGGAAGGAGCGCCCCTTCTTCGGGCGTTTAAGGAGAAAAGAGTCATGGATTTTACTTTAACCGAAGAACAACAAATGGTCCGGGACATGGCCCGGAAATTCGCCGAGGCGGAAATCAAGCCGGTGGCCGCCCGTTTGGACGCCACCCATGAACATCCGGCCGAGATCATCCGCAAGTTGGCCGAGCTGAAATTTTTGGGGATCGCCGTGCCTGAAGAATACGGCGGAGGGGGCATGGATTATGTCAGCTATGTGGTGGCCCTGATCGAGATCTCCAAGGCCTGCGCCTCCACCGGGGTGATCATGTCGGTCAATAATTCCCTTTACTGCTTTCCGGTCATGACCTACGGGACGCCGGAGCAAAAGCGGAAATATTTGACCCCGGTGGCTTCCGGGGAACAGTTGGGATGTTTCGGCTTGACCGAGGCCGGCGCCGGATCCGACCCGGCCCGAATGAGGACCACGGCCGTCCTGGACGGCGACGAATGGGTGATCAACGGCGAAAAGAAATTCATCACCAGCGGCAATGTGGCCGGATTTTGCGTCCTGGCCGCCGTCACCGATAAGGATAAGGGACACCGGGGGATCAGTTCCTTCGTGGTGGACCTGAAAAACACCCCGGGCTTTTCCTTGGGGAGGGTGGAAGAAAAAATGGGCATCAACGCCTCCGGGACGGCCGAATTGATCTTCGACAACGCCCGCCTGCCCCAAGACGCCCTTCTGGGCCAACCCGGCGAAGGGTTCAAACAAATGCTGACCACCCTGGATGGGGGCCGGATCGGCATCGCCGCCCAGGCCATCGGCATCGGTCGGGCGGTCCTGGAAGAGGCCCTGGAATACGCCAAGACGCGGGAACAATTCGGTCAACCCATCGCTTCTTTTCAGGCCATTCAATGGAAACTGGCCGACATGGCCACCCGCCTCGACGCCGCCGAGTTGTTGACCTTGAGGGCAGCCTGGCTGGAGGATCAACACCTCCCCTATGAAAAGGCGGCGGCCATGGCCAAGCTGTACGCCTCGGACACGGCTATGGAAGCGGCCGTGGAAGGGGTGCAAATTCTGGGCGGCTACGGCTACTGCCGTGAATATCCCATGGAACGGCACATGCGCGACGCCAAGATCACCCAGATTTATGAAGGGACCAACGAGATCATGCGCCTGGTCATCGCCAACAACCTGATTAAGGGCAAGTAGCCTCCTACCTTCTCGGCGTACCCCCACCCCTTCGGGGGTGGGGGTGAAACGAGGGTAGGGGAGGTTGTCGGCTCCTTTTTTATACCGACCGGTCGGGAACTTTTTCATTTTTCGGCGACCTTTTCCCAGGGGAGTCCATTATGAACTTTGCCTTGACCGACGAACAACGGATGATCCAGGAGACCTGCCGGGAATTCGCCCGAACGGAATTGGCCCCGCAAGCGGCCCGCCTGGACGAGACCAAAGACCGAAGCATCCTCCTCGGCCACCTGAAGAAAATGGCCGACCTCGGATTGATGGGCATGAACATCCCGGCCGCCTACGGAGGGGCCGAGGCGGGGACGGTGGCCTACAGCCTGGCCATGACCGAGATCGGCGCCGGTTGCGCCTCCACGGCCGTGACCATGTCCGTGACCAACATGGTGGCCGAAGTACTTTTAGAATTCGGCCGCGAAGAAGTCAAGGCCGCCTATCTGCCGAAACTGTGTTCCGGGGAATATCCGGCCGGGGCCTTCGGTCTCACCGAAACGGGTGCCGGATCCGACCCGGCCGGGATGAAGACCACCGCCGTCCAGGACGGGGAAGAGTGGGTCATCAACGGGAGCAAGATCTTTATCACCAGCGCCGAATACGCCGGGGTGGTGGTGGTCTGGGCCGTTACCAACAAAGAAGCCCCCAAAGGCCGAGGGATCAGCGCCTTTGTCGTGGAAAAAGGGACCCCGGGGTACATCATCGGGCGGGACGAAAAGAAGATGGGCCAAAGGGGATCGAGCACCAACCAACTCATCTTCGATAATTGTCGCGTCCCGGCCCGGAACCTTTTGGGTTCGGTGGATGACGGCTATCGGATTTCTTTAATGGAGCTGGCCGGAGGGAGGATCGGGATCGGTTCCATGGCCGTGGGGATCGGTCGGGCGGCCGTCGATTTCGCCTTGGAATACGCCAAGACCCGGGAACAATTCGGAAGACCCATCGCCCAGTTTCAAGCCATCCAATTCATGTTGGCCGACAGCCACACGGAACTATCGGCGGCCCAGCTGTTGGTCCTCCGGGCCGCCTATTTGAAGGAGAACAAGAAACCCTTCACTCGCGAGGCCTCCATGGGAAAACTCTTGGCCACCGAAGCGGCCAATCGGGCCTGTTACCGGTCCCTTCAGGTCCTCGGCGGTTACGGGTATACCGCCGAATATCCCCTGGAACGGTGGTCCCGCGACGTACGAGTGACCACCCTCTATGAAGGGACTTCAGAAATCCAGCGCCTGGTTATCGCCCGGTCGCTCCTCAAAGGGACGGGGTGATGGAGTCGGAAAAGGACACCCGACGGGGGATGATCCACGTCTATACCGGAGACGGTAAGGGGAAGACCACCGCCGCCCTCGGTTTGGCCTTGCGCGCCGTGGGACGGGGGATGCGGGTGATCATGCTCCAATTTTTAAAAAGTTCGGAACCGACCGGTGAAATCCTGGCTGCGGAAAAGTTGAAGCCCTGGTTGACCATTCTGCCCATGGGACGAAAGGGTTTCATCGGCCGCAAGGGGCCGGACCCCGAGGATCGGCGCTTGGCCGAAGAGGCCGTAAAAAAAGTCCGGGAAATATACCAAAGCGCCTCGTGTGACCTGTTGATCTTGGATGAGATCAATGTGGCCGTGGCCTTCGGTTTGGTTTCGCCGGATACGGTCTTGGAACTCATGAGGGAAAAGCCCCCTTCCCTGGAGTTGGTCCTGACCGGCCGCAACGCCGACCCCAGGATCCTGGAAGGGGCGGATTTGGTGACGGAAATGAAAATGATCAAACATTATTTCGAAAAAGGGATCGGCGATCGGGAAGGAATCGAACGATAAAAGGTGCCGCCATGTACAGAGCAGATCAACTGGAACAGGTAAAGAAAGGGAGGGAGGTCTGGGAACGGGAGTGGCAGGCTCAAGTGGCCCAGACGCCGGAAAGGAAAAAACGCTTTTCCACCGTTTCCGACCTGGAAATCAAACCCCTGTACACGCCGGAGGACCTGGCTGACAAGGATTTTGAAAGGGACATCGGCTTCCCCTCCGTCTACCCCTTTACCCGGGGGGTGCAGCCGACCATGTACCGGGGACGCCTTTGGACCATGCGCATGTTCGCCGGATTGGGCTCGGCCGAGGACACCAACCGCCGTTTTCATTATCTGGTCAGCCAGGGACAGACCGGACTTTCTACGGCCTTCGATATGCCCACCCTTATGGGCTATGACACCGATTCCCCCATGGCCCGCGGAGAATGCGGCAAATGCGGCGTGGCCATCGACACCTTGAAGGACATGGAAATCCTCTTCGACGGCTTACCCATTGACCGCCTGACCACCTCCATGACCATCAATCCTCCGGCCTCGGTCATTTGGGCCATGTACATCGCCATGGCCGAAAAACGCGGCATCCCCCGGAAGGTCCTGGGCGGGACCATCCAAAACGACATGCTCAAGGAATTCGCCGCCCAAAAGACCTTCATGTGCCCCCCTCGACCATCGGTGCGGCTGATCATCGATACGGTGGAGTTCGGCTGCAAAGAAGTCCCCCGCTGGAACACGATCAGCATCAGCGGCTATCACATCCGCGAAGCCGGTTCCACGGCCGTCCAGGAATTGGCCTTCACCCTGGCCGACGGCCTGGCCTATGTTCAGGCGGCCGTCGAGCGGGGTTTGAAGGTGGACGACTTCGCCCCGCGTCTTTCCTTTTTCTTCAACGCCCACATCGACTTTTTTGAAGAGATCGCCAAATTTCGAGCCGCCCGGCGCATGTGGGCCCGGTTCATGAAGGAACGCTTCAAGGCCCAAAACCCCCGATCCTGGTGGCTTCGTTTCCATACCCAAACCGCGGGTTGTTCCTTGACCGCCCAGCAGCCTTACAACAATGTGGTGCGTACCACCTTGGAGGCCTTGGCCGCCGTCTTGGGCGGGACCCAATCCCTGCATACCAACTCTTTGGACGAGGTCCTGGCCTTACCTACCGAGGAGTCGGCCACCATCGCCCTTCGGACCCAGCAAATCATCGCCGAAGAGTCGGGGGTGGCCAATACCATCGATCCTTTGGGGGGATCGTACTTCATCGAGGCCTTGACCGACCGGATGGAAGAGGAGGCCATGGCCTACATCCGCAAGATCGACGACATGGGCGGTATGATCGAGGCCCTGGAAAGGCATTATCCCCAAATGGAAATCGCCGACGCGGCTTATAAGTTCCAGCAACAGATCGACCGAGGGGAAAAGGTCTTGGTCGGGGTGAACCGCTATGTCAGCGGGGAAAATCCGCCGGTGGAGATCCTGAAGATCGACCCGGAATTGGAAGAACGCCAGATCGCCCGGACCCTGGAAGTGAAAAACCGGCGCAACAACAAACGGGTGCGGGAGTGCCTGGAAAGGCTCGGGGAGGCCTGCAGCAACGGAGAGAACGTCATGCCCTTCCTGATCGAGGCGGTCAAGGAATACGCCACATTGCAGGAATGCTGCGATGTATACCGCAAGGTCTTCGGGGTCTACCGGGATCCGGGGATTTATTAGACCGTAACTCGTTTTTCGTGTCTCTTGAAACGGAAGGGGGAAGGAAGATTCGGGAACGAGATACGATATACGAGGCCCGAGATAAAAGGATACGAGTACGAGGAGAGGGTGCAATCTATGGCTGGCGAACGAAAAATCAGAATATTGGTCGGCAAACCCGGCTTGGACGGTCATGACCGCGGGGCGCGCATCATCGCCCGGGCCTTTCGGGACGCCGGTTTTGAGGTGGTCTATACGGGCCTTCATCAGACGCCGGAACAGATCGTCCAGGCCGCCATCCAGGAGGACGTGGACCTAATCGGCCTGTCCAGCCTGGCCGGGGCCCACAATTATCTCTTCCCCCAGGTCCTGAACCTGCTTAAGGAAAAAGGGGCCGAAGACATCGTCGTCATCGGCGGAGGGATCTTTCCCGATGAAGACATCGAGAACTTAAAAAGACAGGGAATCCGGGAAATCTTCACCCCGGGCACCCCATTGGACCAAATCATCCACTGGGTCCGGGAGAACATCAGACCCAGGTCGTAATCGGTGGCCCCGGATCCGACCCGACCTCCTTCTCCTCCTTCCCGAAAGGCCCCGGTCTTGTCTTCCTTTTCCATCAGCCCATGGATCCTGGCCGCCCGGCCGCGGACCCTTACGGCCGCTGCGGCGCCGGTGATAGTGGCCGTGGCCCTGGCCTGGGAGGATGGATCGCGCCATTGGGCGGCGGCCTTCGCCTGCCTGGCCGTCTCCGTCCTCTTGCAGATCGGGGCCAATTACGCCAATGACCTCTTTGATTATGAACGGGGCAGCGACACCGCCGATCGCCTCGGTCCGGTACGGGTCACGGCCGCCGGCTGGATCGATCCTCGGACGATGCGCAAAGGGACCGCAGTCGTCTTTTTTTTGGCCGCCTTGCCCGGTGTCTACTTGTTTTGGTTGCGGGGATGGCCGGTCCTGGTCTTGGGCGCCGCCTTGATCCTCCTGGCCTTGGCCTATACAGGGGGCCCTTTCCCTTACGGTTACCATGCCCTCGGCGATCTTTTTGTCTTCCTCTGTTTCGGACCGGCGGCCTTGGGCGGGACCTATTACGTCCTGACCGGGACCTTAACCGCTCCGGCCTTGGGACTTTCCCTGGCCCTGGGGGCCCTGATCGTCAATATCTTGGTGGTCAACAACACCCGCGATCGGTTCACCGACGCCGCTGCCGGGAAAAGGACCTTGGCCGTGGTTTGGGGTCGAAAGGCCATGAACCGGGAATATGTCCTGGCCCAAGGGATGGCCTATTTGATCCCTTTGGGGTTCTGGCTGTTTCACCGGTTGCCAGGGAGTGTTTTACTTCCTTGGTTGTCCTTACCCAGAGCCGTTACGGTTACCAGGCGTTTTTTTCGTACGGAAGGCCGTCCCTTGAACGCCGTCCTTTCTGACACGGCCCTTTTGGTCTTGGTTTACTCCTTTTTGTTGGCTCTGGGTTTGTTCCTCGGGGGATGATCTTTAATCACCCGAGAACTGCCAAGGACAGAGGCAATGCTCCAAAAGGTCTATGGAAAAATACATGATAAGACCCAGGAGGCTCATGGCCGCAACCCCGGCATACATGGCCGGATAATCCAAAAGGGTGCTTCCGTGGAAATAAATATAATAACCGAGGCCCCGGGTGGTGGCGAAGAGTTCGGCGATGTACAAAACGGCCACGGCCGTTCCGACGCTTTGCCGTAAGGCGGTGAGCACCGCCGGCAAACCGGCCGGGAGATAGACATAACGGAAAAGGGCCCTTCGCCCGGCCCCCAAGCTGCGGACGGACATGATCAATTCCGGACGCAAGGCCGCTGCCCGATCCCGGACCAGAACCAGGATCTGGAAAAAGAGGATGACGAAGATGATGACGATCTTTGACAGGTCCCCGATACCGAAAAAGAGCAGGATGATGGGGACAAAGACGACCTTAGGGATCGGATAGAGGAGATAAATCAAGGAGGAAAGGACCCGGTTGACCCTTTGAAATTGCCCCATAACCAATCCCAGAGGCACGGCCACGGCTACGGCCAGGGCCGTGCCGACGACGACCCGTCCGAAACTGAAAAGGAAATGGACGGGCAGGGTTCCGTTTTTCACGTCCCGCCAAAAGACCGAAAAGACTTCAACCGGGGAAGGCAGAATGGCCAAGCGGAGCCAAAAGGCCGTCATCTGCCAGAGGCCGAGCAGGAAAAGGACGGTGCAGACCAGCTCCCGGCGCCGGACCGGTGACATTTTACCTTTCGTCTCCTCCTTCCAGGGCCTGGCGCAAGAGGCGGCATGTTTCCCTGAATTCCCGGCTGTCCCGTCCGCCCGGTCCGAGGGCCCCGGGATTTTCCAAGACCTCAGACCGAAGATGAGGGGGTTTGCCGAGGACCAAGATCTTGTTTCCCAGCAAAGCGGCCTCTTCGATGGCGTGGGTGACCAAAACGATCGTCAATCCTTGTTCGTCGGCCAGCTCTCGGATCCGTTTTTGAAGGGCTTCTCGCGTCGGGGCGTCCAAAGAGGCAAAGGGCTCGTCCATGAGCAGCAAATCAGGTCGAAGGACCAGGGTCCGGGCAATGGCCGCGCGTTGGCGTTGTCCTCCGGAGATTTGCGATGGATACCGATCGGCCACCTGGGCGATGTCCAATTTTTCCAACCAAAAGTCCACTGAATGACCGCGCCTGGGGTGTCGGGGGGCATGGATGCCGTCGGGGCCGTAAAAACGGCGGATTTTTAACCCGAGCTCCACATTTTGCCGGACCGTCGCCCAAGGCAGCAAACCGAAATCTTGGAGGATCAGGCCGGTTTGCGGCCTGGGACGGAGAAGGGGTTGCCCTTGAATGCGGATGGTTCCGCCTTGAGGTAAACGCAAACCCGCCAAAAGGGTGAGGAGGGTGCTTTTCCCGCAACCCGAAGGGCCGATGACGGCCCAGAAATCTCCGGTCTCAATTTTCCAGGAAAATCCCTGGAAAAGAGGCCAAGGACCATAGGAAAAGGTGAGGCCCTCTACCTCGATCATAGGCGGACCGGCATAGGGGCTGTGCGAAAATCAGGGCCAAAGTTTGGGGTTGACCGATTCGGCATACGAAACCGGGGCCGACAAAAGGCCCTTTTTCACAGCCCACTCGGAGACTTCCTTCCATTCTTCCTCCGAGGTCACGCCCCGGCCGGGAAAGGGAGGGATGACATAGTTTCCGATCAGGGGGGCGGGGACGATCTTTTTCTCAGCCAAAAGGTTTTTATACCGGGCCGGAAAGGCGTTGATCAGGGCCACCGCATCTTCCACGGCCGCTAAAAAGGCCTTTACGGCCATGGGTTTGCGGTCTATGGTCTCCTTCAAAAAGGAGATGACGCTCGCCCCCCATTGAGGATGGGCCTGATCGTCCAAAAGGATTTTAGCCCCTTGCTGGACGGCCAGACCGGCCAAGGGATCAGGCAGGATGGCGGCCTTGAGTTTACCCGAGGTCAGCAAGGCCATACGGTCCGGGATCTTGGGCACCGCCGCATATCGGATCTCTTGCGGACGCAGTCCATGGGCCGAAAGGAGACGATCCCCGATATATTCAATGATGGTCCCCGGAGCGATACCGATTTCCACCCCTTTTAAGTCTTGAACTTTTGCAATGCCGGAGGAAGGTGCAGTGAGGAGGAAAAAATGCCCCGCCCCTTTCGAGGCCATCAGGCCGTAGCGGACGGCCTGCATACGGATCTTCTGGCGATTAAAGAACATGACCGATAGGATTTCATTCAGGGTCCCATCGGCCTGCCCGGCTTGGAGCAATTGATCCCGCTCAGGAGCGGAGGCGACGGGTAACAGTTTCACTTCCACCCCTCGTTTGGCATACAGGCCTTCGGCCTGGGCCACGAACATGGGCAAGGTGTCTATGACCGGAATCACGGCCAGGGTTAGGGAAGGGGAGGAAGCCTGGGCCGGAGAAAAGGTCCCCCCCGTCAGACCGAATAAGATTATGGGGATCCATAGGATCAGGCATTGGTTTTTGGAAAACATAAGCACCTCAGGGAAACCGATTAAAGATTTCCCCTCCTTCGGGGACAAAACCAGGGGCCATAGTAAATAATCCTGGGGGAACGGTCAAGGAAAAACCTCTTTTTTATCCTCCGCGGACAGGGGATTCATTTTTTCCCCTCTTTCATTTTCAACAAAACCTGTTCCAGATCCTTCAGGGCCTGTCCGTAGGCCGTCCAGTTTTCCTGTTTCAGGGCGTTGCGCGCCCTCTGGAAATGCTCCCAGGCCTGTTGGATCAAGGGATGGAGGGGCGGGGAGGGTTTTTCTTCCCGGGTCAAGGCCGGAACCGACTCTTCCCGCACCTTTTTCAGGTCTTTCCCGAAGATTCGGGCCAGGGATTGATCCAAGGTCTCTTCCATGGCGATTTGGTTTTCATAGGCGACGATGACCCGCTTGAGTTCCGGGATCTGACCGCTCTCGGCCTTGATGTACAACGGTTGGACATAAATCAAGGACTCTTCGATGGGAATGACCAAGAGCGTGCCCAAGGTGACCTTGGAACCCCGTTGATCCCAAAGGGAGATCTGGCGGGAAATCTCCGGCTCTTGATTGATGCGGGATTCGATCTGTTTCGGGCCGTAGACCAATCGTTGTTTGGGGAAACGAAAGACGACGAACTGGCCGTAGTCGGGGAAGTCGCATTTCACCGACATCCAGGCCGCCAGGTTGTCTTTCTTCTGGGGGGTAAAAGGGATCATCAAGATGAACTCTTCCTTTTTTTCTCCGGGCAGACGCATGACCGTGTAATAAGATTCCATCTGCTTTTTCTCGGCGGATAATCCGGCCGGGATCTCCCAAACATCCTCCCTATTGTAGAAGGTCTGGGGATTGGTCATGTGATAGACGGCATAAATCCGGGCTTGTATATCAAACAGGAAATGGGGATAGCGCAGATGGTTCTTCAGATCCGGGTCCATGGCCGTGAGCGGTTGGAAGAGACCCGGGAAAATGCGGCCGTAGGTCCGGATCAAGGGATCGGCCGGGTCCTTTACATAAAGCCTTACCGATCCTTCATAGGCGTCGACGACGGCCACCAGGGAATTACGGATGTAATTCCCCAACCGTTTCGTCGGTCGGGAATAGGGGTATTGGGAGGAGAGGGTATAAGCGTCCAGAAGCCAGTACAATTTCCCCCCGGAAATGACGAGATAAGGATCTTCGTCCACCCGTAAGAAGGGTACCAGCTTCTGTACGCGGGTCCGGATGGACCGGTCGAAGAGGATGCGGCTTTGGGGGGTGATGTCCGAGGAAAGGAGGATCTTTAAGGTCCCGAAACGAAGGGACCAGAGGGCCTTGCCCAGGAAACCGCCGATAGGAATTCCCCCTTTTCCCTGGTAACTGGCGAAGACATTTTGTTCTCCCGAGGGGTAATTGAATTCCTGTTGGCGGGTATTGACGATGATGTAGTCGTTTTCGATCTCCCCGAAATAGATCTCCGGCCGGGTGACCTGAAGGTCGGTTTTGGAAACGGGGGGGATATCTTGAATGAGCAGGGAGGGGAGCCCTTCGGCGGTCACCTGGTTGACCACGCCCAAGGTCAACCCGTAGCCATGGGTATAAATGAGGTGCTCGTTGATCCAGTTTTTACTGGGCAGATCGGCGTAAGAGAGCTCTCGAGGGGAAAGCATGACCTGCCGATATTCTTTATTGATATAGTATCGGTCGTTGTCCACCGAGAGAAACTTATAATAGGTCCGGATTTCTTGGATTTGGCTGTACGTTTCCAGAAGGGGGCGATGATCCCAAAGGCGGATGTTTTTCACGGTCAGGCTGTTTTGTTCCAAGAGACCCGGGGACAAGGTGGTTTCCGCGGACAGTTCCCGCTCCTCCACCCGGTTGAGTCCGTACCCCTGAAGGGTGTGTTGGATGTAGCGGGAGAGATAGGGGGACTCTTTTTGCAGCTCGTTGGGCAGGACGATAAACCGCTGGATGAAGCCGGGCAACAGATGAATCCCGATCACATAGACGCCGAAAAAGCCGATGATTACGCCGTAGATCCACTTCCCGCCGGGTCTGACGGCCTGGTACAGCAAAAGGAGGCCGCTTAAGAAGGAAACGGCCATCATCACCACCAGGATAGGAAGGAGGTAGTGATCATCGACAAATCCGGCGCCGAAGACCACCCCCCGACTCCGAAAAAGGAGTTCAAAGCGGGACAGATAAAAATAATAAACCAGATAGAAAAAGAACAGGCCGACCAGAGCGAAGGAATAGCGTTTCACCCAGGGTTTCAGACGAATTCCTCCGGGATAAGGTTGAAATTGGAGGCGGAAGACAACGAAGACGGCGGCCGACAAAAGGAGGAGCAACCACAGTCCCCCGAACCAACCGCTCAGGTATCGTAAAAAGGGGAGGCGAAAAAGATAAAACGAGAGGTCCTCTCCGAAGACCGGATCCTTTTGACCGACGGAAAGGCCGTGGCGGAACAACTGAAAGGACTCCCAGTTCCCGGCCGCACTCGCGCCCCAGATCACTCCGACCAGGATGGCGGCCGGAAGCAAAAGGAAACGGAGGCGAGTTTCCAACCCGTAAGGGATCTTGAAGGGAAAGGAGGGTAGGTCCAGGGAGAAGGGGGGTTCGGCCCAGCGCAAGAGGAGCCGGCCGTTAAGATAAAAGAGCAAAGCGGAAAGGAGGCCCATAACCAGACCCAGGAAAAACTTGAACTGGATCAGGCGGATAAAGACGGATGTATAGCCCAGAGACTGAAACCAGAGCCACTCCGTATAAAACCCGAGGAGGCTCGAGCCCAGGGCGAAAAGGATGATCACGGCCAGGACGAGGCGGAAAAGAGGTCTTTTTTTCATGGATGCTTCCTTAGAATCAAGGGCCAAAGGGATCGGCTAAAGAGCACTTGTTTAACCCCAAAAAAACTGATATGAAACGAAGGTGGGTCAGGATCCGTTCATGGTAGGGGAATTTCCCGGCCCTGTCAACGGAAATAGGAGGGATGCTTTTTCATGTACTTGTTCAAGCAGATCCGAGTGGAAAAAGATACGGTCTTGGTCGGCAAGGCGGCCTCGGAAGATCTGGACCATCTTGCCCGTCAGGGGTACGAACAGGTATTGGACATCATGCCCGCCGCTTTGCGGGACAAGGGGCTGGTCCGCCGCGTGCGGGCGGCGGGAATGAAATACCGTCACATCCCCGTGGAGGAATGCGATCTTAAGACCTGCCATATCGAAGAAGAACGGGTCATGGATTTCTTTCGTTACCTCTCGGCCCAAAAAGAGGCCCCGATCATCATCAACACCGACGACGAAGCCCTGGGCATCAGCCTGGTTATGCTCGCCAAGGTCTTTTGGAAGGGAGAACCGGCCCGCGAGCTGATCCGTTCCATCGAAGCGCTAGGGATTTCCCTCAAGGGCCGACGGGACATCAAGCGCTTCATCCGCGATTTTTATGAACACTACCGGCGAAAGATGCTCCCTGACACCTTTCGTCCAGGAAGGGGGAAAACCGGCTTTCGCCCGCCGGGGGAAGGCCGGCCTCTCCCTGCGGGCGAGGGAAACAAAAAAGCGACCCGATGCGGGGGTAAAAAGAGGGGAACATGAAAAAAGGAATACCGGATTTTGGACATCTTTCCCTTCTTGTTGGAAATCGCGGGTGAATTCTGTTCCGTTTGACAAGTCGTGCGCTTTCGTTCGAGGTGGGGTGTTAGGATGAATGGGCCCAAAACCAGATAAACACCGGCACCCAAGGCATAGACCCGGGGAAATTTGGGTTTTGCGCTTTTAAAGGTTAGCCTCCGAGGAAGCGAAACAGGGAGGGCGAGGCATGGCCGTCGATTATTCCGGACTTTTAAACCGTGAAGCCCTGAAAGAGATCCTGGTCCGCTACCGAAAAAAGATCCTGCAGGAAATGGATGCGGTCAAGGACTTGACCTCCTTGGTCATGCGCGGGTCCAGGAGGCGCTGGACCCCGGAGGAATTGCGACAGATCAAGGAACACCTGTTGGTCCTGGGGAAAAAAATCCCCGTCCTGTTGGTCTTCATGCTTCCCGGAGGGACCGTCCTTTTACCCTTGTTGGTCGAGGTCTTGGACCGGAGAAAGCGCAATATCCCGGTGGCCGAAGAACGCCGCAAACCTCTGAGGAAAAAAGGCAAGGGAAAAAGGTCACGGAGTAGGGGAGACGGTCTTTAACATGCCCTTCTTCAACCGCATCAGATCCCGGCTGAGGGTCACGGGGTAACGGGCCGGGCGGTCGAGCCGTTTGTATCGGTCCTCCAAGCGGGCCAGTTCCCGCCGGGCGTGCTCCTGGATGTCTGGTAAAGGCGGCGACGAATAAGTCAGCCTTCCCTTTTGAAAAACGGGGATAAGCAGTTCCTGGTGGGTCCACTGAGGCAAGTAGATCTTTCCCGGCCGATAGTTGGTGAGGTGGTAGCCACGGAAAGGCCCATGAGGCAAAGATTCTTCTTTTGTGCAGATCAAATCCCCTTCCATCTTCCCCGAGGGGTTGAAGAAGCGGATCACCTTCTTCAAGCCCGGCTGGGTCGTTTTTTCCGGATCGTCGGAGCGTTTGATGCGGGGTTGCATTCGGCCCCTTTCCTCCACCGCTGACAGTTTATACACACCGCCCAAGGCCGGTGCAGAATAGGCCGTGGTTAATCGGGTGCCCACCCCCCATTGATCGACCCGGGCCTTTTGCCTCTTGAGCCCGGCGATCAGCCACTCATCCAGATCCCCGGAGGCGAAGATCAACGCCTCCGGAAATCCTTCCCCATCCAACATCCTTCTGGCCTCCCGACTCAAACGGACCAGGTCCCCGCTGTCCAGGCGGATTCCCCTCAGGTCTCCCAAGCCTTGGGAGCGAAGTTCTTTCCCTGTCTGTATGGCATGGGGAAGGCCGCTTTTCAGGGTATCGTAAGTGTCCACCAGGAGCAGACACTGGCGGGGATAGACCCGACCGTAGGCCCGAAAGGCTGCGAGTTCATCGGGAAAGGATTCGATCCAACTGTGGGCCACCGTTCCCCGGATAGGTATGCCGAAGAGTTTTCCGGCCAAGACATTGGAGGTCCCTTGGGCCCCGCCGATGAAGGCCGCCCGGGCTCCATAGACGGCGGCGTCCGGGCCGTGGGCCCGACGCATTCCGAATTCGATGACCGGATCCCCTTGTGCGGCCATGCAGATCCGGGAGGCCTTGGTGGCGATGAGGGTCTGGAAATTCATGATGTTAAGCAGGGCCGATTCCAAAAACTGGGCCTCGGGCAAGGGGGCGGTGACGCGGATGAGGGGTTCATGGGGGAAAACGACCGTCCCCTCGGGCACGGCCCAGAGGTCTCCGGTGAAACAAAATTCCCTTAGATAACGGAGGACTTTCGGCGGGAAGAGATTCAAGGACTTGAGATAGGTCAAGTCTTCGGCGGTGAAGCGGATGCCTTGGATGAATTCAATGAGCTGTTCCAAACCGGCGGCGATGCAGTATCCCCCGTCATCCGGGACCTTGCGGAAAAAGTAATCGAAGTTGGCCCGCTGGTTTTCCTTGCCGTTCATCAGGTAACCGCCGATCATGGTCAATTGATACAAATCGGTCAACAGGGTCAGGTTGCGCATGATGGTTTCCTCTCCCACCGTCCGGAAATCGTACAAAGTTTCGCCCGTTTTTTTAGGGATCCTTTTTTCCCGCAGGAAGGATCCGAAGAGGGCGTCTTTTATTCTTACTCATTTCTTTTTTTTATTCAACCGGTTATTGAAAAGGGACCTTGCCCTTTCCGCTTTATCCTTCCCTCGTGCATTTCTGTTGACATCCATACAAAAGTATGGTATTTGTTTTCAACGATGAAACCCCTTACCGGACGCCAAAAAGAGATTCTGAAATACCTCCAGGCCTATCAAAGCGAGCACGGTTATCCGCCCTCTTTGCGGGAGACGGCCGCTCGGTTCCGTATCAACCTGGGGACGGTTCAAGACCACCTGGCGGCCTTGATCCGCAAGGGCTATGTGGAGCGCGAGGGCCATCGCTCCCGGGGACTTCGTCTCCGGCCCTCCCCGGGACCGTGGCGGGCCGTTCCCCTCTATGGGGCCATTCCGGCCGGCGATCCCCGGGGGATTGAAGAAGAGGCCGAGGCCTATGTGACCTTGCCCGAGGAATGGGCCCGCGGCGAAGAGGTCTTTCTCCTTCGGGTCCAAGGGGAAAGTATGAGTCCTTATATTTTGAGCGGCGATCAGGTGATTGTCCGCCGCCAGTCGGAGATCCCTCAGGGGGCCATCGGGGTCTTTCGCATCGGCGACGAAATCACCCTGAAGCGTTTTTTTCGGCAAGGGAATCGGCTGGTTTTAAAGGGGGAACATCCGGACTTTCCGCCCTTGGTCCTTGAGGGCGGGGACAGGGCGAGGGTGGCCGTTTTGGGCAAGGTGATCGGCATTTATCGGCCCCTGGAAAGATGAAGGGCGGTCTATGGAGGCGCTTCTTCCTTGGCCCCGCTTACGGGACCTGGCCTTTTCCGGTGGGAGCTTTCTTTTTTTCGGAGAGGCCATATCCCGCCTTTCCGCCTATATGATGGGACGCTTCGCCCTGAGAGGAAGAGCGGTCATGCTGGTGGACGCCGCCCAGGCCTTCGACCCGTACCGGGTGGCCCGCCTGGCCCGCCTGGCCGGGGCGCCTCCCCGACCGGTGCTGGAACGCATCCGCCTCAGTCGGACCTTTACCTGTCACCAGTTGGCCAGTCTCCTGTGTGAGATCCTGCCCGATCGCCGCGCCGGGGGCCCTCTTTTTATCCTCGGGCCGTGCAGCCTCTTTTACGACGATCAGGTGACCTTGAAGGAACGGGAGGCCCTCTTTCAAAAAATAACCGCCCTCTTGCCGGTACTGGAAAAACGGTACGACGGGCTCTATCTCTTTCAACCGCCCCTGTCGGGAAAAATCGGCAAGCCCCGTTTCGGCCGTCGCCTGAGCGGATCGGTTGCCTGGGTCATCCGCATCCGTGAAGGAGAAGGGACTTTGGAGGGTCGCTTGTTAAAAGGAGGGATCGGCGTCCTGGAAACGGCCGGGTGAGGCTGCGGTCGGGACCTCCGAAGGATCAGCGCCCCCGAACGGGGCGGTAGGCAACAGCCATGGGACGCACCGTACTCCCCTATAGTCAAGTCCTGGAACGGGAATATCAGGACTGGAAGAAATTCCGCCGGGGTTTGCGGCGGGAGGACCAACTCGTCCTCGACCGCCTCTTCGACCTGGCCCGCCGCCATGTCCAGGCCGGGTCCTACGCCTCCCGGCCCTGGCCGTTGGAGACGATCCTGATCTCGGTTCTCATCGAGCAGGAAAAGGCCTTGGCCGAACTCAAGCGCAGGGTGCGGGACCTGGAAGAGGCCTTGGGGGGTGGGAAGTCCGCCGGCGCCTTCCTGGGCCGGGGATAAGGGGGAAAATCTGATGGATGTTTCCGGGCTGAAGGGATCTCCCGTTCCCCCCGTTGGTGTGGCCGAAGGCCCTGACCCTTTCCCATGAAGGCCCGCGCCCGATTGTTGGACCTCTATGCCGACGGGGACGGCCTGGTCCTCTGGTTTCGATTGGACTCCGGCGGACTCCTGCGCCTGACCGACACCTTCCGTTACCGCTTTTACGCCGACGGACCGAAACAGGTCCTGCGGGGGTTGGTGCAAAAGTTGGGGCGATACCTTCGGGGGACGGCTTGGGTGCGGCGTCGGGAGTTTTGGAGCGGAGCGGTCATCCCCGTTTTGGAGTGCACCCTCTCTTCTCCGGAGCGACTCCCTGCGGTCCAACGTCTCTTGGCCGAGGAAATAACCCGCGGTCTCACTTTCTATAACTGCGATCTGGCCGTACCCCAGTATTACGCTTGGGGGAAAGGGGTGTTCCCTTTCTGCCGTTGTGACATCGAATGGGAAGGGACGGCCTTGAAGGAGGTCGCCGTCTTGGATTCCCCCTGGGATCCGGACGCCCCCTTGCCGGATTTGAAACGGCTCCGTATGGAACTGACGGAGCATCCCCACATCCCTTTGGACCGGGGCAACGCCCTTCGGATCGAAAGCGAAGGGGTCTCTTTTGAGCTTACGGCCTCGGACCTCGAGGATCTCCTGGATCAGTTGAACCGGTTGGTCGCCCGGGAAGATCCCGATCTTATCCTGACCACCCAGGGGGACGCCCGGATCTTTCCCTTTCTTTGGAAGTGGGCAAGGCAGGGGAGGGGGCCTTTCGCCTTCGACCGGGACCCTACCCCGCCGCCCCGCAAGCAAGTAGGGCAGGGCCGCTCCTATTTTTCTTATGGTCGGGTCCTCTACCAAAGTACGGCCTTCCCCCTCTTCGGCCGACTCCATGTGGACGAAGACAACTCCTTTTTTTACCGGGAAGCCGGACTGGCCGGGATCCTTTTTCTTTCCCGCCTGACCCGAATCCCTCTCCAGGCCCTGGCCCGCTCCAGCCCGGGAACGGCGGTCACGGCCATGCAAATCCAACGGGCCTTGGAAAAGGACCTGCTTATCCCCTGGAAAAAAGGGCGTCCCGAGAGCTTCAAATCCGCCTGGGACCTCCTTGTGGCCGATAAAGGGGGGTTGGTCCTTCAGCCGCCGACCGGCCTCTGGGAAAGGGTGGCCGAGATCGATTTCGTCTCTATGTATCCGACCATCATGGTCCGGCACAATATCTCTCCCGAGACGATCCTCTGCCGATGCTGTCCGGAACCGGTGGTCCCCGAAGCGGGTTACAACATCTGCCGCAAAAGAAAAGGGCTGATCCCCGAGACCCTGGAACCCATCCTTGCCCTCCGGAGAGAACTCAAGTCCAGAAAAAAGGCCGGCCATCCGGAAAAGGACCGTTACGACGGGATGCAAAAGGCCCTGAAATGGATGCTGGTGACCTGCTTTGGTTACATGGGCTATAAAAACGCCCGCTTCGGCCGCATCGAGGCCCATGAGGCGATCACGGCCTTCGGCCGGGAAAAACTTTTGGCCGCCAAAGAGACGGCCGAAGAAGAAGGGTTCCAGGTCCTCCACGGTCTGACCGACTCCCTTTGGATCACCGGCCCCCACCTTACGGAGGAAAACCTCGGCCGGTTGCTGGATCGGATCACCTTCCGGACGGGGATCCCCATCAGCCTGGAAGGCATTTACCATTGGGTCGTCTTTTTGCCCTCCAAGGTAAGTCCCGGCCGCCCGGTGGCCAACCGGTATTTCGGATTGTTCCAGGACGGATCGGTGAAGATCCGCGGCATAGACTGCTGCCGCAGCGACACCCCGCCTTTCATTCGGGAGGTTCAAAAAGACCTGCTCCTTACCCTGGCCGAGGCCCGCACCGGAAAAGACCTGGAAGAGCGGATCCCCTTGCTGATGGATCGCCTCTGCAGCCATCTGGAGGCCCTCCAAGAAGGGCGGGTCGATCCCTGTTTGCTGGTGATCCGAAAAAGGGTGGGGCGTCCCTTGGACGATTACCATGCCCATACCCCTACCGTTTCCGTCCTCGAAGAACTGGAAGCAAAGGGGATTACCCTGTTCCCCGGCCAGCGGGTCGGGTTCCTGATCAAAGAACATTCCGAACCTTTTAACTCCCGGACTCCAGTCATACCCGAAACCTTTTTGCAGGGAAACGAAGCCTATGATGCGGCCAAATACATTGACCTGACGGTTCGGGCCGCCAAAGAAATTTTATCTTTTTATAGAAATGAAATAAATGAGTTATTTACGAAATATCATGTAAAATATAATATCAAACAAAAAAATATTGTAAAAATAGATAGTAAAAAAAGTAATTTAATCTTTTAACTTTGTTTTAACTCGTTTTACTTTGAAATTAAAAAAATAAAAATTTTTATATAAATGTTAATGTCATTTTTTGAGTTTAAGGGGTTTGCCGGGTGAAGACGAGGAAGGCGTCTGTAGCGATCACTGAATTGCTTTTTTATGTTTTTATGTGAGGAATTAGGCTGTTGAGCGGTTTTTAATGTCGGAAGGGGTACTATGTACGGTCGCTGGTTGAGGCGTATCGGTCGAAAACCATTCCCTGGCCGATAAAAAACGGGCGAACCGACCTTGAATCAAGGGCATAGGCTTAAGGGGGGGATGGGGCCCTTATTTTCAAAAACCTTTCATTGATATTAGTTTACATAATATATCTTATCGGACGTTCATAAATAAAGCAAAAATTTAAAGATTTTTTAAAACTGTTCTATTTTTTTAGTTTTTTTATATAATGCGAAATGGTTATGAAAGATGACGGGTGATCAGGTAATTTTTTAATTCCTTCAAGTTGCGAAAGATGCGGTGGGCCAGGGAAAGTTTTTCAAAAGGAAGGGTGGAGGCAACGGCGAAACAAGTGATCCCGGCGGCTAAGGCCGCTTGTATCCCGGCCGGGGCGTTTTCCACGACCAGACAATTATGGGGCGGGAGGCCGATGTCGTCTAACGCCTTGAGATAAGGATCCGGATGAGGTTTGTATCGTTTGGTATCGTCGGCGGAGACGATGGTGGAAAATAAAGCGAGCTCCTCGGGACGCCAGATTTGGTCGATAATGTTTCTTCTTGAACCGGTGACCAGTCCGAGGGCGATCCCTTTTTGTTTTAAGGTGTGCAACAGGGATGGGGTCTCCGGATAAAGTTCTACAAAGGGCAAAAACTCTTTGATGAATTTTTCGTTTTGCCGTTGATAAATCTCTTGGATCAGATCCGGATGATATGGACGCCTGTGTTTCTGAAAAAGATTCATGAGGACTTCCGGGGACATGGCCCCTTCGTTTTCGAAAATGAAGGGGTCGGGGACGGAAATACCAAAAGTGGCCAAAAGTTCCTTCCAGGCGTCACGGTGACCGCTCATGCTGTTGACCAGGACACCGTCCATGTCAAACAAGACGGCTTGAAGTCCGTTTAAGGGAGACGATCCTTTCCCGCTCATTCCGCTCATGCCTCGGCCTTATAACGGAAAGGAAAAGAAAATGCAATAGGATTCAATTTTATTGACACCCTACCCTATTCGGAATAAAAAGAAAAAGCCTCCAAATCCATCCGTAATCGGGCCGAAGGCCGGACGATCTACAGGATATGAGGTTAAAAAATTAAAAAAAATCAGAAAGATCACCATGAAACTTGAAGAATTTCCTAAAGCTATTCGTCCTTTTATCATCCCCCCGGTAGGAGGGAGGATGGAGTATCGTTGTCTGGGCTGTCGCAGGACCCATGCCATCGATGAGCTCCTTTATACCTGTCCGGAATGCGGCGGGGTCTTACTCATCCAGGATCTGGAAGAAAAAAGGAAGCAAAGAAGACCGGGTCAGGTCTGGCGGAAAATCTTTGATTATCGGAGAATGACCACCCTGCCGGCTTTAAAGGGGATTTTTACCTTTCATGAATTCATCGCCCCGGTCATCCCATTAGATCGGATCCTCTTTTTAGGGGAAGGTCATACCCCGTTGGTCCTTGCCAATCCCCGATTGGAGGAACGGATCGGACTCCCCTTTTATTTCAAAAACGAAGGGCAAAACCCCAGCGCCTCCTTTAAGGATCGCGGGATGGCCTGCGCCTTAAGCTACTTGAATTTTCTCATCGGCCGGAAAAAATGGAAAAACGTCCTGGCCGTCTGCGCCTCCACCGGAGACACCTCGGCCTCCGCGGCCCTGTATGCCGCTTATTTGGGCGACCAAGTCCGTTCCGCCGTCCTCCTGCCCAAAGGGAAAGTGACCCCCCAGCAGTTGTCCCAACCCCTGGGCAGCGGGGCTGCGGTCTTGGAGATACCCGGCGTCTTTGACGATTGTATGAAGGTGGTGGAATATCTGGCCGACCATTTCCCCGTCGCCCTGCTCAACTCCAAAAACGCCTGGCGCATTCTGGGACAGGAATCCTACGCCTTCGAGGTGGCCCAGGCCTTGGATTATGACCTGGATCGGATCGTTATAGTGGTCCCCATCGGCAACGCCGGCAACATTACCGCCGTCATTTCCGGTTTCTTAAAACTCCGCCGGTATGGATTGATTTCCTCTTTGCCCAAGATCATCGGGGTCCAGTCCCGTCATGCCAATCCCGTGTATCGGTATTACTTGGAACCGAAAAAGGAAAAAAGAAAATTTAGACCCGTCCAGGTCCGGCCCAGCGTGGCCCAGGCGGCCATGATCGGAAATCCCGTATCCATGCCCAGGGTTATCGAATTGGTCGAAGAATACAACCAAAGCGAAGATAAGCAAAAGATTTTCGTCGTGGAAGTCGCGGAACAGGCCATTATGGACCATATGCTTATAGCCAACCGCAACGGCCACATCGCCTGTACGCAGGGTGGAGAAAGCTTGGCCGGCCTGGTAAAGGCCTTGGCCGAAAAGAAGGTTTCGCGGAATGAAAAGGCGGTCCTCAATGCCACGGCCCACGCCATAAAGTTTTCCGGCTTTCAGGAGATGTATTTTGAAGACTCCTTTCCTCCCGGATTCGCCATCCACCCCAAAAAGCGTTTGCAAAACAGACCCATATCCGTTTCCAGCGACCCTGGTGAAGAAGGTTTACCGGGATCACGGAAGATGTCCGATCGCTCTTACAGGCGCTTTATTGAAAAAACCGCAATAAAAGTGACCGAGCTTCTCGGCCTTTAAGGAATAACACCTCAGTCCCTAATGCTGGGGGCGAGCCGGAGAATTTTCTATTGATATTTACAATCGTTACGGTGGGAAAACCGAAAAAGGGCTTCATCTTGGAAGGATTGAGGGAGTTCCAAAAAAGGATCGATCGTTATGCCCAACTGACTTTCCTTTCGGTCAAAGAAGAGAAGATCCGGGACGGGGCGCAGGAAAACCTGATTCTGGAACGGGAGGGGGAGCGATTATTGGAGAAATTGCCCCGGGATGGCTTTTGTCTGGCCTTGGATCGAAAGGGGCGGGAAATGAGTTCCGAGGAGCATTTTGCCCTCCTGGACGACCGGTTCGGCCGAGGGATCAAGAAAATCTTTTATCTGATCGGCGGTCCTTTGGGCTTGTCCCCGCGTGTTTTAACCAGGGCCGACATGGTCTTGTCCCTTTCTCGAATGACCCTCCCCCACGAGATGGCCGCCCTGTTCTTGATCGAACAAATCTATCGCTACTTGAATCATAAGGCCGGGGAAAAATACCACAAGTAATCAGGCGGCCGATACCGTTTTTTCGGATGAGGCGGAAAGGAAAAATGAAGGGCCCCTCTCCACAGGTCTCGAAAAGGGGCCCTTCGACGGAAATATCGTTTAGAGGCGTCCGGAAGGAGGGGTCCCTAAGCTCCTCAGGCGGCTACGACGCTGGAGACCTCGGGAATCTGCTGCTTGAGGTATTTTTCGATCCCCATCTTTAAGGTCATCTGGGACATGGGACAACCCCCACAGGCCCCGGTAAGTCGAACCTTGACCTGACCGTCGTCCGAGACCTCAACCAATTCCACATCCCCGCCGTCGGCCTGCAACTGGGGTCTGATCTTATTCAACGCCTCCTGCACCTTTTGCTTGTCCATTACCTTTCTCCTTTATGATTTTGTTGATTTCCTCGATGGGAATCTTGAACATTCTCCCTTTTTCAAAGCCGGTGGTTTTTATTTTTATTAAGATAATATTTTTTCCCGTCCTTGTCAAACTGTTCGTCGGTGTTTTTACGACACCCTCCCCTTTCGGCCGCTTATGCGTAGCGACGATCCCTTCGGCCCCCCTTAGCTTCTGGGTTTTCCTGGGGAATTAAGTCTGGATCATTTGTGGGACATAAAAGAACACCTCCCGGATCAAATAGATGAGCAACAGGCCGCTCACGATCCCAAGGACAAGGACGGCCAAGACCAGGAAGGCCCCGATGAACCAGACCCAGCGGTTCACGCCCCCTTTTTCGGCCAAGGTAGGACCCGGGATCCCGGCGGCCCTCCGGCGGCGCATTTCCAGGATTCTTCTCCGACAATGAACGTAATACAGGTAATTCCCGGTAAGTCCCCAGACGACCATGAGCACCGGCAGGGTTACCGGGGTTAAGAGGACGAGAAAAGAGACCAAGGCCCACAGAACCATTTTTCGGTACAGCATCCAAACGATCCCGAAAAAAAAGGCGGGCCAATTCCAAGTGAAGCTGAAACCCCCCATCCCTTCGGGATGAAATTTTTTGAATTGATTCAGGTAATAATCGGCGTTGGGGCCGATAAAGGACCTGAAGGCTTCTTCCGTGACCCTTTCCTCCTCAGGGACGGTGGGAGGCTCCAATGGGCTTCCGCAAAAAGGACAAAACAGGTATCGGTCTTCCGTTTCCCTGGCACATCTTGGACAATATCGCATAACCGCTCCCCCGTTCCACTATAAACGGAAGCCCCCCTTCTTGCAACGAATTTTATGGTCGGGATTTACCTCCGGCCCTTTACGGAGGTTCCGCCTGAAGGGGGATTGATTTTTACCGGACCTTGGGGCTTAATAAGAGGTTCAAAAGGATATAGTCATCACCCGAATCCGGTGGGGTTGTATTTTTATGGAGTCATTGATTTTAGGGTGCTGTCTTTTCCGGACTGTTCCATGGGGGCAGTCCCGCCGTTGGCGGGGGAAAAAGTCCCCCTGGGACAAGTCCGAAGAAAAGACCGGCACTGAAGTCACCGACGAAAGAAAAAGCATCCCCGCCGGGTCCATTCGATTATGAATGGATTAGTGATCTTCAAAAACATGGAGGAGAAAAAAAGTGATCATCAAACAATTGTTGGTCGGAAGCTGGGACGTTTTCTGCTACCTCGTCGGATGCAAAAAGACGCGGGAGGCCGTGGTCATCGATCCCGGGGGTGAGGTGGACCGGATCCTGGAGGCCGCCGAAAAAGAAAACCTGAAGATTCGATACATCGTCAATACCCATTTTCACGGGGATCATACCTTGGGCAACCGGGAACTGAAGGAAAAAACCGGGGCCTTAATCGTCCTTCACGCCTTGGATGATGACCTGCTCCGCGGACCTTTGAAGGCGGACATCCGGGTGACCGGGGAGACGACCCTCAAAGTGGGGGAAATCGTTTTCCAGATCCTCCACACCCCGGGACATTCCCCCGGAGGTATTTGCCTTTACGCCCAAGGCAACCTCTTTACCGGCGACACCCTCTTCGTCGGCGACAGCGGCCGCACCGACCTGGTCGGGGGACATCGGCCCACCCTCGGGGCCTCCTTGCGAAGACTGATGACCTTACCCGAAGAGACGGTGGTCTGGCCGGGTCATGATTACGGCCCCTCCCCCACTTCGACCATCGGAAGGGAAAAACGAACGAACATCAACGCCAAAGAATATGGATTTTATGTCGAAGATTGACCTTTCGATCCCTTGGGTAGTTTGATCCTGATGCCGCTCCATTTGCCCATCGTCGCCTTGGAGAAGGTCAGCCGTGTTTTTCCGCAAGGAAACTGCGTGGCCCTCCGGGAGGTCGATTTTTCCGTCGCCCATGGGGAATATTGGGCCGTCACCGGTCCCAGCGGCAGCGGTAAGTCCACATTGCTGCATATGTTGGGAGGCCTGGACCGCCCCACCTCAGGACGGGTGCTCTTTGAAGGCCGCCCGATAAACGGCCGCGGGGAGTGGGCCAGGATACGGGCCAGGCGGATCGGCTTTGTCTTTCAGACCTTTCAACTGCTTCCGACCTTGACCGCCTGGCAAAATGTGGAAGTGCCCATGCTGGGGGTGATACGAGGGGGGCGGCAACGCCGGCAAAGGGCCGAGGAACTTCTTGGGGGGGTTGGCCTGAAGGACAGGATCCGCCATCGGCCCACGGAACTTTCCGGAGGGGAAAGGCAACGATTGGCCATAGCCCGCAGTCTGGCCAATTCCCCGGATCTGCTCCTGGCCGATGAACCCACCGGCAACCTCGACTCGGAGACCACCAAGGAAATACTGAACCTTTTGGAAAGGATCCATGAACAACGAGGTCTGACCTTGGTCATCGTCACCCATGATCGGGAAATAGCCGCCAGGGCGAAGAAGCGGCTTGTCTTGAAGGACGGCCGGATCCAATCTGCGTGGTGAAAGGTTAGGGGTGTCCTTATGCATATGGTTACCATGGCCCTTTTCAACCTGGTCAGACGGCCCATCCGATCCCTCCTCACCCTCTTGGGTATGGCCGCGGCTATGGCCGGTTTTGTGGCCATGATCGGCCTGTCCCAGGGACTGGAAAGGGCCTGGAAGAACCATTTTGAAATCCGCGGAACGGACTTGTTGGTATTTCAAAAAGGGGCGGTTGAAATATTTACCACCCAAATCGACGCCCGTTACGGCCAGACCATAGCCGAGATCGCCGGAGTCAAAGAGGTCTCCGGCGAACTGGCCGATATCCTTTTGCTGGAAGGTCGGATAACGACCCTGGCGGTGGGATGGCCGGTCGAAAGCCACCTATGGAAAACAGTCCGTTTGCTGGAAGGCCGCCTGCCTACGGAAACAGGGGAGGAAGCGGTTCTATTGGGACAATCGGCGGCCGTAGCCCTGGGTAAAAAGCCGGGGGACGCCCTTTTCATCCGCAAGCGAAGTCTTCCGGTGGCCGGTGTCATCCGACAAAGCGGGGTCATCGGCAGCCATTCCCTGATCCTTCCCCTGCCGACCTTGCAGGCAATCAACCAGCATCCCGGAAAGGTAACGGTTTTCCATGTCCAGGTCCAAGAACCTCGAACGCCGGAGAAGATTGCGGAAGTCCGAAAACGACTTCAGGCCGCCTTGCCTGACCTTACGGTCATGGAATCGGCCGCGGTGGTGGAAAACGACTGGGTCCTGCGCCTTTTCCGCGCCGTTTCTTGGAGCATTTCGGTCCTGGCCGTGGTCATCGCCTTGATCATCATGCTCAATACCCTGCTGATGATGGTCATGGAACAAACCCGTGAGATCGGTGTCTTGGGGGCCGTAGGATGGTCGGAAGGAAGGGTGGTGGGATATGTTTTGCTCCAGGGGCTGATCCTGGCCTTAGGCGGCGGGATATGCGGGGTGCTTTTGGGCGGCGGCGGCCTGCGCTGGCTGACCTCTTTCCCCCAGGTCGGAGGGCTGATCGAAGGGCGGCTTTCCCCATCCTTATTGGGGGAAGCCCTCTTGGCCGTTTTCCTTTTGGGAGGACTGGGAAGCCTGTACCCGGCCTGGCGAGCCAGTCGCTTGAACATCGTCGACGCCCTCCGTTACGAATGAACAATGGGGGAAGCCCCTGTTTTTTTCACCCAAGTTCCTCTTGGGGACGAAAAGGGTTAAAAGGAGAATGAGCGGACCCCTTTCCCATGCCCGGGGAACCTCAACGGATTCTACTTTTTAAAGGGGGCGGCAGGTATTCAGGGCGGCAGTGACTTAAGGCATGAAAGATGTTGCCTTTGATCTTCCGGTTCCGCCGGTAGAGACCATGGAGGAATTCCTGGACCACCTGCCGTGACGAACGACCGGCGCTGGGACAGGGGTTAGGGATTTCCGGCAGGCCCTTTCGCCGGACAAAGGATCGGATCTCTTTTTCGTCCAAGAGGATGAGGGGACGGATCAGGGTCAACCGCCCTCCGAAAAGGGTCTGCTTGGGCAGCATGGTGCTCAATTCGCCGCTGAAAAAGACATTGAGAAAAAAGGTGGAGATCAAATCGTCCTTGTTGTGGCCCAGGGCCAGCTTGGAGAAACCCAAGGTTTCCGAAAGGCGGAAGAGGTGTTTCCTCCGCTCCCGGGCGCAAAAAAAACAAGGATTTTCCCGATTTTCCGGGCTGTGGGCCCGGATCCCGTAGTCGGTCCTTTCTTGATGGAGGGGGACGTCCATTTCCTTGCAAAACCGTTCGATTTCCTGGGCCGAAGTCCCCTCAAACCCCATATCCAAATGTACGGCCAGCAACCGATACCGGATCGGCACCCAGCGGAGCCGCTCCTTGAGCAGGTACAAAAGGGCCGTGCTGTCCTTTCCGCCGGAGACGGCCACGGCAATGCGATCTCCGCCTTCGATTAATCCATATTCCCGAACGGCCCGCCCCATAAGGCCGAAGACATGCCTATCCGCTGTGGAAAGGGCCCGTTCCATGCCTTTTTTCGTCGCCTCCTCCCTCCCGGTCCAAGCCGCCCACCGGCGGAAGAATCATACCCGGTCTTTCCCGATCTTTCAATCGCCTTTCCGAACTTTTCGGTCCCGACCGGTCTTTTCCTTTGACCCGCAAAGGCTGTTGCATTATAATTTTTCTCATGGATCACCGCCATTCCTTTAGGGAATCGCCTTGACCATGAAAAGGAGATTACCCTTGAAACGGCTTCTTTTGATCGTCGGCTGCCTCTTCTTCCTGTCCCATCCGGTGTACGGCAAGGACGAGGTCATCAAACTCCTCTACAAACCCAAAAGCGAACTGGCCGTGCGTCTGAAAAGTCCCCCGCCGGTGACCATTTATTTCGAAGACTTCAAGGACGGCCGATTCACCCCATTGATCATCGGTGAAAATCAGGAGAACCGGAAAAATTTCATCCGGATCTTAACGGAAGACGAAAAGGATGTGCGACGGTTCGTCCAGGAGGTGATGCGGGAAGAATTCCGTCTCAAAGGGCTCAGAATCGTTTCCTCCCCCCAAGGTGCGGAAAAACGGATCGGTGCAACGGTCCTGAAATTTTGGACCCTGGAAACCCGGACCTACGAGTCGGAGACGGAGCTATTCCTGGAGGTCAAAGACGCCCAAGGCGAGACCCTCTTCCAGAAAAAATATGCCGGGAGCGGGACCAACCGCGGTCGCAGTCTTTCCCAAGTCAATTATCAAGAAAGCATCAGTGAATCCCTCAACCGCCTGATGGAAAGCATCCTCGCCGATCCGGCGTTTCTCGCTGCCTTGGCCGAAAGCCTGCCGGAAGTCAAAAAAGAACCTCCTCCTACCCCCAGGGTCCTCCCGGCGGAAAAGGAAGAAAAAGAAAAGGAGCAGGCCGAAGCTGAAAAACGGCGGAAGATGAAGGAGGCCGAAGAGAAACTCCTCGAGGAAAAAAGGCTTCAGGAAATCCGGGAGGCGGAAAGGCGCTTAGAAGAAAAACGGCTGGAGGAACAAAGGGCGGCCGAAAAGCGGCTGGAGGAATTGCGCGAGGAAATCAGGCGGCTGGAGGAAAAACGGGCCCAGGAGAAAGTCGCCCCCACGGCCGCGGTCGAGACGTCGGCAGTTCAGGAAGAAAAGACCCCGTCTAAAGGAAAACCCAAAAAACCTTCACCGGCCAAGACACCCCCCAAAAGTAAAGAGACCTATTTCGGGCCTAAATGAACGAGGGGCCGGCCGCCGTCTGTTTTATTGTTCAGGCGAGCCGACGGAGGAAAACTCGGCCAGCTTGCGTCGAAAGAAAGAAGCGGCCTCCACCGTTTCTCCGTCGGGGAGCCGCAGGCGGTAGGCCTGGCCCGATACCGAAGAATAAGAGGCGCAGTAGCGGATAAAATCCTCGGCCGTCTTCACCCGGGGACCGGCGGCCTTCCACTTCCGTCGGAGGTGTTCCGCCGCCGTTTTGGCATCATAGGCCTTGCCGTTTCGGATGAAACGGGCTCCCTCTAATGCCTCGACTGTTTTGATCAGATATTGGATCTTGGCCTGTTCCTGTTCCCTTATTTCCTCTCCGAACCCAAAGCCGGGGGCGAAGGGTCCGAGATAAGACAGGAGAATCCAGATCACTACCTGAACAGACCCTTTCATCTCGCCGCCGATACACGCTTGCCCTTTTCTTCCCCTTGGGTCCCAGCCATCCCCTTGTCGGTTTCGATGGATCTCCCTGGATCGGGAACGATAAAGTCGGCCTCCGGCACTTGTTCTTTTTGGAGGGTGAGAAAAAGCTCGTTGATTGCGTCATCAAAGCCGTCCCACCCCAAACGGAAGACCCGAAAGTGGGCGGCGATACTTTTCCCCGCCTTCAGGTCCAAATGGGCCCGGACCGCCTCATTCGGTCCCATATGGACACGAGAAAAGCGGGAAGGGGTATGGTCATTCGGTTTGCCGGTGCGAAATGGTGAAATGGGCAGGAGAGCCACTGTGATCGGAAAATATTTTTTCCCGATCTCCTGGATATGGGGACCATAAGCGGTATCACCGGCGAAATAGACGGTACCCGAGGGTCCAGAGACGACATAACCCCCCCAGAGGGTCCGGTTGCGGTCCCAAGGGGTACGACCGGAAAAATGCCGGGCCGGAACCATGGTGACGGTCAAGCGGGATCTCAGGGCGACCGAATCCCACCAGTCCAATGCCTCCACCTGAGGAATGCCGGTTTCGGCTACCAGGGCCCGATTACCCAGGGGGACCAACGCCCTGGGGGTTCCGGAAGTAGCGAGTCGTCTCAAGGTCGGCAGGTCCATATGATCGTAATGGTTATGGGAGATGAGGATGACATCAATGGGTGGCAGGTCCTGAAAGGGAATCCCCGGAGGCTGATATCGCCGGGGACCGGCCCAAGATACAGGACTGCAGCGTTCCGACCAGATAGGATCGGTCAGGATATTCACTCCATCCATTTGGATCAGAAATGTGGCATGGCCGATAATAGTGATCCGGATCTTGCCCTGGGCCACCCGAAAAGGTGGTCGGGGGGCCGGAGGGAGTTCCTTTATTTCCGGCCATTGGGGGCGGCCATCGGCCGTCAACCAACGCCAGAGATACCAGAAGGTCCCCCGCTGGCGTTGGCCTCCTTCCGGATCCGATGCCTCTTTTCTATCCCAAGGATTGAAAAAAGTCTTACCATCAAAATGATCGGAGACGGGCCACGTCTCTTCTTGAGGATAGGACGACTCGTTCCAAAGGACCGAAAAGCCCAGAACGAGCAACAGCCCCACTACCCCTAACACGGAAAGTCCTACCTGCTTTATTTTTGTTTTTATAGCTGCTTTCATCTTTTCTCCTTGACGAAACCAGACCAATTTTATAATTTTTTCCTCTTAATGTAAACCTCGGAAACGAAACATTTAAAAAGAGCCCATAGATAACAGGAAGGGATCCATGAAGGCCCGCACCTATCCCGAATACAGCGTTCATTACCCTTTGCTTTTGACCACCTTCATGAAAAGACCGGTCCGGCTATATCCCGAACGGATCGGCGTGGTCTACCGCAACCCCAACACCAAGGTCTATCACCGTTTTACCTGGCGGCAGTGGTATGAACGGACCTGCCGTTTGGCCGACGGACTCCGAGCCCTCAAGGTCAAGCCCGGCGGACCCCGCCGACCGGGACAGCGGGTGGCCACCATGGCCCTCAACCATCATCGGCACCTGGAATTGTATTATGCCGTTTCCTGTTCCGGCGCCGTCCTGCATCCCATCAATATCCGTCTTTCCCTGGAACACATAATCCATACGATTCGTCATGCCGGGGACCGGGTCCTTTTCTTCGACGACGAGTTCCTCCCCTTGGTGGAGGGCATCTACGACCGGATCAAGGACACGGTGCGCACCTTTGTTTATCTCTCCGATGAGCCCGCTCTCCCAAAAACGAAAATCAAAAATCTCCTGGCTTATGAGGATCTCCTTTCCGGCCGATCCTCCGATTTTGATTGGCCGCTGCTCCATGAGGATACCTACGCCACCCTTTGCTATACCACCGGCACCACCGGTGTCCCCAAAGGGGTCCTCTTCACTCATCGGGCCCTTTATCTCCAGTCCCTCCATAAAATCGTTAGGGATTATCTGAACAACGATCCGGCCTTGGTCAAGTTGGGAGAACGGGAGGTCGTCCTCTTGAACACCCCCTTGTATCACATTCACGGTTGGGGATATCCCTATCAATATCTCTTTTCGGCCAACAAATTGGTCTTTCCCGGAAAATTCACCGCCGAGGGGTTCTGTGACCTGGTCCAGACGGAAAAAGTGACCATGTCCAACCTGGTCCCGACCAGTTTGACCATGCTCATCGAGTTTCCGGACTTGAAGCGTTACGACCTGAGCAGTCTGAAAAACATCGGCGTGGGCGGGGCCGCCCTGCCTCTGGGCCTAAAGACCAAGGCCGAGGAACTGATCCCCGGCTTTACGGCCACTTCAGCCTACGGGATGACCGAGACCGCTCCTTCCTTGGTCAGTTCCTTCATCAAGGTGCACCTGGCCGATCTGCCCAAAGAAGAGTTGGATCGGATTCGAGTCAAGACCGGTCTTCCCCTGCCGGGGATCGAGGTGGAGGTCCTTGACGATGAGGGGCACCCGGTGCCGCGTGACGATCAAACCATCGGTCACATCGTCATCCGCGGCCCATGGGTGATGGAGGAGTATTACAAAGATCCGGAAAAAACGGCGGCGGTTTGGCGTAACGGTTGGTTCTATACCGGGGATGTGGCCCGGGTGGACGAAGAAGGCTACCTAACCGTCGCCGACCGGGTCTCGGATATGATCAGAAGCGGGGCCGAGATGGTCCCCACCGTCCTTTTGGAAAACTTGGCCGCCTCGGCCGATTTCATCTTGGAGGCCGCCTTCGTCGGTGTCCCCGATGAAAAATGGGGGGAACGCCCTATGGCCGTGGTCACCTTGACGGCCGGATCGAGTAAGACCGAGGCCGACATCTTCGATTACCTGGAAAAGGAGGGGGTGGAAAAGGGCAAGATCACCAAGTGGATGCTGCCCGATTACATCCTCATCACCCCTCAAATACCCAAGACCAGTGTGGGGAAATTCAACAAACGCCATATTCGGGAGCATTTGAACGATTTTCTGGCCCAGGCGAAAAAAATGCGTTAGCTGGAAAGGAGAAAAGGAGACCATGAAGAACCATAACCAGAATAGACCAGCCTGCCTCAGCGGCCGATGGTGTTTACTTTTGTCTTTTCTATTTTTTATGCCGGTTCTGGTTTGGGCCTCGGCTGAAACCTCCACTGCCCAAGTGGAAAAAAACGACTACAGTAAACCCGAAAACTGGTTATGCCGACCCGGACGGCAGGATGCCTGCACAGTGGATCTATCCACCACGGTGATCGCCGCCGATGGTCGTCTCTCCCGGGAAGATTGGAAGGCCGATCCCCAGGCCCCTATCGATTGTTTCTATGTCTATCCAACGGTCTCTATGGACCCCACCCCTCATAGCGACATGATTCCGGGACCGGAAGAACGATCGGTGATTCAACAACAATTCGCCCGATTCGGTTCGGTGTGTCGGCTGTATGCGCCCTTATATCGGCAGATTACTATACCGGCCCTACGGGCGGCCCTTTCGGGAAAACCGATGCCGGTGGATCCGACCCTGAATTACCGCGACATCCTCGACGCCTGGAATTATTACTTGAAAAATGACAACCAAGGCCGCGGCGTGGTCTTGATCGGCCACTCCCAAGGGTCCTTGGTGTTGACCCAGCTCATTCAAAAAGAAATCGAGGGGAAACCCATCCAATCCCAAATCGTCTCGGCCTTGCTTATCGGCTCCAGGGTGCAAGTTCCCCCGGGCAAGGATGTGGGCGGAACCTTCAAACACATGCCCTTATGCCGCAAGGAAGATCAAACCGGTTGCCTCGTCACTTTCGCCTCCTTCCGATCCACTGTTCCCCCTCCGGCAAATAGTCGTTTCGGAAAGGGTTTTGGTGAGACGATCGCCGCCTGTAACAACCCCGCGGCCTTGAGCGGAGGCCAGGCGCCCCTGAAGGCCTATTTGGCCAGTTCCGTCCGCCAGGAAACGGGTGAGGTCAGGCCGTTTCCTTGGGTGACCCCCCCTCAAGAAATCACCACCCCCTTTGTCCGTCTACCGGGACTACTGACCGGCCAATGCGTAGTCAACGAACACGGATCTTATTTGGAAGTGACCGTCCACGGCGACCCTCAAGACCCGCGGACCGATGACATCCCCGGCGATGTCGTCGTGGGCGGGAAGGTACAGGCCGATTGGGGCTTGCACCTCATTGATGTCCATCTGGTGATGGGCGACCTTCTGGATCTGGTCCGAAGTCAGACCCGCGCTTATTTAAAAGGAAAAACCCCTTAGGCTTATGGAATTAAAGCCTATGGCGGCCTTTAGAGGTAAAGGAACAACGATCCGGGCAAAAGAAAAGCTTTTCTTATTTCCCCGTCCTCTCATCCCTTCCGGGAAGCCCATCCGCTGGAGATGATCCGAACGAGTTGATTCTATATGATTTTTCCCCCATCTTTTTATTTGGTCTCCGGCCGGGGAGAAGTCATTTCCCCCAAGGAAGAAAAATTTTTTGATGGTTGACTCACCCAAACGACCCAAAATATTTTTCGGCTGGGGGCCGGGATCACCCTCAATTCTTCTATTCGAGCCCGCTATTTCGGCCGCAAGGCCTTCGGAACCATTCAAGGGACATCTTCCATGTTTTTGACCCCTGTGGGGGTGGCCGCTCCTATTTACGCCGGTTGGGTCTATGACCATACAGGGAGTTACATCAGCGCCTTCTGGCTCTTTACGGCCCTATTGGCCGTTTCCTCGGCCATCTTGCCTTTTGTCCGTCCCCCCGCCCCTCCGGAAGAACGTCCTTAAAGGCCGCCCTTGTAAAGATAGAAAACCATTCGGATCATCTCGAAAAAGTTAAGGGGTGAGGGAAAGTTGCCAGGACTCAACGGGTCGAACTTTTTTTAACCTTTTCCGCGTAAAGGTTACTAACTAAAAAAACAAAGGAGGAAAAGGTGATGAAGAAAACCTGGTTGTTCATCGCCGCGGCCGCTCTACTTTCCCCTTTTCTTTTCGGTTGCGTAGCCCGGATCGCCGCTCCGCCCCCGCATGGGATCTACGCCCCGGGTCCACCCCCGGATCCGATTGTCGAGGTTAGGCCGGCCATCCCCTTTCCCGATGCGGTGTGGATCGGCGGTTGGTGGATCTTCAGCGACGGGAGATGGGTCTGGACGCCGGGACGCTGGGAGCGGAGGCCCCATCCCCGAGCCCACTGGCACCCGGGGTACTGGCACTATGAAGGGCCTCGCGGTTGGGTGTATCGCCCCGGCTATTGGCGGTAAAAAAAACCGGAGATTTCCCTTTCTCAACCGGGGAATCTTCGGCGAAATAGAAGGAAGCCTTCGGCCTCAAGCCGGGGTTTTATTTCTGGACGACCGTGATCACCGCCGATTGTCGCTCCCCCTCAAACAGGGCCATTACCTCCAGATTCCCTTTTTGGGCCGTAATGCTTCCCTTGTCGCCGGCGGTGAGCGTAGCGGTGATTTTCCATCCTTTGGCCTTCAATGCCTCCAAATAGGCGTTTGGGGCCCCGCCTTGAACCCCTTCGATGACGATGTTCCAGTTCTTTTTTCCTTCCCTTTCTCCGGTAGTCACCCCTTGGATCTTTCCCATGGTGAAACGGGGCACCTCTGGAGGAATGTCCCTGGACCATTCCTGGGTTTTCCGAACCTCACCGCTGGTATCCCCGATTTGAATGCGTACGTTGCCCCCTTGAATGTCCACCTTGGCCTCTTGACCGGTTTGTTCTTTTATGGCCTTTTCCGCCATCCTCGAGGCCGCTTCTTCCTGGCTTGATCTGCTCTTGCAGGCCGCAAGCCCCAGAACCCCGGCCCCCAGGATCAATAAAATTCCCCAAAAGAAAACCCTTTTTCTGAAACGGACGATCATCATGACGTGCCTCCTTTTTCAGCCGCTCCTAAGCCCTTGGAAGGATCGGTGCGGTTTTTAGTCTTGAAAATCGGTAAGATTCCGGCGAAATGTCCCGATCCTTTTACTATCCGGCTTATTACCGTAGGGCGCCCCAAGGTCAATGACTCCACAAAAAACCTCCTCTAACGGATTCGGCCGATGTTTATCTTATTTGAGACCATGAAACAATCCTTGTTCGGGGATGCGGGAGGTTGTCTTCCAACGACCGGCACAGTTCGATCATAAAGTTAAGCAAAACTATAGGAAAATCTATGGGAAGAATCAATGTAAAATCCGAGCCGATGGAAAGAAAAAATTTGAGATTCGGCCGCACCTTGTGATATACTTCAAATTTAAACAAAAGAAAACAGAAAAGCTACTTTGATCCGGGCAAGAAAGAACTTAGGACCCTGAATCGTCTCAGGCTGTTAAAGGAGGGGTATGAGCGGAAAGGCCTTGGAAGGAATGAAGGTTTTGGAATACGCGGAGATGGTCTCCGGACCTTACTTGGGAAAACTTTTGGCCGATTTGGGGGCGGAAGTAATTAAGGTAGAGCCCCCCCAGGGCGATCCGGCCCGGTATTGCGGCCCCTTTCCCGGCCCTGAAAAAGACCCGGAACAAAGCGCCCTGTTTCTATATGTCAATACCAGCAAGCGGGGGATCACTTTGGACATCGAAACCCCGGAGGGGTTGGCGGCCTTCAAGAAACTCCTCCGCTGGGCCGATGTGTTCATTGACAACCACCTGGTCGGCTCTTTCGACCATTTGGGGCTGGACTGGGAATCCGTGCATCGCCTGAACCCGGCCTTGATCTACGCCTCCATCACCCCCTATGGTCGGACCGGGCCTCGGGCCAAGGCCAAAGGGGGTGAACTCACCTTGATCCAAGCCGGCGGTGAGGGTAACCTGATCCCGGCCCGTTCTTTTGATCTGTCTTTTCCGCCTGTTAAATTCGGCGGCTATCAAGTGGGCTATCACGGGGCCTTGTTCGCCGCCGTAGGCGTCATGGCCCTCTATTTGGCCCGCAAGAAGACCGGCGTCGGTCGGCTTTTGGATGTTTCTTTACAGGAGTGCGTCATCAACCTCCTGCCGGGAACCCTGCACAATCACCGCTATGACGGTTTCAACTGGAGTCGGGTCCCGGACCGGCCCCCGGCCATGGGCCGCATGCAGACCCGGGACGGTTATGTCACCTTGGGGGCCAACGACGATCATCATTTCCGCGCCCTTCGGGAGTTGATGGGAAAACCGGATTGGCTGGCCGACGACCGCTGGGACGATCGGGTATTCCGGACCAAGAACCTCATGCACATCGGTCAGAAGCTCGACGAATGGATGAAAGGTCAGCAGAAACAGGAAATTTATCATAAACTGGCCCAAGCCGGCATCCCTATCGGCCCGATCAACAACGCCGAAGAGGTGATAAACAACGCTCAATACCGGGCGCGGGGTTTTTTTGTCGAAGTTAAGCACCCCCGGGCCGGAAAATACGAATACGCCGGCTGGCCATACAAACTTTCCGCTTCACCGCCCAAGATTTTTCGGCCGGCCCCGCTTTTGGGACAACACAACGAAGAGGTCGCCCGGGAAATCCTCGACCGCCGGGACCTCGCACCTTCCAACCCCCCTCCCCTTTCCATCGGGAACAACCCGTTGCCCTTGACGGGCTTGAGGATCCTGGATTTCTCCTGGGTCTGGGCCGGCCCTTATGCCACCATGCTTCTGGCCAATCTCGGCGCCGAAGTGATCAAGGTGGAAGGCCACAAGAGGACCGACATCGTTCGTCGCGCCGTCATGTGGCCCCGTTGGGAACCCGAACCGTATGCGGTCCCTCCCAATCAGGGACTCAGCTATAATTCTGTAAATCGGGACAAGAAAAGCCTGACCCTCGACTTGAGCCGACCCGAAGGGGTCGCCTTGGCCAAAAAATTGGCGGCCGTAAGCGATGTGGTCATCGACAATATGCGGCCCGATGCCATGCGCAAAATGGGATTGGGCTATGAGGACCTGGTTCGCATCAAACCGGACTTGATCGTCGTTTCCACTTCCAGCCGGGGACAAACCGGTCCGGAATCCCGCTATCTGGGTTTCGCCCAGATCCACCAGAGCGTTTCGGGGGTGGCCTATATTTCCGGCTATCCGGAAGACCATCCGACCTACGGATCCCTGGGGCATACGGACATCACCAACGCGACCACCACCGCCTTCATCATCCTGGCCGCCGTCCATTACCGGGAAAGGACCGGGCAGGGACAATTCATCGATCAATCCCAGTGCGAAGGCTCCACCTGCCTGATCGGAGAGCAACTCCTGGGCTATTTGATGAACGGAAAAATCCCGGAGCGTCAGGGCAACCGTCATCCGGAATACGCCCCCCACAATGTCTATCCCTGTTGGGGGGTGGACCGCTGGCTGGCCTTGGAGATCCATAACGACGAAGAATTCCGGGCCTTGGCCCGCATTATGGGCCGCCCGGAATTGGCCGATGATCCCCGTTTCAGGGATCGAACCGCCCGCAAGAAAAACGAAGCAGAGCTGGATCGCATCATCTCCGAATGGACGCGTCAACGCGATCGGGATTGGATGGTCGAGGAGATGCTCAAGGCCGGTTTGGCCGCCGCCCCTTCCCGGGACGCCGAAGACCTATATGCGGATCGGCACCTCCGGGCCAGAAATTTTTTTATTAAGGTTCAACATCCGGAACGAGGGGAACTGGAACTGGCCGGCCTGCCCTGGCGGATCAGTGGCCTGGACCTGCCCAAAGGCCGGGCTCCGCTGTTGGGGGAGCACAACGCCTATGTCCTTATGGAGTTGCTGGGCTTGAGCGCCAAAGAGGTGGAAGACCTGCGGACCCGCGGGATTATTTTATGATCTTTCCGAAAGGAAAACTCGGCGGAAGGCCCGTAGGTTGCAGAGAAGATCGTTCAACGGAGGAGGACTCCCATGTCCAAAGCCATTCGCATCATTATCGGAGAAATGGTCTTGAAGGGCGAACTCTTGGATACCCCCTGCGCCAGGGCCGTTTACCAGAGCCTGCCGGTGGAAACCCGGCCCAATGAATGGGGGGATGAGTTTTATTTCGAAATTCCCGTGGCCTGGCCCTTGGACGAAACGGCCACGGTCAAGGTAAAGGTCGGCGACATCGGTTACTGGCCTCCGGGAAAGGCCTTGGCCATCTTTTTCGGCCCCACGCCGATCAGCACCGGCGCCGATCCCGTACCGGCCAGTGCAGTCAATCGGGTGGGCAGGATCACCGACGATCCGATGCTTTTAAAAAAGGCCAAAGGGGCGCGGACGATCCGGATCGAAGCGTTGCCTTCTTAAAGATTCATAAGGGACGGGTGTCGAATCCTTGGGCCAGGAGGAAGGCCTCCATGGACATGAGGCCCGGATGGAACTTTCGGCAGGCGGCGATGATTTCCCATATATCCTCGCGATATGGAGGTTTGCCGAATTCCTCAAAGGCCAGGCGCATGGCGTAAAATTCTTTGGCCCATAGTTTCATCAGCCACCGGGGGACGGAGCGGTAGCGGAATCTTTCCCCTCCTCTCAGGCGGCTTAAAAGCAGGCACAGCTCCTCCCCGGAGATGAAGTCGCCGACCAGATCAAGGCCTTGGCCGATAAAACCTTCGGGGCCGTCGAAGATCAGGGCGGCGAAGGCCCCGATGTCGTCCACGGCTACATAGGGGACCCGGACTTTACCGTCCACGAAACCCCGGATTGAGCCGCGTCGGATCGGAAAAAAGGGAGACCCAAGGTTGTCCATAAACTGGACGGGTCGGATGAAGGTGAAGGGAACACCGCTTTGGCTCACATAGGCCTCGACTTCCAGCTTACTGTCCACATGGGGGATGCCTGTTTTCCCCTCGGCCAGATGGGCGGCGGAACTCATCACCAAGAGCTTCACGCCCGTTTCCCGACAGGCCTCGGTGATGTTCCGGCCTTGTTCCACTTCCCTTTCCGGATGGCATTTCCGGTAATCGGGAGACCAGGGTTGGGTGAGGCCGAAGACATAATCGGCTCCTTGAAAGGCCCGGATCAAGGAATCCCGATCTTCCAGATCGGCTCGGACGACCTGCGCCCCCTCTTTGCTCCATCTTCGGGCCTTTTCTCCTTCCGGTTCCCGCGAGAGGGCGACGACTTCCCATCCCTCCCGTTGAAGGGCGTGACGAAGGACCGCCCCCCCTTGTTGCCCGGTAGCCCCACAGACGACCACCCTTCGTTGCCTCACGGGCCCTCCTTCCTTGGGGGGTTATGGTTCGGATGACGGCTAACCGAAAGCTTTTCTTTTCGGTATAGGGCCGCGGCCGGTCTTTAAGGCATTGAAATATTTTTTTTATAATTATAAGATGTTTCCAAAAAAGAAGTCAAGGAGGAAAGGGCGAAAATGGATCAGCGATTGGAGGGAAAAGTAGCCGTCGTCACCGGCGCCGGTCAGACGCCGGGAGATACCATCGGCAACGGGAGGGCCATGTCCATCCTCTTTGCCCGGGCCGGAGCCAAGGTCTTTCTAGTGGATCGCCGCATCGAATCGGCCGAAGAGACCCGGGCCCTGATCGAAAAGGAAGGCGGGACGGCCGTGGCCTTTGAAGGGGATGTCACCCGCAGCCAGGATTGCCGGCGCATCGCCGAAAAATGCGTGGAGACCTTCGGCCGCATCGACATCTTGGTCAATAATGTAGGTATCGGCGGGCAGGATTTCGGACCGGTGAAACTCGAGGAAGAGACCTGGGACCGCATCTACAACACCAATGTCAAAAGTGCTTATTTGATGTGCAAATATGTCCTCCCCGTCATGGAGCGTCAAGGCGGAGGCGCCATCTTGAACATCTCCTCCGTGGCCGCGGTGGCCAACACTTCCATGCTGGCCTACAAGACCTCCAAGGCGGCTTTGAACGCCTTGACCCATTCGGTGGCCATGAAGTACGCCAAAAAAGGGATCCGGGTGAACGCCATCATGCCCGGTCTGATGAAGACCCCTATGGCCATCGAAGGGATCTCGGCCAATCGGGGCATCGACAAAGAGGAGTTGATCCGGCAAAGGGATGCCCGCGTCCCCCTCAAAGGAGGGATGGGCAGCGCTTGGGATGTGGCCTATGCCGCCTTGTTTTTGGTTTCCGACGAGGCCAAATTCATCACCTCCGTCATCCTCCCGGTGGACGGCGGGCAGTGCGGCCTGATCGGCTGAGGATCGAACGGTCCGCGGTCGTCCTTTTTCCCTTACGCCCGTTCGACGGGCTTCGAAAAGGAGGGGATGCGGGTGCCCTTCCCTGCCGGAAAGGAAACCGGGCCAAGGGGTTCGGGAAAACGAAGAGGGTCTGAAGCATCGGATCGAAAAGAAACAAAAGGAGTCAAGATGCAAAAAGTTCGATTGGGACGGACCGATTTACAGGTCAGCAAGCCGGCCTTCGGCGTCCTCCCCTTACAGCGTACGGAAATGAACGAGGCGGTGCGTATCCTGCGCAAGGCCTACGAATCCGGGATCAACTTTTTCGATACCGCCCGGGCTTACACGGACAGCGAAGAGAAGATCGGGCGAGCCCTTTCCCCGTACCGCCAAGATATCATCATCGCCACCAAGACCCAGGCCCGCCGGGTGGATAAGCTGGTCAAAGATTTGGAAACCAGCCTGACCACCCTCAAGACCGATTACCTCGACATCTACCAATTGCACAACGCCGACCACCTGCCGGGGGAAGACGGCCGGGAATCCTTATATGAGGCCCTGGTTCGAGCCAAGGAGCAGGGCCGGATCCGCTTCATCGGGATCACTTGCCATCGGCGTACGGTGGCCCTGGCCGCCGTGCGCTCCGGTCTTTTCGATACCGTTCAATTTCCCTTCAGTTATTTGGCCGATGACGAGGATTTGCGGCTGGTCCAAGCCAGTCGGGAGGCCGATGTGGGCTTCATCGCCATGAAGGCCTTAAGCGGTGGTTTGATCACCCACATCCCGGCGGCCGTGGCTTTTATGAACCAATTCGATCATGTCGTTCCTATTTGGGGGATACAGCGGGAAAGGGAACTGGACGAATTCCTCCGCCTGGCCGCCCGACCTCCCCTCCTGGATCAGACCTTGCGGGAAATCATCGAAAAGGATCGGGCGGAATTGAGCGGGGAATTCTGCCGGGGCTGCGGTTACTGCCTGCCCTGTCCGGCGGAGATCCCCATCCCCTGGGCGGCCCGCATGGCCTTGTTGCTCCAACGCGCCCCTTACGGCCCTTTTCTGGAAGACGAATGGAAAGCCCGGATGATGAAGATCGAAGACTGCACCGATTGCGGAAACTGCAAGGCCCAGTGCCCTTATCGGTTGGACACGCCGAAGTTATTGAAAGAAAACCTGGCCTTTTACAAGGCCTTTTACGCCCGCCATAAAGGACATCCGGATCGGGCGTGAAGGTCCCCGTTTTTGAGGGCCTCTCCCGTATCTACTTTTTGGCGACCAAATGACAGGCCACGAAGTGGGCCGGTTGGACTTCCACCCATTCCGGGGCGGTCTGACTGCAGAGCTTTTCCCGGTATTTGCAGCGGGGATGAAAGCGACAACCCGAGGGAGGAAAGATGGGGCTGGGGATTTCCCCTTCCAAGGCGATGGAGGTCCGCCGTTTCTCCGTCTCCGGATCGGGTATGGGGATGGAGGAAAGAAGGGCTTGGGTATAAGGGTGGAGGGGTTGGGAGAACAGTTCGTTTTTTTCGGCCAATTCGACCATGACTCCCAAATACATAACCGCCACCCGGTGGCTGATGTGCTTGACCACCGAGAGGTCGTGGGAAATGAAGAGATAGGTCAAATGGAATTGCTCGCGGAGATCCTCCAAGAGATTGATGACCTGGGCCTGGATGGACACGTCCAGGGCGGAAACCGGTTCGTCGCAGACGATGAATTCCGGTCGGACGGCCAATGCCCGGGCGATTCCGATCCGCTGACGCTGGCCGCCGCTGAACTCGTGGGGATAACGATGGATGTCGGTGGGGTTCAGACCTACCAGATGCATCAATTCCAGGACCCTTTCCAGACGCGCTTTTCTTTTTTCCGGGGTTTTGTGCACCCGCATCGGTTCTTCGATGATCTCTTTGACCGTCATCCGGGGATCCAAGGAGGCGTAAGGATCCTGGAAAATCATTTGCATGGATTGACGCAGCCGCCGCAGGGAATCCCCCTTTTCCTGACAGAGGTCTTTCCCCCGAAAAAGGACCTGTCCTTCCGTGGGCCGATAGAGTTGGAGGATGCCGCGGGCCGTCGTCGATTTTCCACAACCCGATTCCCCGACCAGCCCGAGGGTTTCCCCGGCTTTGAGATCGAAGGTTACGCCGTCCACGGCCTTGATATAGAGGAGTTTCTTCCGTCCGATGATCCCGATGGAAATGGGAAAATGGACCTTCATCCCCCGTACTTGAAGCAAGGGAGTGTCATGGGACTGCATGGGGAACCTTCCAGCAGGCGGCGTAGTGCGCGGGTCGATGTTCTTCCAGCGGGGGAAGATGGTGATAACAGAAATCGTCGCCCTGGGGACAGCGGGTAATAAAGGCGCAGCCCCGGACCAGTTCGCGCATCAAATCCGGCGGGGCCCCGGGAATGGAATACAGCCTTTCCTGCGTATCCTTATCCACTCGGGGAATGGATTTGAGCAGACTTCGCGTATAGGGATGCAACGGCTCCCGGAACAACTCGGAAGTCGGGGCCGTTTCCACGATTTTTCCGGCGTACATGACCATGATCCGATCGGTCGTCCCGGCCACGGCCCCGAAATTGTGGGTAATCAAAACGGTGGCCGCCCCCAAATCCTCGGCCAAGGAACGGATCAAGCGCAGGATCTGGTCCTGAATGGTCACGTCCAGGGCGGTGGTGGGTTCGTCGGCCAAAAGGATCTGGGGATTGCAGGAAAGGGCGATGGCGATCATCACCCGTTGCCGCAAGCCGCCGCTCAACTGATGGGGATAGGAACGTAAGCGCATCTGCGGTTCCGAGATCCCCACCTTGGTCAAGAGCTCGATGCAGCGGTCCTCCAAATCGGGCTCTTTCAATTTCAAGTGGAGCTTGAGGACCTCCTTCATCTGTTTGCCTACGGTCAACACAGGGTTGAGAGAGGTCATGGGGTCCTGAAAGACCATGGAGATCCGGTTGCCCCGGATCCGTTGCATTTCTTTCTCGCTCAGGTTGAGGAGGTTCGTCCCGTCAAAGCGGAGGGTGTTGGCCGTGATTTTGCCCGGCGGGGATTGAATCAACCGCATCACCGACAAAAAAGTCACCGATTTGCCGCACCCGGATTCACCGACCACCCCCAGGGATTCGCCCGGAAAAAGGGAAAAAGAGATATCCCGGACCGCATGGAGGACGCCGTCACGGAGATAGAACTTGACGTCCAATCCTTCCACATCCAAGATGGGCTTTCGGTCCGTCCCCTTGTCCACCGTCATCGCCTGAGCCTCATCCCTCCCGTCAATTTTGGATCCAATAAATCCCGCAAGGCGTCACCCAACATGTTGAAGCCGAAGACGCCGGCGCTGATGGCCAGGCCGGGAAAGACGGCCAACCACGGTCCTTTCAACATGTAGTTCATCCCGTCCCCGCTGAGCATCCTTCCCCAGGAAGGGGCCGGGGGCGGGACGCCGAAACCGAGAAAACTCAAAGAGGCCTCGGCCAGGATGGTGTTTCCCAACCCCAAGGTGGCCAAGACGATGATTGGAGCGGCCACATTGGGCAGGATGTGCCGGATCAAGATGGTGCTGTTTTTACAGCCGATGGATTTGGCGGCCATGACATAATCGCTTTCCTTAATGGCCAGGACGGCGCTGCGGACCACCCGGGAGGCCCCGGCGAAGCCGGCCAGGGCCAAGGCCAGGATGACATTCAATTGGCCCGGTCCCAAAATGGCCATGACCGTCAACATGATCACCAACCAGGGGAAGGACATGATGGCGTCGACAATACGCTGGAGAATGGTGTCGAACAGCCCCCCATAGTATCCGGAGAGGATGCCGATGACGGTGGAAAGGAGGGTGCTCAGGCCCACGGCGCCGAGTCCTACGGTCATGGATACACGGGCCCCGTGCAGGATGCGGCTGAGCATGTCCCGGGCCAGGGCGTCCGTCCCCAGCCAGAATTCGACGCTGGGCGGGGCGACCACCTTTTCCCCGTGCATCATGTTCGGGTCGTAGGGGGAAAGGTAAGGGGCGAAAACGGCGACGAAGACCATGCCCAGGACCAGCAATCCGCCGAAGGCCCCCAAAGGTTTGGTCTTGACCAATTGGATCAGGAGGTCCACCGTCCAATGATGCCGCTTGGGGGGAACGATGACCTCCTCCACCCGAACGGCCAAGGGGTCGATGATTTTTTCCTGCGGATTGGATTCCATATTCTATTTATCCATCTCTAAGGATTTTTTATTTTTCCTGCGAATGACCTTTCCCCTCATGGCAATATAGGGTTCTTCCCCGCCGAAAGGCCTCCCCAAAAACGGAGGATTTCTTCGGTTCAACGGTAGCGGATCCTCGGATCAATCCATCCGTACAATAAGTCCACCAGGAGATTGATGCTGATGATCCAGCTGCAGATGAAGAGGTTGATCCCCTGAATGGCCGGATAATCCCGCCAGGAAATGGCGTCAATGAGGTACTTGCCCATCCCCGGCAGGACGAAGATGCTTTCCATGATCACCGTTCCTCCGATCAGCATGGCGATCTGAATGCCCATGATGCTCAAGACCGGGATCAGGGCGTTTTTCAAGGCGTGGCGGATGATCACCACCCAGCCGGACAATCCTTTGGCCCGGGCGGTGCGGATGTAGTCTTCCTTCATGACTTCCAACATCATGGTTCGGGTCATGCGCATGATCCCCGCCGAAAGGCCGATGGATAAGATAAAGGAAGGGACGACCAATTGGGAAAGGCTTTTAATCGGGTCCTCGGAAAAAGGAACATAATCCATAGGCGGAACCCAGCGAAACCAGATGGCCCCAAAGACCAAAACCAAGGTGGCGATCCAGAAACCGGGAACGGAAAGCCCACCGATGGCCAAGCTGCGCAACAGATAATCCGACCAGCGGTCCTGGTAAAGGGCTGAAATGACCCCGATGGGTACACCCATGAGGACGGTCCACATAAGGGCCATCAGCCCCAAGCGCAGGGTGGTCGGCAGTCTTCGAGCCAGTTCTTCCATGACCGGTTTTCCGCTCCACAAAGACTTGCCTAAGTCTCCCTTAAGGACATTTTTCAAATAAACCACATATTGGACGATTAGAGGCTTGTCCAAGCCCAGGGTACGACGGAGTTCGGCCTCATCCTCGGCGTAGCCCTGTTCGGCGATCATAATGGCCACCACATCTCCGGGCAGGAGGCGGACGATGCAAAAAACAAAGAAGGATACCAACAGGAGAGTGGGAATAAGGAGCAAGAGCCTTCGGATGATGTATCGGCGGAGCATGAACCCTTACCCTAAAATATCCTTTTGTCGAGGTCTAAAGGTAACCTTTCGGGGATTTCGAGGGGGTGAACAGAAAGACCCCGAATCCTCGAAAGGTGGACCGCAACAAGGCTGCCTTTTGTAGAATCAGTGTTTTTCCATCCAGTAAGTTTCGCCGACGATGGGTTGATAGTCCAGGAGATAGAAGGTCCTATGGACATAAGGCCTAAGGGCCCCGAAGCGCAACTGGGTGTAAAGGAAGACATGGGTGGCGTCGTCCAAAATCTTCAACTGGATCTCCCGAATCAGGGCCTTACGCTTCTTGACATCCAGGATCTGCTGTTGTTCCCGAATCAATTTCCAAAGTTCGGGATTGCTCCATTTGTAGAAGGTGGAGGTTTCCAGGGGGCCGAAATAAGGGATCAACCATTCTTCGGGATCCACGCCGGCGGTCATGATGTGCAGGGACAATTCGTAATCGAAACGGTAGGCACGGTTGAAGTATTGGGGTTGTTCCAGGAGGGTCAGCTTGAGATCGATGCCGATTTCTTTGAGCATCTCCTTGATCACCTGGGCCGGTTTGGTCATATACTCCAGGTTCCAGGTCAGCAATTCCAGGGAAAAACCGTTGGGATAGCCGGCCTCGGCCAAGAGTTGTTTGGCCCTCTTGGGGTTATATTTGATTTGATCGGACGGAGGCAGGGAATCGTCATACACGGGCGGAACCGGGCCCACCGCTACGGTGCCGTAACCGCCCCACGCCAGTTTCAAGAGGCGGGGTTTGTCGATGGCCATGGCGATGGCCTGACGGACCCGTTTGTCGTCCAGAGGTTTTTTTAAAGGTTTTTGCCCCTCGATCCAGGGTTGGACGCGGAGGACCCACATGTGCGTCCCCGGATACTCGGTGATGATCGCATCGGGGGCCTCTTTTTTGACCGTTTCCAATTGATAATGGTATATGCCGCAGCCGTCCAGTCGGCCGGCGAGAAATGCGGAAAGGACGCTGGCCGGGTCGGACATGATCTTAAAGGTGATGCCGTCCAGGTAGGGCAACCCCTTTTTGAAGTAATGGGGGTTCTTGACCAGGGTGATGTGCGATCCCTTGACGAATTCTTTGAGGATAAACGGTCCCGTCCCGACGGCCACGGTCTTCAAATCGCCGTATTTATCCACCACTTCCTTGGCCACAATGGCCGCCCAAGGGGTGGCCAGGTATTTGAGGAACGGAGCGAAGGGGTGTTTTAATTTGAAAATCACCGTGTATTTGTCCGGCGTTTCGATGGAACTGATCTTGTCGAAATAATAATAGTGTTTGAAATCGGATTTCCGGCCGTACATTCCCGCCGCCCGTTCGATGCTGTACTTGACATCGGCCGAGGTGCATTCGCGGCCGTTCACCGGCGGGACATTATGGAAACGGACGCCTTTGTGAATCTTGAATTCGTAGGTGGTGTCGTCGATCTGCCGATAACTTTCGGCCAAATCCAGCTCAAAACCGGTCATGTCCGGGTTGGTCCGCAAGAGGGTGTTGTTGGTGTTGACCGTGATGGCGGTGGTGGCCCCGTAGGTCTCTTGGTGGGGGTCCAAGGAGCGGGGATCGGTGGCCATGGTCGTCCGGTAAACACCGCCGTATTGGGGTTGCACGGCCGCTTTCTGTTTCTTGGCCTGCTGGGCCTTTTCCGCTTGTTTGGCCTTTTCCGTCAGGGACTTTTTCATTTGGGCCGGAGCCGTCATGGCCAAGGCAAGGGAAACCAAAACCAAGACGATCAACCCCCCCAAAAACGGCTCTTCTTCGCCCATTCCTTTCGGTTCTTTTTCGCCTTTTTCATCAAACCCTCCTTGCTGTTCCGTGGTTGACCTCTTAACGCTTTACCTAACCGGAAAAAACGGGACCCGGCGATCAGTGGCCATAGGATTTACGGTTGGATCATCCCATGACGAAGGATGTCGGTCGTTACGGCAGCTTTTCCTTTATGGGTGAACAGGGTAGAACCGTTGAGAAAGATCGTCTTTTCTCTTTTTGTCCGTTGCCTTAAGCCCTAAAAGGTATCTCAGAACAAAACGGTGTCGGCGGGCGATCTCCCTGATCATGGCCGACAGGCTTGAAAACGCATACCCAAAATGGAGATTGTAAAACAGGTCCCTTTTCCTAAAAGGGACGGACGGTTGGGGCAAACAACGATCGGTTTGATGGGTGAGGTCCACTTTTCCCTTAACGGATTGCCTAAAGCGGATTCGGTATCAGGAAAAGGTTATATCAACGATTCTATTATTATTAAAGCTTTAAGAGCCTGTCAAGAAAAAACGAAAAAAAGGGGTGAATCGGTATCCTTTCATTGAGGTTATTGGTGACATTAATTGTTATAACCATAGGATAGATGTTCCGGGTTGTCATTACAAATCCAATGGGGAGCTTCTTTACAGAAACCGGGAAAAAGGTTTTCTTGTTGCCCACGGCGGGGACCGATCCGGTTTACCCACCGCCTTAAGCTCGAATGCCTTTTTTCTTTTAAGAATGAGGGGTTGAAGAACTCGCCCCTTTGGATCTTCCGATAGCGCGGCCCTTCTTACCGCCTGGTATGGGCTTTGCATTTAAATAAGGTAACGAAAGATGGGAAGGTGAATAACAGGAGGAATCGGGTCATGCCTTCATGGACGGCATCTGCTCCATATCCCTCCATGACAAAAGAATGGGACCTGGAAAGGCTTTCTCCTACGGAAGCCCAGGCCCCGGCCGTGCGCCTCCAGAAAGAAATCCTGGAAGAGGCCCTGGCGCGAAAGGCCAGTGACATCCATTTTGAACCGTTGGAAAAGACGGTCCGGATCCGTTATCGGGTGGACGGCTGTTTGACCGGCGGGCGGATCTATTCCCGGGACTCTCTGGAAACCCTGGTTTCCCGTTTCAAGATCAGCTGCCGTCTGGACATCAGCGAGAAAAGGATCCCCCAAGACGGGAGTTTCCGTATCCGTTATCAGGGGCGGAATGTGGACCTCCGGGTTTCTTTTTTACCCACTTTCCGTGGGGAAAAGATGGTCGTCCGTCTGCTTCATCCCTCGGAGACCTTCTTGGGGATGGACCGTCTCGGCCTCCCGGATCCCGTATTGGAGCGTCTTACGGCCATGATCGAAAGGCCCCAAGGGTTGATCTTAGTCGTCGGACCGACAGGGAGCGGAAAGACCACTACCTTGTATTCCATCCTGAAGGCCATTGCCCGGGAAGGGATCAATATCGTTACCCTGGAGGATCCTGTGGAATATGCCCTGGAAGGTATCAATCAGGTACAGATCAATGAAAAAATCGGGCTGACCTTCGCCTGCACCCTGCGCGCCGTTCTTCGGCAGGATCCGGATGTGATCCTGGTGGGTGAAATTCGGGACGAAGAAACCGCCCATATGGCCCTTCGGGCGGCCTTTACCGGCCACTTGGTCTTAAGCACCCTTCACACCAACGACGCTGTTTCCACCGTCACCCGTCTCTACAACCTCGGCCTGGAACCTTATCTGCTCTCTTCTTCCCTGTTAGGAATCCTTTCCCAGCGGCTGATCCGGGTCAACTGTCCAATGTGTTCCCGGCCGTATACACCTGATCCCCGCCTGCTGGAACGCTATCACTTGCGCCCCCCGAAAGGAGCGGTCTTTCGGAAGGGTCAGGGGTGTCCAGGCTGCGGGGGCCAAGGGTTCGAGGGCCGGGAAGGCCTTTTTGAGCTTTTGACCATCACCCCGGCCCTGCGCGAAGCCATACTCTCCCGGACGCCGGAGACGGCGATGAGGCAATTGGCCGTGCGGGAAGGTATGGAGACCCTTACCGTAGCCGCCATGAATAAGGCGGTGGCGGGGCGGGTCTGTCTGGAAGAGATGATCCGGGTCGTTCCTTATGATGTGGGGGCCCGCTTTTGTTCCGATTGCCTCCACCCCTTGGAACACTTTTATCGCTACTGTCCGGAATGTGGAAAACCGTTGGGTCGCCTTTGTCCGGGATGTTCTACGGACCTTTTGGAACATTGGAAGGTCTGCCCCGAGTGCGGCGCAACGGTTCGGGAGGGGGAAAAGGAAAACAAAAAAAACCTTGGGAAAACTTGACAGAGACCGGAGGATTTGTTAGATTGACGGATGTCGGGACGTAGCGCAGTCTGGTAGCGCACCTGAATGGGGTTCAGGGGGTCGCTGGTTCAAATCCAGTCGTCCCGACCATTTTTTAACGATCCCCTAAAATAGACCAAGCCGTTCGGCAGGGCTTCGGCGTGAAATTCTGTTCTTTCCTCTGCGAAAACGCCCAAAACGACAAGGCCCAATATGCCGCCTGTCTGGCGGTCAACGGGGTGTATTGCCGCATTTTAGACCGGGTCGTGGAAAAGGGGATGCCCTGTCCCCTGGAAAAGGGAAGCCCTCCCTCTGCTCCTCATAAAAGAAAGTAATCGGCCCATCAACCAAAGGTCGTCTTCCACCGGGCTTCGAACTCCTCCGGGGTAAAGCGGTACTCCTGGGTCCCGTAACATTCCACGGCAAAGGAGGCGCAGACGCTTCCTTTACGGGCCGCCTGTTCAAGGTCCAATCCCCTGACCAACCCGCTGAGAAGCCCCCCTCGATAGGAATCGCCGGCACCGGTAGGGTCGTCCACGCGTTTGGGTGTGACGGCCGGCACATGGCATTCCCCTTCCGGGGTATAGATGCGGGAACCGGCGGCCCCCAGGGTGACGATAAGGGAACGCGCCTTTTCCAGCAAAGCCGCCCGGTCCAGGCCGGTCTTGGCCAGGATCATCTCCAACTCATAATCGTTAACGATCAGGATCCGACACCCCTCAATGGCCCGGACCAGATCCTCCGCCTGGAGCATCGGTATGGCCTGGCCGGGGTCGAATATGTAGTCAATCCCTCTCTGTTTGCAGGCTTCCGGGTAGCGGACCATGTCTTCCAGGTTGCCCGGGGAAATGATCATCAAGGTTTCATCGGGCCGCAAGCGGTCGAAATCCAGCCCGGAAGAGTATTTCATGGCCCCGGGATTGAAACCGGTGATCTGATTGTCGGCCCTGTCGGTGGTGATGTAAGCTCCGGCGGTCAATTCTTCTTCGATGATCCGGATCATGCGGGTCGAAAGACCGTTTTCTCTCAACCAGTCCAAGTAACGGTGATAATCGCTGCCGATGGTGGCGGTGATTTCCGGTTTTTCCCCCAACAAGGCCAGGGCATAGGCGATATTGCCCGCCGTTCCTCCGAATTTCTCCTTCACCCCGTTGACCATAAAGGCCACATTGAGGACATGGATCTTATCCGGCAGAATATGATCCGAAAAATATCCGGGGAAATCCATGATCCGATCATAGGCTAAAGAACCGGAAACGATGATCTCCATGACCTCAATCCTTTCCGGCGGAGGATTCTGGGGAAGGAGGGGGCGCCTCTTCCCCCTTTGACCGTTCCTCTTCTTCGAGGCGCATGTCTTTCCAGAGCCAGATGACCAAGGAGACGATCCCCATCCAGGCCGAAAAGCCGGCGAATAGGGCCATGAAGACGCGAAAGCGGAACTCCATCCCCTTGAGCCACATGGTGATCAGTAAAAAAAGGATCATCCCCAGGATGAGGAGCCCCAATTTTTTCCCTATTCGGCCGTAATGAACGGATTCGACCATGATGGGTTTCCCCCTATTTCTTGAGATCCGTCCGCGGAAATTTCCCGTTGACACCCCCTGACGGCGTTCTATATAACATACTGACCATTTAAAGGGAAGGCCCAAGTTCGTTTCTCCAAGAGGAGACAGTCCCTTTCAGCGAGGCGTCCATGCTTGATTTGAACAAGGCCCGGGAGAGGATGGTTCGGGAGCAGCTCATCCCCCGGGGGATCACCGATCCCAAGGTCCTCGGGGCCATGCGCCGGGTCCCCCGTCATTTGTTCATTGACGAGGCCCTTTGGGGAGAGGCCTATAACGATTACCCCGTGCCCATCGGGAAAAAACAAACCATTTCACAACCTTACATCGTGGCCTTGATGACCCAGGCCTTGAAACTCACCGGGACGGAAAAGGTCCTGGAAATCGGCACCGGCTCCGGCTACCAGACGGCCGTCTTGGCTGAAATCGCCAATAAAGTGTATTCCATCGAAAGGATCCGTTCCCTTTCCCAAAAAGCTCGCCGCATCCTGGATCAGCTGAAATACTTCAATGTGGTCCTCAAGGTGGATGACGGGACCCAGGGATGGCCGGAAGAGGCGCCCTTTGAGGCTATCATCGTTACGGCCGCCGCCCCTTTTGTCCCGACACCGCTTTTGGACCAATTAGCCGTGAACGGCCGTCTGGTCATCCCCGTGGGGGATCGCTTTTCTCAAGATCTGTTGCGGGTCACCAAGACGGAAGAGGGCCTTAAAGAAGAAAACCTGGGCGGGGTCCGTTTCGTCAGCCTCATCGGTGAGCACGGCTGGAAGGAATGATCTTCGGGGAAGTTTGGGCTTGTTCTTCGAAATACCGAAGCAGCGGCTCGCCGCCTTGAATCAAATCCGCTTCCACGGCCGAACGGGAGGCCTCCGGGTCTCCAGCCGCCAGGGCGGCGATGATCTGACGATGATAATTGGACCTTGTTCCGGAACGGCTGGAAGGATCCTGGGCCTGGAGGAAATTCAAAGAGGGTCCGATCCGAAGCCAGAGGATTTCGATGATTTCCAAAAGGGCCGGCATTTGGGCCGCCCGGCAGAGTTCCAGGTGAAAAGCGAAATTTTTGGCGATGGCCTCCTTGAACCGTCCTTCTTTACCGGCCCGGATCATGGCCTCATTGATCCGGATCAGCCTGTTCAATTGGGCCCGGGTGATCTTCCGGGCCGCCTCGGCGGCGCCCAAACCTTCGTTGACGATCCTTAAGGTGCGATTCTCCAAATATTCCTTCTTGGTTAAAACAGGGATGGTAATGGGATGAGCCGGTTTCAACTCCAGAATCCCATAGGAAACCAGCCGTAACAGGGCCTCCCGTACCGGGGTGACGCTTGTACCCACCCCTTCGGCCAGCCTACGAATAGGGACCCGTTCCCCGGGCAGGAACCGGCCGGACATGATGGCTTCCTTTATCTGTTGATAGACCTTTTCTGTCAGGTTCTCTTTTTTGATCTTATGGATGGGCATCCACACCCCTTGGATCCTGTTGCGCCCCTTTGTGTAGGAAGGTTCTCCGTCTCAAGCCTAGACCAAGTGACAAGCGACCCAATGACCAGGGGCCACTTCCCGCAAGGGAGGAGGCTCTTCGGAACAGACGGCGGCCGTTCGAAAACAGCGGGTATGGAAGCGGCAACCGGGCGGAGGGTTCAGCGGACTGGGGACGTCGCCGGGAAGCACGATCAATTTACGGGCCATGTCCGGATGAGCGGGCAAGGCGGCGGAAAGGAGGGCTTGCGTATAGGGATGCAAAGGACGGGTGCAAAGCTCCGTGCTCTCGGCCGTCTCCACCAATTTGCCCAGATACATCACTCCGATATGGTCGCTCATGTGTTTGACCACGGCCAGGTCATGGGCGATCAACAGATAAGAGGTCCCGGTCTTTTGCTGAATCTCTTTCAAGAGATTCATGATTTGGGCCCGAATAGAGACATCGAGGGCGGAAACCGGCTCGTCCAGGACGATCAGGTCCGGCTCCGGGGCCAAGGCCCGGGCGATGGCGATCCGCTGCCGCTGCCCCCCGCTGAATTCGTGGGGATAAAGGTCGTCTGCATCCTTCCGTAAGCCTACCACATCCAAAAGGGAAGCGACCCGCTCTTGGATCTCTTGGGGACTGAGCCGGCCGTTGATGACCAGGGGTTCGGCGATGATTTTGCCCACCTTCAATCGCGGGCTCAAGGAACTGTAAGGATCCTGAAAAACGGCCTGAACAGCCGACCGGTAGCGTTCGAATTCCTCCGGGGGCATCTGCGAAATGTCTTCGCCGCGAAAGAGCAGGGTCCCGCTGGTCCTTTTCTCCAAAGAAAGGACCAAACGGGCGGTGGTGGTCTTTCCGCACCCGGATTCCCCGACGAGTCCGAAGGTTTCTCCTTCGCGGACGAAAAAACTGATGTCGTCCACGGCCCGGACCGCTCCGATCTGTTTTTGAAAAATGATCCCCCGGGTGACGGGAAAGTGTTTGGTCAGATTTCGGGCTTCCAGGAGAATTTCACCGGCCATGGTCTCCCTCGGGGTCATAGAGCCAGCAGCTGACGTAATGATCTTCGGCGATGGACTGCCGGGGTGGATAGGTCGTACGGCAGATCTCCATCCCCTTGGGGCAACGGGGGGCGAAACTGCAACCCGGCGGGAGGGAATGCAGTTCCGGCGGTTGTCCTTCAATGGAATACAACTTATCCACTTTCACTTCCATTTTCGGCAGGGACTCCAAAAGGGCCTCCGTATAGGGATGGGCCGGACGGTTGAAGAGCTCTCGGGTTTCGGCGCTTTCTACGATCTTGCCGGCGTACATTACGGCCACCCGGTCGCAAAGGCGGGCGACGATGCCGAAATCATGGGTGACGACGATCATGGACAGCCGGGTCTTTTCCTGGATTTCCTTCAGCAGGCTTAAGAACTGGGCTTGGATGGTAACATCCAAAGCCGTGGTCGGTTCATCGGCGATGAGGATTTCCGGTTGACAGGAAAGGGTCATGGCCCCGGAAATCCGCTGGCGCATACCGCCGCTCATTTGATGGGGATATTCGCGCATGCGGATTTCCGGCGAAGGGATGCGCACCCATCGAAGCATCTCTTTGACCTTTTCCCATAATTCCATTTTCCGCAGGCCTTGATGATAACGGAGCGGCTCGGCCACTTGTTCCCCGATGGTCAAAAGAGGGTTCAAAGACATCATCGGGTCCTGAAGGATCATGGTGATGCGGCTGCCCCGAATGCGGTTCATCTCTTTCTCGGTCTTGCTTAACAGGTCTTCTCCCTTGAGGAGGACCCTACCACCGACGATGCGGCCGGCGGGTTGAGGAACCAAGCGGATGATGGAAAAACAGGTGATGCTCTTACCGCAACCCGATTCCCCCACCAAGCCCAGGGTTTCCCCTTTTTTGACCTGAAAGCTGACGCCGTCCACGGCCTTGACCACACCCCGGCCGGTGAAAAAATAGGTCTTCAGATCCTGAACATCCAAAACAATCTCGGCGGCGTTGTCGGCGGGCATGACGGCCGGTCCTCGATATCTATAATTGTCGAAATTTAGGGTCCAGACGAAGGCGCAACCAATCCCCTAAAAGATTGCTGCTCAAAACCACCAACATGATGGCGATCCCCGGCCAGGTACTCACCCACCAAGCGGTGCTGATGATCACCCGTCCGTCGGCGACCATGGATCCCCAGGCCGGCTCGGGGGGAGGCACCCCCAATCCGAGGAAGCTTAAGGATGATTCCATGATAATGACGTTGCCCAACTGCAGGGTGGCCAGGACCACCAAGGTATTGACGATGTTGGGAAAGATATGGACGAACATGATGCGCATTTTACCCGCCCGGGCCACCTGGGCCAGCTTAATGAAATCCGCGGTTTTGATGCGCAAAACTTCCCCCCTGAGGACCCGGGCGTAACCGGCCCAGCCCAGGATGCCCATGATGAGGATGACATTGTTTTTACTCGGCCCCAAAACGGCGGCCAAGGCGATGGCGATGATCAGGTAAGGCATGGAAAGGAAGACGTCGGTGATCCGCATCAGAATGGTATCCACCCAACCCCCCAAATAGGCGGAAAAAAGGGCCACCAGGGCCCCGATACTGCCGGCGAAAACGACGACGGCGAAACCCACCTGGAGGGACACCCCGGCCCCGGCGATGATTCGGCTTAGGATATCCCGACCGATGTTATCCGTCCCCAGGAGGTATCGGGGATCACCGTCCTTCATGAAAAAAGGCGGTTTTTTGATGGCCCTAAGGTCGGTCTTCAAGGGATCATGGGGAGTAAGGAAACTTCCGAAGAGTCCGCAAAATAAAAATAATCCCAGGATGATCACAGGCGTCCAGGGGATGCCTCGGAAGACGCCCTTGAACCGGCCGGGGTTGGGTCGCCCCATTTCTTGGCTTTCGTTTTTTGCCTGTCCTTTCCCGTTCACGCCTTCTTTCCCTTTTACCCTGCGACGGTTAGTGGTATTTGATCCGCGGATCGATGTAAGCGTAAAGGATGTCCACGATCAGGTTGGTGAAGATGAACAAGGCCGAGGCAATGAGAACACAGGTCTGCACCATGGGGTAATCTCTGGAGAAAATGGACTCCACGATCAGGCGCCCGATACCCGGCCAATTGAAAACGGTTTCAGTGATCACCGTGCCGTTCAACAGGGTGACGATATTCAGGGCGGCCAAAGTCAAGATGGGAATCATGGCGTTGCGGAAGGCGTGTTTCAGGATCACCACCCGTTCCGGGAGCCCTTTGATGCGGGCCATCTTGATGTATTCGCTGTCCAGCACATCCAACATGGCCGAACGACTTAATCGGGTAATGGCCGCGGTAAAATACCAGCCCAGGGTGAAGGCGGGCATGATCAGATTCCGCCAGTCGCCTATGCCCGAGGTGGGCAACCAGCGCAAAGTCACGGCGAAGAGGAGCATCAGCATCAGCCCCACCCAAAAAACCGGCATGGACTGCCCGGCCAGGGCGAAGGCCTTGCCGAAGTTGTCGAACCACTTACCCACCTTTACGGCGGAGAGGATTCCGGTGGGGATGCCCACAAGGAGGGTGAAGGCCATGGCCGCCCCGGCCAACACCAGGGTATTGGGAAAACGCATCAGCCAGAGTTCCAAGCAGGGCTTGCCCCAGCGGATGGAGGTCCCGAAATCCCCCTGAACGGCCTTGGAAATAAACAGCCAGAACTGGAGGTACAGGGGTTTATTAAGCCCCAGGGTGACCCGGATGGCCTCGATATCTTCCGGTTTGGCTTCCGGCGGGGCCATGAGCAAGGCCGGGTCTCCGCTCAAATGGCTCAAGAGAAAGACGATGATGCTGATCCCGAAAAGGCATATCCCGGCCTGGATCAATCTTCGAATGATGTATTGGATCATGGATAGGTCCTACATCCGATGTTCCGGGGGATGAGGTTCGGGCCCTTCAGACGACCTCATCGGGAAGCCTCGAACCCATCCCCCGGTCAAAAAAGGATGATCAGTTCCTCAGTTTTAGGTATTCAAAATGGATGGGAAAGATCAAACCGGACACAGGATCGTAGTGTTCCACTCGCTTGTTCACTGCATAAGGCACATGAACGCTCCAAAGGGGAACGCGGAATCCTTTCTTGAGCAATAAATTGTCATATTCTTTGGCCGCTTGGGCGATGGCTTGCAAAGTTGTAGCATTATTGACCTTTTTCCAGGCCTCAATCAAGTCAGGCATGGTCCGGCCCACCGGGGCCCAGCTGCCTACGGTATGGCTCTCCAAGGCCACGGCCGGGTGTACCCGTCCGGCCCACCAAGGCCCCGGCCCATAGCTCAAGCCTCGGAGCTCTCCCAGGGTATGTTTTTTCTGCCAGAGGCCGTGTTCCAGGACGACGAATTCGGCCTTGATCCCCACCTCGTTCAATTGGGCGGTCAAAACGTCATAAGGGATCTTGGTGCCGGAGCCGGTGGTGAAAGTGGTCTTGAAGCCGTTGGGGTAGCCCGCTTCGGCCAACAGTTTTTTGGCCAACTCGGGGTTGTAAGGATCCGGTTTCTTGTTCGGATCGAAGCCCGGATGATAGGGGGCTAAAAAAGAACCCCAAGGTTCGCTTTGGTCATTTAAAACATTTTTGCAAATCCCCACCCGGTCAATGGCCAAGCTGGCCGCCTTGCGAACCTTTTCATTCAGGAAAGGGCTGGGTTCGTTGGGACGGGCCATGTCCTGAAAGACCATGGTGGCCAAGTAGGTATGCTGGCTCCAGATGATGCGAAGGTTGGGGTCTTTGCGGACATCGGGGATGTGCTGGGCGTTCAACATGATCATGTCCGCCTCCCCGGTCTTGAGCATGGCCAGGCGCGTGGCCGGTTCCTCGGCCGTCTTGTAAATCAACTCATCGATGTAGGGGGTCTTCCGATAATGGTTGCGCACGGCCTTGACCCGTACGAATTCGTCGTGCTTGAAGTCTACGATCTGAAAGGGTCCGGCCCCCACCGGTTTGGCGGCAAAACCGGCGTCCCCCACCCGTTCAATGTATTTCTTGGGGACGATCATCAAGTTGTTGTAGAGCCGATCGGGGAAGGCCGGATAAGGGGCCTTGAGATGCACCCGCACCTGATAGTCGTTCAGGATCTCGACCCGGTCAATGTGCCGGCGCAGTTCGGCGCCGAAAACGAAAAGGAGATCCTCCCGCATGGCCCTCTCGATGCTGAATTTGACATCCGCGGCGGTGAAGGGATCGCCGTTATGGAACTTGATCCCTTTTCTGAGCTTGAAATCGTAGTAGGCCCAGTTAGGTCCGATGGTCCAAGATTCGGCCATGGCCGGAAGTTCCCTTCCCCTGGGGTCTTTGGTCACGAGACTGTCGAAGATAAGGGTGTTGATGGTGGTTTGTTCTGCACCGATACCGGTATGGGGATCAATGGCTTTGCGATAGGAAAAGGTGGCGTTGGAGGGGCTGTAAACCAGTTTACCTTTCGGTTCCTGCGCCTGCGCCCGAAGAGGGCCGAACACGCTTCCCAGGGCCAGACAGACGCCGGCAACCGTTGTCGTCCATAGACACCATGGATTTTTCCTGGTCATGGATCGTCTCCTTACGTGAAGGTTCTATGACTTAATCGGAATTACCTTTTCCCCATGATCTCGACTTTTTTTCGAATCCTTCCCCCCTTTCCTTTGCCATCCCCTGCCTTCGGGCCTGGGATGGAGAGTGTACAATTTTGACCCTTATCATATATGATGTATCTTGACAACAATTTTTTCAATTAAAATTACTTAATAATTACAATCTGTTAAATGAATAAGGGACGAATATAGCCCGGGCTTTTATGGAAAATAAGAAAAAAAGAACGAAGGATCCATAAGGATGGGGAGGAAGGTCTCTTGGCGCCTCCTGGAAGGATGGCGGCGGATCGGCGAAAGAAGGGGGGGGGCCGGAGGGCGTCAGCCGAAACGGCCGGTAATGTAATCGTTGGTTCGGTCGTCTTGGGGTTTGGTAAAGATCCGACCGGTGGGACCGAATTCGATCAGTTCTCCTAAGAGCATGAATCCCGTCTCGTCCGAGATCCGGGCGGCCTGCTGCATGTTGTGGGTGACGATGACGATGGTCAATTGTTTCTTCAATTCCAACATCAGGCTCTCAATCTTTTCAGTGGCCAAGGGATCCAGGGCGGAACAGGGTTCGTCCATAAGGATGATCCGGGACTTGAGGGCGACGATGCGGGCGATGCAGATCCGCTGTTGCTGCTCCAGGGTTAGGGTCAAGGCCGAATGATGCAACTTGTCTTTCAAGGTCTCCCAGAGGCCCACGGCCGAAAGGGCTGAACAGGCGATCTCCTCCCGCTTTCGGGGGTCTTGGGGGAGTTCGTTGTGGACCTTGAGACCGAAGAGGATGTTGTCCAGGATGGACAAGGGGAACGGATTGGGACGTTGAAAGACCATGCCCACCTCCCGACGCAAGCGGGTCAGGTCTGTCTTAGGGGCGTAGATATCTTGATCGCCGATCCGAACCTCCCCTTCGATGCGGACGCCGGCGATAAGGTCGTTCATCCGGTTGAGACAGCGCAACAAGGTGGACTTGCCGCAGCCCGAGGGCCCGATCAAGGCGGTGATGGTCGTTTCCTTAAAGGAAGCGGTAACCTCTTTCAAGGCCTGGAAGGGACCGTAATACAAATTCAGGTTTTTGATGGTGATGGCCGACATGTCCCTTTTCCGCGATCAACCGAACCGGCCGGAGACGTAGTCCTCGGTCCTCTTGTCTTCCGGACTGGTAAAGAGTTTTTCCGGCGGTCCGCATTCGACCAAATCGCCCATAAGGAAAAAGGCCGCTTGGTCCGAGATGCGGGCGATCTGTTTGGTGTTGTTGCTGACCAGGATGATGGTGTGGTTCTGTTTCAAGCTGCGCAAGGCCTCTTCGATCTTGGCCGTGGAGATGGGATCCAGGCCCGAGGTCGGCTCATCCAGGAGAATGACCTCGGACTGCATGGCCAAGGTTCGGGCGATGCACAGCCGTTGTTGCTGCCCTCCCGAGAGCTTCAAGGCCGATTCAAAAAGTCGATCCTTGACCTCGTCCCAGAGGATGGCCGCCCGCAGGCTCTGTTCCACCCGTTCGTCCAGGAGGCGGCGGTCCTTGATCCCATGCATCTTCGGGCCGAAGGTCAAATTCTCGTAAATAGACCGCGGCAAGGGAATGGGTTTGGCGAAGACCATGCCTACGCGGGCCCGGAGACGGTTGACATCGTAATGGGGTTCCAGGATGTCCTCCCCGTCCAACAAGACCTTGCCCCGGATCAGGATATTGGGGATCAGGTCGGAAAGTCGGTTCAAGACCCGAAGCAATGTGCTTTTCCCGCTGTTGGACGGGCCCATGATCCCGGTGATTTGATTCCGGGGGATGTTCAAAGTGATGGACTGGAGACTGGATTCCTTCCCGTATAGAACGGTCAAGTCCCGGATCTGGATCTTATAAGTATCTGGATCGATCATGGCGGATGTTCCGATCCGTCCTTCCACGGCCTTAAGAGTATCTTTTCATGAAGTAGCGCATCAGCAGATAGGCGGTGATATTGATCAGCAAGATGGAGAGGATTAAGATAGCCGCCGTTCCGTAAGCCTTGGACATGGAAATCCCTTCTCGGGCCAGAATATAAAAATGGACGGCCATGGTCCGGCCCGATTCGAAAACCGAACTCGGAAAGCGCAGGGAGGAACCGGCGGTAAAGATGACCACTGCCGTCTCCTCGATGCAGCGGGCCACACTCAAGACCACCCCGGTGACCACTCCCGGCAGGGCGCTGGGCAGGACCACCCGGGTGATGGTTCGCCACTTTCCTACTCCCAGGGAAAAACTGACCTCTCGAAATTCGTAGGGAACGGCCTTGAAAGACTCTTCCGAAGTCCGGATGATGGTGGGCAAAAGCATGATGGACATGGTCATCCCGCCGGAAAGGAGACTCCAACCCCACCCGAAGGACATGACGAACAGGGCGAACCCGAAAAGCCCCAAAATAATGGACGGTATGCCGGCCAGACATTCGACGCCGAAGCGGATGATCCGGGTGGTCTTCCCTTCCCGGGTGTATTCCGTCAAATAAATGGCCGCCCCGATCCCTAAGGGGATGGCGAACAGCAAAGCCACGGCGATCAGATAAAGGGTGCTGACGATGGTGGAAAGGATGCCGCCGCCGCGTCCCATATCGACGGGGTTGGTGGACAGAAACTCCCAGGACAGTTGAGGAAGTCCGTTGAACAAAATGAAGAATATGATGAAGAAGAGGATGGCGATGGTCAGGCTGGTCAGGGTCCACAGTTGGACCTGGACCACATTTTGCCACACGGTGGGATTCAGCCGCTTCATTTTTTCCGCATCAAGGCGTTGGCCAGGACATTCAGGGCCATAATGAAGATGAACAGGACGATACCGGTGGCAAAGAGGGCTGTGCGGTGATCTCCGGCGGAATAACCCATTTCCAAAGCGATATTGCTGGTCAGGGTTCGAACCGGATTTAAAGGGGATACCGGTATTTTCAGGGCATTGCCGGCCACCATAATTACGGCCATGGTCTCCCCGATGGCCCGGGCCATGCCCAAAATGACCGCGGTCACCACTCCCGATCTGGCCGCCGGCAGGATGACCAAACGCACCGCCTGCCAATGCGTCGCCCCCATGGCCAAGGCCCCTTCTTTATAGAGCAAAGGGACGGCCTGAATGGCGTCTATGGAAATGCTGGTGATGGTGGGCAGGATCATGATAGCCAAAATGATAGATGCCGCCAGCAACGAAAGTCCGGGTCCGCCCAGATAGTCCCTGATCAAGGGCACCAAAAGGAGCACCCCTAAAAAGCCGTAGACCACCGAGGGGATTCCGGCCAAAAGTTCTATGGTGGGTTTCAGAATCATCATCAGGCGGGAAGGGGCGAATTCGGCCAGGGTGACGGCGCAGGCCAAAGATAAGGGGATTCCCAGGAGCATGGCTCCAATGGTGACGGCCAAAGAGGAGATGATCATGGATAGGATCCCGAAATGTCCTTTGGTCGGGGCCCACTTGGCGGTGAAAAGAAAATTTTTCAATCCTACTTTCAATATGATGGGCAAACCCTCTTTGAAAATATACAGGGTGATCAAAAAAAGGAGCCCGATGGCCGAAAAGGCCAAAAGGAGGAGGATCTTTTCGATGATTTTCTCTTTCATCTTATCGAACCCCCACCAGTCCTTCCTTTTCTAATATTTCCTGTCCTTCTTTGGCCAAGACGAAATCAATGAACTTCCTCGTTTGGGGGTTTACGGTTCGGCGGGTGACGAATAAAAAGGGCCGGGTCAATCGATAAATCCTGTTTTTGATGGTCCCAAGCGACGGAGAGACGCCGTCAATGGCCAGGGCCTTGACTTGATGATTGACCACCCCGTAGGAAATGTAGCCGATGGCCTGAGGATTGTGGGCGATGATCTCCCTCACCGATCCGTTGGAGTCCTCCACCAAGGCCTCATCGGAGATTTCCGTCTTTTTCATGACCAGGTGTTCAAAGGCGTCCCGGGTCCCTGACCCTTCTTCCCGGGTCACGAAATAGATCCGTCGTTCCCCCCCTCCCACTTGAGCCCAAGAGCGGATCTTTCCGGAAAAAATGTCCCGGATTTGCTCCAGAGAAAGGTTACTTATCGGGTTGCTCGGATGGACGATAACGGCGATTCCGTCCCAGGCAATGACGATTTTTTTCAGATCTTCTTCTTCCGGATGGAGGTCTCTGGAGGAGGTTCCAATATCGGCGGCTCCCTCCCGGCAGGCCTTGATCCCGGCCGTGGAACCTCCCCCTTGGACATTGATGGTGATCTGGGCATTGAATTCCATATAAATTTCAGCCAACTTTTCGGCAAAGGGTTGAACCGAAGTGGATCCGGCGATGGTAAGGGATTGGTGTCTGGCGGAGGTCTTTTTTTGGCAACCCAGGCCCGTTAACAATATATAGATCAACAGAAACGCCCACCCCGCCCTGACCCACACGGCCCTTTTCCCGCTTTTAGATAAGTCCATACGACTCCGGCCAGGTCTTGCAGAACTGGCGCGCCCGGCCCGACTCGAACGGGCGACCTGCGGATTCGAAGTCCGACGCTCTATCCTACTGAGCTACGGGCGCGCTTCGACACCATACTAAAAATTCTCTCCGAATTCAAGTAATTCGCGGCCCTGGTTTTTATTTGGAAATATCAGTTTTTTTAATCGGTTATTCTTATTGAAAAAAAGGCGACCTTGTGTTATGAAAAAAAAGATTTTATTCCCTGGAGGGATTTCGGGATGTTCGTTCTGGGAAATTTCATCATCGCCCTGGCCAAAATTTTGGATATTCTGCTGACTCTTTATACCTGGATCATCATCGCCCAAGCCGTCATCTCCTGGGTCCGTCCCGATCCTTACAATCCCATCGTCCGCTTCCTTTACGCCGTTACCGAACCGGTCTTAAGGCCCCTTAGGCGCCGGCTCCCTTTAAACTGGGGAGGGTTCGATTTCTCTCCTCTATTGATTATTTTGCTCATCATCTTTTTGCAAGAGTTTCTGATCAAGTCCTTACTCCAGTGGGGATATCGCCTGTGACCTCCAAGGCGAATAAAGGTAAAACCCTCCTGCCCTCCCAGCCATACAGCCCATTCCTTCACGCCGCCCCGGAGGGAATCATCATCCGAATCCGCGTCCAACCCGGTGCAAAAAAGACCGCTTGGGCCGGCTTCACTCCCGATGCCATTAAGGTTTCGGTCCAAGCCCCGCCGGTGGAAGGTGCGGCCAACCGCGGCCTGATCGAATTCCTGGCGGATCAGTTTCGGCTGAAAAAATCTGAGGTGATCCTGTTAAAAGGTGAGCATTCCCGCTCCAAGGCCATCCTTCTCAAAGGGTTGGAACCGGGGCGGTGCTTGGCCCTTATTCGAGACCTGGATCAAAATCGGGGTATATAGAGGAGGGGTAATATTCTTCCGTACCTTCCAGATCAAACCACTGTCGTTTGGCTACGGCGCAACGAATACTTTGGGCGCAATAGCGTAAACAGATAATGTCGGATCGATTGAAATGGCTGAAACAGTCAAAGCGACCTTGGAGTTGTTTGGCGGTAAACGTCGTAAACGATCTTTTCATAAGATACACATCCTCCTTAATCAACCTGCGCTGATACGGGTGCCGAAGAAAGGGACATAGGGGATTTCCTGGGTAATAACGAGGGCTTAAAACGCAGGCCGCAAAGGAATTAAAGGTTGATAGAAATATAATAACCCAGGGGTCCTAAGATGTCCAGTTAAAATTGGCTTGGACCCCAAATTTGGCTAACTATTTTATTTTACTAAACTTTCTATCAGGTGGGATACCCTTCGGCTTTGGAAGGCTCTTTATTCTCTCTTTCCCCGTAAAAGACCCAGGTCTCAACTTATGAATTGAAAACGATTTTTCTTAAAAAGAAAGGCGCTTACGACCGAACCTAATAACCTGGGCGGGCTCTCATTGTAGCCCTCTGAAGTCCCCAAAGAGGAGATAGACGCGGGCGAAAACCTTCCTCAAAGAAAGGGCGGCCTTGATATGTTTTTCGGCTTCCAAAAAGGACCCGACGATGATACAGACCTTATAAGCATTATATTTTTTCATTTTCCCCTTTCTCCTTGCCTTGCTTTTCCTTTGGAAGACTGGATGACCGTTTCAGTAACCTCCTTTTTGTAAAAAAACAATTCCGTCGATCCTTTTCGGAAATGTTTTTTTATAGCCGACCTCAAACGTTTAGAGGCCGGGTCGGGAATAATCCGGCCCTACCCGACCCATTTCCAGATCAAACTTAAATTCCTCCCAATATCCCTGCCAGATTCGGGACAAGGCCTCCTCCAAGACCTCTTCGCCGCCTTCGGGTCTCTTTTCTTGACGGGAGAAAGCCGTTCGGGTAAAGGTCTCTTGGAAATGCCCGAGAAATGCGGAAGGATCGGATAGGAGGTGTTGGTATTCCTTGTAAAACCTCACTTTTTCTGTCCTGGTCAGCTTGCGGAAGGATCCTTTCCCTTCCATGGCCTTTCGGGTCCAGAAGGTGAAAAGTAAACGACCGCACTCCGTTTCCGAGTCTCGGAGCAACGATTCGGACAAGGGCGCTTCTTCGCTCAGGACCGCAAAAAGACGGTCCACGGCCTCCAAATAGGAAAGTTTTTTTTCACTTTCTTTAAGTTCGACGGTGCTTTGAAAATCCCTGAACGGTTCTTCCAGGTTTCGGGTGTCGTAGTATTTCGGACGCCGGAAGTGAAGACCTTTTAATAGGTTGCCCCATTCATCGCCCCAGAATTCCATAGGAAGGCCCAGGCGCTTGAACCAACTGCCCTTGGTCCAAGTCACGGCCCGGGTCTTGAGTTTTAAGACCAAGCCGTATCCTACCCTGAAAAAGGCGGATAAGGGACGATGGCGCATAAGCCGTTCGGCGTCCCCTTTATGGGGACCAAGGGTATAATCCAGGGCCAGGGCGATCAATCGGGCCGCTTCCCGGCAGACCCGGACCATTTGTTCGGGATCAAAACGGGTGGACGGCTGGGCGCAGTAGAGCTGATTGGCCAAACCGCCGAATTCCAGATGCCATCGCTCAATGAGGACGGGATCGGTCGTTCCCTTAACCGTGGCCAAAAAAAGGTTTTCCATTTCCAGATGGGCCAGAGGGAAATGGGAAATCCATTCCCAGTCCACCTCTTCGTCAAACGACGACGGCGCAAGATCGGCCTCCTCGTTTCCGGTCAGGACGGAAGGTTCCAAGGGGGAATAGATTTCCAGGGCCTCATCAAAGGGGAAAAAGCCGAAGGCGGCCAGGCGGGAATTTCTCAGGCGATAAAGGGTCTCCTCCTGTTCCGCCGGAAGCATCACCGCCGTCTCCGAGAGCAAACCGCGATAGGCGGCGAAATCCTCCGCAGCCAAACCCATAAGGATCTCCCTAACGACCTGCGGGTCCTGTCCCTCCTTCACTCGAAAAAAAAGGGCCCCGTCAATGGTAAAAAAATCTTCGGGGAGTTCGGAGACCTCTCCTTCATTCCCCACATAGCGGATATCCAAAATCTTTGAAAAATAATAAACGGCCAAGTCGGCCCCTTCCGACAAAAGCCAGCGCGCCAGTTTGGCCCCGTCGGCCCGGTGCATCAGCTTGAACCAACGACCGATGCGGAACAGGTCCAAACGGTCCCGTTCCCACCCTTCCAAGTCCAAGAGGTGTTCCCATTGTTCCGGGGTCCCCGCTTCTAAAAGCATCAAGGCCTCTTCCGGATCGACGGCGCGCAGGAGATAAAAATAATCAGGGGCGGAAAGGCTGCGCACCGCCTGGCCCAGGTCTCCGGAGGCCATGATCTCCTCGAATCGTTTCCTCAGGTAGTTTTCGGGGACGGCGGGGAAAAATGACGACCCCGTCCCTGGTTCCTCTCTCCGTTCCATGGAATTATCCTGCGGTAGTGGAGAATAACCCGGTTTTAGGGCCCTGTTCGGGCCCATTTCCCCCCATCATTTTCAACAACCCCGATGTTCTTCCAGCCAGTCCAACATTTCCGAGATACGGGCCGTGGCCAGGGCGATGGTCTTGTCCGCTCCCCCGTAATAGATCTTCACTTCATCCCCTTCGGCCACCCAGCCGCAAGGGAAGACCACCTTGTCCACATCGCCGAAAAGCTCGTAAGGTTCCTCCGGAGCGAAGACCCATTCATCGGATCGAGCCAGGAGGCAGGTGGGATCTTCCCGGTCCAAAAGGGCCAATCCCAGGCGATACAGACAGCCGCCGGCCGTCATCCGGACCCCGTGATAAAGGATAAGCCAGCCCTTATCGGTCAACAGCGGCGGCGGGGAAAGCCCGATCTTGTTGGCGTCCCACCACCCCCCTTGCCGGGCATGAATGAGGATCTGGTGGTCCCCCCAGTGTTTAAGATCCGGGCTGAAAGAAATCCAGATATGGGCCCCCATGGCGCTGAAGGCCGGCACAGGACGATGCAACATGGCCCACCGTCCCCGAAAACGGACAGGGAAAAGGGCGGCGTCCTTGTCTTCCGGCGGCATGACCACCCCTTTCCGGTCGAAGCGTTTGAAGTCTTCGGTGGTGGCCAAGGAGACCAAAGGGCCACCCCGGGAATAGGCCGTATAGACCACGGCGTAAAGGCCCATGTCTTCCATGAAGGTCACCCGGGGATCTTCTATTCCCCAAAGTTCTTCGGGAAACTCTTCCGGACAAGGAACAAGGGTCGGTTCCGGATCAATACGCCAGTCGCCGACGCCGTCTCGACTGCGGGCAGCGGTCAAATGGGAAATGCCTCGTCGGTCTTCGACGCGCATCAACAAAAGGATGTCTTCGCCGAAGCGGGTGGCGCCGGCATTGAAGACCGAATTGGCCTGATAAGGGAGATCCTGTTTACGGATGATGGGATTGTTCGGGTGACGGGTAATCAGTTCCTTGACCTGTTTTTCTTTCAAAGAGATACCTCCTCACCGGTTATTTCGTCTTTGCAGTCGAAAGCCGTCTCTAAGGATCGTTGCTTGCTTCGAAGCTGAAAGGGCATCATCCCGTCTGGGCCAGGACGGCGGTATCAAAATTTCCTTTCGTTTCCGCAGCAATCTGGATGCTTCGGAACCGATTGGATTTAAGGATGGAAAGGAAACAGACCAAGGTGGATTCCGCACCCTGGTTTCTGTTGGGACCGTCCGCGGAAAGACCGTCGCAGCATCCACCGGTCTTATGATCGTAGAGGGGGATATGGAGGTCGTTCCGTCCCCAAAACCATTCCAGGCATCGTTGGGCCTGATGGATCCACTGGGGATCGCCGGTGACCAAAAAGGCCTCGTAACAGGCGTCCATCATGGATTGGGCCTCGATAGGTTGCTGGTCGAAGCGGGCCCTTTCTTTTCCCTTGAGATACCACCCGTTGTTTCCGATTGGCACAAAATGCCCGGCCCCGTCGGTCTGGATCTTCATCAACCAATCCAAACAGGTCAGTCCGGCCTGAAGCATCTCCTCCCGAAAAAGCCAGCGACCGGAAAGGATCAAGGCCTGGGGGATGACCCCGTTGGCGTAGGTCACTATGTCCTCGATCCAGGGCCAGTCCGGTTGGGCGTTTTTCCGATAAAGGGTGAATAGTTTTTCGGCCAGTTCTTCCCGGATCCGTCTGACCTTACTGTCTCCTCCGAACCGCCGGAGATAGGCATGGATCCCGATCAGGGCATAGGCCCAGGCCCGGGGTGAAGTGAAATCGGCCAAGGCCGGCAAGGCCTTCTCAAACATCATCTGGGCCGCAGCCCGGATATCCTCCGAACCGGCCAAGGCCACTGCTTCCCCCAAACCCCAGAGGGCCCGACCATGGCTGTCTTCCGAACCCATCTCCTCCAACCAGCGTCGGTCGTAGCCCATGAGGTTGCGGAATCGGCCGTTTTTTTCGTTGAAAGCATAGTGGAGAAAGCTGAGATAACGACAAGCCAAATCATGGAGCATGGCCCCGTCGGCGATCATTTCTCCGGCCTCAAGGACGGCGATGAGGGCCCGGGCATTGTCGTCCGTACAATAGCCGTGAAAACGGTCGGGGATGATGAACTTGGCATGTTGGAGGATGCCCGTTTCATCGGTCAAGCGGAGGATATGATCCAGTTTGGGTTGAGGGGTTTCCCGGGGGACCGCCTCCAGCGTCTTGGCCCGAAACACCGGTCGGGGGACGCATTCCCGTTCTTTTTTGACCTCGCGAAAGACCTCGAGGTATTTCCGGGCCACCTCTTTCCAGACCATTTCCCGGCAGAAAGTATAGGCCCTTTTACGCATGGCATGGCGTTCCACCTCCCGACGCAAGAGGTCGTTGACCTCCGCGGCCAATGCCCGGGGGTCCTGGAAAGGGACGATCCTTCCCCGATCATCGGCCAGCATTTCCTCGGCATACCAATATGGAGTGGAGACCACCGCCTTTCCGCACCCCAGGGCGTAGGCCAGGGTCCCGGAAACGATCTGTTCCCGGTTGAGATAGGGGGTGACATAAATATCCGCCGCCCCCAGAAATTCGCAGAGTTCAGTCAACTCCACAAACCGATTGTGAAACAGGATATGTTCTTCCACCTTGAGTTCACGGGCCCTCCTTTGGAGGCCTAAACGATAGGCCTCGCCTTGTTCTTTTTTGACATGGGGATGGGTGGCCCCCAAAATGATATAGACTACTTCGGGATGTTCTTTGGCGATGAGGGGTAAGGCCTCGATCATGGTCTCGATCCCTTTCCCCGGTGAAATCAAGCCGAAGGTCAAGATGACCTTGCGTCCTTCCACGCCGTATTGATCCTTATAAAAATTGGGATCCACAAAAGGGACATCCGGGATGCCGTGAGGGATCAAAGTAATTTTAGATGAGGGGATGTCGTAGACCTCCTTAAGGATCTCTACGGCCTTGCGACACATGACGACGAGGCGATCGGAAAGTTGGGCGATCCTTTTCAGGATGTTTAATTGGCCCGGGGTAGGAGATTGAATGACGGTATGGCAGGTCGTCACCAAAGGCATACGCAGATGGGATAAAAGATCCAGGATATACGCCCCGTTTTCCCCGCCGAAGATACCGTATTCGTGTTGCAGACAAACCACATCCACCCGGTTGGTATTGAGAAAATCCGCGGCCAGACGGTATTCGGCCAGGACCTTTTGGCTGATTTCGAAGCGGACCGGAGACGGATAGCGGTATCCTTCAGGGACGTCGTTGATGACCACGGCCGAATACTCGCCTCCAGGGTCTTCCTGGGCCAGGGCGTTCAACAAGTCGGTGGTGAAGGTGGCGATCCCGCATTGGCGGGGCACAAAATTCCCGATCAGGGCGATTTTTTGAGGAGTATAAGTATATAACAGCGGCTGCATCTTACCCTCCTTTCCTGGTTCGATCTTTTCCTCGACCCCATGGGCAAGCTTCTTATGCCGAGGCGAAAGAAGGATTTACGGAATTTGCCTTAAGAAGGTAAGGCAGGATATGGGGAGCCCCAATAGGGTTGGTCCCGGAAAGGGGTTGTCGGGGCAAGGCCGGGATGATATTCCGCCCTTATTTTTATAGCGGATTAAAGGGCTTAAAAGGTTGGACCGTGCCGGATCCCGAGTTTTCCAAAACCCATCGGCCGGACACCCTAAACCCGCAGGCAACACAACCCTTTGTTTTGTTAACTAATAAAATATAATACAAAAAAATCCGGTTACAAGAGGATAAAGGAAAAATTTAAAAAAGGTGGAATCGGCCGAACCCCCCAAAAAGTTGATTTTTCATTTTCCAAAATTTTTAGAATTTATTTAAATATCAAATTGTTATATTGCATTAGGCCGAAAAGACGAAACCCTCGGAAGGCAACAAGACCGCGGTTCAGATGCAACCTTGCCCCTTGCATCCATGATTCCTTGGGAAAAACGAATGGGGAGAAGGACATTACTCCCGGGCGAAGATAGGTCCGGCTGCACTTCCCCCAAATGTGCCTTCATCGGTTGCTCAGGATATGGACCATTTCTTCATGGATTCGGCCGTTACTGGCCAGAATCTGACGGTCGTAAATAGAGACGCCCTTCCCGGTGAAGTCGGACACCTGCCCTCCCGCCTCCTCGACCATCAGTTTGCCGGCGGCCACATCCCAGGGGTAAAGCTTCAATTCCCAGAAACCGTCGAAACGGCCTGCAGCGACATAGCAAAGATTCAGGGCGGCCGAACCGTCCCGGCGCACGGCCTGGGCGGCGAAGATGAAGCGGTTGAAGTGAGCCACGTTGTTTTCCCGGCTTTCCCTGAGGTCGTACGGGAAGCCGGTGGCCAATAAGGCCCGGTTCAGGGAAGCGGTGGAAGAGACGGACAGCTTCCGGCCGTTCAAATAGGCCCCCTCCCCTTTTTGGACGGTGAAGAGTTCATCCCGCGTAGGATCCAGGACTACGCCCAGCAGGACTTCACCCTTCACCTCCAAGGCGATGGAGACAGCAAAGACCGGGTAGCCATGGGCATAGTTGGTCGTCCCGTCCAGGGGATCAATGATCCATTTGTACGGAGACGCCGTTTCTGGGATCAAGGTCTCTTCGGTGAGGAGGTTGTGATCCGGGAATTCCCGGCGGATGATCTCGACGATACGGGCTTCACATCCCTTATCCACCTCGGTGACCAGGTTGATTTCCCCTTTAAAGGCCACCTCCTTTTTCTTGTCCAGCATCTCTTTTTGAATCGCCCCCGCCTCCCGTGCCGCCAGGAGGGCGATTTCCATATACTTGGTCAAAGATAAGGGCATAACGTTATTTCCTGCGCGGATGGCTTGTCTTTTGGATTTTTCCCGAGGGCCTCTTTCCCCATCCTTTAATGATGATCCAAAAAACAAAAGCGGACAAGATAAAATCTCATCCGCTTTATAAGCATTGGTGCCGAAGGCGGGACTCGAACCCGCACGGAGTTACCCGCCACCCCCTCAAGATGGTGTGTCTACCAGGTTCCACCACTTCGGCACAGGGTTTACCCTATTTGGCGGCCGGATTGGCCGGGGACGCCGGTACCTTGGGCGCCGGTGCCGCTGGGGTTCCGGCCGGGACCTGTGGCGCAGGCCTTTGTTGCGCTGCGGCGGCCGGAGAGGTGGGGACCACCGAACGGCTGCGGGGGATCGAGCTGTAATAGAAGGCCAGAAGTAACGAGGTCAACATGAATACGGCTGCCGCCACTGTAGTGATCTTGGTTAAAAAGGTGGTCGCCCCGCTGCTGCCGAAAATGGTCTGGCTTGAACCCCCGAAGGCCGCCCCCATGCTCGCCCCTTTACCGGTCTGTAAAAGAACGATCAGGATCAAGGCAAAACAAACAATTATATGAAGAATTACGATTACGGTCGTCATGGATCCTCTATTATCTATTTATTGACCTCCCGGATCAAAGGAAGGAATTTTTCCGTTTGTAAACTGGCCCCCCCGATCAGACCGCCGTCTATGTCTTCTTGGGCGTAAAGGTCGGCGATATTCTCGGAGGTAACACTTCCACCATACACGATCCTGACTTCGTTGGCAAGGGTTTTGTTGAACTTCTCCTTGAGCAATACACGAATAAAAGCATGGACTTCCTGGGCCGCCGCCGGGGTGGCCGATCGTCCGGTGCCGATGGCCCAAACCGGTTCATAGGCGACGACCAATCGAAGCATTTCCTCGTCGGAAAGAGCGTCTACGGCGCTATGGAGCTGGCGTCGGACGACCTCTTCCACCCGGCCGGCGTCCCTTTCTGCAAGGGTCTCTCCTAAACAGAGGACCGGCCTAAGTCCGGCGGCCAAGGCGGCCTTTACCTTACGGGCCACCTGTTCCTCGGTCTCGCCGAAGAGGTGCCTTCGTTCCGAATGGCCGATCAGACAATAGGAACAGCCGGCGTCTTTGAGCATCTTGCCTGAGATCTCGCCGGTAAAGGCCCCTTCCACTTCCCAATGCATATCTTGACCGGCCAGCCCGACGAGGCCTCCTTTGAGTATCTGGGCCAAAGGATACAGGGCGGTAAAAGGGGCGGCAATGACTACTTCCGCCCGCAGGGGCGTCGGCAAGGCCGTCAACAGGCCCTGGGCGAAGGCCAAGGCCTCAGGGACGGTCTTGTGCATCTTCCAGTTGCCGCCGATCCAAGGGCGGCGGTCGCCTTTCATGGGTTGACCTCTTCCAAGACCTGGATGCCAGGGAGTTTTTTCCCTTCCAACAGCTCCAAAAAGGCGCCGCCTCCGGTGGAGATATAGGATATTTCCGAAGACTCTCCGGCTTTGTGGACGGCCACATCCGTATCCCCGCCCCCGACGATGGTCAGGGCCGTCGAACCGGCCACGGTTTTGACCATCTGCATGGTCCCTTTGGAAAAAGGTTCCATCTCGAAGGCCCCCATGGGCCCGTTCCAGATGATCGTCTTGGCGTTTTCCAGGGCCTCGGCAAAAAGGAGCGAGGTGGCCGGACCGATGTCCAGGATCATCCAATCAGGCGGCACTTCCTGGACCGTGGTGGTCAGAATATCGGCTTGGGGTTCAAAAGCGTTGGCGGCTACGCAATCCACGGGCAGATACAACTTCACCCCCAGCTCCCGGGCCTTTTTCAAGAGCTCCCCGGCCTTTTCCAAGAGGTCCGGTTCCATCAGGGATCGGCCGATTTCGAAACCCTGATATTTCAAGAAGGTGTTGGCCATGGCCCCGCCGATGATCATCTTGTCCACATTTTTCAACAGATTGTCCAAGGCCCCTAATTTACTGCTCACCTTGGCCCCGCCGATGACCGCCGCCAAAGGACGGGCCGGGTTTTCCATGGCCTGTTTAAAAAATCTCAGTTCATCCTTCATTAAAAAACCGGCTGCCGCCGTTTTGGCTTGACGGGCCACGGCCTCCACCGAGGCATGGGCCCGGTGGGAGACGGCGAAGGCGTCGTTGATGTAAATATCACATAATTCGGCCAAGGCCTTCCCGAATTCAGGATCGTTCTTTTCTTCGCCGGGGTGGAAACGGAGGTTTTCCAGGAGGAGGACCTCACCGGGCTTGAGGGCTTCGGCCAATTTTTTGACCTCCGGACCGAGGCAGTCCGGGGCCATGAGGACTTCTTTTTGCAACAAGCGGCTCAAGCGCCTGGCTACGGGCGCCAGACTCAGTTCCGGAATCACCTTGCCCTTGGGCCGGCCCAGATGGGAACAAAGAATCACCGCGGCGCCTTGATCCAGGGCGTAATTGATGGTCGGCAAGACCCCACGGATGCGGGTATCGTCGGTGATGTTCTGATTGTTGTCCAAGGGGACATTGAAATCCACCCGAATCAGGAGCTTTTTATCTTTGATGTCCAACTCGTTGATGTAGCGCATGGCCCCTCCTCGAGAAAGAAGGTTGACGGCAGGGAACTTAAGGCTTTCCTATAACAAAGGCAACAGAATAAATCAAGTTTTTTTGAAGGCTTAAATTGAAAAAGCAGAGGCTGTCGGCAAAGGCGGGGAAAAAACAAGGGGAACGGATCCAAAGACCCGTTCCCCTGATTTGTTTCCGACTTACATTACAACAAGGGGACGATGAGCAAGGCCACGATGTTGATGACCTTGATCATGGGGTTGATGGCCGGACCGGCGGTGTCTTTATAAGGATCGCCTACGGTGTCGCCGGTGACGGCGGCCTTGTGGGCATCGGAACCTTTTCCGCCGTAGAGGCCGTCTTCAATGGCCTTCTTGGCGTTGTCCCAGGCACCGCCGCCGGAGGTCATGGAAATGGCCAAAAAGAGACCGGTGATGATCGAGCCGATCAGCACCCCGCCCAAGGCCACGGGCCCCAGGATCAACCCCACCAGAACGGGGGTGACCACGGGAATCAGGGAGGGGACCATCATCTGGCGGATGGCGCCCTTGGTGACGATGTCCACACATTTGCCGTATTCCGGTTTGGCCTTGCCTTCCATGATCCCTTTGATCTCCCGGAACTGGCGCCGCACTTCTTCCACGACGCCGCCGGCGGCGAATCCCACGGCCTCCATCAAGAGGGAGCCGAAATAATAGGGAAGCAGACCGCCGATGAAAAGCCCGACGATCACATAAGGATCGGAGAGGAGAAAGGTGATCTTCATGGTTTCCGGGAAGGCCCGGGAATATTCGGCGAAGAGGACCAGGGCGGCCAACCCGGCCGAACCGATGGCGTATCCCTTGGTCACGGCCTTGGTGGTGTTGCCCACGGCGTCCAGGGGATCGGTGATGTTCCGAATCTTTTCGTCCAGCTCAGCCATTTCGGCGATGCCCCCGGCGTTATCCGTGATGGGCCCGTAGGAGTCGATGGCCACCACGATGCCGGTCATGGAAAGCATGGACACGGCGGCCAAGGCTATTCCGAACAACCCGCTTCCGGGATTGTTGAACCCGTCCCCCAGGGCGAAGGAGGCCAAAATGGCGGCGCAGATGACCAACACCGGCCAACCCGTGGACTTCATGGACACGGCCAAGCCGGCGATGATGTTCGTGGCATGACCGGTCTGGGAGGCGGCGGCGATGTGTTTCACCGGTTTGAAAGATTTAGAGGTGAAATATTCGGTGATGACCACCAATAAACCCGTAACCAACAGCCCGATGATGGCGGTCAAAAAGACATTCATGGGGCTGAACTGGCTGGCCGTTTCCGGGTGACGGGCGGCGAACTGATCCGCTCCGAAATAGAAGACGATGGCCGCCAGGATACCGGATACGGCCAATCCCTTGTACAGGGCGCCCATGATGTACTGGCTCTTACCCAAGCGGACGAAAAAGGTCCCGATAATGGAAGCCAGGATGGAGATGCCCCCGATCAACAGGGGGAATTTGATCCAGGGGGTGGCTTCGCCGAAGACCGTCTTGGCCAAGAGCATGGCCGCCACCAGGGTCACCGTGTAGGTCTCGTAGAGGTCGGCGGCCATACCGGCGCAGTCCCCCACATTATCGCCCACATTGTCGGCGATGACGGCCGGGTTACGGGGATCGTCTTCCGGGATGCCGGCTTCCACCTTCCCCACCAGGTCGGCCCCCACATCGGCGGCCTTGGTGTAAATACCGCCGGCGATTCGGGCGAAAACACTCATCAGGGAACAACCGAAGCCCAAGCCGACCAGGGCATGGGTTTCTTGGGTTATGGCGTAAAAAATAGTGATGCCCAACAGACCGAGGCCGACGACCATGATACCGGTCACCGAACCGCCCCTAAAGGCCACGCCCAGGGCCTTGTTCAATCCGCCGTGTGCGGCTTGGGCCGTACGCACATTGGCCCGCACCGTGACCATCATGCCGATGTATCCGGCCAAGGCCGAACCGACGGTCCCGATGAGGAAGCCGATGGCCGCCGTCCAACCCAAGGCGGGGATTAACCCGATGATCAAGAAGAGGATGACGGCCACAATGGCCACGGTTTTGTATTCCCGGTTAAGGAAGGCCTTGGCCCCTTCCTGGACGGCGGCGGAGATTTCCTGCATCTTCGCCGTTCCTGCGTCCTGCTTCAGGATCCAAAGGGCCGTAATAATGGCGTAGAGGACCCCGATGGCGCCGCAGATGATCGCAAAGGTGATAATATTCATAAATCTTCTCTCCTCCTTTTAAGATTTAAAAATGGGTCGTTCGAATGGGTTTCGAACACCTTCGCCTCACTTCCGCTTCTGACTCCCCTTATGCCTGTCGATTCGCTCTTTATCCCACCTCCTTTGACCACTCCTGAAACTAACCTGCTTTAAATTAAAGATTTTACTTGTGAATTTTATAACAGAGTCCACCAGCTTCTATCATACCCCCCAACGGATGTCAAGAATTTTTCCGGAAATTTTTGTTTCTTACGGGGGGTTTTCGCCTTTTTGCTTGACAGAAAGGGAGCCTTGGCCATAAGAGAAGAAGCAGGAACGGCTCCTTAGGGACAAAATCCGGGAAGGAGGGATAGGCGACCGATGGCGGATGAGGAGACGGTGGAAAAGGTCGAGGGGGAAGTGGGGCGCATGCAGATCAACCCTACCGAATACATCCTTTTTTCCTTGAAGGAATACAAGGGGAGACATTATATCGATATCCGGAAGTACGTGGTCTCCGACAGTTTCACCGGTTTCACCAAACAAGGGGTGCGTTTTTCCTCCGAGCAATTCGACCGGTTTGAAGCCTTGGTGGGAATGCTCAAGGAGGCTCTGGCCCATATCTCGTAGTATCCGGAACCATAACCAGGGGAGGAGGATTATGTATTGGAACAAAGCCTTTGAGACCATGGATGTGGAACAATTGCGTGCCTTTCAATTGGACCGGCTCCGCCGCACCGTAGAATGGGTCTATGAACGGGTGCCGTTTTATAAAAACAAATTGGACGACCTGGGCATCCACCCCAACGACATCAAGGACCTGACCGACTTGGCCAAGCTCCCCTTCACCGTGAAAAACGACCTTAGGGACAACTACCCCTTCGGGCTCTGCGCCGTGCCTATGGCCGAGGTGGTCCGCATCCACGCCTCCTCCGGGACCACGGGCAAACCCATCACCGGTCCCTATACCGCCGATGACCTGGAACAATGGGCCGAATGCATGGCCCGCAATCTCTATGCCGCCGGCGTCCGTTCCAACGATATCGTCCAAAACGCTTACGGTCACGGCCTCTTTACCGGCGGCCTCGGTTTTCACCAAGGGGCCAGCAAGATCGGCGCCACAGTCATTCCCACCTCATCGGGCCAGACGGAACGGCAGGTGGCCATCATGCAGGATTTCGGGACCACGGTCATTTGCTGCACCCCTTCTTATGCCTTGACCATCGCCGAAAAAGGCCAGCAGATGGGGGTCAACTTCAAGAACCTGCGGTTGCGGGTGGGGATCTTCGGGGCCGAACCTTGGACAACTGAGATGCGCAAAGAAATCGAAGAGCGGTTGGACATCAAGGCCCATGAGGCCTATGGCCTGACCGAACTGATGGGCCCGGGGGTGGCTTTCGACTGCGCAGCCCAAGACGGTTATCTCCACATCAACGAGGATCATGTCCTGGCCGAAATCGTCGACCCGGTGACCGGAGAGGTCTTGCCCGAAGGCAAGCGGGGGGAATTGGTCTTTACCGCCATCCAACGACAGGCCATGCCCCTGTTGCGTTACCGGACCCGGGACATCACCAGCCTGAAAAGGGAAAAATGTGTCTGCGGCCGTACCTTGATCAAGATGGAAAAGGTTTACGGCCGCACCGATGATATGCTCATCATCAGCGGGGTCAATGTCTTTCCTTCCCAGATCGAAAGCCTCCTTTTGGACGAAAAAGACATCGAGCCCCAATATGTCATCATCGTCCGGAAAAAAGGATATTTGGACACCCTGGAGGTCAATGTCGAGGCCAAACCGGAAGTGTATCAGGCCGGCCAAAATAAAATGGAAGAAGTGGAAAAGCGGGTCGAAGAGCATATGCGGGGCCTGATCGGTATCGGCATCAAGGTCCGCTTGGTGGCCCCGGGCACCATCACCCGCAGCGAAGGCAAGGCCAAACGGGTCATTGACGAAAGGACCAAATAAATCGGTTCCCTTCCGCGGTTGTGGCCGCGGAAGACGGCAAGGGATTTATTTTCAGAACGAAGTCCGTTAATCCATATCGAGGAAATCATGAAGATCCACGAATACCAAGCCAAAAAGATCTTTGCCCAGGGGGGGATTCCCGTCCCCAAAGGGAGTCCCGCCTTTTCCGTGGAAGAGGCGACCCAGGCGGCCCGGGAAATCGGGCGTCCCCCCTACATCCTCAAGGCCCAAATCCATGCCGGAGGGAGGGGTAAAGGGGGGGGAGTGAAGACGGCCCGCTCCCTCGACGAAGTGGAGGAGCTGGCCAAAGCGATGCTGGGTATGACCCTGATCACCCACCAGACCGGACCGGAAGGGAAAAAGGTCCGCAAACTCCTGGTGGAAGAAGCCCTGGAGCTGGAAAATGAGTTTTATTTGGGGATCACCCTGGATCGCGCCCGGGCCTGTCCGGTGGTCATGATCAGTCCGGCCGGGGGTATGGATATCGAAGAAGTGGCGGAAAAGACCCCTGACCTGATCAAGCGGGAATGGATCGATCCGGCCGTAGGCTTTCAGCCCTTTCAAGCCCGGAATCTCATGTACCGTCTCCCCCTGGATGCCGCAAGGGTCAAGGAAGGGCTGGGGCTGGTCCAAAAAGCGGTGGATATCTTCTACCGTCATGACTGCTCCCTGGTGGAGATCAACCCCTTGGTGGCCACGAAAGACGGAAGGCTCGTCGCCTTGGACGCCAAGATTTCCTTCGACGACAACGCCCTCTTCCGACACAAGGAACTGCAGGAACTCCTCGATCCCGACGAAATGGATCCTCTGGAGCTGGAGGCCAACCGCTACAATCTGAATTACATCCGCCTGAACGGCAACATCGGGGTCATGGTCAACGGGGCCGGTCTGGCCATGGCCACCATGGACATCATCAAGCTCTACGGCGGCGAACCGGCCAACTTCCTCGATGTCGGCGGCGGGGCCAGCGCCGAAATGATCGCGAAAGGGATGGAGATCATCCTTTCGGACAAGCGGGTCCGGGCCATTTTAGTCAACATCTTCGGCGGCATTCTCCGTTGCGATGTCTTGGCCGAGGGCCTCATTGATGCGGCCCGCAAAGTAAACATCCAGGTGCCGTTGATCATCCGCCTGGAAGGCACCAATGTAGACAAAGGGCGGGACATGCTCCACCGTTCCGGTCTCAACTTCCTGGTGGCCCAGACCATGGGAGAAGCGGCGCAAAAGATCAGTCAAGTGGTTCAAGGTAGGTAAACGCGACGGTAGCGAAACCCAGGCCCTCCGGGTTCGGCCGGGCGGGGTTTCGGGGAGACCTTGAAAAACGGAGATTCGCGGCGGATCCTTTCCCGCCGTCATTCGGAAATTCAGTTACTGTTCTAATACGGAGCGTACCTCGATGAGTATCTTAGTCGGAGAAAACACCCGGGTTTTGGTCCATGGGATCACCGGTAGAGAAGGAAGTTTTCACGCCCGTCAGATGTTGGAATACGGGACCCAAATCGTGGCCGGTATGACCCCGGGCAAGGGCGGTCAGACCGTGGAAGGCGTTCCGGTTTACAATACGGTGGAAGAAGCCGTGCGTGAACAAGGGGCGGATTGTTCGATTATCTTCGTCCCCCCCGCGGCCGCGGCCGATTCCATTATGGAGGCCGCCGCGGCCGGGATCAAGGTGATCGTCTGCATCACCGAAGGCATCCCCACCCTGGATATGGTCAAGGTCAAGCAGTTCCTCAAGGATAAGGAGGCGGTCCTGATCGGCCCCAACTGCCCGGGCGTCATCACCCCCGGGGCCTGCAAGGTGGGCATCATGCCCGGCTATATCTTCCGCCCCGGGTCGGTCGGGGTCATTTCCCGCAGCGGGACCCTCACCTATGAAGTGGTGGATCAGATGAGCAAATTAGGGCTCGGACAATCCACTTGTATCGGCATCGGCGGAGACCCGATCATCGGTCTGTCCTTCATCGACCTGTTGGCCCGTTTCGCCGAAGACGATCGGACCAAAGGGGTGGTGCTCATTGGCGAGATCGGCGGCACCGCCGAAGAAGAGGCCGCCCGGTTCATCCGGGACCACTTCCCCAAACCTGTAGTCACTTTCATCGCCGGCCAGACGGCCCCTCCGGGAAGACGAATGGGCCACGCCGGGGCGATCATCTCCGGTAAATCCGGAACGGCCCAAGAAAAGATGGCCGCCTTGGAAGCGGCCGGGATCCGGGTGGTCCTGGATTTGACCCGGGTGGGCGAGGCCGTGGCCGAAACCATGGGTTGAGACCAAAGGCCTCCGGCGGCGAGTCGAGGGGGGGCTTCATCCCGGGGGCTGTTGGTAACCGGGTCCAAGGTGATGGAGGATCGGTGGTGAAAGTCTTGTTGCACATCTGTTGCGCCCCCTGCACGATCTATCCGCTCCGTGTCCTGCGTGGAGAGGGTTTCACCGTCCAGGGCTATTTTTTCAACCCCAACATCCATCCTTGGAAGGAATACGAAAAGCGGAAAGAGACCCTTGTGCACTATGCAGCGGAAACCGATCTCGAGGTGATCTTTGACGAAAAGGACGCGCTCAAGGCCTTTTTGGAACGGACCTACCCGTGGGATGATCACCGTTGCCGCGCCTGCTACCATATTCGTTTGGAAGCCGCCGCCCGCCAGGCCAGGGCCTTGAACCTGGACGCCTTCAGCACCACCCTCCTTTACAGCCGAAGGCAAAAACACGACTGGATCAAGGAGACGGGGGAAGGCCTGGGACTACGCTTCGGCGTCCCCTTTCTCTATCGGGATTTTCGTTTGGGCTGGCAGGAGGGGATCCGGATCTCCAAAGAACTCGGCCTTTATCGCCAGCCTTACTGCGGCTGCCTCTTCAGTGAAAAAGAGCGTTATGCCCCGAAAAATCCCTCCCAAGCAACCGTAAAGACCCACTCATAGAAAAGGTTCCTTTGCCTCCTTTCCCCTTTGCCTGGAAAACGAAATCGCCTTCAGGCGATCCACCCCCTCCCTTTTCGGGGTGGAAGACCCTGGTCGGACTCATGGTTGTGTATGCCGGACTCTGCGGCGACATCACTTACGCCTACGGGGTCTTTTTGCCGGTCATGAGCAAAGCCTTCGGCTGGGGCCGATCCGCCCTCTCCGGGCCCTATTCCCTCTTTTTTCTGATGGGAGGGCTCCTCGGACCGGTGGCGGGGGCGGCCGTGGCCCGCTGGGGCGGACGGAAGGCCATCGTCCTTTCCGGACTGGCGGCTGTCATAGGACTCTTGGGCATGGCCGGGATCCGTTCCCTCTGGCAGGCCTATTTCTTTTTCGGTGTCCTCTGCGGGTTGGCCATCGCCTTCGGTGAATTCATCCCGATTACTTCAGTCATCAATCATTGGTTCATCCGTAAGCGTTCTTTGGCCATGGGCCTGCTTTTTACCGCCGGGGGGATCGGGGGTTTTTTCCTGCCGCCCCTGATCAGCCTCTGTATAGATCGTTGGGGTTGGCGGCCGACTTGGGCCTTCCTGGCCTTGCTCCACTTTTTCTGGACCGTTGTCCTCGGGGGTTGGCTGATCCGCAATCGGCCGGAAGACCTGGGGGAACAACCGGACGGGCTCCCCTCCCCCGCTCGACCCCTTTCCGGTCGAGACACCGGCCCCTTTCCCAGGGTCCATCAAACAATGGAGGATTGGACGGTCCGGGAGGCCTTAGGGACACCGGTCTTGTGGATGATCACCTTGATTTTTGCCGTCATCCTCTTCGCCTCGGCCGTTTTGACCACCCACCAAGTGGCCTACCTCCAGGACCTCCGCTTCTCCCCTTTTCTCTCGGCCTCGGCCTTAGGCCTGATGATCGGCTCCAGCATCATCGGCCGACTGGCTTGCGGTCTTTTGGGGCTCAAGGTGGAGGCCCGACCACTGGCCGCCTTATTCTTGGGCCTTATGGGGATCGGCATCCTCTCCCTCCTCTCGGCCCGGCAGGTAGGGTTCGTCTACGGATATTCCGTTTTGACCGGTATCGGTTTCGGAGGGATGATCGTCCTCATGCCCAACTGGATCAGCGCCTATTTCGGCCGGGAACACTACCCCCGCATCATCGGCTGGACCTCGCCGCTGGTGACCGTGATCAGCGCCGGAGGACCTCTTCTGGCCGGAAAACTTTATGAAACCACCGGAAACTATAAGGCCCCTCTGATCTTGTCCGCGGTGATGATTTTTCTCTGTATCCTCCTCGCCTTCTTTTCCCGGCCGCCGAAAAGGCCGAAAAAAGACACAGAGTCGTAACGGTTCTTTTAAGGATTGCCATTTCTCCTATTCATGATTATGTTTTTTTAAAATCCCCGGAAAAGCCTTTTAAAGGCGTAGGGGAAACAAACAAAGGAACGTTTCCATGTCCAAATCCCAGATCCCTCCTCGGGAATACGATGATTTGCTCATTCGGGAAGAACCTTTTTATCTCCCCCAAGGCAATGAGATCGCCCTTTTTGAAACCGCCCATCGTCACAAACTGCCCGTTTTGTTGAACGGCCCGACCGGAAGCGGAAAGACCCGACTGGTGGAATACATGGCCTGGCGGCTTGAACGGCCGCTTTTCACCGTGGCCTGCCACGAGGACTTAAGCGCCAATGACTTGACCGGCCGTTACATCATCAAGGGGGATGAGGTGAAATGGATAGACGGGCCGTTGCTCATGGCCGTCAAGGAAGGCGGGTTGGCCTATTTGGATGAAATCGTCGAAGCCCGCAAGGATGTGACCGTCGTCATCCATCCCTTGACCGACCACCGAAGGTTTCTGCCGGTGGAAAAACGAGGCAAGACCTATCACGCCCCCGACGATTTCATGCTGGTCATCAGCTACAATCCCCATTACCAAAGCGTGATCAAGGAATTGAAGCCCAGCACCCGCCAGCGATTCGTCTCCATCAACCTGAACTGGCCCAGGGAAGATTTGGAGATCCGCATCTTGGTCCATGAAGGCGGGGTGGACGAAAATACGGCCGAACGATTGGTGAAGGCGGCCAACAAGATCCGAAAATTGGTCCATCAAGGCCTTGAGGAAGGGGTCTCCACCCGGGAGTTGGTCTATGCCGCCCTTCTCCTTAGGAGCGGACTGCCCACCGGAGACGCCCTAAGAAGCACCCTCGTCGAACCGCTGACCTATGACGAGGACTTGAAAAAGGCCATCGAAGAAGTGCTGAAAAATTATTTCTCCTTCCCCGCCTGAGGTCCGCATTCCCATGCCCCATCCGCCGGAAGATGACCGCAAGTTTCGCTCCCTCCACGGGGAAATCCTTCCCCCTGATGATGAGGATCTGATCCGTGCCTTCGGCGAGGTCTTGGCCCCCCTGGTCGAGCGCTTCGGTTTCGAAGGTATCGAACCCATCGGTCTTCTTTTGGGCCGCCTCCTGCACCTGGATCCCCGAGCCGCCCGTCGTCTCTTGGAAAACGGTCCGTCTTTACTTGGCCGGATGTCTTCCTACGGAGCGGAAACGGTTCTGGACCTTTTTAAATGGTCCCATCGTCTTCTCCCTTTGGGGCCTTTTTTGCCCGTCCTTTTTCTGGAATCCTCTCCTTGTCTCCTCAACCGAAGCGGGCGACGGGTCGTGGAGAAAATCGTCCTTCTCTTGGCCGAAAAAGGTCGGACCTGTCCACCCTTGGTCTCTCTTTTACTCGAACGCTCCGAGGCGTTGTTGAACCTGGGAGGCCTCCCCCTCTGGCAGGAAACGGCGGAATGTTGTTTTGCCTTGGGCGGGATCAGTCCTTCCTACGCCCAAAGAATTCTGAATAAAAGTATAGATCTTTCTTCCGCATGGGTCGCCTCTTACGGCCTCGATGCGGCCTTGGGCGTTTACCGTATCGGTACCCGAATGGCCGCCACCGATTGGTACTGTGCCCTGGACTGGTTGAATCATTGCGCCTCCCTTATCCAACGGTATGATAAACGGCCGGATCTCTTGGCCGCTCTATTCGAAGAGGCCGATCGTTTTCCGAACTTTCATCCCCGGTTCTTTTTAAAACTAATGGAAAAGACCCCGGAGGTGACCGATCTTTTGGGAGAAGAGCAAGGTCAAAAGGCCTTGTCCTTCGTCAAGACCATGGGCCAAAAAGATCCGGAGCTGGCCGTTTCCTTGATGCAACGCCTTCCCGAGATCGTCCGCTGTCTGAAACGGACTTACCCTCCGGGGCAACTCAACGATATCCTCCAGCGAGGGGAATCCCTCATGACCCAGGCGACCCACTTGGTCCTCCCTTTTTTGGAGGTTTTTTGTCGGTGGGAACGGAGGTGGGAGGCGGAGGAAATCCTTGCGCTCCATCGCACCGTCGAGGACATAGCCTCAACCAGTCTCCATTTGGCCGAGGCCTTTTTGACCACCCTTTCGGCTATAGGGAAGGAAAGCGATTCCGCCATAATCCGCGGCCGGGTCTCGGACCTTAAGCCCTTGGCCCGTATTTCCTGGGAGGCGGCGGTGAAGGCCATGCGCCTCATGCCGGCCTTCTCAGCCCGGCTGTCCGAGGAAGGGTGGCGGGCATTTTTACGATTGCTCTTCGTTCTGGCCGAGGAAAGCGGATCGTCGGTGAACCCTTTTATCGATCGCGCCCCCGCCCTGTTGATGGAATGGTCGGAGCTGGGGGGAAAGGAGCCGATCGAAAAGATTTGCCTCCAAGGGGTTCAGGCGGCCCGACAGAACGCCCGCGTCGCTTTGAGTCTGATTCACCACAGCGGGGAATGGATCCGTACCGCGGGTTGGGAAGGGTGGGAAAAAATCCAGACCTTGGCCCTCGCTTTGGGGCGGACGAGCTGGACCGCCGCCGCGGCCTTGGTCCAAACGGGTCCCCGCTATTTGGAGCGTTTTTCCTTCCCGGAGTTGGAACGATTTTCCTGCCTGGTTGAAGCCTTGAGCCGTGAGAATGCCTACGCGGCGGAAAGCCTTGTGGTCAAAGGTCCGGACCTAATGGAAGGCCTTCAGGCCGCCGGGGCCGGATCCTTGACCAACCGGTTCTTTTTGGCCGTTGCGGAAACGTCTTTGGCAGGGCCGAGGTTGGTCCCGGTGCTGATGGATAAAGGGCCGCTCCTTTTTTCCCACATAGGGTCGGAACATTTCGAAGGGTGGCTGAACCTCCTGGCCGCCGTCTCCCGAAAGGACCTCCAGGCGGCCGTCCAATATCTGGAAGCCACACCGGAGTTGTACCGACAAATCGGCCTGGCCGGGATGGAAAGGACGGCTTCGCTCCTGTTGACCCTGTTAAGCTCGGATCGAAAGGCCGACCTGTCGGCACTGGAGAAGATTCCCGATCGCCTTCGCCGCCTGCTCCAGGATCAAGGGGCGCAAACGACCCTGGCCGTGCTGGATCTGACGCGCCACCTGGCCCAAACCAGTATGGCCGTAGCCCTCAAGATCCTCGAAAAAAGCTCAACCTTCATTGAATGGGTCGGTTTGGAAGGATTCGGTCTGGTGGCCGCCCACCTCCAAGACCTGGCCGCAACGGAGGAAGAAAAGGCTTTGGCCTTGTTATCCTCCGATTCCCCCTCTTGGGTGGATTTCCTGGAACACATCCCCAAAGGGTTGGAACTCGAAGCGGTCAAACCGGTCCTTTCCCACTATTTGAAGGCCCTTTTGGGAAGGAGGGTGGAGATCATCGCCTCCCAAGAGATCTCCGGGGACGGGAGGAGCATCTATCTTCCTCGACGGGTTCGGGAATTCCAGGACCCGGAAGATAATTTTTTGTATTATAAGGTGGCCGCCACCCATGAAGAGGCCCATTTGGAGTATGGAAGTTATGAATTTGAGCTGGCTCGTCTTGCTGTCACCCTCCAAAAGGAAATTCCCGCCGACGAAGGACCGAGCGATCTGGAAAGGTTTTTTCAGACTTTTCCCGAACCGGCCTTGGCCCAGGATGTGTTCCATCTTTTGGAAGACCGCAGGATCGAAAAAAGATTGACTTATGAATATCCCGCCTTGGGGGAAAACCTATTCAAAATGCACCGGCACCAGGCGGCCAAGAGGGGGTCTCCGGTAAAGATCACCCACCCCAAGGAACGGGCCGTAGCCATGATCAAAACCTTCCTGACCACGGGTCAGACCTTTCCCGAGGCCGAATACAAGATACAGGCCCTTATACAGGGGTTGAAGAAAAAGATCGAATCTTTGGATAAACCGGAAGCCGATGTCTATGCATCGGCCCGGATGACCTATGATCTCTATGCCGAGATCGCCGCTTTAAGCGATGAACCGTATCGTCCGTCCCGGCCTTTTACCCGACCGTTGGATCAAGAAACCATGACCCGCCAAATCGGCGGGTTCGGCAGGACTTCCCGGAAGATTCGGGATCGGATCTTGGGAGGAGGAGGGAAAGAAGAACCCCCTCCCGGACCCAGACCGGAAGGGGAAAGCGGGGGCGCAGGAACCCTCCGGCCGACCCCGAACCGTCCGTTCCACCATCCCGCTGATCTTCGCCCGAATACCTCAAAAGGGGCGCAACGGACCTTTCAAGGGCCGCAAGGGGGGGGAAGGCCGGTATCGGCAGCCGCCCAACAGGAGCGGGAAGACACTTCCAGCCCGGAAGATTTTCTGACCCTGGCCGCGCCGGAACGGATCGAAAGACTGCTTAGGACCCTCTATCGGGATAAAGGCATCACCCCAAAGGAAGTGGAAAAGCGGGTGGAAAACATGAACCTCAGCGAGCTCTTTCTCTTTCTTACTCATGGGGAGACCGCCTTTAGGGGAAGGCAGGAACTGACGCCCGAGGCCGGGACCTTTCTCTATCCGGAATGGGCGGCGGACCGGGGGGACTACCGCAGTAATTGGACCCGGGTCAGGGAACAGACCTTGAAGGGGGGATCCCCGGCCTTTTACCAACAGACGATCGAACGCTACGCCCCTTTGTTGAAAAAGATCAGGCGCGAATTTCAGGCCCTCAAGACCGAAGGTCTCCTTCGCCAAAAAAGGCAATACGACGGGAATGAGATCGATCTCGAGGCGGCCGTGGAATTTTGGTCCGATCGAAAAGCGGGGTTGTCGCCCCCGGAAAGGCTATACCGACAAACGCGCCGAAGGCAGCGGGATATCGCCGTAGCCTTTTTAGTGGACATGAGCCGCAGCACCCGCGGCGAGGTCCTGGAACGGGAAAAAGAGGCCTTGATCATCCTTTCCGAGGCCCTCCAGGAAGTGGGGGACGTCTTTGCCGTTTATGGTTTCTCCGGGGACAACCGGGACAATGTGGAATTTTACCTGATCAAAGATTTCGACGAGCCTTATGATCAACGGGTCCAAAGGCGGATCGCCGCCGTCACCGATCGTTTTGAAAACCGGGACGGGGCGGCCGTCCGTCACGCCACGGAAAAGCTGCGTCGCCGCACGGAACGAACCCGGTTGTTGATCCTTATCAGCGACGGCAAACCCGTGGACAAAGAATATGCCGGCACTTACGCCGTGGAAGACACCCGCCTGGCTTTGAAGGAGGCCGAGCGCCTGGGGATCAAGACCTTTTGCATCACCGTGGATCAAGAGGCCCCCGCCTATCTTCCCCGGATGTACAGCCACAGCCATTGGACCCTTTTGGACCGGCTGGAATGGCTCCCGGAGAAGATCACCCGCCTTTATCGTCGCCTGACCCGATGATATTTCCTACCAGAATCCCGGGAGAAAAGCTTTACTCCTTGACCAATCCTTCCCCCTGGTCTATACTTTTTCAAACTTCAAATTTGAAGAAAGGAAGCGGTTATGGAATTTACCGAATTGCTCGAAAAGCGTCGTTCTGTCCGGGATTATGAGGACCGACCGGTCCCCTTGGAGACCATTAAGGCCATCATCGCCGATAGCATCAAGGCCCCTAATGCGGGCAACCGCCAGCCCTGGAAGTTCATCATCGTCAACAACAAGGAGATGATGAAAAGGATCTCCGATGCCAGCAAGGCGACCATCATCGCCGGGATTGAAAAAAATCCGGATTCGCCGATGAAAGGGTATTTGGAGATCTTAAAAAAAGAAGATTTTAATGTCTTTTATAACGCCCCTTGTCTGGTCTTCATCGTCGGTCCGGCCAAGAACCCGACCATCGCCCAGGACTGCGGGCTTTTGGCCGCTTATTTCATGCTCTCCGCCGCCTCCCGCGGTTTGGGGACCTGCTGGATCGCCCAAGGGGCCGAGGCCCGGGACCCGGCCCTGTTGCAAGAATTGGGGCTTCCCGAAGGATACCGCTTCTGGGCCCCTATCATCCTCGGCTATCCCAAAGCCGTTCCCCCCATGCCGCCGCGGAAGGAGCCGGACATCTTGAAGATCATTGCTTAATCCAGCCTGATTTTTCGAATAAAAAAACCCCGACCGTCAAACGCGGCGGGGTTTTTTCGTTGGTAGGGGGATGGTCCAAGTCGCTCGGTCAGGTCCCCATTTCCCAAGAGGCCAGGTATTTTTTCTGTTCGGCCGTCAAGGTGTCGATCTTGATGCCCATTGAGGCCAACTTGAGTCTGGCGATTTCCCGGTCGATCTCCTCCGGGACCCCATAGACCTTCTTTTCCAGGGTCTTGGCCTTCTTGACCATATATTCGGCGCAGAGGGCCTGATTGGCGAAGCTCATATCCATGACGCTGGGAGGATGACCTTCGGCCGCCGCCAAATTGATCAAACGGCCTTCCCCCAAGACATAGATCTTTTTTCCGTTCTTCAGGGTGTACTCCTCGACGAATTCCCGGGTCCGGCGCACCTTCTTGCTTAGCTTGGCCAGACCCTTCAGATCCAATTCCACATTGAAATGGCCCGAATTGGCCAAAATGGCCCCGTTTTTCATGAGGGGAAAATGTTCCCGACGGATGACATGGATATCGCCGGTGAGGGTGCAGAAGATGTCGCCGATCTTGGCCGCCTCGGCGATGGGCATGACCCGGAAGCCGTCCATGACCGCCTCCAGGGCCTTGAGGGCGTCCACTTCGACGATAATTACCTCGGCCCCCATTCCTTTGGCCCGCATCGCCACCCCTCTGCCGCACCAGCCGTAGCCGCAGACGACAAAGGTGCTCCCGGCCAATAAGCGGTTGGTGGCCCGGATGATGCCGTCAACGGTGCTTTGGCCGGTGCCGTAGCGGTTGTCGAAAAGGTGCTTGGTCTTGGCGTCGTTGACGGCGACGATGGGATAGGCCAGGACCTTTTCGGCGGCCATGCTCCTAAGACGGATGACCCCGGTGGTGGTCTCTTCGGTGCCGCCGATGATCCCTTTCAACAAGTCCCGTTTTTCCGAATGGATGGTGGAAACCAGATCCGCCCCGTCGTCCATGGTCAGGTGCGGTCGGATTTCCAGGGCCTGATGAATGTGGCGGTAATAAGTCTTGCCGTCTTCCCCTTTGACGGCGAAGACCGGGACCCGATCCTCCCGGACCAGGGCCGCGGCCACATCGTCCTGGGTGCTCAGCGGGTTGGAGGCGCATAAGGTCACCTCGGCCCCGCCGGCCTTAAGGGTCCGCATCAGGCAGGCCGTCTCCGTGGTCACATGAAGGCAGGCGGCCAGGCGTATGCCTTTCAGGGGTTTTTCTTTGGCGAATCGTTTGCGAATGCTTTTCAGTACCGGCATGCTCTGGTCGGCCCATTCGATCCTCAACGAACCGGTGGCGGCCAGATCCAGGTCTTTAATGTCGTATTTCAAAGGCGTATCCTTTCTGAATCTCAATAACCTTTTTTACGGAAACCCGCCGTGTTTTTCTTCAATCCCGCCCGCTCCCGGAGGATGTCCACTTGGTCCGTTCTTTCCCAGGTAAAGGTGGGTTCGTTGCGGCCGAAATGGCCGTAAGCGGCGGTATTTTTGTAAATAGGACGCAGAAGATTGAGGTGGGCGATGACATCGGCCGGTTTGAAGCTGAAGGTTTGACGGATGATCCGATTGAGTTCATCGTCGGGGATCTTACCGGTCCCGCGGGTGTCCACAAACACGGACAAGGGTTCGGCCCGACCGATGGTGTAGGAAACCTGCAACCGACAGACATCGGCCAGTCCGGCGGCCACCACGTTCTTGGCCACGTAGCGGGCCATATAGGAGGAGCTGCGGTCTACCTTGGACGGATCCTTTCCGGAAAAGGCCCCCCCGCCGTGGCTGCCCCGGCCGCCGTACGTGTCGACGATGATCTTTCTCCCGGTCATGCCGCAGTCCCCTAAAGGCCCTCCGACCACAAACCGACCGGTGGTGTTGATGAAGTACTGGGTGTCCTTGGACAACAAGCGGGCGGGAATGACCTTCTTGATGACCGTCTCGATGATCCCTTCCTGGAGTTTTTTATAACTTACCTCGGGGGTATGTTGGGCGGCGATGACCACGGTCGGTATCGCCACCGGCTTGCCGTTTTCATAACGAACCGTTACCTGGGTCTTGCCGTCCGGTCGAAGAAAGTCCAGGATCTTTTTCTTGCGGACCTCGGCCAACCTTTTGGCCAACCGATGGGCGTACCAGATGGGCATGGGCATCAAATCAGGGGTTTCCGCACAGGCATAACCGAACATCATTCCTTGATCGCCGGCCCCCAACTCCTTTTTCTTTCCCTTGGCGTTCACTCCCATGGCGATATCCGGAGACTGCTTATCAATGGTGGTCAGGACCGCACACGTTTCCCAATCGAATCCCATGGAAGAATCGTTATAGCCGATTTCCCGGATCGTCTCCCGAACGATCTTCGGCATGTCCACATAACAGGTGGTGGTGATCTCCCCGGCGATGAGGGCCAAGCCCGTGGTCACTAAGGTCTCACAGGCCACCCGGCCGTTGGGATCTTCGGCCAAGATAGCGTCCAGGATGGCGTCGGAGATCTGATCAGCTACCTTGTCCGGATGTCCTTCGGTAACCGATTCTGAGGTAAAAAGATAGTTTGCTGAACTCATGGGCAGTCCTCCTTGGGAAAAGTGGCCCTATCATAGCCATCCGTCCGGTTTTGTCAAGGAAATAATGGCCGGCTGTGAGGAAACTTGCTGTTATCCCTTGATGTTATCAGGCCGGGGCGATCGGTCTTACCTTTGGAGGCCGGAAAAAGGGCCTCACGGTTCGGCCAATTTGGGGCCGGTCTTTCTGGTCACATCCACTTCCGGGACTACGGACATGCCCGGCCAGAGGGGGTATTCCGGATCAAAGGGGGTATCGATGACGATCTTGACCGGTATACGTTGGACCACCTTGACAAAATTACCGGTGGCATTTTCCGCCGGTAGGAGACTGAATACGGACCCGGTCCCGGGCTGGAGGCTGTCCACACGGCCTCGAAAGACCTTTCCCGGATAGGCGTCCACTTTGATCCGGACGGGTTGACCGACGGTCATCTTCCTGATCTGCGTCTCTTTAAAATTGGCCGTAATCCAGACCTCTTTCTTCACAATGGCCAAAAGGGTCTGGCCGGGTTGAACCCACTTACCGACATCGACGTTTTTCATGGCGATGATTCCCTCTATGGGGGCGGTGAGGACCGTTTTGTTCAGTTCCAGGCGGGCCCTGTCGCGGATGAGGGCCGCTTCCCGGATCCGGGAGGCTTGGGTGGAAAGACGGGCCTCCAAAGCCTTTATGGCCGTTTCGGCCCCGGCGACGGCGGCCCCGGCCGCCTCTTTTCTGGCCTGGGCCACCTTCCGCGACGATTCGGCCCGTTCGATTTGGCTGGTGGTGATCAGACCTTCCTCATACAGTCTCTTCTGTCGGGTTTCTTCCTTTTCGGCCAAGATCTCCTCGGCTTCGGCGGCGGCATAGGCGGCCTTAACCTGCGAGAGGGCCTTTTTTTTCTCTTCCAAGGCGGCCTGGATCTCCCGCTCTTCCGTGTAAAGGCGGTTTAAGGCCGCTTCTTTTTCCAAATATAAGGAGGCATAGTCCTCGGAGGCGATTTCTACCAGAGGGGCCCCGGCTCGGACCGCTTGATTTTCCCGAAAATGGATCTTTACCACCCGGCCTTTCACTTCAGCGGCGATGGGTACGATGGTTCCGGCCACGCGGGCGTCGTCCACTTTTTCATAGGAGAGGGACTGGATGAAATAATGCATTCCATAAACGGCCCCGAAGAGAACCGCCGCTAAAACCAGTCCGCGTAAGCCCCATTTTTTCATCATGACCGAACCCGATTCCCTTCAGGTTAACCCTTCACACCCCATAGGTTCAAAAGACAAACATCCGCCGAATTGAGCGGGTTTTATTTTATGGAGTCATTGACTTTAGGGCCCCGTCTTTTCCGGGCTTATCCATAAGTTCCCTTGTCATCCGAAAAAGGATGGGTTATATATCTTCGAGAAAAAAACGGCCCGAAAATGCATCCCGTTCTTTAACCCTCAGGAGAAAGGAGAGCCGACCATGGAAACAAGGACCTATCCCGAATTCAGCACCCATTACCCCCTGTTGCTAACCACCTTTATGAAGAGGCCGTTCAAGATCTACCCCAACGAGATCGGCCTGGTGTATCGGAACCCCTTTACCGCCCAGTATCAGCGCTTCACCTGGCTCGAGTGGTACAAACGGACCTGCCGCTTGGCCAACGCCCTCAAGAAACTGGGCATCCGGCCGGGGAAACCGGGGGAGCCGGGCGACCGCGTGGGGACCATGGCCTTGAACACCCATCGGCACATGGAACTGTACTATGCCGTTCCCTGCTCCGGGGCCATGCTTCATCCCATCAATGTCCGGCTGGCCTTGGAACATATCATTTATACCATCAATCACGCCGAGGACAAGGTGATTTTTTTCGACGAACCCTTGTTGCCCATGGTGGAAGGGATCTACGAACAAATCAAGGGAAAGGTGGAAAAATTCGTGTATATGTCCGATAAACGAGGGCTCCCCCAAAGCAAGATCGAAAACTTATACGAATACGAGGCCCTTTTAGAGGCGGAGGAGGAAGACTTCGATTGGCCCTACCTTAATGAGGACACCTACGCCACCCTTTGTTACACCACAGCCACCACCGGTTTGCCTAAAGGGGCCATGTTCACCCATCGGGCCCTTTATCTGCAAACCATCCACCTCATGGCCATGTCCGCCGTAAACAACGACCCCAACGCCGTCTTTCTGGGGGAAAACGCCGTGCCCATGATGACCACCCCCCTCTTCCACATTCACGCCTGGTGTCAGCCCTTTGCCTATGTCTTCAGCAGCGCCAAGATCGTTCTTCCGGGTATGTTCACCGTAGACGGGTTCTGCGACCTGGTCCAGACCGAAAAAGTGACCCATGTGGCCGTGGTCCCGACCATCCTGGCCCTGATCCTGGAATATCCGGACCTGGACAAATATGACCTAAGCAGCCTGAAGGCCGTGGGGGTCGGCGGAGGCGCCTTGCCTTTGGGCCTAAAGGCCAAGGTGGAGAAACGCATCCCCGGTTTCAGCGCCGCCTCCGGTTATGGCATGACCGAAACGGCGCCGGTGACCATCACCGCCTTCGTCAAAAAGTATATGCGTAATTGGCCGAAAGAAAAATTGGATGAGGTCCGGGTCAAGACCGGACTTCCCGTCCTCGGACTGGAGGTGGAGGTGGTGGACGAAAACGGCAAACCCGTACCCCACGACAACCGCACCCTGGGAGAAATCGTCATCCGCGGACCCTGGGTGATGGAACAATATTACAAGAACCCTGAAAAGACGGCCGAGGTCTGGCGGGACGGGTGGTTCCATACCGGAGACATGGCCACCGTGGATGAAGAGGATTTCGTGGTCATCGCCGATCGCATGTCCGATGTCATCCGCAGCGGGTCGGAAATGGTCCCCACCGTCCTTTTGGAGAATTTGGCCGGTCTGGCCGACTTTGTCCTCGAGGCCGCCATCGTCGGCGTCCCGGACGAGGTCTGGGGAGAGATCCCGCTGGCCGTGGTGAAATTGGTCCCCGGCGCGAAGGTCACGGAAGAGGACTTCATCAACTTCCTCCAAGCCGAGGGGGTGGATAAGGGAAAAATCACCAAATGGATGCTGCCCAAGCTGGTGGCCTTCGTCGACGACGTTCCCAAGACCAGTGTAGGCAAATACAATAAACGGGAGATCAAGAAAAACCTTCAGACCTTCTTGGAGAAGGCCAAAGACATGAGGAAAAAGTAAGGAGGAAAAAGATCTCGGTCCACCCCTTTGAGAAAGGCCTTTCCCTCACTCCTTGATCAGCGGAGCGGGCAAGGCCTTTTCCCTATCCGAGTCTGAGACGGGGCTGCGGAAGGCGACGAGATAAAGGAGGCCGTCGCTCAGATTTTTTATGGCGTGTTTCACCCCGGGGGGGATGATGACCAAGGTGTGATGATCTTCGATCCGGGCCTGACGGACCTCTTCCGTGTCCGGATCCTGCCAGACCAAAAGGACGGTCCCGCCGCAGAACAAAAGCCATTCCCGGGTCTTGGGATGGTAATGGTTTCCGCGGACGGTCCCCGGTTCCATGGCCACGGTATGAAAAGAGGTCCAATCTATGGCGATCTCCCGGATCCGGTCCGGGTCGAGAAAAGGGGTGAAGGACCAGCCGCGGGGCTCGCGATGGAATTGCCGCGGCAGGCGGATGATTTCTATTGATGGATGAGCCATATCCTCTCCTGGTCGTTCATCAGGGGGCTTTGGGGGATGTAATCCTGTCCCTTCCGGCCATGTATGCCCTGCGCATGCACTACGGTGAAACCCCATGGATTTTGGCCGGCCGTCCCCAGGTCTTGGCCCTTCTCCAGGGAGGTTGGAAGGCCCTGCACCTTATCTCTACAGAGGGAAGAGATTGGGTCCCGATATTTCAAGGTCAAAGGCCGCCTTCCGGACCTCTGGCCGACCTTTTGGCCTCATGCAGACAAGGCGTTCTCTTTACCTCCCATGACCCCGCGCCTTTCCTTCGGGGATTGGCCCAAGCGGGGTTGGAAGAAATCCTCGTCCTTCCATCTTTTCCCGATGAGGAAAGAAGGGTCCCTCTCCACCTCCGGCAAAGGCGGGTGTTGGAATCACGGGGGATTCGTTGGTGGGAAAGGGAATGTTACCTATATCCATCTCTACCCGAGATCCTTCAGGCCCGTCAATTATTGAACGAACATCACCTTAACCCGGATCAACAAGGGCTTTGGGCCGTTCATCCGGGCAGCGGTAGCCTGAAAAAAAACTGGCCTTGGGAACGGTTTCTCTACACCGCTCAACTCATCCGGGAGCAGGGAGGCCTCCAACCGATCATCCTTTTCGGACCGGTGGAGGAAGAAGGCGTTTCCGTTCCTATACCGCCTTTTCAAGAGGCGGGTTTTCCGACTTTTAAGAGCCCTCCCCTCCCCGTCTTGGCCGCCCTTTTCACCCTTTGTCGGGGCTATTTGGGCAACGACTCCGGGATTACCCATTTGGCCGCCGCCGTGGGAATACCTACCCTGGCCCTTTTCGGTCCCACCGATCCGCTCCTTTGGGGTCCCCAGGGGCCGAGGGCGGCTATCCTTTCCGCCCCTTATCCCTGCGCCCCCTGCAGCCGGGAAGAACGCTGGGTCTGTCCGCATCAAAACTGCCTGAAGGTCCTGTCCGTTTCCCAGGTGTTTAAGGCACTTTCGGCCTTAAAGGAAAAGGGGCATGGGGGAGTCGCGACGAATCCCTCCGATGCCTTTTAAGATCCTTCGCTTAGCCGCAAGGGGTATTTCCTGTTTTTCAAAACCAGGCAAAATCCGTCTTCGCCCTCTTCGATCTTTTCGGCCATCTGATAATAGGCCGGACGGAGAAACCGGGCCGGAAACACCCCTTTTTTCACCGTGCAATAGAAGATGTTTTCCGGGGAAATGCGCAAAGTTTCAGGATCCAATACCTCCTGGGATTCGTCGTTCAAGGTCAACCACACCTCTTCTCCGTCCCCGGACTCGTCCGGCTTGAAATCCACTTGAGTGACCACCAAAGGGGTGTCTTCCACTTCCAGATAGCACTTTTGATTGTTCAGATGGACTATGTATAACCCGTCTTCGGTCTTTTCCATGTTTTGAATCATCCAAAGAAAAAGGGGGCGGTGAATGATCTCCGCCCCTTCGTGATACCATTTCCCGTCCTTGGCGACGAAAATATTGCAGGGGGGGATGGCCGAACCTCTCTCGTTCATGCCTTGTATTCACTCCTTTCAGAAGGTCTTGCGGCTGTCCAAAAGCAAGGTCACCGGTCCGTCATTGACGGAATAGACTTCCATCCGTTCTCCGAAACGGCCGCAGGCCGTGGCTATTCCTTTGGACTTGGCCTTTTCAATAAAGGATTCGTAAAGGGGCAGGGCCTGTTCGGGTGGGGCGGAGGCGCTGAAAGAAGGGCGCCTTCCTCTGCGGCAGTCCCCCCAAAGGGTGAATTGGGAGACCACGAGTAAGGAGCCGCCGACCTCCATAAGGGAACGGTTGAACTTATCGTCTTCATCGGGGAAGATGCGCAGATGGAGGATCTTTTCCAACAAGTAATCCACATCGGCTTCGCCGTCTTCCCGACCGATCCCGAGATAGACCAAAAGCCCCCGGCCGATGGCCCCGACGGTTTCCTCGGCGACACGCACGTGGGCCTCTTTCACCCTCTGAACCACTAAACGCATCAGACCCTTTCCCTGGGTTGGATCTACCTCTGTTTTCGTTTCCTAACACAAATCCGGGGCCCTGTCAAAACAGGCTGAACCTTGCGGCCGGGAGAAGGATTACCCCTTATCTTCCAACCCTTCGCGGGCGATTTCGGCGACCTCCCGATGAGGGTGGTGGAGGAGCGCACGAAGGAGGGGTATCTTCCGCTCGTCCTGTAATAAACCCAGGAGGTAGGCGGCATCCCCGACCACTTGAGGGGAGGGATCGTCAAGGAGAGGAACCAGGGCATCCAAGACCCTACCGTGGATGTTCATCTCCTCTTCAACCAGTTGTTCCAGGAGGGCCACGGCCCCGAGTTTGACGCCGAAGGCGTCCTCCCGAAGCAAGGCGGCGACGAAAGGCAGGTCCATGGGGCGGGATCGGAGACGTCCAAAGGCCTGGTCCAACCTTTTCTCCAATAGATCCTGACGATAGAGCAGCGAAACCCGATCGTTATCGCCCCATTTTTTCAACCATGCCGTTAGGTCTTCCTCGGCGACCATTCCGGTCAGGACCGCTTCTTCCTCGATGATCGTGGCCGGAACGGCCTTGATTCGGTATTTTCGTCCGTATTCGGGAAAGAGATCCACGTCAATGACCCGAGCTCGAAGGGATTCCCCGACCACGGCGAAGCGGTTGATCCGGTCGGTCATAAAGGCGCAAAAGGGGCAGGAGGGGCCGATAAGGACTTTAACGGTCAAGGGTTTGGTCAAGGTCCGGAGGGCTTCCGTGGTCTCCGGCAGGAGGATGCCCGATTCCTCGGGCCGGGTCAGAAGGCCGACCAGGGACAAGAACGGGTCCCATTCCAAGCCGGTGGGCACGGCCTGGTAGAAATGTCTTGCCGCCCCCGTACCGGAAGAAAAGGCCAAGAAAGGGGCCTCATCCTTGGGGTCGGATGCGTTAAACTCGGTTACGGTAACCCGATCCAGTCCTTGGAAGGCGTTCAAAAAGTCGCGTAACACAAGGGTTCGAGGATCCCCTTCCTTGGAGCCCAAAAAGACGGAAAGGGTGCGGGTACCGTTCTTGAGGAGGCTCCTGATCTTTTCTATGTCCATAAGGCCCGCCTTTTACCGTGTAAGGTTGTTTCCTACGATGCTTATTAATCGGCCCGTTTTATACGGAACCGGTGAAGTTGCCTTTTCTTCCATAAAAAACACAATCCCAGCGGCTTTGACCGATCCCCTTTATCTTAAACCATTACTAAAGGGGAAGATAGACCATGTTTATGGAAAAGGCAATAAAGGGTGGAGTTGAAAGGAAAGGAAAGGAAAGGAAAGAAAAGAAAAGAAAAGAAAAGAAAAGAAAGGGTGCATCGGAGGTCTTAAGCGACTTTTGCGCCTCCATTAGACAGAGGTGGGACGGTTGAGGTAGGCCTGGAGTTTTTCTTCCACCCGAACGAGGTAGTTGCGTGTTTCCCGGGGAAGAAGGTGTGGGTTTTTCTCCAAATTGCCCATGCCCCAATTATAGGCGGCCAGGGCCAAGGATCGGTTGCCTTGGTAACGGTCCAAAAGGCGCTTCAAATAACGGGTGCCGGCCATAATGTTTTCCCGGGGATCGAACGGATCCTTTACCCCTAATTCCTCCGCTGTCTTGGGCATCAACTGCATCAACCCCATGGCCCCGGCCGGAGAAACGGCCCTAGGATTCCCGTTGCTTTCAACGGCGATAACGGCCTTGATCAAGGCGGGATCCACCCCATACCGCTCGGCGGCTTCTTGAACAATCCCGTCAAAATCTTGGCCCTTCAGCGGATTTATAACCGCCTTTTCCGCTTCGGGTGGGGAAGCCGAGGCATTGGGTCCCCCTGCCGCTAAAGCGCCTCCATAAGACCCGTAAGAAGACATAAAAAGGGGGGTGGGAAATTCGTTTTTTTCCCAAGAAAGGGCCCTGATTATGGATTCGATTGTTTTTATTAAAAAATCGAGAAAGGGGCCCTCCAGCGGATGATTGTCGTCTTGGACCTGCAAGAGGACTTTTTGGAAGGACGCGGGGCTTACCGCATCAAAGGCGGAAGGGGATCGCTCGGGCAAGCAGGGGGTTGTCGGTATGGATGTGGCGATTTTGGGTATCATATCTTTTTATTTTTGCAGGTTTCATGCCAAAGGCACCTTTTCCCCTCCCAACTTTTTTCGACCCCTTCCCGATAAGACGGGTTTCCGCCAAAGCCGGGAGTTTTTTTTTGACAGGCCGGACATTTTCAGATAAAAAACAAAGGAAATTTAAAGAGGGAACCAGGGAGATCGAAGGGAAATCCATGCCCGTTTCCGAGCGTATCAATCAACAAATTCAGCCCGATTTGGAAAAGATCGAATATTTTTTGAGGGAGAACCTTTCTTCTTCCATCCCCTTGATCTCCGAGATCAACCGCCATATCCTCTTGGGAGGGGGAAAAAGGCTGAGGGCTTTGCTTTTTGTCCTTTGTGCCCGCCTGTGCGGCTATCGAGAGGGGAAAGAACACTATTATTCCTGTATTTTCGAATACCTCCATGCCGCCTCCCTCCTTCATGACGATGTTATCGACAACGCCGCTTTACGGCGGGGAAAACCTTCCGCCAATACCTTGTGGGGGAATTCGGCGTCCATACTGGTGGGCGATTTTCTCTTAGCCAAGACCTTCGCCCTTTCCCTGGCCACAGGCCTCCTTGATTTTTTACAAGTAATATCCAAGACATCCACATTGATGTCCGAAGGCATGGTCCAGGAATTGATCGAAACAGGCAACCTTGATGTCACGGAAGAGACCTATCGAAACATCATCATCAATAAAACGGCGGTCCTTATTTCCGCCGCCTGTGAAGCCGGGGCCATTATCGCCCGGGCCGGACAGGCGGAACGAGAGGCCCTGGCCGGTTACGGAATGGATTTGGGGATCGCCTTTCAATTGATTGATGACCTGTTGGACTATACGGCCACCTCTGATCAATTCGGAAAACCCGTCGCCAGCGACTTCAAGGAGGGGAAGATCACTCTCCCCTTGATCCAGGCCTTAAAAAGGTGTGGGGTGGAAGATCGTGAGCGGATCACCCGCTTGGCCCGTCAGGAGACGATCTCACAAGAAGAATTTACCTATTTGCTGGATTTGATTCGGGAGGCCAAAGGCCTGGAATACACCTGGGACCAGGCCGTTAAATCCAAAGAGCGGGCCAAAAACCATTTGAACGCCTTTCCCGCGTCGGAAACGGTCCATCTTTTGGCGGACCTGGCCGATTTTGTGGTGGAGAGGAAAAAATGATCCTCTATAGAGAAGATCGCCCGAAACCCAAAGACCGAAGGATGGAGCCTGGCCATGATTCGGTATGAAGCCGCCCCGGACATCGAACGAAGGCTGAAAAGGATCATCAAAAAGCTGAACATGAGCCATATCGACCCGGACCGGGTCAAGGGGGTGCGCAGTTTCGGGTCCAAGACGAAAAACGTCATCGCCCGGATCCATTCCCTGAACAAGGTTATGCAATTGGCTTTAGGCCTGGATTGTCATTACGTCATTGAAATTTTAGCTGAAAACTACAACCGCCTCACCAAGGAAGAACAGACCAAGATCCTCATTCACGAACTGATGCATATCCCAGGGAATTTCGGGGGTGGGTTCCGCATGCATCGGGATCATGTAACCCGACGCAATGTGGAAAAGATGTACAAAAAGTTTATCGGCGAGGAATGAGACCCGCCGGACCGGCTAATCCTCGGGTTCGGATGCGTCGTAAAGGAGGTTGTTGACCATGGAATGGAGGATCCCGGCCAAGTAGATCTCGTCGCTGATGTCGGAGGAAAGGGAGTGGTAAACCCCTTCCTTGTCCATATAAAACACTATGATTTCTTTGATGTTTTCCTGCTCTTCCCCCAGCCTTTCCAGAATGTCCACAACTTGTTTTTGCGTCCGGTCGATATGAATGAGCTTGCCTTTTTTATCGGACATGGTCTACCCCTTCTTGAAAAAATGCCTTCTTTCCAGATGCTTCCCTTCTTTTCAAAGGGAAAGCAACCGGTATTTGTCCACCAGAAATTCCGGATGGTAGGACATCTTGGATTTGCGTAACCCCTCAATCCCCAAATCCTGTTCCCGGTTGACCCAGGGGATGTGGGACCATTCGTGCAATAAGAACTGTTGCTGGATCAGGGGATTCAAGCCGGGAAGCTCGGGGTTGGTCTTTTCGATGTGAATGACCACCGTTTCCGGGTTCAACAGCTCTCCCAGGGTAAAAGCCTCCACCCGGCCTTGCACCCGAATCACCCCGCCTTTATAACTCAACAGGTCAAAATGGGTCAGGGCCTCGTTGATGGCTCGATCCTCGTTGATCAACCCGTGGGATTCGGAACATTTTTTTGAAAAACACCACTCCTCCTGGACCCGCAAACACTCCTGGATCAGGTCGGCCGTGAGGGTTTGGTACTCCCAGACATGGCGCTTGGTGAAACGATTGATGTGGTTTTTGGGGGTATGGTAGCGATTGCCGGAAAGGCGGATCAAATGCTTCGTTGCATACACATAATCGCTGTTGTCCCGGTCAACCACCACCTGCAAATCCGGCCTTTTTGGCAAGGCCCGGATCACCTCATCCGGCAACCGTTCAAACCGAACAGGCAGCCCACGGCTGCGGAAATAATCCAAAGCATCCTCGAACCAGCCCTCTATATCCCCCTTCCCCAAAGGGGGGAAAAAATAGGGCGAACTTCCTACCGGGCTGGCCAACAGGGTATAAAAGCCTCTGTTCTCGGCCACCTGGAATTGATAATAGCATCGCCACATAAAGAGGTTGGTAAAGGTGAACTCCGATATTTGCGGAGGATTCTCCTTTAGGGCCCCTTCAATTTCCTCTTTATGCTGCAAGGACAAAGGGCGGAAGTTCAAGGACATGATTTGCGGCCCGATAACGGTTTAGAGAAAGGTTTTTTCGATTGAAAATTGTTCATCTTTTATTAAGTAATTCATCTAAGACTTTAAGTTTTTCAGGTCGGATAGGATGGCATAAGGGACATGCATTTCCCCCTTTCCGACCAAAAGTTCTATAGAGGGCTGGCTCTTTCCGTGAAAATCGCTCCCTCCTGTGGTAATAAGGCCCAACTCCCGGCATAGGGCTTCATAAGTCCGGGTTTGCTCCCAAGTATGTTCCGGATAAAAAACTTCTAATCCTTTTAGGCCATTATCTTTCAATTCTTCAATTAATTTCTTAAGTTCTTTCCGGTCCTGCACATTGAGGGTGAAGGGGTGGGCCAAAACCGGTATCCCCCCGGCTTCGCTGATCATTCGAATGGATTCCACCGGGGAAAAGCGGAATTTTTCCACATATGCCGGACCGCCCTTGGTCAGATATTTTTTGAAGGCCTCTTCCACGGAAGAGACGATGCCTTTTTGGACCAAGGCCAGGGCGATATGAGGTCGTCCGATCTGTCCCTTGGCCAGGGCGTACACCTCTTCCAAGGACAAGGGAAGTCCCATATTTTTCAATTTTGCGATGATCTTGGGGTTCCTTTCCTGACGGGCTTGTTGCAACCGGGAAAGCTCCTGGAGGAGAAAGGCGTGGCGGTGATCAATGTAATAACCGAGGATATGCATGGTTCCCCGTTCATAGGCGGCGCTGATTTCCAGTCCCGGGACCGTTTCCAGGCCCATCTTTCGGCCGGCTTCCAAAAATTCATCCAGTCCGTCGATCGTATCGTGGTCGGTGAGGGCCAAAGCCCCCGCCCCCTTGGCCTTGGCGTAAGCGACCAGTTCCTCAGGGGTAAGGCTCCCGTCCGAGGCCGTGGAATGGCAATGGAGATCAATGGGTCTGTTCATCAAAGAAAGTCATTTCCTTCGGCCACGGGAATTTTTGCACAAGGCCAGTTCAACCACATCGTCCATCTTATCCACGAAGTGAAATTTCAGTCCCTTTTTCAGGTGGGCAGGGATCTCTTCCACATCTTTTTCGTTTTTTTTGGGAAGGATAATGGTTCCGATACCCGCCCTTTTGGCGGCCAGGACTTTTTCCTTGATCCCGCCCACCGGGAGGACCAAGCCGCGCAAAGTGATCTCCCCGGTCATGGCCACATCGCCACGCACCGGCCGATCGGTCAAAAGTGAAGTCAAGGCCGTCAAAATGGCCACGCCGGCCGATGGGCCGTCTTTGGGGATGGCCCCGGCCGGCACATGGATGTGGATGTCGTTTTTTTCGTAAAAATCCTCCGGTATCCCCCATTGTTTGGCCTTGGAGCGGACATAACTCAAGGCCGCGCCGGCCGATTCCTTCATCACCTCACCCAGTTGGCCGGTCAGGGTCAAGGTCCTTCGGCCGGGCATCTTGGTGGCCTCGACGAAAAGGATATCCCCTCCGGCCTGGGTCCAGGCCAATCCGGTGGCCACCCCCGGTTCCTGGGTCCGTTCGGCCAATTCGGAAAAATACCGAACCGGCCCCAAATAGGGTTGGAGGTCTTTTTCGGTGATCTTTTTGGAAACGATTTTACCTTCGGCCACCTCTTTGGCCACACCCCGGCAGACGGCGGCGATTTCCCGTTCCAGGTTGCGTAGTCCGGCCTCCCGGGTATAGGAGCGAATGATGGTCTTCAAAGCCCCTTTGGTGAAGGTCAGGTTTTTTTCCGTCAGGCCGTGTTCAGCCAGTTGCTTGGGGATAAGGTGTTTCTGGGCGATTTGGATCTTTTCCTCGTCAATATAGCCCGAAAGATCCAGGACCTCCATACGATCCCGCAAGGCCGGAGGAATGGTGTCCAAGATATTGGCCGTGGTGATGAACATCACCTTGGAGAGGTCGAATTCCACCTCCAGATAGTGATCGGAAAAGGTGGAGTTTTGTTCCGGATCCAGGACCTCGAGCAGGGCCGAGGAAGGATCCCCCCGAAAATCGGTCCCCACCTTGTCTATTTCATCCAAGATGAAGACGGGGTTGTTCGACCCGGCCTTGCGCAGTCCTTGGATGATCCTCCCCGGTAAGGCGCCGATATAGGTCCGGCGGTGTCCCCGGATCTCGGCCTCATCCCGCACCCCTCCCAGGGAGAGGCGGACGAATTTCCGACCCAAGGCCCGGGCGATGGAGCGGCCCAGGGAGGTCTTTCCCGTACCTGGAGGTCCGACGAAACAGAGGATCGGGCCTTTCATGTCCGGCTTGAGCTTGCGTACGGCCAGATATTCCAAGATCCTTTTTTTGACCTTCTCCAGGTCGTAGTGATCTTCATCCAGCACCCTGGCCGCGGCCTCGATATCCAAATTGTCTTCGGTCTGGATCTGCCAGGGCAGTTCGGTGAGCCAGTCCAGGTAGGTAAGGGAAACGGTGTATTCCGGCGAGGCCGGATTCATCCGGGCCAGACGGTTCAGTTCCCTTTCGGCCTCTTTGGCCGCCGCCGGCGGCAGACCCCGTTCGACGATCTTCTTTCGGTATTCTTCGATCTCCAGGGTCTTTTCATCCTTTTCCCCGAGTTCCTTCTGGATGGCTTTGAGTTGCTCCCGTAGATAGTATTCCCGTTGCGACTTGTCGATCCCCTCTTTAACTTCGGACTGGATCTTTTTCCCCAGCTCCAGGACCTCCAATTCTTTGGTCAAGATGACGGTGATCTTCTGCAGCCGCTTCTTGACCTCCAGGGTCTCGAGGATGTCTTGCTTCTCTTCCTTGGAGATGTTCAGGGAAGAAGTGATCATGTCGGCCAAGGATCCGGGATCCTCTACGCTCTGAGCCAAGATCCCCAGTTCCGAAGGGAGATAAGGGGACAATTCCAGGACCTTGGCGAAGAGACCGCGGGCGCTGTTCATCAAGGCATCCATTTCCAGCCCTGTCTCCGTCTGATCTTTGAGGACCTGGATGCGCGCCTTGAAATAAGGGGCCGTGCCGGTGATTTCTTCGATCTTGAAACGGGATATCCCCTGGACCATCATGCGGATCCCGCCTTCCTGGACCTTGGCCATCTTTAATATCGACCCCACGGTCCCGTAGGTGTAAAGATCCTCCGGGGTCAGAGGATCGCTCCCTTTTCCCCGGATCATGACCAGTCCAATGAGGTGATCCTTCATCAGGGCCTCGTCCACCAGTTTGACCCAGTTCTTTTCCCAAACCATCAGCGGCAGGACCATCTTGGGGAAAAGGACCACGTCCATCACCGGGAGCAAGGGGATTTCTTCGGGTATGGTCAGGACTTGTGTCTGTATGGGTATGGAGCTGTCGTTGAAATCCATGGGCGACTCCTTTGACGAGAAGGAGATGAAAAATTATTCGGAGACGACCGGGATGGTCTTTTTCTGGGCCAGCCGTTTCGGAAGGGTCAACAACAGGAGTCCGTCGCGGTACTGGGCCTCGATGCCCTCGTCCTCGATGGTTATCGGCAGTTCGAAGGTCCGCTCGAAAACACCGTATTCCATCTCCATGAGATGGTAACGCACGGCCTTCTCCACCGGGATCCTTTCCCGTTTGCCGGACAGATGGACCAAGTTTTTCTTGACGGTAATGCGGATGTCTTCCTTTTTCACGCCGGGGATCTCGGTGATGATCAGGAAGGCCTCCGGGGTCTCGACCACGTCCGTCTGAGGGGTCCAGTTCCTTTCGTCCAACAGGTAGCGAGGACTCACCTGATAGAGCATGTCGTCCATCAGGCGCCTCATTTGAATACGGATACGGGAAAATTCGCTTACCACGCCGGGCCTCCTTCAAAAATTGCGGCCTCTTCCGGCCGTTTCCCTTCTGGCATAACAACCAAACGGTTTTATTATAAGATTTTCGGGTTCGTTTGTAAAGGAAAGGCTTAAAAATATTTTTGGGCTTGACAGGGGCGGATTTCCAATGGGAAATAAGGATAATCGGTCGGCAAAAGCCGGCGGAGAAACGGAAAAGGGAGTTCCCTCCCGGAAGACAAGGAGTAAGAGGCCCAAAGGATGAAACAGATCGTTCTGGGGACGGCCGGTCATATCGATCACGGAAAGACCAGCTTGATCAAGGCCCTGACCGGTATCGATACGGACCGGCTGAAGGAAGAAAAGGAACGGGGAATCACCATCGAGCTGGGATTCGCATACCTGGACCTGCCCAGCGGACAACGGTTGGGCATCATTGACGTCCCCGGCCATGAACGGTTCGTCAAACATATGGTGGCCGGCGCCAGCACCATAGACCTGGTGGCCCTGATCATCGCCGCCGATGAAGGGGTCATGCCCCAAACCCGGGAGCACCTGGATATCTGTTCCCTTTTAGGGATTAAAAAAGGATTGGTCGTCTTGACCAAAATAGATATGGTCGAGGAAGAATGGCTGGATCTGGTCCAAGAGGATGTCCGGGAATTCCTTCAAGGGACCTTCTTGGAAAACGCCCCGATCGTTCGGGTTTCCTCCTTGACCGGCCAAGGCCTTCCGGATCTGATCTCGGCCTTGGAACAGCTCTCGGCCGAAGTGGAAGAAAAGTCCGCGGCCGGGATCTTCCGCCTCCCCGTGGATCGGGTCTTCACCATGCGCGGGTTTGGGACGGTGGTGACCGGAACAGCCGTTTCCGGAACCTTATCCGTTGGCGACCCGGTGACCCTCTATCCCCAGGAAATACCGGCCAAAGTTCGGGGAATACAAGTCCACAATAAAGATACCGAACAAGTCCGGGCCGGACTACGAACGGCTATTAACCTCCAGGGGATCGAAAAAAATGCGGTGCATCGGGGAGATGTGGTGGCCACGGCCCAAAGTCTTCGACCGACCCGCCTCCTGGACCTTAATATCCGTCTCCTCCCGAGCGCCCCCAGGCCGCTGAAGCACCGCAGCCAAGTGCGTTTTCACAGCGGCACCTCGGAGATGCTGGGCCGGGTGATCCTCCTCGAGGGGGATGAAATCAAACCCGGAGAATCCCAGTTCGCTCAGATTCGATTCGTGGAACCGGTGGCTTTACTGCCCGGCGACTTGGCCGTGCTGCGCAGCTATTCGCCGGTCCTGACCATCGGCGGGGCCGAGGTCCTCAACGTGGTTCCGCCCAAGCACAAGCGTTTGGCCCCGGAAGTGCGGGAACAACTGACGGTCTTCCAATCGGGGAAGGATGAAGAAAAGACGGCCCTCCAAGTCCTTTTGGCCGGCCCCAAAGGCCTGACCCGGACGGAATTGGGCAGGGTCCTCCCTTTTCCGCCCAAAAAACTCGACGAGATCATCCAAGACCTCCTTTCCCGAAAGGTCCTGGTCCAGTGGGATCGGGATAGCCGGGCCTTGATCCACAGCCGGGAATTGGCCGCCTTATTTCAAAGCGTGGAACGGATATTGGGCGATTACCACAAGCTGCAACCCCTCAAACCCGGCTTGATCAAGGAAGAATTAAAATCCCGCCTGCCCCAAATCCAGGAAGGCAAACTCTTCAACTTCCTTTTGAACCGCATGACCGAAGAGCAGATCGTGGTCCAAGAAAAGGAACTGGTCCGCTTAAGCGGCCATAAGGTGCGGTTGCAGGCGGAAGAACAGGCCGTTCAGGAATCCCTGGAACGCATCTACAGGGAAAGCGGCCTGCAACCTCCATATTTTAAAGAATTGGAAGAAAAATTCCCCAAAGGGCGCCCTAAGGCGGTCCTGGACCTGATGGTCAAAGAGGGTAAACTGGTCAAGGTCAAGGAAGACCTCTATTTCCACCGGGAGGCCGTCGAGAACCTGAAGAAGCGCCTGATCCAATGGCTGAAGGAAAAAGGGGAAATCACCACTTCGGAATTCAAGGACTTGACCGGGTCCTCCCGCAAATATACCATCCCCTTGTTGGAATATTTCGACGCCATGCAGATCACCATGCGGGTGGAGGACAAGCGACTCCTTCGCGAAAGCAAAGAAAGCGGATGAAAAAATTTAACCTGCCGCCGCCCGATGCTCCTAAAGAAATTAACGAAGGAACCGATAACGGAAACATAATCAATGCTGAGGAGGAAGACCATGAAACGGAAAAAACAAACCCTTTTTGCCATTATCCGTTCTTTAGGGGTGTTTTTTCTCCTGGCCGCCCTGGTGACCCTGTTCGCTGCTCCCCTCTGGGCCGGCCCGCATCCTCACCCCAAACCCCATTTCGTTCCCCCTCCCCATCCCAAACCCTACTTCGGCCCTCCGCCGCCTTGGAAAATCAAGGGCCCTCCGCCTCCGGGAAAGATTTGGTTTCATTTCGGCGGCGCTTGGATCCTGGTTCCCCCTCCCCCGGCCTTCGGCCCTTACATTTGGAACGGAACGGCCTGGGTGATCGATCCTGGACCGCCTCCCGAAGGCGCGGAGTGGGTACCCGGTCACTGGACCGAAGAGGGGTGGGTCGCCGGGCATTGGATCAAGATCCCACAGCCATCACCCAATCACGTTTGGGTGCCTGGACATTGGAAAGACGGGGTCTGGATCCAGGGCCACTGGGAAGGACCGGCCCCCCCGGGTAAAGTTTGGGTGCCCGGACATCAAACCCCTGACGGCCGATGGATCCCCGGCCACTATGAATAATGATCTTTAAAAAGAGGTCGATGGCCCCGCGTCCTTTCCCCTGAGAGGACGGAGGGCTCCCCTTTTTCCGCAAAAAGGAGCGCATATTCCGGCTTCCTATCCTTCCATAAAAGATCTGAGCGACGAAGAGCGGGTTCGTCTAGTGCGGCGGATATTTAACGCCGTCACCGGCCGCTACGATTTTCTCAATCATTTTTTAAGCGCCGGCCGGGACAGGATGTGGAGGAAGTTTTTAGTCCGGCGCCTGCGTTTTTTTTCCACCTACCGCCTCCTTGATCTGGCCACCGGCACGGGCGACATCGCCTTGGCCGCTGCCCGCACCCATGGAAAGATCCAGGTCCTGGCTTTGGATTTCGCCTGGTCCATGCTTTTGGCGGCGGATCGAAAACGGCGGAAATCGAACTTGATAAACCGAATCGCCTTGGTTCAAGGCGACGCCTTCCGCCTCCCTTTTCCGGACGAAACCTTTGACGCCGTGAGCATCGGGTTCGGTATTCGAAACATGCCTAACCGACTTCGTGTTTATGAAGAAATCCTCCGCGTATTGGTTCCCGGAGGACGCCTTCACCTCCTGGAACTGACCACCCCACAGGGCCGTATTTTCCGCACTCTCTACCTTGGTTATCTTAAACACCTGCTCCCCCGCTTGGCCCGTTGGTTCACCCCGGACCCTCCGGCCTATCTCTACCTGGCCGAATCCATCCTCCACTTCCCTACCCCCAAGGAATTGGTCCGGGAGATGGAGCAGGCCGGCTTTGTTCAGGTCGTCCATTTCCCCTTGACCTTCGGCATCACCTGTCTCCATGAAGGGAGCCGGCCAAAACGGTAGCCTTGGCCGCTCCAAATTGCTCTTGACAGGGACCCCGAAGGCCAATAGTATCCCTTCCCATCGCTTACTCAGGAGGGAAGTATGCCATTGAAAGAGCCCAGGTTGAAACCCCTGACCGAAGAGGAGTGGACCGAGGAGCAGCGGGAACTTCTCCAAGGCTACCGCAGAAGATCGGGAAAGATTTATAACATTTTCCTCACCCAGGCCCGCCATCCGGAAATGATGCGGCGTTGGCAGGTCTTCGGGGATTACATCCTCAACGGATCTACCCTGCCGCCCCGGGACCGGGAAATGCTGATCTTACGCATCGGTTGGTTGTGTCGCTCGGAATACGAATTCGGTCAACATACCCGTATCGGAATGAAAGCGGGTTTAAGTGAAGAAGAAATCCGCCGCATTACCGAAGGTCCCGACGCGCCGGGCTGGACCGATTTTGAGGCGGCGCTTCTTAGAGCCGCCGACGAATTGCACGCCCAGGCCTTCATCTCCGATGAAACGTGGGCCGTCTTGTCCGGCGTTTACGATGAAAAGCAAATGATGGACTTGATCGTGACGGTGGGACAATACCAGCTGGTTTCCATGTTCTTGAACAGCCTGGGCGTACCTTTGGACCCCAAGCTGGTCGGTTTTCCGCAACCCTGATTCATACCGCGATCAAGGGGCCTTTTCTCCCGGTAAGGCAAGACCGGCCTGTGAGGAAGGAAGGGATGGAGCCGGCTCTTTCCAGAGATCCGTTTTGCGAAAGACCTGCACCCGTCTATTTTTCTGGTCGGCCACCAAAAGGCTCTTAAGGAGGGGGCTGTAATGGAGGCCGTCGGGCGATTTGAATTGGCCGGGGTCGCTGCCTACCCCGCCGCCGACAGAGCGGACCCAGCGGCCTTCGGAATCAAAGATCTCGATCTTTCCCCCGTCTTCATCCAGGGCATAGAGATACCCTTCTTCGTCCAGGGCCAGCCCCTCCACTTCCTTGGCGAATCGGCCCGGGCCGTTCCCCGACCCGCCGATGACGGATTTCCAGTTCCCTTGGGCGTCGAAGCATTGAATGCGCGAATTCCCTTCGTCGGCCAGATAAACAGTCCCATTGGGGGCGACGGCGATGGATTCGATCCGGCTTAAAGGCGGTCCCTGGGAGACGGCCGACCCTATCTTTTTGACGAAACGAAAATCTTCATCAAAGACCTGGACATCGTCCCGTGTCCCGTCCGTGACATAGAGGAATCCCTGGGCGTCCAGGGCCAAACCCATGGGTTCAAGGAACTCTCCATCGCCCGTCCCGTACCGACCGAAGCCGGTCAAAAACCTTCCCTCGCCGTCGAAGACCTGGATGCGAAAATTCCCTTGATCGGAGACGATGATCCGGTCCTTCCGGTCCACGACGATACCGGTACATTGTCTGAACTGTCCCGGACCGGATCCAGGCCCCCCGAAATGGCCGAGGTAACGACCTTCCTGGTCGAAAAAATAGACCCGGTTGTTGCCTTTGTCCGTGACCAAGATCCGCCCTTTTCGATCCACCCAGACCCCGTCAATAATGGAAAATTCACCCGGTCCGGTTCCGGCACGGCCGAAGACCAGGGCCGGTTTCACAAAAACGGTACCCACCGCGGCTTCCGCCGTCGGAGAAAACAGGGCTCCATAAAGAATGAAGAAAAGACTGATACCCATGAAAACAAACCGAACCGCCGTCGCCATGGTGATTTTTGATTCCTCTTTCCAATATCCGTGTTCGTTTTTTGGGCACTGACTTTTTACAGGTTTTCGGAAGGGTGGAGGCCGAGACCGATGGAACACGGCCCGTAAGGACTTCAGGAGACGTTGATATCAATGACCTCCAGAATGCGGATTCCGCCGGGGGTTCGGACCTGAATTTCATCCCCCGGTCCCTTGCCGATCAAGGCCCGACCCAACGGGGAAAGGACGGAGATGTCGCCGTTTTCGGCGTTGGATTCGTCAGGCCCGACCAACCGGACCTTAAATTCCTCTTCGGTCTTCAGATCGTACAAGCGGACCGTGCTGCCGAAGACGATTTGATCCGCCGGCAGATCGGAACAATCGATTACCTCGGCCATGGCGATCTTTCCGTGCAGTTCGGCGATACGGCCTTCAATGAAGGACTGGCGTTCCTTGGCCGCGTGGTATTCGGCATTTTCCGAAAGGTCGCCATGGGACCGGGCCTCGGCAATGGCCTTGATCACCGCCGGCCTTTCCACTTTTTCCAACCGAGCGAGTTCCTCGCGCAGTCTCTCCAACCCTTCTTTGGTAATCGGTACCCGTTCCATGCCAGAAGGTCCTTTCAAACAAACTACCCCCGGACACGAACTTCCGCCGAGGGTGTATCGTGGAATATAACAAAAATCTTTTTGCCAAGCAAGTCAATTCGGTTTCTTGGATTTAGAAAGGGGCGTCTTTCCCCAGCGGTTTTTTTCCTCCATTGACTTCCAGCGACCGTTTGCCGTATTCTAATTTCTAATGAAAACGAAAGACGACCAAATCTTCCTTGGGAAAGGGTGACGCCCATGGTCCGCCCCCACAAAACAAAAATCATCTGCACCATCGGACCGGCTTCGGAATCGCCGGATGTCTTGAAAGAGATGGCCTTAGCGGGGATGGATATCGCCCGCCTCAATTTTTCCCACGGTTCCTTTTCCGACCATGCCCGGGTCATCGCCGCCTTAAGACGCCTCTCGGAGGAGATGGGTCGCCCGATCACCCTCTTGGCCGACCTTCCCGGGCCCAAACTGCGCATCGGGATGTTGTCCCAAGAAGGGATCGAATTGGAGGCGGGCGATGATTTCACTTTGACCACCGAATCCCTCATCGGGGACCGGAGGAAGGTCTCGGTGGACTTTCCCGAACTGCCCCAATCGGTCCGTCCCGGAGACGCCCTCTACCTCAACGACGGCCTGATTCGCCTCCAGGTTCAAGAAGTCCAAGGCCGGGAGGTGAAGTGCACGGTGGTGGTGGGCGGGGAATTGCGCTCCCGCAAGGGATTGAATCTGCCCGATTCGGACCTGGCCATCGAGACCTTCACCCCCAAAGACAAAGAGTGGGTCCGCTTCGCCGCCGAACAGGGGGTGGACGCCCTCAGTCAGTCTTTCGTCGCCAAGGCCTCGGATATGGAGGCCCTACGCCGCTTCGCCGCCGATTTGGGCTATCACCCCTTCATCGTGGCCAAGATCGAGCGGGCCGCGGCCCTGCGCCGCCTGGATGAGATCCTGGAAGCCGCCGACGGTATCATGATCGCCCGCGGTGATTTGGGGGTTGAAACACCTATTGAAGAGATCGCCGTGGTGCAAAAGGACATCACCCGCCGGGCCAACCGCTTGGGCAAACCGGTCATCACCGCCACCCAGATGCTCAAGTCCATGACCGAAAGCCGTCTCCCCACCCGGGCCGAGGCCACCGATGTGGCCAATGCCGTTTTAGACGGCACCGACTGCGTCATGCTCTCCGAGGAATCGGCGGTGGGCAAATATCCGGTGCAGGCCACGGCCATGTTGGCCAAGATCGCCGCCGTCTCCGAATCGTTTCGGCCTCGAAAAACCGTCGAAGAGCTTTGGGGCGATCCGGATCCCTCCCAAGGGCTTCCGCCGGCCCGATTGATCTCCCTGGGGGTCGAGGCCTGCCTCCGCTACGGCCGTTTCGTCGCCGTCTTCGTCCCGACGCGCAGCGGGACCTCGGTCCGGGCCGTGGCCCGTTTCCGCCCTCCCGTTTGGGTGTTCGGCGTCAGCCGATACCCTTCCGTCTGCCGCCATCTTCAGTTCTCCTATGGGGTCTGCCCGGTCCCGATGAAGGAAGAAACCGTGGACTGGAAGGGCTTCATCCGGGAGCAACTGGCCCGTTACGGGATAAAGGAAGGGCTGGTCATGTTGACCGAAGGCCCCTCCCCCCGCCATCCGGACATCCATCACCGTCTGGAAATCATCGAATTGTGATCCCCGAAGGGATCCGGCGGGAAACCCTCTTTTCTGTTTTGAACCGAAAGACTTTTAGGGCCCCTTCTCCCCCTCCGAAAAGGAAAGCCACCTTTCCCCTCGCCGGTCGTAGATCTTCCCTTTATGGGCCAAAAAATCGGCTTTTAATAAACGGGTCAAGGGGCGTTGGGACAAGGTCTTGGGGATTTCCGCCACCCATTGGAAATAGTCCGGTTGATGGCTTTGGGGCAGACGATTTCGACACCAAGATACCCAAGCCTTAACATCCGGCGTGGTTTCTGCATGGGTGGCCACCGCCGCCACCACATCGGATTCACCGGGGGCGCCTCCCCGGGAAGGGACCCCGTAGACGCAGATCTCCCTCACCTCGGGATGTTCGCAAAAGACCTTTTCGATCAAGGAAGGTTGGATGAATTCTCCATACTTGCGCAGTTCCTCCCCCTTACGGTGACAGAAGTAGAGCCACCCCTCTTCGTCTCGACGGACGATATCCCCTGAACGATGCCAGCCGGCGAGGGTCTTTTCCCGGGATTCCTTCTCCTTCCCGAAGTACTCGACCTTGGGTTCCCCGATCACGGGACGGCTGATCAATTCCCCGGGTTGGCCTACAGGGACATCGTTTCCTTCTTCGTCAACGATCCGTATGGTGAAGAAATCCAAGGGCCGGCCCATGGACCCCACCGGCCCTACCCCGACCGGTTTGACCGTCACACATCCACCGTCCAGGGCCCCGTACCATTCCAGGATCTTGACCTTGAACCGTTTTTCAAAGGGTTCCCAAATGGCCGCCGGCGTCCCGGCGCTGACCACCACCCGGACGGGGTGATCGGCATCGTCGGGCCTTTCCGGCCTGGCGTAAATCATGGCGATCATCCCACCCAAACAGGAAAAGGTGGTGCATCCGTATTTACGGCAGATGTCCCAGATGCGGGAAGCGGTGAAGCGGACGCTGAAGACCGAGGGGATCTCTCGATAAAGGGAAGGGATAAGGGTGACCGTGTGGGCGTTGGCATGGCTCAAGGACAGGCCGGTGTAGAGGATGTCATCGGGCCCATAATGCCACAAAAGGTCCACCAGAACATCCAATCTCCGATTACGCCATAGGACCCCTTTGGGATTTCCCGTCGTTCCCGAGGTGTACATGATCTGAGCGGGCTCGTCGGGAAGACCTTGCTGTTCGACGGGGAGAAAAGGTCGATCGAGGATTTCGCTAAAAGATGTCAAAGAGCCCCTCTTTTCCAAACCTTTTCGATCTTCCTCGGAAAGGTCGGACATCCCCGGTTTGACGGCGTAGACGATTTCTCCCCGAAATCCCTCGGCCTCCTTTATGGCGGGAAGCAGATCGGCCGTGGTAAACACCACCTTGCTTTGGGAATCCCTGAGCGGATAGGCCAGGCTTTCCCCTATCAGGCGGGGATCCAATGCCACCCAAACGGCGCCCAACATATTGCTGCCCAGCATGGCGTAGAGAAATTCCGGATAATTGCGCAGAAAAAGGGCCACCCGGTCTCCCTTTTCCACACCCCTTTCACGAAGCCAGGCCGCGACCCTGGAAGCCCTCTCAAACAACTCCCGGTAAGTCAGAATTTCTTCTCCGAAGGCCCCGTATTCGAAGGTGACAACGGTTCGATCAGGCACCTTCTCCACCTTTTCTTCCAGCATCTGGGCCGGCACTTCCGGTTGAAGGTTTTTCATTCATCCGCCTCCTCGGATTTATGCATTAAACGGTAGGAGGGACAAAGGGAAGGGCCCCTCTCCACAAGACTCAGGAGCCCTTTCCCCCTGAAGGATCAACTACGGTTATTGAAAGGGCTTCTTTAACCGGATCATTTCAAAACCGCTGGCCGGGATGGCCCCTATCTCGGGCTCCCAATATTCGATTCTGGGTCCCAAGGCATAGGGGATATGGTTGGCCCAGAGCAAGGCCTTGTTCCGACTTTCCCGGATGGCTTTGGAAATTTTGGCCCCGGCGACCTTTAATTCCTCATCGGTAATGGCCGAGCTCCCTTCTACGATCGCCTTTTGGATTTCCGGCGTCGTATTGTAGCACCAGGGCATGTAACTCAAGAAATGATCGCTGGCGTCGGCCGCCGCAGATACTTCAGCGTGATACCACAGGGCCTGTTGCAGCAGCCCCTTGAACTTTTTGGTTATAAAGCCCTGGACATAGGAACCTCCTTCCATAACCTCGATCTTGGTCCTGATCCCCACGGCGTTCAAATTGGATACCATGGCCTCCACCCAGTAACGCGATTCCGGGGTTACGGTGATCACCGTATCGAAACCCTTGGGATAACCGGCTTCGGCCAAGAGTTTTTTGGCCCTTTCCGGATTGTAGGGATCGGGCTTGATGGTAGGATCGTGCCCCATGGTGATAGGCGAGCAGAAGTCGCCGTAGGGTTCAGCCATGCCGAACAAGATCTTTTGGGTGATCCCCTGCCGGTCTATGGCCAGACTGGCCGCTTCCCGAACGCGGATGTCGTGAAAAGGGCTGGGCTCCTTGGGAAAGGTCAAATCGGCAAAGGTCAAGGCGGTCAGCGAGGTGTACTTACCCAATTCCAAACGCAAATTGGGATCGGCCTTGACCTCCACCGTATGGGGGCCGATGACATTGGTGATGTCCACTTCCCCGGCCTTCAACATGGCCAGACGGGTGGAATGGTCCGGAACATAGACCATCTTGAAGGTCTTGATGACCGGGGTATGGCGGAAATGCCTTTTTACCGCCTCCACCTTCCAGTAGTTGTCCTGCTTGTATTCCACCCACTTGAAGGGACCGGTGCCGATGGGTTTTTCGGCGAATCCCTTGTCGCCCACCTGTTCCCGGTATTTCTTGGGCATCATGCCCGTGGACCACCACAACCTCCCCAGAAAACCGGGGTCCGGGCCTTTCATGTGGATCCGGACCAGATAGGGCCCGACGACCTCAACTCTTTCGATGTTCCGCGACCATAAAGGGGTAAAGAGATATTTCAACTCCTTGCGCAGATAGGTTTCGATGCTGAATTTAACGTCCTCGGCGGTGAACTTGTCACCGTTGTGAAAGGTCACATCGTCTCGAAGGGAAAACTCAATGTATTTCCAATTCGGGGCGATCTTCCAGGACTTGGCCAAAGAAGGTAAAATTTTATCCGATTTTTGACCCACATAGACCAGGGAATCGAATATTGTCCTGGCCAAAACAGGAAATCCGGAGGTATGGGTGGCCGGATCCCCTCCCACCTGAAAGAAGTTGGGAGAAGAAGTGGCGAAAACCACCTCTCCCTTGGCCGGGGCGGCAGTGCCCAGAGCCGGGTTAAGGGCCGAAAGAATGATCGAACTCAACAAACAGACCCACCAAAATCTGTGGTTCTTTCTTCTGACCATACGATTCCTCCTTCCCGGAGACAAAGGGTTGGGGCCTGACCTGTTTTCCTTTTTACCTATATGACGGGTGAGACATCACCTCCTTTTGGGTCCCTTCCAAATGATCCTTCGATGGAAAGGGCCAGCGTATCAATTTTCAGGAAAGTTTCTCCAAAATGTGGATGGTCATGGCCGCTTCACCGCTGCCGATGGTGCCCCCTCCGTTTTCCGCTAAGGCCAGACGGGGGTTTTTTACTTGTCTTTTTCCGGCCTCTCCCCGCAATTGGGTGACCAGTTCATAGATCTGGGCCAATCCCGAAGCCCCTATGGGATGGCCGCGGGAAATCAGGCCGCCGCTGGGGTTGACGGGAATCTTGCCGTCCAAAGCCGTGGCCCCGCTTTCGGCCAGAGGGCCGCCTTCACCGGCTGCGCAAAAACCCAATTGTTCGCACTGGACCAATTCCCCGAAGGCCGTGGCGTCATGGACCTCAGCCACATGGATATCCTCCGGTCCTACCCCTGCCATCTCGTAAGCCGCCAGAGAGGCCCTGCGTCCGATATCGCTTTCAGGACTCAGCGTCCCGGACTTCAAGACCGAGGCGCGGATCAAAACGGCCCGGCTGGAGGGATGGGCTTTAAGAAAACCTTCGCTGCAAACAATAGCCGCCGCCCCGTCGCCTACGGGAGCGCACATGGCCCGGGTCAAGGGATAGGAAACGACCCGATCTTCCAAGACCTGTTCCACCGTCAGGGGAAAAGTATATTGGGCCAAGGGATTCAAGGCGGAGTTGTTATGGGCCTTGGCCGCAATCACGGCTAACTGCCTTTGGGTGGTACCGTATTGTTTCATGTGCCTGCGGGCCATGGCCGCATAGAAATCCATAAAGATGGAATGGCCGCCCTCTTTTTTCTCCCCCTGTCCGGCCGACTCCTTCCCTTCGGCCTCCCGTTTTTTTCTTTGTTCTTCTTGGATCCGGGTGATGGCCTCCATCATGGCCTCTACATCAACGGCGGAAGAGAAACTTTTCATGACCATGGACCGGTCCTCGTCGTAAAGTTTCTCGGCCCCGATGGCCAAGACGCAGTCATAACCGGCTTTCACGGCCATCCAGGCGCTGTGCAGGGCCGTTGAGGCCCCGGCGCAGGCGTTTTCCACATTGATGATAGGAATGCCGTCCAATCCGTTGGCGCTCAAGGCCACTTGACCACGGATACTGTGTTGAAATTTGTAGATTCCCCAGCAGGTATTGGAAAACCAAGCCGCCTCAATTTGGCGTCGTTCCAGCCCACAATCCTTCAAAACCGAATCCAAGGCCTCGCCGGTCAGTTGCTTGATGCTTTTATCCAAAAACTTGCCGAACTTGGTCATCCCTACGCCCAAAATATACACCTTATCCCCCATATTGTCCTCGCTTTAAAGGTTTTTTCCCTTCCCTCGGCCAATGACCCTTTTCTCCCCGAAGAAACCTTCGTAGCCTTCCGGGTGGCCTAGGCCGGTATTATGGGTTCGGCGGAACGGCTCGGGAGGCGAATAATTGTTCGATCACGGCCGGATCCAAGCCCAAGGCCCTAAGCAGTTCGTCTCTTTTCCCTCCCCGCTCCATTTCGTCCAAAAACCCCCAACCGATCCCTCCATCCACTTGTAAGGCCTCTCCGTTAATAAAAGCAGAATCGTCGCTGGCCAGGAAAAGCACGGCCTTGGCCACATCTTCCGGCATCCCGGCGCGGGGGATGGCCTGAATGGTCTTAAAGACCTCTTTCAAGGGGTCCAAGGTCTTTTGCGCTTCTTCCTGAGTAAATCCCAAGGCGCGGGCAAAGATAGGGGTAACGATCCCGCCCGGACAGACACAGTTCACTCGAATCCCAAACCTCCCCAATTGCATGGCCACGGAGCGGGTCAAGTGGATTACCGCCGCCTTACAGGCGCTGTAGGTATGCCCGCCGAAGCCGGTTTTGTGACCGGCCACGCTGGCTGTACTGATGATGGTTCCGAACCCTTGGGGGATCATGACCCGGGCGGCATGTTTCATCCCCAACATGACCCCACGAAAAAGGACGGCCACGGTTAAGTCGAAACCTTCTGTATGGGTCTCCTCAATCGGGCCTCCAACACCGCCGACCCCGGCGTTGTTGAACATACAGTCCAATTTTCCAAATCGTTGTACGGCCAGTTCAACGGCCTTTTGTATTTCGTCTTCGTTGATCACATTTACCTGTTGAAACAGCACCCCTTCGCCCAATTCAGCGGCCAATCTCCGTCCTTCGTTATCGAGGATGTCGGTAAGAATCACTTTGGCCCCTTCTTGAGCGAACAAGCGGGCGGTGGCCGCCCCGATGCCGCTGGCCCCTCCAGTGATGACCGCTACCTTCCCCTCTAATCTGCCCATTAACCCTCCCTTTAAAAAATCCAAGATTCAAGCTGTATAATTTTAAAAATGGTTTAACCTTTCCCCTTTCCCCTTTCCCCTTTCCCCTTTTACCTTTTACCTTTTACCTTTCACTTTTTACCTTTCACTTTTTCCCGTTCCCCCAATCCTTAGACCGTCTCCAATCCTTCTCCCGTCTCCTCCACCGGACCGTCGGTCCCGGGACGGAACCAGGTCACCGGTCGGTATTCGCGGGGGACGATCCCTTCTTGTTTAAATTCCGGCCAGCCGATACAGAGCGAGCTGATGATCTGCCAGGGCGGCTGAATACCCAACTTTTCCGGGAAACCGGGGATCATGTTCAACACGGCGACGAAACCCACCCAACAGGCCTTGATGCCCAAAGAGTTGCAGACCAGGTTCATGTTCTGACCGCAGATCCCGATATTGATATGGGGACCTCCAATGGCCCGAGTGTCGGCGGCCAAGAGGATAACCGCCGGGGCATTAAGGGTACATCCACCGGCCTTGCCACCCATTTGCCCTCGGGCGATGGCCCCCATGCCCCCCAAGGCCAGACGAGGATCATAGGTGCCCGGTTGATTGAGATCCACCAGGGGAGCGAGATTTTGGACCAGATTGTCGTCCCGATACATGGCGCTGATGCCGCTGATGGCGGCATGGACGGTTTGGTCAATCTCATCCAGGAGCTTACGGTCGGTAATGACAATGAACTTCCACGGCTGGCAGTTACCGGCGCTGGGGGCGAAACGACCGGCCTCCAAGACCCGGCGGATCAGATGGTCCGGCACCGGATCCGGTCTGAAATTGCGTACACTGCGCCTTTCGAAAATCGCCCGTTCCACGGCGTTCCACTCATCGGGATTGCCGTCTTTGTCCTTAGGTTTTAAAGGCAAAACAGCCGGGAGTCTATGGGGTTTGGTGGCCCAGAAACTTGGCTCCTCCACAAAATAGGGCCTTTCTACGGAAATAGCCCCCACCGGACAGGCCACCATGCAGTTATAACAACTGAAGCATTCGTATTGTTCTTTCAATTTGGGGTGATCCTCTTCTCCCATCTCCCAAGCACTGAAAGGGCAATTCTGGATACACAAGCCGCAACCGGTGCATAAGTCCTTGTCCACCTTCATCACGCCCATATGAACCCCTTCGGGTCGTAAAATCGGCTTTACCTCTTCCCATCCCATAACATTCCTCCTCTAACTTACATAAAAAAGTTCAAAAGTTATTCTTTCAATGCCTATCCCTTGAAACCCCGGCCCAACAAACTTTTCTTCTATACTTTTTCCAAAATATGAATGGTCATGGCCGCTTCTCCGGCGCCCACCGTTCCTCCACCGTTTTCGCTCATGGCTATCCGATGTCTTTTCACTTGTCTCTTCCCCGCCTCCCCCCTAAGTTGGGTGACCAACTCATAGATTTGGGCCAGACCCGAAGCCCCGATGGGATGCCCCCGCGAAATCAATCCCCCGCTGGGATTGACCGGTATCCGGCCGTCTAAAGCCGTATCTCCCCGTTCGGCCATGATCCCCCCTTCTCCGCGGGGGCAGAAACCTAAGGCCTCCATTTGAGCGATCTCACCAAAGGCCGTGGCGTCATGGACCTCGAGGACATCAATGTCCTTGGGACCCAGGCCGGCCATTTCGTAAGCGGCCCGGGAGGCCCTTTCCGCGATGTCGTTGACACCGGTTCGGGTCCCGCCCTGAAGGATCGAAGCGCGGATCTTGACCGCCCTGGGGTTGAGGTGCCGCTTCAAATAACTTTCGCTGCAAAGAATGGCCGCCGCTGCCCCATCACCGATAGGGGCGCACATGGCCCGGGTTAAAGGATAAGAAACCACCCGATCGGCCAAAACCTGTTCCACCGTCATCGGGAAGGTATACTGAGCCAGGGGGTTCAGGGTGGAATTGTTGTGGGCCTTGGCCGCGACCACCGCCAGTTGGCGCTGGGTGGTCCCATACCGCTCCATGTGGCGTCTGGCCCCGGCGGCGTAAAAATCCATGAAGACGGAATGCCCTCCGGGTTTTTCCGGCGCGGCCTCCTGTTGAGTTCCGGTCTTTTCCGCTTGTTTCCTTTTTTTCTCTTCGTCTTCCTTCCACTTGGCCATTCGAGCCAAGGTTTCTTCCACATCCGTGCCGGCCAGAAAGCCCCGCATCACCTTGGCCCGGTCTTCATCATAAAGTTTTTCCGCCCCGATGGCCAAAACGCAGTCATACAACCCGGCCCGGATGGCCGTCCATGCCCCGTGGAAGGCCGTACTGCCGCTGGCACAGGCGTTTTCGACATTGGTTATCGGGATCCGATCCAACCCGTTGGCCGTCAGGGCCACCTGCCCCCGGATGGAATGTTGAAAAGTGTACATCCCCCAACCGGTGTTGGAAAACCAGGCGGCCTGGATGTCACTGCGGGTCAAATCACAATCCTTCAAGACCAGCTCCAAGGCCTCCCCGGTCAGGGTCTTGATCCCTTTTTCTAAATACTTTCCAAACTTGATCATGCCCACGCCTATAATATAGACGTTCTCGCTCATGAGATACTCCTTTTGATGGGTTGCATCACTCCACTCCGAGGCCCTCTTCGCTAAATTAAATCTTCTGCGCCGCTTAAGGATAGGGCGTTGTTTTCCCCGTCTTCGATCATGGCCGCCCGGGCGTCTCGAAAGAGTTTTTCAATCAGATATTCTTTAGTCAGCCCCACCCCACCGAAAATGCTAATCGCCTCATTGGCCACTTCAAAGGCGGTATTGGTGGAAAGAACCTTGGAGGCGATGGCATGCGCCGCGGAACCGTTCGGGGCCATGGCCTGGTTATAGGCGCTCATCCTGCGGGCAAAGGCCCTGGCCGCTTCGATCTTGATGAACATGTTAAAAAGCTGCAGCTTGATGTTCTTATGCTCAAAGATGGGCACCCCTCCCTGAATCCTTTCTTTGGCATACTTCAAGGCCTCATCAAAGGCCGCTTGGGCCAATCCGACAAAGACCTGCCCCATTCCGCCGTTGGCATTGGTCAAGATCATCTTGGCCACGGCCGACATCATGGCCCCATCGGTGATAATCATGTATTTCTTGGGCAACTTCACTTCGTCAAAAAAGATCTCCCCTTGATTTAAGGCCCTTTGGCCGATCTTATCCAGGGGTTTCCCTCGTCTGATCCCCGGCAGGTCCAAGGGGATCACGGCCAGGCCCCCTCCCTGCATCCCCTTGGAAGGGTCCAGGCAGACATGGAGGCAGGCGTGTGTGGCGATGGTGCCGTTGCTCACCCAGGCCGACTTCTGGCCGGTGATGATGTATTCATCCCCTTTTAACACGGCCCGTACGCTCGGAGCACATCTCGGATCGTCGAATTTCGGGTTGGTCCCCAAAATCCAGTCCGATCCGTGGTCCGGTTCGGTAATGGCCCAGCAGCCGATGATTTCCCCTTTGGTGTCTTCGCAGTAGGCCCGAACCAAATCCTGGAGTTCCGCTTCGGGCGACATCATGGCAAAGGTCATGGGGAATCCCGAAACGCCCAAAGAAATGGTCAAACCGGCGTCTCCGTAGCCCATCATCTCAGCCATGAGCGGACCGGCCTTGGGATCCATATCTTCCAACAAGCCCCCAAAGGCCTTGGGGATCCCCCTTTTGTGTATCCCCAGCTCCCGGGAGGTCCGGATGACGTCCCAGAGGGGGGAATCTTTGGCGATCACCGCCTCCGGGTCCATCTTGTCCAGCTTTATCCCTACCGGCCGCATGACCTCCATGGCGAATTTCTTCACCGTCTCCTGCATGGCCTTGGCTTCATCGCTCAAGGTCAAATCCAATTCCAGATAGCCCATGGTGTACCTCCTTTTTGGAAAAAAGTTTAAGGTTAAAGGGGAAATGAAAAAGGTAAAAGGTAAAAGGTAAAAGGTTAAGGGGGAAAGGGGAAAGGCCGAAGGGGGGAGATAACCTCCTTGGCCCTCCCATCCTTTATTTCAATTTAAAATCCGGCATCTCCTTTTCCCGGTCCCAAGTCCTTTCGGTCACCCCTTGTCTTTTCATTTGGGTCTTGATGATCCGCAAGGTTTCGGTCCTGGGGATTTCTTCCACCACATCGATATAGCGGGGGACCATAAAATAGGCCATATGTTTGGCACAAAAACGGATCAGATCCTTCAGATCCAGACGGGCCCCCGCCTTGGGCACCACCCAAATCATGACCTCGTCTTCCCCCAGTTCGGAGGGGACGCCGAAGGCGGCGCAGGCCTCCACATCAGGATATTTCTCCACGATGCTTTCCACTTCAAAAGAGGAAATGTTTTCCCCCCGACGGCGCATACAGTCGCTCTTACGATCCACAAAATAGAGGTTGCCTTCCTGGTCGGCATAAAAATAGTCTCCGGAATAGACCCACCCGTCCCGGACCTTCTTTTCCGTGGCCTCGGGGTTTTTGTAATATTCCACCACCCGTTCCCTCCGGCCGGGCGTGCGGGTGACCAGTTCTCCGATCTCACCGGGCGGAACAGGATTACCGTTGTCATCAATGAGCTTCCATTCCGTATCCCCCAGGACCTTACCCACCGACCCTACCGGTGCGTTGCCGAAATTGAAGATCAAGACCCCACCGCCGTCCACCGCCCCATAGGCCTCCCAGATCTTGACGTTGAATCTACGTTCAAAGGCCTCCCAAAGATTGGCCGGACAGGCGGCGGAAATGACCAGACGCACCGGGTTGTCGGCATCGTCCGGCCTTTCGGGTTGTTTCATCAAAATGGGGATCATGGCCCCCAGGGCGTTGAATTGGGTGGCTCCGTAAAAGCGAATCCGATCCCAAAAACGGGAGGCCGAAAATTTCTTGTCCAAGCCGAAGGGAACTCCGGCGGCCAGGGAAAAACCGGAGGTCAAGACCAAGGCATTGGCATGGAATAGGGGCAAAGCGGTATAGAGGATATCGGTGGGTAAGGTCAGGACCTTGGCCAAGGCGATCATCCGATCGATCCCGCCCGGTCCGACCCGATTGACCACCCCTTTGGGAAAACCCGTGGTCCCGGAGGTGTACATAAGATAGGTGATGGCCTGGGGATCGAGGACATGATCCGGCGGATCTTCAGGGGCGTCTAATAAACGGGCCAGATCCATCGTTCCCGCGGGCAAGGGGGCATCGGTGGTCCGGCGGACAAAGACTTTCTTGATCGCCGGTATGGACCGGCCCATTTCCGACAACTTGGGGAAAAGGACGTCATCCACCACCAGGTATTTCACATCCGAATTCTCCAAAATGTAGGCCAGTCCTTCCCCTTTCAAGGCCACATTGACCGGTACGGAATAGAAGCCGGCCCTGGGCAGTCCGTAGAAGAGGAAAAGATACTCAGGGCAATTACCCATGAGGATGGCCAACCCGTCTCCCGGCGACGCCCCCTGGGCCTTGAGGCCGTTGGCCGCCCGGCAGGTGGCCCGATCGTATTCGGCAAAGGAAATCCTTTGGTCTTCGTGGAGGATGTAGGGTTTGTCTCCCAAGGTCTTTCCCTGGTAAGCGATGAGGTCGTAAACGGTTTTTAAGGACGAGGCATCGGTCATGATAGGTTACCTCCTAAAGGGATGGTCTTTTTGAGCAGGCGGCGATAGATTCCATTCATTTCGAGGTTAAAGGTTCTATGTAACTTCTTGTTCTTCATGTTCACTCCGTTGAGAAAAAGAAATCCGGATGTAGGTAAGCCGGCTCCGGATAGGTATAAAACCCTTTGCCGCTTTTTACTCCCAACTCCCCTTTTTCGATCTTGCCCTTTAAATAATCGGCTAAGGAGGGAAACTTGGGGGCAAAGAGGGGATCCCGGTCGGCCCGCTCCTCCAATTCTTTCAAAAACACATCCAATCCTTTTTCATCGATCATGCCCAAAGGACCCACAGCCGTGCCGTGCGGGATCATCCAGGAACGGTCAATGTCTCGAACGTCTCCCACCCCCTCGACCAACAATTCCAAGGCCGTGGCCTGCACGGTGTTGAGTAGGGTTTGGGGAACCAAAGGATTCACGACCCGGTTTTCCAAAAAGGCGGGGCCTTGGAAGGCCGGATTGGGATAGGTATAAAATCCTTTTCCGCTTTTGGCCCCCCATTCACCCCGCTCCAGGTAAGGGGCGAAAAAGGCCTTCACCGCATCCCGAATAGGGATCAGAGGATCTTCGGGGTCGGATCGCTCGGAAAAGGCGTCCACGACCACATTAAAGCCCACATGATCCAGGTGCGCGAAAGGACCGGCCGTCGCATTTTGACTGATCATCCAGGAACGGTCGATCTCTTCGATGGAGATCCCTCCCAGGATGTGGAGCATCAAGGCGGCGCCGAGAAAGGCGGTGTACATGGCATTGTGCAGGTAACCGGCCCTTTCTTTCTTTACGATCACATAAGTCATGCCGATGCTTTTCAGATACTGTTTCAAGGCCTCCATGGTTTCCGGACTGGTTCGGGGGCCGGCCATCAAATCCGCCAGGATACTGGGTTGATGGAAGTGCATGGCGGCGAAGCGGTCCGCCCGCTTTACCGCCGCTGCGATTTCCGAAACCAACAAGGTGGAAGTATTGGTGGTCAGGATGGTTTTCGGAGGACAGATTTCATCGAAAAAACGATGGACCTGCCGTTTCAATTCCAGCCGCTCAAAAACCGATTCGCTGATTAAATCTGCCTCCGCCGCCGCCTCGACAGGGTCCAAGGTCTTTCGGATCCGGAGGAGCCCTTCTTCGATCCTATCTTTGGGCACCCCCCATCTTTCCCCCAAGATATCTCCCCAGGCTCGGTGGCGTTCCGTCAGCGTATCCAGGGCCTCGGCGGATTCGTCATAAACCCAAACGGAATAACCGGCCAAGGCGGCTACCAAGGAGTTGAAGGACCCCATGGTCCCTCCCCCGATAAAGACGACTTTTCGGATTTCTTGAGGAGGCATAACGCATATCCTTTCTTTCGACCTGTTCGATTGTTCATTGCCCCGGGGGGTCTTTGGACGCCAAGGCCGAAGGGATCACCCCAAACATCCTACCCCTTGACGACCACGGCCTTCAGGTACTTGGAGCCCATTAGCGCGCCATAGCCACCTTGTCCGGCGGCGCTCCCGGTTTCGTTCAAGAGGATGGCCACACGGCAATGGTTCTCTCCGGCCGGCCCGATGACCAAGACAGAGGAACGAGGATGTTCCTTCATCAGGATTTGTTGGGCGGTGAAGGTGTCCATCCCCCAGACGGCCCGGGCGTCCTTCAGGGAAACTTTTTCGTCTTCAACGAGGAGATAGACCGGCCGATCCGCCCTTCCGCTGTCCGGCTTCAAAGGCCGCAACCCACGGCAAACCCCTCGGCAATGGCGTCCTTAAGCATCCGCGGTTCCAGGGCGTCTCCAATGGTATGAATCGCCGGGGCCACCTCTTGAAAGGAACGAATCTTCTCCGGATCGGCCTTTAACCCCAAGGCCAATACAACCGTATCGGCAGGGATAAAGGCCGATTCCCCATTACGGACCACCTCGACCCCCCTTGAAGCAATCTTTTCCACCCGCGTTTCCGTTTCCATTCGGATGCCTCTCTGTCTCAATCGAGACAAAAGAAAAGGACGATAAGAGGCGGGAAGGTTGACGGCCATCTTCTTCAACATTTCGAGGATGGTGACCGAAGGGATGTCCGGAAATTTTTCCAAGATGAAGTCGGCCGTTTCACAACCGACCAATCCACCGCCGACAATGACGACCTGGCCACGGGGGACCCTCTTCCCTTCCAAGACTTCGACGGCGGAAACGACATGACCCTGGTCCACCCCCGGAAAGGGAGGGATCAGGGGCAAGGCCCCAGTGGCCAAGACCAAGACCTCGGGTCGCTCTTTTTTCAGGTCCTCCGGCCGGGATTCGCTTCGGAGGCGAAAGGTCACACCCGCCTTTTCGGCCCGGTAGATGAGGTGCTCCATCAGGGTGTTAAGCGCCTCCTTATGGGGAGGAAGACAGGCGATGCGGAGCCACCCCCCCAGGCCCTCCTCTTTTTCCAAGAGGGTCACCTCGTGTCCCCTGAGCGCGGCGGCCCAAGCGGCTACCAACCCGGCCGGCCCTCCTCCGACGACGAAGACCTTTTTCGGTTTTTCCGTCTTCCGAAGCAAATCCAGCCCTTCCTTGCCTACGGCCGGGTTTACCGCGCAAATGACGCCGACGGGTTGCCCTTCTTTTCTGCCCGAACTTCCCATGATGGCGCTGAGACAATGGGAACAGGCCAAACAGGGGGTGATCTCCCGGATCTTCCCTTCCCGTGATTTGGCCGGTAGAAACGGATCGGCCAGAAGGGCCCTGCCCATACCTACTAAATCCGCCTGCCCCCCGGTAATGATCCTCTCTCCGGTATAAGCGTCGTTGATCCGATTGGAGGCGATGACCGGGATGTTCACCGCCGTCTTGATCTCGGCCGCCAGGTGGGCAAAGGCCCCTTTAGGCAAAAATGGGGCGACGGTGGGAACCGGAGATTCGTGCCATCCCGTGTAGACATTGATGAAAGCGCACCCCGCCTCTTCCAAGATGCGGGCCACCTCCTTCGATTCTTTTATCGTGTGGCCGCCCGGCATCTGCTCTTCCACATTCAAGCGGACACCCACAGGGAAATCACGACCGGCGGCCTCCTTGACGGCGGCTATGATTTCCAGGATGATCCGCATCCGATTCTCCAAGGTTCCGCCGTAGTCGTCTTCCCGCTTGTTGGAAAGGGGGGATAAAAATCGGTTCAAAAGATATCCGGCCCCAACGAGGATCTCCACGGCGTCGAAACCTCCCAGGCGGGCCCGGGCGGCCGCCTGGGCATAGGCTTTGACCAGAAAACCGATTTCCTCCCGGGTCAGTTCCCGGGGGACAATACGCAGGAGCTGATTCATCACCGCCGAAGGGGCCACGACCTCGGGATGACGACCCGGGAAGGCGACGAAATAGGTAATGATCAATTGGCAGGCCGTTTTAGCCCCGAAGGCATGAAGGGCGGCGTTCAATTTTTGGACACCCGGCAGGAAGCGGTCTTCATAAAGGCCGGGTTCCACCGCCGCTCCCATGGATACCGGCGAAAAGGGGATGAGGATCAGCCCCGCTCCCCCTTTGGCCCGTTCCGCATAAAAATGGATAAAGCGATCCCCCACCGTCTCATCGGTCTCACAAAACCCCGTGGTCATGGGAGACATGACGATACGATTCGGCACTTCTATTTGAGCTATATTGATGGGGCTGAATAAGGCTTCAAACATATTCCCTTTCCTACCTTTCTCCCTAATTCGACGGTTTCACCATATTAGCGTAACCGGCGATCATGGGCGAAAGACTGACCTGATCCACCTCGACATTGATGATGGAAGGCTTGCCGTTTTCGGCGGCCCGCCGGATGGCCGGAATGATGGCCTGGGGCTCCTTTACGCATTCTCCGTAGCCGTCCCAGAGGGCGGCCATTTTTTCATAAGCCCGCATATAGGCCAACTCCACATGACATTGCCCTTTGGTCTCCATCTCGTCCGGGCGGAGATAGCGCTCAGCCAGGCGGATCATTCCCCAGGCCGAATCATTGGAGATGACGCAGACCACAGGGATCCCCAGACGGGCCATGGTATCCATCTCCATGGCGTAAAAACCGAAACTTCCATCCCCGGTGTACCAAAGGACCGGTTTGCGGTTGGCTGACCAGGCCCCGATGGCATAGGCCGGACCGGTGCCGATGGTCCCGTTCGGCCCGGTGGACTGAATCTGTCCAGGCCGCCCGGCCACGGAGGCGATGAGCATCCAGACCGCCGCCTCTCCGCCGTCGCAGACCAGGGTCCAATCCCGCGCCTCCTCTTCAAGGAAGCGGGCCACCTCCCCGGCGCAGCGCGCCGGATGAAGGGGGACCTTGTCCGATTCATAGGCCTCGGACAACAAGGCCCGGAACGGTTTGGCCTCCGGACCGACCCAGGAGACAAAAACCGGCTGTTTACGCCTTTTTTTCACCGCATTCAACAATTGCCCGGCTACAGGACCTATACCGCCGACGATGCCGATATCGGCCCGGACATTGAAACCGATCTGCCAGGGATCGGTATGGACCTGGATGACTTTGGCCTCCTGGGAGATCAGGGCGCCTAATCCCAAGCGGAAATCGAAGCGGCAGCCTAAAGCCAAAACCACATCGGCAAAGGCCAGGGCATTGATGCGCAAAAGGGGATGATCATATTCGCTGCCGAAGAACCCTCGACAGGAGGATCCAGAAAAGGCCACGGGGATCTTTAAATGGTCCGAAAGGGCCTTGACCGCCTCGGCCTGATCCCCCAAGGAAAAGAGGGCCCCGTCCCCCACCACCATGGCTGGTCTCTGGGCCGAAGTCAAAAGATCGGCCGCCTGTTCGATCAAAGAGGGGTCGCCGTAGGGAAGGGCCGATGTCCGACTCTTTTCCGGAAAGACGATCTTCGCCTCGTCCACTTGAGCGAAAAGCAGATCCGTAGGGATCTCCAGATAGACGGGACCCGGGGTCAGATCAAAGGCATGGCGATAGGCCATGGCGATGTATTCCGGTATCCTCTCGGTCAGGGTGATCTTCTGGGCCCATTTGGAGCAGCTTTCCATCAATTTCAGGGTGTTCATGTCCTGGAGATCGCCGGTGTCCCTCTTTTCCCGGGCCACCGCCCCGCCGATCTGCAAAAGGGGGATACCCAAGGATTGGGCCATCCAGCATCCCCACCGGCGTATTGGCCACACCCGGTCCGGCCGTGGTCACCACCACCGTGGGTTTGCCGGAAGTGCGTGTATAGGCGATGGCGGCAAAGACCGCCGCCGCTTCGTGACGCATATCAATAATCTCGATCCCCGCGTTACGCATGCCGTAAAAGATGGGCATGATGTGTCCGCCGCATAAGACAAAGGCCTTTTCCACCCCTTCCCGGGCCAGGGCCTTTCCGACCAGGGCACCGCCGTCCATAATGCTCATGACTTTCCTCCTCCGGATTGATGATTCCCATGAAATGACGACATCTTCGAATATCCCATTAATGACGGGGTCTCCTGATTCATTCTTCGTCTTCTTCCTCTTCCTCGGGAATGAACCGCCGGATATACTCGGTGGTAAATTCACCCCTTTGAAACGCCTCGTCGTCCATGATTCGGAGATAAAGAGGGATCGTGGTCTTTAAAGGTTCGATGGTAAACTCCATCAACGCCCTCTTCATGACCCTTATCGCTCCCTTTCGGTCTGCGTCATAAGCGATGAGCTTGGCGATCAACGAATCATAAAAGATCGGCAGTTCATATCCCTGAAATAGGTGGGTATCCAGACGGACCCCGTATCCTCCCGGCGGCCGATATACTTCCACCTTGCCGGGGGAAGGAAGGAAACCGCGGTCCGGGTCTTCGGCATTGATCCGGCATTCGACGGCCCACCTCCGGGGGGACAGGTTCTCCAAAGAGCGATCCACCTTTTCGCCGGCGGCGATCCGGATTTGTTCTTTGACCAGATCCACCCCCGTGACCGCTTCGGTCACCGGGTGCTCGACCTGGAGTCGGGCGTTGATTTCCATAAAATAAAAACGACCTTCCTCGTCCAAAAGAAACTCCACGGTCCCGGCGTTTACATAACCGACGGCTGCAGCCGCGGCGACGGCCGCCTGACCCATTTTTTTTCGAAGTTCAGGGGTCAATCGGGGAGAAGGGGACTCTTCGATCAGCTTCTGAAAGCGCCTCTGGATGGTGCATTCCCGCTCCCCCAAATGGCAAATGTTCCCGAAGGAATCCCCCAAGATTTGGAACTCAATATGCCTCGGTCTAACGATATATTTTTCGATATAAAGACCGCCGTCCCCAAAGGCGGCCTTGGCCTCCCTGGCCGCCACGGGAAACTCCTCGATCAGGACCTCCTCGGTGGGACATATGCGGATCCCCCTTCCGCCGCCGCCGCCGGCGGCCTTGATCACCACCGGAAATCCGATCTCCCCTCCGATCTTCCGGGCCTCATCCGGATCCTTCACCAGCCCTTCTCCGCCGGGAATCACCGGGACCCCGGCCCGACGGATCCTTTCCTTTCCGGCGATCTTGTCTCCCGCCGCCTTCAGGTTTTCCGGGGTGGGGCCGATAAAAACCAAACCCCGCTCCCGACAGGCTTGGGCAAACTTTTCGTTTTCGGCCAAGTAGCCGTAACCGGGATGAACGGCCTCGGCTTTGGTTTTTTCGGCGGCAGCCAAGAGGTTCTCAATGTTCAAATAACTCTTGCTGCTCGGGGGCGGTCCGATGAGGACCCGTTCATCGGCCGTCAGCACCGGTAGGGAGGAGGCATCCGCTTCCGAATAAACGGCGACGGTGGAAATGCCCAAGTCCCGGCAGGCCCGTATGATCCTAAGGGCGATTTCCCCCCGGTTGGCTATCAGGATTTTTTTGAACATAATATTAATCGGCCCATTATAGTATTGACCTGGTGGGGTTGCTTGGGTTCATTGAGTTACTTGGGTTCATTGGGTTGCTTGGGTTACTTGGGTTACTTGGGTTGCTTGGGTTACTAGGGTTGCTTGGGTTCATTGGGTTCATTGGGTTCATTGGGTTTTCTCTGAACTCTGAACTCTGAACTCTTGATGCTGGATCCTGGATCCTCGATCCTCGATCCTTTATCCTCGATCCTTTATCCTTTATCCTCGATCCTCGATCCTTTATCCTGTTTTTCGAACCCTGAACTATTAACCCTGAACGAAAGTTCGCGTTCTACCCCTTCATCTTTGGAAACTTGCCCGGTTTTGGACCTGTTTCCGGCGGACCGGCGAAACACTGGGCCACGGTCATCCATTTTTCCGCCGCCTCGCCCGTTACGACCAAATCCGTGTCCAAATAATGGCGGCGTTGGGTGACGACCAGGCAAAAACCCAGGGCGCTCCCCCGGATTACATTTTCCGCACCTTCCGGACCCCAAGTCCAGATCTCGCCGCCCGGGCCCTTCAATTCCACCCGGATCTTAACCGGCGGGACTTCCATGCCCCGGTTGGTGAAGCTCCAACCATAGGTGATGTTTCCCAGATGGGCGATGTGATACAGGCGGTCTGTGGCCGGTCGGTCTATACCCAAGGCATCCATCACATCTTGACCGTGGGCCCAAGTCTCCATCAAACGGGCCGTGGCGAAGGAAACGGCCGACATGGGGGGGCCGTACCAGGGTAGCCGATCTTTCGGGTCCCGTTGGGACAGGGCTTGGATGAGGGCGTTCCGCTCTTCCCGCCAATAGCTGAGGAGATCGGCGTATGGCATGTTTTCGAGCACGGTCATCTGGGCTATGGCCTCGACCTGTCCGCTGAACAAGGCCTGGACATGCTCCTGAAACTTTTCCGGTTCCATGACGGCGAGTCGGGCCGTGCCGTCAAAAAAGGCCAGATGGGCGATCTCTTTCTTTATGGTCCAATCGAAAAAGAAGGTCTTTTTTTCCCATCCGGTCTCATCCAGCTTCGAGGCAACCGCATCCAGGGCGTCACATTCATCCTTGAGGTCTCTACAGATCTTTTCCACCTGAATCCTCCTCCTAACTACATTCTACTACGGCCTTATTTACCGTCTCAAAAAATAGCGACATCTCCCAAGACAGGTGGGGTTGTGTTTTATGGAGTCATTGACTTTAGGGCGCTGCCTTTTCCGGACTTATCCATGGGGGAAGCCGCAGCTCGTCCGCTATCTGAAGCGGACGAGAAGGCTTAAGGGGGCAAAGGTCCCCCTTGGATAAGTCCGAAGAAAAGACCAGCACTGAAGTCACAGACGAAAGAAAATACAACCCCACCGGGCACATACTATTAATATGTCCTACTCTTGATTCCCAAAATTTGCCGGGCCTCATCGGCGGAAGCGATATCCCGGCCCACCTCCCGGACCAAATCGGCCAAGGCCTGGACCAGTTCTCCGTTGTTTCGGGCCTTTCGGCCGTCGGGGAGATAAAAGGTGTCCTCCAGACCGGTACGGACATTTCCCCCCAGTTCCAAGGCCTTGCGGTGCAACGGCCAGACCTCTTCCCGGCCGATGGCGATGACCTGCCAATGCGTTCCGGGCAGCATCTCCTCCTTGAGCAAGGGCAGCCATTCCGCCTTGGCCGGTTGCCCGCTGGCCACTCCCATGACCAGAGAAATATGGGGGTCCCCATCGAACATTCCGGCCTTTTTGTACATGGCTACGCTGCGGACGATGCCCGTATCGAAGCACTCGAACTCGGGGACGACATCCAAGGCCTTCATGGCCTGAAGAAACTTCTGCACTTTTTCCACCGGATTATCGAAAATCATCGGCGGCCACGCCCAGGTCCCGTCGCTTTTCAGTTTCAAGTAATTGAGGGTCCCGGCGTTGCAGGCGGCCATTTCCGGTTTAATCGCTTCCAGACAGGCCACGGGACCGGAAATATCCTCTCCGGTGACCCCGGTACTTTGATTGATGATCATCTTCGGGGTGCGGTCCCTGATGGCATCAACGATCTCTTTGGCCCATTTCACCTCCCATGTCGGCAAAAAACCCATTCCCGGCCGTTGATCCCGAAAATGGACATGGACGATGACCGCCCCTTCGTTCCAAGCCTGCTCGGCCGCGTCGGCCATCTGTTCCGGGGTGACGGGCACATTAAAAACGGCCGGATCGGTCAAGACCCCGGTCAGGGCGCAGGAAATGACTACCTTATCGCTCATAACGTTCCTCCTCCTTCTTCATCCCAGCTTACCTTTCCCCTTTCCCCTTTTCCCCTTCCCTCAAGTCGTCGGCGTCGTATGGATCTTGGCCCGGCGAGGCAACGTTTCCTTTTTTTTCCGGGTGATCTCCAGGGCCTCGATAATCTTCTTCCTTGTGTCTTGGGGAAGGATGATCTCGTCCACCACCTGGGCCGTCCAAGTCAAAGCCGTTTCGAAAACATCCGCCTTTTCCCGGGAACGGTTCAAGTAGGCTTCATAGGCATCTTCCTCTATGCCCATTCCGTAGACCCGCCGGTAATCCATTGTGGAGGCTTCCACAGCAAAACGGGCGATGGGCCAGGCAAAGACCAAATCGGACCCCATGCTCTTAGGGACGCCCATGATCATCGCCCCGGCGTCGGCATAGGCCTCCCTTAAGACCACGGTGATCTTCGGCACCGTGGCCGTGGCATAGACATCCACGATTTTCCCGATATGGCGAAGCAGTCCCCGGACTTCTTCCGCTTCTCCGGGAACCACCGGCGGCGTGTCCAAAAGATTGACCAGAGGGATGTTGTAGGCGTCCAGGACCTGGAGAAAACGGTAATACTTGTCACAGGAATTGATTTCCAAGATGCTGCCGGGATATTGAGGATTGTTGGCCGCCAGGCCGACCACCTCTCCGTTGAAGCGACCGAAACCGGTGATCAGGTTTTTGGCGTACTCATCCTTGATTTCAAAAAAATCCCCGTCATCGACCAGGTGTCGGATCACCTCGTGCATGTCGTAGGTTTGATCAAAATCGTCGGGAACCCAGTCTTCCAAAATCTTGACTTCCCTCAAGGGATCGTCTCGGGTTTCCCAAAGCGGCACTTGCTCCCGAAAATTTTGGGGCAGATAGCGGATCAACTCCCGACACAGGGCGATGGTTTCTTCGTCCGTATCCCCCACCATATCGGCGGAGCCGCTGAGCTGCATATGGTAATCGGCGCCCCCGATATTGCGGTCAATTTTTTCCGAGGTGGCCGCTTCCGTCTGGCGCGGTCCCCCCAGCCACATATTGGCCGAAATCCGACTCATCAGCAAAAAATCGCACAAAGTCGGCAGGTAGGCCCCGCCGGCGATGCAGGGCCCCATGAGGACGGTGATCTGAGGGATGACCCCGGAATAAAGGGACTGGAGACGAAAATGCCAGTCAATCCCGGCGGTGGAAACATCGGAATAGCCCAGACGCCCTCCCGAGGAATCAAGGAGATTGATCATGGGCATCCCCCATTTGGCGGCCATGATCAGGCTTTGGGCGTACTTCATCAGGTGCTGGGCCGCTGTTGATCCGCCCAAGACGGTAAAATCCGAGGCATAGATCATCATCGGGCGTCCGTGAATCTTGGCCGTACCCACGATGGCCCCGTCACAGGGGGCCGTCGGCACCCGCCCGTCCATGCGCCGACTGGTGGTGCCCACGCAGGAACCCAGCTCGTTGAAACTCCCCGGATCGATGAGCTTTTCGATCCTTTCCCGGGCGGTGAGCTTGCCCCGGGCCCGTTGCCGTTCCATTTCCTTGAGGCCGCCGCCCAAAAGATTTTTTTCTTGGATCTCTTCAAACCGCTTTATGGCTTCTTCCATCCTCTTTCCCATAGGGACATCCCTTTCTTGTCCTTAAGCCGGTTTGATGTAGCGTTTTTTCTCGGGCAAGGTCTCTTCCTTGTCCGCCGCGGCCCGTAAGGCCCTGATGATGTGCACCCGTGTCTCCCGAGGGTCAATGACTTCGTGGACCGTATAATAGGTGGTGAAAACACGGGCCAGGTTCATGACGCTGAACTGCTCTTTCAGGGGTTTGAGCAAGGCCTGGTACAACTCTTCGTACCGGCCTTCCTCCTTGGCCTTGGCCAGTTCCTTGTTGAAGATGGCCTGGACGATGGCCTCAGGGCCGGTTGGGGCGAACTCGACGGTGGGCCAACCGAAGATGAAGTCCGGCCCCATCTTGCTGCAGCCCATGGTGATGTTCGACCCGCCGTAGGACCGCCTGAGGACCAGGGTGACTTTGGGATTGGTCAGATGGCTGTAACCGTGCAGGTTTTTCGCCCCGTGCCGGATGACCCCCATCCGCTCCCACTTGTCTCCCGGCGGATAGGCCGTGGTGTCGGAGATGGTCAGCAAGGGGATGTTGAAGGCGTCCAGAAACATCATGAACTTGTCGTACTTGTCGGAGGAATCGGGCTCCATGATACCGCTCAGCTCGTCGGGATTGGAGGCGGCGATGCCGCAGACCAGGCCGTCGAAGCGGGCGAAACCGATGATCAGATTGGGGGCGAAGCCTTCCTTCAATTCGAAAAATTCCCCGTCATCGGTGATCAGGCGGATGACCTCGTGCATGTCGTAGGTGAATTTAGGATCGTTCGGCATCACCTCCAAAAGCTCCTCTACTTTTCTTTCAGGGTCATCCTTCGGTTCAACGGCCGCGGGTTTGCTGAAGCAATGCTGGGGAAGAAAATCCAGGAGTTTCCGGGTCAGATCCAGGGCCTCCTCGTCGCTTTCGGCCAGCAAATCGCATTGGCCGGCCCGGGTCATTTGAAAGTCGGCCCGACCGGCCTCGGCCGATTCGATCTCACCCCCCAGCCAGAGGAAACCGGTCTTCCGGTTCATGATCAAGAAATCGCCCAGGACCGCCGCCTGGGCCAAGGGACCGGTGCAGGGACCCAGGACCAAGTGGATCCGGGGGATGATCCCGGAATACAAGCAGTAATTTCTGATCAAGGCCCCCAGACCGAAGAGGCCGGAGGCTCCTCCCTTGAAGGTCAGCCGCGAGCCGGCCGAATCGAGTATCCCGATCAAGGGCATACGCTCCTGACCGGCCATTTTTACCAGTTCGGCGATTTTCCAGACCCCTTGATCCCCCAATGAACCGGACATGACCGTGAAATCCAGGGAATAGACCATGACCGGCCGGCCTTGGATCCTGGCCATGCCCATGACCACCCCGTCACAGGGACTGGGTTTGGGGGTTTCTGCATACCGGGCATAGGGATCCCTGACCAGGGAGCCGAATTCTTCAAAGGTCCCGCGGTCTACCAGGCCTTCGATCCTCTCCCGGGCGGTGAGTTTCCCCAGACGGTGTTGTACCTCGATGCGCTCCTGCCCTCCACCGACCAGGTTTTCTTCCCGGTTTTTGATGAGCCGTTGGAGATAGCCGTCCATCCAATCGCTCATGTCATCCTCCCTGTACGGGTTCAAGGTCAAACGGGCCTTCTACCATTTTAACCCTCCTCCATCCCTCGAACCTCTTTCTTTTATTAATGGGTTCAAAATGAGATAAACCTGACCCGATGCAGGCGGGGTTGTATTTTATGAAGTCATTGACGAAAGAAAATACAACCCCACTGGGTTCCTCCTATGATAATGAGCCGATTGGTAATTCAAACGGCGATAACAAACATGAGATCGCCGTCCTTCAAAGGCTTTTCATCTTCAGCGACGATCTCGACCACGGTCCCGTCCACCGGCGACTTCACCTTTTGAAAGACCTTCATGGTTTCCAACAAGGCCAGAACCTGTTTCTTTTTGACCCGGTCTCCCACCTCGACATAAGGAGGTTCCGTAGGAGCCGGTTTTCTATAAAACACGCCCGACATCTGGGCCCGGACCTCCACCTTTTTCCCCTCGTCACTCATCAACCGCCATCCTCCTTTATCACCTGTATTTCCGGGCTGCTCCCGCTCATTTTACCGTCACGGCGGCCGGAAGCCTTTAGGTCAGCACCTCGACCGCCTCTTCCACCATTTCCTCCAGGATCTTGGCGGCGGGTTTAATCTCCGTGATCATCCCGGCCACCTGGCCGGAGAAAGGTCCCATGAATTCCTTTTTTTCCGCCTTGTTGAACATCTCGGCCATGGCCGAAGCGAAAAGGACCTGCACCGGAAAGGGCAAGGGTTCCAACCCCGATTGCTCCCATAATTCATGAAAACGGTTATGGATGCTCCGCGAAGGTTTGCCGGTGTACAGGGTGGAGCGCCGGGTATCTTCGTCGGTGGCCTCCAAGATGGTCTCTTTTTGGATGGGCAAGGCCCCCCCTTCCACAGAAGCCAAAAAGCGGGTGCCTACCCAGACGCCGACACAACCCACGGCGAGGGCGGCGGCCACCCCCCGACCGTCTCCGATGCCTCCGGCGGCCAAGACCGGTGTGGGGGCGCAGGCATCCACGGCCTGGGGCCATAAGGCCATTGATCCGATGCGGCCGGTATGCCCGCCGCCTTCATACCCCTGGGCCACGACCAGATCGGCGCCGCCCCTGGCGATGCGACGGGCGTTCTTGGTGTTCCCGGCAATGCCCAGGACCTTCATGCCGGCCTTATGGGCCTCCTCAACCATGAAAGCAGGATTCCCCAAACCGGCGCAGAACAAGGGGACCTTTTCTTCTATGCAGACCTTGATCGAGGCATGGGGCCGCAAGGTGGTAGAACCCATGACCATCTTGCCCTCGATATCGGGGAGACCCATTTCCTCTTTTATTTTCATGATCCATTCGTAGTGGGCACGGGGCAGGCCCTTGATCGCCTCCCCTAAAGGGACCTCGGCCGATCCTTGAGGCGGTTCCTGGTCTCCGGCCTCGACGATCTGGCTGGGGAGGAGCAGGTCCACTCCGAAGGGTCTTTTCGTCATCTTCTTGATCTCGCGGATCTCCTGGCGCAGTTCATCCACGGTGAAGCCGGCCGCCCCTAAGACGCCGAGCCCTCCGGCCTCGGATACGGCCACCACCAATTCTTTCGGGGCCCCGGTGTGCTCACCCACCAAACTGGGCCCCATACCGGCGCTGAGGATAGGATACTCGATGTTCAGGAGGTCGCACAACTTGGTTCGCAAAACCCGTTTACCCATGATCCTTCCTTCTTCACCTTTCTCTCGGGGGCTTCAGTAGTCCACGGCCGCTGCCACCATAGTCAAAAACCGGGCCAGGTCCGGCGTCGTTGGTAACGGGATCACAGCGGGACCAGTCCTCCTGCCATTCCAGACCCGTGGTCAAGGTCAGGGCATGGCGGACGGTGATGCTGCTGCGTGGATCCTTTTCAGGTTTGCAGGTCCTCCACTCCCGGCTCGGCCAGTACACCCCGGCGTATTCCCCTTGCCCGAGCCATAAAACCGGATTCCCTGGCGGTCCAGGTTCTTGAGAGAAGATTCGGTCTCCCGAAAGGAACCAGCCCAAGAAAAAGAAGAAAAGACAAAACCGTTTAATCCTACAGGAAAAAGGAGACATCTTCCATCCTTTTTAATTTAATCGGCCGACCCGGAAGTACGCTTAGTCCCGGCTGAGGATATGAATGGCCAAGGCGGCCGTATCGTTCCCCAAGGACCCCCCTCCGTTCTCGGAAAGGGCGACCCTGGGCCGGTTGACCTGCCTTTGGCCCGCCTCTCCACGGAGCTGGGTGACCAGTTCGTAAGCCATGGCCAATCCGGAAGCCCCGATGGGATGCCCCCGGGAAATCAATCCACCGCTGGGGTTGATCGGTATTCGGCCGTCCAAGGCCGTGGCCCCCCTTTCGGCAAAAGGTCCTCCTTCGCCGATGGGACAGAAACCCAACAGCTCGGTCATGCTCAATTCACCGAAGGCGGTGGCGTCGTGGACCTCGGCCACATGGATATCGGAAGGACCGAGGCCGGCGGCCTCATAGGCGGCTTGGGCCGCCCGTTGGGCCGTGTCGAAGGGGGCCTGGCGGTCTCCTGAGCGCAGGATGCTGGCCCGGATGCGGATGGCCCGTTTCCTGGGGTGCCTCTTGAGAAATCTTTCCGAACACAAAACGGCCGCCGCCGAACCGTCCCCGATGGGGGCGCACATGGCCCGGGTCAAGGGATAGGCCACCACCCAATCGTTCATCACCTGTTCAACGGTCTGGGGAAAAGTATATTGGGCCAAGGGATTCAAGGTGGAGTTGTTGTGATTTTTGGCGGCGATGACCGCCAGCTGGCGTTGGGTGGTCCCGTACATTTCCATGTGCCTGCGGGCGCCGGCGGCATAAAAGTCCATAAAGATCGAATGGGATTTGGGCGGGGGCGGAGGTTCTTCTCCCCTCTCGCGGGCCTCTTTTTCCACTTCTTCCCTTTTTTTCCGGGCCTCTTCCTTCAGGCGTTGCATAAAGGCTCGCGTTTCCTCCACATCCGTCCCGCTGATGAACCCGTCCAGGCTGCGCCCTTTGCCTTTACCCGCCTCTTCGGGCGGGGGTGGATAGTACATCTTTTCCGTCCCTATGGCTAGGACGCAGTCGTACACGCCGCTCTTTACGGCCATCCAGGCCGAATGCAAGGCCGTACTTCCGCCGGCGCAGGCGTTTTCCACATTGATGATGGATATGCGGGCCAGGCCGTTGGCGGTCAAGGCCACTTGGCCGCGGATATTGTGCTGAAATTCCGATAAGCCCCAACCGGAATTGGCGAACCAAGCGGCTTCGATGTCCTTCATGTCCAATTCGGCGTCGGCCAGGACCAGCCTCAGCGCCTCTCCGGTCAAGGCCTTCACCCCTTTATCCAAATGTTTCCCGAATCGGGTCATGGCCGATCCGATGATGTAGACATTATCGCTCATTATCTCGCTCCGATCATGATAAAAGCCATTAGACAGGGTTCCTCAAAGGTGTTGCGCCAGGCGTGACGGGTCCCGTTTTGGATGACGCAATCACCGGCCTCCAACAGACGTTTCTCTCCGTCGTCCAGCTCCAACCAGATGCGGCCGGAAAGGACGACGCCGTAGTCCACCGTAGGGGTGGTATGCATACCGGATCCATCGGGCTCATGGGCCTCGGCCAATCCCGGGGCCTTCTCCAAATATTCGCGGGCCAGGGCCTTCGGATCAAAGCCTGAGGCCTCAGCCCGAGCCCGTTCCAAAGCTGAAGGAAAACGGACGATGCGGAACCGCGTTTCCCCGGGAGAAGGAACCAGTGAGTTCAATCGGGGGGTGGGATCTTCGGGATCCCCCGGAAAACTGGGGATCGGCGGGGTGGCCCAGATTTCCCATTGTTCCAGGCCGGGCAAGGCCTGGATGCGAATGTGGCGGGAGGGCCCCCCATCGCTGAAAAAGATCGAACGCCCTTGGGGGGAACGACCGGTGACGATGCGGCGCATGGAAAATCGTCTCCTTTCGGTTCGGTCAGCGCAAAGGGCGAACGGGCTTTTCGGCTACCAAAAGATCCGTGCTCCCTTTCAAGACCGACGCGGATCGGTATTCCAGGATCGGCAGCCTTTCCAAGGCATTGACGATGTGAAACTGGGTGGGATTCTGTTCCCACGTCAGGCGCTGCCATTGGACTTCCCCTTTTCCGACCCAGATGTGATGGAAGGTCGGATGGGTCGGGAAAAGGGTGGCATGGCTCACTTCCGCCCCCGGGCCGCCGGTACTAGGAATATATTTCCAGCCCATCCAGTTTCCTTCCCGGGCGGTCCTTTCCCATTCCTTGACCTGGTCGTCCGCCAAGGGTTCCAAGTCCTTGACGGACAGGTCCACGATCTTGTGCCCCCGATAAGAGGCAGAGGCCCTCCAGACGCCGTTATAGACGGTATGATCGGGGATGTCGGCATAGATCTTCGGGATCCCCTGGATCTCCCGACCGGTCAAAATAGGGTCGGTCAGGTTTTCCCACATGACCAAACAATAACTGCCCTTCAGGTGATCCACCTTGCCTTTGAATACGGCCGAGACATTCACCCCGATCAGATTGTAGCCTCCTCCGGCCAGCCAGGCCACTTCCTTGTTCATGGAATAGGACACGGAGACCAAGGGTTCTTCGCCCACCTCAAAGGGCTCGGGCAGGTATTCGGCCAGGATCCGACGGTCGGTGAGATAAGAAACGGCGATGGTGGTCACCTCGCCGTAGACGGCGGAACCCTTGGCCGGCCGGGGTCCGAAGTGAAAAGGCATCATGTAAAAAGCTTGCGGATTAAAGCGAAACATCGGCATCCTCCCAAAGTCAACCTCTTTTTCCCTTTCCCGGTTTTTTTATTAACCGGCTCAGGATTATATAAGCCCGGTGGGGTTGCATTTTCTTCCGTCTGTGACTTCAGTGCTGGTCTTTTCTTCGGACTTATCCACGGGGGAACTTTTCCCCCTCCGCAGTCTCGTCCGCAAAAAACCGCGGACGAGCTGCGGCTTCCCCCATGGATAAGCCCGGAAAAGACGGCGCCCTAAAGCCAATGACTCCATAAAATACAACCCCACCTGCTTCGATTGATGGTTGTCTTATTTTAAGCCCCTTAATACCAGATCCGGCATCTCCTTTTCCCGATCCCATGTGCGTTCGGTCACGCCCCTTTTCTTCATTTCGGCCTTGACGATCCGCATGGTGGCGGTCCGTGGTATTTCCTCCACCACCTCCACATAGCGGGGGACCATGAAATAGGCCATGTTGTCGGCGCAGAAACGCATCAGTTCTTTCAGATCGAGGGTCTCCCCTTCTTTGGGTTTGACCCAAATCATCACTTCGTCTTCGCCCAATTCCGAGGGGACCCCGAAGGCCGCGCATTCGGCCACGGCCGGGAATTTCTCCACGATGCTTTCCACTTCAAAAGAGGAGATGTTTTCACCCCGACGGCGCATGGAGTCCGTCTTTCGGTCAACGAAGTAGAGATATCCGTTTTCGTCGGCATAAAAGAGGTCGCCGCTGTGGATCCAGTCGCCTTTGACCTTTTCGGCCGAGGCCTCGGGGTTTTTGTAATATTCCACCCCGCCTGTCTTTTTATCCAGGACCTGGGTGATCAATTCCCCCGGTACACCGGGCGGGACCTCGTTGCCCTCGTCATCCACCAGCTTCCAGACCAAATGAGGGGCCGGTTTGCCTACCGAGCCGACCGGGGCGTCTCCCGGATTGGAAATGGTCACCCCTCCGCCGTCCACCGCCCCGTATCCTTCCCAGATCTTGACCTTAAATCGCTCCTCAAAGGCCCGCCAAAGGTTGGCCGGACAGGCCGCGGAATGAACGATGCGGACCGGGTTGTCGGCGTCGTCCGGTCTTTCCGGCTGCTTCATCAGGATGGGGATCATGGCCCCCAGGGCGTTGAACTGGGTGACCCCGTAAAAACGGATGCGCTCCCAAAAGCGGGAGGCCGAAAACCTTTTGTCCAGCCCGAAAGGGACCCCTGCGGCCATGGCCCAGCCGGCGGTCAAGATCAAGGCGTTGGCATGAAACAAAGGCAGACAGGTGTAAAGGACATCCTTTTCCGGATCGATCATCTGGGAGGCCACAAAACGGAACCACTCGGCCGTCCCGGCCCGGTTGCGGTTGACCACTCCTTTGGGAAAGCCCGTCGTCCCTGAGGTGTACATCAAATAGGCGATGGCCCCTTCTTTCATTTCGTAATCGGGTTTCTCGTCTGGGGCATCGAGCAACACTTGAAGGTCTTCCGTCCCCTGCGGAAGCGGATCGGGACCGGTGCGATGGACGAAGACCTTTCGAATGGCCCCCAAGGGGCTGCCCAACTCTTTGACCTTCGGGTAAAGATCGTCGTCCACGACCAGGTACTTGACATCCGAGTGGGTCAGGATGAAGCGCAACCCCTCTCCTTTCAAGGAAACATTGACCGGCACCGAATAAAAACCTCGTCGGGGAAGCCCGTAAAAGAGGTAGAGGTACTCCGGACAATTGCCCATCAAGATGGCCAATCCGTCGCCTTCTTCGGCCCCCTGGGACTTAAGGCCGTTGGCGGCCCGGCAGGTGGCCCGGTCGAAATCCTTAAAACTGATCTTCTCCTTGTCCCACAAGATGTACGGTTTATCCCCCAATCTTCGGGCCTGATACTCGATCAGATCGGGGAAAAAGCGAAGGATGGGTTGATCGGTCATCGTCGGGTACTCCTTATTTTCTGAAACCTACATAAAGGTCAGCCTAAGCCGGTGGGGTTGTATTTTATGGAGTCATTGACTTTAGGGCGCCGTCTTTTCCGGGCTTATCCGAGGAGATAAAAGCCCTTGAAGCATTTCCAGGGCCTTTTCCCGGTCCTGGCCCGAGGCCACATACAATTTCATGAGTTCCAGAGATTCCGGGGTCCGTAAACATTGAAAGAAAAGTTTCCGCTCCAGGAGTAGACCGTCCAGGAGGGAAAGGTCCAATCCTTCATATACGGCCCTTTTTATGGCAGTCACTCCGACCATCGGTTTGGCGGCCAGATCCCGGGCAAAGGCCAGGACCGTTTCCATAAGGGCGTCCGGGTCACAGGCCCGGGTAATGATACCCAAGCGTTCGGCTTCGTCGGCGTAGATCCTGCGGCCGGTCAAGCAGATCTCCAGGGCCTTGGCCGGTCCTACCAATCGGGCCAAGCGCTGGGTCCCGCCACCTCCGGGTGGGAACCCGAGGAAGACCTCGGGTTGACCCAGGTAACAATCCCGGGCCATGAAGCGGAAATCGCAGGCCAAGGCCAGTTCACAACCCCCTCCCTCCACCGGCCCGTTGATGGCGCAGATGATGGGTTTGGAAGTACGTTGGGCCAGGCCCTGCGGAGGCGGGAGTTGGGCCAATTGGTCTTCGGCCTCTTTGTCGGAAAGTAGGCTTAGTCCTTGGCCCCATTCCAGAAGCAAGGAAACATCGAAATGCTGAACGAACAATCCGGGGGTGGCGCTGGTGTAGATGCCCACCCGCAAATCCGGATTCCGGTCGAAGGCGTCCACCAGTTCGTCCAGTTCGGTCATGGCCTCGAGATCCATAAGATTCTTCGGGGGGTGGTAAAACTTCCAGAGGACAATCGGCCCGTCTATTTCCGTCTGAAAATATTTCAATTCTGTCATCGCGGCTCCTTTTGTTAAATCTTCCTCGCCAATTCGTTGGCGCTCCAAACCGCTCCCAGAATATTGGCGGCATTGGCGCAATCACCGATTTTGTAAACCTCCTCGGCTTTACCTTCCAGTGCGGCAAACAACTCATCGTTTTTCTTCCGACCCCTGGAGATGATCAGGGTATCAAAGGGCAACACATTTTGTTTCCCATCTTTATCCCGGATCGTCATGCCCTCCGGAGAAATCTGCTCTACCTTGGTATGGAAAAGCACCCTGGGATTGAAAACCCTTTGAGAATCCGGGGTTGCCCTGACCACATTCATATCGACCAGCTGTCTGACGATCCACCACCGCCGATTCATGGAGGCATGGCTGGCCAGGGTATCTTCTCCAGCCTCACCGACAAGGGTGACATCCTTGCCTTCTCTGGCCAAAGAAATGGCGAATTCCGCTCCGTACATCAATCCCCAGATGACGACCTTCTGACCAATAGCCGCCCGGTTTTTCAACGCTTCCACATGATCCATCACGCCGGGCTTATTTTCTGCCAACTCCGGCATCCGCATAGAAGCGCCGGTAGCCAGGACGATGATATCCGGTTTTATTTCCTCAACCAGCCTGGGGGTGGCTTCCCGGCAGACCCGCACATCGATATTCAACTTCCTCATTTGGGTCCCCAGGTAATCTACAATATTTTTAAACTCGGCCGCTAAAGGATCCTGAGCCAGGGCGGCCACGGTCCCTCCTAAAGCAGCCCCCTTTTCCACCAGTATGACCTGGTGGCCGCGGAGGGCCAGGACACGGGCCGCTTCCATGCCGGCCACGCCTCCGCCGATAATCAAGATTTTCTTCTTTTTTGCCGCCGGAGTCAGGGGAAGGGCGTCGGGAGAGATATCGTAGTTGATTGGACAGGGGGTACCGCACCCTTCCAGGCAGCCGATGCATTTGCGGATTTCGTCCAAACGGCCCTGGGCATATTTATGCGGGGTCTCTGGATCCGCGGTCAACTGCCGTCCCAGGTAAATAATGTCGGCCCTACCTTCCTGGAGATATTTTTCGGCCATATCCAGGTCCACAATCCTACCCACCCCGATGACCGGCAGGTTCGTTACCTTTTTGACCGCCTCGGCATGGTGTATGTAATAACCTCGTGGATAATACATGGGGATGGTGATCCCCTCCGGGGAGTGTAAGATAGAACCCTGGGAGACATCGAAACAACTCACCCCAGCCGCTTCCATGGCCGGCACCACCATTTTAAGGGTATCGTCCAGGGTTATCCCTTCCTCCCCCAGCAGTTCATCGGCATTGATCCGAACCAGGAGGGGGTAATCCGGTCCGACGGCCTCCCGCATGTTTTTCAGGGTTTCCACCGGAAAGCGAAGTCGGTTTTCCCAACTGCCGCCGTATTCATCTTCCCGGCGGTTGTAGAAAGGAGAGATGAAGGCGCAAAAAAGGGTCGCCCCGCCATGGGCGCAATGGAGTTCTACACAATCCACCCCCGCCTCTTTCAAGGCCTTGGCCGCCATGGGGAAAACCCCCTTCAGCCGTTCGATCTCTTCCCTGCTGATCACATTGATGGTTTCGATGCCGGGCATAAAGGACAATTGTCCGGTCATGTATTGAAAAATGGACAATTTGGGATGCCGTTCATCGGGATAGGGCATGGGGGAAGGACCTAACCCGCCCAAGACACCCCCGGCGCCGATCTGCACCCCCAATTTGGCCCCATGGGACTGTACGGCCTTGGCCAACTTGGCGAATTGATCCATGGCACCCGGTACGGTTAAGAGCTCCGGTATGAAAGTCCCGGTCATAATCAGTCCGGCCCCGCCCTTGGCCCTTTCTTCAAACCATTTTATGGTCCGCTCGGTAATGGTAAAGGTGGTAAATACATCCGGCATATTGAGCATAGGGGCCAGGCCGATCCGATTCTTCAAGGTCATGCTTCCAATGGTGATGGGTTCAAAGATCATTTTCTTCATGACGATCCTCTTTCGTCGGATGGGTTTATGGGTTACTTGGGTTTATTGGGTTGCTTGGGTTATTGGGTTACTCGGGTTAATTGGTTTTTTTAGACGCTTCACGCTTCACGAAATACGCTACAAATATTGCACCGCCGCCAAGGCCAAGGTTTCATTGACCCCGTCTTCGATCATAGCCGCCCGGGCGTCGCGGAACATCTTTTCAATGGGATACTCCCGACTCAAGCCGTTGCCGCCGAAGATCTGGATGGCCTCGCTGGCCACCTGGAAGGCCGTTTCCGTGGAAAAGATTTTGCAGGCCACGGCGTGGGCCCCGGAAGGCGGCTGATTCACGGCGTTATAAAGGGCCATGCGCCGCGTGGCGGCCCGAGCGGCCTCGACCATGGTGAACATCCTGAAGATCTTCAATTGAATGTTTTGGTGTTGAATGATGGGCACACCTCCTTGGATGCGTTCCTGGGCATATTTATAGGCCTCGTCATAGGCCGCCCGGGCCAAGCCGGCGAAGGTAATCCCCATCCCGCCGTTGGCCCCGGCCAGGATCACTTCCCCCATGCCCTCCATGATCCCCATCTCCGGCGTGACCACCATAAAATCCTTGTGGATCTTCACTTCTTCAAAGAAGATCTCCCCCTGGTTCAAGGGACGTTGGCCGATCTTGTCCAACGGTTTTCCCCTCTTGATGCCGGGCAGATCCAAGGGGATGATGGCCAGCCCTTGGCCGGCCATGCCTTTGGAGGGTTCCAGCCCTACGTGTAAAACCGCATGGGTGGCAATAGTGCCGTTACTCACCCAAGCCGCCTTTTGCCCGCTGATGATGTATTCGTCCCCTTTGCGGATTCCCCGCACGGAAGGACCGGTTTGGGGATTCTCTCCGCCCATGACCCAGTCGGATCCGTGGTCCGGCTCGGTGATGGCCCAACAGCCGATCAATTCCCCTTTAGTGTCCGCGGCATAGGCCCTGGCCATTTCCTGCAGCTTGGGATGCGGGAAAAAGGACGCATAAGCGAAGGGCATCCCTCCGGCCCCGAAACTGATGGCCAAGCCGGCATCGGCGTAACCCAATTCTTCACCGATCAAGAGGCTGGACATGGGGTCCATATCCTCGAGCATCCCCCCCAGGGCCTTGGGGATGACCCTTTTATGAAGGCCCAGTTCCCGATAAGTGCGAATGACCTCCCAAAGAGGGGAGCCCGGAGCGATCACTTCGGCGGGGTCGGCCAATTTGTCCAGTTTTTCTCCGATGGGGCGCATGACCTCTGCGCCGAATTTCCGTACCGTATCCCTCAAGAGCTTTTGTTCATCGTTCAATTGAAAATCCAGATCGCGGTAAGCCATACTTTTCTCCTCTTTTCTATTGGATCACACTTTCTTCGCCCTACCCGTCTTTTTTACGGTGTGCAAGAAGTCAAGGATCTCCTCGGTGGTCCGTCGGGGATCTTCGATGGCCGTCATGTGGCCGATGCCCTTTAAAATGACCTGCCGGTTATCCGGGATCTCGCGGGCCATGATCTCGCTGGGGCCTAAAAAAACGACATCGAACTCACCCAAGAGGATCAGGGTCGGACAAGCAATCTGCCGCAAACCTAAAATCATCGTATCCGGATCGGCATAAAAGCTTTGCATGAAAGTCCCGACGGCCAGGGGATCGCTGCGGCGCAGAAACCCTTCATAAATGCCCCACATCCTTTCCGCATCGGGATGCTCGGCCATTTTGAAGAGAAAAACCCCGGGATTGGCTTTGGCCCCGGCCATCCACTCTTCCACGGTCGCCGTTTTTCTGGCCTCAGCGGCTTGAAGGAACCCCTGTCGCATTTCCTCCGGATCAACGCCCGGGAATTCCGGGGCCGTGGCCGAACCGGTGTCGGTCAGCATCAAACTGATCAGCCTTTTGGAATGGGTCATGGCGTAGCGCACGGCAACCATGCCTCCGGTGGCGTGACTTAAAAGGTGAAATCGTTCCAGCCCTAAAAAATCGGCCAAGGCGTTGAAGTCACTGGCCATGGTCCCGACATCGAAACCGAAAGGCGGCCCGTTGACTACCGTGCGACCGTGGCCGCGCATGTCCATGGAGATGACCCGATACTCTTCGGCCAGGCGGGAGGCCACCCCGGTCTCGATCCAATAACCGGCGTCTTCCATCAGACCGTGGACGGTAAGGATGGGTTCTCCTTTTCCGACCTCTTCGTAATAAATCTTTACGGGTCCTTTTTCAAAATAGGGCACGATGAACCTCCTTACTCAAAAACGTGAAGCGTTCCTCGTGAAGCGTATCTCGTCCAGGGTTCATTGGGTTGCTTGGGTTACTTGGGTTACTTGGGTTTTCTCTGAACTCCGAACTTTTGACGCTGGACGCTCGATACTTGATGCTGTATCCTCTATCCTCGATCATCGCTCCTCGTTCCTTTATCCTCGATCCTCGATCCTTTATCCTTTATCCTCGATCCTCGATCCTGTATTTCGAACTCTGAACTAATCACTAAATCTCCCCCCAAATCTCCCGGCCGCCGTCAAACCATACGGTCAGTATTTTGGCCGGATCGTCCGTGGCCGCTACATTCGGCAAGGGCGTTCCCCCTAACTGCTCATACCCAAAAGGCACATAAAACAAAAAGTCCAAAGGGGATTCCAAACCGTTTCGCACCTTTTCCACATAGTCCTGGATGTCTTGAGGAAGAGGCGGTCTGCCGGAAAGGTTTAATAATGTTCCCTGCCGCTGAGTCAGATCGGCATAGAGGACCATGGAACCGTAAAGGCTGGGAAGTCCCGGCTGAAAAGGAAACCCTTGGCCGTAGAGAGACATGCCCAAAAGGAAAAATTGGGCGGTCTTAAGACTGGGCCATTTCCCTTTTCCCCAGCGAAGACCGGGGACAAAGAGGTCCTCTCCTTCCATCTCCATTTGGGACATGCGGAGGGCGACCATACAGGCCGAGCCCAATTGGAATTCCTCCAAGAGATTGAGGCCCCTGGGATTTCGCTTTCCGTCTGCGAGTTTAAGGGTGACCAGTTGCGATTTCACCCGTCCGGAGAGATGACCGAAGGGCTCTGAACCCAGACAAGACACGGAATACCCTCCCTGATGCAGAAACAAAGAACCGATTCCCTTTTTCCCGGTTTCGGCATAGGTCACCGTTCCGTCGCCGTCTTCATCAAAGGCCTCCAGGAACATCCGTTTCCAGGATGAGCCGGTGAGCTGATCCAAGGCGGAAAAATAGGCCAAGGCGGTCTGTTGGAGGTCCCAGGCGAACTTGAAGACATCGAAATAAAGGGATGGTGTGATCAAGTCTTCGAAGCGCCCTTCCTTAACCCGGCCCAAATGTCCTTCCAATGATACGATGGGCAGATCGTCTATGCGATCCCAACCCAAGACCTGATACGCCCTTTGACCCACCCCGCGTCTTTCCGCCTCGGCCGGCAGGTCATCCCGGGAAAGGGGGCAGTCATAGCCATTTTGGGTGACGATATGGCCGTCTTCGGGGTGGGGAAGAGGAACGGCCTGGGGAAAACGTCCGCCGTGACCATCCGTAATCTCCACTGCCAAGGCCTCCTGTAATGGCACGTTACTGAAGATGTAGCGGGCACAGAGAAGATCCAGGGCCACCGGATCCAGACCGGCAAAGACCATCCCTTCCTTTTCCTTCTTGGACAGATCCGATCCCATATGATCCAGATTGGTGGCTTCTATGGCATCCACAATATGGATCATGAAAATATCCTGGTTCTGGACGGCCTTGACGATGTCGAGCATCGTCGCCGTCAATCCCCCGGTCTTTTTCACCCTCGGTCGGCCTCGTTCATCCAAGACCGGCAGGCAGGTATCCCGATCCATTTCCGCCACCCAAACTTCGTGGGGGATCCCCCCTTTCATGCCGGGGATGGGCCGATGGGGGTTGCTGTATTCCCAGCAGCACCCTCCGGTCTTGGCGAATCCCATGGGGTAGAGGCCGATCCCCAGGTTTTTGATGACATTGGTGAAAAGGGACATGTTATGGACCTTCAGCTTGGGCACATTAACCAAGACACACCCGGGATAGGCCCGACGGTCTTCGGGATCAGAGGGATCACCTCCGACAATGTCCTTATGCAAGGTGATGGACTTAAAGTTGATTCCGTCGGGCACAGGGATTTCACGGCCCTTGGAAGGATCGTCGATCCGGTTCAAATCCACGACCCGTAATTCGTTGGTGATCCGCCCCGGCGGGGTATAGGCCCCTTCGAGACTCGCTTGATAACCTGAGAATGGATCTTCTTCGGATCGGGTCGTCGGGCACTCCTGCAAATATTTCCGCACGAAATAAAAACCCCAGCCCCCGTAAAAGGCCCCGCATCTCCCTTCGATGACCGCTTCCGGAGTGACGCTCATCCCCTCCGGATGGTTCATGGAAAACAGGCCGGCAACGGCCGACATGGCCGTGGCCGCCTCCCCCAGGCTCATTTGATAATAAGAAACCCCCATCCGGTCGTGAAACCAACGCATCAGGGCGGCGACAAAGGGCCATTCCGTGCAGGCCGTGTTTCCCAGTCCCGGACCGTGGGTGAGGAAATCGATATTCAGCGGATTGACCAGATTGGGTTTGAATAAAAGTTTCCGTCCCTCAGTCAGGCGCTCCGCAAGGATTTGTCGAAGACCGGCCCTTTCCTGCCAGGGCGTCAACAGGAGGTCCAGACTTTCGAAGGTGTAATCGATCTTGGCCCGGATCTCTTCCCAGGCCTCGGCGGAATTTTCGTTGATGTATTGCTGGAGAAGAAGACCGACCCCGACATAGGACCGATCAGGATCCAAACGGATCACGCCCAATGGAGCCCCTTCACCGTCAGGAACCCTTTGGCCCAGAGGCGAGACCACTCGACTGGTTACGGGGTTCATCTTTTTAACCTCCCGAAGTTTTGAGGGTCATGGTCTTTTAAAGAGAGACCCTTGAGAACACCTTTCGGACAGATAAGACCCTGCCCTTCCATTGCTCGAATTCCCTTCCTCCAAGGAGGAGGAAGGGAATCGAGGGCGGAAGAGACGCTGAAATAGGCTCGTCTCCTTTTATCGTTTGCCGTCCTTAAACCAGAGGGGATGGGTCCAAAATTGGATGTCCTTTAGCTTTTGATACATTTCGTTGTTCCAGCCCAAGACATTCTTGCGGAAAAGGGTGACGGCCCGGGGATACCAAAGGTAGACATCCTCGCAATTTTGGTAGAGTTCCTGCTCGATATCCCAATAGATCTTGGTCCTTTTCTCCTCGTCCACTTCGGCCCGCCCGGCCTCGATGAGGGCGATGACCTTTTTGTTGTTGCTCTTGCCGAAATTGAATCCTCCGTCAGGGTCGTACCAGCCGGTGAGCAAGAGATCCGGATCGTAGATCCAGGTCCAGGTGTTGGTGGCCAGGTCGTAGTCCAGCTTCCGCATCCGTTCCGCCGCCGCCGCGGGATCCAACAACTGCACCTGCCAGGTGATCCCCACCTTGGCCAGCATGTTTTTCACGGCCTCGGCCATGGTCTGGGCGTCGGAGGTGTTGTACATATAGCCGCGGATGGTCAAACCGTTCTTGTAGCCGGCCTCGGCCAAGAGCTTTTTGGCCTGTTCCGGGTTATAGGCAAGGGGTTTCAGGTTGGGGTTATGGGCCCAATGTTGGTAAGGGAAAGGCCCGCTGGCCGGATCCCCCAGGCCGAAGGCCACGCCGTTGATCAGGGCCTTGCGATCCAGGGCGATGGAAATGGCCTTACGCACCCTGAGGTCCTTACACGGTCCCTCCTTGGTGTTGAAGCGGAGGCCGACCACCCAGTTCAAGGGATAGGAATAGACATTCAGGTTCTTATCGTTTTTGACCATGGGATATTGAGAAGGATCAATGGCCATACTATCCAGCTTTCCGGCCCTGAGGTTGGCCAAACGCACCGAGGGGTCGGGGATGATATTGACCTGGATCCCATCGAAATAGGGCATGTCCGGCTTGCCGATGAATTTCCCGAACCACCAGTTGGGGTTTCTCTTCATCTTCAGGTAGTTCCCCGGACTGCCTTCTTCAAACATCATGGAACCGGTGCCTACCGGGAACTGGTCCAACGGTTTGGCCCCCTCGGCCAGGGCCGCAGCCTTCTTGTATCTTTCTTCCAGGTCGGCCAGTTTCTTTTTGATCTCCTCCGCCTTGGCGGTGTTTCCTTCCTTCTCCGCCTGCTCCAGGTTTTTCTTTTCCCGGTCCACCTGGCCGGCCAGTTTCTTCGATTCCCTGATGGCCACATCGGCCTTTAAGGCCTTGGGCGAAATCATGTATCCGGGGACATTGGCCATGATGCCGGCGAAGGAGGCCCAAGGCCGGTTGAAGTGGAACTTGACCGTGTAGGTGTCCACCACTTCCACCGTTTCCAAGGGTTCGATCCAGGCCCGGGTCCAGGCCCCGTTGGCCGGGTCTTTGATCCATTCCATCTGGTATTTCACCGCTTCGGCGTTGAAGGGCGTCCCGTCATGGAAAGTCACCCCTTTCCGCAGTTTCATGATGACCGTCTTGGCATCCAGATATTTCCAGGATTCGGCCAAGAAGGGGACATAGGGTTTATATCCCGCTCCCGTCCAGATGAGTTTGTCGTAAAAATAACTGATGCTCACCCAGTCGTTGACCGGCCAATGGTTGGGATTCATCAGGCCGATGTAGAGGGGGTTGGCTATTTGATAGGTCCCGCCCCGCACCGGTTTGGTCGGCCAATATTTGGGCCCCCAATCCAATCCGATCTTCTCCGCCCACTCCTTGGCCGTGGCCGGCACCTCTTCCGAGCCCGCAGGCTTCTTCGCCGCGGCGGACAAGGTCCCCGTCAGAAATACCCATACACAGAAGATCAATACCAAAGACCATACCTTTTTCCATGACCCCATACCCATCTTCATTTTCCTTTCCTCCTCTCCTGATAAAACCCGCCATCGGGCGACTCTAATGTTATTGTTAGGGTCTCAAAATAAGATAAAAACCAACCGAACGGGGTGGAGTTGTATTTTTCAAATCCTTCCACCGATCCGGTTTGGTCTTTCATTTCTTGCCTCAGGGTCTTGCGCCCTTAAACCACATGGGATGGGAATAGTACTGGGCTTCCCGCATCTTCAGATACATCTCCTGATTCCAGCCCGCTACATTCTTTCCAAAAACGGTAATAGACATAGGCCACCAGAGCCAGGTGTCCTCATAGTTATCGTACACCACCCTTTCCAGCTCCTGATAAATCCGGGTCCTTTTATCGGGGTCCACCTCCTTCCTTCCGGCCTCGATCAGGGCTATGGCTTGGGGGTTGTGGGTCCTTCCGTAATTGAAACCTCCGTCCGGGTGGTACAAACCGGTGGCCATGAGGTCAGGGTCGAAAATCCAGGCCCAACCACCTCCGGCGAAATCATAATCCACCTTGCGCAATCGCTCGCTGATGGCCGCCGGGTCGAGCAATTCCACTTTCCAGGTGATCCCCACCTTGGCCAACATATTCTTGATAGCTTCGGCCAAGGTGACGGCCGTGGCCGTGTTGGCCATGTAACCCCGAATGGTCAATCCCGCCTTATAACCGGCCTGGGCCAGGAGTTTTTTGGACAGTTCAGGGTCATAGGAAACGGGCTTTAATTGGGGATTATGACACCAGTGATCGGCCGGATACATACAGCTGGCCGGCCGTCCTAACCCGAAATCCACCCCGGCGATGAGGGCCTTGCGATCCAAGGCGTGGGAAATGGCCTTTCGCACCCGTATGTCCTTGCACGGGCCTTCCTTGAGGTTGAAGCGCATTCCCACCACATGATTCACCGGATAGACGAAGATCTGCAAATTCCGGTCATTTTTAATTAGAGGATACTGAGAGGGCTCCACGGCCATGGTATCCAGCTTCCCCGATCGGAGATTGGCCAAACGGACCGAAGGGTCGGGGATGACGCTCACCTTGATTCCATCGAAATAAGGCATATCCGGTTTGCCGATGAATTTGCCGAACCACCAATTCGGGTTCCTTTTCAGCTTCAAATAATTGCCCGGGCTGCCCTCTTCAAAAATATACGGCCCCGTCCCCACCGGATGGTTGTCCACCTCTTTGGCGCCTTCGGCCAGGGGAGCCCATTTCTTATATTCTTCTTCCAGATCGGCCAACTTCTTTTTAACGGCTTCCCCTTTGACTTTGGCCTTTTCCGATCCTTCCCCGCCGGCAGCCATTTCCTTTTCCGCTTCCAAAAGATTTTTCTTTTCTTTTTCCAACTGAGCGGCCAGTCTTTTACTTTCTCTTAAAGCCACATCGGCCTTCAGGGCCTTGGCTGAAATGACATAACCGGGAACATTGGCCATGATTCCCAAAAAACCGGCCCAGGGCCGTTTGAAGCGCCACTTGACCGTATAAGTATCCACCACCTCCACGGACTCCAAAGGTTCCAACCAAGCCCGGGTCCAGGCCCCGTTTTTGGGATCCATAATCCAATCTATCTGGTATTTGAGACTTTCGGCGTTGAAGGAGGAACCGTCGTGGAAGGTCACGCCCTGGCGGAGTTTCATCACCACCGTGGTTTCGTTCAAATACTTCCAGGATTCGGCCAGCCAGGGAACGGTGGGTCGGTAGTTGCCGTCGGTATAAATCAGTTTTTCATACATGACCCCGATGGTCACCCAGTCGTTGACCGGCCAGTGGTTGGGATTCATGAGCCCGATATACAAAGGCGAGGCAGAGTTGTATATCCCTCCTCGAACGGGTGCGGTCGGCCAATACTTCGTCCCCCATTCCATTCCCCTTTTCTGGGCCCAGGCTAAAAATGCTTTTCCCGTGACCGGAAACTCTGTCTCGGCCGCCGATCCCCTTTTTTGAGCGGCTACCGCCGATGGACTGGGCTCAGGACTTGAAATTAAAAATACGACCACCCACACCAGGATCAAACAAGCCGAGGCAACACCTTTCCGTGCGGTCATGAGTACCCTCCTTGCCCAACCGGGCCGACCAAGGCCGCCGATCCTTTGAAGCACCGCCGATCAAAGGCGAGGGGCGGTAAAAGGATCGGTAATGTTACTTTCGCCAAATAGATTTCGGTTTGGATAAAGATGAGGGTTTCGGTTCCGAAGGTTGACCAAACGACGGGGTTAATCGGCCCGGTGACAGGCCACCCAGTGCTTGCCCTTTTCCACCTCGGTCAGGACGGGTTTTTCCTGGCGACACAAGGGGAATTCGGCCCGAGGGCATCGGGGATGGAATTTACACCCGGAAGGGGGAAGGATGGGACTGGGTACTTCTCCTTCCAGGAGGATATGTTCCCTTTGGGATTCGACGATCGGATCCGGAACGGGAACGGCGGCCAAAAGGGATTGGGTGTAGGGATGCAGAGGATGACGGTACAAATCTCCCCGGGTGGCGATCTCGACGATCTCCCCCAGGTACATAACCGCGATCCGGTTGCTGATGTGCCGCACCACAGAAAGGTCGTGGGCGATGAAGAGGTAAGTGAGGTTGAATCGTTCCTGAAGGTCCTCCAGGAGGTTGATGATCTGGGCCTGGATGGAGACATCCAAGGCCGAAACCGGTTCGTCGCAGACGATCAGATCGGGGTGCACCGATAAGGCCCGAGCCACCCCGATGCGCTGACGCTGACCGCCTGAAAATTCATGGGGATATCGTTCCATCATCAGCGGGCTCAAGCCGACGATGGTCATCAGTTCCTTGACCCTTTCCTCGTACTCTTTTTTGTCTTTTACCAGCCGGTGAATGATCAACGGTTCGCCGATGATCTCTCCGGCGGTCATGCGGGGGTTGAGGGAGCCGAAGGGGTCCTGGAAAATCATTTGCATTTTTCGCCGTAAGCCGCGCAAGGCCTTTTCTTCCAAACGGGTGATTTCCTCTCCGTCGAAGAAGATCCGCCCGGAGGTAGGCCGTTCCAAAAGGAGGAGGAGCCGTCCCGTGGTGGTCTTTCCGCAACCGCTTTCCCCCACCAACCCCAAGGTCTCTCCCTGGGCGATATGGAAGCTGATCCCGTCCACGGCCCGGACGTAGCCAATGGTCTTTTTGATCATCCAGCCCACCGTGATGGGGAAATACATCTTCAGGTCTATGGCCCTGACTAAGATTTTCTCGTTGTTATCGGACATTTCGCCAGCAAGCCGCCTCGTGCTTTTCCGTAATAGGTATAAGTTCCGGCGTTTCCTCCCGGCAGCGGTCGAAGGCATAAACGCAGCGGGGGTGGAAGGAACATCCCCGGGGAATATGGAGTAGATCCGGCGGCTGTCCTTCGATGGGCACCAGTTTTTGCTTGATATCCGAATCCAACCGAGGAACCGAAGCCATCAAACCCTCCGTGTAGGGGTGTCGCGGATTTTTGAAAATATCTATCGCCGTTCCCTTTTCGATGATCCGGCCGGCGTACATGACGTTGATCCGGTCGGCGTAGCGGGCCACGACCCCCAGGTTGTGGGTGATGATGATCAAGGCCGTTCGATATTGCCGGGTCAGGTTCTTCATGAGCTCGAGGAGCTGGGCCTGGGTGGTCACATCCAGGGCCGTAGTCGGTTCATCGGCGATGATCAATTTGGGTGTGCAGCCCAACCCCATGGCGATCATGGTTCTTTGGCGCATACCGCCGCTGAAGAGGTGGGGGTAGGCGTTGACCCGTTTCTCCGGTTCGGGGATTTTGACGGCCCTCAGCAATTGAACGCATTTTTTCAACCCCTCTTCCCGGCTCATACCCAAATGGATTTCCAAGGGTTCGGAGATCTGCCAGCCGATGGTCCGGACCGGGTTCAGGGAATTCATCGGTTCCTGAAAGATCATGGCGATCTTATTGCCCCGGACCCGGCACATCTCCTCTTCGGACAGTTTGAGCAGGTCGCGGCCCTCGAAAAGGACCTCTCCTTCCACTACCTTGCCGGGGGGATTGGGGATCAAACGCAGAATGGACAGGGCGCTGACGCTTTTACCGCAACCGCTTTCCCCCACCAGACCGACCGTTTCCCCTTCATACACATCATAGGAGATGCGGTCGACGGCCTTGATCAATCCGTCATCGGTATGAAAATGGGTGCTTAAGTTTTTAACTTCCAGTAGAGGAGACATTGTTGCCTTTGGGCGTCTAATTTTTTAGATTTTTGATGTTATCCGCTTTATTGATCGATCCTCGTTCCTCATTCCTCGTTCCTCGTTCCTTATTTATTTTATCTTCTTCCCTTCCCCCCGCAGCCGCGGATCCAAAGCGTCCCGCAGCCCGTCTCCCAAGAAATTGAAGGCCAAAACGGCCAAGGTGATCATCAACCCGGGGGCGACGGAAAAAAAGGGAACGGTCTCCAAATAGGCATAACCGGTCCGGAGTTCCTTTCCCCAACTGGCTGTCGGGGGTTGGACGCCCAGTCCGAAAAAGGCCATGGCGCTCTCCAACATAATGAAGGCGCCCAAGCTGATGGTCACGGCTACGATGATAGGGGCCAAGCAGTTGGGGAAAAGGTGTTTGAACATGATCCGCGTAGTGGATGCACCGGCGGCCCGGGCCGCTTCTACATAAGGCAGTTCTCGAACCATCAGCACCTGTCCACGCATGATGCGACAGAATCCCGTCCAGCCCAAGATGCCCAAGGCGATGACGACGTTTTTCAATCCCGGCCCGAGAGCCGCGGCCAAAACCAAGACGAAGGGCAGGTAAGGGATGCACATAAAGGTATCGACGATGCGCATAATGATCATGTCCGTTATTCCGCCCTTATAACCGGCCCAAAGCCCCAGGATGGACCCGATAGAGACGGCCAGCAAAACGGAAAAAAAGCCGACCGTCAAAGAGACGCGGGAACCGTAAATGATTCGGGAGTAGAGGTCCCTTCCAACATTGTCCGTCCCCAGCCAATGTTCCCAGGAAGGGCCGCTCAAGACATTATAGAGATCCTGGGCGTTGGGATCGTGGGTGGCCAGAAACGGAGAAAAGACGGCCATCACGGCCAGCAAAAAGATAATGACGATCCCCCCCCGGGACAGGTTGTGCTTGAATATCCCTCGAATAATCGCCTTGGCCCCGATGCGGGAAACCCGTCGGGGTTCGATGGTTTCCTCTGTTTTTTCGGACATGGTCTTTAGTATTCGGATGATCTCTTAAGTCCCCGGACAAGGATCCGGATCGGGCGTTTATCCTTTCTTGGATTACCCTTTCCCTACACCTTCATTTTTGGATCCGGACCCGAGGATCCAAGGCCCCGTAGGTAAGGTCCACCAACAGATTGACCAAAAGGACGTTTAAGGCCACGATGACCAAAACCACCTGCAGCACCGGGAAATCCCGGGCGAAAACGGCATCCACCCCCATCCGGCCCAGCCCCGGAATGGCGAACATGAATTCGACGATAAAGGCCCCGCTGACCAAATGGGCCCAGCTCAGACCGATGACCGTAACTACGGACAGCATGGAGGGCTTGAAGGCATGCTTGATTATAACCCGTTTTTCATCCGCCCCCTTGGCTCGGGCGGTGCGGATGTAATCCTGGCTCAAGACCTCCAAGAAACTGGAGCGGACATAACGGGCCAAAAGCCCGGCGCTTCCTGTTCCCATGATGAAGGTGGGCATGGCCACGGAGAGGAGATTCTGCCAGGGGTTCTCGAAAAAAGGGACATATCCGGAAGGGGGAAAGATCGGCCAGATCACGGCAAACAAATAGATAAAGACGATCCCCTCCCAAAAGGCCGGGATGGAAACGCCGATGATAGAGCCGGTGGTTAAAAAGGCGTCCAATTTGCTGTTTCGTCTTAAGGCCCCGATGATGCCCACCGGAAATCCGATGAGCCAAGCCCAAAAGGTGGCCCCCAGGAAAAGTTCGAGGGTCACCGGCAGGCGGGCCAAAAACATGGACATGACCGGTTCTCCGCTGCCGATAGACTTGCCCCATTCCCCCCGGACAAAATCCCTTAGCCAAATGACATATTGGGTGTAGATGGGCTTGTCCAGGCCGTAGCGGGCCCGCAGTTCGGCCATGATGGTCTTGTCGGCCAAATCCGCATTGGCCATGGCCGCAAAGGAAACGGGGTCTCCAGGCAGCATCCGGACCATGACGAAGATCAGGATGGAGACCAGAAACAAGAGAATGACCGAATAAACCAGCCGCTCGAGGATGTATTTGCGCATGGTTTCGAAAAACCGTCTTCGAGATCAACGGTTCTCCTTACCGGGCAGCATTCGCCTTCCACCGGAAGGAGAGAAAAGGGATGACCGCCTTGTCAGTGCCGAGGGGGTAAGACGGGACGGTCACCCCCTTTGAAAAAACCCTCAGGAAAGGGCGGTTATTTGAATTTAAGGCTCTTGACGATCTTTTCGTATTTCCCATAGTCGCCGTAGGGGTGACAGCCGACGGTAACCACCTTGCCGTCCTTATAGGAAACGACGATCATGGTGGTGATGGGCGTCCCGGTCGGAGGATGGGTCCAACTGAACTCGGCGTAATAGGCCTTGTTCCCGTCGGCCAGGGTGATCTCCTTGTTTTCGCTCAGTTTGGAAGTGGCCCCCACGGACTTTTCCAGCCCCGGTTTATAGGATTTTTCCGGGTAGTCCTTCAAGGCGATCCCTTCCGGGATGGGGGCGACGGAGGCGTCACAGAAAAATCCTCCCGGATACTCGATGCGCCAGACCTGGGCGGGATCGGTTTTTTCGTCCGCCTCCGAACTACCGCCGGGAAAGGTGACGGTGAAGGCCGGCGGACCGGCGTAAGAAAATTCCGCCGCCGAGGACCAGACCGGAATCGCCAGGATGATCATTGCCGCAACCAAATACCAACCCGTTAACACTAATCCTCTTCTCATGGTCCTTCCTCCCTTTTGCCTTTGCTTTTTTGAAGATGCTTTTTTTTCCGTTTCCTTGGGTCAGATTCTTCTTACCCTTTTCCGGATTTCCCCTTTATACGGTCACGGCCTCAACCATAAGGTCGGCGACAAAATCGGCCTGTTTCATCATACCGGTTTCCGTGGTCTTTCGCTCGGCGAACCAACGGGTCGCCATCCAGCAAAGGGTTCCGATCAATAGATTCCGGAAGATGCGCGGATTCACCTCGGAACGGACCACCCCACCGGCTTTCCCTTCCTTTACGGTCTCTTCCAGGAGGTTGAAGAATTTTTTAAAGTTTTGATACCCTTCGGATCGATAAAAACCCTGGTTCAGGTAGAGATTGCGTACAAAAAGTCTGAAAAAATCCCGGTCGGAGAGAAAAACGGCGAAAAAATACTTGACCGTCCTTTTCAATTTCTCGTGAGCCGCACGGGGATCGAAAATACCCGAAAGTTCGCGGTAATACGCCTCGAAGCGTCCCTCGGGGATGGCGTAAAGGAGTCTTTCCTTGTTTTCGAAATATTCGTAAAGGGTGCCATCGCCCACCCCGGCCAGGCGGGCGATGTCGGTCATTTTGGCCTTTTGGAATTCTTTCTTGGCGAAGACCTTTTCCGCTGCCCGGAGAATGGCCCGGGACTTGTCTCCCTTTTCATCTTCGGAAGGCGCTTTTTCTGCGATGACCAACTCGATCAGATTGGCGGCGTCCTCGAAATCATCCAGGGGATGTCCCACTTCCCCAACCACTTGGAACCCGATGTTGATGGTATCCAACAGGCCCATGACCATTTCCTGCATCAGGGGGACGGGCAGATCCTTTCGAAAAACTCCGGATCGGACCCCCCATTCCAATATGGCGGTCAATCGGCCCAAATACTTTTGAATCAGGGTGAAGGCCGGCGAGGCGTAAAAAGTGTTTAGACGACGACACTCGAAGAAAAGGAGTTTGGAATAGGCCGAGTAGGCCTCCTGATACCAGAGGTTGCCCCACATCATCTTTCGGAGCTGACTTTTCGGCTCGTTGAGGCCTTGCAGGTCCCGATCCAACAAGGCCAGTCCCTCCTTGAGCCGCTCTTCGATGATGGAAAACAGGACGTCTTCTTTACCTTTGAAGTGGCGATAGAGGATGGATTCTTGAATGCCCACGGCCTGGGCGATGTCGGCGATGGAGGCCTCGGTGTAGCCCTTGGCGGAAAAGATCTCTTCGGCGGCGGAGAGGATCAAAAGCCTGCGATCTGATCCTTTGCGCGGCAAAGGCGTTTTCAGGGGATTGATGAATTGCCGCTTTTCTTTCGTCACAGTCCCTCGGATTTTTGTAAAGAAAGCGAAGGCGATCCCCCTCCGCCCTACAGGGGGGTTCATGGACCCTCCCTCGTCAGGGAAGAAAAGGCAACCTTAGTTTTTCAATTACTCCAAAAATAAACCGAAGTCAATAAAAAAAAGATACTGAATTGCATTCACAATTTTTTTTTCTAAAAAAACCTCATCGCTTTTTTGATCGAATCTTCTACCCGTTTCAATATTTATTTATATTGTATTTTAGGCATGTTATGAAAAAGCAAAAAAACTCAATAACATTCCATACTTCGAATTCCTTTATCATTTTCCTCATCCAAATCGGCCGGTTTCGAGGGGGGCCTTACCTTTGATCGATGCGCCCGCCGTCGACGATAATGGTTTTCCCGGTAATGTAATCGGAAAGATCGGTCACCAAAAATTCCACCACCTTGGCGCAGTCTTCCACCGTTCCCTCCCGCCCCAGGGGGATCCTTTTGGCCATAAAACTGCGGTCTCCCAACCGGCCCGTCCGAATGATGTCCGGGGCGATACAATTGACATTGATATTGAAGGGGGCGAGTTCCAAAGCCAAGGAGCGGGTGTAGTGGATAACGGCCGCCTTGGCCGTCCCGTAAGGATGGTATCCGGCCGAGGCCTCGATGCCGGCCGTCGAGGAAACGGTAACGATCTTCCCCGATCGCTGGGCCTTGAGATAAGGGGCGGCGGCCATGCAGGTATACATGCAGGTCAGCAGGTTGTTGTTCAGGACCCGCAAGAGCATGTAATCCGGGCACTCGGCCGGGGTCCCGGTCAAGCCCTCATCTACCGGTTTCTCCTTGGGCCTTCCGTCTTCGTCCTTTTCCACTTCCCGTTCGTCGGCGAAGGTGACCGTCCCACCGCCGGCGTTGCAGACGACGATATCGATCCTCCCCAGGTGAGCGACGATCTCGGCCATGGCCTTTTCCGTGGCTTCCCGATCGGTCAGGTCCACCTCCAGGCCCATGGCCCGGACCCCCAAGGCCCGGCATTCTTCCATGACCGTCGGGGCGGTCATCTGTTGCTTTTCGAATTCATAGACCTCGGCCGAGCGCAAATTGCGGTCGATAATGGCGACGTCGGCCCCGAGCCCGGCGATTCGCAGGGCGTAGCCGCGGCCCAACCCCCGCGCCCCACCGGTGATGACCGCCACCTTGCCTGACAATTTTTTCTCCATTCCCTCCTCCTGACTTAAAAAGCATGATGAGATATGCCTGCAAACCTGACCAAGGTCGGCCCTACCCGTCCCTGGTCCATTCTCCGATGGATTACCTTTAAAAGGATCCTCTATCCTGTCCTTCCCTTACAGGCGCAGTACCGGCGATTCCCACTGGTCCACCTGGACATCCAAGACCGCCGGTCCGGAGGGGTTCCGCTCCTGCTCAAGGGCCTTTTCCAATTCCGGCAAGGTCTGCACCGTATAGGACCTGGCCCCGAAGCCCCGAGCCGCCGTGGCGAAATCGACGGGATAAAAATCGGTGGAAATATATTTTTCGTCATAACCGTACTTTTGGGCGTGTTTGATCCAACCCAGGACATGGTTGTTGAGGATGAGCAAAACCACCGGCAGATCCAGGCGCTTCATCACCTCCACCTCCTGGATGGAATAGGCGAAACCGCCGTCTCCGGCCACGACCAGGACCCGATTTTCCCTGTTCCGGGCCAATGCCGCGCCGACGGCCGCCGGGGCCCCCCAGCCGATGCCGGCCAACCCTCGGGGGGCGATGAACCGTCGCCCGGCCTTTTTTAATTTCAAATAAGCTGCAGCCCATCCTGAAGAGAGGCTGGCGTCACAGACGACCACATCGTCGTCGGACAAGACCCGGTTGAGGACGCCCATGACCGCCTGGGGTTTCAGCGGTTCCCCCGCCCCGAAAGAGGGTGATGTCTTTTCCTTCCGCCAACGCTCCAGGTCTTTTTTCAACCCTTCGAGATTCCAGGAACAGGAAAGACCCTTCGTCCCCAAAGTGTTCAGGACCGCCTCCAAACCCAGACGGGCGTCGCCGAGGAGGGGAAGGGTGACGGGGTAATTCCGGCCGATTTCCTCCGGATCCGTATCCAAGTGAATGACCGGGAGGTCCCGGGCCGGGACACGAAAACCGAAAGTCGTCAATTCCCCGATCTTGCTCCCTATGAAAAAGACCAGATCCGCTTCCTTGAGAATCCCGGCGGCCACGGGGTTTCCAAAGACGCCGGTCACCCCAAAGGCCTGGGGGTGGTCCTCGGAAATGATCCCCTTGCCGGAAATGGTGGTGAGCACAGGAACGCCCAAGACCTCGGCCAGTTTCCTCACCGCATTCTCTGCCCCGGAGATATGCGCCCCTCCTCCGATCACCAAGACCGCCTTTTGCGCCGCCCTCAGCCTTTCCACGGCCCGTTCCACATCGTCCGGGTCCGGTGCGCTCCGGAACCGCGGAAACCCCCCACCGAAAAAGGGACGCTCCCGCTCCCGGAAATTGAAGTCCATGGTCCCGATATCCACCGGAACGGAGAGGACCACCGGCCCCGGCTTGCCGGTGGTGGCCACCCGGAAGGCCGAGTCCAGGGTGTCTTCCAGCATGCGCGGGTCGGTGATCGCGACCTGCCACTTGCTCACGGTCTTGAAGATGTCCAGTTGTTGAATCCCTTGCGAGGCGTTACCCCTGCTCCTCCGATGCTCCCAAAACCGGGGGATATCGGACAAGACGGCTAAAAGGGGGATGGAGGAGCAGTAGGCCTCGGCCAATGGAGAAACCAGGTTGGTGGCCCCCGGGCCTACCGTGGCGTCGCAGACGCCGGTGATGCCGGTCAGACGAGCGTAGGCGTCAGCCGCATATCCGGCACTGCGCTCGTCCCGCATGAGGACATGTTGAATCTGATCCTGTAGTTTCCGAATCCCCTCATACAATGGGAGGGATTGCCCCCCGGGCACGCCGTAAACAAAGCGTACCCCGTTCTTGGCCAAGAGTTCGGCCAGTTTTTCTCCTACCCGCATCGTCTTTTCCTTTCCCTTCGATTTTTAATTTTACTCCGGTTTATTCTTTGTTCATAAACCGGCCGTAGCGGTTCATTTGGGCATACTAATAAGTGCATAATTGGAAAGACATCATCTTGAGAAGGCAGGAGGTTTTTTCTGAAGCCATTGGCGGGAGGGTGCTGTCTTTTCCTGACTTATCATCGGGGGAAACCGCAGCTCGTCCGCGATTTATAGCGGACGAGAATGCGGAGGGGGAAAAGGTCCCCCGCGGATAAGTCAGAGAAAAGACCAACCCGAGAGCCTTAGGCTTCAGAAAAAGCCTCCTGACAAGTCTAAACAATTATGCTCTCCTTAATAATAATCAAAGAGGGCGTCTATGCCTCGGATCCTCAGATCGGTATTCATGGCGATCTTGTTATGCAGGGCCCCGTCTCGAGGAATGGCGGCGATTTCTTCGGCCAATTTGGCCGTTTCTTCTTCCCTGTTGATCCGTAGTCGGAGACGGAAGGGTAGACCTCATCCCTTCCATCCTTGGGAATACGCTACCACCCCTTCCCCCTTCCGTCAACAGGAGACCTTTTTTCGGCCCACTCTCCTCTTGACAACTTCGTTGAAAAGGCGGAATATGGGGCCCATCATCCAATCAGGCCTGTGGAAGAGGAAGGAAAATGAGCAAGACCATTGCCGAAATCAACGAAAAAATCAAAAAAGGCAAGGCGGTGGTGGTCACCGCCGAAGAGATCATCGAGTGGACCCGCCAAAAAGGGGTGAAAAAGACGGCCCAGGAGGTGGATGTGGTCACCACCGGGACCTTCAGCCCCATGTGTTCTTCCGCGGCCTATTTCAACCTCAAACAACCGGTTCCTAAAATGAAACTGGGCGGCGGCAAGGCCTATTTAAACGGAGTTCCGGTCTATACCGGTTTCGCCGCCGCCGATATCCTCATCGGGGCCACGGCCATGCCGGACGACGATCCGAGGAATTCCGTCTACCCCGGTCAATTCCTTTACGGCGGGGCCCATGTCATCGAGGACTTGGTGGCCGGAAAAACCGTGCTCTTCAGCGCCACCGCCTACGGAACGGACTGCTACCCCCTGAAGAAGCGGGAAATCTCCGTGACCCTCAAGGACTTTAACGACGCCGTCTTGTTCAACCCCCGCAACGCCTATCAGAATTACAATGTGGCCGTCAATCTCTCGGACAAGGTCATTTATACTTACATGGGGGTCTTGCGTCCCCGCTTAGGCAACGCCAACTATTGCAGCGCCGGTCAGCTCTCCCCCCTCTTGAACGATCCCCTTTACCGGACCATCGGCATCGGAACGAGGATCTTTCTCGGAGGGGGCATCGGTTATGTCTGCTGGCCCGGAACCCAACATAACCCCGGGGCGCCGAGGGGGAAAAACAAGGTCCCCCGTTCGGGGGCCGGAACCTTGGCCGTCATCGGCGACCTGAAGCAAATGAGCGCCCAATGGTTGCGGGGGATCTCCGTAACCGGTTACGGCCCGACCCTGGCCGTCAGCATCGGCGTTCCCATCCCCATCTTGGATGAGGAGATGGTCCGCTTTACCTCGGTGGAAGACAAGGACATCTGGGCGCCGGTGGTGGATTACAGCCGTGATTATCCCCAAGGAACCGGTAAAATCCTGGGGAGGGTCAATTACGCCGAATTGAAATCAGGGAAAATCCATTTTAAGGGGAAAGAGATCCCCACCGGCGGCCTGTCCAGTTACCTCAAGGCCAAAGAGGTGGCCGAGACCCTCAAACGATGGATTATAAAAGGGAGATTTCTGCTGACCGAAGCGGTCGCCCCTTTGCCCGGGGCCGAACAAGGGGAAAAATAAAAGGGCCGCTCCTTATTTTATAAGGATATCTTACCGACACCCTGAAATAGAGGAAAGGGAGAAAACCATGGCCAAGAAAAAGGTCATCTTGACCTTCCCGCCGTCATTGGTGGAAGAGCCGATCACTTATAATCTGATCAAGAATTACAACTGCATGATCAATATCCTGAAGGCCACGGTCCGGCCCAAGATGGAAGGGCGCCTGGTCATCGAGTTGAACGGCAGTCGGGAAGGGGTGTCCCAGGGCCTGGACTATCTTAAGAGGATCGGGGTCCAGGTGGAACCCCTGGCCCAAGAGGTGCGTCATCTGAAGGAACGCTGTTTCCACTGCACGGCCTGCATCCCCCACTGCCCCACCCACGCCTTGTCCGTGGACCGGGAAGAGATGAAGGTCTCTTTCAACCAAGAACGGTGCATCATGTGCGAGGCCTGTCTCCCGGTCTGCGCCTATAAGGCCATGGAGATACGGTTTTAGGGCCTTCCCTTAGGTTATCCTCTCTGTTTCGCCGAAACCAACCCTGAACCCGGTCCGGTGCCCGTATGGGCAAACCGGTCCCTTAGGCCAGCTCCAGCCGGATGGGCCGCCCCAAAAACTGCTTGGCGATTTGTTCAAAGGTGGGTGTCAAGTCGGAAACGAAAAAGCGGTGGCCCTCCCCCCCCTCACTGGGGGTCAGGGATGCGGCGATTTCCGGGTGGTTTTCCAAGTAATCCTTGACCCACAAAGCCACTTCCTGAGAGGAGTCAATGACCGCCACCCGTTTTCCCATCTTGGCCTGGATGATGGGTTTGAGCAGGGGATAATGGGTGCAACCCAGGACCAAGGTATCTACTTGCTTCTGGATGATAGGAAACAGGTATTTACGAACGATCCGTTTCGTTTCCGATCGTTTCAGCCATCCTTCTTCTACCAAGGGGACCAATAAGGGACAGGCCTGGGAAAAGACCTGGATCTCCGGCCGCCGCTCCTTCAACAGCCGCTCATAAATTCCGCTTCCCACGGTGGCCCGGGTCCCGATCACCCCCACCCGCTGTTTCCGGGTCACCCGCAAGGCCTTTTCCACCGCCGGCTGGATTACCTCGAACAATGGCAGGGAAAACCGCTCCCGCAGGACCTCAAAGGCGGTTGAGGAAGCCGAGTTGCAGGCCACGATAACGATCTTGGCCCCCTGGGCGATCAAAAACTCCGTATCTTCCACGGCATAGTCAATGATGGTTTTGGGGCTTTTCGTGCCGTAAGGGGTGCGGGCCGTGTCCCCGAAATAGACGATCCGGTACTGGGGCAGCTTATCCAAAACCTCCCGCACCACCGTCAAGCCCCCGATGCCTGAATCAAAAATGCCGATCACCTGCTATGTTTTCCTTCCTTCTCAAGGCATTTATGTGCGAAGCAGAATAACCGAGAATCCCTCAAAAGTAAACCGTTTTCCCGGTCCTTTCGGGAGGACCCGTCGGGTATAATAACCCGACCGCTTTTTTATGGATTCGATTGATCGGGGAGTTGTTCCGCTTTCTGAAAATCAAGTTTCATAACTTTTTGGGGTCTATTGAAGATTGTCGTAGCCTTGAATCAGCCTTATTCCTTGCCGGCATTCGGGAATTTTCTCACCAGGGCACCGGGGTGACAGACCTCGTTTATCCCGTTTTTTCTGACTTGATCGTAAAGAGACCGGACCGCGGAGATTAACCGAATCGGGTCATCAATTGTTTCTCCGGAAGAACGGTCCTTCGGCCCTTGTCCCCCTTTTCGGGATCCGACGATGACCCGCCCTATTCGATTTCGATATCCTTGATCCGAACCCCGAGACATTCTTGAAGCCGGAGGCCGCATCCGTTGATTTGCATGCCCATGATCCTGGCCCTTACGGCCAATTGCTCAAAGACATGCTGAGTTTCCTTCACGGTGAGGACCACGGAAAGGCGCCTCCTTTACTTGGCTCGGACCGCTTACCGTGTAACTAAGGGATTTTTCGGATATTTTCCCTTGACTCCCCTTCTCCCCCGCCATAAAATAGGAGCGCCCCTTTAAGGCCATTATTTTCTTCGACTCAACGGCCTAATTCTGTATGGTTCCGTAGTCCGTGTCGAAGAACATGATAAATGACCCCTTTTATTTGGGTCAGGATCATCTCGAATGTCCCCCCAGGGTCAAGATAAATGATGAAGTGGTATAGTAATATTGGGAACACCGTGAAAAGCGGGATATAAGAAACCAACTTTTGGCGCTGATTCATGACCAAGGAGAGATGGTCTGTTCTTGCAATATAAAGTGGTTTGGCTCCTCATAAGAATTTGTGCTGACATTGTGGGAGTTGAAGCTTTCCGAGGCCATGGATTAGGGCCAGGGAGAAGGTGTGTTCATGTCGGTAACCACGGGCTCTATGGCTGATCACCTTGGCATGGTTATTCATGGCTTCGACGATGCCGTTATCGATTCTGAGATTGAAGTAGGCGAGGATTCCCGTTTGATGGCGTCTGAGCA
>Ga0078972_1000140_pt1 | contig 296218 bp, 273 predicted proteins | sample YelNatPaOPGAMG01_FD_67568 | JGI IMG/M metagenome (GOLD analysis project Ga0078972, IMG submission 67568) | Hot spring thermophilic microbial communities from Obsidian Pool, Yellowstone National Park, USA - OP-RAMG-01 (SPADES assembly) (version 2) | ecosystem: Environmental > Aquatic > Thermal...
ACGGAAGCCCAGGCCGTGAAAGACGAATTTGGAAAAGATTTTTTGGTGGTCTGTCCCGCTATTCGCCCCCGATGGGCTTTGGTGCCGGGCGATGACCAGCGGCGGACCACCACTCCCTATGAAGCCATCAAGGCTGGCGCGGACTACATCGTAGTGGGCCGCCCTATCCGCTTGGCCCATGATCCCGTAGAGGCTGCCAGAAGGGTGGTGGCGGAAATAGAGGAAGCGCTTGGTTAGAAAATCCCTACGCCCTCGCCGTAAGCCTCTTCCAGGACCTAGTCTTCTTGGTGAGAAGCTCTCGCCCCTGCCTGGCTTCCCTTGGAAAGGGCCCTGCTCATCCCCTTCACGAATAAAGCAGGTTAGGGGAAGCAGGAGGAGAGGAAGGCAAAGGGGCCGCCGACCTCACCGACCGGGAGGGCAAGAAGGCCCCAGATCTGGCCAAGGGGAATGAGGAGCTTCTGCAGTCCCGTTGCCCTCCACCCGCTGAGACGCCCGGATGGCAAAGGCCCTCCTCACCTAGCGGCGCCCTCCGGAATATTCTACCCCCTTCTCCTGAGGGAGTAGATGCGCCTGCACCAGGCTGGTGAGGTGCTCCGCCCGGAGGTCCTCCAGGGTGAAGTAAGGGGCCCCAAGCAGGCCGGCCAGCTCCCGGGCCAGATCCGTCCTCAGTAGGTGGGATTTGTCTTCGGTGTCCACCACCACATAATCGGTCAGGGGCGTCTCCCGTAAGAGGGCGGCGAGCCGCCGCAGCTCTTCGGGGATGGGCAGGTCGCTGAGCCCCTGATTGGCCCGCCCGTCACTTACCACAACCACCAGGAGGCGGCGCCGGGGTTCCTTGCGCCAGACCTGGGCCATGAGGCGATACGCGACTAGTAGCCCGGCGGCTAGGGGTGTGCGGCCGCCCACCGGCAGTTTCTTCAGCCTGCGGGAGGCCAGCTCCACACTGGCGGTGGGGGGGAGAACCACCTCCGCCTGCTGTTGGCGGAAGACGATGAGGGCCACCTGGTCCCGTTTCTGGTAGCAGTCCTGAAGGAGGGAGAGGATGGCGCCCTTGGTGGCCGTCATCCGGCGCCGGGCCCCCATGGAGCCGGAGCAGTCCACCACAAAGAGGACCAGATGTCCCATGCGGCGCTCCCGCTCCTTGTAGCGCAGATCCGCGTCGGTGATGAGGATCCGGTCCCGCCGGCCCCTCAGGACCTGCCAGGGCGCCGCGGCCCGGAGGGTGGCATCCAGGGCCACATCCTGGCCCCGTTTTCGGGCGGTGCTGCGGCAGTAGCGGCCGCTTTGGCCGGCATACCGGGTGGCGGTGCGGCGGCCGCCGGTGCGGCGCTCCAGGCGGTCCCGCCGGAAAGTGAGGCGCCTCAGGCCAAAGGGCTCGCCCACGGGAAAGACCTGCTCCTGGGGGGCAACGGGCCCGGAAGCCTCGGGAAAATCCAGCCCAGGCGAGGGGGAGGAATGGTCCCGGCGGTCCGGGGCGGACTCCGCCTCCGGGGGGGAGGGGGAGTGCCGGGAGTCAGGCCGGGGGGGAGGGGACGCCGGCGCAGCCTCGGGAGGGCGCTGCCGGTGGGCCAGAACCAGGGGGGCCACCACCTTCACGTGCTGCGGGAGGACCTTTAAAGCCCCCCGCCAGACGGCGTAGGCCCGGGCCGCCCGGTCCAGCACCAGATCCGCCCGATGGCCCCGGACTCCGGCAGCCAGACAGAGTTGCGCAAGATAGTCCTGAGTGCCACCGGGCATCTCCACCCGGGAGAGCAGTTCCCGGGCCTTGCGGAGCCGGCCTGCCAGCAGCAGGTCCCCCCGCTTGCCCCCGTCCCGGGATCCGGCCAAGTGGCGCTTCAGGAGAAGGAGGCGCTCCCGCCGGGAGGTCAGGGTGGAGAAAGGGACCCACAGGCCGATACGGTCCAAGAAATGGGGCGACAGCGATCCTTCCTCCGGGGTGAGGGTGGCCAAAAGGATGAAGCGGCAAGGGAAGAGATGGCTCAGCCCCTCCCGGGCCACCCGGACCTCCCCCCGCTCCCTGGCCTCCAGGATCAGATGCACTGCCTCGGGCGGCAACAGGTGGAGATCATCCGCCATCAGAACACCGCCGTGGGCCCGAGCCAGAAGCCCCGGCTCCCAGGACCGCCGTCCCCATTGCACCGCGGCGCTGAAATCCACCCTTCCCAGGAGGGACTCTAGAGTCAGGTTGAGGGGCACCTCCACAAAGGGGGTGCCCTCCGGAAGGAGCCGCCGACTGAGCCGGGCCAGGGTGGTTTTGCCGGTGCCCTTGTCCCCGACCAGGACAACCCCGCCCACCCCCGGATCCAGGAGGGCGAGGATCAGGGCCAGCTTGGCCCGGGAGTGCCCCACAAAGCCGGTGAAGGTCATGGCCGGGAAGAAGTGGGTTGTTTTGCCGGGACCCCTTCCGGGGGGGAGGGGAAAAATTCCGTCAGGATTCCGGTCAGCTGCCGGCGGGCCTCCTCCACCTCCTGGAAGGGGAGCCTTTTGAGGCGGTGATTCACCGCCAGGGGCAGCACCTCCCGGACCTCCTCCGGGCTCACCCCCTCCTTTCCCCGCCAGGCCGCCAGCGCCCGGGCCCCCTTCAAAAGCACAATATCGGGCCGGTGGCCGTCCAGGGGGAGGCGGGTGGTGAGCTCCACCACCAGCTCCAGGATGTCCTTCGGGATCTCCACCCGGAGGAGCCGCTCCCGGGCCTTAGTCAGGTGCCGGGCCAGGCACTCCTGTTCCGGCTGCCAGCGACGGCAAAATCCTTCCGGATCCGCGTCGAAGGCGGCCCGGCGCCGGAGGACCTCCACCCTGAGGGCCTTGTCCCGCAGGGAGTGCACGATGACCGCCAGCCCGAAGCGATCCAGAAGCTGGGGGCGCAGGTCCCCTTCCTCCGGGTTCATGGTGCCCACCAGGATGAAGCGGGCGGGATGCACGAAGGAGACCCCCTCCCGCTCTACGATGTTGCGTCCCATGGCGGCGGCGTCCAACAGCAGGTCCACGAGGTGGTCTTCCAGGAGATTCACTTCATCCACATAAAGGAAATTGCGGTTGGCCTCGGCCAACAGCCCCGGTTCGAAGCGTTTTTCCCCCTTTTTCAGGGCATGCTCCACATCCAGGGCGCCCACCAGCCGGTCTTCCGTCACCCCCAGGGGCAGTTCCACCACCCGCATGGGCCGGATGCCGGTGGGCAGAGGCCGGCCCCGGGCCGCCTTTTCCTGGCAGCGGCTGCAGAGGATCTCCCCCTGGGGATCGCACTGGAAGGGGCAGTCCCGGACCACGGTGAGCTCCGGCAGCAGGGACGCCAGGGCCCGCACCGCGGTGCTCTTGCCTGTGCCCTTCTCCCCCAGGATGAGCAGGCCCCCCACCCCGGGGTCGATGACATTGAGAAGGAGCCCCAGCTTCAGCTCCTCCTGGCCCACCAGGGCGGTGAAGGGAAACACCCGAAAGCGCGGGGCGGCCTCAGACGATGCTCGGCGAACTTTCTTCATGATTTATGACAAAATGGCGGCGAGATTTTCGCCGGTTCCACCTCCTCCGGGGAAAAGTATTCCTTTAACAGCTCCGGGCCTCCGGACACTCGCCGGCCGTTCTGCAGGAGCAGGACCTCCTGGGCCAGGACCCGGGCCGCCCGCACATCATGGGTGGCGGTCACCAGGGCTCCGCCCTGGCGGACGAATTCCTTGAGGCGGCTCAGCACCCGGGCGAGGCTGGCGTCATCCTGGCCCACGGTGGGCTCGTCCAGAAGCAGCACCTGCGGCCGGCGGGCCAGGGCCGCGGCCAGGGTCACCCGTCGTTTCTGGCCGCTGGAAAGGGAATGGGGATGGCGACCCTCCAGACCTGCCAGTCCCAAGGCGGCCATCTCCTTTGCCGCCGCCTCTGGGCCGGCCGCCCCCCAGGCCACCTCCTGGGCCACGGTGGGGAGTCTCAGCTGGTGATCCGGATTCTGAGGCACCAAAGCCACCTCCCGGCCCCCTGGCCGTCTGCAGCGGCGCCTATCCGGGACTTCGGGACCTGAAACCATCCCCTGCCGGGGGGCGAGCAGGCCCACTGCCAGCTTCAGGAGGGTGGTCTTGCCGGCGCCGTTATTCCCCAGGAGCACCAGACTGCGGCCGGGGTAAATCTCCAGCGACAGCCCCCGGAAGAGGAGAGGGTGCCGGGGCCAGCCGAAGCTCACTTCGGTGAAGCTCAGGAGGGGCGGTCCGCTGAAGGCGGCCTCCGGCAGGGGCGGAGGCAGGACGTGGGGCACCGGCTTCGGCACCCGCCATCCCCGGCTCAGACAGACCTCCGCCGTTATTACCGGCGCCAGCAGGTGGCGGCGATGCTCCAGGATGAGACAGGTGGTGCCCCTTTGGGTTATGGAGGAGAGGATCTCCGTCAGGGCGGCGCTGCCCTGCCGGTCCAGATAAGCCAGGGGCTCATCCAAAATGAGAACCTCCTGGCCCAGTACCAACAGCGCCGCCAGCATCACCCGCTGGCGCTCGCCGGCGGAGAGGGACAGGAGCGTCCGGCCGGCCAGGCCGGCGGCCCCCACCCGCTCCAGGGCCGGCCGGAGGTGCCGGGGCATCTCCGGGGGCGGCACGGCCAGGTTCTCCAGGCCGAAGGCCACCTCATCCTCCACCCGGTCCGTCACCATCTGGAGGTCCACATTCTGGAGGAGAAGCCCCACCCGCCGGGAAAGGCGCCTCAGGGGCACCCGGCACGGCTCCAGCCCCGCCACCTCCACCCGGCCGGTCAGCTCTCCGGGAACCAAATGAGGGATGACGCCGGCCAGAATCAGGCCCAGGGTGGATTTGCCCGAGCCCGTGGGACCGGAGACCAGCACCGCCCCGGGCGCCAGGTCGAGATCCAGGTCCGCCAGGGCGGGCTCCCCCTGCCCGGGATAGCGGAACCCCAGCCCCCGCGTCCGGATCACCACCGCCATGACAGGCGCTCCCCCATCAGGGCCAGCAAAAGCACTGCTCCGGCTCCCAAGGCGAAGACCCCGTCCCGCCGAGCCAGGCGGGGGGTGCGGTACCAAGTGCGGGGGGCGGCGGGATCGAACCCCCTCAGCTCCAGGGCCAGGGAGACCCGCTCGGCATAATCCAGGATGATGAAGGCCAAAGGCACCAGAAGGCCCCGGTGCCAGTCCCGGAGCCGATCGCCCGACCGGCCCCTAAGGAGATTGGCCTCCCGGATCTCCCGCACCTCCTCCCTCAGCACCGGGAAAAACCGCCACACCAAAAGGAGGCTCACCACCAGAGCCGGGGGCAGGCGCAGGCGGGCCAGCGCCCGGGCCAGCTCCTGAGGCGGGGTGGTGGCGGCGCACACCGGCACTCCCACGAGCACCACCGCCAGGCGCAGGGAATACTTGGCCGCTTCCGCTACATCGGCACTGGCCCAGTAATTGCCCAGCGTCACCAGCCCCAGAAAGAGCCCGGTGGACAAGAAGCCCCGCCCGGTGGGGACATAGCCGCTCAGGAGTATGAGCCCCAGGAAAAACAGGAGCACCAGGGCCAAAGAGCAGGGCTGGGACAGCATCAAGGCCGCCAGGGTAAATCCGGAGGCCGCCGTGAGCTTCACTAGGGGATGGAGGCGGTGTACCCAGGAATCGGGGGGCGTGCCCGGGACCGGGGGCATGCTCAGTCCTCCAAGGCCAGCTTGCCGGCCCGGGCCAGCTCCCGGGCCACCTTCAGGCCCAAGAGGCAGCCCGCCAGGGAGGTGACCACGATGGCCGCCTCCGCCACCAGAAAGACATACCACGCTGGCTTCAGGGCCCGGGCGGGCAGGAGCCAGAGACTGAAGAGCATGGCCGCCGGAAAGGACGTCACCTCATACAGCACCACCCCGCTGACCTGGCTCCGGGGAGTGGCAAAGCCCCGAAAGAGGAGCCAGCACACGCCTTCCGCCACCAGCGCCCCCGCCATGATGAAGGAGAAGATCACCGGGTGGATGAGCAGGCAGACGGTGGCATAGAGTCCCAGGATGAGGAGCAGGGAGCCGGGCTTGCGCAAGCGGGCCAGCCCGATGACGAGGAAGAAGGAGGCAAAGGGCGCATTGACGGCGTTGGCCAACCCCGGAATCCTCAAGGGCAGGGTCAGTGGAATGACGATGCTGGCAGTGACCAGGAGCGCTCCGGCCAGCAGGGCCGCCAGGACATACTCCCGGGTGGAGAAATAGAGAGCCCTCATGATTCCATCTTCTCCTCGATGAGGCCCTCCAGGTCGAGGTAACGCTCCCGGAGGGCGGCCAGCTCCTCCTCGGTGGCCCGCCAATAGCCCCGCTGGGCCGCCTCCGCCAAGCGCTTCAGGAGGGCCTCGGCGGCAAAGCGGTTGTTTTGGGCCAAGCGCTGAAACAGCGCCTCATCCTTGACGTACCGGGCCGTCACCGCCGAAAAGACCCAGCTCTCCACCGCCTTGGTGGTGACGGCAAAGCCCAGGAGGTATTCCACCCGGTCGCTGATCTTCTGGGCCCCGTGGAAGTCGTGCCGGAGGAGCTCCTCGATCCAGACGGGGTTGAGGAGGCGGGTGCGCACCCCCCGGTTGATGGCCTCACGCACCGGCTCGGTGCGGATCACCTCCCGGGTGGTGTCGGAGATAAGCATCTCCGGCCGGCTCCCCCGGACGGTCTCCACACTCAGGGCCAGCCCGCCGAAAAATTCGTAATAATGATCCAGATCAGAGATCTCGTATTCGTGGCTGTCCCGCACCTGACTCACCAGCTCCACCTGGCGGAGGCGGCTCCGGTACACCTCCGGGAGCGCTTCCCCGGAGATGTTGGGGGCGTAAAGGTGGGCCATGTTCTCTATGAAGAGACGGGCGATCTCCTCCTCCCTCTGCCAGGCACCGGCTTCAATGAGGGGGATGGTGCGGGTGCCGTACTCTCCGGGGCGGGGCCCGAAGATGCGGCCCAGGGCCAGTTTGGGCAGCCGGGACTCCGGCACCCGGCCCCGGAGGCTCTCCGCCATTCTTTGCGTCTGGGCCCGGATAAAATTCATCTCCTCCGGCTCCTCAAGCCCCGAGACCAGCTCAAAGGCCCGGTTTAGCAGATCCAGGACATTGGGGAACATGTCCCGGAAAAAGCCGCAGATCTGCACCAGGCAGTCCACCCGGGGCCGCCCCAGCTCTTCCAGGGGGATGGCCCGCACCCGTTTGTACCAGGGATTGGCTTCCGCCTCGAGGTCCACCCCCAGATAGGCCAGGATCTGCCCCACCGTCTCCCCCCGGGTCTTGGTGGTCTCAAAGCCCCAGAGGATGACCCCGGTGCTTCGGGGGTAGGCCCCGTGCCGGGAAAAGTATTGCCTCAGGGTGTTCTCGGCGATCTCCCGGCCCCGGCGCAGGGCCTCCTCCGAGGGGATGTAGCGGGGGTCGAACTGATAGGAGTTGCGGCCGGTGGGCAGGACCTCGGGGGTGCGCACCGGGTCGCCCCCCAGTCCCGGCACCAGATAGCCCCCTGCCAGGCCCTGGAGAAAGGCGGGGATCTCCCCTTGGCCCCCGAGGGCGGCCGCGGCCGTGAGGCCGAAGCGCGCCGCCCGGGCCAGCTCCGGGTCGGCGGGGAGCTCCCCGGTGGCCTGGGCCGCGGCCAGAAGCTCCTGGACTTCGCGATCCACCGCGGCCCGGCGGTGTGCGGCCTCACCGCCTCCCTCGCCCCGGGGTGCTTTCAAGAGCTCCCGGTAGTCCCACCCCTGCCGGGCCGCCAGGAGGCGGTGCAGGCTGGGGGCCTCCTCCCGGTCATAGCGCAGGAGGAACGCGGCATATTCCAGGCGTTCCGCCTCGGTGGGCTCCTGCCCCAGGATATGGAGGCCCTTGGGGATGATGGCCCGCTGCATGAGGGCGAGCTCCTCCTGGATCTCCGCCACCGTCTCCCCGGGAAGGTGGAGGGACCGGGCCTGGTCCCGGATCCGGCCCGCCAGCCTCTCCGCCCGGCCGGGATCCAGGGCTTTTGCTTCATAATACTCGGCGATGAGGTCGTCCAGGGCGGCGTAATCCTCATAGAGACCGGCGGTGGTGAAGGAGGGGGAGGAGTAATTCACCAGCACCCCCAGACTGCGGCGCTTGGCGACGACCGCCTCCGAGGCGTTCACCACGTGGTAGAAGTAGAGGTGGGGGACATTCCCCAGCAGAATCTCCGGCCAGCAGGTGTCGCTCACCCCTACCTCCTTCCCCTTGAGGAACTCCAGGGTGCCGTGGGTGCCCCCATGCACCACCGCATGGGGGCGCCATTTCTCCTCCAGCCAGCGGTAAAAGGCCACGTATTGGTGATGCGGGGGAAGACTTTTGTCGTGGCTGAGCTTGGCGGGATCGGCGTGATAGCCCCGGGCCGGCTGCACCCCGAGAAGGACATTCCCGAACTCCAGCACCGGCAGGCGCAGCAGGCCCTCCTCCACCATGATCTCTCCGGGGGGCGGTCCCCATACTCCGGAAACCTCCCCGGCCGCGGGCAGCCTGCGCCACAGATCCTCGTAGGCCTCCGGCTCCAGGGCCAGGCCCCGTCTCTCCCCGCTCCAGCGGGGATCGTTGACCAAGCCCCGGGAAAGGAGCATTTCCGGGAGGTGGCCTGCCGGGGGGATCCCCTCCACCCGGTAGCCCGCCTCCTGCATGGCCATAAAGAGGCGCTCCAGGCTGGCGAACACGTCCAGATAGGCGGCGCTTCCCAGATTGTCCTCCCCGGGGGGATAGTCATAGATGAGGAAAGCCACCCGCCTCTTCTCCGGCGGGGTGCGCCGCAAACGGATCCAGGCGGCGATGCGGGCCGCCAGCCGCGCCACCCGGTCGGGGATGGGGGCCACCCGGCGCACCATGCCCCCCAGGAGGCCGGACTCTTGCTCCGTGAGACCGGCGGTGGGCAGGGGCTCGATCATCCCGTCCAACTCCGGCAGGATGACCGCGGTAAGGACCTCCACCGGGGAAAGGCCCTGCTCCGTCTCCCGCCAGCGGGCGATGTCCCGGCCGTAGAGGGGCGCGGCATTGAAGACCGGGACATCCAGGGTCTTAAGCAGCTGCAGGGCCTCCTCCGGAGCGTGATCGGAAAAGGTGGTGAGCTGGAACCACTGAAAATACACCAGGGCGTCAATGAGGGGCCGACCCCCGGTTAGGAAAAACTGCCGGAGGGCAGTGAGATTGTGGCCGGCGGTGGCAAAGACTGGCAGGATCTGCAGGCCGTGACGTTCCTGAAGCTCCCGGGCTAAGGCCCGGGCGGGCACCAGGCTCTGGTCAAAGTGCATGCCGCCGTAAAACAGAAGCCCCACGGTGGGCTTTGCGGGGTCATGGCCCACCGCCCGGAAATAGGCCCGGACCTCCTGGTAGTAGCCGCCCCTTAGGGGATCGTAAATGCCAAATTCCGGGTACTCTCGGGGCGGGGCCGGTTTGGGGAGTTTCAGGCCGGCATACTCCCGGGCCAGGAAGATCAGCAGGTTTTTGAGATTTTCCGGGCCGCCGTGGGTCCAGTAGCGCACCGCCCGGGCCCAGTTGCGGGCGTGGCGCAGACGCCCCCAGGGGAGAAGACTCCCTCCCTTTTCGATAAGGCGCATGAGCTGCTGCAGGCGCTGCAGGCTGAAGGGGTGGCCTCCTGAGGGCTTGGCTTCCCGCCGGCCCAGCAGGTCTCCCAGGGCGAAGGACCCCAGCCGCACCAGGCGGAGCATTTCCGGGGAGCCCCCCACCAGCACCAATACCGGCTGCCTGGTGTGGGCCAGGGTGGCGGCGGCCAGGCCGGCCGCCCGGCCACCCCCCCGGATGTCCAGCAGGACCACATCGGCCTCGGTGAGGGCTCGGCGCACCTCCTCGGCGGAGAGGCGCTCCTCCTCCAGGTCGCTCACCGGAAAGGCCCGCACGGCCAGCACCCGGCCCAGCTCCCTCTCCAGGAGCTCCACGGCCTGGCGGAGGGTCTCCGTCTGAGCCGCGTTTAAAAGAAAGGTGAAACGGGGCGGGTTCATGGGCCGTCGTGCTCCTTAAAACTGCCAGCGCAGGCCGGCATAGCCCGTCGCCAGGCGGCCGGGCCCTAGATATCCCCGGGTTTCCTGGTACTTGCGGTCAAAGAGGTTCTGCACCGTGATCCCTACCGTGGCCAGCTCCTTGTAACGGGCATAGAGGGCCAGATCCGTCAGGGCAAAGGAGGGGTTGGAGACAAAGGTGGTGGTCCCCAGGGGCTGGACGTTGCGCTCCCCCACAAAGGTCTCCACCACGGTGCCGGAAAACCGCCAGTCCCGCCAGCGGTAGTTCACCCGGAGCCCCAGATTGAACTTGTGATCCGGCAGGTTCTGGATGCGGGTGTCGTTTTCCTTGTCATGGGACTGGAGGAAGGTGTAATTGCCGAACAGGGTGAGCCAGGGATAGACCCGCCATTCCGCCGCGGCCTCCATCCCCGCCGACCAGGAGGAGGACAGGTTCTGATACTGGATGATACCCCGTTCCCCCGCACCGCCGGGGTGACGATGAAGTCCTTCATATCGTTGTAAAAGCCGTCCAGGGTGAGGCGCAGGGTGGGGGTGAGATAGTGTTCGATGCCGCCGTCCACCGACCAGATGTACTCCGGCTTCAGGTTCGGGTTGGGCCGGAGGCGGATGAAGGGGTTCAAGTTCCATTCCGGTCGGAAGAGCTCCGTCACCGAAGGGGCCCGGTAGGCCCGGCCGGCAGAGGCCCGCAGGGTGGTATGGTCGAAAAGACGGTAGGTGACCCCTAGCTTCGGGGAGAGCACCGCGGAGAAGAGGGAGTGCTTGTCCACTCTGAGGCCAGGGATGACGCTGAGGCGGCCCCAGCGGAATTCATCCTGGAGGTAGAAACCGAAGGTGGTGATGCCTTCGTCCGCGGCGGCGGAGCCGGGGAAGAGGGCCTTGGTGTCGGCGTGGATGACCGGGTCGAATTGGGCCTGCACCCTCAGCACGTCAAAGCCGGCGGTGAGGGTGTGGTACTCGCCCAAGTGCAGGGTCGACTGGCCCTCTACGTAAAAGTCCCGGTACACCGCCCGGAAATACCCCGGCCCGAAGCGGGGGATGGTGACGAACCTGCCCGGGGGGAGGGGGATGAAGATGGTCTCCAGAAAGGAGGTTTCGCTCCACAGTTGGTCGGTGGACTGCCGGGCGTAGCCCCGGACTAACAGGCTCAGGTTCTCGTGGGGCGCAGAGGCGAGAGTGAGGCCGCCGAAGTAGACCTCCCCCCGGGTCTGTTCGTCCCGGTTGGGGGTGAGGTTCTCCGTGCGCCCCAGGCCGGTGAAATTTTTGTAGAAGCGGGTGTGCAGGGTGCCCCAGGTGGTGGGGGAGAAGCCCACGCTATAGGTGCCGATATAGCGCCAATCCTCATAGGAGCGGTTGAAGGAGGGGATTTCCTCCAGCGTGGATTGGCCGGTGGCCCGGTTGAAGGACTCCTTCAGCTCAAAGTCGCTGAACCAGTAGTTGTCCGTGCGGCGCCGGTCCCCATAAGCGAAGAAGTTTCCCCGGGGGCCGCCGCCGCTGGCCTGGAGAGCCGTCTGATGCCAGCTCTGGTTGCCCACCCCGGCCTGCACCCCCACCTCCGGTCGGCCCTGGCCCCGGCGGGTGATTATGTTGATCACTCCGCCCAGGGCGTTGGCGCCATACAGACAGGAGTAGGGCCCCCGGATGATTTCCACCCGCTCGATGGCCTCCAAGGGAATCTGCTGCAGGTTGACGAAGCCGGTGCCGGAGCCGTTTAAGGGGAAGCCGTCCACCAGCACCAGGGTGCGGTTGGGGCCGGGAACCCCCCGCAGATCCAAGCGGCCCGGGATGCCGATGGCGATGCCCGTGCGCCGGGAGAGGTCCACCCCTATCTGCTGGCGCAGAATCTCATCCAGATTGCGTTCCGGGCTGGCGGCGATCTCCTCTCGGGTGATCACTGTGACGCTGACGGGCACCAGGGATCGCAAGCGCTCCGTCCGGGTGGCGCTGATGACCAGCTCGTCCATCACTTCCATCTTGTCTGCAGGCGGGCTCTGGGCCGCTCCCGGGGTGATAGCCAAAAACAACCCCAGCGCGGCCGCCGCCAGGGTCAGGCACAGCCTGCCAATCATGACGCTTCCCTCCTTATGGCGGAGAATTGCAAGCCGGCCCGACATTATGATATCTTAGAAACGGGCCGGTGCTTCCTGCGAGGCTCGGTCCGGGGTGGGCCCAGGCTCCTGCCGGGGAGGCGGCCCACCCCTTTCTTTTGCCGGTCATACGCCCTTGGGGTCTGAGCCCTGGGTCCCTCTGGGACGTCCCAGAGGCCCGACGGCCCTGGTTCCGGGGCGCATGAAAAAGGCCACGACTGCCTGGCGGCTTTGCGCCGCGCGGCCTTCGTGGCCTTGTTTTCCCTTTGCTCATTTTAACCGGGAAAGGCCTGCTGCCTCCCGGCCCTGACTCAGGTCGCTGCGTGGGGTGCCTGCGGCACCCGCGGGGGAGTTCCCCCCTCCCCACTATGCGGTTTTTCTTATCATGTGCTGGGGCAGGTGTCAAGGGGAGAGGAGATTTTCAGGCGTGCCGACACCTTCCATAGCGCCTGGGGGGCGGGACGGCAAAACCCGGGATCTCACGCCTTCGTGGCGCACTGAGTAACGCGGGTTAGATAAATCTATCCGTGTGCTCAACGCCTTTCGGCATCCCTGGCATCTTCTGCGCACCGCCCCTCAAGGCGCAGCCGGTGCCCATGGAGAAACCCCCGTCAAACGAAATATTTGTAGGGAATATTGTAGGGAAAAATTAGAAGACTTCTTGTCAGGAAGGCTAACTCATTGATTTTTGGCGGGCGATGGGCGACTCGAACGCCCGACCTTTGGTTCCGGAGACCAACGCTCTATCCACCTGAGCTAATCGCCCGCTTTTTTTAATATTAGCAGTTATGGGCCTCCTGTCAAGATAAATACTTGCTTCGCTGATTCTAACATAGGGAAATTGCAAGATATTTGCCATGCAAAACCGCGGCTTTCCATCGGCGCGAGATTAACCCAGCTTACCAAAGCGTAATTTTCTGAAAGGGGCCCTGACTTACGGGTGCCTTCTGGCCCTGGGCCACCCACAGGGTGCGTTCTCCGGGACTGAAAACCACGCTGGCCACGGTCCCCGGGTTGGCGATATGCTCGTCCGCCAGAATGGCTTGTATGTCCTCGGGCTGGAGGATTTTTTGTCCGGCCAGCTCCCTAAGGCGGGCATCCCGGGAACGGCTATAGGCTTCGCTGAAATAATATGGCGCCAAGCTGCAAAATGGCGGCCGCCGGGGGGGGCGGCCGTGCCAGGGCGCCATGGCGGCGCTTTGATAATGATTGGTGACCGTAATGAGCCCTGCCTCCGGAGAGCGGACTGCCCCGTGACTGGCAGACAGCTCCAGGACCTGAGCTTCGCTTGCCGATACCAGCAAGAGGTTGTTGCCGATGGTTCCTTTTTGGGCAAGAAGGAACTCCGTCATCCGGGACACGGAACGGGCAGCTTCCAGCCCTTGGCGGAAGCGCAAGGCAGCAGGCGTCCCGCGGAAAGAGACGTCCCGGCACATGGCGGAAAACTGGCTCACGGCCACCCCGGCCTTGTTCAACCCGGTGCATACGCCGATATATCCCGGCCAGGCCAAAGAGGCAAAGGGCAGGCCGCGATGGGGCTCCATCACAAATAGAGTCTGAAGATTTATCAGGTCGTCTATGAATAAAGGATAATCCAGGTTGCGGCCCGCCAGGTAGGCGCCCTCCCTGGTACGTCGTCCTCCCGCCGCCAGTCCGGAGCAACGGGGCAGGTTGTTGGCGATATCATCCAGGACGTTAAACAAAAGTATGGTAAACAGGCGGACCTGGGCCCCGGCCGCAATGCCCTTCATCTCCTCCAAAAGCCGCGGCGAGATAAAGGGGCGGAAGCGGCGGGTCAGGAAAAATAACAAAGCATAAATGGGCCAAACCCCCACCACCAGTCCTACTTTGACCAGGTAGGCAAGCAAAACCCGGTGCATAAAGCGAATTTCCGGCGACAGCATCTGCCCGTGCTGACGCCCGAGCTGCCAGGGGGAACCGGCCAATTCGATTATCCGCAAATTTTTCCTCGCGTTTTCCGGTTTTCAGAGTAAAAAGTCATTCCTTCCTCTAATTACCAGCCGCTGCCACCCCCGCCGCCACCCCCGCCGCCGGAAGAGCCGCCGCCACCGCTTCCGGAAGCGGTCCCCGGCGGCGAGGAGGCCGAAGCAATGGCTCCGGCCAGGTTGCTTCCTAGAGAATCGGCCAGGCTTGAAGCTCGGAATCCTTCCCAGGAGCTGCCCCGGTACCAGACGGGGGAATAGGGCCGGCCGTCCACCTGGGCCCGGGCCAGCACTTCGGCAAACTGCGCGCACCATTCATTTTCCACATCCAAGGCCAAGGCATAAGGCAGGTATTTTTCAAAAATTTCCGGCGTTTTATCCGGCGGGTGCAGAACCTCCAGGCGATCCTGCTCCGCCACGGACAGATAAAGTTTGAAGCCCTCAATCTGATCCATAATCCGGCGGCCTTGGAGGGTGGGGGCCTTGAGCAGGTGAAAGAAGACAGCGTTGGAGAGACCGATGCTTATGAGCACAAAAGCCGCTCCCAAAGAAACAGCCTGACCAAACAGGTAGGTTCCCGCGATCAGGCCTAAAAAGAAAGGCAGGGAAAAAAGCGTAATCCCTAAAGCCGCTAGGCCTTTCCCCAGCCGGAAGCCGGTGCCAATGGCCTGCCAGCGGCGATAAACCTGTAATGCCAGGAAGTAGCAGCCCACGGACCAGATGGAAAGCCAGACGGAGCTGAAAGCCGACTCTGCCTTCCAAGGAGCCGCGAGAATAACAGACCCCAAGGCCAAGGCGGTCAAAACCAAACCCGGCACCAAGTATTCGGAATTGGTGAAAAAATAAATCTTGTTTAGTTCCCGGTTCAGAATGGCTTTCAGGGCCTCGCGGGCGCTTTGCAGGATAGTGTGATTGGTATTGTTCATTTCCAATGCACTACCGTGGGAAAAAAGCTTCCGAGCCAACTGGTGTTCCTCCGGAAACAGGGCGGCGGGGTTGCTTTCTCCCTTGCGCAGAGTGAAATCGCCGTTGTTTTCCTCGATGGTGAGCGCCCCTTTCACGGCCATATCCACCACTGCGGCCGCAAAGGTCTTATTGTCAAAGCCCATGCGCATCAAAAATCGGGCCGCCGCCGGAGAAAAGCCCGGGGGCGGTTCAAACAAGGGAATAATTGGGCCGGCTTCCGGGTCCCGGCCCACCCGGCTCCAGGCCACCAGATAGTAAAGCAGTATGAGGGCCAGCCAAACAAGTCCCAGCACCAGACTCAGGTTATCCTTGAGAAGATACGTGGTCTTTTCCTTTGCCGACGGCTCCCGTACCACCCCTTTGGGCCAGGCCACCGCAATAGTCAGGCCTTCCCGGGGCGCCAGCCCTCGGGTAGTGGCAAACACCAGATTGCCGCGCGGGTCATAACTCACCCGGAAGTCCTGGCCTTTGGCGCCCATGGGGCCGGTATAGGCGGCATACCGCAGGATGTCCGCCCCTTCGGGGAGCACGACCACCGCTTCGGCGTGATCTATCGGAAGGGTCCAGCCGTTGCCGGTAACGTTCCAGTACAGCTCATCGAAATCCTGGAAATAACCGAGCTGCCGATCGGTAAAGTAAGTGAGGATGTAGGTATAGATCCCCGGCGGCAGGTAGACCTCTTTTTGTCCAATGTAAACCTTTTTGCCGTTCTTGGCGGTCTGGATGTGATAAGGTTCCTCCTGGCCGTCGCGCCGCACCTCTTTTACTTCAAAACCCACCTTGACGGTGTTGCCAAACCGGTCCCGGTAAGTGGTGGGAAATTCCCGAACAATGCCCCGCCTGATTTCCTGCTGAGCGCAGTTCACGGTAATGGTCTCCGTGACTGTCATGGTACCGTCGCGATGCACCACCAGGCGGCTGTGAAACCGGAGGATGCGCTCGGTTTGGCCGAAGGCCGGGGGCTGAAGGCCCGGCAGCGCCGTAAGTCCCAAAAGGGCGAAGATGATAAAAAGGCGGCGGGGCAAGGATTTCATGGCCTACCCTCATTGGGCGAAACTCACCCGCGGCACCGCCCGGTCTCCTGTTTCTTCCAGTTCGAAATACTCCACTCGCTGAAAGCCGAAAGCCCGGGCCACCAGGTTGCTGGGAAAGGAATCCACCAGAATATTGAAGTTACGGGCGGCGCCGTTGTAATAGCGCCGGGACAGTTGAATCTGTTCTTCGATGTCGGCCAAGGTCCGCTGCAGTTCCATGAAATTTTGGCTGGCCTTCAGGTCCGGGTAATTTTCCGCCACCGCCAGGAGGTTTCCGAGAGCAGAGGAAAGCATGCCTTCCACCCGGCCTTTTTCGCCCGGCGAGCCCGGCTTCAGGCTCTGGGCCCGGAGCTCGGTGACCCGCTCCAGAACCCCACGCTCATGGCCCATGTAACCTTTCACCGTTTCAAGGAGATTCGGAATAAGATCGGCCCGCCGCTTGAGCTGAACATCTATGCCGCTCCAGCCCTCCTGAACCAGGTTTTGATTTCTTACCAGTCGGTTGAACAGGACCACCAGGCTCACCAAAATGAGGGCGATAAGGCCCAAAATAATATAGGAGATCATCAAAGGTATGCCTCCCGCAAAATAAATTCGGCTACGGAACACTCACCTTTCGGCGGCAATAGTCCCGAGATTCTCAGGATGCTCAATTATAGGTGATTTAAAAGGAGGGTAACAACGATTTAATAGCCGTTGACCCGGGAAAAAACCAAACCCCAAACTTGAGCTTATCCCCCGGGCGGGCCGACGTGGATTTGACCCTCGGGCCGCCGGTTGCCAATACCTTTTGCTGCAAGAGCCGGAAACTTACGGGTTTCCGGCTCTTTGTAAATAATTCCGGCGGCTGGAGTCTGTCTTCCTCTGATCTATCCCAGAATTTCCTTAAGGTCCTGATCCGGGCTGGAGATGGGCTTGAGGTCAAAGTTCCTTACCAGCACCTCCAGGATATTGGGGGTGAGGAAGGCCGGCAGGCTGGGACCCAGCCGCATGTTCCGGAGGCCCAGGTACAAGAGCGTGAGCAGGATGGCCACCGCCTTCTGTTCGTACCAGGAAAGGACCAAAGACAGCGGCAGTTCATTTATGCTGACGCCAAAAGCCTCGGCCAGACCTGCGGCGATCCGGATGGCACTGTAAGCATCATTGCACTGTCCTATGTCCAGCAGCCGGGGGATGCCTTCGATGTCGCCCAACTGCTGGTCAAAGAATCGGAACTTGCCGCAGGCCAGGGTCAGGATCACACAATCCGGCGGAACCTTCTCCACGAATTCGGTGTAGTAGTTGCGGGCCAGTTTGGCGCCATCGCAGCCGCCTACCAGGAAAAAGTGCCGGATCTTTTTGTTCTTCACCAGCTCAATCACTTTATCGGCCACCCCCAGGACGGTGTTCCGGGCAAACCCCACCATCACCCTTCGGTCATTGACGTCTTCCTGGAAACCGGGCAATGCCAGGGCCTTCTCCATCACCGGGGCAAAGTCCAGGTCAGGGATGTGCTTGATTCCCGGCCAGCCCACCAACCCCCGAGTGAAGATCCGGTCGGCATAAGATTCCGCCGGTTTCTGAATACAGTTGGTGGTCATGATGATGGGCCCCGGAAACTGGGGGAATTCCCGGATCTGATTTTGCCAGGCGGTCCCGAAGTGGCCGTAAAAATGCGGATACTTCTTTAGTCCCGGATAGCCATGGCAGGGAAGCATCTCTCCGTGGGTGTAAACATAGATGCCTTTCCCTTCGCTTTGTTTCAGGATTTCCTCCATATCCCGCAGGTCGTGTCCCGAGACCAGGATGGCCTTGCCTTTCTTGTGCCCCAGGGGAACCGTCGTTGGCACTGGGTCGCCATAACGCTCCGTATGGGCGGCATCCAGAAGTTCCATGGTCCGCAAATTGATTTCGCCGCACCGAAGGCAAAGTTTCAGCAACTCATCCACTGTCTTTCCGGAAGCCGCGGTGGCGGCCAGGCCTTCGTGGATAAAGGCATAGACCTGTTCGTCTTCTTTTCCCAGAATCTGGGCGTGATCGGCATAGGCGCACACCCCTTTAATGCCAAACAGCAGGGTGTGCTTGAGGGAAAGGATATCCGGATGGTCATCCGGATAAGACTTCGGCCCATGGGCCTTTCCTTGCTCCACCAGCTCCTCCAGGGTGCCCTTGGGCTGGAAAGTGGCCGGGCCTTCGGGATAATCCGCCTTGCCGCCCGCGGCCTTGACTTTGTCCTTGAGCCGCTCCCGAAGCTCCACGCTCCGGTGGATCAGGGGAACAAACCGGTCAGGGTCAAAGTCCACGTTGGTCAGGGTGGAAAAGCACGCCTCACAGGTAAAGACATTGACTTCGCGGTCGCTTACTCCCACCTGGCGCCCCTCCACGGCCACCTGGGCCAGCCCCTGCAGGCTGTAAATCAGCAGGTCCTGCAGATCGGCGACCTCCTCATTTTTGCCGCACACGCCCAAAACCGTGCAGGCCACGCCTTTAGCCGTCTGCTCACATTGATAACAGAACATCCTTCACCTCCGTGCGCCCCCGTTTCAGGTTGAATTTTCTCAGCTTGCCTAAAGATAACTGTTTTAACGACGGATCCGGTTTGACTTAAGCTAAGAAAGGAGGAATTTTTCCGAAATTTTCCGGGACTAGAACCAAGGCCGGCTTTCCCCGTCAAGTTATCCGCAGAAAAAGCCGAAGAAAAGAGAGGTTGTCGGATAAATGGTATGACCGGATCAAAAAAATATGCCTGCATGCTTTTTGTCCTTCCAGGACTCCTTCTTTCGGGCCCGACTTCCGGGAGGAGCGCCCCTGACGGGGAAGCACCGGCGGCGCCCGCAAAGGCCCCGGTTTCCGATGCCGCTTTGTTTGCCCAGGAACTACACGCCGCCGGAGCCCTCAAATTTTATGAAAATACTGAGGCTCTGCTGCGTGCCGGGCATTTTGAGCAGGCCCTGCTGCGCTATGGCTTCCTGAACGGTCAAATCAGTGGTTATCCGGGCTATCAACCCCTGGAGATCTTGATCAACCAAAGGCTTGATTTTCTGAAGGCGCAGTTAAAGGTGCCGGTTACAGATTTTCTTAGCCCGCCAAGGACCAGAAAAAAGCCGCTTCGGGCGGCCCCCAAAGCGGCCGCCTCGGCCCCGGCGGCCCCTTCACCCCGGAACCAGCCGGCGGCGGAGGCCAAAGAGAGCGAACCGGGGCGAAGCAGCACGACCGGGGATTCCTCCGAAGGTCGCGTTGCTCCCGGAGAGCAGGCCTCGCCGCCACCACCTTCGCCGGATAACAGACAGAAATCGGATGTTTCCCAAGTGCAGGATGACAAAGGGCCGGAGGAACCACCCAAGGCTCCGAGCCGTTGGCAGCGGCTCAAACAGCGCCTGCGTTTCTGGCAAATGAAGAAAAAAGATTCATAAGGTCAATCGGCGAGATAATGAATTTGCCGATGACTTCCATTCCCAGTTGGCAGTAAAAATCTTTTGATCAGCTCTATCCCAGGAGCTCCCGGAGGGCCTCCAGTTCCTCCTTGAGACCCAGAAGCAATTGCCGCACTTCAGAGCTCAAGCAAGAAGGGGGAGAGATCCGTGGAATGTCCTGATGGCTCCGAAGCTGCCGGCGCATGGCTGGCAAAGTGAGCCTTTCTTCTTCCCGCAGGCGCTTTATTTCCAGAATGAGTTGAATATCCGCGGGCCGATAGAGACGGTGCCGGGAGCGCCGGCGCACCGGGCGCAGAATTTTCCCTTGGTTTTCCCAGTAGCGCAGCACATGAGGCCGCACCCCGGTGATGCGGCTCGCCTCCCCAATGGTGTAATACGGCTTCGCGGGAATCTCTTCGGGTAGCATGGAAAAAATCAAAGGCCCTCTGCTATGAGGGGGATCATGGCCTGGGACGACATGCTGTCGGGTATCGGACCATCAAACCCGTTTCCACCGACGCGCAAAACTGAAAACTATTGTTAATGGTCATTTGATGAGATCAAGCATTTCCCGCACAGCCCGCTCCATCCCCACCAGCACGGCCCGGCTGACGATGCTGTGACCGATGGAAAATTCCTCAAATTCCTGCCGGCCCCGAAAGCGTTTGATGTTTACATAATTCAGGCCATGGCCGCACTTGACCCGCAAGCCCAGACTCCGGGCGTGCCGGGCCGCGTCCAGGAGCTGGTCGAAGAGCTTCTGGGCCTCGGCTTCCTCCCGGGCTTCGGCATAAGTGCCGGTGTGCAGTTCCACCCATGCGGCCCCCGCTTCTTTGGCGGCGTTAATCTGGACCGGATCCGGGTCCACAAAAAGGCTCACCGTCAGGCCGGCTTCTTTCAGCCTTTTAATGTAATCCTTCAGAAAGTCCAGGTTTCCCTTAACGTTGAGACCGCCTTCGGTGGTAAGCTCCGCCCGTTTTTCGGGCACTAGGGTCACCAGGTCCGGTTTCACCTCCGAAGCAATGGCCAGCATCTCGTCTGTGGCCGCCATCTCCAGGTTGAGGCGGGTTTTCACCGTTTGCCGCAGGAGCCGTAAGTCCCGGTCCTGAATATGGCGCCGATCTTCCCGCAAATGCACGATGATGCCGTCGGCTCCGGCCAGTTCCGCCAGGGCTGCGGCCGTCACCGGGTCCGGTTCATCAATCAGGCGGGCCTGCCGCACCGTCGCCACATGGTCTACGTTCACCTCCAGTTTTGCCACGCCCTTTGCCTCCGATGGTTGGTTTTTTTTGAAGAACTGCGGTGGGAGAAGGGGTCGAACCGCTCAGGCTCACCCCTTGCCTTCCCCTAGTAGCTCCATAATTTCCCAGGTCTTGGCTTCCATGACCGCTTCACTTTCAGGAGTGTCGTGCCCGTAACCCAGCAAATGCAGTATACCGTGAATCAGATAAAAATCGAAGAGTTCTTCCCAAGGCCAGCCCAACTCCGCGGCTTGGCGCCGGGTGGTTTCCACGGAGATGACCACTTCGCCCAAGACCAGGGGCGGGCCTGGACCTTCGGGATAAGTCATCGGCAGGGGCGAATCCTCAGGGCGCACCCCCTCCACCGGAAAGGCTATCACATTGGTGGGGCCGCGGCGGCCGAAAGTAACCCGGTTAAGCTTGGCCATGGTGCGGTCATTCACTAGGGTGATGCTTAGCTCCGCCATGGACCAGCCCAAGGCGTTTAAGATCTTCGCGGCTTTTGTCCGAAGGCTCTCCGGGTTTATAGCCGTTTTTCTTTGCCGGTTGTTTATCCAGATCCTCATGCCCTCGCGTTTTCTCAACAGGTTGGGGATATTGAATGCGTTGGTGGAAAATGCCGCTCAAGATCTTGTTGCAGTGTTTGGCGATGAGGTGGAGCTCTTTCAGGGTAAGCTCACATTCGTCCAGCTGGCCATCCGCAAAGATATTGTTAATGATTTTTTGGACCATACCCTGGATCCGGGCCGGAGTAGGGTCTTCCAGGGTCTTGGAGGCGGCCTCCACCTGATCGGCGATGAGTACCAAACCGGCCTCCTTGGTCTGGGGGCGGGGGCCGGGATAACGGTAGTCGTCAATGTTAACCTGCTGAGGATTGGAGGCCTGGCTTTTGGCCTTATGATAAAAATAGCTTATAAGGGAGGTGCCGTGGTGCTGCTGAATGATGTCTACCAGGCGGTCGCCCAGCTTGTTTTTCCGCGCCAGCTCCACCCCGTCCTTGACGTGAGAAATGAGGATGAGGGCGCTCATGGAGGGGGCGAGCTTTTCGTGTTTGTTTTCACCCCCCAGCTGGTTTTCGACGAAATATGCCGGCTTCTTGATTTTGCCGATATCATGATAATAGGCGGCGGCCTTGGCCACCAGGGGATTGGCCCCGATGGCCTCCGCCGCGGCCTCCACGATCTGACCCACCACCAGGGAATGATGGTAAGTGCCCGGGGCTAGCAGCATCAGGTCCCGCAATATCGGCTGGTCCAAATTTATTAGCTCCATCAACCGAATGTCCGAAGTATAGCCGAAGACGCCCTCAATGAGCGGGGTTACGCCCAAAACCAGGATGGCTGTCGCCAACCCGCCGCCTAGGCCAAAAACTTGGGCAATAAGCAATTCCTTGGCGGTGAAGGGAAACTCCAGCAGCTTCATAGAGGTAAGCAGGATAAAATTCACCCCGCTCAACGCCAGTCCGGCCCGGATAATATCCCCGCGCTCCCGGCAGTGTCTGACCCCCCAAATGCCCACCAGGCCGGCGCTCAGAAAATAAAGGAACATGGGAAAAGGCTTGTCCAGGAGCAGGGCCGACAGGGTGGCGGTGAGAAAGGTTATCACAATGCCGGTCTCCAATCCCAGAAAGAGGCCGGCAAACATGGGGGCCAAGGCGATGGGCCAGCCGTACACCAAATTGCCGCCCATCTCCGGCACCACCTGCGCGATAAGGTCGCCCAGCCGCAACAGGCCCAAATTTAGCAAAGTGGCCCCCAATAGCAACACCGCCAGGAAGGTCAGATCCCGGACCCGGCTAGGAAAGCGCTTCAAGGCCAGCCGGGAGAGATTGTAGGAAAGCCCGAGAAAAATGGCGATGCTGAAAAATATGCCCAGAAACATGAGCAAGCCCCGGCTTTGGGGATAGACCAGACTTTGAGCTTTCAGCTTGGCCAAATGCAAAGGAGTAAGGCGTTCCCCTTCCCGGACAATGAATTCCCCCCGCTTCACCTGGAAAAAGGTGGGATGAAGCTTCTGTAGGACAATCTGTTGGCGTTCCTGGGTTTCGGCCAGATTATGGGTGACGTTGGGGACCAGCAAATACTGCACCAGATCGCAGGCCAGCCAGCGGTCTGTGGGAGCGAAATCCGCAGCCACTTCCAGGCAGTAATTGGCCACGGGCTTGCGGATATTGTCCACTTCCAGAAAAGGATAAGGCGGTCGGAGTAACTGCTCCCGACGGGAGGGCAGTCGCCGCAGCAGGATTTCCGGCGGTTCAGGTTTGGGCAAGGAATGCCCGCTGATAATTCCCTGATAACAGAACTGGCTGATGATTTGGTTCACCAGGGCTTCAATGGTGGGGGAAAATTCATTTTTTACCAATAGATTAAAAGTGGAAGGGGGGATGTCTGATCCCAACCTGGCGTTGAACTCCGATCGGAGTTTTTGGAGCTCATTGGCCAGTTGAGCATTTGGGCTCTTGGCCGCCGCCCGGGAGGGGTCTTGTGCCGGCCGGACCGTTAATTTCTGATACTCCAGACGCATAAACTTCAGGGCATTGTGCAAACGCTCCTGAATCCGGCTGGCGGCCTGTTCATCCAGATCATAGACCGGGGGGACCTCGGCCAGAAGCTCTTTTTTCCGCTTGGCCGTGGTTTCCACGTCCTCCACCAGAAAGTTCTTGATTGCCCGGACATCCTCCCGGGCAATATCGCCCACATTATAGTGGGTGAAAGTCTGTTGCGGTCGGGGCGCCAAAATGAAAGTGATGGTCAGGCTCAAAGTCAACAGCAAAAAGATTTTGCCGAGCCGGTCGTACCTCTGCCAGGCCCGGGTTTTGGAAGACCGCAGGCGATCCCATCTGGCCCACAAGGACCGGCCCCATCCGTAAAGGCGGCTGATCCCGCTGGCATTTTCTTTTTCAGCCATGGCTTACATCTGCGTCCTTGGAGGAATTCCGCGGCGGCCGGCGCTCATACGCCTTGATGATGTTTTGCACCAGCGGATGCCGCACTACATCCCGCTCGGTGAAATAGACAAAGGAAATGCCTTCTATATCCTGGAGCAGCTGCCTGGCCTCCACCAACCCGGACATAACCCCGGCCGGAAGGTCAATCTGGGTGACATCGCCGGTGATCACCGCCTTGGCGCCAAAGCCTAAACGGGTCAAAAACATGAGCATTTGTTCGGAAGTGGTGTTCTGGGCCTCGTCCAGGATCACGAAGGAATCGTTCAGGGTGCGGCCGCGCATGAAGGCCAGAGGGGCCACTTCAATGACCCCCCGCTGCACCAGGCGGGTAGCCTTGTCGAAATCCATCATGTCATGCAGAGCATCATACAAGGGGCGCAAATAAGGGTTCACTTTTTCATAAAGGTCCCCCGGCAAAAACCCCAATTTTTCCCCGGCTTCCACCGCCGGGCGAGCCAGGACGATGCGGATGAATTCGTGGTTCATGAGAGCGGCCACTGCCATGGCCATGGCCAGATAGGTCTTGCCGGTGCCCGCCGGTCCGATGCCGAAGACAATGTCATGCTTCCGGATGGCTTCGATATAACGCTTCTGGTTAAGGCTTTTGGGGGTGATGCGCCGCTTCATGGCGGAAATGTAAACCGTGTCCAGAAAGATCTCCTTTATGGAGGCGTTCTCCTTATCCTGCAAAATTCGCAAGGCGTACTGGATGTCCTGGGGACGTAAGTCATATCCGGCTCCGAGCAACTCATAGAGTTCCTGGAGGACCCGCTCGGCTAAGCGCACGGACGGCTCCTCTCCCTCCAGGGTCACCTGATTGCCCCTGGACTTCAGTTTGATCCCCAGAATTTTGCTGATGAGCCGCAGATGCTGGCCCTGCTCCCCGAAAAGGGTCTGAGCCAGGGTGTTGTCAGGAAATGTATTTTGGGCGGATATCATAAATAGTGGAAGGGATTAAAGCAGATTTCATCCGGTCGATGGCCTGATCCCCATGACCTGGCCCCGGATGCTGCGGCGACGGGGGGCGGTTGTCAAAATCCAGCAACACAATCTGCTGCCAGGTGCCCAAAACCACGTTGCCCTTCTCGATGGGAATGCTTAAGGAAGGTTTAAGAAACGCTGCCCTCACATGAGAATAGCCGTTGCCATCGCCCCAGCGGCGGTCGTGTTCATAGACCAGGTCTTGAGGGAAGAGACGTTCGATGGCGGCGCGCAAATCATTGATCACCCCGGATTCATACTCAATGGTGGTCAATGCAGCCGTGGAGCCGGCAATAAACAAGGTGAGCACGCCGTCGGAGATCCCGCTTTCCCGCACCTTGTCCTGCACCAGACGGGTGAGGTCCAAGATGTCGGTCCCTTGGGTGGTTTTCACCTCCAGATGGAATGTTTGCACGGCAAACATACACTTAGTTAATACCATTAAGAAAATTCTTCAACTTATTTTATCATAAAAACTTCAAAGGCCTAAGCGCTCCGTAAGGCCTTCCGGCCCAGGCGTGGAAGTTTTTGGCCGACTTCCTACTTTGTTCGGTTGCCAGGAGCGGTTCGGCGTTTTATTTTTAGATAAAATCACCCGAACGGCCGACAAGGGTTTTTCCGATTATCCGGCCGACATCCAGCCACAAAGGAGGCCCGGATCATGACAATGACAGGTTTGGATGTGTTTGACCGTGCCGTGCATAAGGCGAACGACTGGCTGAAGGATCTTATGTTTGAGCTAAATACCGAGGACAGGCACCGCGCCTATCTGGCCTTGCGGGCTACCCTGCATGCCCTGCGGGATCGGCTGATGCCGCAGGAGGCCGTGGACCTTGGCGCCCAACTGCCCATGCTGATCCGGGGGTTTTACTATGAGGGCTGGACGCCCTCCGGCAAGCCCGTGAAAGAGCGCCGCAAGGAAGAATTTCTGGCCCATATTCGGCAGCAATTCCGGTCAGAAGACATCGACGCGGAAACCATCGCCCGGGCGGTTTTCAAGCTGCTGGCCCACCGCATTTCCCAAGGTGAGGTCCGGGACATCACCGGGATGCTGCCCAAAGAGCTGGCTGATCTCTGGCCTCATCCTCCGAAAAGACCCTGAATTTTTCACAGCTGGTTAACTGTCCTTTCATTTCCTGTACGTCACCGCGAAGGCCAGCTAGCTGAACCTGAGGCGGCACTGGCCTTCGCCTCCCTTGCCGCCCTCAGACCAGGGACTCGGCGTTTTTTCTTTTGCTGAGCTTAAAGACTTGACGAACCAGGCAGAATAATCTAAAAATTTTAAGTTTTAGGAGAACTTGTAATCCAGCCAAATACTTCTCTAGCGGAAGCTTCATGTCCCTGATTGCCCGCATCATTGCCCAACGCCGACAAAAGCTGATGGAACTGCGGCAGCAAGGCATTGACCCGTTTAACAACAGGTTCAAGCCTAACCATACTGTCGCCCAAATCCTAAGGGAGTACGGCTCCTGGAGCGGGGCAGAATTGGAAAGCCTGAACCGGACCTTTGCGCTGGCGGGCCGGCTCATGCTGATGCGGGAATTTGGCAAAGCCATTTTCTGCCACTTTCAGGAGGGCTACCACCGGCTGCAGGCTTATATTCAACGTGATAAGGTGGGGGGCGCGGCCTTCAAGTTCTTCAAACGCCTGGACCTGGGAGACATTGTTGGGTTTGTCGGCACCCTGTTCCGGACCCGGACCGGGGAGCTCACCCTGGCGGTCCACGAATTCACTCTGCTCACCAAGTCCCTGCTGCCTTTGCCCGAAAAGTACCACGGCCTCACCGACGTGGAGCGGCGCTACCGCCAGCGCTATCTGGACCTCATCGTCCATCCCGAGGTTAGTCAGGTATTCGTCCGGCGGACCGCGATTATCCGCCTTCTGCGGCAGTTTCTGGATGACCGGGGCTTTTTAGAAGTGGAAACCCCCATGATGCAGCCCATTCCCGGAGGGGCGACCGCCCGGCCTTTTGTCACACGCCACCACGCTCTGGATATGGAGCTCTACCTGCGGATCGCCCCGGAACTGTACCTCAAACGGCTGCTGGTCGGGGGGTTTGACCGGGTTTATGAAATCAACCGAAATTTCCGGAACGAAGGCCTCTCCGCCCTCCATAACCCGGAGTTCACCATGCTGGAGTTTTACCAGGCGTACTCCACTTATGAGGACCTCATGCCTTTGACCGAGGAGCTGATCTGCTTTGTGGCCCGGGAACTCCTGGGAACCCTAAAAATCTCCTACCTGGGGGAGAACATCGACCTGACCCCTCCCTGGCGGCGCCTGGATCTGAGAAAATCTTTGACGGAAATCGGCGGTATCCCCCGCGAAGTGGTTTACGACCACGAGGCCCTTGTCGCTTTGGCAAAGCAGGAAGGCGTGACTTTTCGCCCCGGGGAGGGCTATGGCCGGGCCCTTACCAAGCTTTTTGATCTCAAGGTGGAAGCAGCCTTGATTCAACCCACATTTGTGCTGGGTTTTCCCACCGAAACGTCTCCCCTGTCCCGGAAAAACGACGACGACCCGGAAGTGGCCGACCGCTTCGAGCTTTTCATTGCGGGCCGGGAGTTGGCCAACGCCTTTTCGGAATTAAACGACCCGGATGACCAGCGGGCGCGGTTTGAGGCGCAGCTCGCCGCGCATGCCGCCGGAGACGAAGAGATGCCCCATGCGGTGGACGAAGACTTCCTTACGGCGCTGGCCTATGGCATGCCCCCGGCCGCCGGCGAAGGCATCGGCGTCGACCGCTTGGTAATGCTCCTCACCGATTCCCCTTCTATCCGGGATGTCATTCTATTCCCCCTGATGCGGCCGGAGAGGTAAGACTCTTGGGTTTCTTTGAAACCTTTGTGGCCCTGAGGCTGCTCCGGGGGATCAAGCAAAGCCGGGGCTTCATCTCTTTATCCACCTTAATTTCCACCGCCGGGGTCGCCGTAGGGGTGATGGTCCTTCTTATCGTCATCGGAGTGATGACCGGCTTCACTCAGGATTTGAAAAACAAGATCCTGAGCGTCAATGCCCATGTCATTGTGCTGAAACACGGAGCCAGCGTCACCGATTACGACGAATTGGCAACCCGGATAAAAAAAGTCCCCGGAGTGCTGGAGGCCAAGCCGTTTATCTATACCCAGGTGATGTTTTCCGCCCCCGGAAACATTTCCGGGGGAGTGGTGCGGGCGTTGGATCTGGCCACCATCAAAGCGGGAGGTCCCAAGGGCCTGCAGGTGCAGAAAGGCAATTTTGCCGATCTGGCGGGCGGGGGCCCGGAGGACCCGCCCCGGGTGGCCATTGGCAATGAAATGGCCCGCACCTTGAATCTCTTCCCCGGGGATTACCTCAACATTATCTCGCCCTTGGGCACCCTGACTCCCATGGGCCGCTTGCCCCGGACGAAACCCTTTCTCGTGGCTGCGGTCTTTCACACCGGCATGTATGAGTTTGATCAGAATCTGGTGTTTGTCAGCATTCCTAGCATGCAGCAGTTTCTGGGGCTGGGGGATCGGGTCACCGGCATTGAAGTCCAGGTCAAGGATATTTATGCTGCGGACCGGGTGGCTGCAGCCATCGAGAAGGAATTGGGGCCGCCTTACTATACCAAGGATTGGATGCGTCTGAACCTGGCCCTTTTTTCGGCCTTGAAGCTGGAGAAAATCGTCATGTTCATCATCCTGACCCTCACCGTGCTGGTGGCGGCCTTTGGCATCGCCAGTACGCTGTTTATGATGGTCATGAAAAAGACCAAGGAAATTGCCATCCTGAAGTCCATGGGGGCCACCCGGCAGAGCATCATGCAGATTTTTATCCTCAACGGCCTGATTATCGGGGCCATCGGCACGGCCGTGGGCCTGGTTCTGGGACTGGGGCTCTGCTTCCTGCTGAAAAGATATGAATTCATCAAGGTTCCTGGTTATGTATACGGCCTCACGACCATTCCCGTCCAGGTACAGCTCCTGGATGTGGCGCTTATTGTTACGGCGGCGGTGGCCATCAGCTTCTTGGCCACTCTTTACCCTTCCTGGCAGGCCTCCCGTCTGGACCCGGTGGAAGCCATCCGATATGAGTAGCTTTTAGCCCCGATTTTCGACTTGACAACCCAGTCATTTAATGCCCTATTCCAGAGAAAAGTTGCCAGAAAGTGAAAAAGCAAAAACCCCAACCCTCAATTGACGCACCGGGGAGAACATGGTAAGGTGGAACCCGCAATTACCCAAGACGCCGGTGGAAACGGCAAACCTTAATTCTCAGATAAAAATCCGGGTCCGGGGCCTGGTCAAGACCTTTGTCAGCAACGGCAATCGGGTGGAGGTGCTGAAGGGCCTGGATTTGGATATTTTTCCGGGAGAAACTTTGGGAGTGGTGGGTGCTTCCGGCGTCGGCAAATCCACCCTTCTCCATATTTTAGGAACTCTGGAGCGGCCCACCGCCGGGCAGATACTATGGAATGGCGAGGAGGTTTTCAAACTGGACGACCGCCGCTTGGCGGAATTCCGCAATCGCAAAATCGGGTTCGTGTTTCAGTTTCATCATTTGTTGCCGGAATTTAATGCCCTGGAAAATGTGATGATGCCCGCCTTGATTGCCCGTCGGCCTCCCCAGGAAGCCCGGGAACGGGCGGAGCAGATCCTCATGCAGGTTGGACTGAAAGACCGCCTGGGGCACCGCGTTTCCACTCTTTCCGGGGGGGAGCAGCAACGGGTGGCGGTGGCCCGGGCCCTGGTCATGGAGCCGGAAGTGCTTCTGGCCGATGAACCCACCGGCAACTTGGACCCCCGGAGCGGCATGCAGGTCCAGGAACTGCTCCTCGCCTTAAATCGGGAAAAAGGGCTTACTTCGGTGATTGTTACCCACAACCGGGAGATGGCCGCGGTCCTGGACCGGCAGATCACCCTGGCCGACGGCAAGGCGAAAATTTTACGGGGGGATTGAGGTGGCGGCGCGCCTGATTTTTTCGCTCATAATAGCTCTTGTTGTGCTGGCCGGGTCTGCCCTGGCCCAGGAACCGGAAATGATCCTCAAAAAAGTGGCGGTCCTGCCGTTTCCGGTGCTTGCCAAAGTACCCATGGAAGCCCTGGGGGGAAAAGTTCGGCAGGAGTTCCGGGAGCGGCTCCAAGCCGAGGGCTTCAGCTTGGTGCCGGACGAAGAGGTGAACCGGGAGGTCGCCAAGCTCAAGGAAGCCGTAACCGAGTCCCTGGCCCGGGAAATCGGCCACAAGTTGGGGGCGGATGTAGTCATCTGGGGCAAACTGGTCGTAGTGGCTGACCTCCTCTCCCTTGAAGCCCGCCTGCTGGACCTCACCGGCAAGGTGCCGCCTGCAACCCTCAAGGCCGAAGGCGCGGGGCTGCCCTCCCTCGCCGGGATCAGCCGGCAGCTGGCCCAGGAAGCCAGCCTCAAAATTCTCGGTAAGGAAAAGATCACCCGCATCGAAGTCAAAGGCAACCGCCGGATCGATAAAGACGCCATCCTAGGGGTCATGCAGACCCGGGAAGGGGATATCCTTTCCCCGGCCCGGCTGCGGGAAGACCTGAAGGCCATTTTCAAAATGGGCTTTTTCACCGACGTCCGGTTTGAAGTGCGCGACGTTCCGGAAGGTCGCATCCTGGCCGTGATTGTACAGGAAAAGCCGGCCATCCGGCAGATAATTATCCAAGGAAATCGCAAAATCAAAGAGAAGAAAATCCTGGAAGCGATGGACCTGAAGCCTTTTTCCGTGGCCTCTGAAACGGCCATCCTGGAGAATATCAACAAAATCCTCAAGCTTTATACAGATAAAGGCTTTTACCAGGCCAAGGTGGATTACACCTTGCAGCCCGTCACCGCTAACGAAGTCAACCTGCTTTTAAAGATTGATGAAGGCGGCAAGGCGTACGTCAAAGAAATCCGCTTTGAAGGCAATCGGGCTTTCAAGGACAAGCAACTGCGGGCGGTGATGGAGACCAAGGAAAAGAGCCTCGTCTCCTTTATCACCGGTTCCGGGAAGCTGAACAAAGACATTTTGGAACGGGATGTGGAAAAAGTCGCGGCCTTCTATTTCAACCACGGTTATGTCCGGGCCAAAGTGGGCGAGCCCCGGATCGAAATCAGGAAGGGAAATATTTATATCACCATCCCCGTGGAGGAAGGGCCGCAGTATACCGTGGGTCAGGTCGATCTTCAGGGAGAGCTTCTCGAGGACAAAGACAAGCTCATGAAACGCTTGGAAATTGCCAAAGAGAAGGTGTACAGCCGGGAGGTGGTGCAAAAAGACCTGACCACCTTGTCTGATTTGTACGCCGACCAGGGGTATGCCAATGCGGACATCACCCCCCTTATCAAGGAGGACGACGTTAAGCGCACGGTAGACATCACCTTTGATATCCGCAAGGGGCCGAAGGTGTATTTTGAACGCATTGAGATCACGGGCAACGTCAAAACCCGGGATAAGGTGATCCGCCGGGAACTCCGGGTGTTCGAACAGGAGCTTTTTTCGGCCACCAAACTCAAGGAAAGCATGCGGAACCTGCGGCGCCTGGAGTATTTCGAAGACGTGAATTTCAGCACCACTCCGGGAAGCGCCCCCGACCGGATGAATCTCAAAATATCGGTAAAAGAGAGGCCCACCGGCACCTTTGGCGTCGGCGCCGGCTACAGCACCCAGGACCGTCTGGTGGGCATGATCGAAATCAGCCAAACCAACCTGTTTGGCCGGGGCCAGCAACTCAAAGCCCAGGGAATCATCGGCGCCATTTCCAGCCGGTTCCGCCTGAGCTTCACCGAGCCCTATCTCTTTGACCGGCCCTTGGCCTTTGGCATCGATGCCTTCAATTGGGAACGGGAATTCGACGAGTACACCCGCAAAAGCCGGGGTGGCTCTATCCGCCTGAGCCACCCTTTACGCTGGAAATATACCCGGCTTTATGGCGCTTACCGCTTCGAGCACGTGAGTCTCAGTGATCTCCGACCCACCACGTCGCAAGTGATCCAAGAAGCAGCCACCATAAAGAACACCAGCGCTGTGAGCCTGAGCCTGCGTCGGGACTCCCGGGACGCGCTGTTCATGCCCACCCGGGGTTCGGATAACAGTATCGCCGTGGAACTGGCGGGCTTGGGAGGAGATGTCGCCTTCGCCCGTTATATCCTGGAAAGCGGCTGGTATTTTCCCTTTTGGTGGGGAACCGTGTGGGTGGCCCACGGCCGGCTGGGCTATGTGGATCGTCTTTCCTGGGGCAAATTGCCCGCTTATGAAAAGTTTTACCTGGGCGGCATTGACAGCATCCGGGGATTTAACTTTGCCGATATCAGTCCTCGGGACCCGCGCACCAAAGAACGTATCGGCGGCGATTCCTTTGCCCAACTGAACTTGGAGTATCGCTGGCCGTTGCCCTACCTGAAAAAGTTCGGCCTTATGGGCACGGTGTTCTTTGACGCCGGCAATGTCTACGGCTCCCATGCCGTTATGCCGGTCTTGCGCACCAGCGCCGGGTTCGGGATCCGGTGGTTTTCCCCCATGGGGCCCCTCCGCGTAGAGTGGGGCCGCAATCTCAGTCCCAAGCCTTGGGAGCGCAGCAGCGTGTGGGAATTCACCGTGGGCGGCACTTTCTGAGAACCACAAGGCAAAGGATGCGAATTGCCGGAATTTGGCTTATAATCCACGGAAGAACTTTTTCGCAAATTTTTAATAAACACAAGCTTGGTCAGGAGGAATTTCATGATTAAATTCGTCACCGCTTCTTTTCTGGCATTCGCCTTGGTGTTCTCAACGTTGGCGGCCCAGGCGGCCGACGTGAAGATCGGCGTGGTCAACACCCGGGAACTTCTCAACGATTCAGCGGAATGGAAGCGGGTTCAAGAAAGCATCAAACGCAAGCTGGAAGACCTAGGCCGTCCGTTGGAGAAACGGCGGGAGGATATCGGACGCCAGATGCAGGAATTCGAAAAGCAGGCCGCGGTCATGAAGGAAGACGCCCGCCAGCGGAAACAGGAAGAGCTTCAGCAAAAGATCCGGGAACTGCAGAAACAGGCAGCCGAGGCTGACAAAGCCATGGCCCAGTTCGAGGAGCGGGAGAAGGCCCCGATTCTGAAAAAATTGCAACAAGCCGTGGAAACCGTGGCCCGGGAGGAAAAACTGGACTTGGTCCTGGATTCCAACATTGTCTTTCTGAACAACAAATCCCTGGACATCACGGACAAGGTAAAGCGGCACTTTCATTGATTTTTGGGCATGTCCTACAGTCTTGCTGAGTTGGCCGCCTTGGTGGACGGGGAGCTGAGAGGACCGGCCGGGCTGGTCATCTCCGGCATTGCCGCAGTCGATCAAGCTACGCCCCAGGATATCACCTTTATTACGGCCAAGCGCTATGCCCGCCTGGCTGCCACCAGCCAAGCCGCGGCCTTTATAGTACCTCCAGAGTTTGCCGATATCCCCCGTCCCCTTATTGTGGTTTCCAATCCTTATCTGGCTTACGCCCGGGTGGCGGCCCTGTTCGCGCCGCCGCCGGGGCGTTGGCCCGGGGTCAGTGATCAGGCTTACCTGGGACAGGGGGTGGAACTGGGGCAGGATGTCTCCATTGCCCCCTTGACCTTTGTGGGCGACCGGGTCCGGATAGGAGACCGGACGACCATCATGGCAGGCTGTGTCCTCGGCCAGGAGGTAACCATTGGGGCTGATGCCCTGATCTATCCCAATGTCACTATCCTGGACCGTTGCCGGCTGGGCAATCGGGTGATTGTCCACAGCGGGACGGTGATCGGCGCCGACGGCTTCGGCTTCGTCCCCCTGCCCACGGGCTTTCACAAGATTCCCCAGCTCGGCACTGTGGTGATTGAGGACGATGTGGAAATCGGCGCCAATTGCACCATTGACCGGGCTGCTTTGGGAGAAACCCGCATCGGCAAAGGAGTGAAGATCGACAACCTGGTGCAGGTGGCCCACAATGTCCTCATCGGTGACCATTCTATCATCGTGGCCCAGGCCGGCATTGCCGGTTCGGCAAAATTGGGGAAAGGGGTGGCTCTGGGAGGTCAGGCCGGAATAGTGGGCCACATTGAATTAGGGGATCGGGTGCAAGTGGGCGCCCAAGCCGGAGTAACCCACTCCCTGCCGCCCGGTCAGGTGGTACTGGGATCCCCGGCCCGTCCGCATCGGGAATTTTCCACCATTAACGCCCACCTTTCCAAACTTCCGGAGATATATCAGAGGCTGAAGCAGTTGGAAGAGCGTGTGAACCGGATGGCCTCGCCACTGACCGAAGAGGCGGAATCATGAATGTCCCCCAAACCTTGGATGTGGAAGAGATCAAGCGCATTTTGCCCCACCGCTATCCTTTCCTTCTGGTGGACCGCATCCTCAGCGTGGAGATCGGCAAGCGCATCGTGGGTCTGAAAAACGTCACCATTAATGAGCCGTTCTTTGCAGGACACTTCCCCCACAACCCCATCATGCCCGGGGTGCTCATCATGGAGGCCCTGGCCCAGGTGGGGGGCATCCTGGCTTTGCTTTCCGTTCCGGAACACCAAGGCAACCCTGCCATCTTTCTGATGGGCCTGGACAAGGTGCGGTTCCGCAAGCCGGTGGTGCCCGGGGATCAACTGCGCCTGGAGTTGGAGACTATCCGGGGCGGCAAGAAATTTTTCAAAATGCTCGGCAAGGCCTTTGTCAACCAGACCCTGGTGGCCGAAGGAGAACTGATGGCCGCCGTGGGACAGGGAGGAGATTAGCTTGGTCTCCATCCATCCCACCGCCCTGGTGGACAAGGCGGCGGAATTGGCTCCCGGCGTAAGGGTCGGACCTTACTCCATCATCCAGGGCCGCGTGGTTATCGGTCCGGATACCGAAATCGGCCCTCATGTGGTGATCCGGGAGTTTACCACCATCGGGGCCCGCTGCCGCATATTCCAATTCGCTTCCTTGGGGGAGATCCCCCAGGATTTGAAATTCCGGGGGGAAGAGTCCCGGCTTATAATCGGGGATGACAATGTCATCCGCGAGTTTGTGACCATGCATCGGGGCACCGAAGGCGGCGGCGGCGTCACCCAGGTGGGCAACGGCAACCTGTTTATGGCTTACAGCCATGTGGCCCATGACTGCCAGGTGGGCAACGGTGTCATCATGTCCAACGCCGCCACCTTAGGAGGTCACATCGTCGTGGAAGACAAGGCCATTTTAGGCGGCCTGGCGGCAGTGCACCAGTTTTCCCGCATCGGTCGCCACGCCTTTGTCGGCGGCGCTTCCGCCGTGGCCCGGGATGTGCCTCCTTATGCTCTGGTTTATGGAAACCGGGCCAAACTGGTGGGGCTCAACCTGGTGGGACTGAAACGTTCCGGTTTCAGCGACGCCACCATTCAGGCCCTGAAACAGGCCTTCGAAATTCTTTTCTTTTCCGGCATGAATATGAAAGAAGCCCTGCAGCAGGTGCGTCAGGAACTGGGACATATCCCGGAAATTCAGCATTTACTGACATTCACGGAAAACACCGAACGGGGCTTGGTTCCGGTAAATGGCCGAGATAATCGGACTAATCGCGGGTAGGGGGAAATTTCCCTTGATGTGCGCCCGGGCTGCCCGGGACCGGGGTTTCGTTGTAGTGGCGGTGGCGCACCGGGGAGAAACCGACCCGGCCCTGGCCGGGCTGGTGGACCGGATTCATTGGATTTACGTCGGCCAACTGGGGAAAATTATCCGCATCTTCAAGTCCGCCGGGGTGACCCGGACTCTGATGGCGGGCGGCATCAACCGCGGCCGCCTGTTTAAGCACTTCCGCCCTGACCTAAAGGCCCTCAACCTGATCCGCCGGGTGGGCGCTGGTCAGGATGACCGCCTGCTGCGGGCCGTGGCCGCCGAACTGGAGGCTGAGGGCATCGCCGTCGCCCCGGCCACCCTGTTTCTGGAGGAACTCCTGGCTCCCCCCGGACTTCTGGGCCGCCATCGGCCCACCCCCGAGCAACTCCAAGACATAGAGTTCGGGTTTCAGATTGCCAAGGAAATCGGCCGGTTGGACATCGGCCAATGTGTGGTGGTACACCGCCAGGTGGTGGTGGCTCTGGAAGCCGTGGAAGGCACGGACGAAACTATCCGTCGGGGCGGCCGGCTGGCCGGACCGGGGGCGGTGGTGGTCAAGGTCTGCAAGCCCGGTCAGGACCTGCGCTTTGACCTGCCGGCGGTGGGGGCGGACACCATATCCGTGATGCAGGAGGTGAAGGCCGCCGTCCTGGCGGTGGAAGCCGGCAAGACGCTGATCTTTGACCGGGCGGAGATGCTCAGCCAGGCGGACCGGGCCGGCCTGGTGGTCTGGGGGGTTGACTGACCTTTCGTTACCAGGCAAACCTTCTCTTTGCCTCAATTTCTCCTTAGTACCCCGGATGCCTTATTTTAGAAACGGTGGGGGCTGTCTTCCGCCAGTTTTGGGGAGATTTCATTGACAAGGCCTTGTCCAAGTTTTACATTTATTTGGCAGGTTTTGGTAAAAATTTTTTTGCCAGGAGGTGAACCCTTGAAGAAATTTTGGATTTTGATAATGGTGGCCGTATTTGGTTTGGCCCTTGCCTGCGGGAAGAAGGAAGAAGCCCCGGCCAAACCGGCGACGCCGCCGACAAAGGTCGAGGCGCCTCCGGCTCCGCCTGCGGCCCCGGCCGAGCCACCCAAAGCGGAGCAACCCAAACCGCAACAGCCGCAACCGACCCCTCCCAAGCCGGAACAAGCTAAGTAAGGTCCGGTTTCAGAAAGCAGGACCTGGCCCGGTTGAACGGGCCAGTTATAAACCAGCGGGGCGCAGCCCTTTGCCCGGGAGCTTAATTTTCGGCCGCAGTGGATTGCATGAGCCTGGGGCAGGAGGAGGTTTATTTAACCAAAAGCGCCCCGCCGGCGCCCCCTAAATGAAAGTCAGATCCGAGATTGCCACCCCCCAAAATGCCGTCATCCTGGTAATATTGGTCCAAGGTGTGCATGCGGATGAATTTGTCGCCGGAACCACCTCCCGGTTTTTCAACTCCCAAAATTTTTACCTTGGCGAAGCCCAATATGGCGGTGGTGCCCGAGTGCTGCCCGTCGGTGATCACCGGGACCGTGATTGTTTGATTGATATAAGAACCTTCTATGATCTTTAGATCAGAGGTGTCCACCCCGTTTTTCACGTTTATGACCTTCCCGATCCATAGAGGCGGTGCGGAAAGAGTGCCATCTAAATAATCCTTCACCTTGCCGTTGGGATCCTCAAAAGGGGTCCAACAGCCAAAGTCCGAGCTTTGTGTGTTTATCAGTATCTCCTTGGCAGTATCATTGGGCGGAACCCTGCTTTTGTCTATGCAAAAAGGGAAGGCCTCGCCTTTCTTGGCATAGCCGCCGATCTTGGACACAGCTATGGCTTCAGCAAATGGGGACATGGCCTTAACGCCAAAAATTGATGCAAACCAGATGCCCATCTCCTTTTTGATTTTCACCCTCACGGCATTGGCATCTTGACAAGGGCATGGAGAAAAGGCGATTTCTCCGGTTTCAGGATCTTTCGCCCATTCTCCGGTGCTTGGATCTCTCACACATTTGCCATAATCAACCAGAATAATTTCGCCTGCCGCGCCATCCACTCTGTTTTTGAAGGAGGCAAATTCCTGTGCCGCGGAAACCGCTTTGGCGCACTCAGGAGCAAGGACGCCAGGAGGAAACATTTCCAAGACGCCTGCCAAAGCGCCAGCATCTGCGGCCCGTTGCAATTCCGCTTTTACCTTGAAGACATGCCCGAGGTCCACGGCCACGGCCAGCATGCCGGCAAAAACCACCAACAAAAGAGAGATCGCCACGGCCACCCCGCCTCGCTCCCCTTGGAAAAATCTGGCAATTTTCATGAAGCCCTCTTTTGGTGGTTGGAAATCCTTATGAGGATTCAAAGCGCATCGTTGTCTGGCCGCTGAGATTTGGGATGGAATAAGGCAGGATTAAAAAACGGAAAGGCATGGAAACCGTCACGGTAAGCTCTGAAGCCGCCTTTGGTCCGGCCTCGGGGACCACCGCGACATCATCCTTGCTGATGGAAGTTCCACAGCCCTTCTGAACGGCCTGGATCACCCGTTCTTTCACAAAATCACAACTCCAATCCTCGCTGGACAGGACAGAGCCATAGCGGGCTCCTTCTCGGGAAGCCCAAGTCAAGGTTTGCTTGAACCAATAGGCCCGGCCTAAGTCGATAATGCCTCCAACAAATAACAATAAAACCGGCAAAATCAAGGCAAATTCCAGGGCCACATTGCCCTTTGCTTTTTGCTTGGGGTTCATCCCTAGGACCTCCCCGGCTTGGCTAAGGATTTTGCAATATCGGAGGCATGAGCCCCTTGCCCCGCCTATCTGGCTATTACTCAAAAATGGCTGGTGAAAATGTTCCTATTGACAGTCCAGTATGAAAGAAAAGCCTTTGCGTTATTTGTCGGCATTTTCAGGGGAGAACTTTAGAATCGGGGATTAGTGATTTAGAAGGGAAATAATTGTCTGACGAAATTCAGGTTTTGTGGCTATATTCCCGGAAGAGGGCAGCAGGATATTCCTCTGCCAGGCGGGCGGTCAGGCGGTAATGCATCTCCCAGGCATCATCCTTGGTGTGGGTCTCCACCGCCAGGTCCGGGCGGGACAGTCTCTTGGGGAAGTAGAAGAAATTGGCCTCGAACACCGCGGTTTCAAACAGGTTTTGGCCCTTGCGGATCGTGGAAACCACATAACGCTGACGGGTGAGGCGGTTCCGAACCTTATTGAACAGACCCTTCATGGTTCAAACAGCTCAGGAGCCTCCTTTGGTTTTGCGCTTGATGACCAGTTTGGTAGGGGCGGAAATGGCGGAGCCGGCAACTACTTTGGCCTGGGTTGCCTTCGACGCCCTCCTTTTGTGCCGCCCCTTTTTTAGGGGTGAGGCCTTGGCTTTCCTGGCGAACCAGAGCCCCTCTTCCTTGGGTTCCAGTTTGGCGATGGGGGTTCCGGACAACTCAAACCCCTTTTCAATCAAGGTCCGCAGGTCGGCCCATTTCTTGGAACTGCCCATCATGGAGACGATGATTTCGTTGGTGCCGTTACTGAAGCGGCCTACATAAGTGTGCTTGGAAGCCCTGGTATAGCCGGTCTTGCCGCCCAGGGCCAAAGGCGTGGTGAAGAGAAACCGGTCATGGTTTCTCAGCTCCCGATCGCCCCGGATTTCGTAATATCTGGTTTTCATAATCTCTGTCAAGACCGGGTCATTGATAAACCTCCGGAAAAGTAAGGCCAGATCTTCGGCAGAAGAATATTGCCCGTCTGCGGTGAGGCCGTTGGCGGTGGCCAGCCGGGTCCGGTAAGCCCCCCATTCCCGCACTTTCTGGGTGAGTTCCCGGGCAAAGGCATCTTCCGAGCCGCTCACCCGCTCCGCCAGAGCCCGGGCGCCGTCATTGGCGGAAGCCAGAAGCAGGGCGTACAGAAGTTCCTTGACGGTATAAATTTCGCCGGGTTTTATGCCGATTTTTGAGGGGGGAGCCGAAGCTGCATAAGGGCTGACCGGCACCCGGTCGTCCAGATTCAATTTCTCCCGCACGTACATGGCGGTCATTATCTTGATAGTGCTAGCGGGTGGCAATAGTTTATGAGGATTCAGGGATAACAGAATTTTGCCGGTTTTGGCATCCATGATCACAAAGGATTCGGCCGTCACCCAATCCTGCCCGGAGGCCGGCAAAGCCCAAAGGAATAACGTCAGTCCGAAAAACACTGCCACGGCTCTTACCGGTCGGCGAAAACGCAGGACTTCCCTGGCTCTTTTCAATGAAATTTTCAAAGCTCTCCCCCAAGCCTTTATTTCATCGCCCCCTAACTATATGACAAAATGGCGTCATTGGCAAATCTGAAATGCCTCGCCCGTCTCAAGACCCTTAACCCGAAGGCGCTCAAAGATATATCCGGGGGCGAGCAAAGCCGGCCGGCATGACCTGATTTTCCGGACTGCCGGGCCTCAGGCGTTTCAGATAGTCTTCCGGGGGGAGGAATCCTACAAACCGGTGCTTTTCCCGGCCGTCCGGGGAAAAGATGATGGTGGTGGGGACCCGCCGGACGTCCATCTGCTGCGCCAGGTCCTTATGACCCCGGCCTTCCAAGCGGACAGGGATGAAACGTTCATTGACAACCGCGGCCACCTTGTCGTCAGCATGGGTCTCACGGACCAGCCGGTGGCAATGGGGTCACCCTTCCAGATAAAACTCCAGCAATACTGGGCGGTGAAGCCGCTTGGAATCCTCCAGGGCGGCAGGCCAGTTGTTCCGCCAGGCTATGGGCCGGGGCATCGATCCTCCTCCTTGAAGCAGGCGGACAGGCAAGGCAGTTGGGTTCAGTCCTGCCAAGTTAATACTTGGTGCGGATAAGTTCAAGCAGTTTCCGCAAATCTTTTATTACCGGCACCGATAGATTCTGATGCTGGCCGATCCGGTCAACAATTACCACTGCCATCCCCAGGGCTTGGGGGCCGGCCATATCGGTCAGGGGATCGTTGCCCACATACAAGGCCTGAGAAGGCTGCACCCACAGGGCTCTAAGGGCATGTGCATAAATCTGGGGGTCAGGCTTGCGGACAAAATAGCGGGAGGAAAGCACTATGGTGTCAAAGAAGGGGTTAAGCCCCAGCATGCGGATTTCCGGTTCGCTGAAGACCCACTGGGCGTCGGAGACAATGCCCAGACGGAAATCCTGGCTAAGCTCCCGCAGAGTCGGCATGGTGTCCTCAAACAGGCCAAAGCGGTGGCGGCTCAGGGAGCGGAACAGCCTGGCCACCCAGATCACCATGGCCCGTTCGGGCTTTCGGCCCCAGCCTTTTTCCAGGATATCCTCGAACACCTGGAACACATCGATCTCGCCGAAGGGGCCGGGGTGCTCCCGCAGATGGGCGGCGGCGGTCTCATGATAAAGGCGGGCCAGTTCCTCCGGCTTGAAATAGATTTCATAATACGTCAGAAACTGGCTGAGAACCGCATACACCAAAGGGTCGCTCTCATCCGTTTCAATGTCCACCAGGGTGCCGTAAAGGTCAAAAATCACCGCATTCAGGGCCATGGGACACTTTCCCTCAGGGGTGCAAGCCATGGGGCTTTTGTCCGCGTTGTCCGTCGCATTCCAGAATTTACCGCCTGGCCGCGCTTTATTTCTGCTCTTTTTATCGGGAAATGGTAAGATATTGCTAAATAATTTTTTGTCAGTTCAATGATTTATCTATTATTCGGCTTGGCCTTGGCGGCCTTGGCCTATCAATTACTGGCCCTTGCGTCCTTGGGGCGGTTTTTTGGGCAACCGCTTCCCTCGCCGCAAAAGCGGCCGCAGCCCGGGGTAACGGTGTTCAAGCCGGTTTGCGGCTTGGATGAAAAAACCCGGGAATGCCTGGAAAGTTTTCTGCACCAAAGTTATGATCAAGTACAAATCCTTCTCGGGGTGGCCGATTACCGGGATCCTGCCCTGCCCCTCCTCGAGGAATTGCAGGCGACCTCGCCCCATGAGGTGAAGATCATCCTTTGCCCGGAAAAAAAGGGGCACAACCCCAAGATTTCCATTTTGCGCCAGTTGGAGCCGCATGCCCGCTATGATATATGGTTAGTGGCCGACAGCGATGTCCGGGTCGGCCGTGATTTTTTGAGCTCCGCGGTGGCGGCCTTGGGGGAGAAAGGAGCCGGCTTGGTCTCCTGCCCCTACCGGGCCGGAGAGGCCCGGACTTGGGGAGCCTGGCTGGAAGCCCTAACTATCAGTGCCGATTTTATTCCCTCCGTGGCGGTGGCCCTTTATGTGGAGGGCATCCGCTTCGCCTTGGGGGCGGCCATGATATTTCGGCGGGAAAATCTCTGCCGCATCGGGGGCTTTGCGGCCTTGGCGGACTATCTTGCGGATGACTACCAGTTAGGCTGGCAGATGTATTGCTCCGGGGCAAAAGTTGCCCTTATCCCTTATGTAGTGGAGACCGTCAACCCGGAGATGAGTTTGAAGGACTATTTTCTTCACCAGCTCCGCTGGACCAGAACCTACCGGATATGTCGACCCAAAGGCTACCTGGCTTACGGCCTTACCCACGCTTTGGTGTGGAGTCTGGCCGCCTGCGGGGCTTCGGGGCTGGCAATTTATGCTTGGGGATTGGCTGCTTTCGTTTTGGCAGTCCGCCTGGCCTTGGCTTGGTTCGCTGAGCGCCTTTGTCTTAAGGGGCGCTTGCCAGCCGCGGCTTTCCTCCTTCTGCCGGTAAAGGACCTGTTTGCTTTTGGCCTCTGGCTCTTGAGCTTTTTGGGAAACAAGGTCACCTGGCGCGGGGCCCGCTTTCGGATCACCGCGGATGGCAAACTTGTGCCGGTTTAGGGGGGGCCAGAATGCAGGTCAGGAGGGAAAACTCTGGCAGCAGGCCGGTAGATCGGGGGGCAGCGCCGGTGGCAAATTTGTCTCTAAAGGGCATCTCTGTCCTCCTTTAAGGCCCCGGGACGGTGTATAATTCAAAATATTCCCATGGACACCAAGATTCTGGAAAAACTCCTGGAAGATGTGCAGCAGGGGAAAATCTCGGTCAGCGAGGCTCTGGAGCGGCTGCGGACTCTTCCCTTTGAAAACTTGGGATTCGCCTGCGTGGATCACCACCGGCAACTGCGTCAGGGATTCCCGGAAGTGATCTTTGCCGCCGGCAAACCCGTGGACCAGATCCGGGCCATATTGACTTCGCTGTGGGGCCGCTCAGACCGCATCCTGATAACCCGCTTGGCTCCCGCCGCGGCGGAAGCCCTGGCCCGGGACTTTCCCGAAGCGCGCTACTATCCTGACTCCCGGGCCATGACTCTGAATCGGGGCGAGATTCCAGACCAAGGGCGGGGTCTCATTGTGGTGATTTCCGCCGGCACCTCGGACATCCCGGTGGCCGAGGAAGCGGCGGTTACCGCCCGCATCATGGGACACCGGGTGGAAACCCTTTATGACTGCGGTGTGGCCGGCCTGCACCGCTTGCTGGCCCACCGGTCCCTTTTCCGCCAGGCCACGGTGTTCGTAGTGGTGGCCGGAATGGAGGGCGCTTTGCCCAGCGTCGTCGGGGGGCTGGTGGACCGGCCGGTGGTGGCCGTGCCCACCAGCGTCGGCTATGGCGCCAGCTTCGGAGGATTGGCGGCCCTTCTGGCCATGCTCAATTCCTGCGCCAACGGCGTGGCCGTGGTCAACATTGACAACGGCTTCGGCGCCGGCTATTTGGCTGCATTGATCAACCGTAAAGATTAAATTCCTAGGAAAGGGGCAAAAGGGCGGCAATCCTTCTCCTTGCCGGTTCAGGATGCACCATGTCGAACGAAGAAAAAGCGATCCCGTCGGAAACGCTCCCTTTGATAAAACCCTGGGGCGGTGACGTCCCGGAGTTGTGCCATTCCCACCTGCTTTCGGCCAGCCAACCCCTCTGGCCTGAACGCCCCCGGGAAAAGATGGAGGTGGTCGTAGTAGGTGCCGGTTTGTCAGGTCTCACGGCCGCCTACCACCTGCGAGACCGACAAGTCGTGGTGCTGGAGGCCGAAGGCCATCCCGGCGGCGTCTGCCTGCCCGGATCTTATCGGGGATTGCCTTATCCGGCCGGGTCCGCCTATTTTTATTACCCCTGGACTGAAGAATGGCGCAGGTGGTACCAGGACCTAGGCCTGGATGCCGACGCCGCCCTGGTGGAGGGTCCGGCCAGTGCTCTCTTTTACCAAGGGGAATGGATTCCGGACTGCTTTTCCGAGGCCGGCCTCAAAGCCCTGCCTTTTGGTCCGGCGGTAAGGGACAAGTTGCTCCATTTTGCCGCCAACCTGGTAACCTGGGAAGAGGAATGGGAACCCCTGGGGGCGGAGACGCTAACCCGTCCGGAGTTGGATCGCTACTCCCTGCGCGCCTTTCTGGAGGAGGTCCAGGGCCTGCCACCAGAGGTGACCCGCCTGTTTTCCCCCTACTGCTCCTCCTGCCTGGGGGCCGGGCCGGAGGCCGTGTCCGCTTGGGCCGCTCTCTATTTTCTGATGTCGGAATTCTCTCCCACCACCCGCACCGCGGCCTTTCCTGAAGGAAATGCCCGGCTTATCAGGGCCCTGGCTCAGGCCCTGCCCGGAAAACTTCGGCTTAAGCAGGTAGTGCTGGGGGTGCGCCCGGCGGGAAAAGCCGTGCGCTTGCTGGTTCAGGATGCCGGGGAAAAGGAGCCTTATTGCCTGGAGACCGAGGTGGTGGTGTTGGCGGTGGGCAAATTTGCCGCCCGCAAGCTTCTCTCCCCCGAGGCCGGCTGGACCCCCCAGGACTTTGAGATTTTCCGCTACAGCAGTTATGTGGTAGCCGCCTTGTGCGGCTCGCTGAACCTGGCTGCCCCGGGTTATGAAAACTGGGTGGTGGACAAAGGGGTCTTTTCCGATTTCATCCTGACCCCCAGACGCGCCCAGCCCGGAGAACCGCAGGTGATGGTGGTCTTCGCCCCCCAACCTTTTCCAATGGGACGGCAGACCCTGTTGGCCAGCCGTCCACAAGACAAAGGGGAGGAAATCCTGGCCGCGGTGGCTAGCTTGTTTCCCGCCCTGAAAAAAGAAGTCCAGGAACTCCATTTGTATAGGTTCGGACATGCCCAAGTGGTACCCTATCCCGGCTTCCTCACCCGTCTGAAGGAGCGCTTTCAGGCCCGGCAGGGGCGCATTATTTTGAGCAATTCCGACTCCGAGGGGCTACCGTGCATCGAAGCGGCCATCGTTCAAGGGAAGAAGGCCGCCCGACAGGTCCGGGAGTTTTTAAAGGACTGAAACGGCGGCGGGACAGGAAAATTCCGAGAAAGACCTGATCTAACCGTTTAGCCTTTAGATCAGGGGCTTTTCTTTTTTCGCTTCCAACAGGGATTTAAAATGATCCCGTTCCTTTTTGGCCTGCAAGAGTTCGGCCTCCAGTCTGGCCCGATCCGGGTGAGGGCCTTCTCCCAGAGCCGCCAAGGCCTGCTCCAGTTGCTTCACTTTTTGGGTCCACAGATAGAGTTGTTCTGCCAGATAGCGAATCGACAACGCCAACCTCCGCCCTTAGGAAGGTGATTCGGCCCGCGGGGTGTCAGCCTCCTGGGTTTCTGAGGTCGTCACTTCAGGGGTCGCCACCAGGGGCAGGATAAAGTAAAAGTTGTTGCCTTCCCAAGTAGGTTCATAGCCCACCACCCCGCCGTGGGTTTCAATGACATTGCGGACAAAATATAGGCCCCGGCCGGTGCCCACCTCTCCGTCCACATTGCTCCCCCGGTAGCCTTCCTCAAAGATATGGGGCACGTCTTCAGGAGGAATATGCGGCCCGGTGCTGAAAACATTGAATTTGACGCCATCCTTGCCGGGACCGAAATAGTCTTTCAGGATCTCCCGGCCATAGGATATGTACTTGCGCCCCGTCGGACCGGGGCGGGTATATTTCACGGCATTGGAAAAGAGATTGGCATAGACCTGGGACATGAGCCCCTTGTCCACCGAGAGAAGGATTTCCTCATCCGGCACGCCGCCCAGACCCACGTCAATCTCGATACCCCGCTCCTTCAAACGCGGCAGAAACATTTGCAACTGCGGTTCGATGATTTCCCGCTGAACCCGATGGGTCTTGCGTCTCAAGACCAACTGGCCCCGCTGAAAATGGGAGGGCCGGAACAGGGATTCGATGAAGAGACTGACCCCCTTGTACTGTTGCTCCAAATTTTTGTAGTCCTCTTCCAAGCCGTGTAACAAAGAATGAAACTGTTCCTGCACCTCCGGAACCGGCGGAAGCACTGCGCCTTCCAACTTCTTCAGTTGCTTGATCTTTTCCCGCAGATGCCGGAGATGGAGGCTCAGGCTGATGTTGGGGACGATGATGTTGTGCTCAATGTCCGCCACCAGACTGTTAATGAACCGGATATGCTGGATGTTTTGCTCGGCGATGATTTTGGCGTGCAGGTTATAGCCGATCCGGTTGGCATATTTTTCCAGGAAAAACCGGCTGTGGTCGGTGAGCCGGTCGGCCGGAAATACTTCCAGCATTCCGATCAGTTGCTCTTTGGCATAAAAAGGCAGCCGATCCACTAACAAAAGATTGCCGCGGATGGGGATCAGCCAGGAATTATCCAGATCGTAGGCCTGGCTTTTTAGATTAATCCCGGCCGGCGCCAGAGGTTTTTCGGGATAAAGCCCCCGGATGCTGTCGCAGACCAGTTCCAGGCGGTCTTCCGGGGCCAGCAGATAAAGGCGGGACTCGAGATTGAAAAATTCCTTTATGACGCTGACGACCACCCGGTAAAAGTTGTCCAGGGTTTCGTATTCCTGGGCCAGGTCAAAAAAGGTCTTGAGGGCATCGTCCTCCAAAAAGCTGAAGTTGTATTGCTTGAAGGCCTGTCGCTTTTCCTTGACCCGGGTCATCACAATTTCGAGGTCCGTCGGCGTTGCCATACTCTTTTGTTGCCCTTATTTTAACTCGCCTTCAAGCCGATGCCCTGGTCTTGGAGCCGAGCGAATTGATTCAGATCCGGTCAGGGCGCCGAGCTTGCGCAAAGCATTGCAGGCCCTTTTCCTTAGCGGATGAGGCCCCCTGTCCTTCAGGAAGCGCGGCAGACATAAGCCCGGATTCCTTCTTCGTACAGATCTCTGCCCTGACAGTCGTTCACCACAATGGTGGGCAGATTTTCCACTTCCAGCCGATGAATGGCTTCAGGGCCCAATTCCGGGAAGGCTACCACTTCCGCCTTTTTGATGCACCGGGCAATCAACGCTCCGGCGCCGCCTGTGGCTGCCAGGTAAACGGCTTTATAGCGGGTGAGAGCGGCAATCACTTCCGGAGAGCGTTTCCCTTTGCCGATCATTGCTTTCAGGCCCAAGGCCAGGAGCGTCGGGGTATAAGGGTCAAGGCGCGACGCGGTGGTAGGGCCGGCGGCGCCGATCACCCGTCCGGGCCGGGCCGGGGACGGCCCGACATAATAAAGGATTTGCCCTTTGAGATCCACCGGAAGCTCCAGACCGGCGGCCAGCAGGTCCACCAGGCGCTTGTGGGCCGCATCCCGGGCGGTATAGAGCACCCCGCTGACGAACACCCGGTCGCCGATTTCCCGCGCCGCGACGTCCTCGTCAGTCAAAGGAGGGTGTAGATACACGTCTTTGGCCATGACCACCTCAAAGCACCACCTCTTTATGACGCGAGGCGTGGCATTGAATGTTCACCGCCACTGGAAGCGAGGCGATATGACAGGGCTGCATGAGCAGATGCACGGCCAAGGCGGTGATGCGCCCGCCCAACCCCTGAGGGCCGATGCCCAGGCAATTGACCGCTTTGAGCAGCTCCTCTTCCAGCGCGGCCAGTTGGGGATCAGGATTGGGCCTTCCCACTTCCCGCAGCAAGGCTTTCTTGGCCAGCAGGGCCGCCCGCTCAAAGGTTCCGCCGATGCCCACCCCCACGATAATGGGGGGACAGGGATTGGGGCCGGCCTCCTTCACGGTGGTGACCACCGCTTCTTTGGTTCCTTCCCACCCCTGGGCCGGCTTTAGCATGAAGACCCGACTCATGTTTTCGCTGCCGCCCCCCTTGGGCACCACGGTCAATTTGATTTTGTCGCCGGGGACAATCTCCGTGTGGATCACCGCCGGGGTGTTGTCCCCCGTGTTTTCCCGGGTCAAAGGATGGCACAGGGATTTGCGCAAATAACCCTCCCGGTACCCCTGGCGCACCCCTTCCTGAATGGCCTCTTGAAAATCTCCTCCCACCACCTGCACGTCCTGACCCACTTCCGCAAAGATTACGGCCACGCCGCAATCCTGGCAAAGGGGAACCTTTTCCTGGGAGGCGATGCGGGCATTTTCCAGCAACTGCCGGAAAATCTCCCGGCCGATGGGGGACTCCTCTTCCTTCTCCCCCCGGGCCAAGGCTGCCTTAAGGTCCTCGCCCAATTCATAATTGGCGGCGATGGCTGCTTGTTTCACAGCTTCGGTAATCGCTTGCGCCTCAATCTGCCGCATTAAATGGCCTCATTAAAAACAGATAACGCTACTAAGAGGATAGCCAGACCTATCCTCCAAGATCAGTTTTGAAATACTGTTGGGTGGACGAGGGCGCTTCGGGCGAAACTTCCGTTAAGGGCTGCCCCTCCTGCTGATAAAGCTCTTCCTCCTCATCCCCTTCTTCCCCTGCCTCGTCGTCATAGTCTCGCGCCGGACTCCCGGCGGCGGTTTGCGTCCGGACCTCCAAAGCCGGGAATTGTTCCACCGGCTGACCCTTCAAGGCTTCCTGCATGTAAGAAATGAAAATGGGGGCGGCGGCCTGTGCCCCGGTTTCCTTGGGGCCCAGGCTGCGCTCATCGTCCATCCCTACCCATACGCCCGTAATAAGGGAAGGGGTGAAGCCGATAAACCACGCGTCCCGGGTGCGGTTGGTGGTGCCCGTCTTGCCGCCTATGGGCCGCTTGAGAACTTTCACCCGGGTGGCGGTGCCATGCTCCACCACGCCGATGAGGAGCTGGGTCATGGTGTCGGCTCCCTCCGGGCTCATAACCTGAAGCTTGACCGGCCGGCTTTCATACAGCACCCGGCCGTCCCGGTCTTCGATGCGTTCGATGAACACCGGCTCCACCAGGCGGCCCCGGTTAGGAAATACCGAATAGGCCCGGGTGAGCTCCAAAGGGGTCACTTCCGAGGCCCCCAACGCCGAGGCGTAGTTGGGATAGATGGGGGAGGTGATCCCCAAGGTTTTGGCCATCTGCACGACCGTAGGCACTCCCAGGGCCATCATCATGCGCACCGCCGGGACGTTCCGGGAGCGGGCCAGGGCAGTGGCCAGGGAGATGGGGCCGCTGTAGGTGTGGTCATAATTCTGGGGTGACCATAGTTGTCCGGGACGGCCTCCGGGCAGGGACAACGGTTCGTCGTACAGGATGGAATTGGGCCCGTAGCCCCGCTCCACAGCCGCCGCATAAATAATGGGCTTGAACGCCGAACCCGGCTGACGGCGGGCCTGCACCGCCCGGTTAAAGGAGCTGTCATTAAAGTCCCGGCCACCTATCAGCACCCGCACCTTACCGCTCTCGAGCTCCATGGAAATCAGGGCACCCTGCACCGTGGGCGCGGGCTCCAGCCCCGCAGACCATAGTTTGGTCCGACGGTCTTGACCCAGCAGGCGTACCTTCACCACGTCCCCCGGCCGTAAGGCGGCATAGGTGCCGGTGACCAGCTTGTCGGACCTGTCGGAGGGTTCCAGAACTCCCGGATATTCCCCCATCTTAATGTGGATAGTGCGGTTTTTGTCCATTCCACTTACTAGGGCCGTGACCAGCTGGCCCTGGCGCGGTGGATATTTTCTAAAGTAGGCGACCTGACGGTCCTCAAAGGCCTTCAGCTCTTTGCCCTTGAGGTGCCGGGACGGCCCCCGGTAGCCGTTGCGCCGGACCAGGGCGTCTATGCCTTCCTTGAGGCTCTTTTGCGCGATCCGGTGCAGCGATACATCGGCGGGGGTGTAAACCCGCAGGCCCAAATCCATGAGCCGATCCCTGCCGAACCGCTCTTCCAGGAGGCTGCGCACATGTTCGGTGAAATAGCCGCATTCCTTAATCCAGCCGGGGCGATTGGGCTTGAAAACCAAAGGATGCGCAAAGGCCTGCCGAGCTTCTTCCCGGCTGATAAAGCCCAGCTCGGCCATCCGCTTCAGTACATATCCCTGCCGTTCTTTGGCATTGCGCGGGTTGAGGATGGGCGAATACCGGCTCGGAGCCTTGGGAATCCCCGCCAATAAGGCGGCTTCGGCCAGGTTCAGCTCCTCCACATGCTTGCCGAAAAACTCCTGGGCGGCGGCTTCCACCCCATATGCACCATGGCCCAGAAAAATGTTGTTCAGATAAATCTCCAAGATCTCTTCTTTGGTTAGGTAATTGTCAATGCGGTAGGCCAGTACCGCCTCCTTTACCTTGCGGGCAAAGCTTTTTTCCGGGGTGAGGAGAATCCGCTTCACCACCTGTTGGGTGATGGTGCTGCCGCCCTGGACGATCTCACCGGCTTCCAGATTACGGACAAAGGCGCGGATAATGCCGAGGACATCCACGCCGGGGTGTTCAAAAAAGCGGGCATCCTCCGCCGCCACGAACGCCAGGATCAGGTGCCGGGGCAGACGGCTGTAGGGCACCTCAATCCGCCGCTCGGCATAGAACTCCCCCATCAGCCTCCCATCCCGGGCATAGATGCGGGACACCACGGGCGGGCGGTACTCTTTAATGGCTGTGAAGTCAGGCAGATCTCTGATATAGCGGTAATAAACAAAGCCCCCCGCCCCGGCACCGGCAATCAGGCCCAGCAGAAGCAACCCGTAAAGCACATACCCTAAACGCCGGGCCCACCGCTTCCGATAGTGCAAAGGGTCCAGTCGGGGACTTCGCCCCCATTTGAAAAATTTCACAGCTGCCTCCCCCAAAATTGTTTTGCGTATCCCCTAATTCCGGAGCCAGCCTTTTCTACCGAACCCCCGAGGTCAAAGGCAAGGGCATCAACATCCGGGTTGGCGTTTCGGGAATCCATGCCATCTACTGGATTTTATTCCCTCTGCCCGGATAAGTCTGACTTTTGTGCATTAATCAAATTTATCAATCATTTAATCAAGCGTCAATCTGAAAGGCTTTTCCCTTAAGTTAGGTTATCCCTTGGAAGGCGGCAAGCCAGAGGATAAATTTTTTGCTATTTCGGTTGAAACGGCTGGCTCGTCACAAAGTGCCAGGCGCCGGGCTGACGCCGCAGCAGGATATCCCGAGCCTTGGGGCCGCAATTCAAGAGTAAATCAAAAGTGGCCAGGTTGGCCAAAAAGTTGCCCCAAAGCTGGGGGTAAACGGGAGGTCTATAAAACAACGGCCGCAACTCGATGCCGGCTTCCTGGAAAAGCTCAGCCTTCAGATGCTTCCGCACCTGAGACAGGACCAGGAAAACCGAGGCCCCCAATGCCCGGCAGACTTCCACCAGAAGGCGGTCCCCTGCTGCTTTGACCCCCAATTCGGATAAAAGCAGAAGCTTTGTCTTTATCCCCAAACAGTCCATGAGATACCGGATAATGGCCAGGTTCAGGTCAATGAGCCGCTCAAGGCGCCGGGAAAACATCTCTTCCATGAAACTGAGATGGTCCGGGAGGTAAGGGGCGTTTGCATAGGCAGTTTTCAGGCTTTCCAGGTGCTTGCGGGGCCAGCGGCCCTCATAGCAGATTTTCACTTGGTTGATGTCCTGCAACCCCAAGCCCTTTTTCCATACCGGAATGGTCAGCCACAGGGGGCCTTGGTCGTTTTTGAAGCGGTTCCGGTTGATCCAGGTCGTCCTCTGAGGGAACTGCACGTTGTCCAGGATCACCAGGACATCGGAAAGACAGGCCTTGTAAAAGAAACCCGGATAAGGGCAAAAATATGGCTGGTTGGCAGAAACGATCATGGAGCTTCTCCCCTGCGGCGGAGCCCGCCTTCAAACCAGGCTCAAAACCCAAACTTCCGGTCCAAAGTGCGGTACTGAATGGCTTCGGCCACGTGGGTCGGGGCCAGATGGTCTTCCTCCTCCAGATCGGCGATGGTGCGGGCGATTTTAAGAATACGGGAATAGGCCCGAGCCGACAGTCCTAAACGGTCCATTGCTGTTTCCAGGAGACGCCGGGTCTCTTCCGTCAGGGCGCAATGCTCCTTGATTTGCCTAGGGGTCATCTGGGCGTTGGCAAAAACCCGGGGAGACCGGGCAAAGCGCCTGGCCTGGCGCTCCCGGGCCTTTAAAACCTTGGCCCGCAAGTCCTTGGAGCTCTCTCCCTCGCTTCCATCCGACAGCTTTTGAAAGGGCACGGCCGGCACCTGTATCTGGATGTCAATCCGATCCAGGAGCGGCCCGGAAATCTTGGCCCGATAAGAGTCAATCTGCTTGGGAGTACAAGTGCAAAGACGCTGGGCATCGCCATAAAAGCCGCAAGGACAAGGGTTCATGGCCGCCACCAGCATAAAACGGGCCGGATAGGTAAGAGAAGTGGCGGCCCGGGAGATGGTAACCCGCCCCTCCTCCAGGGGTTGGCGCAAAACTTCCAGGGTGGAGCGCTTGAACTCTGGCAGTTCATCCAGAAAAAGGACGCCGTGGTGGGCCAGGCTCACTTCCCCGGGGCGGGGATTGGGGCCGCCGCCTATGAGTCCGGCATCCGAGATGGTGTGATGCGGAGGCCGGAAGGGACGCCGGGATACCAGGGGCTGACCGGGAGGGAGCTTGCCCACAATGCTGTAAATCTTGGAGGTCTCCAAAGCCTCCTCAAAACTCAAGGGCGGCAGGATGGTGGGCAGTCGCTGGGCCAGCATGGTCTTCCCCGCCCCCGGCGGGCCCACCATCAGGACGTTATGTCCTCCGGCGGCGGCCAAAAGCAAAGCCCGCTTCACTGGCTCCTGCCCTTTGACCTCCCGGAAGTCCAGGTCATCCAGGGCATCCCAGACTGCGGTCTCCACCGTGGTGGGCGGCTCCGGGGTCAAAATCTCCTGCCCGGCCAGAAAGCCCACCACCTGAGGCAGGGCCTCCGCGGCATAGACTTCAAGACCCTGCACCACTCCGGCTTCCCGGGCGTTTTCCTTGGGGATGAGGAGGGCAAGCCCGGCTTCCCGGGCCGCCAAAGCTATGGGAAGAATGCCCCGGGTGGGTTTTAGGCGGCCATCCAGGGAAAGCTCGCCGAAAAGCAGGTATTTGTTCAATGGCTCCGGCGGCACTAATCCTTGGGCGGCCAGCAAGGCCAGGGCCACCGGCAGGTCAAAGCCCGTGCCTTCCTTGCGGGCATCCGCGGGCGCCAGATTTAGCGTGATACGATTGTCCGGGAACTTGTAGCCCGAGGTCTTTACGGCGGCCCGAACCCGGTCCTTGGCCTCCTTTACCGCGGCGTCCGGCAGGCCCACGGTGGTGAAGGCCGGCAACCCGGCGGAGAGAAACACCTCCACTTCCACAATGTAGGCATCCACCCCCCGCAGCGCGCCGCTTTTTACCCGGGCCAGCATGCATCGGTCTTCCTGAACTAACTTTCACCGACCAGATTAGCATCCGAATGGGCAGCGCGCAAGCAAGGGCATGAAAAATAGAGACATTGGAACGGCCTTCTCTCTCCAGAAAGCCCTTTTCCAGCGGGAAGCCGGCCCGGGATGGCCTCCCTTCCAGCCATAGGTGCGGTCGCCGGAAATATAAGCCGCTGTCCCTCCGTCTCAGGTATAGCTGGTTTCCCCCACTTCGGTGACGTTGGCCACCGGTTTGCCGTTCTGCCGCCTAAAGGGGGCTTCCCTTAACGCGGCAAGGTGCAGGAAAACCCTTGTCGGCTCAGGCCTTCGTGTTCCATCTTCATACATCGGTTCATAACCACCTTAAGGCCGGCTTCCTTGGCCTTCCGGGCGGAGTCGGGCTCAGCCAGCCCCAATTGCATCCAAACAACTTTGGCGTTAATCTCGATGGCCTCGTCCACAATGCCCGGGATGGCTTCGACGCTGCGAAAGATATCCACCACGTCCACCGGAAAAGGAATGTCCTTCAAGCGGTCGTAGCATTTCTCCCCCAGAATCTCATGGCATCCGGGACGGACAGGAATTATGTGGTAGCCCTGCTCTTTCAGGTATTGCGCCACCAGAAAGCTGGGTCGCTCCGGTTGGGGTGACAGGCCAACCACCGCCACCGTGCAGCAGGTTTTCAGGATGTCTGCAATTTCTTCCGGGCTGGCGTTGAGTTCCGGAAATTCTGCCTCGTCCATGGTCAGGTCCCTCAACTTTCCTGGAATATAACGCCTGACGCTTAAACCCGACGTTATCCCCCCAATTCCTAAGCAATTTGCCTTAGGCGGGGGAGGGGGGCGACGGCTTTTCTTCACTTTGAAGCTGGATTTTCTTGGATTCCTGAATTTTAAGCACCATTTTCAGATAGTCGTAGCCGAATTTCAACAATTCCAGGTCATCTTCATAGATCCGCTGGAGAGTATCCTCCTCCACATTAAAAATTTCCAGAAACCGGCTCCTGAAGATAAACCGCCGGAATTGGTCCAGATCGTACATCACCATATAAAAGAGTTCCTGGAGACGCTTGTCAATCTCCGGTTTGCCCACGGTGCTTTGCCGCAGCATCATGGCCTTCCATTCCCGGTTCATTTCGTCGTAGTAGTCCGCCCCCTGGTCCTCTTTCCAGGTCTGCACCGTCCATTCGGCATTTTCTTCGAAGCCTTTGCAATGCTCTTCCTTGATCAGGAAATAGAACTCATCCAGCCCCTCCTCGGTAATGAGCATCCCCTGACCTACCGGGTAGTAGCGGCAGGCGGCCGGGCGGTCGCGGTAGACTTGGCAACCGCTTACCGGCCTTACGAAAGGACAACGCCCGCCAAACCGGGGCATGTCCATCACCACCACGGGCAGGCCCGATTTATCGTGCATTTCCCGGCGGGTGTACTTTTCGAGAAATTCCCCGGAAGTGATGCCCAAACGTTCTTTCAGCCGCAGGATATCATAGGGGGTGATAAGGATGGTGGTCTTGCCGCAACATTCCGTAAAACAGGGAACTCCAGGATGACAACGGAATCTGAAGCGGCTCTCCAAAGTGAGCCGGACGGGCCGCACGGCCCGCATATTTAAATCGAGCATGGGGAACTCCTTGAAAATTTAATTATCGCTATTGTATCCCAAATCGGCGGATCAAGCCTTAAGAAAATTGCCCTCGAAAAACAGCCTACCGGGCCTGCCAACGAACAAAAAACCGGCCCCGAAGGGCCGGCTTGTTCTAAAGTTCGCCGGGTGCTACCTAAAAGCCCCGATCGGCCATCCTGGCATGGAGCATGGCCACCGTCCGGTAAACCATATGGGCCATCTTGGTGTACGGTGCATAAAAGAAGAGGAAAAACACAGAAGTAAGGTGGAGAAAGTAAGTGGGATAAGCCAGAATCTTGATGCCCAGCAGGCGGAAGACCCAAGAGCCCAAGCCGGTCAGCCCCACCGCGGTGATCACGTAGATCAACTGCCAGTCAAAATAGGTGCCGTATCCTGCCTTTTCGGCGTTGGCCTGGCGGGCCACGATGATCTGGTAAATCCCGTACAGCAGGAGGGCAGTGCCCACCATGGCCAGAAGCTTGATGGGCGAAAACAGGAAATAAGGCCCGGGACTATGGAAAAACCACTCTTTCACAAAGGCCCAAGCCGTTACCATCCCGAGGAAGACAAACCCGAAGAACAGCATCAGATGGTTGATGGACCGGGCATAGGTGGTTTCGCACAACTTGAACTTTTCGTGCTTGATGATGGTTAACAAAGTAGGGATCAGGTTGCTCACAATACTGCCCTTGAGCTTGATTTTCCAGGGCTCCACATTGATATCCTGCCAATAACGGCGCACGCCTTGGGCCAGGACAAACAGGGCAAAGGCCGCGGCCCCGAGGAAGATCACATCGATCACATACCACGGGAACATCTTGGCAAACACAATGTCGCCCTCAGGGATGGCCAAGCGGCCGGTGACTTTCAGGGCCAGAAGCAGCAACAGCACCGGGAAGGCGATAAGGAGCGGCAGGAAACGATAATCGCCCACCATTCGGGCCAGGATAGGTGGGATGGCATAGTGTTCGATGCACATTTGCCGAAGCACCCCTAAAACTTCGCCCGGTTTGGCCCCGCGAGGACAATAAACCGTGCAGTCACTGCATTGATGGCATAGCCAGATATCCGGACTTTTGATGACGTCCTGTAGCCCCCATTGGGCCTGAAGCATTTCCTTCCGCGGGAAGGGTTTCTCCTCAGGCGAGAGGTTGCACACCACCGAACAGGTGTCGCACTGATAGCATTTCTTGGCGTCTTGCCCCCCGGCGGCTATGATCCGCTTGACGAATTGCAGATTGGGTTTGATAAGGATTTCGTCAGCCATGGATCACACCTCCTAAAATTCCTTAAAGGGGTTAGGGCCGATCTCCCTCACCCGGGCCACAAAATCATTAAGGATCTGGGGCAGGCGATCAAACTCAGAGATGGCCAAACTTATCAATTGTACCCGGTCTGCTTCGAGACCGAGTTTATCCAAGGTTTCCGATAACTTGCTCATGCGATATTCCGCCAATTCACTCCCTTTGGCAAAGTGGCATTGATAATCGTCCCCGGATTTGCAGGCCAGCAGGATCATACCGTCGATACCCCGGGAAAGGGCATCGGAGACCCACACCAAGTTAAAAGAGCCCATGCACCGCAACGGGATGAAGCGGATAAAAGGATTCAGGCGCAGCCTATGCCAACCTGCGGCATCCAAGGCCGGATAGGCGTCATTCTCGCACACCAGGCCGATGAACCGGAAGGGGGCATTGGGATCTTCTTCATCCTCGATCTCCGGTACTTCTAAGGACTTAAGCATGGAACCGATGATATCCACGCTGTAATCCTTGAAGGAGATGATGCGCTCCGGGCAAGCTCCCATACAGGTGGCGCAGCGCCGGCACCGGTTGATCCGGAAAAACGGCGTGCCCTTCTCGTCTTCGTCGATGGCGCCAAAGGGACATTCTTCGGTGCAGCGCTTGCACTGCGTGCAGCGTTGCATAAAGGGGTCCGGGAAGGTTTCGTCCCAGGCCCGGGGATGAACGGCCATACCGGCGGCCACATGCTCCACCGCCTGAATGGCCTTCAGGGCGGCGCCCCGTCCGTCCTCCATGGCCATGGCCATGGTCATGGGCTGGCGCACCGTACCGGCGGCATAAATGCCCGTACGCCGGGTTTCGTAGGGAAAGCACACGAAGTTGGAATCCGCAAAGCCGAAGTAATTCTCCGTCTCCGGCAACCCCGGTCCCTGACGGTAAGTCAGGTTAAGGATGGGGTTGTCCAGAGTGGTGGGTACCAGACCGGTGGCCAGGACCACCATGTCGGCCTCAAACGTGACATTTTCCCCTAAAAGGGTGTCTTTGGCCTTTACCTTCAGCTTGGCACCGGGAGCCAGTTCCACCCCGGTCACCTCCGCCTTGGTAAGCATGATGCCGGGATCGGACTGGGCTTCTTTGTAAAAAAGTTCTGATTGTCCCGGCGTGCGGATGTCTTTGTAAAGGATCATGGCCACCGCGTCCGGGTTTGACTGCCGCACATACAGGGCCTGCTTCAAAGAGGCCAGGCAGCAGAAATCCGAGCAATACGGTAGATGCTCCGGGTCCCGGGAGCCGGCGCACTGAACGAAGGCCACCGTCTCCGGGGCCTTGCCGTCCGAAGGCCGGACAATCTTGCCCTTTTTGGCCAGTTCCTCAAACTCCACATTAGTGACCACGTCCGGAGACAGGCCATAACCCAGATGGGACAGCTTGCTGGCGTCATAAGGCCGGAAGCCGGTGGCCAGCACAATGGAGCCGACGCGAAAAGTTTCTTCCACCCCGTTCGTGCTGACGGTGACGTCCAGCAGGCCGGGCTGGCCTTCGGTTTGCACGATGGTGGCATTGGTCAGCACCCGGATCAAGGGGTGCGCCTGCACTTCGGCGATTTTGGCATGAACCGGGGATTCCTGTAGGGTGGTGTACGGGTAACCGGTAGGGGTGGCTTTGTAAAGTTTGGCGCCGAAACCACCCAGTTCGGCCTCCTTTTCCACCAGCACCACATTATAGCCGCAGTTGGCGGCCTCCAGCGCGGCAGTTAGACCGGTGATGCCGCCGCCCACCACCAGGATGGTTTTGTCGCATTCCGTCTGGTAAGGCTCCGGCAGATCCGTCTTCTTGATACGGGCGGCATACATCCGGCAATAATCCTCTGCCAAGGCCTGGGTTTCCGGGTGGTTAGGTTCCTGGGTCCAAGCTACCAATTCCCGCAGGTTGATCCGTTCCACAATTACCCCGGGAAAATCAAATTCCTCATACTTGACCCGAGGAGAGCAAGCGGCGATCAGTAAGCAATTGATGCCCTCGCCCTCGGGCTTGAGGTCCTCCAGGATCAAGGCTCTGCCTTCAGGGCTGCACAGGAAGTCATGTTCTTTGATGTGTTGGATCTTGCCCTCTTTTTTGAGGACCTTGGCCAATTCTTCCATATTCAGGGCAGCCCCGATGCCACAGCCTTTGCATAAATATGCCCCATATTTTCTTTCTTCAATGGCCATATCTACCTCCTGCTCAGGGCGACAAGACTTTTAAGGGCGGCCCCGGTGGCATCTTCATTGGATTTCATCACGTCCAGGGGACTCTTAAGGCTGCCCACTGCCACTATGCCATCGGGCAACAATTCAGGGATGACAAAGCCTTCAGGGGTATAAGACAAAGGCAGGGGGAAGGGCTTGGCTTTGGTGGAAGGAACCATCCCCACTGCCAGCACCACTAGGTCAAAGGTCATCTTTTCCCGGCGACCGCTTAAGGTATGCTCAAAGGTCACCATCACGTTATCGGTGCCAGGCTCCTGCTCCACTTTGGCCACCTTGCCCCGGATCAGGTGCACGCCTTCATCATCCCGCACCTTCCACATAAACTGCTCATAGCGGCCCGGGGTGCGCAGATCAATGTAAAAGACGTAAGCTTCGGAATCCGGGTGCTGCTCCCTGAGGTAGGTGACCTGTTTCAAGGACGCCATGCAGCAGATGTAAGAGCAGTAAGGCAGGTGTTTTTCATCCCGGGAGCCGGCGCATTGGACAAAGGCCACTTTTTGGGGAGGCTGGTGGTCCGAAGGACGCAGGATCTTGCCGCCGGTGGGGCCGTTGGCGGCGGCCAGCCGTTCCATCTGCATGTTTGTGATGACATTTTTCACCGTGCCATAGCCCAGATTGTCGGCCTTGGAGATCTCGTATAGGTCCCAGCCGCCGGCCAACACGATGCTTCCCACCTCTAAGTTCAGGGTCTGAGGCTGCATGTTCAGGTCAATGGCTTGGTACTCACAGGCTTCGACGCACTTCTGCCCGCAGCCGGCTTGGCACGCTGAAGCGTCAATGACATATTTGAAGGGGAAAGCCATGTCATAAGGAAGATAGACGGCTTTGGTCTTGTCCAGTCCGTAGTTGAAGTCGTTGTCCCGCCACGCCGGGCAGACCTCGGCACAGGCGTTGCAGCCGACACACCGGTCGTTGACATAGCGGGGTTTGAGCAAGACTGAGACATTGAAGTTCCCCGCCGAACCTGTAACCTGCGTCACCTCTGCCAGGGTGTAAAAGGTGATCTTGGGATTTTCCCGAATCCGGCGGAAGTTGATCTCCAGGCCGCAGGTGGGGGGGCACAGTTTGGGGAAATATCGGTGGAGTTGAGCCACCCGGCCACCCAGGTAAGGCTCTTTTTCCGTGATAATGACCTGAGCCCCGGATTCGGCAGCTTCCAGGGCAGCCGTAAGGCCGCTCATTCCTCCCCCGACGACCAGAATTTTGCGATCATTGGAGTTCACACCAATCCTCCTTGGGGGCCAGTTTGCTGTTCTCGTTTATCCTCAACCAGGCGGAAGCGTTGGGCTTCCGGTCCCTTCGTCCTAAGCCTGGGGCCCTTGGCCCAAGGGAAAGGAAAACCGGTCACCCCCCTTGTCAAAGGGGGCCGCAGCCGGGAGATCTCTTTCCTCTCGCGAAAGGTTCCGGGGCCGCAGACCTTCAGCTTCAAAGGGTTTTGGCGAAGGTGACAAAGCGATAAATTTCTTAAAAAAGTGGCCGTGGCAGGCTTCAAGACCACGGCCGGCTAACGTCCCGGGGCTTTCGCAGAGAAGCCCCGGGGAAAATTGTCAAGGTTTTTTAGGCAACCAGCTGCTTGTAGGGCAGGGTCTCGAACTTCCATTCATTGGTTTCTTTGTTGTACTGGGAGATGGTGAACACCTTCCACTTTTCATCGTCGATCTTCAGGAAGTCGGCCCGATAGTAATAACCGGGATAACGGGACTCTTCCCGGAACAGGATGTGGCGCAGGTGGGCCTCACCGGCCAGGATGCGGTGGTAATTCTCCCAGGCGCGCATGAGCTCATGCAGATCGGCCGCGCCCATATGCTCCGCGTCCTCCTTCAGCATGGTGAGCCGCTCCAGCCCCATCTCCAGCAAGACCTTGTTGGTGGTGTACATGGTGGCCACCCCGGCACAGTATTCGTCCATGATCTTCTGCAACCGGGCCTGGACATGCTTGGGCCGCAGATAGTAGGGGTTGATGTCCGGGGCGGAAGTGTAGTTTTTGTATTTGCCGAAAATCTCCATGGGGAGATAGATCTCGGCAAGCACGTCATCGATGTTCTGGGCCGGCTCCAGTTTGTCATCCTTATGGTCCAGGATGAAGGCCAGAGCGCCTTTGGCTGCCATACGGCCTTCCGCATGGGAGCCGGAAGAGAACTTGTGCCCGGAAGCCCCCACTCCGTCACCGGCAGTGAACAGCCCTTCCACCGTGGTCATGCGGTCGTAGCCCCAGAACCATTCATCCGGAGCACCGAGATAGTTCTTGGAGGGACCGCTCACCCAGAGACCGGCGCAGCCGGCATGGGAGCCCAGCAAGTAAGGCTCGGAAGGAAGAATTTCCGAGGGTTTCTTGTCGGGCTCAATGTTCATGGAAGCCCAGAGGGAGGCGGCGGAAATGGACATATCCAGGAAGTCTTCCCAGGCTTCGGCCTCCAGGTGCTTGAGTTCTTTCTTGGACAGGGTCTTGGCCAACTCGGCCATGGCCTTGTCGGTATGCATCAGGATGGGGCCGCGGCCTTCCTTCAGCTCGATCATCTGTACATGGTTGCGCAGACAGGTGCCCGGGGCATCGGCATAGCCGGGATAATCAGCCCTGAGCTGTTCCAGGTTGCGCTGCATGGCATCTTCGCCATAGGCATTGGTGGCCTGCGCCTTGAAGAACAGGAACCAGGCACCCACCGGACCGTAACCGTCCTTGAACCGGGTGGGGACGAAACGGTTTTCCATAAGAACCATCTTGGCGCCGATTTCCGCCGGCATGGCGTAGGTGGAACCGGCATTCCAGACAGGGTACCAAGCCCGGCCTTGGCCTTCCTGTACCGACCGGGGCCGGAAGACGTTGACCACGCCGCCGCAGGCGATGATCATGGCCTTGCACTTGAAGACATAGGCCTTGTGTTCGCGGACCGAAAAGCCCACCGCCCCGCATACCCGGTTCGGGTTCTTCTTGTCGGTCAACAGCTTGACAACGAAGACGCGCTCGTAGAGGTTTTCCAATCCCAAAGCATTTTTCGCGGCTTCAGCCACAATGACCTTATAAGATTCGCCGTTGATCATGATCTGCCAACGGCCGGAACGGCAAGGCTTGCCGCCGTCTTTGAGAAGCGGGATCCCCTCATCCTTGGCCACCTGGCCGTCCACGGTGTGGCCTTCGGCATCCTTTTTCCAGATGGGCAGACCCCACTCCTCAAAGTCAAACACAGACTGATCCACGTGGCAGCCCAGGGAGTGAACCAGGTCTTCCCGGATGATGCCCATGAGGTCGGTGCGGACGTACTTGACGTAGTCGTCCACCGGGTTTTCCCCGATATAGGTGTTGATGGCGGACAACCCCATGGCCACTGCCCCGGAACGGTCCGTCGCGGCCTTGTCCACCATGACCACCTTCAGGCCCGCGGGTTTGGCCCAGGCACAAGCTTCTACTGCCGCACCACAAGCCGCCATGCCGCCGCCCACGATGAGCAGATCGGTTTCCACCGTCTCGACGGCCGGCTTTTCACAAAAAGACCATTTGTTGACTTCTTTTTCCAACATTATGAGTATCCTCCCTCAGATTTTGGCTACCGTACGGGTTTACTTTTCCCGGGCCGGGCCGGTGAAGAAACCAGGTTTCTTGAGTCCCGACAAGTCGCTGGGGATGGTCTTGCCTTTAAACACCTCAATGGAACCTTCCGGGGTGGTGCGGATGGGGAACTTGAAGCGCTTCACGGTCTTGCCATCCCGGAACTTGATGGTCCACATGATGGAGTCGGTGCCCCGCAGCGGGAAAGTGCTGGAGCCCAGCGGCATGATGTCGGCGTAGTGCCGGACTTCGATGGCCTGCTGAGGACAGATCTTCACGCAGTTGAAGCACTCCCAGCACTGATCGGGCTCCTGGTTGTAAGCCTTCATGGTTTCCCGATCCAGGACCATCAGGTCATTGGGGCAAATGTACTGGCAGGCAGTACGGTCCAGGGCTTTGCAGCCGTCGCATTTCTCCACGATTACGAAACTAGGCATTGGTAAAACCTCCTGATTTTGGTTAACTGTGGGTTTTTGCCTTGTTGTCCCATCGGGAGGGACGCTGCTGCGACTCCTCCCGGTTATACTTTACTCGGCGAAAACTGCCTTAGGCGCGAAACCCACGCCTCCGCCAGAACCCGGTGGATTCCGGAAAGATCACCCCTTTTCAACGCTCTTGAGAAATTCGTCGATAACGTCCACGCTCTTCCGGGCCACGCATAATTGATAGATCTTGTCTTTGACGTGCTTGGGCAGAAGCTCGATGCTCTTGGTGGTGGCCTCATCATACTTGGCCATGGGGAACAATTTCAGAATCTTGTCCCGCTGCTCGGCGGTGCAGGGCACCACCAGCACCTTCATGCCGGCCAGTTCTTCTTTTAAAAGGTGATCCAAGCCAGCCGCTTGTAACTCTTTGTACCGTTCTTCGTTGATCCATATATTGATGGGGTAAGTCTCAGCCATTTCCTTGCCTCCTCGTTAAGAATGGATGACAGCAGGACCGTCGGTTACAGCGGCTCAATGGTGAAGGCCGGCTTGGCCTTGGCCAGATATTCCTCGGTGACAAAGGGCGAGCCAAACCCGTATTTCTCCGCGGTCTCCATGACCACGTCAAAAACTTCCGGCCGGAAGATCAGGCGGGTCGGCTTTACTCCATCCATGATGATGGAGCGGATTTTGGTGCCGCTGAACTTCTGCAGTTCATTCCAATGACCGCAAAGGCCGATGCAGGTGACTTCGCCGCAATGGGGACAATAAGCCCATTCCAGGACATAAATGGGGGTGATGTTCAGTTTTTCCTTGGGGATGCTCATCAGCAAATGGTGAGCTTGATAGGAGTGGTAATAAGTGCCCACGCCGGCGTGGTCGCGGCCGAACATGTGATGGGTCAAGCCCAGGTTGGTGCGGATGATGGCATGATGCACCGCCTCCCGGGGTCCGGCATAACGCATATCCCAGAAGGTCATGGAGACCATGTGGATGTCTTCCCGGAAATAGCCGGCTTTGCGCAGTTCGTCCTGGGTCAGCACAATGGCTTCGTCAATATAATCGCCGACCCGCTTCTCCCCGACGATGCAGTTGACCAGAATGCCGGAAATGGCCTTGCCCATGGTTTCCATCTGCTCAACCGGGCTGTCGCCATGGGCCGCAATGTAAGCATGCTTCATCAGCCATTCGTGACCGGAGTGGGGCACATTCCGGGTCTGATGCGCCACGATCTTGATCCAGTTCTTTTCCTTAAATTTCTCCCGGTGCTGCCGGGGGGTGAGAAAGTAAGGTGTGAAGGGCTCCCGCACCTTGGGCTCATTCACCAGGGTGATTTTCCCACCCAGAAACTTGTCTTTGTAATTGAAGGTCCGTTTCACGCCGGGATGCTTTTCCTCCTTGGTGCCGTAAACATCCTGGGCGAATTCTTCTTTGTTGTAAGAGAAAATCTCTTCGATTTCGAAGATGGCCAAGGGATTGCCGTCATAGGTCAAGCAAACGGTATCCCCTTCCTTGATGCCGTAGTCGGCGATCTCCTTGTCGGAGATGTCATACACGATGGGGATGCCCCAAATAGTGCCGTCTGTTAGCTCCATCTTTTTGCAGGTGGATTCCACATCCGCCTTTTTCATGAAGCCTTCCAGGGGCGAAAAAAAGCCGTAAGCAAGGCCGATGGCCTCGGTGGCCATCTGCCGGCTGGCCGGAACCTGCTTCAAGCCCTGAATGCGCTTCTTGGCTTCCGCTTTGTCGGTTATGACCCGTTCTACTAGTGGTTTCCCACCATGACCGGTATACTCCATTTCCTTCCCCTTTCCTCAGGTTATTCGGTACAGCTATCCCAGCCCGTTATGGCCCAGGCGCCTTTTGCCTGAATCCGGGCCTTCTGTTGACCAGGGGCCTTGGTAACCTCTGCTCCGGCTAGAGCTTCTTTTCTCACCTGGCCAAAAATAAGTGAAAATTTTCACATATAATTTTACAGATTTGAAGTTAGTCGAAAATCGCGGCATTGTCAATAGAAAATTTTCACAAATTTTATTCCTGGTTCTCTTTAAATCAGGACCTGATAGCTCACGGTGGGCTCCTGCCGACCCCGGAGCACCACCGCCGGAGCGGCCCGGGTGGGAAATTTTCCTTCCACCTCACGGAAGGTTGCTTCACTGATAATAATTTGGGCATTGATATCTTTGGCCACCTCCAAGAGCCGGGCCGCCACATTCACGGCATCCCCGATGACGGTGAAGTCCATCCGTTTCTCGCTGCCGATGTTGCCGATGATGGCTTCCCCGGTGTTCACCCCGATGCGCATGCCCTGGATAGGGGTGAGGCCCTGGGCCTGCATCTGAGCCAGGCGGCGATGCATGGCCAGGGCGCAGGCCACCGCCTGGGTGGCGGCCTGGGGCACTTCCAAGGGGGCCCCGAAGAACACCATGAGCCCGTCTCCCAGGAACTTGTCCAGGGTGCCCTGGTACTCAAAAACTATCTCTACCATCTGGGTAAAGAACTCATTGAGCACGGCCACCACATCGCCTGGATCCATCTTTTCGGAAAGGGAGGTAAACCCTATGATGTCGGCAAAAAGCACTGTGACTTGTCGCCGCTGCCCGCCCAAATGAAGGGCTTCCGGATTTTCCAGAATTTCCTGGCACATCTGCGGACTGAGGTAGCGGGACAGGGTATCCCGGAGAAACCGCTTCTGCTCGTAGAGCCGCAAGCGACTCCGGAGTGAAGCCTCGTGCCCGGCCTCCTCTTGGGCGATTTCCTGGAGCAGGCGCTTGAGCTCCGGGTCTTTTGACTCCGCCGCTAAGGCCAGGTAGCTCTGGCGGGCCTCCATTTCATGGGAAATGGCTAGTTCGATGGCTTTTATGAGGTCCAATTCCATAGCGCTATCCGATTTCAATTTAATTACTGGTTTTTAAAAAGCCATACCCTGGAAGCGGTCTTTTTAAAAAATCTTTGAGCCTAAGGCGGCAAGGCGCGACAATATATAAAAATTTTTGGAATAGCCCCAACTTATCCATCAGCTAAGGGAAAATCCATGCCTCCCGCAAATATGATTGAAGTGGTCATTTACGATGCCCCCGAGGCGGCTTCCTCCGGGTGTGCCTGTGGTTGTGGCGGTCATCACCACGGCCAGGGGCAGCTTCATGATGACCCGCTTTCCCGGGTAAATGTCGAACTGCAATCCCGGGCGTTGGCCATGACCCTGGAGAGGTATTTCCCCGGCCAGGTGAAGGTGGAATACATCAACGTCCTGAAAGACCCGCGGGGGGCCCGGCTTCCCCAGACCAAGCTTTTGTGTTCCCTTGCCTACCCCACGCCGCTGGTCTATATCAACGGCAAGGGCCGCTTTGCCGGCGCCATCCCGGTGGAGCGCATCCGCCAGGAAGTGGCCTTGCTTCTCAACGCCTGATGCCCGACCACGCAAGGGGTAATATGGCAAAAAATGACCCCGAGGGCTGGAGTCCATACGTAGCCGGGGGCTTGAGCGGTTTGGTCATTGTATTGTCGGTGTGGCTGGCCGGAAAGTTTGTGGGGGCCTCCACCACCTTTGTCCGTACCGCCGGAATGCTGGAAAAGCTGATCAACCCCGAGCGGGTGGCCCGGATGCCGTATTTTCTCAAGATCAGCCCGCACCTTGACTGGCAATGGATGTTTGTGGCCGGAATCTTTTTCGGCTCCCTCCTGGCCGCCAAGTTATACGGGGATTTCCGCTGGCAGGCGGTGCCGCCCGGGTGGGAAAGGCGCTTCGGCCCCAGCCGGGTTAAACGAGGGCTGGTGGCTTTCGGAGGCGGGGTGGTGGCCATGTTCGGGGCCCGGTTGGCCGGGGGCTGCACCAGCGGGCTGGGACTGAGCGGTTCCCTCCAGCTGGCCGTCAGCGGTTTTGTGGCCCTGGCCTGTTTTTTTCTCGGGGGCGTGGTGATGGCCCATCTGCTTTACGGTGCCCGGAGAAGACGATGAAGTCCCTGATTTATGGGTTCATAGCCGGGATTCTCTTCGGCTTCTGCCTGCAACGGGGTCGGGTGTTGCGCTATGACCGGCAGTTAGGGGCCCTGCGGCTCAGCGACATGACCATCGTCAAATTCATGTTAACCAGCATTCTGGTGGCCGCCATGGGGGTGCACCTTCTTCAGCACCTGGGCCTGGCTCAACTCTCCGTAAAACCTGCCATCCTGGGGGCCAACATCCTGGGGGGCCTCCTGTTCGGCCTGGGATGGGGCTTGTTGGGCTATTGCCCCGGCACTGCTGTGGGCGCCGTCGGCGAAGGCCGCTGGGACGCCTTGGCCGGCATTGTCGGGATGCTCTCCGGGGGCGCCCTTTACGCCGAGGCTTTTCCATTTATGCAAAGAACTGTCCTGACCTGGGGAGACTTGGGAAAACTGACCTTACCCCAACTTCTGGGAACAAGTCCCTGGTTTGTCATTGGCATCCTGGGGGCAGCGGCCGTGGCCCTTTGCCTATGGTTTGAAAAAAAGAACCTTTAGCAGTTCGGTAAAACCCTTGGCCTGACTTATGCCTCCCGTCGTCATCACCCTCCTCACGGACTTCGGCACCCGTGATGCCTATGTCGGCGCCATGAAAGGAGTGATTCTGGGGATCAATCCGCCTGGGGCATTGGTTGACCTGACCCACGAGATCCCGCCCCAGGATCTCACCGCCGGGGCCTTTGTTCTGGCAGCGGCCGCCCCCTATTTCCCCCCCGGTACGGTTCACCTGGCGGTGGTGGACCCCGGCGTAGGAACCGGCCGCCGCGGCCTGGCGGCGTTTGCCCGGGGCCAGTACTTTGTGGGGCCGGACAACGGCCTCTTTCACTTCATCTTCAAAGAAGCCGACGACCTGGCCATTGTGTCCCTGGAAAACCGGGCTTATTTCCGGGCCGAGATCTCCGCCACTTTCCATGGCCGGGACATTTTTGCGCCGGTGGCCGCCCACCTGGCGCGCGGGGTGGCCCTTGAAGAACTGGGCCCACCGGTCACCGATCCGGTTTTGCTGTCCCTTCCGGAGCCGGTGTTTGACGAAGATGAAGCGGCCGGCGAACTCATCTATGCAGACCGCTTCGGCAACCTGGTGAGCAATCTGAGATTCGACCGGTTATTAAGCTGGCTGGGGGGCCAGGAATTCCTCGTCCAGGTCGGGCCATGCACGCTGACGCGCTTTAGCACTACATATGGGGAGGTGGCCCCCGGAGAGGTACTGGCTTTGAAGGGCAGCCACGGCTATCTGGAAATCGCCTGCAATTTGGCTTCCGCCGCGGAACGGTTAGGAGTGTCAGTCGGGGCGCCTCTTCGGGTCCGGAAAGTTTGAGCTAGCTTGGGGACAAAAGACATCTTCGCCGGGAAAAGCTTGGCATCCGGCGGTCTGAAAGAAATATGGATAGTAAAAATATGACGGATGAAATCCGCCTGTCATCAAAAAGGGGGGCGCCTCCCTGGCTGGTGTACGGTTCGGGCTACCCTTTGCTCCTTTTGGGCCTCACCGTGCTCCTGGCCCTGGTGGTTATCCTGGCCGCCGGAGTCGGACCTTATAAGATCAGCTACCTGCATCTTTTCGGCCTCCTCCGGGACTGGCTGGGCGGTGTCCCCCTCACGCCGGCAGACAGGACTGCCTTGGCCGTGTTTTTCCACATTCGCCTAGCCCGCATACTGTTGGCCGGGTTGGTGGGAGGGGGTCTGGCCCTGGCCGGTGCCGCGTTCCAGGGGATCCTTCTAAATCCCTTGGCCGATCCTTTCACTTTGGGGGTGGCCTCCGGCGCCGCCTTCGGTGCCTCTCTGGCCCTGAGCCTGGGCGTGGGCACAGTTTTATGGGGATCTCTGGGGCTGGTGCCCTTCTCTGCCTTCGTGGGAGCAGTGGCGGCTTTGGGGTTGGTCCTGACCCTGGGAGCAGTGGCCGTAGGCTTTCAACACGGCACTCTGATCCTGGCCGGGGTTATAGTCAGCGCGTTCCTCTCCTCCCTCATCAGCCTGATGAAGTTTCTGTTTGCCGACAGCCTTTCCGCCATCGTCTTCTGGATTATGGGAAGCTTTTCGGCCCGCACTTGGGACCATCTGTTCTTTGCCTTGCCGTATATCCTGGTAGGGGGCCTGATTTTGGTCTTTTATGCCCGGGAGCTGAATCTCCTTTCCTTGGGCGACGCCCCCGCGCAACAGCTGGGTCTGGCGGTCAGCCGGGTACGCCTGATTCTTTTGCTGGCGGCATCCCTGATCACCGCCGGCGCCGTGGCCGTTTCCGGGATTATCGGCTTCGTGGGCCTCATCGTCCCCCATCTGGTGAGATTGCTGGTAGGCCCCGATCACCGGCGGCTGCTGCCCGCTGCCGGTCTCACCGGAGCCGCGCTCCTCATCGCGGCGGATACCTTGGCCCGGGGCCTTATGCCCTACGGGCAGGAAATCCCGGTGGGTATCATTACCGCGCTTCTGGGCGGGCCCTTTTTTTGTTATCTTTTAAAAGTCACCAAAGGCCAGACGATGGCTTAAATGGCCGGAAGCGGGGGGGGCCATGGCCAGCATGAATTGCAGGGCTTCAGCCGGCGCGGCGCCCGCCGGCCCTAAGGCCCGGAGGTTTCGGAAAGTCTGAGCAAACCCGGGGCTGAAAAAGCATTGAGTCATGATTCGCCTAGAAAACCTCACCTTGGCATACGGAGACCATGTCGTCCTGCGTGGCCTGACCTTTTCTGTGGATTCCGGAGAGTTCGTCGGGCTGGTGGGTCCCAACGGCTGTGGCAAAAGTACTCTGTTGGCGGCCCTGACCGGTTTGTTGCCTCCCAAAGAGGGGCAGGTGTGGTATAACGGTACGGCCTTGTCAGACTGGCATCCCCAGGCCTTGGCCCGGCAAGTGGCGGTGGTGCCCCAATTCAATTGGATCAGCTTCCCCTTTACTTGTTTCGACGTGGTGCTTATGGGCCGGTATCCCTACCGGCGCCGTTTTCAGAGGGAGACCCCGGAAGACCTGGAGGCTGCCCGCCAGGCCATGGAAGCTTTGGGGATCAGCGACTTGGCCCCCCGTCTCATCACCCGGGTCAGCGGCGGGGAGCGCCAATTGGTGATCTTGGCCCGCGCCCTGGCCCAGGCCACCCCGATCCTGTTTCTGGATGAAGCCACCGAGTCCCTGGATGTGCGTCGCAAGCTGGAGGTCTTTGATCTGCTCACCGCACTTAATGCAGATCGGGGCCTCACAGTTCTGGCGGTGATGCACGACCTCAACTTGGCCACCCAGTACTGCCGGCGTCTCATTTTTTTAAAGGACGGCGGCATCTTCCGGGATGACGATATCGCCGCTGTTTGTGTGCCGGAAGTTCTGGAAGCGGTATATGAGACCCCGGTCTTGGTGCAACAAAACCCACTCACCGGCCGGCCTTTCGTGCACTTTTTGCCCAGGCCGCGCAATAGAGGGGCTGGGAAAGGCAGCCCTCCTGCATGCCGGCAAATCTTTGGCACACAGTGAGACCGGCCTCTGTGAGAAATATCAGCAACTATGGACCATAACTTTTGGGTTTTTTTAGTCGGTGCGGCCCTCCTGGCTTGGGCGGTTTCTTTGGCTTTTGTCCGCCATCGGACCAGAAAGCGGTTGTTGCAGACCTTGGCCCAAGAAGAGGTTTCTCCTGAGGACGTGGATATTCCGTTGAATGACCTTCGCCCGGAAGACCGCCAGGCGCTGGAGATTATACGCCGATACCGCCGGCGTATCCTCATCAGACTCTGGCCTGACACCCAATTAAGTCTGGGGCTGCTCTCGGAAATCTCCCAGGCCTTGGTAAAAGAGATTGCCGAGGTTTACTATCCGGAGGAGGAGCGGCCGGAGCTCAAGGCGTCGCTGTCTGACCTGGTGGCCCTTTATAAGCGGGTAGGTGCCAGACTGGCCGCATGGCTCGACACTTTGCCCCTCCGCCCCTTGAAGGACATGGAATTGCAGACCGTGCTCCAGTGCCACGAGCTGTATCAAAAGGTCAAACAACATCCTGGTTACCTGTTTTTGAAGCGCTACCACCTGGACAAGGCGGCGCGTTGGGCCTGGGCTGCCAAAAATTTCCTCAACCCCTGGTATTGGGGTCGCCAAGCCGCTTATACCGGTAGCAAAGAGCTGCTTCAACGCCTGTTTTTGGCCAAAGTGACGGCTTTAGTGGGGGAGGAGGCCATCCAGCTCTATGGCCGGCGGCGCCATAATTCCGGGCTGTTCCAGCGTTATCGGCTGGCCCTGCAAGAAATGATCAACCTTGCCTGGGATGACGGGGCGTCCCCGTCGACCTGGAATCATATGCTTTTGTTTATTTTGCGGGCCAAAGGCCTGGAAGACCAGGAGAAGCTGGAGCTGCTGCACAGGCTGGCCCATCCCCGTCGGCAGAAGACCCTCCGCCCCGGAACCCTGGAGAAAGCGGAGCGGGAGGCTGTACGCCGCTGGCTTAAGCAGTGGGTGAAGAGCTGCTGGACCGGCCCCTCCCAGGAGCGCCGCCTGGCCCAAGTGAACAGCCGGTGGGAAGATTGAAAAAGGCTCGGGGATACATTTTGTACCTTTAGCCCGCCTTGCCTTATTCCACTACCCGCACCCAGGTGGCCTGGGGTCCCTTCTCGCCCATTTCCTGGCCGAACTCCACCATCGTGCCCGGGACCAGCTTATCAAAGTTCCCGCTTTTTACGGCATTGGCGTGGAAATATACTTCGAGCCCGTCCGGAGTTTCGATAAAGCCATAGTCCTCATCCGGGAAGATTTTGGTTATCACCCCCTTGTGGGAAAATTCCTCATGAACCTTCACTTCCCCTTGGCGAATGTGGGAATATTCTTTCAACCTTCGGTCCAGCGCCTTGAAGCCTTCCACCAGCAGGGGCAACACATAGTCCCCTTGTCGGATGACGGAAATTACCTGGTCCGGAACCGTCAGCACCAGGTGAACCTCGAAACCGCCGTGACGATGGTGGCTGGTACCGATGACGGTTACCCGGGAATGCAAAATTCGCTCATAAGTATGCTTTTGGAGCTTGGCCAGTTCTTCCTCGATCTTCTCCCGCCATTCGGGCAAAATATCCACTTCCCGGCCTTCGATCTCAATCTCTAAAGGCAGCATGTTCTAACCTCCTGGTCAGGCTCGGCTTTCAGCTGTATTTTCACCACGGACCACCAATTAATATAATGATGAAAAGCCCGATGTCGATGGCGCCGGCGGGAGGCCCCGGGAAATTTTGCCCTTCCGGTTTTTTTGCTTGTATTTTTAGCCTTTTCCGGTATTCTAAAAGCGTATATTTGAACCTTTTTTCTTTTAGACTGTTTTATGCCCCGAGGAAAGAACAAGCTGGCGAAAGTGGGAGACCTTTTTCTCATCAACGAGGTTTCCCGGATGGTAAACCTTTCCCAGAAACGTATCCGGGAATATGAGAAAGAAGGGTTTATCAAGCCGCTCAGAGAAAAAAACACCAACAACCGCCTGTATTCTCCGTTTGATATCCTTCAGATCCAGCAGATCAACAATCTGATCCATGAGCGGGGCTTCACCTTGGCCTGCCTGCGCAATCTTATGGTCTTGGCGCCTTGCTGGAATATCTTCGACTGCCAGCACAAGGAAAAGTGCGCCGCCTACAAATCTCCCTGGCAGCCCTGCTATGAAGTGCGGCTACGCCAGGAAACGCTTTGCAACGGCCCCTGCGACCGCTGCGCCATTTATTTGAACCGGTATATACAGAAACAAAAAATTTTGGAGAAACCTCGGAAAGAGTGACCCTCTCTTCTGTTACCTCCCCCGCCGCCGGCGCCGGCGTTCCCTGGGAGGGCTGCAAGGCTCTGGCCCTGGAAGCTTCGGCCGGCTGCGACCCAAGCAGGTTCGTGCGGGCCTTGGTAGCCTGGTTTGCCCGGCATGGCATCCGGCCGGCGGTGCTGCATTGCTGTCCTGACCTGGACTTGGGCGACGCCGGGAAAGATACCGAAAAATTCCGCCGGGCCGGGGCAAATCCGGTAGCGCTGGCTGCCCCGGGGCTGCGCCAGATTACCTACACGCTTCCGGAAGACGCCGAATCGAGGTTATTCCGCCTCCGCCAATTTTTGGCACCCCATGTCGACCTGGTTCTGGTGGAGGGGGCGGCGCCGGGTTCTCTTCCGCGCGTTGTCCTCCTTGACCCAGGAGCCTCTCCCCGGTTATGGGAGAGCCCGGAGGTGCTGGCGCTGGTCTGTCCCAAGGCCGTGAAGGCCGCCGTACCGGTGTTCCGGCCTCACCAGACCGCGGAATTGGGCCGATACCTTATGAGCCGATTGTTCGGGGGGATTGAACGAACCAAGGATGACGGGGCCTAAAGGCTGCGGCCGTGAATCAGGCTGGGGAAAGGAAATTCACAGGCCCGCCGCCTCCGGATCTTCCCTCCGGGTAAAATGTACCGGAGCAATTCTGGCAGGGGGCAGGAGCCGACGACTGGGGTGGGATAAAGCAACCCTGTTGCTTGGCGGCAAACCTCTGGCCCATTGGGTGGCGGAACAGTTGGCGCCCCTGACGTCCGTCCTCTGGCTGGTTACCAACACCCCTTTGCCGCATGTGGCGCTGGGGCTTCCCCTCCTGACAGACTTGGTGCCGGACCAAGGGCCCTTGGGCGGCTTGCGCACCGCCCTTTTTTTCAGCCGCACCTCCTGGGTCTTGGCGGTTTCGGTGGACAATCCCTTTCTCCCGGAAGAATTGCTGATAGCGCTGACGGAGCAGGCAACCAAAACAACGCGCCCCGCCGTGCTGTATCGCTCTGATCAGGGGCTTGAGCCTTTCCCCGGGCTGTACCATGTGAGGCTTCTCCAACGTTTGGGCGATTATTTGCAAAATCGGCGTCATGTCCGGCCTTTTCTCGAGACTTTGCGGCCCCGGGAAATCCCCCTGCCGATGACCACCCCCTTCTTTAATATCAATACCCCCGAAGACCTCCGTCAGGCAGAAAAATGGCTCACCCAAAGCAGGGGACCGTCGGCAATTTATCCTTAACATCCCTTGGGAAAACTTGAAAGCCAGACCTATTGACAGATCCCGGCATCCAGGTAAAAATATAAATGGTCCCATCGTCTAGCGGCCTAGGATACTGCCCTCTCACGGCAGAGACACGGGTTCGAGTCCCGTTGGGACTACCAGCCGATGATTACCTCCTCCGGCACAATTTTACCGGCCGTATTGGATCTCTTTTTCCCGTAAGGCCCCTGACCCTAAAGCGGCATTTCTTTCCGGTGGCGCGGGAATACGCCCTGGCGACCAGAATAAGCCCTGCGGGACAAGATCTGAAGTAAATCTGGGAATTTTTCCGTTTTGCTTCAGAAAGAGATTCTAAAAAGCAATAGATCAGGAAGCCGACTAGCCGGAAAATTTAAAGAAACGAAAACACCAGGAGTCAGGAAAATTCTCCCCGGATTCCCATCTGGTCTAAATTTTATTGGCCCTTCCGGGCCAGATATTGTAAACGCACCTTGACCCCGTGATTGGTGAGATGCTCTTCCTCCAGCAGCCGTTTGATGGTGTCAATGGTGGTCAAATCCTCCATGCGGTATTCCCGGCGCATGGAGGCCGTACGTTCCGGTTTCAGGAATTCCGGAAAGCATTTTTCCCAATAACGCAGGGTGGATTTGCGCACCCCGGTGAGCCTCGCCACCTGGTCAATGTTCAAAAGGAGCTTCGGAGTGATTTTGTCCATGACCGTCACCTTCCTGGGCACTGTGGAAGCCATCCTGGCAAGCTGTTCAATCTTTTATCCTTCTTATCGAAACCCTTGGCCCCTTCCTTGAATTTTTCTTCGGTGACGGAACATTCAAACCTTCCGTCAAGATAAAGGCGCTCTGCGGGGTCGGGGTCATAGGCGGATCAGACGGCAGAGGTGGGTAAAGCCAATCCGGCTTTAATGAGATATTTGTTGATGCATATCCGGTTTTTTAAATAAATCATCGCCGCCCGTGGCATCTGACCATCTTCCGGGGCGACATATCGCAGAAAGACGCGTTTTCCCAGCAAGCGCTCACTTAAGTAACGGAAGGCCTCCTCTCGCCTTTTTACCTGCACCCCGTAAAAGCGCACCGATTCGCCGTCCTCCATTCTGACTGTGCTTTCATCCACAATCTGCACGACTCGACGAAGACCTGGTTGTTTATAATTTTTGCCGCCTTTTGCAATGACCGGCCCTGCGTCCGGAACCCGGGGCAGGTAGTCCAGGGAAGGAGGTGGGAAATTTTCGGCCCGGAAAATTATCCGGACCGTTTGGCCAAAGGGCGGTCGGCTAACGAGGTTCAGTTTTTCTCTGATCATTGCCAGGAATTCCCGGTTGATTTCATAGCCCAGCGCCTTTCGGCCTGTCTCCAGAGCCACTTTGGCGGTGGTGCCGCTTCCCAGGAAGGGGTCCAGCACGGTGTCGCCCACAAAGGAGAACATCCGGATGAGGCGGCGGGGCAGTTCCTCGGGAAACATGGCCCCATGGCCTATCTGACGGGCCCCGCCGAAGTGCCAGTGCCCGGAGAAATACTCTTTCCATTCCTCCTTGCTCAGTTTGCTGGCCTCTTTGGTTTCTTTGGAGACTTTTTCAATTTTGCCGGGCTTTTTGAAGATCAGGATGAACTCATAGTCCAGCTCCACCAGGCCATTGGGGGGAAAGGGAAAGGAGCCCATGACCGTGGCTCCGCCTGAGGGGTTCAGGGTGGTTTTTTTCTGCCAAATGATGGCCCCCAGAAAATCGAAGCCCAGCTCTTCGCACTGGCCGATGATCTCGGCATGCAGGGGAATGATTTTGTAGCGGCCATACGCCGCGGCCCGGGCAAATTGGTCGCCTATGTTGATGCACAGCCGCCGTCCCGGTTGGAGAACGCGAAGGCATTCCCGCCAGACGCGGTAAAGGTCCTTTAGGTACTCATGCAAACTTTGCCCAAAGCCGATCTGCCCCGGCTGGCCGTAGTCCTTGAGGTGCCAGTAAGGCGGGGAGGTGACCACCAGATGGACGCTTTCCGTCGCCACCTCCGGCATGGCCCGGCTGTCGCCGATGATGATCTTGGCCCAGGTGCTCATAACTGCGATTAAGGGAAATAAGGAAAGGGCAGCTTTTTTTTCGCCTCAGTCCAGCCCTTTCATTTCGCCAGCCATTTCAGACCCTGGCGCAGAAGTTCCTCTACGCTTTCGGCGCCCTGCTGGCGTGCCACCTCCAAGGCCTTTTCTGCCGTGGCCTTGGGATAGCCCAGGTTCAGCAAGGCGGACAGCGCATCCTCCCGGGCCCGGTCCCCTGGGGCCAGGGGCCGGCCCGGGGTCCGGGGCGGCATCTGGCCCTTGAGTTCCAAAAGAATGCGCTCTGCGGATTTTTTCCCTACCCCGGGGATGCCGGCCAGCCGCTTCAGGTCGCCCTGTGCCAGAGCTTCGTGGAATTCCTCCGGACTGATGCCGCTCAGGATGTTCAGGGCGATGCGGGCCCCGATGCGGGGAACGTTGAGAAGCTTCAGAAAAAGCGCTTTTTCCGCGGCTTCCGTAAAGCCGAAAAGCTGCACCGTATCCTCTGCCAAGCGGGTGTGAACCTGCAGGGCCACTTGCGCCGGGGGCTCCGGCAAGGCATAGAAGGTGGTGAGGGAGATGAACACCTGATAGCCCACTCCGCCCACCTTAACCAGAATCTGCCCCGGACTTTTGTCCAGGAGTTCGCCTTCCAGAAAGCCGATCATGAATAATATTTCAGCAACCGGTGCTGGAACAGATGACACACCCCCACCGCCAGCGCGTCCGCGGCGTGGTGGTTGGTGACCCTGAGCCCCAGCAGCTTTTCCACCATAAGTTTCACCTGGGATTTGCTGGCCCGGCCATAACCCACTACCGCCTTTTTCACCACCAGGGGCGGGTAAAGGTGCACCGGCAACAAGGCTTGGGTTGCGGCCAGGAGCACCACCCCCCGCACTTGGCCCAAAGTAAAGGCGGTCTTGACGTTGGCGGCCAGAAAAATCTCTTCCAGGGCCAGCGTGTGGGGCCGATATTCCAGGATCAGCTCCTTAAGCCGGTCATAAATTTGACATAGGCGAACTTCCAAGGGAGAGCGGCTGGGTAGACTGATGCGGCCATGGGCCAAAGGGGTCAGCCGGTCCCCTTCCGCTGAAATCACCCCGAAACCGGTATTGAGAGACCCCGGGTCCACCCCCAGCACCACTTGGTTCACGACAGGGCCTCCAGCACCCGGTCGGGAATGTCGAAGTTGGCGAAAACGTTGTTCACGTCGTCATGGTCTTCCAGGGCTTCCACCAGCTTCAAGACCCTCTGGGCCCGGGCTTCCTCCTCAATGCGCACCGTGGTTTTGGGGTGAAGCTGCAGCTCAGCGAACACCGGAGTGAAACCCCGAGCTTCCAGGGCTTCCTTGACTTCCACAAAGCGGGCGGGGTCTGTCAGGACCTCGTATTGGCTTTCCGTGGGCTGCACATCCTCGGCCCCGCACTCTAGCGCCGCCTCCAGCAGCTTGTCTTCATCGATGCCGGCTTTGTCAAAGACAATTACTCCTTTTTTTTCAAACATCCAGGCCACACAGCCCGGCTCCCCCAAACTGCCGCCGTATTTGGCAAATAAATGGCGGATATCAGCCACCGTGCGGTTCTTGTTGTCCGTCAGACTCTGCACCATGATGGCCACCCCTTCCGGGCCATAGCCTTCGTAAATCACCTCTTCATAGTCGCTGCCGCCGCTTTCTCCCGTGCCTTTGCGGATGGCCCGCAGGATGTTTTCTTTGGGCATGTTCTCCATTTTGGCCGCGGCAATCGCGGCCCGCAGCCGCGGGTTGCCATCCGGGTCTCCACCGCCCAGGCGGGCCGCCACCATGATTTCCTTGGCAAGTCGGCTGAAGATTTTCCCCCGTTTGGCGTCCTCCGCGGATTTCTTCCGTTTGATGGTGCTCCATTTGGAATGGCCCGACATCTGAATTTTTCCTCCTCAAGACATGTGAAATCTGTTTAGGGCTCAAGATGTCCGGGAGGCCTTCGCCGCTTGCCCGGTCCCGGGCCGGTCCGCTTTTTCCAACCCAGCAGGTAGATTTCCGGGCTGGCCGGTCGGGAACCCGCCGGTTTGACGCGATGTACTTGGGTGAACATTTCCTCCAGCTTCCGGGCAAAAGCTTCGGTTTCCGGTCCCTCAAAAATCTTCACCAAAAAATGCCCGCCGGGGGCCAACAGCTCCCGGGCATAAATAAAGGCCTGCTCAGCCAGCTCCAAAGACCGCTGCTGGTCCACTTCCCGGATGCCGGTGGTTTTGGGGGCCATGTCGCTCACAATCACATCAAAGTATGGGCTTATCAATTTAAGCAGACCAAAGTCTAGACTTCTGACATCACCGGGCAGAAAGTATAGCGGATGGCTCAGCTCAATCTCCGGCGGTTTCAGGTCCACCCCCACCACCAATCCTTCTTTCCCCACTTTGGGGCCGATATACTGCATCCAGGAACCGGGGCTACAGCCCAGGTCCAGCACCCGCTGCCCAGGCCGGAACAGGTGGTATTTTTCATCCACCGCCTGCAGCTTAAACACGGCTCGCGAGACGTAACCTTTGGCCTTGGCCTTCAGCCGATAATAGTCCGGGACTCCGGGGCGGGGCATTGCTTTAAGGTCTATCTCATCAAATTAATTGACTTTCTTTTACCATGGGCCCGGCGGCTTTGGCAAATAAAATCCCCGGGCCCTTGGTGTCAGATTTTTGACAAAAGCCGAAGCTTTGACAGATAGGCGGTCTCCGAACCAGGGCGATATAAGCCGGAAACCTGGTTCGGCTCTGCTCCCTGCCAAGGTATGGATTCTGGCACACCTGTTGCTGGATTTATGACCAAAGCATAGGGAGGAGATATGAACCCGGAACCGGAACTGTCCGAGGCGACCGAGGCCCCGCCGTCTTCCCCGGCCCGCAAAGGCAAAAAAATCCTATGGCTGGTTTTGGCGGGGGTGCTTCTGGGAGCCGGGGGCCTGTCCTATCTGTTTTTTTCCGATGACCCGGGCCTCCCCGACGCCGGTCAAGCCGCCTCTGCCTCGGCTACGGAAAAGGTCATCCTGCCCTTGGAGCCGTTTCTGATCAACTTGGCAGACCGGGATGCCCGGCGCTACCTAAAGCTTAAAGTGGAATTGGAGCTTGCTCAGGAAAAATCGGCCAAAGAGCTGGAGAAATGCCTGCCCCCGATCCGGGATGCCCTCATTCTGCTCTTGAGCAGCAAGGCTTACGCGGACATTTCCACCCCGGAAGGGAAAGGGCAACTGAAAACAGACATCTTACAGCGGCTGGCCGCCATCCCCGGGGGCCGAAAGGTCAAAGCTATATACTTTACCGAATTTGTGGCCCAATAGGAGTCCCTAGCGGTGAGCAAGGTCTTGTCCCAGGAAGAGGTGGACGCCCTTCTTAAAGGGTTGATCGAAGGGGAGATCGAAGTCGAGGCGGAGCCGCGGCCCCCGGAAAATGGGGTTGTGCCCTATGATTTTACCTCTCAGGAGCGCATCATCCGGGGGCGCATGCCCACCATGGAGGTCATCAACGAACATTTTGCCCGGGCCTTCCGCATTTCCCTGTCCATGGTGCTGCGCCGCACCGTGGATATCCAACCCAATTTCGTGCAAATGATGAAGTTCGGGGAATTTCTCCGCTCTTTGCCGCTGCCCAGCAGTTTCCATATTTACAAAATGGAGCCGCTTCGAGGACAGTGCTTGCTGGCCCTGGACAGCAAACTGGTCTTCTCCTTGGTGGAATTTTTTCTGGGGGGAAACTCCCGGAGCCGCTTCAAGATCGAAGGCCGTGACTTTACCGCCATTGAACGCCGGCTGATCCAAAAAGTCGTACTGATGGCCTTTCAAGACCTGGAGAAGGCTTGGGCCCCGGTCCACCCCGTCAAAATGCACCTGGTGCGGGTGGAGATCAACCCCATGTTTGTGGGGATCGCCACCCCCAATGACATCATGGTGATCAGCAAATTCCAGGTGGAAATGGAGCACACGGAGGGGTCCATCACCCTGTGTATGCCCTATGCCGCCGTTGAGCCCATCAAGGGCAAATTGTATTCCGGCTTCCAAAGCGAACAGCTTGAATTGGATGTCCGCTGGACCTCCCGCATTCAGGAGCAGATTCAGGATATTTCGGTTAATGTGGTGGTGGAGCTGGGTTCCACCTTCCTGAGCGCCCGCGAGATCTTGAACCTGGCGGCTGGGGACATCATCGTCTTCGACAAGAAAGTGACCGACCCCCTGATCGGACGAGTGGAAGGCATTCCCAAGTTCACCGGCTTTGCCGGGCAGTACCAGCAGGCCAAGGCGCTTCAGGTGGAAAAATTGCTCTACCCCCAGCCCTGAGGAAGACGCATAGAGGAGGGTTTTTGACCAATGGCTCCCGACTCCGACTCCGGCCTGGATATGAATTTTGACTGGGAAAACCCCGGGGATGAACCCGACGGCTCTCCTGAAGCTCAGGAAAAAAGCGCCGCCCTGCCGCCCAAAAGCCAGGCCAAGGCCCCCAAAGAGGAAGGTCTTTCCAACCTGAGCCTCCTGTTGGACATCCCTTTGGAAATCACCGCGGAATTGGGCCGCACCCGGATGATCATCCATGATCTTCTTCAGTTGGGCCAGGGATCGGTGATCGAACTGAACAAGCTGGCCGGAGAACCCCTGGAAATCCTGGTAAACCACAAGCTCATCGCCAGGGGGGAAGTGGTGGTGGTGAATGAAAAATTTGGCATTCGCCTTACCGACATCATCAGCCCCCTGGAACGCATCAAACAATTGGGTTGAGGCATGCACAGTTTCGGAGCCCCGGAACTCTTTTTCTGGCATCAGGCGGTGAAAGTGCTGGCTGTGCTGAGCGGCTTGGCAGGGGTGCTTTTCCTCGGCCCCCTCCTAATGAAAAAATACCGGGCCTCCCGCCGCGCCTCCCCTGCCCTCATTCGCGTTTTGGAGACCCAGCACCTGTCGCCGCAAACCGCTCTCCATCTGGTGGCGGTGGGGCCGGCCAGATTTCTCTTAGGAAACACCGGGAAACGGTTAACCTTGCTCACCCCCTTACCGGCGCCGAGCCCAACGCGGGAAGAGACCGCGGAGGCTCCGTTGCCCCATGGCAAAGTTGAGTAAGATGAAGAAAAGGACTGCCATCCAGTTCGCCCTGCTGTTCCTGGCGGGGCGTCCGGCTTGGGCCGCCGCCCCCTGGGGACTGGAGCAATTCTTCGAACCCGAACGCCTCAGCCTTTCTTTACAAATTCTCTTATTCCTCACCGTGCTTTCTTTGGCACCGGCGCTGGTTATCATGGTCACCTCCTTTACTCGGCTGGTAGTGGTTTTTTCCTTCTTGCGGCACGCCCTGGGAACCCAGCAGATGCCCCCCAATCAGGTTCTCATCGGTTTGGCTCTGTTTCTCACGGTCTTTATCATGGCCCCGGTATGGCAGGAAATTCAGGATAAGGCGGTCCGACCCTATATAAATCATCAGGTGGGCGGGGCGGAAGCCCTGAAGCTGGGCCTCGAGCCCCTCCGGGCTTTCATGCTCCGTCAGACCCGAGAAAAGGACTTGGCCCTGTTCCTGTCCTTCTCCCGGACCCCGCGCCCCCAAACCGCCCAGGATGTGCCCCTGTCGGCCATTATCCCGGCCTTTATGATCAGTGAACTGAAAACCGCCTTTGAAATCGGGTTCCTCCTCTATCTGCCCTTTCTCATCATCGACATGGTGGTGGCTTCCTTGCTGTTGTCCATGGGAATGATGATGCTGCCGCCCGTCATGATTTCTTTAATGTTCAAGGTATTGCTCTTTGTCCTGGTGGATGGCTGGAATTTGGTGGTGGGCTCTTTGGTGAAAAGCTTTCATTGACCCTGAAGGAGAAGGGCGGATGACTACGGAGGCCGTGATGGAGGTGGCCCGCCAGGCCATCAGCGTGACCCTTATGGTTTCCTTGCCGATCCTCGGCATCGGCCTGTTGGTGGGGGTATTGGTCAGTCTCTTGCAAGCGGCCACCCAAATCCAGGAGATGACTCTCACCTTTGTCCCCAAAATCCTGAGCATCTTTGTGGGGCTTCTGTTTTTGCTGCCTTGGATTATGAACAAGCTGATGGGCTTCTTTTTTGAGGTTATAGACAACATTCCCCGTTATGTCAGGTGAGGCCGTGGGAATGGAACATCTCTTACAAAATTGGCGCAATTTTTTGCTGGTGGCTCTCCGAACCAGCTGTCTTCTGGCCTTTTGGCCTGTCTGGGACAGCCGCCTTATTCCTGGGCAGGTGCGCGTATTTTCCCTGTTAGTGATCTCCCTGGCGCTCACCCCGGTGGTAGCCCCGTTTTTGCCGGAATTTCCCACGGCATGGCCGGCCTTCCTGATTTTGGCGACGCAGGAATTTCTCCTGGGTCTCAGCCTCGGCCTGTTGGTGCGCTTCCTGCTGGCCGGAGCCCAGCTGGCCGGCCACCTTCTTTCCACCCAGATGGGTTTTGGCCTGGTCACCTTGATCGACCCCCAAAGCCGCGATCAGGCCACGGTGGTCGCTGATCTTTTCCTTTTCCTGGCCGTCGTGGTCTTTCTTGCCAGTGACGGTCATCATTTTCTGCTGCGTTTACTGGTTTTGAGCTTTCAGGAAGTGCCGGTTGGGAGTGCCTTCTTTTTGCCCGGGAATCTTCTGGGGGCGCTGCCGGGCTACGGGGCATTGATGTATAAGCTGGCGGTGATGCTGGCCGCGCCGGTGTTGGCCGCGCTGTTTTTAGCCCAGCTGGCCATGGGGTTAGTGGCCCGAGCTGTCCCTCAGATTCAGGTGATGATCTTGGGCTTTCCCCTGACCATTGCCTTGGGTCTCCTTTTTTTGTTTTTAACCCTGACCATGGTGGGTCCGTTGCTGGTTGAACATTTTGCCAGCCTCAGGACCCCCCTGCACCAGGTTCTGCAAGCCTGGCGAGGCTGACGCATGGCGGACACGTCCTATCAGGACCGAACCGAAAAGCCAACCCCCAAACGGCGGGCCGAGGCCAGGGAAAAGGGCCAGATCGCCCGGAGTCGGGATCTGGCGGCTTCCTTGGTGCTTCTCACCGGGTTTCTCCTCCTGGTGGGGAGCAGTCCCTGGGGGGGCAGGCGCCTCAGCGACATGATGAGACAGAGCCTGGAGGCCTTGTCCTCCGGGTCTCTCACTGCTGCCCGGCTTCACCTGCTTTTCATGAATTACGCCTTTTTTCTCGCCACCCTTCTGGTGCCGATCTTCTTGGGTCTTGTCTGCGCCGCCGTCATTGCCAACTTCGCCCAGGGTGGCTGGGTTTTTTCCCCTCAGCGGCTTGTCCCGGATTTAACCCGGGTGGCACCCTTCCCCGGCTTTAAGCGCCTCTTTTCAGGGAATTCTCTGGTAGAACTGGCAAAATCCCTGGCCAAAGTCGCCCTCATGGCCGGGGTGGCATACTTCTCTTTTTGCCAACAGCTTCCTCACCTTCTAGCGTTGTTGCGTCAGGAGGCCGGGCAGGTGGCGGTGCATCTCCGGACTGCTACCTTTGACCTAACCGGATGGCTGATAATCCCCCTGCTGGCTTTGGGGGGACTGGATTTCTTCTACCAAAGGCACCGGCATGAAAAAAGTTTGTGGATGACCAAGCAGGAAGTGAAGGACGAAATGCGGCAAACTGAGGGCGATCCCCGGATCAAGGCCCGAATCCGGAGCCTTATGCGGCAAATGGCCGCCAAGCGTATGATGGCCGCGGTTCCCAAAGCCGATGTAGTGGTGACCAACCCTACTCATGTGGCCGTGGCCTTGAAATACGACCGCGCTACCATGATCGCCCCCCAGGTGGTGGCCAAAGGGCAAGGGTTCGTCGCCCTGAAGATCATTGCCTTGGCCCAGGAAGCCGGGGTGCCCCGGGTGGAAAACCCGGCCTTGGCCCGTTCTCTGTACCGGCTCGTGGAAGTGGGTGAGGTGATTCCCATCTCTCTCTATAGGGCCGTGGCCGAGGTTCTAGTCTACATTTACCGCCTCAAAGCCCGGGCCGGGGGGGAAGGATGAATGTGGCAATGCCGTGGTCGGGAAGCTCCCTGTTACGGGGTCTTGGAGTTCACAAAGGCGAACTGTTTGTCGCCTTGGGAGTGATAATCACCCTTTTGGTGATGGTCTTCCCCCTGCCTCGGTTGTTGCTGGACCTGCTGCTCAGTTTTAACCTCACCTTTTCCCTGATTGTGCTGCTGGTCTCCCTTTACACCGTCAAGCCCATAGAATTCTTTATCTTCCCTTCGCTTTTGCTGGTGGCCACCCTGTTCCGCCTTTCCTTGAATGTGGCCTCTACCCGTCTCATTCTGCTCCATGGCTGGGAAGGTCTGGAAGCCGCCGGCAGGGTCATCCGCTCCTTCGGCAGTTTCGTGGTCGGCGGAAATTATGTGGTGGGGGGCATTATCTTCATTATTCTGGTGATCATAAATTTTATCGTCATCATCAAAGGGTCAACGCGCATTGCCGAAGTGGCGGCCCGTTTCACCCTGGATGCCATGCCCGGCAAGCAGATGAGCATCGACGCAGAGCTCAATGCCGGCTATATCGATGACCATGAGGCCCGGCGCCGTCGGGCCGCTCTGGCCCGGGAGGGGGAGTTCTACGGGGCCATGGACGGGGCCTCCAAGTTTGTGCGGGGGGAAGCGGTGGCCGGCCTCCTTATCATGGTTATTAACATCCTCGGGGGTCTGATCATCGGGGTGGCGCAGCACGGCATGACCCTGCTGGATGCCTCCCAAACCTTCACGCTTCTCACCATCGGGGAGGGACTGGTTAATCAGATCCCGGCGCTGTTTGTTTCCACCGCCGCCGGTCTGGTGGTGAGCAAGGCGGCCTCCGAAGCGAGCTTAGGAGAGGAATACGCCACCCAGTTCACCTTAAAGCCTCAGGCCATGAGCATGGCGGCCGGCATCGTTCTATTGGTGGGGCTGGTTCCCGGGTTGCCCCATCTCCCCTTTCTGGTGCTTGCGGGGATTACCGGGGGACTTTCCTATCTGGCCTGGAAAACCCGGGAAAAAACCTTGAGGGAACAGGAAAAGGCCAAGCGGCTTCCCGCCCGGCCCTCAGAGACGGACCCCCTGGACGCTTTACCGGCCTTGGACATCTTGGAGCTGGAAGTGGGCTACGGGCTTATTCCCTTGGTTGATGAAGAACAGGACGGGGAGTTGCTGGAGCGGGTGCGGGCTTTGAGGCGCCAATTTGCCCAGGAAATGGGGGTGGTGATCCCCCCCATCCATATCCGGGATAATCTTCAACTAAAACCTGGAGGATACAAGATCCTGGTCAAAGGAGTGGAGGTGGCCCGGGGGGAACTCATGCTGGGATATTATCTGGCCCTTGACCCCGGGGAAGGGCTTCGCAAAATTGACGGCATCCCCACCCGGGAGCCCACCTTTAATTTGCCGGCCCTCTGGATTCCCGCCTCCCGCCGTGAAGAAGCCCAACACCACGGGTACACCGTGGTCAATTCCGCCAGTGTCATTGCCACGCACCTTTCCGAAGTGATCCGGTTGCACTGCGATGAGCTCCTGGGGCGCCAGGAAGTCCAGCGCCTGCTGGATCGTTTGTCCAAAACCCACCCCAAAGTGGTGGAGGAGCTGGTCCCCGGGCTTCTGCCCCTGGGTGTCATCCAAAAGGTCTTGCAAAATCTGGTGCGGGAGCGGGTCTCGATACGCGACCTGCTGACCATCATGGAAACTCTGGCGGATTACGGCACTTATACCAAGGATGCGGATCTCCTCACAGAATACGTCCGGCAGCGGTTGGGCCGCGCCCTGACCAAGACCCTGGAGACCACGGACCGGAAAATCTTGGTCCACACCTTGGACCCGTTCATTGAGGACCTTTTGAAGGATAGTTTGCAAAAAACCGATTATGGCGTCTATCTGGCCCTGGCTCCGGAGACTGCCCAGGAAATCATCCGGGCCCTGGAGAAGGCCGCTGAGATCTCCCTTTCCCAAAACCTCCAGCCGGTAGTGGTATGCTCTCCGGGAGTGCGGCGGCATTTGCGGCGCTTAGTGGAACGTCACCTTCCGGGGTTATGGGTGTTATCACCTCACGAACTGATAACCGAAGCCAAAATACAGTCCCTGGGGATTGTGAGGATCGGCCATGAAGCTTAAGACCTATATCGGCCGGAATTTAAAGGAAGCTTTGGCCCAAGTGAAAAAAGAGCTGGGCCCCGAAGCCGTAATCCTATCCACTCAGTCCCGCCGGATCCTTGGCCCCCGCGCGGTCAGGCCTTGTACAGAAGTTGAGGTCAGGGCTGCGGTGGAGGACCGGGGTCCGGCGCAGGCAGAAAGTTACTCCCGGAAAATTTACGATGAACGGTTTTTCCTGCTGAAGCAGGTCCAGAAAGAGCTCCGGGAGCTGAAGGAGTTGTTTGCCCGTTGGTTCATGCCCTTCGGTCCGCCCGCATGGCTTTCCGCCTACAACGAGCTGGCGGATCTCCATCAATCCCTGGTGCGAAGGGGGGTGGCAGACCATGTTTTACAAAAATGGTTGGCCAACGTTCAGGAGCTGGTGAGGGGCGCGGATTCCTACCACCCGGTGGACACTGCCGACGCGCTGCGCCTGCTGATGGAGTCTTTCGAGGTCATTGACCTGTGGCAGCCACCGGGGCGGAAAGGGCCCAGATGGTGGACTTTTATCGGCCCCGCCGGAGTAGGCAAAACCACCACCGTCGCCAAGTTGGCGGTGCAGTTAGCCTTGAAAATGCAGAAGAAAGTAGGGCTGATTTCCCTGGACTGCATGCCCGGGAGGACATATGACCTGCTGGCTCTTTATGGAAAACTTATCGGAGCCCCCTTTATCCCGATTCCCGGAAAGCAGGAATTACGCGAGGCTCTGAACCGCTTGCCGGAACTGGATATTGTTCTTATAGATACTCCGGGGCAGGGGCTAACTTCGCCGGATACAAATTTATCAGATTGGCTGGCAGAGTTACCGCAACCGGAGCACCATCTGCTGTTGAGCGCCACATGGAGTGAGGGTAATCTGGCCGCCGCCATTCGGACGGGAAGCAGGTTCCCTCTCGAATCCATCATCATAACCAAGGCGGACGAATGTCGGGATTTTTCCGGCTCGTTTAATCAGCTTTGCCGCCATCACCTGCCGGTTTCCTACCTGACCACCGGGCCGCGAATCCCGGAAGATATGGAACCGGCTTCCAAGGCCCGGATTTTGGCACTACTTTGGAAGAATTATCCAAAAATTGCGCCTTGCACCGCAGGGGAGGGCTATGAACCGGCTGTGGGCGCTTGACGGATTGGAGGAAAAGCGTCTCGGGATGCCCCTTCCCGGGGACTCGCCGGGCCGACCCTTTCGGGTCATCACCGTGACCTCGGGAAAAGGCGGGGTGGGGAAATCCAATGTGGTGGTGAACCTGGGGCTGGCTTTTTCCCGTCAGGGTCTAAAAGTTTTACTGATCGATGCAGACCTGGGCTTGGCCAATCTGGATATCCTTCTGGGCCTTACGCCGCAGTTCACAATAAAAGACTTGTTGTCTTTGCGCAAATCTATATCCGAAGTGATGGCGGAGGGCCCGGAAGGTATCAAGATCCTGCCCGCCTCCTCGGGAATTCCTGAGCTCGCCGAATTGGACGAATACCAGAAAATGTTTCTGTTAAACGAACTGGACAATTATTCCGAAAATCTGGACGTGGTGTTGATAGACACCGGCGCCGGCATTTCCCGCAACGTCTTGTTCTTTAATATCGCCGCCATGGAGCGCATAGTGGTGGTTAATAATGAGCCAACATCCATAACCGATGCTTATGCCCTGATGAAAGTGTTAGTCACCAAGCATCGTGAAACCCGTTTTAAACTTCTGGTAAACGGCTTGAACAAGCCCCAAGAAGGAGACCTAGTCTTTCGCGCCATGCTCCGGGTTACGGAGCGCTTTCTGGGCAAGGACATTTCGCTGGAGTATCTGGGGGCTATCCCTCATGACGACGCTATTCCGAAAGCGGTGTTAAAGCAGCAAGCCGCTCTGGCCCTTTACCCCAAGGCGAAGGTAAGCAGATATTTCACCCAGTTGGCCCGGAATCTTTGGGAAGCGCCACCCCCGCCAGAATTGGGGAGCAATATCAGATTCTTTTGGCGCCGCCTGTTACACCGTCACCTTTAGTAGTCGAGAGCGATCATGAAGAAACAACAATTAGCCCAAATTCAGGTAAGCCCGTCGCCCGAACAATGGCCGGCGCAAGTTGATCAGGCCTGGCAGGAACAGATGATCCTTCAGTATGCCCCCTTGATAAAATATATCGCAGGCCGGCTGGCCTTGCGTTTGCCTTCCCATATTTCCCTGGACGATTTGATCAGTTCCGGGATTATCGGTTTGATTGATGCCATTCAGAAATTCGATCCCAGCAAGAACATCAGTTTTAAGACTTATGCCGAATTCCGGGTAAAAGGGGCCATTCTGGACGAGTTGCGCAGTCTGGATTGGATTCCCCGGTCGGTCCGCAAGAAGTCCCACGTCCTGGAAAAGACCTATGCCGAATTAGAACGCAATCTGGGCCGGCCCGCCGAACCCGAGGAAGTTTGCCTGGCTCTCGGCTTGGAATTGGAAGAATTTTATCAGCTCCTGGACGAGACCAAAGCGGTTTCCCTGGTGGAACTGGAAGGCCTGTGGAAAGCCGCCCGCAGCGGCTCCGATTACCTGGAGGCCGAGCTTTCCGATTTCCTTCAAGACGAAAACTACCGGGATCCCTCCTTGGCCCTTCATTTTTCCGAACTCCGGGAGGTCTTGGTCCAAGCCATTGACGGTCTCCCCGACAAAGAGAAACTCCTGGTTTCGTTGTACTATTACGAAGAGCTCACCATGAAGGAAATCGGGGAGATCATGGGCTGCACCGAATCCCGTATTTCCCAGTTGCATACCCAGGCCATGTTGCGGCTGCGAGCCAAACTTAGAGATTATTTTCAAACGGAAGCCCCGGAAAGGAAGCGTTAACCAAGGGTTTTAGCCATGAAAAAAGCCTTCTTCCTGCTGGCAGCCCTTCTTCTGGCAGGCACCGCCGAAAGCGGGCCAGATTCACCGCAAACCATTTCGGCCAAAATGCTGGCCCAAGAGAAAACTGGGGAGAATCCTTCTTTTCCCTGCCCACCGGTGACCTTGGCGCCCTTTTATCTTATTCAGGAAAAAGCCGCAAAAGTGTGGATTGAACGGGTGATTGTTAGCATCGAGGGGGAGAAGACTGCCAAGGAGCTCAACCAGCCACGGGTTCGAAATGTGCTTTTTGAAATTCTGCTTTCGGAACCGGAGAAAAGCGCTTGGCCAGCCAAAATGCAGGCCGCCATGGAGCAAGTCCTGGGTAAGACCGCGGTCCATTCGGTACATCTCAGTCAGTGCTTTCTTCTGTTTTGAAAAGAAGGAGCTTGCGTCATGGATTCTGTGGATCCGCCGGCCCCGATCGCCGCGCCAATTCTGGCAAAGACCGTGATCTCATCAAAGACGGACCAGAAAAAGGCCCACCAGGAACGTTCCGGTCTTCCAGGTCGAAAAAATAAGGAAGGGTTCTCCCCCCATAGCCCGGAGGAAAAAAAGACTGAGGGGAAGCCACACATTGACCTCTTGGTCTGAAGGAGGAAAAGTGTCCCCGAAAGGTTTTGCTTACTGGGTGGCCCTTCAGCTGGTTCTTGATCTCGGCTTGTTTATTCTGCTAATTTGGCTTATTGTTAAGCTTCGGGAACTGGGGCGCCCGCTCCCTGTTCCAGGGCCTAACCCTGTCGAAAAAGATAGGGCATCTTGCCGGAAAACGGCGACGAAGGAATCCGGGACCGGGAAAAAGCCGGCATCGGCCCAATGGGCTGGTTTATTCCAGCAAGTTCAGCACCCTGAACCCGTTCTTGACCCCGGCTTTCTCAGCAGGGGGCCTGATTCGGGTAAATCTCTGCACGTTCGGGTTGAGGATTTGGCAGCCCAAGGTCTGTCTCCGGAAGAGATCGCGCACCGGTTAAATCTGCAGCCGGCGGAAGTGAAAATCGCCCTGGGTCTGTCAAAAATCCTGGCAGAGAACGAAAACTGATTTTGCTTTCCGACGGTCCGTTGCCAAGATTGAATTATTGCCTTTCCGGATTCCTAAAAAAACAGGCAGGGCCCTTATGCCCGATGCATCTTTTGACTTGGACAGGATAACGCGCCGGCTTGCCGCGGCCCGAGGGGAGTTGGAAGCCGATCTGGTGTTGACCGGAGGCCGGGTGGCCAATGTCTATACCGGCGAATGGCTGGCTCAGGATGTGGCAATCTTTGATGGCATTATCATCGGCTTAGGCGAATACGCCGGTCCCAGAATTGAACTAAATGGCGGTTACCTTCTCCCCGGGTTCATTGATGGGCACCTCCACCTGGAAAGCAGCATGCTTTCTCCGAAGGAGCTGGCCCGGGCTTTGCTGCCCTGCGGCACCACCACTATTGTTGTCGACCCCCACGAAATCGCCAACGTTTTGGGGACCACTGGCCTGGATTACCTTCTGAGGGCCAGCCAGGGTCTGCCTCTGGATCTTTTTTTCATGCTCCCTGCCTGTGTTCCTGCTTCCCCTCTGGAGACCTCCGGGGCCCGCCTGGAAGCAGAGCAATTGGCCCCTTACCGGCAAAACCCCCGGGTGCTGGGGTTGGCCGAAGTAATGAATTTTCCGGGAATAATTTCCGGCAACCGGGATTTGCTGGCAAAGCTTGCCCTTTTCCCTCAGGGTCCGGTGGATGGCCATGCGCCGCGGGTTTCCGGGAAGTTCCTCAATGCTTACCGTTTGACCGGCATCGGCTCAGACCATGAGTGCACCGAGCCGGCCGAGGCGTTGGAAAAACTTCGCCTGGGTTTTTATCTCATGGTCCGGGAGGGAAGCCTGGCCAAGAACCTGGCAGACCTTCTGCCGGCGGTGCCGGTTTCGGCCTTGCGGCACACCATGCTGGTGACCGATGATTGCCACCCCGAGGACTTGTTTTCCTTGGGGCACCTCAACCACCTGCTGAAACTGGCGGTGGCCCGGGGACTTGCTCCCATCCAGACGATAACCCTGGTCACCCTTAATCCGGCGGAATATTTCCGCCTTCGGGACCGAGGGGCAATAGCTCCCGGCTTGGCCGCCGATCTGGTGGTGGTAAGGGATTTAAGCCAATTCGAAATTGACAAGGTTTTCAAGCAGGGCCGACTGGTGGTGGAGAATGGCTGTTTATTGCCGGAAGTGGAATTTCCGGAGCCCTCCCCCCCGCCGCCTTCCTTTCGTCTGAAGGCTCCGCCCTCGGAGGCTTTCTCTCCGGTGGTTGAGGGCGAGGTTGTCAAAGTCATCGGCTTGCTGCCCTGGCAGCTCCTTACTGAAAAGCGCTTGGCCCTGGCGCCGCAAAAAGACGGGCGTTTGGTTACGGACCCGGGCCGCGACCTCCTGAAGCTGGCCGTAATGGACCGCCACCAGGCCAGCGGCCGTATGGGACTGGGTCTGGTGCAGGGCTTCGGCTTAAAACGGGGCGCCTTGGCTTCTTCCGTGGCCCACGATTCCCATAACCTAGTGGTAGTCGGGGCGGAGGAGGCGGATATGCTTAAAGCCGCAGAACATGTGGCCCACCTCCGGGGCGGTCTGGCTGTAGTGGCGGCCGGGCGGGTGCTGGCGGACCTGCCCCTCCCCATTGCCGGCCTCTTGAGCCTTGATCCATTGGAAAACGTAGCCCAGGCCTACCGCCGCCTGAAGGAGGCCTATCGTTCTTTGGGGGGAGAATTGGAGGATCCCTTCATGGCTTTGTCATTCCTGGCTTTGCCGGTAATCCCGGAACTTAAACTCACGGATCGGGGATTGGTGGATGTCAACCGCTTTGCCTTGGTGCCCTTGTTTGGTCCCGATTAAAATGTCAAAAAACACCCTTCCTTCCGCCTGCCCAACTCTTATGTCCTTGCTTAGAAAAAGGCAAACCCTCTCCGTTTGACTTTTCTTAATTCTTTCTTTAAACACCCTTAGACGATTTAATAAAGAATTGAGGTGATTGTGGCCGGCGTAAGATAATGCTAAAATTACAATTTAAGGAGAAAGTATGCTGTTTTCCCGGCTTCTTATCCCGACGCTTAAAGAAAATCCGGCGGAGGCGGAGACCGTATCTCACCGCTTGCTTTTGCGGGCTGGAATGATCCGCAAAGTCGCCTCAGGGATTTATAATTACTTGCCTTTGGGATTGAGAGTACTCCGGAAAGTGGAAAGCATCGTACGGGAGGAGATGAACCGCGCGGGTGCTCAGGAGGTGCTGCTTCCGGCGGTGCAGCCCGCCGAGCTCTGGCTGGAGTCCGGCCGCTGGCACGTGTACGGGAAGGAGCTTCTCCGTTTTAAGGACCGGCATAATCGGGATTTTTGTTTTGGCCCTACCCACGAAGAGGTGATTACCGATTTGGTGCGTCGGGAGGTGCACTCGTACCGGCAACTGCCTTTGAACCTGTATCAGATTCAGGTGAAATTCCGGGACGAAATCCGGCCCCGCTTCGGTCTCATCCGGGGCCGCGAATTTATCATGAAGGACGCCTACAGCTTTGACGTGGATGAGGCCAGCGCTGAAATCACTTATGAAGCCATGTATCAGGCTTACCAGCGTATTTTTCACCGCTGCGGCCTGAACTTCAAGACGGTGGAGGCGGATACCGGGCCCATCGGCGGAAGCTTCTCCCATGAATTCATGGTCCTGGCGGACACCGGCGAGGACCTGCTGGCCTCCTGCACGGCCTGCCCTTATGCCGCCAACCTGGAGAAGGCGGAAGTGCCGCCTCTCCGGTCCAATCCCCAGCCGGCGCCGGTTACCGAAGGCCCGAAGGAGGTGCACACTCCCGGAGTGCGTACGGTAGAGGAAGTGTCGGCCTTTTTGCGAGTTAGTCCCCAGGAAATTGTCAAAACCCTGATCTACGAAACGGAGCGGGGACCGGTGGCCGTGCTCATCCGAGGTGATCACGAAGTCAACGAAGTGAAGGTAAGAAATCTGTTGGGGGTAACGGACCTCCATTTGGCGGGGCCGGAACGGGTGGAAGAATTGACTGGGGCCGAGGTGGGCTTCAGCGGGCCCGTGGGTCTCAATCTGCCGATTTATGCCGACCAGGCGGTCTTGACCCTGAGCTCACTGGTTACCGGCGCCAACCGCACGGACTACCACCTGGTCAACGTCAATCCTCTCCGGGACTTTAACATCACCCGGGTGGCCGATTTGCGCCTGGTTACGGCTCAGGACTCCTGTCCCCGCTGCGGCGCGGCCTTGGAAATTCTCCGAGGCATTGAGGTAGGGCATATCTTCAAGTTAGGAATAAAATATTCTGAAGCCTTGAAGGCTACCTTTTTGGACCACGAAGGGCGGGAAACCTACATGTTTATGGGGTGCTACGGCATCGGCGTCTCTCGCCTCCTCGCCGCCACCATCGAACAGTGGCATGACGACGACGGGATTATCTGGCCCATGCCTTTGGCCCCCTTCCAGGTAGGAGTGATCCCCATCAGCATCAAAGATGAGGTCACCTGGCAGGCAGCTTTGAGCCTTTACGAAGACCTTGAAAAAGCCGGCGTCGAGGTTCTTTTGGACGACCGGGATGAACGGCCGGGCGTAAAGTTCAAGGATTTCGACCTCATCGGCCTCCCCTTGCGGGTGGTGGTGGGGCCGAAAACCTTGGCCCAAAATAAAGCCGAGATCCGGCACCGGCGCTCCCGGCAGACCGTCCTCCTTGATTTGGAAAAGGTGGTAGATTATCTGAAAGAAACCATTTCCGCGGAGCTTCATGCTTAGACTCATCCGCCTTCAGGACATTGAAGAGGAGGTGCTCCGGCACCATCCGGAGGCGGACACCTCCTTAATCAAAAAGGCCTACATCTTCTCGGCCCGGGCCCACGAAGGGCAGACGCGCCTGAGCGGCGAGCCTTATCTCTCCCATCCCTTGGAAGTGGCCTATATTTTAGCGCAAATGGGTCTGGGACCCGTTACTGTCTCCTGTGGCCTGCTTCACGATGTGGTGGAGGATACCGGCACCACCCTGGATGAATTGGACGAATATTTTGGAGAGGAAGTCACCGACATTGTCAACGGCGTCACCAAAATCAGCCAGCTCAGCTTCGGCGACCGCCGGACCCAGCAGGCGGAATACCTGCGCAAAATGGTGCTTTCCATGTCCCACGATATCCGGGTGCTGCTGGTCAAGCTGGCCGACCGGGTGCACAATATGCGCACCCTGGGTTTTATGGACCCCGAAAGCCAGAAGCGCATCGCCCAGGAGACCCTGGATATTTATGCCCCTTTGGCCGGGCGCTTGGGCATGTTCCGGGTCAAGGCGGAACTGGAGGACTTGGCCTTTTTTTATCTGGAGCCCGAGGCTTATCAGCGCATTCAGGAAGGCCTGGCCCGAAAGAAAGGGGAACGGGAGAAATACATCTCCGAGGTTTGCCAGCTTCTGCGGGAAAAACTGCAGGAGCACGGGCTGAAAGGCGAGGTAAGCGGTCGGCTCAAGCACTTTTACAGCATTTACCGGAAACTCCAAGCCCAGCAGATCACCCTGGACGAACTCTATGACCTGTTGGCTTTTCGCATCATTGTCGACACCGTGGCCGAATGTTACGAGGCCTTGGGGGTGATTCACCATTACTTCCGGCCGGTGCCCGGCCGCCTCAAGGATTACATCGGCATGCCCAAGGCTAATCTCTACCAGTCCATCCACACCACGGTGATCGGGGCCTATGGAGAACGGCTAGAGGTACAGATCCGCACCCATGAAATGCACCGGGTGGCGGAAGAAGGTATTGCAGCCCATTGGAGCTATAAAGAGAAGCGGCCATACCGGGAAAAAGATGCCCAGCGCTTTGCCTGGCTCCGGCAAATGGTGGACCTGCAGAAGGAGCTGAAAAGCCCGGAGGAATTATTGGAAGGGGTGCGCCTGGAACTCTACCCCGACGAGGTGTATGTCTTTACGCCCCAGGGGGAGGTCAAGGAATTGCCCCGGGGGTCCACTCCGGTGGACTTCGCCTACGCCATCCATACCGAAGTGGGCCACACTTGCACCGGCGCCAAAGTCAACGGCCGTATGGTGCCGCTTCGATATGAGCTGCAAAACGGCGACACGGTGGAAATAATCACCTCGCCCCATCAGCGCCCCAGCCGGGATTGGCTCAAGTTTGTCAAGACCACCAAAGCAAAGTCAAAAATCCGCCAATGGCTTAAAGCGGCGGAACGGGAGCAGAGTGTGGCCCTGGGGCGGGAACTTCTGGAGCGAGAGCTGCGCAAACATAACTTGCAGAAACTTTTAAAGGATGGGGAAGAATTGAAAAAGGTGGCCCAAGCCCTTTCCTTGGTGCGTCTGGACGATCTGTTTGAGGCGGTGGGCCACGGCAAATACTCGGCCGGTCAGGTGGTTGGCCGGGTTTTGCGGGCCCTCTCCCCCCCGACGGAGGAGGGGGTTCCGGTGCCAGAACCGGAGACCAAGGAGGAAAAGGAACCAGGGCCCATTCGCATCAAGGGCCTGCAAGATCTGTTGACCCGCCTGGCCCACTGCTGTCAGCCTATTCCCGGAGACCGGATCATCGGCTACATTACCAGAGGCCGGGGCGTGACCATCCACCGGGCCGATTGTCCATATTTGTCTCGCACCGAGTCTTACCGGCAAATCCCTGCCGAATGGGATGGCCACCAGCAGCAGCTCTATCCGGCCAACATCCAGGTGGTGACCGTTGACAAGCCCGGGCTTCTGGCAGACATCACTACGGCTCTTAAAATGGCCGAAGTCAACGTTACCCGGGCTTCGGTGGAGACCACCCCGGACCATCGGGGCATTGCCAACTTCACCATTCAGGTAGCCGACCAGCAACACTTGGAACGGGTTTTTGCGGCCATTAAACGATTAAAAGAAGTAATCTCCGTGCGGCGGGTGGCGTCATAAGGGGAGCAGGACCCTGCGGCCCGCGGCCCGGCGGTCTACGTGGGTTTCACCACGTATCCGGAGCGCAGACAACGGGTGCAAACCCGGATAAAGCGGACTGAACCCTGGTGGACGGCCCGCACCCGTTGCAGGTTGGGTTTCCAGCGGCGTTTGGTACGATTATTGGCATGGCTCACATTGTTGCCCACCCCGGGGCGTTTGCCACAAATCTCACACAAATAGGCCATAGTGCTCACTCCTTTGCCATTCAGGAAAATCTTAAACAAAATTTAAAAAAAAACAAGGGAAGAACCTAAAAATTAGCCGAAAAGCATTGACCGCCGCAGTTTTGCTCCTTTGTCTGGCGGCCTTGGCCTGGCCGACGGCAGCCGGTACGCCCGCGGAGGAAGCCCGGCTCTATGTCCTCTCTGATTTGGACCAGGTGGACCTTTCCCCCAAAACCGTGCAGGTGGAGATTTACGTGGCCCCGGCTTCTGAATTGCAGCCCTTTGTGGAGGTCTTTCCGTTGGTGTGGGCCGAAGTGCAAAATTTCTATGCCCGGTTGGGAGTCAATCTGGTCCGGCTCCAGGGCCAAGCCCAGCCCAGACCCTTGGCGCCGGCGGAACGCTTGCGTCTGGAGGTCCTGACCCAAAAGGAGTGGCTGAACCGGAGCTTCCAAGCCTTCAACGTACCCTCGCCGTTCCGCCCCAGCTTTTTGGCGGTTTGCCGGAATAAATACGCTTTTGCCCACCTGCCGTTATCCGTCATTCACTTTTCCTTCGCCCGCTTTCGAGAGGAGCTGTTTCGCCCTGAACCCGGAGCCGCCCCCCTGAACCGGCATTTGCTGGCCAATCTGCTTATCCATGAATTGGGCCATCTCCTGGGCCTGTATCACGCCCATGAATTCACGGATGATCCCATTGAGGAGTTGCTGCCGGACCGCAAAACCCCGAACTTTATGAGTCATTATCTGATGCATGCGGGCAGTCTTGGGTTTGTGCCCCTGCAAAAACAGATCATCCATAGCTACCTAAGCAAGGGCAAGGTCTTTGAGCAATACCGCCGGGTGGACTTTGACCCGATGCGTTACCTGGAGCTGATCAAGAAATACAACGGTTTTAAAGAGCCGGCCAAGGCAAAGGAAACCGACGAAGCGGAATGAAACCGGCCCTTTGTCACAAGTCTACCCTGGCAATCCTTGGCAGTTTCCTCGCCGACGACCCTGGAGGCCTTCAGCTCCGGCGTGGCCGCCCGTTTTCCCCCGGATGAAGGCCGCAAAACTTATTGCCGTCTGAGCCAGGGAGCAATGATGCGTTTGGCCAGGTTAATGGGGATGGCGAACCCGATCCCCTGGCCGGTGGCCACAATCATGGAATTGATGCCGATGACCCGACCGTCCAGATCGCACAAGGGTCCGCCGCTGTTGCCCGGGTTGATGGAGGCATCCGTCTGGATAAAATCGCCGTAGGTGCCTTTTCCCAGCCCCCGGCGGCCGGTGGCGCTTACCACTCCCACCGTCACAGTCTGTTCAAGTCCGAAGGGGCTGCCGATGGCGATGGCCCATTGGCCCACCCGGATACGGTCTGAGTCTCCCAAAACCGCAGGCCTTAAATAGGGGGCTGGAGCATAAATCAGGGCAATATCAAACCGTTCGTTGATTCCCACCACCTTGCCGGTGACCTCCCGGCCGTCGTCATAACGCACCTTGATCTGCTGGGCCCCGGCCACCACGTGGGAATTGGTGAGAATATGACCAAGGTTGTCAATAATGATGCCCGAGCCTTGTCCCACCAGCCGTTGGCGGATGGCCTGGGGCGGCCCGAAATCCCGGAAAATGCCTTCAAAAGGGGTGCCCCGGAAAAAATCCTCCGGAACTCCTGGCACCTGATAGGTCACAACCCGGATGGCCTTGAGGCTCACCACGGAGGGCCGCACCCGCTCCACCACCCGGATGAAATCTTCCTGAAGGCCCATGGCGCTGGCTCCGGCCGGGTCCGGGGGCCATGCCAACATAAGGCAGGTCAGAAGACCTGGCAATAACCAAGCAAAACCCCTTATTCTCATGCTGTTCCTCCTTCTGAGTTGGAGTCAGTCCGGTAAATAAAGCGAAGTGGCACAAAGCTGACATTAATAGGGTTAAATTATGAATTTTGGAGGGAACCGCTAAGACCGGTCGGGAGGCTGGCCCTTCCCCTCTGCACCTTCCTATTTTTTAGGTTTTACCACTTTCCTTCCGCCGCCAAAATCAAGCCGGCAAATACAAGGTTGTCTTCCGGTTCTCGCCACTGATTTGTCCCCCATGGCCGCGCCGGCGAGGGAACCTCGTACCAGACAGAGAGGAAACCGCCCACTCCGGAAGCAAAGCGAGGGGTAAAATGATATGAAACTTTTAGCTGTGCCTCCGTGATGGGAATGAAGACGGTATAAGGGGCGAATTCCATAACATTTTGCCGCCGGATAACTTTCCGACTAACTTCCCCGATGGTTACTGATTGAGTGATAAATCCCTTAAGCCAGAAATTTTTGAGAAAATTTATCTGACCTTTGAGACCGATTCCGGGACCGCCGTGGAAATTGACCTCAGAATGGCTTACCAGGGCTTCAGAATTGCAGACTCCCATCAATCGCTGCTGGGAGCCGCAGAATTTTGCCCCCCATTGGAGGAAAAGCTCCTTTCCTTCCGAGCCATAAATCTTATAGTCAACAAAAGGTCCCAGGGACCAGAAAGAAACTTTGGTGTGCCCCAAGAAATTAGCCGGGGGGACGGTTTTGACCAGCTCATAGTCACTGTCAAACCACCAGCCGTTCAAGCCCAGTCTCCAATTTCCCTTCCGATAAGAGATTTCCCCTCTTAAAGTAAAATCGTTGGTCGGGTCCACTGTCAGAGAAGTTTGGTGATTTACCAGATCGGCCAGATTTTCTCGAGCCCCCCAGACCTTGAGGTATAAGGGCTCCAATTGCAGATGAAGGCCTTCGGCCGGGGGATCGTTTCCCCACCCGGGATTGATCCAGAACAAAGACAGGCAGGCTGCCACCAGGACTACCGCTCCTTTCATTTCGACCTCCCGGTGTTTTGGACAAAGGATACATCACAAATGATCCTTTTTATATTAAAAAAAGCATTTTCCTGGGGGGCGGCGGGCCGATGACCTCCAATACTTCCTGGGGGATCATGCTTTCGGCCAGGGCCAGGAAGGGCCGGCCCTGCAAAGATTCCCCGGCCGGTCCCAAATCCCGGATGCCGGCATCTCCACCTATGACCAAACAGACGGGAGGACCGCCGGGTTCATGTCTGGTCCAAAACACCTGAAGCTCGGCTGGCTGTCCCGGTTCGGGGCCGCTCCACCCCACCAAGGTCCGCACCTCGCCGTCTGGATATCTTAGCTCCAGCGACAGACCTTGCCAGATGGGGGATAAAACCGTCAGTTTAAGACGAGGCAACCCTTCCGGAACATTGGCACAAGGGAAAACTTCATATTCAATAACCTTCATTTTGTGACCTCAAACGCAATATTAGTTTTGATTTCTGTCAGCCGCCTTCGGCTTTACAATCCAGGAGGACTTTCAGGACTCCGGGCTGTTGCGCCTGGGCCATCGCCACACAAGCCTGGGAAAGAGGAAATCTTTGGGAAATCAAGGGCTGTGGGTCAATCCAGCCCCGGGCCATAAGGCGCAAGGCCGCAGGGAAAGGGCCGCAGCGGCTTCCCACCAGGCGCACCTCCGGGACCACCAGAGTTGCTGGGTCCAAGGGCACTTGGCCTTTGTAGGTGCTTTTCAAAATCACCGTCCCCCGGGGCCGGACCCGTTCCAAGGCCAGGGCCAGGCCGCGGGGCGAGCCGCTGGCCTCCACCACCACTTCATAGTCCCGACCTCTCAGGTCTGTTTCCAAAAAGCCTTTCACCCCGTAAGGTTCGGCCAGGGCCAGATGCTCGGCATAGTGGCCTGCCAGGTGTACCTCGGCCCCCTGCAAAGTCAGGACAAAGGCTGACAACAGCCCCAAAGGGCCGTCCCCTACCACCAGAACCCGGCTTTCCGCCAGCCCCGAGATGGAGCCGGTAACGGCCAGGGCCGCGGCCAAAGGTTCAGTAAACACAGCGGCTTCGTCGGGCAGGTTGTCGGGCACGGCGTGGAGATTGGCCGCCGGCAGCGTCAAAAACTGGGCAAAGACCCCGTCCCGGCCTTGGATTCCCAGAACCCGGCGACTCCGGCAATGGCGGGCCAGCCCTTGGCGGCACCACGGGCAGCTCCCGCAGGCAAGGTTTATTTCCCCTACTATGCGGCGGCCCAGCCAGGGAGAATCTGGAGGACCCTCCACCACTCCCACGAACTCATGGCCGAGTATGCCGGTGAAAGGGCGGTAACCGTGGAGCACTTCGATGTCAGTGCGGCAGACACCGGCCAAATGAACCCGGATCAGCACCTCTCCGGGTCCCGGTTCCGGCTTCGGCACTTCCAGCAATCGAAGATCCCCGTCAAAATAGAGGGCCAGCATAAAATGAATCTTGGATTTCTGCTTTCCCGTCGATACAGGCCTTACAACATCCCGGCTGCTTGTTCCAGAACCGCCACCGTTTGGGACACCGTGTTCTCCCAGCTCAGATTTGCCACAGCTTCCTGGGCGGCTTGGCTGACCTGAGGGTCGCTGGCCCGCTCCAGAAAATCGGCCAAGGCTCCCGCCAGTGCGGCCACCTCGCTGGGCTCAGGCAAGACCGCGCCGTTTTCACCGGGTTGGACAAACTCCGCCGCCCCGTTAGCCCGGGTGGTCACCACCGGTACGCCACAAGCAAGGGCCTCCAATACCACATTGCTGCAGGGGTCGTACAAAGTGGGCAGGGCCACCGCGGCGGCAGCCTGATAAAATGGCGCAACGTCTGCCTGTGGCCCCCAGAATCTGACCCGAGGGGCCACCCCGAGCCGGTCCGCCAGTTGTTGATAGGGTTGACTTTTGCCCTTGCCCACCACCCAAAGCCAGGTATTTTTCCTTTTTAGGCAGGCAAAGGCCTCGATCAGATAAGCCAATCCTTTGCGGGCAAAGCCGGACCCGACAAACAGTAGGATGTCAGCCTCTGGTGGTGCCCCCAGGCGGTGGGCCAGGGCCCGGCGCGCCGCCGGTGGAAGGACCCGGTATTTTTGCCGGTCAAGACCATTGTATATCAGTCTTATCCGGTCGGGGTCCAACCCGTAGTGATGTCTAATCTCCTCTTGGACCTGGCGGGAATTGGCAATCACCAGCTTCATATGCGGTTCGGCGTACAGGCGCCTCTCCAACCAAAGCATGGTTTGATGAAAAGGGCTTAACTGCTGAGCCAACCTGGCCGGGGCGGATAGATAGGGGGCCCGGCGGGCCAGCCACTCCCGGTGGCAGCCGTCCCCGGCCCGATAAACATGCTGAAACAAGGTACGTTCCAAGCTGAATACCAGGTGAACTCCGGCTTGTTTCACAAGGCGGCGGGTATTCACGGCAAAAGAAAGAAGGCGCGTTGTTTTTTTGCCCCACACCGGCACCGGCTGATACTGCACCTCCGGCCCCCAGGCTAGTTCTTCTTTCCGGAGCGAGTCCGTGGAAAAAACCACGACTTTGTGCCCGGCTGCCTCCAACCCCCGGACGAGATGCCCCACGGTGGTTTCGGCTCCGCCGAAACCGCTTACCCGTTGTCGAAGAACCGCAATTTTCATAGAAAGAAAAAGAATCCAGGAAATTACCGCAGGTTTTTCTCTCCGGCCCATTCCCACATGCTTTGCAGCACCTCTGCCGGACTGAGTTCCACCAGGCAGCGGCTGACCTTGCTGCCCAGGCAGCCGTCTTTGCCGCAGGGCACGCACTCCCAGTCCTTTTGGAGCACCAGGTGCCCCTCTCCCCAGGGCCCCCAGTTGAAAACCCCGCTGGGTCCGAAGAGGGCTACCGCCGGGGTGTCCACCGCCGCCGCCAGATGCATGGGCGCGCTGTCCACCCCGAAAAAGAAACGGGCTTTGGCGATAAAAGCCCCCAATTCCTTGAGAGTTAACTGCCCCGCCAGACTTACGGGGCGGGCCCGGCATCCTTCAAAAATGGCGGCCAACAGCTCCTGCTCATGGACTGCCCGGGAGCCGGTGAGTAGTACCGGCAGCCGCCAGTCGCCCATAAGGGCCTCCACCACCCGGGCATAGCCCGCCGGTGTCCAGCATTTGAAGCGCCAGCCGGCTCCGGGATGCATGACCACAAATCCCCCGGGCTTAAGACCTAATTCATTGAGCCGGGCTTCGACTTTGGCCTCCACGGCGCCGTTCCAGAAGAACTGCAGGCGGGGGTTTTCCGGCCTGACCCCCAAGGCCCGCACCGCTTCCAGATTATGCTCCACCATGTGCATTTTGAGGGGGGGCCGGGGTAAAAGCCGGGTGAACAGGCCCAAGCGCTGCCAGAAAGGCTGCCGGGGGCGGGCAAAGCCCACCCGTTCCGGGGCCCCACATATCCAGGCAAAGAACGCCCCCCGGTCGCCGCCCGAAAGTTCCAGCACCAGGTCAAAACGCCGTTGCCGGAGACGCCGGATCAGCCTTAAGGCCTCCGCCCAAGAGCCTTCTTGCCGGTCAATGACGTGAAGTCCGTCCAGCAAGGGGTGGCCCGCCAGCATGTCCTCTGTCTCCCGGGGGACCAAATAATCCACCCGGGCCGCGGGCCAAGCTTTTTTTAAGGCTTGCAGTACTGGCGTGCTCACCAGAACATCGCCCAGCTGCTTGAGCTTGATAACTAGAATCCGGTTATAGGTCTTCATCGGCAACTTCCTGCCGGGGGCCTGAGGCCACGCCTCGGGGCGAGGCTTTGATGAATTCCAGGAGATGCTTGACTTCAGGCGTTAAGGGCACCTGCGCCTCCACTTGGGCAAGGGCTTTGGTGAGGTTGCCCCGGCGGAAGAACAGGAGGTGCACCGCCTCTTTTAACGGCCGGATCTGCTCAGGGGTAAACCCGGCCCGTTTCAAACCCACCAGGTTCAGCCCCCGCACCGTATGGTCGCCGTCCATGATGCAATAAGGGGGGACATCCCGGGAAGTGCGGGACCCGCCCCGCATAATGGCCAGAGTGCCGATGCGGCAAAATTGGTGGATCACGCAATTGCCGGAAATATAGGCCCGGTCCCCTACCTCAACATAACCTCCCACCAAGGCATTATTCACCACAATGACATGATTGCCCACCTGGGCGTTATGAGCCAGGTGACTCAAGGCCATGAGAAAGTTATGATTTCCCACCCGGGTGGCGCTTCCCGGCTTGGTGCCCCGGTGGATGGTGACATATTCCCGGATTATATTGTGGTTGCCGATAATGGTGTAACTTTCCTCTCCCCTAAAGGCGTAATCCTGGGGTTCGTGCCCGATGATGGCCCCGAACCCGATGACGTTGCCTTCGCCGATGGTGGTATAGGGTCCGATATAAGCGTGGGCCAGGATGCGGGTACCGGCGCCGATGCGGGTGGGGCCGTCAATGATCACCCCGGGTCCCACCTCCACCCCCTCGGCCAGCTCCACCTCAGGGGCTATTCGGGCGCTGGGATCGATGCGCATGGGTTTCCTCATTGAGCAGTTGCCGCAAATAATAATACTTCAAAAAGGTATACATACCGGAAAGCGCCGCAATGGTGTAACCGGTAAGGCCTTCCAACAGACCCAGCTGAATGAAATAGCGGTTTACGAAGGTGGCCACCGGCCGCCACAGGAGCTCCCCGGCCCGGGGGCGGCGGCCGCTTTTGACCAGTTCCTGGGCTGCCAGCCGGGCATATCGGTCCATGCGGGTGACATAGTCACTGACACTTTTATAACTATAGTGTTCCAAGGGGGTCTTCAGTTTTCCCACCGGTCCGTCCACCAGCACCTCTTCGTGCACCGCCCGCTCCCAAAAACGACCTTTGTCCCGGCGGAACAGGCGCAGGGTAAAATCCGGATACCAGCCGGCCCGGCGAATCCAGCGCCCGCAAAAGTAGTTCTTCCGAGGAACCCGGTAGCCCGCCAGGGGGCCGTTATTTCTTACTACTTCCAGGATCTCGTCCCGTAAGGCTTCCGGCACCCGTTCGTCTGTGTCCAGGCTGAAGACCCAAGTGCCCCGGGCCCGGTCCAGGGCAAAGTTCTTGGTGGCCCCAAAGCCCCGCCAGTCAGCGATGAAGATACGGTCGGTGAAGCTCCGGGCCAACTCCACCGTGCGGTCAGTGCTGCCCGTGTCTACCAGCACGATTTCGTCGGCAAACCGGGCCGATTCCAGGCAGGGGCCGATGTTCTCCTCCTGGTTCAGGGCAATGACAATAACGGACAGGCGAGGCATGGTGGGATTTCCTGTTCCCTGTTTGCCGTTTTCTGTTTCAGGCTTGGGGTTCCCCCTGCACCAGGATTTATCAGCCCAAAACCGAAAACTAAAAACCGAACACCGCCCTTCAGGGCAGGGGTTTGGCCTCCTCAATGAGCATCACCGGGATATCGTCCCGGATTTCATAAAGGAGTTTGCAGGTGTCGCAAATTAGCCCATCGCCGGTTTCATTAAGGCGGACATCCCCCTTGCACTTGGGGCAAGCCAGAATCTCCAGCAGTTCTTTGCTTATGGGCATGGGTCCTCCGGTAGTGGCCTTAATTATTTTATATTAAAGGATGTGCGCCTTGGGACAGCATTTTCTCACAGGCGGCCATCACCGCGGCCATCGGCAGTTCCGTCAGGCAGCGAGGGTCCGGGCACTGCCTGCGGAAGCAGGGGCTGCAAGCCAGCCCCAGCCGCACAATCTCATGGCCCCTGCCGAAGGGGCCGGTCCGCCAGGGCGCGGTGGGACCGAACAGGGCAACCACCCGGGTGCCCAGAGCCGCAGCCAGGTGCATGGGGCCGGTGTCCGTGGTGACGGCAAAAGCCGCCCCCTGGAGCACGGCTGCCAGCTCTCCGATCGCGGTGCGCCCCGCCCAATTAAAGACGAGGGCTTTGCATTCAGCCACAATCGCCTGAGCCAGACCCAGGTCACCGGCGCTGCCGGTAAGCACCACCCGCACCCCTTTCCCGGCCAGCCCCTCCGCCAGCCGGGCCCAAGCCGCTGTGGGCCAGAGTTTGGTGGCCCAGCGAGCTCCAGGATGGAGAACGACATATGGTCTTGGGATGGTTTCCCTCAAGAACCGACCGGCGTCAGTCAGCAGGTGCTCCAGCCGGAAGCGGGGCGGCGCCTGCGGCGCCCCCAGGTGCCAGGCTACGTTCAGATAACGCCAGACGGCGTGTGCATCGGGATCGTATGGCGGAAGCCTTTCCGTGAGGGCCAGGTAGCTCAGCTCCCGGGTGCCGTTGTAGCCCACCTTGCGGGAGCTTCGGGCCATGGCCACCCAAAGGGCGCTTTTCAGCAAGCCTTGAAGATCAATGACGATATCAAAGGAATGCCTTGGGAGACGGCGCAGCACGCCAACCCAGCCTGCCAGACCTTGATTTATGGAACCCCGGCCAAGCCGCAACCGGGGGACCGGCCACACCTCATCCAGGGCCGGGTGCCCAGCCAGCAGGGGCGCATAGCCCTCCTCCACCAACCAGGTGAGGCGGCCCTGGGGGAAAGCCGCCCGCAACGCCTCCAGGGCAGGAAGCGTGTGGATGATGTCCCCGAAGGAACTCAACTTGATCAGCAGAAGCCGCGGAGGGAGATCGTGATTCATAGCCTGAAGCCGTTTTCGGTTTTCAGAAAAGAGCAGTTGCCTGCGGAGCGCGGAAACCGGATGCTTATATCCGAGCGTAGTTCTTTCCGGTTAAATGGACAATCCTTTACTCCTGGTTATTATCCACTGCGCCGCGTCCCACAGATCTTCGGCGATGTAAGCCGGCGGAACCGGCCAGGTCCCGGAGCGGTGCTCGTATTCGCCACGGCCGTAGCCGGTGAGGACCAAGACGCCCCGGACGCCGGCATTTATGGCAGTCTGAATGTCCAGGTAACGGTCCCCCACCAGATAGGAACAGCCGAGATCCAGACCGAGCTCCCGCGCCGCCTGCCAAATTAAGCCAGGCTTGGGTTTGCGGCAGGGGCAGCCTTCGTCCGGACTATGCAGACAGGCATAAATGGCATCGACCTGAGCGCCCTCAGCCTGAAGAAGTGCTTGCATTCTGGCGTGCACTTCTTCCACCAGGGAGGGGGCGAAATAGCCCCGGGCGGCGCCGGACTGATTGGTGATTACCACCAGCCGGAAACCCGCTTCGTTCAGACGCCGGATGGCCAATGCGGCCCGGGGCAGGAGGATAAAACGGCTCAGATGGTTGATGTAGCCCATTTCCTCGTTGATAGTGCCATCCCGATCCAGGAAAACGGCGCAATTTTTCATGACTTTTTCATGAGCCAGCTTCGGGCGGCCTCGAAAACTTCATCCGGACTGACAGAGGTGAGGCAAGGATAGCCCAGGTTGCAGGTTCGCTTCCGGCAGGGGCTGCAGGAAAGAGCGTGATATAGCACCGTAGCCTTGTCGGTGAACGGCCCGGTGGCCTGCGGGTCGGTGGAGCCGAAGATGGCTACCACCGATACTCCCAGGGCCGCGGCGGCGTGCATTAGCCCGGAGTCGTTGGTGAGGACCAGGGCCATCCGGGAGAGCACGGCCAAGGCTTGGCGCAAACTGATCCGACCCACCAGGTTTAGGCCGATGCCGTTGAGACGCTGCATTACTTGGGCGGCCACCGGTTGGTCTTCAGGGCCACCCAAAAGGACCAGCCGGGCCCCCAGCTCTTGGTGCAGCCTTGCAGCCACCGCGGCAAAGCGTTCCGGTGGCCAGCGCTTGGCCGGGCCGTAGGCCGCGCCGGGGCTTAGGGCCACCCAAGGTCCCTGCTGCCTTTCCGGCGAAAACGAGTTAAGCAGGCTTTGGGCTTCCGCCCTTTCCGTTTCGGTCAGATAAAGATGAGGCAGGCGGAAGTGGTCAAACTCCCCGAAGGCCCGCAGTATTCCCAGAAAATAGTAAACCGTATGTAATTTCTTGAGATTTTGAAGATTTTGAAACCCATTGAGAGCCCTGGTCAAAAACGGCCGGCGGCCGTCCGTGTTATAGCCCACCCGGGTCTTGGCTCCCGTCAGCCAAAGCTCCAAAGCCGCCTCCAGAGAGTTGGGCAGGGCCACGGCCAGGTCGAATTGCCCCCGTAAGCTCCACAAATGCCGCCATTTTTCCGGACCGGGGGGATAAAGGAGGACATCTGCCACCTGAGGATGCGCGCCAAACAGGGGGGCCACCCGGGAGACAGCTAAAACCGCAATTCTGGCTTGCGGGAAAAATTCACGCAGACCCCCCAAAACCGGCAACGCCATAACGGCATCCCCTACCCAATTGGGGGCCCGGACCAAAATTGCCCGGGTATTGGCGGCGGCGCCATTAAGGCGGCCATGTACTGACAGTTTGGCGAGGCATTGCTGCACTTCGCCGGGTAAAGGGAGCGGTTCCGCCGAAATGGCAGGAGAAAATGCTAAGGCCGGTGCCTTGGGCGCCGAGTTCTTTCGGGCAGACGCCAGAATCCGGCTAATGCGGTCCATAATAACCTCAGATCGGACTAAACTGACCTCCACTTCGAGAACCCACAGGGGCAGATCCCCTTCCCATTTCTCCCCCAACCGGGCCCAATCCTTGGCGGTAGTGATTAACGCTTCGGCCCCGGAATCCTTGGCTTCACCTACTAACCGTCGTAGCTCCGCTGAACAGTAGGGGTGGTGGTCAGGAAACTCTTTAAACCCTCTGAGTTCGACCCCAAGGTTATCCAGGACCTCTGCAAAACCCCGCGGACGGGCGATGCCGGCAAAGGCAAACAGAGCGCGGTTTTTCAGGCTCTCAGGACCGAAGCACCCCCCTCCGCAATTCCGCTGGCCGTAAAGGCGCGCGTTTTTTGGGAACAGCGCCGCGTCCAGAAAGTCCTTGTCCGGGAACCGGCGGGAGAGTTCAAGGCAAAAGGGCGCCTTTTGGCCTCCCACCCTGGTAAATACAATCACCTGGGCTTCGGCCAGGGTGTCGGCCGGCTCCCGCAGCGGCCCCGCCGGCAGGAGGCGGCCATTACCCAGGGGGGCTCCGGCGTCCAAAAGCACGATATCCAGGTCGCGATGCAACTGAAAATGCTGAAAGCCGTCGTCCAGCAGGAACAGGTCGGGGCGGTGCTCCCGCCAGGCCGCAATCCCGGCCTCATAGCGGGAGGGGCAGGTATAAACAATTGTTCCCGGCAACGTCTTTGCCAGCCAATAGGCCTCTTCCCCCACCTCAGGGGGTTTGAACCGAACCTGTTCGCCGTCTGAAACCCTGGTGAGCTCTTTACGCCGACCGCCATAGCCCCGGCTCAGGATTGCCACTTTTAAGCCCCGTTGCTGTAATTCTCGGCCCAGAAAGGCCACCAGGGGGGTTTTGCCGGTGCCCCCCACCGTGAGGTTGCCGACACTGATCACCGGAGCAGGCAGGCGCCAGACCTTTAGCCAGCCGCGGCCATAAAGTCTTCGCCTTGCTTGGGCCGCCATTCCGTAAAGGGCCGCCAAGGCGGGAACAAGCAAATCCAGGGGAAAACAAAATTCCGGGTCATGAATGTCAGGATTTCGCCAAATTAGCTTATTCAAAGCAGGCCAGCCTTGCACCTTTGCCGCCTTGATTATCCGACCCCTTGGGCGACGGGCGCGGCGAGCGGGGCTTCTTCCTCCCGGGCAAACTGCATCTCATACAGCCGCGTATACAGGCCCCCTTTTTGGAGCAATTCCGCGTGCGTGCCCATTTCCACTATACGCCCCTGGTTCATGACCACAATGCGTTGCGCGTTTCTTACGGTGCTCAGACGATGGGCGATGACCAGGGTAGTGCGTCCCACCATGAGGCGGTCCAGGGCCTGCTGGACTGCCCGTTCGGCTTCCGAGTCCAGAGACGACATGGCTTCGTCCAGAATGAGGATGGGCGGATCCTTCAGCAAGGCCCGGGCGATGGCCAACCGCTGCTGCTCGCCTCCGGAGAGGCGCACGCCCTTTTCGCCCACCACCGTGTCCAGGGTCTGGGGCAAGGCCATAACAAAATCAAAGGCGTTGGCCGCTTGGAGGGCCGCTATGATTTCGCTTTCCGGGGCATCCGGACGACCATAGGCCACATTGAAGCGCACCGTGTTGTTGAACAGGATGGTCTGCTGGGTGACAATGCCGATCTGGGATCGCAGCGACGCCAGAGTGACATCCCGGATGTCCACCCCATCAATGCGGATGGCCCCCTGGCTTACCTCATAGAACCGGGGCAAAAGATTTAGCAGGGTGGTCTTGCCTGCGCCGCTGGGGCCTACCAATGCCACAATCTCACCTTTGCGGATGGTAAGGCTGATGTCTTCCAGCACCGGGCGGTCCTGGTAGCCAAAGGTCACCCGGTCGTAAACGATCTCCCGGGACAAGGGCGCCAATGGCCGGGCGCCGGGACGATCCTTGATGCCGGGGTCCAAGTCCAGTAGCCCGAAGATCCGGTGCGCGGCAGCCAGCCCTTCTTGGATGCTGTTGTGCACCCCGCTCAAGGCCTTTAAAGGCGTGTAAAGCATGATGAGCGCGGCCATGAAGGAAAAAAAGGTGCCCGGGGTGGAGCTCCCCTGAATGACATTGTAGCCTCCGTAAAAAATGATAGCCGCCATGCCCACCGCCCCCAGCAGATCCATAAGCGGGTTGGAGAGACTGCGAGTCACGGTTTGCTTGAGGCGCAGGCGAAAAAGTTTCTGATTGAGCTTTTCAAACCTTCGCTGTTCGAAATCCTCCTGGACGAAAGCCTTGATGATGCGGTGACCGGTAAAGCTTTCCTGCTGTAAGATGTTTAGTTCGGCCATGGACACCTGGGTAGCGGTGGACAGACGGCGCAGCCGGCGGCCGATGCGCACAATGATCAGGGCGGTCAGAGGCAGGACTGCAGTGGCCAGGATGGCCAGGCGCCACTCCCGATAAAATATCAACCCGATAAGACCCGCCACCGTGAAGCTGTCCTTGATCAGGCTGGTCACCACCTTGGTCACCGAATCCTGCAGCAAAAACACATCATAATTCAGACGGCTCATGAGGGCCCCGGTGGCTTGGCCATCATAAAAGGCATGGGGCTGGCGCTGCAGGTGCTGAAAGAGTTCGTCCCGAAGCCGGGTGGTGGTGCTTACCCCGATATAGCTCATCTGGTAATTGTGGGTAAAGGTTAAGGCTCCCTTTACGGCGTAAAGCAATACCACCAAGGGCGGGAGGATGTAAAGCATTGCGAGATTTTTGCCAAAAAAAACGTCATCCAGGACCGGCTTCACCAGATAAGCCAGAAGGGCGGTGATGCCCGAAACTCCCAGCATGGCCAGAACGGCCACTAGAAAACGGAGCCAGAAACCACGAACATATGACAATAAGCGCAGATAAAGTTTAAGATCGTCCTTCATAGGAACCACACGGCCTTTCTACTTGCTAAAGTCATTATATATCCCAACTCGGGCAGTTTTTCCATTTCTTTCCGGAAAACCTTTGAATGCCTGCAGGGTTCAAGGTAACCCGCCAATTCCTGCAACGGACATTTTTCGGCCGTCACCGGGGGCGATGGCCTGGTCACAGCACAAGCGGCTCTTTCTGTAAGAAAAATTTTTACATTAAAATCAAAATTTAACTTATTTACAGATTTTTGCTTCCCAGATAATATTCTGCAAACAGTTGCCATCGCTGTTCCTTGAAAGGGATCACAGCCGGCCCCCGGGGAAGCGTAGCGCTCCCCCTGGGTTCGCTGCGATTGAGCCAACCATTCGGCGTATTTTCAAGTATTTTCCGTGAGGCATCGGGAAAAACCCTTGCCTTAGTGTCGGGAAACCGGCCAAAGGTCCGGATACATCAGGAGTTCGGTATATGAAGACGGTGGTGGAGAAGATTCGGGAGTTGCGGGAGATGGAGGCGCGGGTCAGGGCCATGGGGGGGGAGGCGGCGGTGGCCAAGCAGCACCGGAGCGGCAAGCTCACGGCCCGGGAGCGCCTGGACCTGTTTTTTGACCCGGGGACCTTTCGGGAGACGGACCTGTTTGTGAAGCACCGCTGTGTGAACTTTGGCATGGAGAAGGTGGAGATTCCGGCGGACGGGGTGGTCACCGGGTTCGGGCAGGTCAACGGCCGGCCGGTATTTGCCTTTGCCCAGGACTTCACCAGCCGGGCCGGCACGTTGGGGGAGATGCACAGCCGGAAGATCTGCAAGATCATGGACTTGGCCTTGAAGGCGGGGGTGCCGCTGGTGGGGTTCAACGATTCGGGTGGGGCCCGCATTCAGGAGGGGGTGGACTCGCTGTCGGCCTATGGCCAGATTTTTTACCGCAATGCCATTGCCAGCGGGGTCATTCCCCAGATTTCTGCCATAATGGGGCCCTGTGCCGGGGGGGCGGTGTATTCTCCGGCCATGACCGACTTCATCTTCATGGTGAAGGGCACCAGCTACATGTTCATCACCGGGCCGGACGTCATCAAGAGCGTCACCGGGGAGGAGATTTCCTTTGAGGACCTGGGGGGGGCGCTGGCCCACAACATGAAGAGCGGGGTGGCGCATTTTGCCTGCGAGTCGGATGCCGATGCCATTGCGCAGATCAAGCGGCTGCTTGCCTTTTTGCCCAACAACAACCTGGAGGACCCGCCCCGGGCGGCGTGCAGTGATCCGGTGGGGCGGGAGGAGCCGGCCCTGGACGCCATCATTCCGGACGATCCCCGGCTCAGCTATGATATGAAGGACGTCATTCGGGCCATTGTGGACGATGGCGATTTTTTTGAGGTTCACGCTCTGTATGCCCAGAACATGATTGTGGGCTTTGCCCGGCTGAACGGCCGGCCCCTGGGCATAGTGGCCAACCAGCCCCGGGTGCTGGCGGGATGTCTGGACGTGGACGCCTCGGACAAGGCCACTCGGTTCATCCGGTTCTGCGATGCCTTCAATATTCCGTTGCTGACCATTGCCGATGTGCCGGGGTATCTGCCGGGCAGCGACCAGGAGTGGCGGGGGGTGATCCGCCACGGGGCCAAGCTCTTGTGGTGTTACTCCGAGGCCACGGTGCCCAAGCTGACCCTCATCACCCGCAAGGACTACGGCGGCTCTTATCTGGCCATGTGCTCCCGGGACCTGGGGGCGGACCTGGTGTTTGCCTGGCCCACTGCGGAGATTGCGGTGATGGGGGCGGAGGGGGCGGCCAACATCATCTTCCGGCGGGAGATTCAGGCGGCGCCGGACCCGGAGAAGAAGCGCCAGGAGCTCATCGAGCATTACCAGAATCTGCTTTACAACCCTTACGTGGCGGCGTCCCGGGGTTTTGTGGATCGGGTCATTGTGCCCCGGGAGACCCGGCCGCGGCTGATTGAGGCGCTGGAGGTCATGTGCAGCAAGCGGGAGACCCTGCCGCCCAAGAAGCACGGCAACATCCCGGTGTAGGCTCTCAGGGAGGGGTTAGGGATGCAGCAGCTCAAGCCGGCGGTGGTGGCGGCCATCAGTGGGGCCATCCAGGAGTATTTGCAAAGCGAGGAGGCGGCCTGGGCGGCGGCCGCGGCCCGGCTGGGGCCGCCGGGACCGCCGCTGAATGTCTGGGCCCTGGCTGGCCGGCAGACCGCCATGCAGTGGCGCCTGCTGGCCCAGCGCCGGGCGCTGCGGTAGCTTTTTCCGGGGGCGGGCCAGGGAGGCGCGCCTTCTGCCTGCCTTCGGGCTGGCTAGAGTTCAGAGCGTAGAGACGAAGCGGACCACGAAGGAGACCATATGGCTGGAAAAAACCCCATCAAATTCACGGACACCACCTTCCGGGACGGTCACCAGTCGCTGTTGGCCACCCGCATGCGGACGGAAGACATCCTGCCCTTCATGGAGCGTATGGACCGGATGGGCTACTGGGCCCTGGAGGTCTGGGGCGGGGCCACCTTTGACACGGCCCACCGTTTTTTGGGCGACGACCCCTGGGACCGCATCCGCCTGGTGAAGGGCCTGCTGAAGAAGACCCCCACCATGATGCTGCTGCGGGGCCAGAACCTGGTGGGCTACCGCAACTACGCGGACGATGTCACTTACCGCTTTGTGCGCTATGCGGCGGACAATGGGGTGGACATCTTTCGGGTGTTTGATGCCCTGAACGACCAGCGCAACTGGGAGGTATCGGTGAAGGCCCTCATGGACGCCAAGAAGGCGGGGTGCATGGCCCACTTTCAGGCGGCGGTGTGCTACAGTCTCACCCAGCGGCGCATGGGGGGTCCCATTTTCAATCTGGAGTACTATGTGGACTTTGCCAAGCGGGCCGAGGACATGGGGGCCGATTCCTTCTGTCTGAAGGACATGGCGGGCATGTGCTCTCCCTACGACGCCTATGCCATTGTCAAGGCCCTCAAGGAAACCCTGAAGATTCCGGTGGAGTTTCACACCCATTACACATCGGGCCAGGGTTCCATGGCCTATCTGAAGGCCATGGAGGCGGGGGTGGACATTGTGGACACCTGTCTCAGCCCCTTTGCCCTGCGGACGGCCCAGCCGGCCATTGAGCCCCTGCTGGTGGCGGTGGAGCAGACGGACCGGGAGACGGACATGGACCTGGCGGCCCTCATTGAGATCGGCCAGGACCTGGAGCGGGTGGCGGTGAAGTACCGGGATCTGCTGGACACCAGCAAGCTGGCCCAGATCGACACCGGGGTGCTGCTGCATCAGATTCCCGGGGGGATGTACTCCAACCTGGTGAATCAGTTGAAGGAGGCCAACGCCCTGGACCGGATCCGGGAGGTGATGGCGGAGTTGCCCCAGACCCGCAAGGAGCTGGGCTATCCGCCCCTGGTGACCCCCACCAGCCAGATTGTGGGCATCCAGGCGGTGTTCAACGTGTTGTTTGGGCGTTACCAGCAGATCCCGGCGGAGGTCAAGGCCCTGGCCTATGGTCTGTACGGCCGGACCCCGGCGCCCATGGACAAGAAGGTGCAGAAGCTCATCCTCAAGGGCTATGAGCGGGGGGAGACGCCCACCACCAAGCGGCCCGGGGAGATCCTGGAGCCGGAGTGGGACAAGGCGGTGGAGGCCACCCGCGGGTTGGCCAAAAACGACGGGGACGTGCTGATTTACGCCCTGTACCCCACCACCGGGCTGCGGTTTCTCCGCTGGAAGTACGGGCTGGAGCCCATCCCGCCGGAGGTCCGGGGCAAGACCCTGGAGCAGATCAAGCTGGAGGACGAGGTGGTGAGCCGTCTGAAGCAGAAGAACCTGTTTGCCCAGGTCAAGGAGTATCTGGACCGGCTGGAGCGGCCGGCTCCGGAGAAGGGCCCGGGGCTCAGGACCTTCAACGTCTTTGTGGACGGGCAGTACTTTGCGGTGGAGGTGGAGTGCACCTCCGGGGCGCCGGTGCTCACTGGGGTGACGCCGGCCCCGCGCCCCGCGGCGGCGCCGGCGGCTCCCCCTCCGCCGCCCGCGGCCGCCCCGCCACCGCCGCCGGCGGCCGCTCCGGCGGCGGCGGCCGCCCCGGCGGAAGCCCTGGCGGCCGGCGAGGTGCCCTTGCGGGCCCCCATGCCCGGGATGATCATCAGCTACAACGTCAAGGTGGGCGACCGGGTCAATACCGGCGACCTGGTGTGCGTCCTGGAGGCCATGAAGATGCAGAACAGCCTCCCCGCCCCGGCCTCCGGCATCGTCAAGGCCATCAACTTCGAACCCGGCGCCTCCGTCCCCAAAGACGCCGTCATCATGGTGATCGCCAGATAAGTCAGGGAGATTTGCTAAGTCATTCTTTCACAGGCGGCCTGGGGCCGCCTTTTTTATGGAATAATTCTCCACTGTTATCCTCGCTGATATTTCGGGAAATCTTTAAACCCAGCGTCTCCGCCTTTAACTTTTCTTCTGGACTTTCATCTAATGGTTAGAGATGGGAAATCACCACGGAGGGGGAAAAGCGATGGTTAGATATCTTACTATACTTATTTTGGCTGCCGTCCTGGTGGCCGGGTGCGCCGGTACAACGCCGCAGAATCCCTATCTTTACACCGGTGCCGGCCTGGGGGCGGCCTTGGGGGCTGGCATCGGAGCCGCCGCCAATCACCGCAATCCCTGGAAAGGTGCAGCTATCGGGGCATTGCTGGGCGGAGCCGGAGGAGGCGTAGCCGGAGAAGTGTACGGGCGCGCAAACCCCGGTTATTCCGCGAATAATCAGGGTTATTACTCCTCGCCCGGCTATAGCTATCAGCAGCCCGGCTACAGCTACGCCCCACCGCCCTACCAGGGCTATAACTGATGATGAAAACCCTTACAAGGGGAAATGGCATGAATGGGTGGTATAAAACAGTAGTTGCGATGATGAGTCTGAGTATGGTTATAGGCTGCGCTGCCCAATCCCCCTACACCACTGCCGGGGCTGCGGTGGGGGGAGGTCTCGGGGCGCTCACCGGTGCAGCCATTGACAACCGCAACCCGTGGCGAGGAGCGGCTATCGGCGGCTTGATCGGGGGGGTGGCCGGCGGGGTGGCCGGGGACGCCGCGGCCCGCTCCAGGTATCCCCAAGCGGGTTATTACCAGCAGCCCTATTACGGATATTACCAAAACCAACCGTATGACCGGAATTACGGGTACAATGACGGCTATTACCCACCGCCGTCCAATAATAACTACGGCCGTCCTTATCCTCCTCCAGGGTATCGACAAGGTCCGCCCTATGTAGCGCAAAGCCCGGATTACGTGTATTAGAAGGACTCGGGGGGCGAGGCATGCCGGACCGGGCGCAGAGACAGGAGATTTCGGCAGGCATTTGGCAGGCGGCTTAACTGTTACAGCTCGCTTTCTCTGAACTTCGGGCTGTCGAAACCCCGGGCCATCCGACAGGCGGAATGAGCAAAACCGCAGCACCTGAGGGGCGGTAAGGAGGCCGTGAAAGGAGTAGGAAATGGGGCGCTATACCAACGCAGTGGTTGCGGTTTCGTTACTGGCCCTCAGCGGGTGCCTGACATATCCCTATGGGGGCTATTACGGCTATAACGGTTACCCCTATTACGGCAACCCGTATGGCTATCAGTCTGCCTGTCCGCCTTCTTACGGGTATTCCTATGATCCCTACGCCGGTTCCCAATGCGGCTATGGCTATTCCCCCGGAGTAGCAGTCCCGGCGCCGGCCCCTCCGGTGGTAGTGGAAAATTACTCCGGGGTGGTGGAGAATTCGCCAGACCCGCGGGCCTATTCGAGCGGAGACCGCAGATACCGGCAATGGGACAGAGACCGGTGGACTAACAGATATTCCCGCACCCCCGGGTCCGATACTTCGGGAAACCAGCAGAACAGCCAAGACTCAGCTTCGCCTTCTCTTCCCGGGGAATCCGGACAGACCACCACCGATTGGCGGCGGGATCGGCTGGGGAACCGAATGCTCCCCTCAGGCAGTGCCGGTTCTTCGGCCAGCAGCACTGATCAGACCCAGCGGCCAGGTGCCGGATACGGCTCACCTGCAACTTCGGCCTCCGGACAGACCTTTAGGTCCTGGCAAGGAAGCCGCGATGCCAAGCAAACCATGAACCGCAATGTGGGGGCCCAATCCCCGCTGTCGGCAACCCCACAAGTTCGTCCGAATATGGGGACAGCCACCCCAGCCCCTCAAATGCGGCAAAGCCCGGGGCGGCAGTTTGGCGGGCCGGCTACCTCGAGCCGGATGGGAGCTTTTGCCTCTCCCGCGCCCCGGCCAATGGTGACGGCTACCCCCCGGACCCAGCCGCAAGTCAGCCAAGCACGGCTCCAGGTTTCCAGCCAGCCTCGGGCCACGGCGCGGGAAGTCAGGCAGAAGCCTCAGTAATTCGGGGAGGGCCAACTACCCGGAAGGGGAGGACACGGCTTAAGGTCTTAAATTTTCAATCCGTTTGCTTCATAATAAAGCCTGGGACCGGGCATCAGGGGCCTGGCCCAGGCTTTTTAAAAAGGGGGAGAAAAGGAACAGGGACGTGGACAGGGTTCAAAACATACGGCTGAGGGCTGTAGATTTGGACGATCATCCGTTCATTGTCGCCTCCCAGGCAGACTTCGAAGCCCTTAAGGAATCGCTTGCCGTCGTCGGTCTCCTGAACCCGCCATGGCTGCGGGCCAAGGGAGACGGGCGCTGGCAGGTGGTGGCAGGGCTGAAGCGCCTCCGGGCGGCGGTTTCCCTGGGATGGGAGTCAGTACCGGCCGCCTCCTTGCCGGCCGATACCCCGGATCGGCGATGTCTCCTGATCTCACTCCATGACAATGCTTTCAGCCGCCGCTTCACTCTGTCCGAGCAAGTCTTTTGGGCGGGGAAACTCTCCTGTTACTTTCCGGTGTCGAAGATTGCCGAGGATTTTCTGCCCCTTCTTGGTCTGCCTCCGAGTTTGAAGTTTCTGCAGCGCTTGTTGTCCGCCGGTACTTTGGAGGACCCGTGGCACCTGCTCCTGGCGCAGGAACGGCTGGCCCTTACCGCCGCAGCCCGCCTGGCTTTGTGGCAGGCTTCGGACCGGGCCGCAGCCCTGCCCTACTTTCAGACTCTTCCTCTTAGCCAGAGCAAGCAGGAGGAATTGCTGGACTGGCTGGAACTCCTGGCCCGCCGCGAAGGAGCCTCCGTGGCGGAGATTCTTTCCCGACCGGAACTTGCCGCTTTCCTGGAAGATCATGCCAAGAACTCTCAGGAAAAGGCGGAGAACATTCGCTGCCGGCTGAAGGCCTGGGTTTTCCCCCGCCTAGTGGCCGCCCAGGCGGCCTTTGACCAGGGTCTGGCCCGCCTGGGTCTGAAGCAGCATCCCCGGCTGCGCTTGTCTCCGCCCCCGGCCTTCGAAGGACCGGACTTTCATCTGGAGATCAGGTTTCGGGATGCCCAGGAACTGCAAAACCTCTTGCAACACCTGCTTCACCTGGCCAAAGAGAAGGATTTTTCAGAACTTACCTCCCCCTAGCCTCTTTTTCCTCGGTGTTTTTGGACTCAGTAAACCCTCGGGGGTGGGTCAAAGATCTTATCCGGCAATGGCACGCCGAAAACCTGGCAGCGCTCGGCAAAACGCGGCCGGACTCCGGTGGCGACGTACTGGCCGATGACTTTCTGGTTCCCGTCCACGGACTGGCGTTTAAACACAAAGATGTCCTGCATGGAGATTATGCCGCTCTCCATGCCGGTGATCTCCGACAGGGAGATAAGGCGGCGGGAGCCGTCGCTGAGGCGCGCCAGCTGGATGATTACGTTCAGCGAGGAGCTGATCATCTGGCGCATGGCTTTTTCGGTGATTTTGATGCCGGAGAGCTGGATCATGGTCTCCAGGCGCATCAGGGCCTCCCGGGCACTGTTGGCATGGATGGTGGTCATGGAGCCTTCGTGGCCGGTGTTCATGGCCTGAAACATGTCAATCACTTCCGGCCCCCGTACTTCGCCGATGATGATGCGGTCGGGGCGCATCCGCAGGCTGTTGCGCACCAGGTCCCGTTGGGTGATTTCCCCCCGGCCGTCCAGGTTGGCGGGGCGGGTTTCCATGCGCACCACATGCTCCTGCTGGAGTTGCAGCTCGGCGGAATCCTCAATGGTGATGAGGCGCTCATCCTTGGGAATGAAACTGGAAAGCACATTCAACATGGTGGTCTTGCCGCTGCCGGTGCCGCCGGAGACGATGATGTTGAGTTTGGCCACCGCCAGGGCTTTCAGCACCTCCCCGATCTCCGGGGTCAGGGACCCCTTGGCGATCAGGTCCTCCAGCGTGGGGCGCTGCACGGCGAATCGGCGGATGGAAAGGCTGGGGCCGTCCAGCGTCAGGGGCGGGATCACCGCATTGACCCGGGAGCCGTCGGGCAGCCGGGCGTCCACCAGGGGGTTGTCCTCGTCAAGGCGGCGCCCCACGTTGGAGACGATCTTTTTGATGATTTTCAGGAGATGGCCGTTGTCCCGGAAGCGGACCGCGGTTTTCTCCAGTTTCCCGTGCCGTTCGATATAGACCTGGTCGTAGCGGTTGACCAGGATGTCGGAGATGGTGGGGTCCTTCAGCAGCGGCTCCAGCGGACCCAGGCCCAGGACCTCGAATTCCAGGTCCTGGATCAGCCGCTGCTTTTCCTCGATGCTTAAAGATTCAGGCACCTCCTCCAGCAGATGGTCTGCCACCTGGCGAATTTCCCGGGCCACCAGGTCCTCGGCCATGGTTTCCAGTTGGGCCATATCCAAAAACTCCAGGAGCCGGGAGTGGACCGTGGCCTTAATGGCCTCCAGTCGGGCTTGTCGCCCGCCGTTATCCGAAGGTGCCAGGGTCGGCAACGTTTCGGGGAGGTTGAGCCCTTCCGGTTGGCTGCTTTTGAGGAACTGACTACCCAGGGCCATCTCATTTCCCTCCGTATTTTTCCCCGTCGGCCTATGACGCCGGCTGCCTTTGTGGTTAAACCCTTTTGCGCCTCCTTTAATGGATCAACTTGGGCAGGGTGGCCCGCATTCCCAGGGGGCCGCCGGTTTCCGAGTTGGGCAGCACATAACCGCCCACGGCATAGCCGGTGACCGTTTTGTCCGGTGGACCTTTGACTTCCAGCACCTCAAAGGCACAAAACCCTTTTACCGGACGGCTCTGCACATAGTTCTGGTCCGACGGAATGACCGGCAGAATGATCAGCCATTTCCCTTTACGGACGTGGTAAAACTGCTGGTACATTTCGTTGATTACCGCGGCGTCCACCCCGTTGGTGACGTAGATGGTGTCGCCGCACTTGATTTCCGGGGAAGGGGTGGTGCCGTTTACCAGATTCTTCAAGTCATTAGCACTGGTGGAGGGGTCAAAGAAGGTATGCCAGCCGCCGGTGTCCGAGCCGTTGGGGCTGAAGGTCACCAGCATTTTTTCGCCCGGCGCCGGGACGTATTTATCCCCCAAAGCCAGGGGGAAGGTACCCCGGCCCGCCCCGATGCCCTTCACCCAGCCCAGCATGGCCACCGACTGGGCCGACAGTTCCACATATTGTTTTCCCAGGACCCAGCCGAAGGTCAGATAGACCGGCCCGTTCACCGCCACCGTCTTGCGGGTGACCACCTTGATGGCATTGGTGTTGTTGGAGCAATAACCCGGGGTGAATTCCCAGGCGCCGGTCTGGCCGTTCAGGGCATAGGTCCCCAGCTGGATGTCGTCAGGCAGCAGGGTCAGAGGCTTGCCATCGGCCTTGTTGGCCATGACCGCAGCCTGGGCCGCAGCCTGGGCCATGTCACAGTAGGTGACCGGCTCCAGGGGCTCGACCGCCGCACAATACCTTAAGGGAAACGGCCCCGCCGGGGTCATGCCGGGAAAATAGTTGAACAATAACGGGGGCATGAAACAAGCCGGCATGATGGGAGGGCCGAAGGGGGCGGGCGGCGTCGGATACGGAAAGGCATCGGCCTGGTAAGTGGGGTTGAACAAGGCCTCGGCGCCGGCCAGGGCCCCGGCATCCGCGGCGTTTTGCAGTTCGGCCTTGACCGTGTAAATGTGCCCCAGGTCTATAACCAGACCGAGGGTGGTGAGCAGCACCACCATCATTATGGCGCTGATTGCCGCGATGGTCCCCCGCTGGTCCCGGAGAAAGGAGTTTTTCCTTAAAACGGTTATGACTTTCATGGTTTTTCCCTCCCAAACCCTACTTTACTTTTCCAAAAGCTGGGTATCGAAACCGAGCCGTTGGCTCAGAAGGCCAAACGCCGCTCGATGCATTCTCTTATCTTTTGCCTTCTCTTGTTCCGGTTAAGTGACATGAGGCTAAGAAGGAAAAAGAAGCCCAGGGTGCAATTTAACAGCCAAAACATGACAGACCCTCCTTGGCGAACAAAGACTAAGGGACAAAAGAAACTACGCCGTTGCCAGGAAAATGGAAAAATACGGTGCCTTCTCCGTCTGGAAAGGTACGGATGGTGGGTTAAAAACTGCTTTTCTGTAAGGCAGAGAGATTGTGGACAGCTAACTTAGATACAAAAAGTATGCCATTACAAATTATTGAATAATTTCTGACAGTTACCCTTTTGGGACCTTGTTTTTCGAGGTGGCGGTGTTCAGAATTTTAGACAAAAAGTTCATTACTGAAAACATTCTGGACTTTACCGGGAAAAGCGGCGGGAAAGGCGGAGTGAGGGGGGCCTTAAGGGAAAGTGTGGTTACCTTTCAAAAAGCCAGCGAATTTAAAAGGTTTCTGGCCAGGTCGCCGGCTTTGGCCAGCTTCTTCTCATAGGACAAACCCTTGTTGCCGGGGTCAATGTCGACGTAGTTGGCGTAACTGTAAAGAACCATCTGAAGCTTGCCTTCATCTGCGGCCAGGTCCGGATTAGCCTTCAGGAAGTTTGCCACCGCATGCTGAAATTTTCTGACCTCCCCTTCCGCCAAGGACGGGCGTCGGATAAGGGTCAGCCATTCTTCCCAAAGGGGGATTGCGCCTGGGCCTGTCGTCCCCCGGGGTTCCGGGCCGGTTACCGGAGGAGAGTCCGCCCGCTGGGCGGGGGGCCGTAAAGAAGCCAACTGCCGTTCCAGTTCCCGGGTGCGGGCAGCAAGTTTTTCCAAACGATGCAAAAGAGTCTGAGGGGGGAGATTTTCCGCTTCCTTCGGCGTCGATGCCGCCGCCTGAGACAGCCCCCGTCTTCCCCGGTCCACTTCGGTCACCACTTTGAGGAGGCCGCGCCACCGCTCGGGCCTCTGAGGGGCATCACCATGGGGAGCATGCCACAGCAGGGTCTTAAGCAATTTCGGGTCATTGACCCCGGCCTTCAGGGCTTCCGTGATGATCTGCTGATAATATCGGGACAGCGACGCCTGAGGAACCAGCAAGGCCCGGAGCAGTTCCTTATGCCCGGATATTCGGGGGAGAACCTCATGCCAGGTCAGAGGAGGTCTTCCCTCCAGTTCAGGGGTGGATAACAGGCCGGTCTTTTCCAGAAAGTGTGTCAGTCCCGGTGGCGGAGGGCAAGGAGGGCTTTCCCAGGGGGCCTGCCACCAGTGCCAGGTGTCCTCCAGATCCGGTTCCATGGAGGGGGGCACCAGGGCCATGGCTCCTTCCCCCAAAACTTTAAGGGCTGAAACCGAGGCAGTGGACAGCTCCCAAAAGGAGGGAAGGTGATAAAAGTGCTGCTCCCGGGTGGTCTTATTCCGGGCAATACACGGGCTGCGCCACGGGCCGAAGGCATCAAGCTGGCGACCGCCGGCCTCGGAATCAACCGTTATGACAAACAGCCGGGAAGGAGAACCGGTGCGCACCGCCAGATTGACTTCGGCGCCTTTGAGGCTTTCATCCATGAGGCATCGGGACCAATCCGGGCGCGGCAAGGTGAAATCCACCCCCAGGTTGGCGCCCGTCCGGGCGTCCAGGGCCAGCAGGGACCAGCCGAGCTTGAGATATTGCGCCGCAAATTTCCCCAGCCCCTCCATAAGGTCAAGATTCTTCCGCAAGGTAATGATTTGCCCCAGTTCCTGCGGAGTGACCTTGGTGGCAAAGGGTGTAGCGGAACCTTCGGAAGCGATGCCCATGGAATTCTCAATAACCCGAAAGCAAACTAAATTCGTTTAAAATCGTATATATCGTTGACTTATTCCATTTGTCCAAAGAACTGCGTTCATATTCACGACGAGCGCTTGGACTATGTTAGCAAAAAACATTTCCGTTAAAAATTCTTAACTGCCTCTTTGCCTTTTATTCCTGATTCAGAGGCAATCACCTTAAAGGAGAAAGACTCCTGCCAAAACGGCAACCTCCAGCAGCTCATTGGTCGCCCCCAACGCATCTCCGGTTATGCCGCCCAATTTGCGGCGGAAAAACCGGTTTAACAGCAGGACCAGCAGGCCAGCGCCCGCCAGGAGCGGCAGGCCGTGGATCCCGGAGACGATGTAAGTCAGAGCCAGGGAACTTAAGGTGGCGCACCCCACGGTGCCGAGGCTTACCCCCTCGGTCATGGCCTGGCCCAGGCCGCCTTCGGAGCGGGCATAGGGCGACACCGCAGCCAAAAGCACCATGCCCCAGCGGCTGAGGACGGGGAAAAGGATAAGCATGGGTTCTTTTCCTTTAGCCCCCAGGGCGGAGAAAAAGGCAAACTTCAGAACAAGTACCAGAACCAGCGCCATGGCCCCGAAAGCCCCCAGGCGGGAGTCTTTCATAATGGCCAGGCGGCTTTCCGGGGTCCGGCCACCGCCCAAACCGTCCAGGGTATCCGCCAGGCCGTCCAGGTGCAGGCCCCGGGTGACGATTACCGTTACGGTCAGGAGCAGTCCGGCGGCGGGCAGGGGGGGCAGGGTTTGGGCCAGTGCCAGGTGGACGGCCCAAAAAACCAATCCCAGAATAGCCCCCACCCAGGGAAACCAGAACATGGAGCGGGCCAGTTCTTCGGGCCTGGCCAGAGCCGGACGTGGCCAGGGGCAGATGGTTAAAAAAGTCAGGGCCAACGGGAAAGTCCAACGCATTTTCAAGCCCGGGCTTCAACCTGTAAAGTTAAAGAGGCCATGTAGAGCCTGTCACCGGATCCTATTTCTCAGAGACCCCGGCATCGGCAAAGGTGGCCATTTCCCGATAGATCTTGAGGCCGGCCTCCAACAGCCCCAGTCCCAGGGCGGCGCCGGTGCCTTCTCCCAGACGCATCTGCAGGTTCAGCAAGGGCGAAAGGCCCAGGCTGTCCAGCATGATCTGGTGACCGGGTTCCTGGGAGCGGTGCGCCGCGAAGAGGTAATCGGTCGCCGCCGGAGCCATTTTGGCCGCCACCAGTGCGCCGGCGGTGGCGATGAGGCCATCCAGCAGCAACGGCCGCCGGGCCGCGGCGGCCCCCAGAATCAAGCCGGCAATGCCGGCGATTTCCAGCCCCCCCACGGCGGCCAGGGCCCCCAAAGGATCCTGGGGATCCGGGCGATGCAGGCTTAAGGCCCGGTTAATCACGCCGATCTTGTGCTGCATGGTGGCGTCGTCGATGCCGGTGCCCCGCCCGGTGACCGCGGCCACCGGCCGGCCGGTGAAGACCGCCCCCAGGGCTGCCGCGGCTGTGGTGTTGCCGATGCCCATGTCTCCGGCGGCCAAGGCGTCCACCCCCTGGGAAACAGCCTCCTGGGCCCGTTCCACCCCCACCCAGATGGCCCGGACTGCTTCCTCCCGGGTCAGGGCCGGCTCACGGGCCATGTTTCGGGTGCCATAGGCCACCTTGCAGGCAACTAGGTCAAGATCCGGGGCAAAATCGGCCTTTACCCCGATATCCACCACCTCCACTTCGGCCCCGACATGCCGGGCCAGGACATTAATGGCAGCCCCGCCCCGCAGAAAGTTATAAACCATCTGATAGGTCACTTCCTGGGGATAGGCGCTTACGCCTTCGGCCACCACCCCATGGTCGGCGGCAAACACCACCACCCGCTTTTTCTTTAAAGCAGGCATTGGCTCCTCCCGGATGCAAACATAACGGGAGGCCAGTTCCTCAAGCCGTCCCAGACTGCCCGGCGGCTTGGTGAGGGAGTCCAGGCGTTCCTTGGCCCGGGCGGACCATGCGGTGCTCACCGGTTTAATCTGGGCAATCAGCCGCATTAATTCCTGTTCCATGCCATGCTCCTTTTTGACGAGGGGATTTGAGCACCATTGGCAGACCGGCAATGGTCAGCATTACCAGATCGGCCGCCGCCGCCAGGCGTTGATGGAGCTCTCCGGCCACATCCCGAAAACGGCGGGCCAGGGGGTTGTCGGGCACGATGCCCCAGCCCACTTCGTTGCTCACAAAGATTAGGGGAACGCCGGTCTGACTGGCAGCCTGGAGAACCCCCTGGCACGCCGCTTCCAGTCCGGCCTCTGCCGGTTCCGTCATCAGCAGGTTGGAGACCCAGAGGGTGAGGCAATCAATCAGAATAACCCGGTAATGATTTTGCGCCCGTTTTATGGCGGCGGCCAATTCCAGGGGGATTTCCCAGGTCTCCCAAGCAGGGCCCCGGGCCTGCTGATGCTGGGCGATGCGGGCTGCCATCTCGGCATCGCCGGGCTCGGCCGTGGCCACATACAGACGGGGCAGGGGCTGTGCTTCGGCCAAGCGCAGCGCCAGGCGGCTTTTGCCACTTTTGGCTCCCCCTAAAATTAATGCCAGGCGAAATTCCGGAAAGACTTCGTTCATGAAAAGTTCCTAGGCGCCGGCATTTTGACCGCCGCGTTTCCCTGCATTGTTGTCCCCGGGAATTTCTGTTGACCCACAGGGATAAATTTGGAATGATACGCGCAATATAACATGACCCGGACAGGACAGGCCATGGACTTTACTTTAACACCGGGGCAAAAGACAGTCCAGGAAAAGGCCCGCCAAGCCGCTGCGGCAGTAAAAGCCAAGGCCGCCTTTCTGGATCGGGAGGAGCTTTTTCCGGGAGAAATCCTGAAGGAATGGGCTGAGGCCGGCTTTTTCGGCCTTTCTCTCCCCAAGGAGTACGGGGGCGGCGGTCACGATTATGTGACCTATTGCCTGGCCCAGATGGAGTTGACCCAGGCCTGTCCCTCTGCGGCCCTGATTTTGCACCTGAACCATTCGCTTTTCGGTCTGGCGCTGGCCCAGTTTGGCACCCCGGAGCAAAAACGGCAGTTTTTACCTCCGGTGGCCCGGGGGGAGATATTTACTTGCTTTGCCCTGACGGAACCGGAAGCCGGCTCCGACCCCAGCCGCCTCCAAACCACGGCGGTGCCCGCCGGCCCGGATTGGCTTTTAACCGGACGCAAGAATTTTGTCACATCGGCGGACCGAGCCCGCTACGGGCTGGTGGCGGCCCTAACTGATCCCGGCCAGGGGCCCAAGGGTATTTCGGCCTTCATTGTGGACCTTAACACCCTGGGGGTCAAACGGGGACCGGTGGAGGAGAAGATGAGCCTTACCGGAGCTGTCTCCGCCGCCTTGGAATTTCACGAGGTGCGTGTGCCGAAGGACGGGCTGCTCGGAGAACTTAATCATGGTCTGAAGATATTTCTGGCCACCTTGGATGGCGCCCGGGTGGGGGCGGCAGCTCAAGCCGTGGGGCTGGGAAGGGCGGTCCTCGGCCACGCCTTGGAACACGCCCGCCGTCGGGTGCAATTTGGCCAACCCCTGGCCCAGTTCCAAAATATTCAATGGAAACTGGCGGACATGGCCACTGATTTGGAAGCCGCGGCCCTTCTCACTCTCAAGGCCGCTTGGCTCAAAGACCAGCGGCAGCCCTATACCACCGCCGCCGCCATGGCCAAAAGGTTCGCCACGGACGCCGCCATGGCCGCGGCCCTGGAAGGGGTGCAAATCCTGGGCGGTTACGGCGTCCTCAAAGACTATCCGTTGGAGAGATACTTCCGGGATGCCAAGGCGGGGCAGATTTATGAAGGCACCAATGAAATCATGCGGCTGCTCATCGCCCGGGAATTGATAAAAGGATAGACTTGCAAAAAAGAGGGCGGCGGGTTAATAAGAACCTAACTATTGGTAAAAAAAGGGCTTTATGGAGAAAAAGCGTCTGCACCAGGGTCTGGTCCAGGTCTACACCGGAGAAGGGAAGGGCAAGACCACCTGCGCCTTCGGCTTGGCTCTACGGGCAGTGGGACAAGGATTCCGGGTTTTTCTGATTCAGTTTCTCAAAGGCCAAGATACCGGGGAGCTCCGGGCGGCCCAGCGCCTGGCGCCGGAACTCACGGTGCGCGGATTCGGTCGCCCTGGGCTGGTCAACTTGAAAAAGCCTGCCCCGGAAGACATAGCCTTGGCCCAGGAGGCCCTGGACCTGGCCCGCCAAGTGATTGCCGCGGGCGAACATGACCTGGTGATCCTGGATGAAATAAACGTAGCCTTGGCCTATAATCTCATTCCCCTGGCGGAAGTCCTGGAAATGGTAAACGAACGCCCCCCTTGGGTGGAAGTGGTGCTGACGGGCCGGGCCGCCCCGCTGGAGCTTATTGAGTGTGCGGACCTGGTCACGGAAATGGTCCCTGTGAAGCACTATTGGGAAGCCGGAGTCAAGGCCCGGCGGGGCATTGAATGGTGAGAAATCGGGAAAGAAGCGCGCGGCCTTACCGGGCAAGGCTCTCCATAAAATCCTCTATTTCCACACTCCGTCAATGACCGCCTGACATTTCGGGCATTTGCCGTCCTGTAAAATAAAGCCCCGGATGGTATAGCCCACGCGGTCAATCAGAAGCTCCCCGCATTGATAACAACTGGTGCTTTCGCCCCCTTGGCCGGGGATGTTGCCGGTGTACACATAACGCAGACCGGCCTTAAGACCGATCTCCCGGGCTCGGAACAAAGTGGACGCCGGGGTCCGGGGGCGGTCCAGCATCTGATAGGTGGGATAAAAGGCGCTCACGTGCCAGGGGATGTCCACCCCCACCTCTTTGACGAAGTGGGCAATCTGGGTCAGCTCCTCATCAGAATCGTTCAGCCCGGGGATCACCAATGTGGTAACCTCTAGCCACACTCCCAATTTCTTCAGGCGTTCAATAGTATCGAGCACCGGTTGGAGGCGCGCTTTGGAGATCTTCCGGTAAAAATCGTCCCGAAAGCTTTTTAGATCCACATTGTCGGCGTCCACGAACTCGGCCAGGGCCCGGGCCGACTGCTCAGTCATGAAGCCGTTGGACACAAAAACATTTCTGATCCCCTTCTCTTTGGCCAAGCGGCCCACGTCCTGGGCGAATTCCATAAATATGGTAGGCTCTGTATAAGTATAGGAGATGCTGAGGGACCTGGACGCCAGGGCCTGATCCACAATCTGTTGGGGCGTCCGGGGCTCGCCGATAATCCGTCCTTTATGGTGGCGGGGATACTGGGAAATGTCATAATTTTGGCAGTGCAGACACTGGAAATTGCAGCCAACGGTGGCAATGGAATAGGAGCGGGAGCCGGGCAGGAAATGGAACAGGGGTTTTTTCTCAATCGGGTCAATGTTTTCCGCGATTACCCGCCCATAAACCATAGAATAAAGGGTTCCGTCCCGGTTCTCCCGGACCTGGCAGATGCCGCGCTTGCCCGGATCGATCTTGCATTCATGGGCACAGAGGTGGCACTGCACCTTCTGATCTTCCAGCTTTTCATAGAACCTGGCTTCGTACATCATGTCCTCTGAGCGCTTTTTTTTCTAAGATATGCCCTTTGCCCTGGTTTGTAAAGGCGGGGAAGCCTTTGGGCCGTCTTCGGAAAAAATTGAGAAAATTTTAGGGATAAATTCCTCATCTTTCCTGAAGGCGCATTTTATGATAATTAAATCTTTAAATGGTGGGCGTAGCTCAGCCGGTTAGAGCACCGGGTTGTGGCCCCGGAGGTCGCGGGTTCAAGTCCCGTCGCTCACCCCAATAATTTTTCTAAAAATCTTTTAACCTCTTTTTATTTCCAACTTTCTCCGGCTAATTTCTCGCATCCTCTTCTTCCACGGAAAGCGCAAAGGAAGTGCCTTTGCGGCATCCTGTCTGGAGCGCTCCCTGGAGTCCTGCCCGAGCCTTTTCCCCCCGAAACCTTGGGTTTCTCTGGACCACTAATCCCAAGGCAAAGTCTAGGAAAATCAAAGACAACTCCTATCCCGAGCATGACGCCTGACACCATGTGCACATAACTGAACCGGGCAACTTAAAACCGACAATAGACCGGTGGCGGCTTTAAAGTTTTGGAATCCTGCCGACGAAAAGGGAAAGGAGGCTTAAAGGAGCATTCAGAACCAAGCTACAAATCCAGCATCGTCTCAATACCGAGAAAATCCATGGAATGCCCGGAATCAGGCTACAGCGAAAGTCCGAACAGTAATAAAAAGTTGTCTTTCCCGGAGGGGCCAAAAAAATCGTCAATTTCCCTCCTTGTCAGCCACCATTTGGCAATCCACCCAAGGAATGCCTCAATCCCGAGCTTTAACCCGTATCAGGCGGGGCTATTCCAATAAATGAAAGGAGACACGACCATGGCATTGATGAAGACCGTCGGATCCAAGGGAACAGGGGTCGCGCAGGCATCGGTGATTCCCGCTGTTGCTGCCCGCGAAGCCGAAATTCAGCGTAAGCGGGCGCGTACCATGGCTAAGCAGCAGCAGGCCGCCGAGAGAATCGCCGCGGCCACCGCCGAGCTCTCCTCGGGTATCAACGAGGCATCCTCAGGCGCGGAGGAGCTCAAGCGCGCCTCTGACCAAATCGCAACCGGCGCCCAGGAGGCATCTGGTTCCGCCCAAGAGTCCCTGGCCGCGTTCAAGCAAGTTGCGGTCTCGATTGAGCGCCAGCTCAAGAATGCGATTCAGAGCCAGGGCAAAATCGAGGCCCAGCAATCCCTCGTTCAGCGCACGGGCGAGGAAATCTCCAAGTTGGTGACCAACGTAGGGGAGGCTGCAAAACGTCAGGCAGCGTCTGTGGATAAGGTGAACGACCTGGAAAAGCAGGCGGCAAACATTGGTGAGATCGTCAAGGCAGTGGCACGCATTGCTGATCAGACAAATCTTTTGGCTTTAAATGCGGCCATTGAGGCGGCAAGGGCAGGTCAGCATGGTAAGGGTTTTGCGGTAGTGGCAGACGAAGTCAGGACCCTTGCCGAAACCTCGGAGAAAAGTGCCAGGCAGATCCAAGAGTTGGTGAGCCAGATTCAGAAGGAGGTCAATTCCATCGCAGAGGGCATCAAGTCCTCCGCAAAGACGGTGGAAGGAGAGGTGGAAAAAGGAAAGTTGGTGACCACCCAACTGGAAGAGATCAGAAGGCAGATGGCCGAGGTTGTACAGGGCGTGCAGGAGATCGCAGCAAGCGCCCAACAGTCTCAGGTGGCGGTCCAACAGGCCCTCAAAGGCTCGGAGAGTGTGGCGGCTGCTGCCGAGGAACAATCAGCGGCCGCGGAGGAATCAGCCAAGACCGTTGCGGAGCAGGCCCAGGCCTTGGCAGAGTGCGAACAGGCGGCCCAGAATCTATCCGGCCTTGCGGACGACCTCAAAAATTCAACCGACATTACCAAGAGCGCGGAGGAGGTGGCATCAGCCGCAGAAGAACTCTCTTCGGCAGTCCAAGAGATCCACCGCTCGGCAGCCCAGATCATGACTGCCCTTGAGCAGATTCGCAAGGGTGCCCAGACACAGGCAGCAGCCACCGAGGAGTCGGCCGCGGCCGTTAACCAAATCGAGAAGGGACTGAACCTTGCCAAGCAGAGGGCAACGGCAGGGGAGGAAAAGATAGCCCAATTGAAGAAGATTCTGGAGGAAAACCAGGCGGCTGTGAACGAACTCGTCTCGGGTATCCTGAAGTCCGTGGACGCGACAAAGGCGAGCATAAAACAAATCAAGGAACTGGAAGTCGTCTCCCGCGAAATTAACAAGATAGTTGAGGCCATCACAACCGTATCGATCCAAACCAACATGCTCGCGGTTAATGGCGCCATAGAGGCAGCTAGGGCCGGGGAATACGGCAAAGGCTTTGGTGTGGTTTCCACCGACATCAGAAACCTCGCTCGTGATTCAGCAGGGAACGCCGACCGGATAAAAGAGCTTGTCAAGGCTATTCAGGATCAAATCGCTGCAGTAGGAAGCGACCTTGATGAAATTGCTGCGACCGCGGTAGGCGAAGCCGAGAAGGCGGAGTTGGTGACGACAAACCTTAAGACCGTCGAGACTGATATGGTCGCGATTCAGACAGGATCCCGGGAGATTCTGGAAGCTTCCGAAGAAATCGTCGAGGCCATGGGTCAGGTAAAGAAAGCCGTTGAGCAGATCGCCGCGGCAGCGCAGGAGGCCGAGAAGGCAGCAAGCGAGGCGGCGATGGCAGCAAAGCAGCAGGCCCAAGGCGCCGAGCAGTTGGCTGCCGCCATCGAGGAGATCGCATCTCTGGCCGACGAACTCCAAAGTGCAGCCTAGGGGAGGGGGACGCCGATGACAGCTCAAACTACTGTGAGGAAAGAAACAGCTTCTGAGTTGAGGGAGCAGAAGGACCAATTTGTCACCTTTGTGGTGGCGGAGGAACGGTTCGCCGCGGCTATGGCGCCGGTCCAAGAGATCATCCGGGTGCCGCCGGTGGCCAAAGTGCCCCTAGCCCCCTCCTCCCTGCTGGGCCTTGCAAACCTAAGAGGCAGGGTTCTCCCCATCGTGAGCCTGAGAAACATATTCGGGTTGCCGGAAGTGGCCGAAACCGAATCCAGCCGGGCCCTTGTCATAGATTTGGGCACCCCCATGGGTTTTGTGGTGGACCGCGTGTCGAGCGTGATATCTGCAGATGCCGGTCAACTTGAGCCCGCTCAAGAGGTCCAAACCACTATCCGGACGGATCTTATTACGGGAGTGATAAAGGGGGCCCACGACGACCTTACAATGGTTCTTGATTTCGACCGTATAATCCATGGAGAGTTCGCAAATATTTCAGGTAAAAGAGAGGATACCGCAGAAGTTGCGCTGGATAGCACCGAAGGGGCCGATCACCAAAAGGTGGAGTCGGAGCTGATCCAATTGGTCTCCTTCACTGTGGAAGGGCAGGAATATGCGGTTGCGATCTCCGAGGTTCAGGAGATTGTGAAGGCCCCGGAAAGGATAATACAGGTGCCCAAGGCCCCTTCGCATGTTTTGGGGATCATGCGGCTGCGGGAGAACCTTTTGCCCGTGGTATCCTTAAGATTGCTTCTGAGACTCTCTCCGCTTCCCCTGGATGAGACGCAGAGGGTGGTTGTCTTGAGGATGGGCCCGACTCGGGCTGTGGGGGTGGTAGTGGACTCGGTAAATGAAGTCCTTCGAGTCTCCCGCCGCGAGGTAGAGCCCGTACCGGCCATGCTGACCAAAGGTGCGGACGTCGAAGAGATAGGCTCCATCTGCCGTCTGGAGGAGGGACATCGCCTGGTGAGCGTTCTTGATACGGCGAGAATGTTCGACAGCGGGGCGGTACAAGATGTAATGGCTCAAGCCGCTTCGATGGAGGAATCGATGGAACAGGATACGGGACGAGAAGAGGAGCACAAATTGGAGGAGGACGAGCAGGTAGTTGTATTTCGTCTCGGGGCCGAAGAGTTCGGGGTTTCGATCACGGCCGTTCAGGAGATCATTCGGGTGCCCGAAGAACTTGTCCATGTCCCAAAGGCCCCGGCCTTTGTAGAAGGGGTGGTCAACCTTCGGGGCTCAGTGCTGCCTGTTATAGATCAGCGGCGGCATTTGGGCCTTCCGGGTTTGGAGAAAAACGATCGCCAGCGCATAATGGTTTACACCCTAGGAAATTCACGGGTGGGTTTCATCGTAGATTCTGTATCAGAGGTGCTCAAGATACCCAGAAATATCATAGAACCCGCACCCCGGCTGTCCGGGGAACAGGAGCGAATCATTGGCCGGGTGGCGAACCTCCAGGCCCAAAAACGGCTTATTATGCTTATTGAACCAATGTCCCTATTAAGCCGGACCCAGTTAGGCGAGCTCCAGGAGGTCTCATGACGCCGATCAAGGTTCTGGTAGTCGACGATTCCGCCCTAATGCGCAAGCACCTTTGTGTATTACTGCAAGGGGCAGGATTCCAGGTGGAGATAGCCCGAAACGGCCAGGAAGCGGTTGAGCAAGTCCTCTCCTGGCAGCCGGATGTGGTTACCCTCGATGTGAACATGCCGGAGATCGACGGGCTCACGGCCCTGTCCCTGATAATGGCGGCAAGGCCGACGCCGGTGGTGATGGTCTCATCTCTTACAACGAAAGGAGCCATGGCAACCCTGGAAGCCCTGGCCCTGGGGGCTGTGGACTATGTGCCTAAACCCGGGGGAACTATATCTCTGTCCATGGAGGTGGTAGCAGAGGAGCTTTTATCCAAGGTCAAGGCTGCCGCCAAGGCCAGGCCGAGGCCTGCCACCAAAGGCCAGCTTGCAGAAAGACGCGGCCGCGACCGGGTGCCGGCCATGAAGGCCAAGAGTGCCCCTCGGGCCCGCGACGGCGCGGGTTTGGTGTTGATCGGAGTTTCCACGGGCGGGCCTCGGACCTTGGAGGAAATTCTTCCGGAGCTTCCCGCGGACTTCCCTTGGCCGTTGCTGGTGGTCCAGCATATGCCCCCCAACTTTACCTCAGCGTTTGCAGCCAGGCTGAGCAAGCTGTGTACCCTTCAAGTCAAAGAGGTGTCAAAGGTTGAAGAGATTGAAACCGGGGTGATTTACTTGGCAAGAGGCGGCACCGACATGGTGGTTGGGGAGCGGATAGGGAAGCTTGTTGTTATGCCCCGCCCCGAATCGCCCAATCATTTATGGCACCCGTCCGTAGACCTCCTAGTGGAGTCGGCCATGACCCACGTGCCAGCCCAGAGACTCATCGGCGTGCAGCTTACCGGCATGGGATATGATGGAGCCAAGAGCATGGCGGAACTGAAGGGAAAAGGGGGCAGGACTATAGCCGAGGCAGAGGAGACCGCGGTGGTATTCGGGATGCCCAAAGAACTCATAGAGCGAAGCGGCGCGACCCTTGTCCTTCCCTCCTACAAGATAGCCCCGCAGCTCGTCCATTGGGTGAATTAGGGGGAGACATGGTTCTGAAGAAAACCGTTTCAGACCTTGACAAGGTAGCGGATGTGCGCCGCTATAAGCGAGATCTAGAAGGTTTACTGGCCCAACTTCAAGATGCCGACCCCGGTGTTAGACGTTGGGCAGCCAGAGATCTATCTGCATATAGGGAGGCAGCAGCTACCCTCTGCCAAAGACTTGAGCAGGAAGGGGATCCCGCGGTCAGGGAGGCCATTGCCACCGCCCTGGCCAAAATCGGCGGCCCCGAGGTGGTCTCGGGATTAATTGAACTTCTGCGCTCCGATGACGCTGCCCTGCGTAACCTTGTTATCGAGGTTTTGCAGGAGATTCCCAAAGACTTGGAAGGTCAGATCGAAGGACTTCTCCGGGACTTGGATCCGGATGTGCGAATCTTCGCGGTGAACATCATGGGGTTGACTACACATCCCAAACTGGAGCAGTGGCTCATATCTGTCTTGGAGGAAGATCCTCATGTAAATGTCGTGGCCACCGCATTGGACCAGCTCTGTGAGATCGGCACAGAGGCCTCTCTCCCAGCTTTGGCGCTGGTACGCAAACGGTTTCCCCAAGATCCCTTCATCCTCTTTTCGGCGGAAATGGCCGAAAAGCGAATCAAGGGTTAACGTCATGATCGGCTCATCGCAGCCCGTGATCACCGATGATGAGTTTAATAAATTCCGAGAATTCTTCTACCGGAAGACCGGCATCATGTTCGAAGACAATAAACGATACTTTGTTGACAAGCGGATTTTTGAACGTATGAAGGCGGTCAATAGCGAGAGCTTCCGAAGTTACTTCACTAGGTTGAGATTTCAGGCAAGCGGCGAAGAATTACAGAAGCTCATCAATCTCATGACCGTCAATGAAAGTTATTTTTTTCGGGAGGCATACCAATTCGACTGCCTGGTTAACTCGATGCTGGATGAGATCACCCTTCGGAAGGCAAAAGGGGAAATGGTCAGGATATGGTCTATACCCTGTTCCTCCGGAGAGGAGCCATATTCGATAGCCATCTATCTTCTTGAGAAGTGGCAGAAACTGGAGCACTACAATGTCGAGATCCTGGCGTCGGACATAGATACAGATATCCTTGAACGGGCCAAAGAAGGGATTTACTCCCCCCGGTCAGTCCAGCATCTGCCGGCAGCGCTTCTTCGCAAATACTTCTTGCAACTCCCGTCCGGCGATTATCAGATATGCCAAGACCTGCGGGATTCAGTAACCTTCTCCCGTGTCAATCTCATGGATCCCGGGGACACAAGGCCGTTTCGCAAAATTGATGTGGTCTTTTGTCGTAACCTCCTCATTTATTTTGACGATGTCTCAAGGCGAGAAGCCGCACAGGTCCTTTATGATGCCATTATCCCCGGGGGTTTTATATGTTTAGGACATTCTGAATCCATGAGCCGTATTTGCAACCTTTTCCGGGTCAGAAAACTGCAGGATGCCATTGTGTATCAGAAACCCTTAAGAGGTGGGGCATGAAGAGGGTTCTATTGGTCGATGACGCGGCTACCGTTCGCATGTATCATCGCCAGGTTCTGAAACAGAAAGGCTTCCAGGTTGATGAGGCGATCAATGGAGTAGAGGCGCTGGAGAAGGCCGTCTCATGCCGATACGACCTTTACCTTGTGGATGTGAACATGCCCAAAATGGACGGGTACTCCTTCGTGCGGGAACTCCGTTCCAGGTTAGATGTGCGGCAGTCCCCGGTGGTGATGGTTTCCACCGAGTCGCAAGAAAAGGACCGCTTGGCCGCATTCGCGGCTGGAGCCAATTACTACGTGATAAAGCCGGCCAAACCTGAGGAGCTCGTATTCTTGGCAAAGGTCATGACGGGGGAGGCTGAATTATGAATCCTCTACTCCAACAGTTCATACTCGAGTCCAGGGAATCGCTGCAGCAAATAGTCTACCGGATTCTGGACCTGGAGGGATCCAAGCAAGACACTGGAGCCATTAACGACCTCTTCAGACTAGTGCATACTCTCAAAGGAAACTCCGGTTTGTTCGAGTTTGCCGCGCTAACTCGGGTATTGCACGTTGCCGAAGATTTGCTTGATCGGATCAGGGAAGGGCGTCTCGAATTGGACCGGGAGGTGGCAGATGAACTGCTTTCGATTACGGACTTTGTGACCAAGATACTGGATCAGATTGAGCAGGAAGGCAAGCTTCCGGAATCCATCGAGGCAGAGGGAAATGAGCTGGAGTCCCGCCTGCGGAATCTGCTTCAAGAGGCTTTTCAGGCTTTACCAAAAGACGAAGATGGGGAGCTTCAAGGGATAGCGGGCGTAAAGCCGCCTGCAGACTGGGATTGGATCAACCAGCTAGCCGGGGCAGATAGGGAGTCGGCACAAGCCGCCGCTTGCAGCGGTCAACTTATGGCCTTGCATTATGTGCCGGATCCCGAATGCTATTTCAAGGGGGATGACCCGCTTCTCACCATGCGAAATGTACCCGGTCTGATAGGAATGCGGATCTCTCCCATCGAACCATGGCCGGAACCGGAAGCATTTGATGTTTATCGCTCCAATCTTGTGTTCGATGCCCTTTCAACGGCCACCAAAGGGGATCTTCAAGAGCATTTCCGCTACGTCTCTGAACAAGTGGCTATTTACCCGGTTCCAGAGGAAACACTGATAAACCTCCAAAAGCAACCGGCGGAAAAGAGAGCAAACTGCGACCAGGCACCCCGCTCCGACGGGGAATCCCAACGGAAAGAGTCGTCGGGTCAAGTCCTGAGTGGTGAGCAGGATATCATCTGGAAGAGTGTCTGGGAGACCCAGCGATTCCTTATGACCATGCCGGTGCCTAGCGACCAATGGTCAGGAAGGCTGACTTCGATTGCCGCCGTTTTATCCGGGCTTTTACGTTACAAGGCGGAAACTCCCGGGTTGTCTCAGCTTGAGAGCGCCGTAGAAAGGGCAAGGCAAACGCGCACATTTGCGCCCATTGTTGAACTTATGGACCAATTATCCTCCTTGGTGAAGGGCTCCGAGTTGAGGGTTTCCGAAAATGCCTCTGCTCAAGAGTCTTCCACCCGGTCTCCAGGGTTCGAGGCTCAAAACCAACTATCCAGCCTGAGCGATCAAATCCACCCTAAGCCCCCTGCGGACCGCAGTCCGGCCAAGGATCTGCGGGTACTCAAGGTGAGTCAAGAAAAGGTTGACAAGCTCATGGAGTTGATTGGCGAGCTGGTGGTTGCCAAAAACGCTCTGCCGTATCTGGCCGCCCGTGCCGAGAACGATTTCGGTATTACGGAGTTAGGTAGGGAAATCAAGGCACACTATGGGGTCGTCCACCGGATAGCAGAGGATATGCACGATGCCATCATGCAAGTGAGGATGCTTCCGGTCGGGGTCATGTTCCAGCGATTTCCGCGGTTGGTGAGGGACCTGGCAAGGCAGTCGAAAAAGGAGGTTCGCCTTATCATGGAAGGCGAGGATACGGAAGCCGACAAGAACGTGATAGAGGCCTTAGCCGATCCCCTCGTTCACCTCATCCGCAATAGTCTGGACCATGGCATAGAGCTGCCGGAAGATAGGGAAGCCATGGGCAAGTCCAGGGAAGGAACACTTGCCGTGCGGGCGAGACAGGAAGGGGACCGCGTCTTGATCGAGGTTGAGGACGACGGTAAGGGAATAGATCCCATTCAGGTGAAGCTCAAGGCCTTTGAGAAAGGGCTCATAGACGAGGACCGGATGGAAGGCCTCACCGATCAGCAGGCACTTCAACTGGTTTTTCTTCCGGGCTTCTCCACCTCGGAGGAAATCTCTCAGGTCTCTGGCCGGGGAGTGGGAATGGATGTGGTCCGTACTGCTGTAGAAGGCTTGGGCGGGGCGGTGGGGCTCGAAAGCCGAAAGGGTGAGGGGACCCGGGTGGTAATGGGCCTTCCCCTCTCGATGGCGGTGTCTCATGTAATGGTGATGGAGTTCTCAGGGCAGCGCTATGGGATTCCCATTGAACAAGTGGTAGAAACGGTTCGATTGCCGGCCCGAGAAATCCACACACTCAAGGACAAGAAGGCCGCAGTTTTAAGAGGGCGCATCGTGCCGCTTTACGGAGCGGAGGAGTTGCTCAATTTTGGGGAGCCCGCGAAGGCGAATGCAGAGGGGGAGCACGCCGTCCTTCTGGTCCGGGTGGGGTCGGAGACCCTGGGCCTCATGGTGGATAAATTCTCGGAGACCACGGACGTGATCCTGAAGCCTCTGGAAGGACCGCTCGCCGGGCTCAAGGGGTTTGCAGGGACGGCGCTTTTGGGAGATGGGACAGTGCTTCTGGTAATAAATTTAAAGGAGTTGCTCTAATGCCCGTTCAGTATGGAGAACACTGCGCCTGGCTGAAGGGCATCTGTTCAGTGGAGGAGGCCGAGCAGATTTATGAGTGGCTGATGCGGAATCCCGCAGGGGTAGTGGACCTGGGGGAGGCCGAGCATCTGCATGCCGCGGTCTTCCAAGTGTTGCTGGCCCTGAAGGCGAAAGTGAAGGGGCGGCCCCAAGACCCGTTCCTGGCACGTTACATCAATCCGTTGTTCAAGGACGATGGAGAAGGAATATGAAGCAGATCCTTGTGATCGATGATTCCTCGGTGATGGTGATGAGCCTTAAGCAAACCCTCGAAATCTCTGGCTTCCAAGTAGAAACAGCGAGCGACGGGCTTTCCGCTCTCAACAAGTTGAAGGCGGGATTAAAGCCGGATCTTATTATTACTGACATCCACATGCCTCAAATGAACGGTCTGGAATTCATCAAGAACGCAAGGCAGATACTGCGCTTTACGCCGATTTTGGCGCTGACTACGGAAAGCCAGCAGGTCAAGCGGGATGAAGCCAGAAAACTTGGGGCCACAGGCTGGTTGGTAAAGCCTGTGGGCGGGCAGGATCTTTTAAAGGTCATAAAAAAGGTTCTTCCGGGAGCGTGAGCACCACCCGACTAAGCTCCTCGATTTGCACGAGTCCCAATGTAATATCAGTTAGTTGAAAGGGCGCGAGTCTTTGTCGGCACCATCCCTGAAGAGCGGTGCGCAGGAGATACCAGGCTCCCCCCCGGTCCCGCACCTTTACTTCGGACAGAGCCAGGAGATCCCGACGGATGTCGGCCCATTCCGCCTCAGCCCCCCGCTGGGCCAGGCGCCGCTCGAGCTCGTCAGAAAAAGGAGGCTGCCCTTTGTTTCAAAAATAGAGTATAAAATAACTACCCGACTTGGGCCGGAAAACCGGCTGAACCGGGCAGGAGCAGAAAAAATCCGTTTGACGCCAAGGGAGCGGTGGTTTATGCCGGAAGACCGAGGGATAGCCCCGGCCGAGGCACCGGCGGGAATATCGGCGGAGGCCGGGCGCCAGACACAGGTGGAACCTCAAAAGGTGGGCCTTGCCCCAGAGGAGGAGAAATTCCGCTTCATGGCGGAAGTTGCTCCTCTGGGCATTGCCATTATCGGCAAAGACGGGACTTATAAATACGTCAATCCCAAATTTGAAGAGATCTTCGGCTATACCCTGAAGGACATCCCCACCGGCCGGGATTGGTTCCGGAAGGCGTATCCGGATCCCGTCTATCGCCGGAAGGCGGTGGCTGTCTGGAAGGCGGACTACGAAGCCTCGCCGTTGGGGGAGTTCGGACCCAAAATCTATAAGGTCAGATGTAAAGACGGCGCAGAAAAGATGATCAATTTCCGGGCGGTGGCTCTGGCCGCAGGCGACTGCCTGATTTTTTACGAAGATATCACCCAACGTTTGCTGGCCGAAGAGGCGCTCAAGCAAAGTGAGGAAAATTACCGGCTGCTGGTCAATCAAAGCCCGGCGGTGCTGTTTAAAGGGTATGCCGACGGGCGGGTGGATTTTTTCGACCGCAAGATTGAGGACCTTTCCGGCTATCGGAAAGAGGACTTCAACACCGGCCGGCTGAAGTGGACGGATCTGATTCTTCCGGAGGACGCCCCCAAGGCTAGAGAAGCCTTTTTGCAAGCCCTCAAAGGCAATGGCTCTTATGTCCGGGAATATCGAATCCGCCAGCGGGACGGGGGAATCCGATGGATACAGGGACGGGGGCAGATATTCCGCAAACCCGACGGGCGCATTGATTACGTAAGCGGCCTTTTCTTTGACATCACTGAGCATAAGAAGGTGGAGGAGGCCCTGCGGCAAAGTGAGGAAAGGTACCGTCTGTTGGTGAATCAGATCCCGGCGGTGGTCTTTCAGGGCTATCCTGATTGGAGCATTGATTTTCTGGACGAGAAAATCGAGGCCCTCACCGGCTATGCCAAGGAGGATTTCGACTCCCGGCGCCTTAAATGGTGCGACCTGATTCCGCCCGAAGAGCTGGATTACGTCAAACAGAATTTTATTGATGCCCTGAAGACCAGCCATAAGTCCTATGTGCGGGAGCATCGTATCCGGAAAAAGAGCGGCGACTACGCCTGGGTGCAATGCCGGGGACAAATATTCCTGGATGACCGGGGGAAAGCCGTCTATGTCAGCGGGGTTACCTTTGATATCACCCAGCGCAAGCGGGCCGAGGAAGCCTTACGGGAAAGCGAAAGGCGGTACCGCCTGCTGGCCGAAAACGTCTCCGATGTGATCTGGACCATGGACCTGAACAAACGATTCACTTATGTCAGCCCTTCCGTCCAGGTGCTACGGGGTTTCACCCCGGAGGAGGTGATGGCCCAGTCAATCCAGGAAATCTTAACTCCCGCCTCTGTAGAGTTGGCCTCGGCGGCGTTCGCCGAGGCCATGGCTTTGGAAAGTGTCCGGCCGGACTCCGGCCGCTCCTGGACCCTGGAGCTGGAGCAATTCCGCAAGGACGGTTCCACCGTCTGGACCGAAGTGAAGGCTTCCTTTCTGCGGGATGAAAAGGGGCACCCGGTAGGAATTCTCGGGGTCACCCGGGATATCAGCAAACGCAAGGAGGCCGAAGACAAACTGCGGCGGCGGGAGGCCATCCTGAAGGCGGTGAGCATAGCCGCGGAGAAATTTCTGCAAAGTGACTCTTGGGAGAAAGAAATTCAGGAGATTTTGGCCTATCTGGGGCAGGCCGCGGAGGTAAGCCGGGCTTATATCTTTGAAAACTTCATAAACCCGGCCGGGGAAATACTGACTAGCCAGCGCTATGAATGGGCCGCCCCGGGAGTGGAGCCGCAGATTGACAATCCGCAGCTGCAAAACTTTCATTGGCGGGCGGCGGGCTTCGGCCGCTGGGAGGAAGAGCTGTCCCAGGGACGGGTGATCGTGGGCCATGTCCGGGAATTTCCTTCCAGTGAACAGGAACTTTTGGCCAACCAGGACATCAAGTCCATCTTGGTGATGCCGATCTTCGTCGGACCACACTGGTGGGGGATGATCGGCTTTGATGCCTGTCAGAAGGAACGGGAGTGGTCGGCCGCCGAGCTCGAAGCCCTCAAGGCCGCCGCCAGCATTCTGGGGACCGCCATCCAGCAGGAGCAGCGCCAACATGCCCTGCGGAGAACCGAGGAAAAACTGCGGTTTCTCACCGCGGAACTCATCAAAGCCCAGGAAAAGGAGCGCAAACGTCTGGCGGTGGAGTTGCACGACGAGCTGGGCCATAATTTGCTGGCTTTGAAGCTTTCCATCCGATCCCTGGAAAGAGAGCTGACGCCAAAAGATTCCCTGAAAAAGACCGTGAACCGTCTGCTCCTCAATATCGATGAAACTATTGAGGGGGTACGGCGCCTTTATCATGATCTGAGTCCCGGAGATCTGGAGGACCTGGGGCTCACCATGGCTTTGCGTAATATGGTGGAAGACTTCAAGGAACTGCACCCGAAAACCAAATGGTGCGTCAAGCTGGACAACCTGGACGGCCTTTTCGGAGTGCAAGAGCAAACGGTCATCTACCGGGTGGTGCAGGAAGCTCTGACCAACATCGGCAAGCACGCCCAGGCAAAGAAGGTTTCCCTGTCGGCCTATCGGGAAAGGGGAGGCATCGTCATCGTCATCCAAGACAACGGGAAGGGCTTCGATCCCAACAAAGAAGAAAAGCAGGGTTTGGGTTTACTGGCCATGGAGGAGAGGATCAAGATCCTGGGCGGCTCTTTCAGCCTCTGGAGCCAGAAAAATCGGGGGACGAAGATCTCCGTGACCGTGCCCTTTCCGGCGGAGAAGTAACGTGGCTCCGTATTCCATCGTTCTGGCCGACGATCATGTGATATTCCGCCAGGGCATCCGGAAAATCATTGAAGGAGTGGAAGGTTTCGAAGTTTTGGGGGAGGCCGGCGATGGCCTGGAGCTTCTTCAACTGCTAAAGACGATCCGGCCCGACTTGGTCATTCTGGACATTTCCATGCCGAATCTGCGCGGCCTTGAAGCCGCCGAGGAGATCAAAAGGCTGTATCCGGAAGTGAAAATTTTGATCCTGACCATGCACAAGAAAAAAGGGTTCGTCCAACTGGGGCTGAAAGCCGGAGCCGACGGTTTTCTGCTTAAAGAGGACGCAGACTCCGAACTTTTCCGGGCTATTGAAACCATCCAGAAAGGCAATACGTTTATTTCCCCGCTTTTATCGGATATTCTGCGGGAACTGGCGCTGGTGGAACCGGAAACTGAAAAACTCACCAAACGGGAAAGAGAGGTTCTGAAACTCCTGGCCGAGGGCAAAAAACCCAAGGAAATCGCGACCCTCCTTTTCATCGGCCTGCCCACGGTGCGCAGCCACCGCTATAACATTATGAAGAAGCTGAATCTGAAAAGCCTGGCCGATCTCGTCCGATATGCCGCCTCCCATGAATTTATCTCTACCGACTGAGAATTTCTAAGCATTTTGATTAGTCCAAAATCATCGCTTTGCATAATGGACACCTTCCCGCGGGCCTGCCATATTTCTAAGTGATCGTCTGCCAAGGTTGCGCTTTTCCTTTCAATCCGGCTGACCGAATTTTGCTGAACGGGGGATTGTCATGAAGTCAGCCAAAATCCTTATGGTTTACGAAGGCCTGCCGGTTCTGACCCTTATTGCCGGAGCCCTTGAATCCCAGGGACATCGCGTCACGGTGATCAGGAATGGCCGTTGCAATGCGGCCGCGCTGGCCCGAAAGAGCTTTGATCTGGCAATCCTTAAATTATCCGGCGGGTCGCAGGCCTCGGCATTGCTCCAAAGACTGAAGCCCCGGACAAAGCTCATTATTCTGAGCGAAGATCAGAAATTACCTGAGGAAGCCTACCGGAGGGAGGTGGCAGTTTATATTTTTCTGCCTTGCCGCCCGGCGGAGATCTGGAGGCGCATCGGGGAGTGCATGGAAGGACTGACCCCCAGGCCGGCCTTCCCCAAAGGAAACATTCAGCTTCATCCCGTCAACCGCCGGGTTTACCAAAAATTGGTCTCCATTTTCACGGAAATGGCGACCTCGATCGCTTCGCTGGCCGTAAATATGGAACTGCTGCACCAGAAGGTCAGGGACGATGACCACGAGCTTGAAGACCTTTGTCAGCAAGCCTGTGAAAAGAACCAGAAGTTGCACGCCATAATGAAAGAAATCGAGGACTCCTTTACGGCCGTGAAACCGGTGGTCAATCCCGCCCCCCGTAAGTCGCAGCTTGTTGACTTCTCCGCCGCGAAGAAAACCATCAAAAAAAATTATTGCCGCGAGGAAAGAAAAAATGAACTTAACTAAATATCCGCGCAATGACGAACTGATGAAGTATCTGGATATTCGCATTGCGGTTATTGAAGTCAGGGTGGGGGAAAGCGATGAAGAAGCCTGGAACCGGCACCTAAAAGAATATCCGGAACATCGCAATGTCAGTGTCAAGATTTTTCACCGTCCCTCCCCGACCCCGCAGGAAAAAAGCAGGGAGTTATGATAAAGATCCGGCCCAATGTTAACTTTCAAGCCCACCGGGCTTAATCCGCCCACCGTTATGTCTTCGGATGCTTTTTAGCCGGTCAGGTGAGGCATATCTCAAAACGCCGGACTGCTGAAGCCGCCTTTTATTTACCTTTCCGGGGAGCCCGCCCAAAAGTTGTCCCCAGACCCGGTAAAATATCCCGCTCGAAGTTTAGACCTCGAAACCGGGCGAAATTATGGACTTCCGGCCCCAGGCGAAGTATAAAAATTATATCCTTAGTCTGGGTCTTAAGGCATGGGTTCTTCTCTTTGGTTCAAATTTGTCCACTGTGCGGATCTGCATCTGGACAGTCCTTTTGAGGGTCTTAATGCCCTGGAGCCGGAGATTGCCCGAGTGCTGCGCCGGGCCACTTTTCAGGCCTTTGAAAATATCATAGACTTGGCCATCCGGGAGCAGGCCGACTTTCTTATTGTGGCCGGGGACATTTATGACAGCGCCAACCGCAGCCTGTACGCCCAGATCCGCTTCCGGGAGGCCTTGCGACGGGCCGCGGAAGCAGGTCTGCAATGCTTTCTGGCCCATGGCAACCATGATCCGCTGTCGGGCTGGGATGCGCAGCTAAGCCTGCCGGGGGCAGTTTACCGATTCGGCGGTAAAGAGGTGGAGTGCTATGCGGCCCGGCGTGGCCCCGAGGTCCTGGCCCACCTTTATGGGATCAGCTATCCCGTCCGGGAGGTCAAAGAAAACCTGATTCCCCGATTCCCCGAAAAGGGGGACAGTCCTTTTGCCATCGGGGTGTTGCACAGCAATGTCGGAGGCGATCCCCATCATGACAACTACGCCCCCTGCTCTTTAGGGGATTTGCAGAGCCGCCGGCTGAACTATTGGGCCTTGGGGCACATTCACCAGGCGCGGATTTTGCGGGAAACGGACCCGTGCGTGGTTTATCCCGGCACCCCCCAGGGGCGCAGCGCCCGGGAGCCGGAGGCCCGGGGTTGTTTCCTGGTGCGGGTGGACCAGGCGGGCGGCGTCCACCCTGAATTCATCGCCACAGACGTGGTGCGCTGGTACGGGGAGGAAGTGGACATCGGGGACCTGCCCACTTTGGATGCCTTGCTGGATGAACTGCTCCGCCGCAAGGAGGATATCCGCCGGAAAGCGGCGGGGCGGGGGGCCATCTGGCGCCTGAGTCTTAGGGGCCGGGGCGGGCTCCATGCCCGTTTGCGCAAGCTTGACCTGGAGCGGGAGCTGGCCCAGCCCCTGCGGGAAGAAGAGCTCGGCCGGCCGGAGTTTGTCTGGCTTGAGTCCGTCCGCCTCGGAACCCGTCCACCCGTGGACCTGGCCCAGAGAAGGCGGGTACAGGACTTTGTCGGGGATGTGCTGCGGGCGGCGGAAGCTATCCGCAATGCCGAAAACTGCCGGGATTTGCTCGAGGAAGTGATAAGCCGGCGCCCGGAGTACCGCCTCCTGGCAGCCGGATTGGAGACGCTTACCCGGGAGGATTGGCTGGGCATTCTGGACGAGGCGGAAACTCGTGTTCTGGACTTATTGTTAGGCGAGGAAGGCTGATTCAAATTTGGGCCGGGTGTTTTCCTGGGCCAAATTGCCGATAGCTCCTGATGTATATCAGCGGCTTTCACATCGACGGGTTCGGCATTTACCACAATCTGGGGATCCAAGACCTGCCGCCGGGCCTGGTGGTGTTTGTCGGTGACAACGAAAGCGGCAAAACCACGCTTATGGAGTTTTTCCGGGCAGTGCTTTTCGGACCCAGACGTGGGGCCGCCAGGAATGACTACCCGCCGCTCCGGGGTGGCAATCACGGCGGCCGGCTGGTCCTCCGGATGCACGATGGCCGTCGGGTCATGGTGGAACGCCTGGGAAAGGCGGCCACTATGGCTGTGGACGGAGGGGCGCCGCAGCGGGGGGAGCCGGGCGAGCTTTTGCTGGGAGGCATTGACCGGACCACTTTTGAGCATATTTTCGCCCTGGGTCTGGAGGAGCTGCAAGGTCTAAAAGTGCTGGACCACGAAGGCGTTCGGGGGCGGCTGTTCTCAGCCGGTGCCGGCCTGGGGGCGGCCTCGGTGCCCGCGGCCCTGAAAAGCATTGATGAAGAGCTGGGAACCCTGTGGGCTCCCAGAAGCAAAAAGCGACTTGCCCAGCTCATTGACCGGCGGCGCGGCGTGGAAAAGGAGATCAAAGACCTCCAGGGGCAGGCGGCTGCCTATGCGGCGGAGCAGCGCCGGAAGGAAGACCTTGAGGCTCGCATTCGCCGGGAAAGAGCGGAAATGGAGGGCATTCGCCTCCGCCTCCGCCGCCTGGAGCAACTCCAGCAAGCCCGGAAACCATGGGCAGATATGCTCACCGGCTGGCAACGGGTCAAGGAGCTGGAAGGTGTAAAAGATTTCCCGCCTTATGGACTGGAGCAGTTAGCGCGCCTGAAAAAGGATCGGGAGGAGATCCAGCTGGGTCTCAAGGAACGGGAAGGGGAAGCGGCCGACCTGAGAGCGCGGCTGGAGCAGAAAAAGCCGGACGACGCGCTTATCCGACACCGCGAGGAGATCGAAACCCTTTTTGGCGAAAGGGAAAAAATCGCCACTATGCTCGGCGACCTGCCGTCCTTGCGAAAAAGTCTCGCCAGGGCGGAAGAGGAATATAAACAACGGCTGAAGGACTTGGGCCCGGACTGGGAGGCACACCGCCTGGCCCAAGTGGATACCTCGGTGGCTGTGCGCCAGCAGGTGCAGGAGTTCGGACGCAAACTTGACCAGGCAGAGCGCCGCAGCGAGCAACTGAGAATCCAGGAACAGATTTTGGCGAAGGAAGCTGAAGAGGCCCGGCGGAAACAGCAGGAAGCCCGCCGAGCCTGGGCCCAATTGCCGGCCCCCGCCATCCGGACGCCCGCGGAGCTCAGGGAGAAGCTGGAAGCCCTGGCATCGCTGCGCGGCTTATTCCACCGCCGGGAACTGTTGCAGGTGCAGTGGCAAGACCGCAGTCAGCGTGAGGAGGAGGCCCGGGCCAGGCTGGCCCTGCTCAGGGAGCAGTTGGAGGCGACCTACGACCCCGTCCCTTGGTGGGCTTTTCTTTCGGTGATCCTGACCGGCTTCGTCCTCGACGTAATCTTTAGCACCCATGCCTCTCATCTCGCCGGCAACTTGGCCTTTCTGGCCGGATTGCTGGCAGCGGGGCTGCTGTATCTGTGGCGCCGCCGTCTGCTGGCCCTGGAAAAGGTCCGGCGTCTCCGGTTTCAAGAGGAAGCAAGGCTCACAGAAAACGCCCTGCGATCATGGTCGACCGAAATCGCCGCCCTGGCCGGCCAAGCCTCCCGGGTGGAACAAGAAATTGCTGAACTTTATCCGAAGGTGGCCTCAAGCCCGCTCCGGGAGGTGTCGGATCTGGAGCGCCGGGCCATCGAATTGCAGCAGGCGGCAGAACAACTCCAGGCGTGGCAGGCTTTGGGTCAGGAAAGGGCCAAGACCGAGGAGGCCCTGCAACACAGCCTGGAGCGGCTGGACCAAGCCCGCCAGGAAGCAGATCAGGCCGCGGCGGCCCTTCAGGATTTGCAGGCCGAATGGCGCCGCTGGCTGAAGGCACATGGCCTGCCTGAATCCTTGCAACCGGCTGCCTTTGAGGCGCTTCTCCAGGCGGTGGCGCGAGCCCGGGAAAGCGAAGGCAAAGTGGGGGAAGCCCGCCAACGCCTAAAAGACGCAGAGGCTTACGTGGCAGAGGCCCGAAACCGTATCCTTCACTTGCTGGCCATCTGCGGCCGCTCTCCACAGGGGCCGGAAGCCGGGGTGGAGGATCTGGACGGTTTGCGGCGGGCCCTGGCGGAAGCCCTGGAGTTGGACAAAGAAAGACAGGAGCTCCAACATCGCCTCAATGTTTCCCGGGAGCAATTGGCCCATTTGCGAGCCCATCTGCAAAACAAAGAACAAGAGCTTCAACAGCTTCTGAAGGAGGCAGGGGCGGCGAACGAAGATGACTTCCGCCGTCTGGCGGCCTTGCACCAAGAATATCTGGATTGCCGGAAGCACCTGGAACAAAGCGAGATCGCCCTGTTAAGCATCGCCGGCAACCCTGAAGCCCTGAAAGGGTTGCAGGAGGAACTCAGCCGCACCGACCCCTTGGCCTTGCAGGGAGAAAAAGAAAAACTGGAAGCCCGGCTGCGGCTCCTGGAGGAGTCTTTGCCCCAAGCCGATCAGGAGGTGGGCCGTCTCAAGCTAAAACTTCAGGAGATGGCCCAGGATGAGCGACTGGGGAACCTGCTTCAGGAGCAGAGCGTGCTGGAGGAGCAGCTGCAGGAGGCCCTTAAGCGTTGGGCCGCCTTGGTGGTTTCCCGCCATCTGGTGGAGGTGGCCCGAGGGATATATGAGCGGGAACGGCAGCCGCAGGTGATCCAGCAGGCCGCCCGCTTTCTGGAAATTATGACCGGCGAGCGCCGCCGCCTGGTGTCCCTGCCCGGCGAGCCGGGCCTGCAGTTGGAAGACCCGGCCTTAAGGCGGAAAGGTGAGATTCAGTGGAGTGCCGGATTGGCGGACCAGGTTTATCTCGCCGTGCGCCTGGGGCTGGCCCGGGAATTCGGTCGCCATGTCGAACCCTTGCCGGTGATCCTGGACGACGTCCTAGTGAAGTTTGACCCCAGGCGCCGCCGCGGTGCGGCCCGGGTGATTCTGGAATTTGCCCGTCAACAGCAGGTGCTTCTGTTCACCTGCCACCCGGAGTTTCAGAAGATTATTGCAAATCTGCACCGGGAAGATTATTTTCAGGGGACGCCGGTGTCATACTTTCGCATCGCCGACGGGGCACTTCACGCGGGATGTCCCGAGGCCGCGGTCTGAATTTCAGACCTGACAAATACCACCTATTGATGGTTTATGGCCGATAAAATCGCTGCCCGACAGATCGCCACCCTGGGTCGTCTTTGCGGCATTCTGCCCGGCTTCCAGGACAACCTGGGAAGGCGGCACCGCACTTCCTTGGCAACTTATCAGGCGTTGCTATCTGCCATGGGGGTTCCCTGGGATAACCCCGAGGTGCGGCGGATGGAAATCGAACGCCGCCAGGTGGAAGGTTTTGACCGGCTTCTGCAGCCGGTGACTGCCGCCTTTTCCGCGGATTCCATTGCGGTCAGGATCAAGTCGGCAAATCCGCCTCCTCTGCCGGAGCTAAAAGCACGGGTTGAGCTGACCTCCGAAGGTGGCCAGTCATTGGAGGGAGAATGCCTCCTTAATCATCCCCTAAGGCCGCAATTTTATCCGGTGAGCCGGGGTTTCCGCGTCCTGATGCAGCTTCGGCTGCCCCAGGAGCTGGAGCCGGGATATTATGACCTAAAGGTTCGCATACACTCGGACACCGGGGAAGAAGCCGACGCCACCCGCCTTATTGTGAGTCCGGCTGTTGCCTACCAGCCTCCGCACCTGGCCGGGGGCCGTCGTCTCTGGGGGTTTAATTTGCCTCTCTACGCCTTGACCAGTGCCCATAACTGGGGGATCGGGGATTTTACCGACCTTGAGGAGGTGATCCGGTGGGCCGGGAAACTGGGGGCGGCCTTTGTCGGGGTGAATCCCCTGCATGCTCCCCCGCCTTTGGCCCAGGAAAGCGTCAGTCCGTATTCCCCCACCTCCCGGCAATTCCTCAATTTTTTATACCTGAACCTGGAGCAGGTGCCGGAATTGGAGGAGTCGCTGGAAGCGCAGGCCCTTTTGGCCAGTCCCGGGTTTCAGGCTGCCAAAGAAAGGGTGCGAGCCACGCCCTTGGTAGCCTACGCCGAGATCTTCCGCCTGAAACGGCAGATTTTGGAGGTGCTGTTCGGGACTTTCTGCGCCAAACACGGCGCCGAGAAACCCTGCACTGTTCGGGGTCAGGAATTTGTCCGGTTTATCCGGGAAGCAGGGGAGCCTTTACAAAAATTTGCGGAATTTTCCGCCTTGGCGGAATACTGGGAAGAGAGCGACTGGCGGCGTTGGCCCCCGGAATTTCACCATCCCGACGGCGAAGCGGTGGCAAGCTTTGCCCAGGAACACCGTCGGGAGCTGCTCTTTCACCAGTATGTTCAATGGCTGGCAGACCGGCATTTGCACGGGGCAAAAGAACAAGCCAATTCTTCCGGTCTCTCCTTCACTCTTTATCAGGATCTGGCCCTGGGGACCGTCCCGGGAGGATTCGAGACCTGGGTTTACCCCGGCCTGTTTGCCCAAGGCGCATCCGTCGGCGCCCCTCCCGATGCGTTCAACCCCAAGGGCCAGGACTGGGGCTTGCCGCCCATGATTCCGGAACGGCTGAAAGAACTGAGGTTTCAACCGTTCATCAATCTGCTCCGGGCCAATCTCCCGGTGGACGGCATGCTGCGCCTGGATCATGTAATGGCTCTGTTTCGCCTGTTTTGGATTCCCCACACCGGACAAAAAGCCGCCGGGGCCTATGTCCGATACCCGGCGCAGGAACTTCTGGCCATCCTGACGTTAGAAAGCCAGCGTCGCCGTACCATGATCATCGGCGAGGATTTGGGCACGGTGGCCCCCGGCATCCGTCGGGAATTGAAAAAAAGGGGCATATTTTCCTATCGGGTGTTTTATTTTGAGCGGGATCAGGATGGGAAATTCCGGGCCCCGGGGGACTATCCCCGGCAAGCCGTAGCCGCGGTAACCACCCACGATTTACCCACCCTGGCCGGTTTCTGGGAGGGCCGGGACATTCAGGTGAAGAAAGCCCTGCATCTGTATCCGCAAGAGGAGCTGGCAGAAAAGGATGCCCGGGAGCGGGAACTGGACCGGCGCAATTTACTGGAGGCTCTGGCCCGCACCGGGTTGCTGTCCCAGGACCTGCTCGCCAAGGAGCTTTCCGGGCAGTCATGCCCGGAGGAGGTGCGTTTGGGGGTTTTGGAGTATCTTGGTCAAAGCGCCGCCGCGCTGGTGGAAATCCGCCTGGAAGATGTATTCGGAGTCACTGAGCAGCAAAACCTGCCGGGTACCACCACGGAATATCCCAATTGGAAGCTCAAACTGCCGCTAAGTCTGATTCAGATGCGGGAGGCGCCGCAACCTCAGCTTTTGGCGGAGCGCATGTCGCGCTGCGGCCGAAGGCTCGGCCCCCCGAAATAATAGCTGGGTTCCCGGAAAAATTGAGCCCTCGGTAACCCGTGAGGTTTTTTCATGCCCGCTGCCGCCCTGATCTACAATCTTTTCCCTCTCCTTGTCGGCCCTATTCCCCGCTGGGAGGAACACCTGGACCGCATTGCGGCCATGGGTTTCAACTGGGTCTTTTTGAATCCCCTTCATCCCCCGGGCCTTTCCGGGAGTTTATATGCCGTTAAGGACTACTTCAGCATCAACCCGCAGTTTTGGCCCGAATCGGGTGAAGATCCGGAAGTGGCCCTGGTGCGGTTCATTAAAAAGGCGGAACAGCGGGGCCTCAAGGTCATGCTGGATTTGGTCATCAACCACACGGCCATTGATTCGCCCTTGGTGAAAGAACACCCGGAATGGTATGCCAAAAATGAAGACGGCAGCATCAAGCATCCCGGAGCCATTGACCCGGGAGACGCCACCAAGGTCACCGTCTGGGGGGATCTGGCAGAGCTGGCCTATTGGCCGGTCCCTGATCCGGAGGGGCTGTTGAATTTCTGGGCGGCGGTGCTGTCCAAATATCTGAGCTGGGGGTTTCGGGGGTTTCGGGCCGATGCGGCTTATAAAATCCCCGGCTGGTTTTGGCGCCCGATCATCGAGGGGGCCAGAGGCCGGGACCCGGAGTTGCAGTTTTTCGCCGAAACCCTGGGTTGCCGGCTTGAGGAGCTGGCCCAATTGGCCGACGCCGGTTTTGACTACATCTGTAACAGCTCCAAATGGTGGGACTTCCAGGCCGAGTGGTGCCTGGAGCAATACAACCGCTTCCGGCATCTCGCCCCGTCCATCAGTTTCCCGGAAACCCACGATACCGAAAGGGTGGCGGCGGAATCGGGGAGCAATCCGGCCGTCGCCCGGCAACGTTACCTCTTTGCCGCCTTTTTTTCCACCGGTTTAATGATTCCGGTGGGCTTTGAGTTCGGCTTCAAGAAGCGCCTGCATGTGGTCAAGACCAGGCCCGAAGATTGGGAGACGCCCACTTACGACCTTACTGACTTCATCACCCGGGTCAACCGTCTGAAGCTCGGCTGCCCGGTTCTGGTGGAGGAAGGCCCCGTCACCCGTCTGAGTCCCAGGAAAAGGCCGGTGGTGGTACTGCTGAAGAGCCGGGACCAAGGGAAGGGCCGGGTGGTGGCAGTGATAAATGCTTCCCCTAAGGTGCAAAAAGCAAACCTGCAAAAAATACTGGATTTTCTGGGAGAGCCTGAGACAGCCTGGCAAGACCTTACCCCGGAAGCAAATCCTCTGAGACCGGAGCAAATGCGGGCCTTCCTTATGGCTCCCTGGGACATGAAGCTTTTTTTCAATCCTGAAGGCACCCCCTTCCTTCGAAAGAAGGGAAGAAAAGCCTGAGGCAGAGTCCGCCGCAAAGGAGGGCCCCATGACCCAAACCCTGGCAGGTTACAACGAACACGGCATTGTTCTGGCCACGGACAGTCTGGCCACCCGCTTTGACGCCGAAGGCCGCCCCACCTATTTCAATGTCAAGAAATTATTTCCCCTGAGCCGACATTGCGCCATGGTGAGCGGGGGGGCCGGGGTGAGCATCCCTCTCTCCTTGGCACTGCGCCAGGAGGTTTCCCAACGGCGGGGGTTGGAGGACATCCAAGAGATACTGGAATTTTCCCTGGCCTTTCTTTCCCGCGGTTATGCCCGTCACTTGGCCCCCCAGGAACCCTCTCCCGAAGGCCTGCGCCGCATATACTTCCTTTTGGCCGGCTATTCTCCGGACCTCCCGCCGCCGGGTTTTCACCTGGCCCTCCTGGGAAGCGAAGACGAAGAACCGCTGCACCTCATGTCGGTAGGCAACGTGGTGGTCATGCCCCGTAATCTGGGGATGGAAATGCGCCTCTTCAAGGCCTTGGCGGCCGGTGCGGGGCTGGCGGATTTGCTGAAACTGAGCCGGGAATTCCTGGAGAAAATGGCCCAGATCAAAGAAGAAGTGGGACCGCCCTTTTACTTTGCCACCATCACCCTGGCCGGTTACCAAGAAGTGGAATTGTAACCCCCTTCACGCCTTCTCAGCCCCGGAAGCCTTATCAGGTCGAAATGGGGAGCAGACCTGTTCTTAGGCCCCGTGGGGTTAGAGGCCAGGATTTTCCGAGGCTCCCAGCGCCTGGCAAAGGCGGGTGACCAGATGGTCAAAGTGGCCGTTGGACATGACCGCTACCACGTCCCGGGGGCGGAGACCCCGGCAAAGGCTGTGGAAGAGGTGGTCGGTGTCGGGAAAATAGAAAGCCTTCTTGCCGCCGGAGATCAAATCCTGAACCAGCTGCCAGGAGGAGAACCGGTCTTCTTCCGGGACCTTCCAAAGGTCGGGAGGCTCCCGGACCAGAATCAGGTCAGCTTCGGCAAACGCGGCAATGTACGGTTTCTGAAAAACCTTGCGGCGGCTGGTGTTGGTCCGGGGTTCAAACACCGCCAAAAGCCGGCGGCCAGGGTAGCCTTGGCGCACGGCTGCCAAAGTGGCGGCCACTTCCGTGGGATGGTGGGCGAAGTCGTCCAGAATTAAGACCTCCTGAAGTTCGCAGGCCTTCTCCAAGCGGCGTCTGACTCCCTGAAAGCCCAGCAGCGCGGCCTGAAGTTCCGCCGGACCGCCTCCTGTTTTGGCCAAGACAGCCAGGGCGGCGGTGGCGTTCAAGACATTGTGGACCCCCAGCAGAGGGAGGAAGAACTCGCCCCAGGCGGTGCCGTCCTTGACCAGGGTGAACCGGGCGCCCCCGTTTCCCGGCGTAATTTTTGCGGCTCTCCAGGTTACCTCTTCCCCCAGCCCGTAATATTCAACATTTCCGGTCGCCTGACGGCAGACCTCCCGCACCGATGGCGCGTCGCCGCAGGCCAGGATGGAAGAGGCCGGGGGCGTTTGGGCCAAGAAGCTTTCAAAGGAACGCTTTACCGCGTCCAGATCGGCATAAATATCGGCATGGTCAAACTCCACTGAGGTAAGCACCGCTAAGTGTGGCTGAAAATGAAGGAATTTGGGGCGCTTGTCAAAAAAGGCGGTGTCGTATTCATCTCCTTCCAGGACCACATAAGGCCCCGTTCCCACCCGGTAGTTGGATTGGAAATTCTTGGCAATGCCTCCCACCATGAAGCCCGGATCCCGGCCGGTGGCATGCAGCAGCCAGGCAATAAGGGCCGTGGTGGTGGTCTTCCCATGGGTGCCGGCCACCACGATGCTTTGTCTTCCGGCCACCAGGAAGTGATTCAGGGCCTCGGGCAAGGAGAGCCTGGGGAGATTTTTTTCCAGCACGGCTTGGGCTTCCGGGTTTTCCCGGCGGATGACATTTCCCACCACCACCACATCCGGAGCCGGGTTCAGGTTTTCCGGACGGTAGCCGATTTGCACGGTAATGCCCAGCTTTTCCAGGAAAGTGCTCATAGGCGGGTAGACCTGTTCGTCGGAGCCGCTGACCCGATGTCCCAGTTCCTGGAGAATGCCGGCCAAAGCCGCCATGCCGGTGCCGCAAATGCCTAGGAGGTGAAGATGTAGGGAAGATTTTGTGTTCATGGGTTCAGGAACAGAGAGGTATAGGTTGGAATCGCCCGCATCCCAGCGCCTGGGAGGCGGCTTCGTGAAACCGGGGCCGAAATGCCCGGATTTTATCATTAGCCCGTCCCAAATGCACCCGATTCGTCAGCAGCACCACCACTTGCCCCTGATCCAGGTCCAGCCAGAAGGAAACACCGGTGAACCCCAGATGTCCCACGCTGTTGGAAGGAAAAAACCGTCCGACGGAACGCCGGGAAGGCTCCGGGTGGGGCCGGTCAAAACCGAAAGGTCGGTCTCCGTCCTTTACCGGGGTAAAAAACCGACGCACCGAATCCGTCCGAAACGGACTTCGGGGGTCTCCCTGCCAGGTCCGGTAGAGGGCCGCCAGCAGGGCGAACACCTCAGGCCCAGTACCGAACAGTCCGGCATGGCCGGCCACGCCGCCGGCAGCCCAGGCATTTTCGTCGTGCACTTCTCCGAAGATGTTCCGCCCAGGAATCAGCCCCTCCTCAGTAGCAGCATAAAGGCAGTTTCCGCTGACGGCCGGACGTCGGACCGGCAGCCGAACAAAGCCCAGGGTTTCCAGCCCCAAGGGGCGGTAAATGGCATTTTGGCAAAAGTGATCCAAAGGGAGGCCGGAAACCGCCTCCACCACTGCCTGCAGGAGGATAAACCCCAAGTCGCTGTACAGAGTCTGCGTGTCCGGCGGGTAGGTCAAAGCCTCGGCTGCCGCCAGCCGGGTCAAAAGGCCCGGGCGGTCAGCCGGAGGATACTGAAGCAGCTTTTGATAAAAGGGCCGCCACGCCGGAAGTCCCGCCCGGTGAGCCAAAAGACTTCCAATGGTCAGGCGCCGTTTGTCTTCCGGCAGCCACTCCTCCGGCAGGAGGTCTCCCAAACAAGAATCCGGCTGAAGCAGCCCCCGGTCCATGAGAAGCATGAGGGCCAAGGCCGTGGCCAGGGGCTTGGTGAAGGAGGCCAGATCAAAAACCGTGGCCAGAGTAACCGGCAGGCTTTCAGGGTCCAGGCTTGTTTTTCCCACCCCGCCCTGCCAGACAAGCTCGCCTTTTAGCCCCACCAGGGCCACGGCGGCGGTGAACACCCCGTCCCGGACGCCTTGTACCAAAAGTCTTTCAAGAGGCGCAAATTGTGGGGTCAAATCGGCGCTATCTCCCCTCCAAGGCCAATTCAATCAACCGATCCAACAACTGCGGGAATTCCAGGCCCATGGCTTTGGCGGCCTGGGGAAAGAGGCTGGTGGCGGTCATGCCCGGAATGGTATTGGTTTCCAGGACATAGACCTCACCGTCTTTGACAATCATGTCGGTGCGGCTGTAACCCCGGCAATTAAGGGCCCGGTGGGCGGCCAGGGCACAATTCTGGGCTTTTCGGGTGAGATCCGGATCCAGACGCGCCGGGCAAATCTCCGTAGTGGCCCCGGGCTGGTACTTGGCTTCGTAATCGAAAAAGGAATAGTTTTCCGAAGGGACAATTTCCACCAACGGAAGGGCCGTGAGCTGATCATTTCCCAGGACTCCGCCGGTGATCTCGGTGCCCTGAATGCACTGCTCCACCAGTACCCGGCAGTCGTATTGGAACGCCTTCTGAAGGCCGGCCTCCAGTTCTGTCAAGCTACCGGCCTTGGTAACCCCGATGCTGGAGCCTTCGTTCACCGGCTTGATCACCACCGGCAGACCCAACCGGGCTTCGATTTCCCGGGGGGAAGGGGCTTCCTGCCGGTTGAAAAACAGGGCCGGGGGCACCTTAAGACCGGCGTGTTGGTAGAGGATTTTGCTCAGCTCCTTGTTCATGCCCAGGGCGCTACCCAGGATGCCGGAGCCTTGATAGGGAATCTCCAGCAGGTCCAGAAGTCCCTGAAGGGAGCCATCCTCGCCGCCCCGGCCGTGCATGATGACCAAGGCTACGTCGATTTCCGGGGCTTCCCGCACCAGGCGTTCCAGGTCGTCCCGCGGGTCATAGCGCCGGATGTCGTATTTGCTTTTGTCCAGGGCCTGCATAACCTGGTCGCCGCTTTTCAGGGAGACCTCCCGTTCCGAGGACTTGCCGCCGGCGATTAAGGCAAGGCGCAACTTCTTCATGGTTCCCTCCGTCTGAGGTTAAGATGCAGGAGAGCATCAGGGGGGCACGGCAGGTAGGCGAACAATTTCTGCTCCAGGGCCAAGGATCGCTGTTCGTTGCGGATGATGCGGGCCAGAACCTCGGCGTTCTGCCCGTAGCGTTCCCGGAGATCGGCAAAGCGCTGATTTAGGGAAACTATCCTGGTATGAAGCACCCGTTTGTCTGCGTAGTTGACCACCTCCGCTTCCCGCACGGGTCGTTCGTCTTTGATTTGCTCATCCAGACTCACGTGTTCCCGCACTATCTGGGCGACCGCGGGATAACCCAACCTCTCCAGAACCTGGGCGCCCCATTCGGCATGGTTCTTCATGGTTCCCAGGCACGGGGTTTTTCCCAGGTCATGCAATAAGGCGCCGGCTTCGATAAGGGGCAAATTCAGGGTCAGACCGGCGCTGATCAATCCCCGGGTGAGCCACAGGGCTGCGTCGGTCACCAACAGGGAATGCTCCCGGATATGGGGCAGCATGCCATACTGCTCCATAAAGCGCCAGCATTCGGCCGGCGTGGGAATGGCCATCCGGCCCAAAGCCGAAGCCGGTTTTTCTCGCTCAGGCGGAAGATAAAAGATCATCCCAGCTTTTCCACCAGCACCACCGCATAAGCCGCAATGCCTTCCTCCCGGCCGGTAAAGCCCATTTTTTCCGTGGTGGTGGCCTTGATATTCACCGCGTCGGGGGAAAGCCCCAGGATCGGGGCAAGCTTGCCGATCATCTGCGCAACATGGGGCGCCAGACGGGGGGCCTGGGCCACCACGGTGGCGTCCACATTGACGGGCCGCCAGCCCTTTTCCCGCACCAGGGTCATAATGCGCTCCAGCAGAACCAGGCTGGAGATGCCTTTAAAGGCCGGGTCAGTGTCCGGGAAGTGGGTCCCCAGGTCTCCGCTGCCCACCGCCCCCAGCAGGGCATCGGCGAGGGCGTGGGAAAGCACGTCGGCGTCGGAATGCCCGCTTAATCCCAGATGATAAGGAATTTCCACTCCTCCCAAAATCAACGGCCGCCCCCTCACCAGCCGATGGGCGTCATAGCCTAGCCCCACCCGCATCTCAGCCATGGCGACCTAACCACAGGATAGCTTCGGCGAGCCGCAGATCTTCCGGGGTGGTGATTTTCAGGTTAAGAGGTGACCCCGGGATGACCATTATGCTCCGCCGTTGCTCTCCGGTAAGGTGAAGTTCCTCCACCAGGGAGGCTTCGTCGGTGCCGTAAAAATTACGGCCGTAGGCATCCACAAAAGCCCGCCACAGAAGCTGGGCCTGGAAGGCCTGGGGCGTTTGAATCTGCCAGACATTATGCCGGTCCAAAGTTTGCAGGACCTCGCCCTTGGGGGAAACCCGCTTCAGGGTGTCCTGAGCCGGCCACCCCAGAATGGCCCCGCCATAACGCCGGGCAGCCTGGATAACCCGGCGGATCAGGGCAGGGGTGATGAACGGACGCACGCCGTCATGAACCATGATAATTTCCAGGTCCTTATCGTCCTGGAACACTTTCAAGGCATTGTACACGCTGTCCTGGCGCTCTTTGCCGCCCGGCACCAGGCGCAGCACCTTTTTGAAGCCGAAGGGCGCGATCACCTGCTCCTGACAATTTTCCAAATCTTCGGGGTGCACCACCACGGTGACCTCCTGAACCTCCGGGGTTGCCTCAAAGACCGCCAGGGTATGGGCCAGAATGGGTTTCCCCCCCAGCAGAAGATAGGGCTTGGGGGTGTTCTGCTTCATGCGCACCCCGATGCCGGCTGCGGGGATGATGGCTGCCACTTTCATACCGCCGCCTCCTGCCCCGCCTGCCGGGAAACCGTTCCGGCCCGGCCGGGTAGCCGCCCCTGACATACTTCCGCTACCGGAATCTTTTGCGGGTCTTTGAGAAGTTCCCTGGCCCAGTCCTCCAATGCGAAAAACTCCACTCCCTGGGCCAGGACCTGGTCCAGAAAAGAGGCAAATTGGGGCAAACAGGGACCCCCCTCGATTTCTGCATGGACCGTGAATATCTGGGGTTGACCGCGGATCAGGCGGGAGGCGATCAGCTGGAAGAAATCCTGGCTGCTCAGACCCCCAAACCCCCAAAGTTCATCCAGGGTAGGAAGCGTGGTGGGAATCTCCAGAAGGAAATTTTTTTCGGTGCCAAAACAAGGCCAATAAGGACCCTGGCCCCGGGTATCACTGGCATACAGAAAGCCCGCTTCCGCCAGGACGGCCCGGCTGACCGCGCTGGCCTGCCATCCCGGCGCCGCAAAGGACCGGGCCGGGTGCTTGAGAATATGGGTATACGCCTCTTGGGCGCAGTTCACTTCCTTTTTAACGTCCTCTGCCGACATTTGCAAGAGGCCGTCGTGCCAACGGACATGGTCCCAGCCGTGCAACCCCACTTCGTGGCCGGCGTCTTCCAGGCACGGCAAAATGTCAGCCGCATATTTGCTTATGATCGGGGCCGGAAGCACCGTGCCGGATAGTATGGTTTTCAGGCCGTATACGGCCGGCGCCCTGGTACGGAGCATTTTCTGGAAAAAACCCCGGTGCCGGAAAACCCGGAAAACGGCCCGGCCGGAGTTGTCCGGACCCAGGGCGACAAAAAAACTGGCCCTGATCCGGCGCTGGCCCAAGACCCGCACCAAAACGGGGACCCCCCGGCGTAATCCTGCCAAGGTATCTACATCAATCTTCAAGCCCAAACGCATACAAAACTCAAATCCGGGCACACTCCAGAACCTTGAACGCCTTCGGCCCGGCGACTGTCCCCCCGACCAAGCCCAGCTCAGTCTGTCGGGGCCGACAGGTTCCGGGCTTCCTCCAGGAAAGCGTCCAGGGTATATTTCAAGGAAGTTCGCAGGTCGGTTTTGGGCTCCCATCCCAGGAGTCGGCGCGCCTTGGCGATGGAGGGCTTCCGGGTTAGGATGTCTTGATAGCCCCGGCCGTAATAGTCCTCCGCCGTGGTTTCAATAATTTCCGAGTACGTCCCGTCATGCCGGTGCTCCGGGTGCTCCCGGAACAGCTCCCGGAGCAGGTAAGCCAGTTCCCTGACCGAGGCTTCGTTTGCAGGGTTGCCGATATTGAAAATCTGCCCGTCTGCCACTCCCTGGGGATTTTCAATGATGGTCATCAGACAGTCGATGCCGTCCTCCACGTAGGTAAAACACCGCTTTTGGGAGCCGCCGTCCACCAGCCGGATGGGCTCCCGCTGCAGGAGATTAAGGATGAATTGGGTCACCACCCGGGAGCTGCCTTCCTTGGCCGCGTCCAAGTCGTCCAGCTTGGGGCCGATCCAGTTGAAAGGCCGGAACAAGGTAAACCGCAGTTGACCGGCCTCGCCATAAGCCCAGATGACCCGGTCCAGCAACTGTTTGCTGCAGGCGTAAATCCAGCGTTGCTTGTGAATGGGGCCTAAAACCAAGGGGCTGGTGTCTTCGCAGAATTCCTCATCCGTACACATGCCGTACACTTCAGAAGTGGAGGGAAACACAATGCGGGTGCCATACTTGACGCACTGCCGAACGATTCTGAGGTTTTCCTCGAAGTCCAGCTCAAACACGGTGAGCGGTTTTTTCACATAGGCCATGGGAGTGGCAATGGCCACCAGCGGCAGAACTACGTCGCACTTTTTGATATGGTATTCGATCCACTCTTTGTTGATGGCAATGTCGCCCTCCAGGAAGTGAAAACGGGGATTGTCCAGACATTCAGCAATCTTGTTGGAATACAGGTCCATTCCGTACACTTCCCAGTCCCGGGTGGCGAGGATGCGCCGGACCAGGGCGTTGCCGATGAAGCCGTTGACGCCGAGGATGAGGATTTTCATGGCGGTTTCAAACTTGCGGTTTCCGGTCTTGGCCTATGGGGCTAAGTTTCCCAAGCAAGCCACAATATAGCTGAATTTTTCTTAAAATAAAAGGGCGGCTCCTCCGGGCCCGCCCCTTGTCCAAAACTCCCCCAGCGAGAAACTTAGCCGAGCTGCTTGCCCATCAGCTCCGCCCAGGTGGCCAGAACGGGCCCCAGAAACTCCCGCTCCCCCTCCCATTGGGCCTGGGTGATGAGAAACAGGCCCTGGCCGGTGGCCACCAGCAGCCCTTGGCCCGGCAGGCGCCCCAAGATCTGCCCCGGTGCGGCTCCGGGAGGAGCCTCCTCGGCCAAAGGCCGACCCCACCAGATGTACCACTTTCTCCCGTTTAGGAAGGTAAAAGCTCCGGGGTAAGGATGGGTCACGGCCCGCACCAGATTGTAGATCTCTCCGGCGGACTTACGCCAATCAATGCGACCGTCTTCAGGGCGGCGTCGCCCGAAATAAGAAGCCTGGGTGTGATCTTGGGGGATCCGGGGGGCCTGACCGGTGCGCAGCAAAGGGTAGGCCTCCCGCATCAGATCTTCGGCGGCCACCGTCAGGCGGGCAAACAAGGTCAAGGCGGTATCCTCTTCCGTGATGGGTACCCGACGCTGGGCCACCAGGTCGCCCCGGTCAGCCTTTTCCTCCATATAGTGAAGGGTCACGCCGGTTTCGGTCTCTCCGTTCACCAGAACCCAATTCACCGGGGCCCGGCCCCGATACTTGGGAAGCAGACTGCCGTGCAGGTTGAGGGCTCCCAGACGGGGGAGATCCAGGAGTGGCTTTTTCAGCATATGGCGATAGTAGCAGGAAAAGAGAAAATCCGGCCGGAGCCGGGCCATGGCTGCCACAAAGGCGGGGTCATTGGGGTCTGAGGGCTGATAGACGGGAAGATAATGCTTAAAGGCCAAATCCCGCACCGAGGCAAACCAGATATTTTCCCGGGGATGGTCGGCATGGGTCACCACCGCGGCGATTTCATCCCCCAAGGCGGCGCAGAGCTCCATGAGCGCCTTGAGGCAGAAATAGCCGATGTTATGGTAGCCCAAAAAGATTATGCGCATGCCGTTTTCCGCGCAAAGGTTTCCACCGGAAACTATTCTCCTTCCAGCTTTTCCGTTTTACCACCCTTATCCAGCCGCTGCCGGATCACATAGCGCGGGCGGCCGCGTACTTCCTTGTAGATGCGGCCCACATATTCGCCGATAAGGGCCAGTCCCAGGGTGTTCAGGCCTACAAAGACAAAGAGGATGGCAAACAGGGTAAACACCCCTTCCACTTCCGGGCCGACAAACAGGCGCCGGACAAAGAGAAACAGGCCGAACCCCAGACCCAGGGCGGCAATGGCCACGCCCAGGAGGCCCACCACATGGATGGGGAAATTGGAGAAGCCGGTCATCAGGTCGAAGTTAAGGCGGATGAGCTTGAAAAGGTTGTATTTGGACTGGCCCCGCTGCCGCGGGGCGTGGCACACAGGTATCTCCGCCACCCTTCGGGCATAGAGGTTGGCCAGGGCCGGTATAAAGCTGGAGGATTCGTTACAACGGTTGAGGCTGTCCACTACCTCCCTCCGGTAGGCCCGGAGCATACAGCCGTAGTCCCGGAGGCGCACCCCGGTGACCCAGGACATGAGCCGGTTGACCAGCTTGGAGGGCAGTCTTCTCAGCCAGGAATCCTGGCGGTTTTCCCGCCAGCCGCCTACTGCGTCGTAGCCCTCCTCAATTTTGGCGATGAGTTTGGGTATCTCTTCCGGCGGATTCTGGAGGTCGGCGTCCAGGGTCACTATTACCTCTCCCCGGGCCGCGGCCAGGCCGGCGAACACCGCCTGATGCTGACCAAAATTCCGGTGGAACTGGATGGCCCGGATGTGTTCCGGATGCTCCCGGTTCAAGCGGGAAAGGATTTCCCAGGAGGCGTCGCTGGAGCCGTCGTCCACAAAGATGACCTCAAAAGAGCAGGACAGGCGGCCCAGAGTGTCGAGCAGCCTCTGGCCCAGTTCCGCCAGATTGTCTTCTTCGTTGTAAACCGGGATGACTACCGAAATGTAAGGGATTTCGCCCTGCCGTCGCTTTAAGGCCTGGTTGGAAAGGGCCACGCCGGTCACCGCGGGACTCCTGGGGCTAAAAATAAAAGGCTGCGCAAAGCAGCCGACGTGACAACAGGCTGGCGAAGAGGGCCGTAAGCCGGGTTCTGTGCCGGAATTTTCCGGTGATGATCATTCCTCTGGGACCCCGGTTGCCCGGGGCCTCCTGCGACCTACCCGGGAGCTTCGGGCGGGCCACCCTTCGACGCTCCCCTATTTGGTCTTGCTCCGGGTGGGGTTTTCCTGGCTGCCGGTGTCGCCACCGGCACCGGTGAGCTCTTACCTCACCCTTTCACCCTTACCGTGGAGGTTAGGCCACGGCGGTCTGGTTTCTGTGGCACTTTCCGTAGGGTCGCCCCTCCTGGGAGTTACCCAGCACCCTGCCCTGTGGAGCCCGGACTTTCCTCCGGCCCGGTTGCCCTGACCGGCGATCATCTGGCCCTCTTCATTTTTTATTTTAATGCTTTTCAAGATGCTGGTCAATGACCCGGTTGGCCAGCCGGTCGGCTTCGCTATTCAGCTTGCGGTCGAGGTGGGAAATAACATAAGCCTCGAACTTTTGCAACTCCTTTAGCGTCTGGCGCCAAAGGGGTTTGAGATTTGGGCTTTTGACCTGATAGCCCCCTTTCAGCTGCTCGGCCACCAGCTGGGAATCAGTGAAAATCTTCAGGCGCTTGACGCCCCGGCCGGCGGCCATCTCCAAGCCCAACAGCACTGCCCGGTATTCCGCCTCATTATTGGTGGCCCTGCCCAGGTAGCGGGCCGCCTGCCCCTGAACCTTACCTGCGGGATCCTGGAGAATGGCGGCGGCGCCCGCCGGGCCGGGATTGCCCCGGGAGGCCCCATCACAAAACAGCTGCCAATAGCCGCCTTCCTGAGCCTGATAAAATTCGGCCACTTCCCGAAAGAGATGCAAAAGGTCTTCCCGGGTCAAGTTAAAGGCACGCCCGACGGCCGGCAAGTCCAGGCCTTCGGCCAAGGCAGCAAAAATCTTGGCCCGCTCTTCGCGGCCCAGGCTTTTTCCCCATTTCATGAGGCTTGCCGGGACAGGCTTGCTTCCTGTGCTTCCTCCTCTTCCCCCAGCCAGTACAAAATGCGCTGGCAATGCGGGCACTGAAGAATTTCTTCCCCTTTCTGAAGATCAATGAACTGCTGGGGCAGAATGTTCATATGGCAGCCGGTGCACACTCCCCGGCGCACTTCGGCGATGGCCCCGCCGTTGCGACGCTGGCTGATGAACTCGTAGCGTTTCAAAAGCGGCGCCGGCAGCCTTTCCCGCAACTCTTGGCGCTGCGCCTCCAACCGGGCCCGTTCATCCCGCAGCCTCTCCAGCTTTGCTGCCGCCTCCGCCTTCCAGCTTTCCAAGGCCGTGCGCGCCGCCTGGATCCGTTGTTCCATCTCTGCCAGTTCCCGGCGGTGGGATTCGATGGCCTCCATGAGTTCCAGCACCCGGGTCTCTTTCTGATCGCGCTGGTCCTCCTTGAACGCGATCTCCTTCAGCATGGCTTTGTATTCAATGTCTTTCTTGATGGTCAGCAGGCGCTTGCGGCTTTCTTTGATGCCCTCTTCCAAGTCGTCCACTTCGGCCTCAGCTTCCCGACGCTGTTTGTTCAGTTCCTCCAGTTCCTGCTGCTTGCGGGTGTACCCCTGTTCAAGGGCCTCCAACTCCTGGGCCTTCGCCTCCAGTTCCTGGGGCAATTGGTTTAACTGCTGGTCCACTTCCAGAATTTCTTTGTCCAACTCATGCAGATCTATGAGCCGACTCAGTTCAGGTAACAAGGGTTGTCCTCCGTATTCTCGTAATTTTCTGCGGCCCGGGTCAGGCGCAGTAGAAGGGTGGCTGCTCTGTTTCCGAGACCCGAACCTGAACGGCTAGGCCTTTCTCCTGAAAAAGAAGGGCTAGCCGCTCGGTCCATGCCGGCATGAAGACCACCTCACTGGCGAAGTGGCCCACCTCCAATACGGTAAAATCCTCGGGACCACGGGGCACGGCCTGATGATGCCGGACCTCCCCGGTTATGTAAAGCTGGGCCCCATGATGCTGCGCTTCGGCAATAAGTTCGCCGCCGCTGCCACCGGCCACTGCCACCCGTTCCACCACGGCCGGGGGCCGGCCCCATACCCTTACAGTATCCACGCCAAACGCCGCCTTGACTTGGGCCAGCGCCGCGGTGAACTCCTTCGGCGGTTGCCAGCGCCCAAATCGTCCGAACCCCAGGGGCAGGCCGGGATTTTTCAAGGGATAAAGGTCATAGGCCACTTCCTCGTAAGGGTGGGCGGCCTTCAAGCGGGCCACGGTGGCCTGAATCCGGCTCTCGGGCACCAAGACCTCCAGGCGGGATTCCTCGGCCCGGGAAAGACAGGCCACCTGCCCCCTGAAGGGACGGGCTCCCTCCCGGGGCAGAAAGGTACCTTGGCCCCGGGCGGCAAAGGAGCAGTGAGAGTAATTGCCGATGACCCCCACCCGGTCATCGAACAAGGCCTGACGTACCCGATCCTCATAGCCAACCGGGACAAACACCGCCAGCTTATACCAGGGCTCCCGCTTCACCACCCCCATGACCTGCACGCCCACCAAGCTTAAAATCTTAGCCAGATGGTCATTGAGCCCCTGCGGGGCAACATCCAGGTTGCTGTGGCAAGAGGCCACTGCCAAGCCGCCGCGGATTAGCGCGGCCAGCAACTGACCGGCCGGCCGGTCCTCCCGCAGTTCGCCCACTGGCCGATAGATAAGAGGGTGATGCGTGAGGAGCATTTCGGCACCAACCTTTCGGGCCTCAGCTACCGCCGCCGGACTTGCCTCCAGGGCCACCAGCACCCGGTTAACCAAGGACTCCGGATGCCCCGCCTGAAGCCCCACGGGATCGTCCGGAACAGCCCACTCAAAAGGATAGGCTTCATTTACTACGGCCAGAATATCTTTTACCTTGGCAGCCATGGATGAAAAAAGGGGCACGAAGGCACCCCTTTTCTCCTAACTTCCGAGCAAAGTCGTAATATCGTTCTCGAAAAATGGTCTGGCCTCCATGGGACCGGTGGGCCCACCAGGATTCGAACCTGGGACCGTCCGGTTATGAGCCGGTTGCTCTGACCGCTGAGCTATGGGCCCAAAAAATCCTAAAATTAAATTATAACTTTAAAGATTCCCTTTAGACAAGAGAAAGCTAAAATGTCCGGGAAAAGGTGCGGTTACGCTTCCGACCGAAGCACTGGCGTTTTCGTGACCTTGCCGCAGGGCCAAAATATCAGGGGCGGCCCCGAGACCGCCCCCGATTTTACCCGTGTTGCCCGGCATTTCCCGCAAAATATAGATTTATGACTCCATAAAGCTTTTTAGCCGGGTACTCCGGGAAGGGTGCCGGAGCTTGCGCAGGGCTTTGGCTTCGATCTGCCGGATGCGCTCTCGGGTCACATCGAAGTCCCGCCCCACCTCTTCCAGAGTGTGGTCGGTTTTTTCGCCGATGCCGAACCGTTTCCGAAGCACTTTCTCTTCCCGGGGCGTAAGGGTGGCCAACATCTTACTTGTCTGTTCCGCCAGGTTCAAGCCTACCACAGCCTCCATGGGGGTGCAGATTTTCTTGTCCTCAATGAAGTCGCCCAAATGACTGTCCTCTTCGTCCCCGATGGGGGTTTCCAGCGATAAGGGCTCTTTGGCGATCTTGAGGACCTTGCGCACTTTCTCCAAAGGAAACTCCATCTTTTCGGCGATTTCCTCCGGGGTGGGCTCCCGGCCGATTTCCTGCACCAAATACCGGGAAGTGCGGATCAATTTGTTGATGGTTTCAATCATGTGCACCGGGATGCGGATGGTGCGGGCCTGGTCGGCAATGGCCCGGGTGATGGCCTGGCGGATCCACCAGGTGGCGTAGGTGCTGAACTTATAGCCCCTCTCATACTCAAACTTTTCCACGGCTTTCATCAGACCGATGTTGCCTTCCTGAATCAGGTCCAGAAACTGCAGCCCCCGGTTGGTGTATTTCTTGGCAATGCTCACCACCAATCTGAGGTTCGCCTCCACCAACTCCCGCTTGGCCTTTTCCGCCTGGTGCTCGCCTTTTTTAATTCTTGTCAAGGCCGACAAGACCCGGGGGAGGCTGACGCCCAATTCCTGCTCCAGCTGCCGTAGCTGTTTCTGCTCCGCTAGCCAGATTTCTTCCAGTTGGTCCAGACGTTCGGGCGAAACTTCCCCGGCAGCGGAAACCGGCAAACCTTTTCGGCGGTCACGCAGCAATTGTTTGAACTTGAACGCCGAAAGCCCGACTTCCTCCAGACACTGTTGAAGTTTCCGGTAGTGTTCATTGATGGCCTGACCGTAGTCCGTTAAGCGCTCCAGAATGCTTTGTAAATAATGAGGCTCAAGACGCAGGGCTTTGAGAATGTCCACCATGCGGCGGCGCAGGCTGGCCAAGCGTTGTTCCAATTGGGCCCGTTCTTCCTTGTTCGGGCGGGCGGTCAGGAGATTTTTCTGGGTTTGGACCAGCTTCTCTTCCAAAGCCCGCAGCTTCTGGATGGACTTTTGTATCCGGGACTTTTGGGTATTCTGATCCAGGTCCGGGTCCCCTTCGCCAAAATCATCTATGGTGTCTTCCCGGACCAGTTTGTCCTGTTCCAGGCGCTTTACCTGAGCCATTGTTTGATGAAAAGCCCATGGGACCTCCAGCAGGCCGTGCAAGACTTCCTTTTCCCCCTCTTCAATACGCTTGGCGATTTCCACCTCCCCCTCCCGGGTGAGCAGGGAAACCATGCCCATTTCCTTCAGATAGAGCCTCACCGGGTCGTCCAATTTGGTGGCGGCTTCCGGTTCCAGGCCGAGGTCAACTTCGCCTTCCTCCAAATCCCCCCCGCTGGAGATGCTTAAACTGGCAGAGACCTCTGAGGTTGGGAGATCCAGGTCGTCAAAGATAAGGATGTCTTTGACCGGTTCACTCAAAAAACAGTCGGCAGATAGGGAGTCGTTCAGATCATCCATGACTAACATGCCATCATCCTCCCCCATTGGCATAATATCCTGAAAAACCTCGATACCCCTACCCTTGCTCATCCATCTTCTCCTTTTGCCAGAGCCTTCAGACTTTCAAGGCTTCGAGTTGATGGTCGATTTCCCTTTTCTGGGCCTGAAGCGCCAAAATATCTTCCTCCCTCAGGCCGGCGGCCGCCAATTTTTTCTTGATCTCTTTTTGTTGTTGGTTTAAACGGCGCATTTTGAAGGCCCGACGGAAGTCGGCCAGAAATTGCTCCGCCTTGGACCGGGAAAATTCCTCCTCTTCCAGCGCCAAGGCACAGAGGTGCTGGCGCTGCCACTCTTCGTCAATGCACTGGGTCAGGAAACCGAGATCTAATGTGCCGAGTTTCCGATAAAGAGCAAGTGCCTGGGTCAGGATTCGCCGATAAGTCTCGTCATCCATGAACTGAAGCCATTCCTCCACTTCGGCCCAGTCAACCATTTCCGGCTGACAAAGAATCCATTTGACCAACCGTTTTTCAAGATTGATCTCCAGGTTGCGGTGCGGGCCTGAAGGGCACGCCGCCGGAGCGCGGGCGGTATGGAGGGAAACGCGCAGGCCGGCTTCTGACACCTCCAGGCGTTCGGCTGTGAATTTCAGCCATAAGTCCCGTTCCACGGGATCGCGCAGCGCCTGGAAATAGGGCTTAAGCTCCGCAATCAGACGCACGCGGTCATCTATCCCAAGACCGTGGGTTTGGATTAATCCCTCTACCACAAAGGCAAAGAGGGGCTGGGCCTTTTCCCAGGGAGCCTGAAACCACCCCGGGCCCTGGGCCTGAACGTAACTGTCCGGGTCCTGGCCCGCCGGGAGAGCCAGCACCCTTGCCGCCAGTCCTTCCTCCGCAAACAAAGGAAAAGCCCGACGCATGGCGGCGACCCCGGCGGCATCCCCGTCAAAGATCAGGATCACCCTGGAGGCCAGGCTTTTCAAGAGACGCACCTGCTCCCGGGTCAGTGCGGTGCCCAGGGTGGCCAGCACCGGTTCGATGCCGTGCACCTTTAAGGCCAACAGGTCCAGATAGCCTTCCACCACCAAGGCCAGGTCTTCCCGGCGTAAGGCCTGGGCCGCCTGAGGCAGCCCATAAAGGAGCCGCCCTTTGGTATATAGCAGGCTTTCCGGAGAATTGAGGTACTTGGGTTCGCCGTCCCCCAGCACCCGGCCGCCGAAGGCAACGATGCGACCCGTGCGGTCGGCGATGGGGAATATTACCCGGTCCCGGAAGCGGTCGTAATAACCGCCCGAAGCCCGGGCTACCAAAAGCCCCGTCTCCTGGGCCAATTCCAGGGACAGACCTTTGTTTTGCAGGTGATTCCGCAGGGCCTCCCATTCGTCCGGGGCATAGCCCAACTGAAAATCCTGGATGATCTTCGGGGTGAGGCCCCGGCGGGCCAGATACTCCCGGGCCCTTTGGCCTCCGGGGCTTTCCAGGGTGTGGCGGTAAAAGGCCGCGGCCTGGGCCATAAGGTCATAGGCGAGCTGCCGCTTACGGCTGGCCTTGGCGCCCTCAGGGCCCAAATCCCGCCAGGAAAGGGAAATGCCATAGCGTCGGGCCAGTTCTTCCACGGCCTCCGGGAAGCTCAGGCGGTGGTATTGCATGAGGAAGTTGAAGACGCTGCCCCCGGCCCCGCAGCCGAAGCAGTAAAAGATGCCTTTGTCCGGGGACACAGTGAAGGACGGCTTGCTGTCGGCGTGAAAGGGGCAAAGGCCCACCAGGTTCCGGCCCCGGCGGGTGAGCTTGACCACCGCGCCCACCACTTCTTCCAGGGGGGCTGCGTTTTTGAGCTCCAGGAGCTTGTCTTCCGGAATATAGGCCATTTAACCGTTTCGGCTTCTGTTTTTCGGGGTCATCGGCCCCCGAAAGGTTAGGGCCTTCTTCTCATTTCCAGGCTCCTGCTGGGGAAACGCCCGGCTTTGCAGGACTAAGGTCTGATTATTTCAAATCCACCAAAGTCACCCCCGGGTTTTCATCCCCGTGAATGGCCTTAACGCCGGCGTGTTGCTTGAGGTGCTCCCGCACCGCCTGTTTCAGGCGGCCGGTACCGACCCCATGGATTATATCTACCCGCTCCGCGCCTTGCAATATGGCTTGGTCCAGCAGCCGATCCACCAGAGGCAGGGCTTCATCTACCCGGAGCCCGATGATATTCAAGGTGGGCAGGCACCGCGGCGCGGGATAAAAGCCCGCCGGCCGCGTCTCCGGCTCCGGCCCGGAGGTTCCGGTCAAGGGCGCCACCTCTTCGGGGCTGACCCTGAGTTTCACTTTCCGGACCTGCACCGTCAGTTTGCCGTCCTTGACGGGGGCGGCGAGCACCTCTCCGGTCAGCCCCAGGGCCGGCAGAAAGACGGGCTGGCCCGGAGCAAACTCCGCCGCGTCGCCCCCGGCCGGCGGTGGCCCGGGCTCCAGACTTTTCACCAGCTCTTTGGCCCGCACGGACAATTCCTGACGCAGCCGGCCCCAGGACTCCTCTTGGCAGCGCAGCCGGTCCAGAATGCCTTTGAACTCCGCTTCCGCCTTTCGGATGGCGGCTTGGGCCTGCTTCAGGGCTTCGCCCCATAACTGTTGGCGCTCTTGGTGAATTTCCCGGCGTAGGGCGACAATCTCCCGGGCCTGCCGGTCCATTTCTTTCTGGCGCTCCCGGAGTTCCGCCTCGCGCCGGGCCAACTGCTCCTGGGCTGCCTCCACTTCGGCTAGCAGGCGATAGGCTTTTAGCTCTTCCGCGTCCAGATAACTTTCCGCTTCGGCCAGAATTTCCGGCGACAGGCCCAGTTCCCGGGCAATGGCCAAGGCGTTGCTGGCCCCCACCAGCCCATATGCCAGCCGGTAAGTGGGCTGCTTGGTTTCTTCATCGAAGACTACGGCGGCATTTTGGAAGCCGGGCTCCCGGGCGGCAAACCTTTTGATAAGGGGCAGATGCGTAGTCGCGGCCCCATAGGCCCCCCGCCGCTGAAAAGCTCTAAGCAAAGCCAGTGCCAGGGCGCCCCCCTCAGTGGGGTCAGTGGCGGTGCCCAATTCATCCAACAGAACCAAAGCCCGATCCGGCAGATCGGCCAAGAAGTCCAGGATCCGCAGCAAGTGGGCGGAAAAGGTGCTAAGATCCCTTTCCAGGTCCTGAGGGTCGCCGATGTCCGCAAAGACTCGGGCAAAGGGGGCAAATTCGCTGCCTTCGGCCACCGGGATCGGGATGCCGCTCTGCACCATCAGGGTCAACAAGCCCAGGGTTTTCAAGGCCACCGTTTTGCCGCCGGCATTGGCTCCAGAAATGATGAGAAACCGTTGCTCCTCGGTAAGCTTGAGATCGACGGGGACCACCGTCGCCGCGGCCTGAGGGTTTTCGTGCTGCCGGGCCAGAAGCAGAGGATGACGGGCCTGGCGGAAATCCACGCCGCCGCGGCTTTTCAGCAGGGGTTCCCGGGCCTGGAAGCGCCGGGCATACTCCACCTTGGCTGCAATGGCGTCCAGTTCCGCCAAAACCGCCTGGTTTTCTTGAAGTTCCGCCTGCCAATGGCGCACCATGTCCGTAAGACGGCGGAGCACCGCTTCTTCTTCCCGTTTTTCCTGATTCCCCAGAAGATTGAGGGCATTGTTCATTTCCACAATGGCCAGGGGTTCCAGGTAAAGGGTGGCCCGGGTCTGGGAGGTGTCATGGATAATACCAGGAATGGCTCCTTTGTGGTCCGCTTTGAGGGGAATGACGTAGCGCCCGTGCCGCTGGGAGATAAGGGGACTTTGGATGGCGTTTAGGTGGGGCGGCGAAAAAAAGGTCTGCCGGATGAAGCGGTTAAGCTGCTCCCGGGTGGCCGCCAGCTCCCGCCGGAGGCGCGCCAAGGCGGGCGATGCCTGATCCAGAATAAAATTATAGGGACTGATGGAGTCCACAAGGGCCCGGCGCAATTCCGGCAATTCGTTCAATCGGCTGGCCCGGGCAGCCAGAAGGGGGGTGCGCTCGCCGCCCTGCCCCAGATACTGGCGCACTGCCCGGGTCAGGCGCAACACGCTTAAGATGTCATTTAAAGCCTCGGGGGGGAGCAGACTGCCTGGCACCGCGGCTTTGGCCAGCCACGGGGCCAAATCCGGAAAATCCGTAAGGGGGAGGGGCCCTTCCCGATCCTGCAGATCCCGCAGTTCTTGGATTTCCTGGAATTTCGCCCGGATTTCCGCGAAATCCGCCGTGGGCCTGAGATGACTGAGGAACCGGCGGCCGAGGGCGCTCACGGCATATTGCATGACCACGCGCAACAGTCCCGGAAATTCCAGGACGGAGAGAGTGTGCTCAGGCATGCCTCGCTATACTCTCCCACCTTTGGTTAAGAAGGACTTCAGGCTGAAAGCTTCCGCCGGACTATTTCCTGGACCACCTTGCCGTTCGCCCGACCGGCGAAGTGCGCCATGGCGGTCTTCATCACTTTGCCCAGGTCTTTGGGCCCGGTGGCCCCGACCTCGGCGATAATACGGGTGATTTCGCGTTCCAGTTCTTCCGGGCTGAGTTGGGGAGGCAAAAAAGAGAGGAGGACTTGGAGTTCCTCCTCTTCTTTCCGGGCCAGGTCCGGCCGGCCGGCTTTGGTGTATTCGCCGATGGCTTCCCGCCGTTGTTTTACCTGGGTACCGATGACCGCCTGGATTTCTTCTTCGGTCAGCTTGTGTCTGAGCTCCACTTCTTTGTTGCGGATGGCAGTGCGCAACATCCGCAAGGTGGACAGGGCCACCTCCTGTCGGTTTTTTAAGGCATCCTTGAAGGCCTGATTGAGTCTCTCGAGCAAGGAACTCATGAACTTTCAAGTTTGCGGAGCTTTTTCAAAGCCCGCTTCTTGGCCGCCAGAATCTTCTTTTTGCGCCGGATGCTGGGTTTTTCGTAATGCTCCCGCTTCCGGATCTCCGACAAAATTCCAGCTTTTTCGCACTGTTTTTTGAAGCGCTTAAGAGCGGCCTCGAAGGGTTCGTTGGGTTTTACCCTGACGCCGGGCATCCATTTTCCCCTCCTCCCCTAGTCAGATACGAACTTACCCGCCAACTAACCGGCCGCTCCACCTGATGGCGCCCACCGGTGGGGCGTCAAGCCCTTGAAGCAGAGGTAAGTTAAATGTTTGTATCATTATTTTAAGGCCTGTCAAGGGTTTTTTAAAGCCCTAAGCCTTTGAAGCGTCGGACCAGAAGAGGCAGGATTTCCCCGGACTTCCCTGTCAAAACCAAATCACAATGCTGGGTCAGAGGAGTAGGTGCGGGATTGATTTCCGCCAGTTTGGCCCCGGCGGCCTGGGCCCATAATGCAAAAGAGGCAGCAGGCTGAACCACCGCGGAAGTTCCTATCACCAACATGACCTGGGCCTGGACCAAGGCCTGGCGGGCGGCATCCAGAACTCTCGGGTCCAGGTCTTCGCCGAACCAGACGACATTGGGCCGCAGCAAACCACCGCAGGCGTCGCAGTAAGGGGGGATAGGGATGGGAACCCGGTGGTCTTCCTCCACTTTTCCGCACCCCGGACAACGCACCTCCCAGATACTGCCATGAATTTCCAGCACCTGGCGGGAGCCGGCCCGGCGGTGCAGGCCGTCGACGTTCTGCGTGATCAGGGTAAATTGCGGCAGCGCTTTTTCAAGCTCGACAAGGGCCCGATGGCCGACGTTGGGCTCTGCCCGGCGGATAAGGCTTCGGCGCCAGTCATACCACTCCCAGACCAGCCGGGGATCTTTGGCAAAGGCCCGGGGCGTGGCCAGCTCCTCAGGCCGGAAATTGCGCCACCAGCCCCCCGGCCCGCGAAAAGTGGGAATGCCGCTTTCCTGGGAGACCCCGGCCCCGGTTAACACCACCACCCGCGGAGTCCGGCGGAGCCAGTGCACCAGGCTCTCTAAGGCGTTCTTTTGGTCTTCTTTTTTGGTCATGCCTCTCTTGCCATCCAGCTCCTGATGCTTATTTTTGAAAAAGTTGTATTCAGGTCAACCATCCTCCCCGCGGGAGGAAGCCTCTTTTCTGGACTAATAAATTTAATTCAAGTTATAATCAGGGGCAACTTTCCAGAACCTGGCGCCGGTGCGGAAGATAATGAAAAAAGCAAGTAAATGGGAAGTGCTGGAAAGGACTCCCTTTTCTTGTCAGTCCCCCTGGATTTTGCTGATTATCTGTCTTTTTCTGGGTTGTGCCGGTTTACCGAAAGAGCCGGCCCAGAAACAGGAGGTTCCATCTGCGGGGGCAGCATCTTTCTACGTAGAAAAAGAATTGAAAAATCTGGAAACCTACCAGAGGGATCTGCAGCAGTGCAAGGGCGAGCGGGTGGAGACGCTGGCCCGGTTGGCCCAGGTCTGCTTTCACCTGGGAGAACTGGTGCCGCCCGATCAGAAACTGTATTATTACGAACAGGGCAGGTGTTATGCTGAGATGCTGGCGCGGGAATGCCCTTCCCGGGTGGAGGGCCATTACTGGCTGGCCCTCAACCTTTGCGGGGTGGCGGAGGTCGGGGGTGCGGGCCGGGCCTTGCGGCTATTGCCGCAGATCGTGGAGATTATGGAAAAGGCCGCCAGCATTGACCCCGCCATTGATCAGGCCGGCCCCCACCGGGTCCTGGGGCGCATCTTTAGCGAAGCCCCCGCTTGGCCTATCTCTGTGGGGGACATGCACAAATCCCTGCACCATTTGACCTTGGCGGTGCAAATCGCGCCGGAAAACAGCACCAACCACCTTTTTCTGGCAGACACCCTGATGCGCCTAGGAAAGGAAAAGCAGGCGCAAAAGGAACTGGACAAAGTCCTGAAATCCTCCCAACACGCCGTTTGGCCTCTGGGCGTGACGCACGATCAAGTCGAAGCCCGTCGTCTGCAAGCAAGACTGAACGGGTCCCATTGATCCCGGCCTTCTTTGCCAAGAGCAAATCAGGCTCCCATCCTCCGGCCTAAGTGAAAAATTTGCGCTCTTTGTCCCCCATATGTGCCATAATGCTGGAAAGCCTTGACCGTTGCAGGTGGCGCTTATGAAGGTTAAGGAGCTGGTGGTATCCGGGGCCATCGGACTGCTTCTGTTAACAGGTTGGAGCTGTGTCACCGTCAAGGTGAGTCTGTGGGAGGAACCGGCGCCCCTCAAAGAGAAAGTGGTGTCAGGCGACGCCCCGGATAAGATTCTTTTGCTGGATGTTTCGGGTTTGATTTTTGAGGGTCCCCGGCGACCATGGTTCAGCCTGGCGGGTGTGGTCGATCCTGGCCGGGTGAAGGAAGAACTGGACAAGGCTGCTACCGACCGGCGGATTAAAGCCATTGTGTTGCGCATCAATTCTCCCGGCGGGACGGTTTCTGCCTCCGACATGATTTACCATGAAATCGCCACCTTCAAGAAGGAACACAAACTGCCGGTGGTGGCCTGTCTCATGGGGCTGGCGGCGTCCGGCGGCTATTATGTGGCCCAGGCGGCGGACGTCATCGTGGCCCACCCGACGGGCCTTACCGGCTCCATCGGTGTGGTGGCCATGAAACTCAATGTAAAAGGGCTGATGGAAAAGGCAGGGGTGGACAGCGATGTCGTGAAAAGCGGGGAGTGGAAGGATTTCTGGTCGCCGTTCCGACCTGCCAGTTCCGCCGAGAAGCGCCTGATGCAGGAAATCATCGATGATTTTTACCGGCGCTTTCTCACTGTGGTGGCCCAGGGACGGGGTCTCGGGCCCCCTACGGTAAAAAAACTGGCCGACGGGCGGGTTTTTACCGCCGCGCACGCAAAAGAGCTGGGGCTGGTGGACCGTCTGGGTTACCTGGATGACGCCATCGAACTGGCCAAAGCCAGGGCCGGGCTTGAAAAGGCCAAGGTGGTGCTATATTACCGGCCCGGAACCTACCGGCCCAGCATTTACTCCTGGCTACCGGAGCTTTTGCCGGTCGGCCCCCAGTTTCTTTACTTGTGGTGGCCGGAAAACTTCCAATAAAATTTTATTTTTAAGAACTTGTGGATGTTAGCCGATAAAATGGTAAACAGTCGGGCTTAAAAGGCAAAAGGTAAATTAAAATAAAGAGCAGGATTCCATGAAGATTCATGAACTTCCCGGCATCGGCGTCGAACAGTTGCAGGCCAGCAGGGCAGGAGGGGCGGCTTCCCCGGGTGAAAAACACGGGTCGCCGCAAACTTCTGCCGGAGTCGACGTGATCCATCTGTCCCCCCAGGCCAGGTTGATGCAGAAGGCGGCCCAGGTGGTGGCGGAAACTCCGGAAGTCCGGAGCGAAAAAGTCAGGGCCCTTAAAGATTCCGTGGCGCAGGGCACTTATGCAGTGGATACCCCCAAAGTGGCAGAAAAACTGATCACGGAGATGCTCCTGGAAAAAACCTAAGCCCTGGAAAAAGGTGAAAAATTCAAAAGCGGGAGGGATGTTTCTCCCGCTTTTTATTTTTCACGGTATCAGCGGCCTTGGCGGAGCTGCCGGATTCTGGCCAGAATCAGGTCTGCGGCCTGCTCCACTTCGGCCAGGGTGGTGGGCCGCCCGACACTCAGGCGCAGAGTGCCCAGGGCCACCGCCGGGCTCATTCCCATGGCCGTAAGCACCGGTGAGGGCTTTTCTTCGGCCCCATGGCAGGCCGAACCCAGGGAAGCCGCCAGTTCCGGAATCCCTTCCAGGATAGCCCGCCCTGACAGTCCCGGAAAGGAGATATTCAGGGTATTGGGAAGGCGGTCCTTTTCCGGACCATTCAAGACAAGCTCGGGAAAGCCTTTCTGAAGGCGCTCATGCAGCCGATCCCGCAGAGTCTGCAGGTGCACCTGATCTTGGGGCAGCCGTTGCCGGGCCAGGCGGCAGGCTTCGCCCAAGGCTACGATGTGAGGCACGTTCTCCGTGCCGGAGCGCCGGCCCTCCTCCTGCCCGCCGCCGTGCAGTAAGGGCACAAACCTGCAGCCGGAGCGGACGTACAGACCCCCGATTCCTTTGGGGGCATAAAACTTGTGGCCTGCCAGGGTGAGGAAATCCACCTTCAGTTCGTCCACATTGACGGGAATCTTTCCTACGCTCTGGGCGGCATCTGTATGAAACCAGACGCCGGCTTCCCGGGCCAGGGCGCCGATGTCGCTGATGGGCTGGATGGCCCCGGTTTCGTTATTGGCGTGCATGATGCTGATGAGAATGGTCTCGGGTCGGAGAGCCCGCCTGACCGCGTCCGGGTCCACCCGTCCGGTCCCATCCACAGGCACAAGGCTGACTTCAAAACCCTCGGCCAGCAAGTAGGACAGGGGCTGGGTCACCGCGGGATGCTCCACCGCGGAGGCAATGATATGTCCTCGGCCGTAGTGCCAGGCCACCCCTTTGAGCACGGTGTTGTTGGCTTCGGTGGCGGAACCGGTGAAGACGATTTCCTCCGGCCGGGCGCCGAGGAGGGCAGCCACTTCCCGCCGGGCCCGAGCCACCGCCTCCCGGGCCCGCCTTCCCCAGAGATGGTCACTGCTGGGATTTCCGAACTCCTCCCGCACAAAAGGGAGCATGGCCTCCACTGCTTCCGGGGCTACGGGTGTGGTGGCATTGTAGTCCAGGTAGATCATACCGACCCCCTGCCTGAGATGGTACATGAAAGGAGCCCTTCCTGCAGGGTGCCGGGCTCCCTCCGGCAAGTCAAAGCGATTGACAGCAAGATAGCTTTAACCATATACTAAAAATGTAAAAAATTCGCCTGGTAATCGTCATCTGGGTCTGAAGAATCGGCCTTAAGAGCTTTCCGATGAATCCTGGAGATCTCAGTGATTTCTGATTTATCCCCGGGCCTTTATCATTTTTGCCGTTTTCTTGCCAGTCATACCTTTAAACGATTCTACCGGGTTAAGGTGCAGGGTCTGGAACGCGTACCGTTTAAGGGTCCGGTTATTTTTTGTCCTAAGCACCAACGCTGGGAGGACATCCCGGTGGTGGGGTTGGCCCTGCCGCGGCCGCTGCACTTTATTGCCAAAGTTGAACTGTTCCGGCATCCCTTTGTCCGGGAATTTTTGCGCGGTCTGGGCGGGGTGCCGGTGGACCGGCAGTCACCCAAGGCGACGTTGTCGTCGTTCCGTACCTTGTTGCCGCTTCTTAGGCGGCAAGCCGCCTTGGTGGTTTTTCCAGAGGGCACTTATGTGCCGGGTGGAGTCGGGCCCGGCAAGCATCGCCTTTTGCAGCTGTTGCTCCGCTTTCAGGGCCGCAACGGTCTTACTGCCCTTCCGTTTATTCCGGTAGGCATAGCTTATCAACCTCATTTCCCCGGGTACGATGTTTTTGTTAATCTCGGGCCTCCCCTCAGTGTACCGTCAGCCGAGCAAGCCGTAGACCTTACCCGGACTATTATGCAGGAGATCGCGCGGCTTTCCAAGGCCTGAAAAATTCAACTCCGGGAGATGGACCTAAGTCAGGAGAAATCCTTCTGAAAAGGCAATCCCGCCGTCAAGCAAGGAGATCGCTATGTCCTCGAAGGAAGAAAAATTCATATTATGGTTCGAGGAAATCGGCATGGAAGACATCCCCTTAGTGGGAGGCAAAACCGCCTCGCTGGGGGAAATGTTTCGCAACCTCAAGCCCTATGGAGTGCACGTCCCCAACGGCTTTGCCATCACGGTCAACGCCTATTGGCACTTTCTGGAGCGGGCCGGGATCGAGAAATCCATCCGCCAGATTTTGGAAGGCCTGGACCCTCATAATATTACTGATCTGGCCCGACGGGGCAAACAGGTGCGGGACCTGATCATGGATATGCCCTTACCCTCCGCCCTGGTGGCCCAAATCGGCCGCGCTTACGACGAGCTGAGCCGCCTTTATAAGCTTCGCGACCATGAGTTGGACGTGGCGGTACGGTCTTCCGCCACTGCGGAGGACCTGCCGGACGCCTCCTTCGCCGGCCAGCAGGAAACCTTCCTCAATATCCGGGGCAAGGTCTCGCTGATGCAGGCCGTTAAGCGCTGCTTTGCCTCGCTGTTCACCAACCGCGCCATCAGCTACCGGTATGACAAGGGCTTTGGGCAGTTTGACGTGGCCCTGTCAGTGGCGGTCCAGAAAATGGTGCGCTCGGATGCTGCCTGTTCCGGAGTCATGTTCACCATTGACACGGAAAGCGGTTTCCGTGATGTGGTATTCATCACCGCCGCTTACGGTTTGGGGGAGACCATTGTCCAGGGGCACGTGACCCCCGATGAATACTATGTTTTCAAGCCCACCCTGAAACAGGGCAAAAAGCCCATTATCAGCAAAAAGCAGGGGGATCTGCCGGTCAAGATGGTTTATACGGCGGACGAACACCGGCCGGTGCGGCTGGTCTCCACCACCCATGAGGAACGCACCCATTACGTCCTCCGGGATGATGAGATCCTGGCTCTGGCCCGCTGGGGCTGCATCATCGAAGACCACTATTCCAAACAGTACGGGCAGTACCGGCCCATGGACATCGAATGGGCCAAGGACGGCGACGGCCACAAGGTGGGGACCGGCGGGTTGTTCATCGTGCAGGCCCGGCCGGAGACAGTTCATTCCCAACGGGATCTCTCCTTGCTGGAAACCTATGTTCTGAAGGAAACGGGCCGGGAGCTGGTCCGGGGACAGGCGGTGGGCTCCAAAATCGGCCAGGGTCCGGCCCTCATCATTGAAACCACCTCCCAGATTGCCAGATTCAAGCCCGGCTCCGTCTTGGTGACGGACATGACCGACCCGGATTGGGAGCCCATTATGAAGGTCGCGTCGGCCATTGTCACCAACCGGGGCGGCCGGACCTGCCATGCCGCCATCGTCTCCCGCGAATTGGGCATCCCTTGCGTTATAGGGACCGAAAACGCCACCCGGGTCATCCCCGATGGGGCGGCGATCACGGTTAGCTGCGCCCAAGGGGAAACGGGCATCGTTTACGAAGGCCTTCTCCCTTATGACATAGAACGCCTGGATCTGAAAAAGATTCCCCGCACCCGCACCCAGATCATGATGAACGTCGGAATTCCGGAGCTGGCCTTCACCCAGGCGCAAATCCCTAATGATGGCGTGGGGCTTGCCCGTCTGGAGTTCATCATCAATTCCCATATCGGCATCCACCCCATGGCTTTGGTGGAGTATGAGAATTTGAAAAGCCGGGCCGCTTCTGACCCCCGGCTGGCTGAAGAGTTGGCCAAAATAGACAAACTGACCGTAATGTATAAGGATAAAACGGAGTTTTTTATAGACCGCCTGGCCCAGGGCATCGCCCGCATTGCTGCCGCCTTCTACCCCAAGGACGTCATCGTCCGGCTGTCAGATTTCAAATCCAACGAGTATGCCGCGCTTCTGGGGGGCTATCTCTTCGAGCCGGAGGAAAGCAATGCCATGATCGGGTGGCGAGGGGCTTCCCGCTATTATGACCCAAAGTTCAAACCAGCCTTTGCCCTGGAGTGCCGGGCTCTGCGCCGGGTCCGGGACCGCATGGGGTTCACCAATGTCAAGGTCATGGTGCCTTTCTGCCGCACCCCGGAAGAGGGCCGCAAAGTGATCGAGTGCATGCGGGAATTCGGGCTGGTTCAAGGGGAAAACGGTCTGGAGATCTATGTCATGTGCGAGATCCCCAGCAATGTCATTCTGGGGGAGGAATTTGCCCAGATCTTCGACGGCTTCTCCATTGGCTCCAATGACCTGACGCAGCTGGTCCTGGGGCTGGACCGGGACTCGGAGCTGGTCACTCACCTCTTTGACGAACGCAATCCTGCGGTGAAAAAGATGGTGGCCCAAATCATTGCCATAGCCCATAAATATAATCGCAAAATCGGCATCTGCGGCCAGGCTCCCAGCGACTATCCGGAATTCGCCACCTTCCTGGTGGAATGCGGCATCGACTCCATCAGCCTGATCCCGGACACCGTCATCAAAACCAAACTGGAGATTATCAAAAAAGAGCAGGAGCTGGGTATTAAGCCATAAAACTCCCGGGAAGAGGACGGCCGAGGGAGCATTTTTCTTTTGATTTTTTTATATTCCTGGGTATTATGGCACACTTAACGGAGGAAAAGGCAATATGGCGCGGAAAAAGTCTGCCAAAATTGTAGAAGAGAGGGTTCCTATGAAAAAGCGTTATTGTTACGCCTTTGAAGAAGGCGACGGCACCAACAAGAAACTTTTAGGCGGCAAGGGCGCCGGCCTCTGCACCATGACCCAGCTCGGTTTGCCGGTACCTCCCGGGTTTGTCATTACCACCGAGGCCAATGTGGATTATTTGGAGTCAGGCTACCAATTCCCGGAAGGTCTCATGGACGAAGTGCACGAATACATGGAGGCCCTGGAAAAGAAAACCGGTAAAGGTTTCGGCGATCCGGAAAACCCCTTGCTCGTGTCCGTACGCTCCGGTTCGGCCCTGTCCATGCCCGGGATGATGGACACCATCCTGAACCTGGGCCTTAATGACGAAACGGCCAAAGGATTGGTGAAACTCACCGGGGATGAACGGTTTGTCATGGATACTTATCGCAGGTTTTTACAGCTTTTTGGCAAAATTGCCCTGGGAGTGCCGGAAGAGCTGTTTGATAAAGCCTTTGAAGAGATAAAACGCAAATACCACGCCACGGTGGACACTGAGCTGAACGGTCAGGCTCTGGCGGAAGTGGTGGAAAAGTTTAAAGAAATCATAAAGAATTACACGGGCAAGCCCTTCCCCCAGGACCCCTGGGCCCAATTGTTTCTGGCCATCGAAGGGGTCTTCAAGTCCTGGATGGGCAAGCGGGCCGTGGACTATCGCCGCCAATTCAATATCACCCCGGATATGGCCTATGGCACCGCCGTGAACATCTGCGCCATGGTTTTCGGCAACATGGGCACGGACAGCGCCACCGGCGTGGGTTTTACCCGGGACCCGGGGACCGGGGACAATGTCCTTTACGGCGATTATCTGGTGAATGCCCAAGGTGAGGACGTGGTGGCAGGGATCCGCACCCCCCGGCCGCTCCGGGAACTGCGCACCGATATGCCGGCCATTTACAGACAGTTGGAGGAGATGCGCCACATCCTGGAAAAACATTTCCGGGAAGTCCAGGACTTCGAGTTCACCATTGAAAAGGGCAAGCTCTACCTGCTCCAGACCCGGAATGCCAAGATGAACGCCTGGGCCCTGTGCAAAACTTCAGTGGATATGGTCAAGGAGGGCCTGATCACCGAGGAGGAGGCGTTGCTGCGGATTCCCCCGGACTTTTTGGAGCAGTTTTTGCACCGGACCATTGACCCGGAAGCCAAGGTGGAGCCCATCGCGGTGGGCATCCCGGCTTCCCCGGGTGCCGCCGTGGGCAAAGTGGTCTTTGACGCTGACCTGGCGGAACGCTTGGGGAATGAAGGCGAGCAGGTTATTCTTACCCGCATTGAGACCAAGCCCGAGGACATCCACGGCTTTTTTGCGGCCCAAGGGATTCTCACCAGCCGGGGCGGCAAGACTTCCCATGCCGCGGTGGTGGCCCGGGGCATGGGCAAACCGTGCGTCTCCGGGGCCGAAGGCCTGGACATCAACTATGAGCTCAAGGAAGCCCGCATCGGGGACATCGTCATCAAAGAAGGGGACATTGTGACTATTGACGGCGGTACCGGCCGGGTATTTTTGGGGGCGGTGCCCATGGTGGAGCCCAAATTCCCGGAAGACCTAATCACGCTGCTGGAGTGGGCCGATAAGTATGCCCGCCTGGAAGTCTGGGCCAACGCCGACACCCCGGATATGGCCATCAAGGCCCGCCAGCACGGGGCCAAGGGAATCGGCCTGTGCCGGACAGAGCGGATGTTTAATGAACCGGATCGTCTGCCCATGGTGCGCAGCATGATTTTGGCCGACACCCCGGAGGAGCGCAAACGCTGGTGCGACAAGCTTCTCCCCATGCAACGCCAGGACTTTGTGGAAATATTCCGGGCCATGAACGGGCTGCCGGTGACCATCCGGCTGTTGGACCCGCCGCTCCACGAATTTCTGCCCAGCATCGAGGAATTAATCAACGATATTAATCGCTTGAAAGAGTTCAGCAACATTATGGATTCCTTGGAGCAGTTGCCCGCCACTGCCATCATGCTTGACCCCGAGCTTTACAAGCTGGTCCCCAGCATCGAGACCCTGATCCGGGAGTTTGGCCAGTACCGGGCCAAAGGCTTGGACAAAAAACTCCTTAAGCAAAAAGAAGTGGAGCTCAAGCGCGTGCGGGTCCTTCACGAAGTCAACCCCATGCTGGGGAACCGGGGGGTGCGCTGCGGCATCTCCTTTCCGGAAATTTACGACATGCAGATCCAGGCCATTTTTGAGGCCACCGCCTTGGCTTTGCGGGAAGGGATAGATGCCCGGCCGGAGATTATGGTGCCCAACGTCTGCACTGCTCAGGAGCTTCTGTGGGTCAAACCCCGGGTGGAAAGAATCCATCAGGAAGTGGAAAAACGCTACAATGTGAAAATCAAATACAAATTCGGTACCATGATAGAAATCGCCCGGGCCTGCCTGCGGGCCGAGCGCATCGCCCAAGTGGCGGAATTCTTCTCCTTCGGCACCAACGACTTGACTCAGGGCATTTTCTCCTTCTCCCGGGAGGATGCCGAAAACAAGTTCCTCCCCATTTATCAGACCGAGGGAATCTTGAAAGACAATCCCTTTGAGATTCTGGACGAACTAGGGGTGGGAAGGCTAATGAAAATCGCCGTCACCGAAGGGCGCCAGACGCGGCCGGACCTGAAGATCGGCATCTGCGGCGAACACGGCGGCGAGCCCCGGGCCGTGGAGTTCTGCCATGAAATCGGGCTGAACTACGTGTCCTGCTCCCCCATGCGCATCCCGGTAGCCCGCATGGCCGCAGCCCACGCGATGATCAAAGAAAAGAAAGGGGTAACGGCGATCTCCAAGGCGCTGTAAAATAGTGCCGAAAGGGCGGGCAAGCGCCTCCGCCTCTTCAACCCTGCATTTTTTGGGCGGTCTGTGCACCGCCCTTTTTTATTTTGACCCCCCGGTCTGGGAAACTCCGTAAAAGTGGCTTTTAATGCCGCCTGGCGACGGCAATGGCATTTTTCCAGGCCAAGGCCTTCTCCACCACCTGCAGGGGGGTTTCCCCCAGGATATAAATCATGGGTTCCTTGCCCCACCCCCCAGGATCATAAACCAGATCCGGCGGCGGCTCCCATGCCGGTAGATTTTTCATCACCGTGGCAATGCCCCAGGCCAAGGTCTCTTCTTCCGAGGCTTGGGCGTCCGCTGGGGCCTCGGTCCGGTTAAAACCGACCGCCCTCAGGTGCAGTTGAGGCGCCAGACGCTCAATGTCCTCAAAATATCTGATATTCATGGCCGACCGGAGATTCGGGAAAGTCTCCATGGCGGTAAGAATGACGGCGGCCAGGAGGGGGGAAGCGCCAAAGGCGGGGCCGGCGGGAATCAGCAGACCGGCGGGAGTTTTCAGAATTCGGCCCGGAAAAGCGGCCACATCCTGGGGGCCTTCCGGATAGCAGACGGCGTAACCGAGGTTACTCATAGCCTCGGGGATGAGGGGCGAGAGATCTTCTTTGACCAGACGGGCCGCCGCGGCATCCAGGGCTTGCAAGACTCCATAGCGGGCCAGCTCCCGGGCGAAGGGGGCAGAGGTATTGACCGGGCCGACGCCCTGTCCCAGAGGCAGGCCATGGCGCAAGGCCTGCAGCACCAAAGCCCTGGCTTTGTTGACTGCTTCCGGCACTGAAAGCCCGTTGGCGAGCTGAGAAGCCAAGGCGGTGGCCAGGAGGCAACCGGATCCGTGGTGATGGGGGGCTGCCAGGCGGGGATTTTCCAGGTGGTAGGCGTTTTTGCCATCCGTCAGGACATCCACCGGGGCGCCGGGCAGGTGCCCGCCTTTGGCCAGGACCCACTGCGGCCCCAGGGCTTGAAGGCACCGGGCCGCTTTCTCCAGGCAGGCCGGGGTTTCGATGCGCATGCCGGTCAACCGGGCCGCCTCGGGGACATTGGGAGTCAGCAGGTAGGTCAGGGGAAAGAGCTCATCTTTCAAAACCGCCACCCCTTCCTCCTCCAAAAGCAGCTCGCCTTGCCCGGCAGCCAACACCGGGTCCAGGACCACCGGCGGTTTGGAAGTTTTCCCCGGCCCTCCCCGGAGAAATTCCCGCAGTGTCGCGGCCACCACCCGGACGTTGGCCGCAGTGGCCAGCATGCCGATCTTTATGGCGTAAACCGGGAAGTCATTGAGGACTGCTTCCAGCTGGGCGGCGGTAAGCTCCGGGGCCACCGGCTGGACGGCCCGCACCCCTTGGCTGTTCTGGACCGTGAGAGCGGTCACCACTGTAAGGCCATAAGTGCCCAGGAGAGTTGCCGCCTTCAGGTCCTGCTGCAAGCCGGCCCCGGCGCCGGGGTCAGAGCCGGCAATTATCAGCACGGTTTTCATGCCAGTCTCCTGCCGCCGACATGACAACGTCCGGCCTCCTCAATCAGGGCGCGGCGATATTCCCAGGAAAGGTAACCGTTTCTGGCAATGCGCAGTTCCGCCAGGGCCATATAAAAAGGGTTGAGCCGCAGGATGCGGTCCGCCAGGGCGGCTCCGGCCTCAAGGGCTTCGAAATAGGCCCGGAAAAAATGCCCAATCGCCTCCTCACTTCCGGCAAAGTTATGAAAGCGCCAACCCCAGGCATGCTTGATCTCTCCTGCCACCCAGGAAAGGTCAAGGAGGCGGTCCCCCAGGCCCAAGCGTTCCAGGTCAATGGCCACCGCCCGGTTTTCGGGAAACAGGAAGTTGGTGGAAGTGGCATCGCCGTGGACCAGCACCAGAGTATCAGGATATTGGGGCAGCACCATCTCCCAGGCGGAGGCTGCCGCCTTCAATGCCTCGGATTCTTCGCAGGACAAAAGGCCGGCCGTCTGCAGTTGCCCCAGGAGTTTATGGAAATACCGCCACCCGGGACGGTGAGACGTAGGCTTCGACGGCACCGGCCGGGAATGAAAAAAGGCCAGAAGTCCGGCCAATTTCTCCAGCTTAGGGCACAATTCCCTGAACCCATGAGCGTCTGCCGCTCCGGCGAGGTACCGGTCCAGGTCGGGGCCGGGGATATCCTCCAGAAGCAAACCGAGTCCGGCCGGAAGATAACGGCCAAGCAAACGGGGAAGACAACCGGATCCGTTCAGGCCCCAGGCCGGAGCCTGCCGATAAACCCGGTATTCCTTGAGGAGACCTCGATCCACGGAAGTAAACCCAGGGCCTCCGGTAAAGAACTTACCTACCACCGCCGGCAAGCGGCTCCCGAAAGTGAAACGGTAAACGGGACGGGATGACCTGAGGCGTTCCCAGGCAAGCGCGCCCTCCCGGAAAAGGGCTTCCAGGGGTCTTTCCGGCACCCGGCACCATCCGGGATCGCTGGCAAGCCTATTCCGCCGCGGGCCCATGTCCGACCTTGGCCAACCGGTTCCGGGCCTCCAGAAAACAGCCCAAGGCCCCGGTGAACTGGGGATAGGTGGGCACTATCACCGAAAGGTTACCCTCCTCTCTAAGCATTTGGACAATAGCCCGGTTTTTGGCGACGCCGCCGGTGAAAACCAAGAGGGGACAGGGGAACCGGCGCACCAGGGCCAAAATCCGCCGAGCCACCGAGGCATTGACCCCCGCGGCAATGCGCGCCAGGGGGACGCCCTCCAACAAAAGGCCGACGAGTTCGCTTTCGCCAAAAATGGCGCAGGTTTGGGAAATGTCTGCCGGCTCGTCCCGGTACGCGGCAAATTCCCGCAAGGGGATCTTCAGAAACCGGGACATGTTCTCCAGGTAACGGCCCGTGCCCGCAGCGCAGCGGTCATTGGTAAGGAAGTCAAAGACCCGGCCGTCTCGGACATATATAACCTTGGTATCCTGGCCTCCCATCTCCAGGAGAATAAAGTGAGCCAGCCCGGTTTGCTGCCGGGCGCCCATAAAACTGGCGCGCACTTCCGTAATGGTGGGAAAGTGCTCTCTGAGCAGATTCTTGCCATAGCCGGTGATCACCATGGACCGGGGCACCGGCAGGCCTAACCGGGGCCAGTCAATATCCAGGCGGTTATTATCCCGTACCAGGATGTCCCGGTAAAAATCCAGGCTGTCCAGTTTGCGGCGAACCATAACGCCGCCTTCAGTCCCGTAAACTAGCTTCACGTAACGGCTGCCGAAGTCTAGGCCCAGGGCGCCGGAGTGGGAGGTTGAAGGGGAAGGGCAGAGCCCCGCAGTCCTGGCCTTCTCCGCCGGGCGCCCGACTGGCGGAGAAGAGAAGGCGAGGGCCGGCGGGCCGCTCCTTGGCCGGATCCGGGCCCTCTCTTTTAATGGTTCATTCCCGCAATACATCGACAAAAGCCTCCAAGCGCATGCGGGTACGGGAATCCAAGGACGTGGGCCGGTCGCCTTCAAGGGTCAGAATCGGAACCCGCAAGTGCTCTCTCAAGGTCTGGTCGAACATCTGGCGGAAGCAAAAGCTCTGAGTATAGTGCACCAGGCCGTCCAGGTGGCGGGTGGCCACGGCTTCGGCCAAGTCCGCGAGGCGCCCGCGGATATCATAAGGATAGGTGTAACGGTGGTATTGCTCCACCAAATCCAGATTGCTGTAGGGCATGCTAAACTGCCGGGGCATTTCATTGAACACCACCCGGGCCTGGAGTTCTTCCAGATAATCCCAAAGGTCAGAGAAAATGGGGGGAATCCCCACGATTCCCAAACGCACCCGCCCATATGCCGGTGGTCGGGTTCTGGCTTCTGCCAGAAATTTTTGCAAACGGTGGCGGTAGTCAGCCACATCCGAGTTAAAATCGGAACTGGAGATTAACCATTGGAAATTTTCCCGACCCGAAACTTGACCGGTCTCCCAGGTGAGGCGATCGAGTTCTTTAAGGCCCTGGCGAAGCGGGGCCAAGTCTTCCTGCACCCGTCGGACTTCGAAGGGGGAGACCCCCAGGCGCGTCATCAACGTGGTGATTTCCCGCCGGAGCTCTTCCCGGTTCCTGGGATAGGGAAACTTGAAATGGATAACCTCTCGCCCTTCGGCCTCCAGGATCTCTCCCAGCCCCTGGGTGTAAGAACAGTCGCCCTGACAGGCCACCAGCACGGTCTGGATTTCCGGGTGCCGGTGCAGGGTGGCATAAATCCCCTTTATCCAGGCGCAGATGGTGCGGGGCAGCCCGGCCGCCTCGGCTTCGCTTACCCGGGCCAACGCATCCGGGGCAGTGATGAAAAGGTTGTTTAAATCCACGGGTACCAAACCAGCGGCCAGCACCACCTCCACCGGGATGGTGGTGGTAAGGCCGACCCGGGTGCCGGGGGGATAGGCCTTGCTTAAAGCCATAAGTCGGAGTTAACCACGTTAGGGCACTTCGCCTTCCTGCCAATGAAGCTCCTGCAGTCCCGGAGTCTCGGAGAGGCGCTTGGTTATGCGCCCCCAAGGGAGGTCTGAATTGCTGAGGAGTCTGAGGTTGTAAGTCACGGTGCGGTTTACCAGATCTGATTTGTAATTGACGAACTGAATGGCGATTTGATACTCCTGCAAAATCTGTTTGATCAGATTCAGCGGTCGGGCTTGACTGTCGTATTTTAAACTCAGGATCGTGTGTTCCTCCCGAGGGAGAGCGGCGCTTTTGATTTGCCGGGCGCCGTAAAGGATGAACAGGCTTATTATGGTGCTGATGAAGGCGGGCAGGAGATAGCCGGCGCCTACGGCCAGACCCACGGCGGTGACCAGCCAGAGACCGGCGGCCGTGGTCAGGCCCCGAACCGAGCCTTTCCCGATGATGATAGCTCCCGCTCCCAAAAAGCCCATACTGGCAATGGCATAGGAAGCGATGCGGGCCGGATCCAGCCGCACCACGGAATCGGTGACCAGGAGATGGCGATGCATTTCCTCCATATGCAGCGATAGCATCATAAGCAGGGTGGAACCCACGCACACCAAAATGTAAGTGCGCAGGCCGGCCGCCTGCCCATGCATTTCCCGTTCAAACCCGATAAACCCTCCCAGAATCGCCGCCAGCGCCAACTTGCTTACAAAAAACAGAATCTGCTGCCAATCCCACATAATTCTTGCCCTTATCGCTTTATGTTATTGTCTTCAGGAACCACGTTTGCCAAAGATGGCGGTGCCCACCCGCACCAAGGTGGCGCCTTCCTCCACGGCGGTCTCAAAATCGTGGCTCATCCCCATAGAAAGTTCCGACAGGGGGTTGTCGACCAGCCGCAAGTCCTGCAAGCGGTCCCGCAACTCCCGCAATGCTCTAAAATAGGGGCGCACTTGCTCCGGGTCAGGAAACCAAGGAGGCATGGTCATCAGGCCCAACACCCGCAAGTGTTGGAGTTTGCTGATTTCCTCAAGCAGGCCCGCCACTTCGCCGGGAGACGCCCCGGATTTGGTTTCCTCCCCCGCCAGATTAACCTGAAGGAGGATATCCTGAACTTTATTTAAGGCCGCTGCAGCCTGCTCCAGGGCTTGAGCCAGCTTCAAGCGGTCTACGGAGTGGATCAGGTCGAAGAGCTCCACCACCGCCTTTGCTTTCTTGGTCTGCAGATGACCCACAAAATGCCAGCTGAGTCCTGCCCCCAAGGCGGCGATTTTGGGCCGGGCTTCCTGAAGATAGTTTTCCCCGAAAATCCGCTGACCCGCAGCCACCGCCTCTTTGAGAAGTTCCACCGGTACCGATTTGCTTACCGCCACCAGCCGTACATCCTCCGGCTCCCGCCCCACCCGGTGGGCGGCAGCTTCGAGGCGCTTTTTTACGGCAGCCAGATTTTCAGCAATGCTCCCCATAGTGCTTAGCTTTCCGGCACTTATCCGCCTTGACCAGGCGTCGCCCCGCCTTCGCCCTGCTCTTTATTTTCAGGCCGCCACCCGGTCAGGCCAAAGGCCTGCAGGGTGTTCTGCCAAGTCCGCCGGGCCAGTTCTTCCAGAGGCAAACCGTGCACCCGGGCCAGTGTTTCTGCGGTGGCCACCAGATAGGCGGGTTCATTGCGTTTGCCGCGCCATGGTTGGGGCGCCAGATACGGGCAGTCGGTTTCCACCAGCAGGCGGTCCAGAGGAAGGTTCTTCGCCACCTGGCGCAGAGGTTCGGCCTTGGGATATGTTATAACCCCGGAAAAGGAAAGATAAAAGCCAAGGTCCAGGAAGGCGAGGGCCTCCTGCAGACTGCCGCCGAAACAGTGCATCACGCCCCCCGCCAAGCGCGGCCGGAATTCCCGCAGAATTTTCAAAGTATCGGCCATGGCCTCCCGGGTGTGTATCACCACGATCTTTTTCAGGGCGACGGCCCACTCCAGCAGTTCCCGGAACCAGTATTTCTGCATCTCCTCAGGAGACCGGCGCCGGTAAAAATCCAGGCCGATCTCACCGACCGCTAACACCTTGGGATGGGCCGCCAACGCCGAGAGATATTCCAGATCCTCATAGCGCAAGGCCTTGACCCCGTGCGGATGAACCCCCAGGGTGGCAAACACTTCGGGATATTTTTCGGCGGTATTCAGAACCTGACGGCAGTTTGGCAGGCTGATGCCTACATTGATGATAAGCCTTATGCCGTGGTCTCGGGCCCGGGCCACCACGGCATCCTGGTCTGGCAACATCTCCGGTTCGTCCAGATGGGCGTGAGCATCGGCCAGGCGGCAAAAGGCCCCTTTCCCAGAATTTTGCAGTAATGTCATCGATTAACCAATTGTTAAATATTCGCGCCATTGCCTCTTAAAGGGTAGCGCCCAAGGTTTTAGGGCTGGACTGGACGATTTTTCCCTTTGCTGGTAAAATAGCGGAAATTTCACCGGTCTGCAAGGAGAGGCGGTGATCGCCAGATTCCTCAGCTTGCTTCTCGGGTGCGGGCTCTGCTTAGCAATGCCGCTATCAGCCGGGAGCGAATGGACCCATACTCCTCCGCAATGGCATTACCTCAGCCACGGCCTTATTTTCTCCGAAGTCAAGGTCTTTCACCGGGGGGAAATGGTGGAGACTTTGGCCGTGGTGAAAGCGGACCCGGCGTTCAACGCCTTCCGGGTCTTTCACCACAAGCCCCGGAGCATCACTGCTTGGCAGGAAGAAATCAAGGCTCCGGTGGTCTTTAACGCCAGCTACTACAGCCCCGAAGGCCGCCCTGTCGGACTGGTAGTTTCGGACGGCAAACTCTTCGGCCCCCTGCATAACCAGCAGATGCGCGGCATGTTCGTGGCCGAACCGGTCGGGATGTCTCCTGACCTGCCGCGGGCCACCATTTTGGATTTGGTGTTCGGCCGGGTGGAACCGCAAAATCTTCCGTGGACCCAAGGCGTGCAATCCTTCCCGCTTCTTCTGGACTACAAGGGGCGCATCCGGGTAAGGAGCACTGATAAACGGGCCTACCGGACCGTGATCTGCGCCGACCGGAACGGCAATATCCTGATATTTAATACCGCCAATGAATATTTTACCCTCTACGATTTTGCTCATTTTCTCAAGGCAAGCGCCTTTGAGATCGACAGCGCCCTGAATCTGGACGGCGGGTCGGAAGCGCAGTTGTATATCAAAACCAAGGATTTCGAGCATTTTTCCCCTCCGTCGTGGAAAAGCCGGCTGGCCAACCTGTTGGACCAGCAAAGATTTCTGCTGCCCACGGTGATCGGGGTATTTCCGCGCCAGGACTGAGCTTGATGGCCTCCTATCTTATTCTGGGGGCCGGCAAATTTGGCCGCCTGGCCCTGCAGCGCCTGTGGTCGCAGGACCCGGCCGGCCGGTTCGTCATCGTGGACCGAAGCCGCCAGGCCTTGGACAAAATCCCTTGTCCTCCTGGGGCTGACGTTGACAAGATTGAAGCCGATGTCACAGTTTTTTTGCAGGAGAACCTGTCTCGCTACGCTTCCTGGGACTGGCTTATTCCCATGGTTCCGGGGCATGTGGCCCTGGCGGGTCTTCCCGATGTCCTGGTGGCCGGCAGTGGCTGGGAATTGACGGACGTGCCCTCTGAGGTGGAAAATATAGCTCGTATGGCCATTCGCGGTTCCGGCGGAGAAGTATATCTGAGCCAAGCCGACCATCTTTGTCCGGACGATTGCTCGGAACCGGATTTTTGTCCGGTCAGCGGCGAAAGCCGTTCGCCGGCCTTGTATGAAAAGCTGTCAGCTTTAAGTTTGCCCGGCTTCCGCCTCCTGGTGATCCCCACCCGGCAATTGGCCCCCGGGGTGGGCGGTTACCCGCCGCGAGAACTTCTGGACTTGGCCCGTCAGGTCGCCGCCAGTGAGGAGAACCTTTTGATCGCCACCGCCTGCCGCTGTCACGGAGTGGTGCATGCCTTGCGGCGACGGAAAGCAGGAGGGTGAGTGAGTTTCCAGTTCCCTGGGGTTATCGGCGAATCGGCGTGCATGCAGGAGGTGCTCAATCTTCTGGAGTTGGTGGCGCCTTCGGATGCCACGGTGCTTCTTTTGGGGGAAACCGGCACCGGCAAGGAACTGGCGGCTCAGGCCATTCATTTCAACAGTCCCCGCCGGCACGGCCCCTTTGTGGTGGTCAACTGCGCCGCACTGCCCGAACCCCTCCTGGAAAGCGAACTCTTCGGACACGAACGGGGCGCCTTCACCGGAGCTGCCAGCAAAAAGGAGGGGCGATTTCTTTTGGCCCATCGGGGCACCCTGTTTCTGGATGAAGTCGGCGAACTTTCCCCCGCTACTCAGGCCAAGATCCTGCGGGTCCTGCAAAACAAGGAGTTTGAACCCCTGGGCAGTACCCGGACCCTGAAAGTGGATGTGCGTATTATTGCCGCCACCAACCGGGATCTGGAGGCCATGGTCCGGGAGGGAAACTTTCGGGAGGATTTGTTTTACCGCCTCCATGTTTTTCCCGTGACTTTGCCCCCGTTGCGGGAAAGGCTGGAAGATTTGCCCCAGATCGCCGATTTCTTTTTGAAGCATTATCAAAAAAAATACCAGCGAACCGTACGGGCCCTGGCGCCGGAAGTTCTGCAGGCCTTTCGCCGCTATCCCTGGCCGGGTAATATCCGGGAGTTGGAAAATGTCATGGAGCGAGGGGTGATCATGTGTCAGACGGAAACCCTCACTCTCCGGGAATTGCCTCCGGCCTTGCAAACCTATGCCCTCGGGTCTTTGGGGGAAGAGGGGGAAGAGGAGCCTTCCCTGCCGGAACTGGAACGCCAATTGATAATCCGGACTCTGGAGAAACTGGCCCGGAATCGCCGGCAAGCCGCCGAAGTGCTGGGAATTTCCCTGGAAGAGCTGGACTTGAAGATCCGCTCCTATGGACTGGATTGGTAAAGGCAACCGGAAAAGGGGAAATAATATCGGCCAAGAGGGAAAAGCGACATGCCCATCTATGAATATCGCTGTCAGGATTGCCGCCGGACCTCGGATTATCTTCTTTTAAGCCTTCGGGAGGAATTTACCCCGGTGTGCAAACGGTGTGGCAGTGCCAATATGGTGCGCATCCTCTCCCGGGTGAATGTGCGTCTTTCCGAAGAAACCCGCCTGGAACGCTTGGCTGACCCCTCCCTATGGGGCGGCGTGGACGAAAACGACCCCAAAAGCGTGGCCAAGATGCTGAAAAAGCTGGGACCCGAACTGGGAGAGGATTTTCCGGGCGAAGTGGACCAGATGATCGAAGAAGCCCTGGAGAGCGAGGCTCAGGCAGAGGGGGAGACCTCCCTGGAAGAGGACGGACTCGATTAGCCAGGTTCGTCTTCGGGGCTTTCTTATCTTCAATTCCACTGGAGCCCGGGCCGACGTGACCCGCTGCTCATTCACCCTGCTTTTTCCCTTTGCTGGTCACCGTCTTGGGCTTGGCGGGGCCCCCGTTGGCGGTTTTGGCCGGAGTCGCGGATTTCTTGCGATATACCGCAAAATAAGGTCCTTTGTCATCCCGGCCTTCTTTGAGGGTGGCCTGCTCCCCTTGTTTTTGAAGCTCTGCCATCTTCGTCTTGGCGGCATTTTTGTCCCGGTATTTTGCCACCAATAGGGCGCTGACCCCTGGGCCTTTTTCCCCGGGTTTAGCTTTGGAATCGCTGGCTTTGGGCTTCAGCGCGGCGGTATCCAGGCTGTTTTGAAACTTCAATTTTTTGGCCACCTCTTCCCGCAGCCGCCGCAACTCCTCTTCCTTTTTCCGGTCTTTATGGGCAGGGTTCGCTTTGGTTTTCTTGGCAGAGGGCGCTGGGGGGAGAGGGGGCGGTGTTAACGGCGTCACAGAGCCTTGGGTTGCCAGAGCAGCCGGGTTGCCCGGCGCCGCGCCGGCCGGGGCCGCCTCCGTAGTCTGGAAGGCCGACACGGTCGCCGGCAAAGAGGGGCCAGCGGCTGGGGGAAGATTCCAGGGCTGCAGGGCCTTGGTTGCTTCCGGCCCCAAAAGGCCCCAATTGTGCAAAATCCGATAAATGTCACCCCGGCCGGCCAGCGTGCCTATGGCAAAACTCATCATCATAAGGCCAAGGATTCCCACCGAGGCAAACAGGGTTTCCTTCAACCCCAGAACCAGATGCCACCGGCCTTTTTTGCTTTTCCTCCCCCGACTTTCAGCCATGGCCCCCCTCCGTGGCAAGCGGTAAGCAGGTAAAAAGCCTCAGATAGCGTTATAGTTTTCAAGTAATTTTAATACTGCCATATCAGTCGCTCAATTTCTAAAATTAAATCAACTGGTTATTCCAGGTGAAGGCCCATCTTTCCCCGGCACAGCAGCAATTCCGCCCGTTTCTACCGAAAACCGGAGAAATCCTCCGCTGCATCACATGGTTTCCGGGGCGCTGACTCCCAGAAGCCCCAAGCCATGGGCCAGTACGGTTTTGACGCCCTTCACCAAAGCCAGCCGGGCTTTGGTCAGGTTAACATCATCAGAAATGAACCGATGTTTGTAGTAATAACTATGCAACTGCGAGGCTAGGTCCGTCAAGAAATAAGTGAGGCGGTGGGGCTCTAAAAACAGCGCCGCACTTTCCACCACTTCGGGATAGAAGGCCAGTTGTTTGGCGAGCTCCAATTCTTCAGGTAAAGAGAGCAAAGGAAACAGGGACGGATCAGGTTCAGCCTCCGCCAGACCCTGGGCCCCCGGTTGCCGGAAGACGCTGGCCAAGCGGGCGTGGGCGTATTGCACATAGTAAACCGGGTTTTCCAGATTTTGCTGTTTGGCCACTTCCAAATCGAAGTCCAGGTGAGCATCCGAGCGCCGGGTAAGGAAGATAAAACGGGCCGCGTCTTTCCCCACCTCCTCGATCACCTCCCGGAGGGTGACAAAAGTACCGCCCCGGGTGGTCATGGCCACCGGTTCGCCCTGCCGTAGCAGAGTGACCAGCTGCACCAGTTGAATTCGCAAGCGTTCCCGAAAACCCAACGCCTGTGCGGCCGCCAGCAGGCGGGGCACATAACCGTGATGGTCGGCGCCCCATAAGTCCACCACGAGGTCAAAGGTCCGGGAAAACTTCTGGAGATGATAGGCAATGTCTGACGCGAAATAGGTAGTGGCACCGCTGGAACGCCGCACCACCCGATCTTTGTCGTCGCCGAAGCGGGAGGCCGCGAACCACAGGGCCCCCTCCTTTTCGTACAGCAGTCCCTCCCTTTGCAAGCGCTCAATGGCCCGATCCACCCAGCTTTCCTTATACAGGGAGGCTTCTCTGAACCAATGGTCGAAGACCACGCCGAAGTCCTTCAGATCCTGGGCGATGCCCGCCAGGATGCGGTCGCCGGCGTAACGTCCCAAGGCCGCGAGCTCAGCTTCGTCCGGTTCTTTTAAGGGCCACGGGCCGTGCTCATTCAGGTAGTCGCGGGCCAGATCTTTCAGGTAATCGCCCTGGTAGCCGTCCGCCGGGAACTCAATTTTTTCCCCCTGAAGTTCCAATATCCGGTAATAAAGGGATTTCCCCAGGGTCAACATCTGGGTCCCCACATCATTGATATAGTATTCCCGCTCCACCCGGTGGCCTGTGGCAGCCAACAGATTCGCCAGGGCATCCCCCAGGGCGGCGCCCCGGCCATGGCCGATGTGCAAGGGACCGGTGGGATTGGCACTCACAAACTCCACCTGAACCTTTTTCCCGGCTCCCAGGTCACTGTTGCCATAGGCCGGCCCCAAACGGTGGATTTCCGGCAGAACGCTGAACCAGTAGGAATTCTGGATAAAGAAATTGATGAACCCGGGGCCGGCGATCTCCACCTTGGCCAGCAGGCCTTCCGGCGCGGAAAGGTAGCGCACGAGAATTTCCGCAATCTGACGCGGGGCCCGTTTGGCCTGGGAGGCCAGCAGCATGGCCAGGTTGCTGGCAAAATCGCCGTGTTCCGCCAGCTTCGGGGTCTCGATTTCAAAGGCCGGTAAATCCTCAAAATCCAACATCCCGGCGGCCTTGGCCGTCCGGGCGGAGGCTGACAATGCGTCCCGGAGAAACTTTTTAAGGCGCATGTTCCTTCAGGTGATGGCGGCGGAATGTGGCGGAGAAACTGCCGAGGAATTATTTAACGGATTCTACAGAAAAGGGAAACCGGAAACTTTCTACGTTCCCCTTATTTTTCCTCGGAAGGTTTTTCTTCCGAAGGCTTGGCCTTGAGCGTCAAGTCCCGCGTAAATTCCGGGCACTTTTGCCCGTAAGCCAGGGTAAACTTTTTCTGACAGTCCTTTCGCCAGGCGCAGATAACGCAGAGCTCCGGTTCCTTTTCGTCCTTTCGGGAAATCATTTATTCGACTCCTACATAACGCCGCGGGTTGGCCGCCCCCAAGGCGCAATAAATTTCATAACTGATGGTTTCAGCCCACCTCGCCAGCTCTTCGGCAGTGAGGCGTTCACCCCCGTCCTCTCCCAGCAGGGTGACCGGTTCCCCTTCCTGCACGCCTTTAATGTGGGTAACCTCCACCATGGTGAGATTCATGCATACCCGCCCCCGGATTGGGGCGCGCCGGCCTTTGATGAGCATGGCCCCCCGGTTGGACAACAGCCGGCTGTAACCGTTGCAGTAGCCCACCGGCACCACCGCCAGGTCGCAGCGGTCCGGGGTGACGTATGTACCGCCGTAGCTCACGACGGCCCCTTTGGGCAGGCGCTTGAGCTGGATCACCTGACTTTTCAGGGACATCACCGGCTTTAACTCCACCGGCGCCGGCCGGTCCGCGGCCGCCGGCGAGCCATACAGCATGATGCCGGGTCGCACCAAGGCAAACTGAGCCTCTTTGACTTCCGTGAGCGCGGCGCTATTGGCGATATGGCTCAAGGGCAACGGCCAGCCCCGCAATCGGGCGGCACGCAGCAAGCTGGCAAATTCGTTTATCTGTTTATAAGTATACGCTTTATCTTCCTGATCTGCCATAGCCAGATGGGAAACCAGCCCCAGGACTTCCACTTCGGGGTGATGGCGCAAACCTTCCAGAAAAGGGAGCACCTCTTCGGGCATAAGCCCCAGGCGCCCCATACCGGTGTCCACTTTCACATGCAACTTGGCTTTTTTATGCTGGGCGCGAGCCGCGGCTTCCATTGCCAAGGCCACATCCCGGCGATAGAGGACCACTTCCAGGTCCTGGGCCACCGCCGCCGTGGCCTGAACCGGCAGAATTCCCAAAAGGATCAGAATCGGACAAGAAATACCCTCCCGCCGCAGGGCCAAGCCTTCTTCCAAAGAGCCCACCCCGAGGTAATCAGCGCCCGCCGTCACCAAAGTGCGGGCGCAGGCCAACAGCCCGTGGCCATAGGCGTCCGCCTTGACAACCGGCATTATTTTGACCCCGGGGGCACATAACCGCCGGAGTTGGTCGAAATTATAGCGCAAGGCGCTTAGATCAACGGACAGGTCACTCAAGGAGGTGAGCATCATGGGATGGGCCTTTGCCTCAAGAGTTGCGGTCAGTTAGGGGACAGGCTGGCAACCTCAGGCCCCCGAAGCCCTATTTCCGGTATTCCGGGGGGATCATTTCGCTTTGCCGGACAACGCCTTCCGCCAACTCCTGTTTGTGTTGTCGCAAAATCTCTGCGATCCGGGGGTCGCCAAGGGCCAGGATCTGGGCCGCAAAAATGGCGGCATTTTTGGCTCCGGCCGTCCCCAAGGCCATGGTGGCCACCGGCACTCCGGCTGGCATCTGGACCATGGCCAGCAGACTGTCCAGACCCTGAAGAGGCGAACTGGGAAGGGGAATCCCGATGACCGGCAAGGTGGTATGGGAGGCGATGACCCCGGCCAAGTGCGCCGCGGCTCCGGCCGCCGCGATGATCACTTTCAGACCCCGAAGCGCCGCTTCCCGGGCATAGACCTCCACCCGTCCCGGCGATCGGTGGGCGGAGGCCACCGTGACCTCCACGCCGATATTCCACTTCCGTAATAGTGCCGCTGCCGGCTCCACCGCCTCCCAGTCCGAGGCGCTGCCCAAAACGATGCCCACGAAGATTTCAGTCTTTGTCATATCCGGAGATTTGGTCTTTTGCCTTCAGCCGGACCACCCTGCCAAGAGCACTGCTCAGTACCAGGCGGCCAAGGTTAGCACGGTGTCGGCATAGGCCTCAGAGTTGTTATAGGCCAGGATGGCCCGGCGCCAGGTGTTCCGGTGATGCTGTCGGAAACCGCTTTTGTTCAGGTAATTGGCGATGCTGAAAATGGCGTCGGCATGATTGAACAGGTCCACCCGACCGTCCCCGTCGCCGTCTACACCGCAGCGGACCAGGCTGGTGGGCAGAAACTGGGCATAGCCCATGGCCCCGGCCCAGGAGCCGCAGAACTGGTAGGGATCAAGACGGTTTTCTTGGCAGTACCGCAGGAAAGCCCTCAGTTCCCGGGCGGCCCAGGCGGCCTTTTTCTTGAGCCGGTCCCGCAAATAAGGGCTCAAGTCGGTCTCCGCCATAACTTCGGGGGTATCCATCACTGCCAGGGAGGCAAAGACATTGAACACCGGATATTTGCCAGTGATACTCCCCAGGTTGGTCTCCACCGTCAGGATGGCCACGATGACCTCTTGCGGCACCCCGTAAGTCAGCATGGCACGGTCCAGCTCCCGGCGATGCTCCTGCATATAACTGCGGCCCCGGGCAATGACTTCCGGTTTCAGGAAATGAGAATAGTCGGCTGGCCTCTCTTTCCGCAAGTAGGCGATTTTTCGCACCACCTCGGGCAGAAACTGATTGCGGGAGTCGGAAAAGGTCTTCCAAACAAAATCTTTGTCCAGACCCTGTCGCACCAATTGATATTTCAGATCCACATAGGCGATGGGTAGGCTGTTTTTTTCGGCGCCGGCAAGCCCTCCTAGAATCAGCCACCAAGCCGCGCCCAGGACTGCGATTCTCAGCCGCCACATATCTCCCCCTTCTGTCGAGCTAACGCTACCGTGAAACCGATGGTTTGTCAAGCATGGGCCGGGACGCGAAATTTGCCGTCAGGCCTTTACTTCTGAGACAGAAGAAGGTTTAATTTTTATGGCAAGAAAGATAAGGACGGGAAAGCTAGCGAGATGACCGGCGATCGGCCACCGGGTTTGGAAAAGGTGCGGGAAAATCACCCGCTGGCACCGCTCACCACCTGGAAAATCGGCGGAACGGCCCGATTTTTGGCCGTCCCTCAGGATGTGGAGGAGGTTTACCGGCTTTTCCGCCTGGCCCACCGTCAAGGCATCCCGGTTTTCTTTTTGGGGCGGGGGTCCAATGTCCTCATCAGCGATACCGGTCTGCCGGGCCTGACCCTGTACCTGGCCAAAGGTTTGCAGAAGCTGGAAAGGCGGGAAGGGGTTATCCGGGCCGGAGCCGGTGTGGCTCTGCCCCGGCTGGCGCAGGCCGCCGCCCGGTGGGGTTTTACCGGCTTCGAATTCCTGGCGGGCATCCCCGGCACCGTAGGGGCCGCGGTCCGTTTAAATGCCAGCGCCCACGGCCGCCAGCTGGCCGACCTGCTCACCCGGGTCTGGGTGGCGACGCCTCAGCTTCAGCTCCTGGAATTCAGGGCCACCGAGCTGGAGCTGGGCTATCGCCGCTCCCGTCTGCTTCTGTTCCCCCACTGGCTGGTGGTGGAGGCGGAGTTTGTTTTGGAAAGGAAAGCCCCCAAAGACGAAATTCAGGCCCGCCGGCGGGATCTCCTGTCAGAACGCCGGACCCGCCAGCCCAGTAACCCCAGAAATTGCGGAAGTGTCTTCAAAAACCCCCCCGAAGGTCCACCGGCCGGCTGGCTCATCGACAAAGCCGGCTTTAAAGGACAGCGCTGCGGTGATGCCCAAGTGTCCAGAAAACACGCCAATTTTATTCTTAATCAGGGCCGGGCTACGGCTGCTGACATCAAGATTCTGATAGAACGGGTTCAGGAGGCGGTATGGGCCCGGTTCGGCATAAAATTGGAGCGGGAGGTGGTTTTCCTGCCCGAAGACCTGGGCTTTTAACCTATAAAGAATCTCTTTCTTCGGCTTAGTAAAATTCCCGGAAGACATTTACCGCCAGGAAACGTTGCAGCACTTCGTAAGAGTTTTTGATCCTCCGGAATCGGTCCTGCCTGAGCTTGACAAGCTCGGGGTTAGAAGGCGCCTGGTGATCCGGATGATACAATCGGGCTTTTTCCCGGAAGGCTCGTCTGACCATGGCCATGTCCAGGCGGGCCCAAAAATCCGGAGCGGAAATCTGCTCAGGGTTAAATAGATTTAAGGCGGCAAGGTGCAGGTCGTAGAGCTCCCGGGGGTTTAGGTGGCCGTGCCAAGACATGGAAAGAACTTTTGTTTTTATAGAGCCATTTTGCAGGATACATGCCAGAAGGTGATCTCGCCGGCGGAGATTCTCCTGCCGGCCTTAGGGCCCCTAGCGCCACGGCGGGGGGAAGGCGTCTGTTCAAAATGTGGAACAAAATAGTCCTTTTTGGTTATGGAGTGATACGTCCATGCCATAGATCAAAGGTAGGCAGGGAGGAGACCCATGATTCGTCGGGAGACTTGGTATTTCGACAAAGCAGGGCCGGAAAACACCCAGGCCTGTCTGGAGTTGCTGGAGAAGGCAGTGGCCGAAGGATTTCACCATATTGTGGCGGCTTCCACCACCGGGGAGTCGGGGGCCCAGGCGGCCCGGCGTCTGGCCGGCAAGGGGGTCAATTACGTGGTGGTGGGTCACTCCGTGGGTTTCAAAGGCCCCAACATTGATGAATTTCTCCCGGAGTACCAGGAGGAGATCATCAGGCTGGGGGGCAAAGTGCTCAAGGCCACCATCCTCACCCATTCCTTGGAAACCAGCATCGCCGAGCAGCTGAAGGGAAGTGCTCCCACCCTTCTCATCGCCAATACGCTCAGGCGACTGGGCCAGGGCCTCAAGGTCTGTTGCGAAATCGTCATGGAGGCGGTGGACGCCGGTCTCATCCCGGAAGAGGCCGAAGTGGTGGCCGCGGCCGGCACCGCCCGGGGCTGGGATACCGTGGCGGTTATCAAAAGCGCGGCGTCCAAACGCTTCCTCAACCTTTCGGTTCTGGAAATTTGGGCCAAACCCAGAGGGTAGGAGGCCGGGACAGAGCTCGGGTCAGGTGGGCTGGGCCGCTGGCGGGGGCGGGCCAAAGGCCTCCATATAGCGCTGCCAGAATTCGGCGAGGCTGACGCGGTGTTCCTGGGTGCCTTGCTGCTCCACGGCAAAGCTGGCCATCACGGCGCCCATTTGCGCCGCGGTGGTCCAAGGGAGATTGACACACAGCCCCTTGAGCAGGCCGGCCCGGTAAGCATCTCCTGCCCCGGTGGGGTCCAGCACCCGGCGGGGCCTCACCGCGGGAATGCCGGTCCGGTCATCCCGCTGGACCAATTCCGAGCCTTCTTCCCCCTTCGTGACTATGAGCGTCCCGGTTAGGGTCAGAAGGTCGGACTGGCGGAGGCCGGTCTTTTGCTGAAACATTTCCAGCTCATAGTCATTGACGATCAGGGCCAGGGCGCCTGTCGCCATGTCTTTGAGCTCCGCCGGCCCCCAAGCCGGAATAGACTGGCCGGGGTCAAAGAGGAACGGCACCCTTCTTTGTTTGTAAAAGCGGGTGTAGGCAAGCATGTCCTCCAGATTGCCCGGAGCTACAATAGCCAGGGAAGAGTGAGGGTTAAGGCCGTCAAACCGGTAAAGGGAGGGATATTTCATGGCCCCGGGGTTGAACCCGGTAATCTGATTGTCGGCGAGGTCCGTGGTGATATAGGCTCCCGCGGTGAGTTCCTCGGGAATCAGGCGGATGCCGTCCAAGGGGAGGTTCAGGTCGGTGAGCCGGGCCTGGTAAGGACCGAAATCCCGGCCGCCGGTGGCCAGGATCAGGGGTCTTTCTCCCAAGAGCGCCAGATTGTAGGCAATGTTACCGGCGGTCCCGCCGAAGCGCTCCGTCAAGCCGTTGACCATGAAGCAGACATTCAGAATATGAATCTTTTCGGGCAGAATGTGGTCGGCAAACCGGCCGGGAAAGTCCATGATGCGGTCATACGCCAAAGAGCCGGAAACAAAAATGCGCATGGCGGTCACCCTTCCAAATACTCCTTGGCTTCTCCCACGGTGTAAAGGGAGCCGGTGACCACGATGCGGTCCTGTGGTCCGGCCAGGCTCTGGGCCCGCCGGACGGCGTCGGCTACCCTGTCCTCCACCAGCAGCATCTTCACTCCATAGGCCTTGGCCTCTTGGGCCAGCCTCTCGGGCCGGGCAGCCCGGAAATAGCGGGGGCGGGTAAAAATGGCCGTATGGGCCAAGGGCAGCAGTTTCCCGATAATGGCGCCGAAATCCTTGTCCGCCATGATGCCCAAGACCAGAATGAGCCGGCCGTTTTTCTGGGAGCGTTTCAGGTTCTGGGCCAGCACCCGGGCCGCGGCGGGGTTGTGGGCCCCGTCCAGAATCACCCGGGGGTCCTGGGCTACCTGTTCCAGCCGTCCCGGCCACCGGACCTGCTGCAGGCCTGCCCGGATGGCGGCCTCTGAAACGGCAATGCCCTGTTGTTCCAGAAGTTCCAGGGTCGCCAGGGCCAAGGCCGCGTTGCCGTATTGGTGACGCCCGGAAAGATTGATGCGCAACTGAGTGAGTCTCCGGCGGAGACCGGCATAGGAAAACTTGCCCGCCGAGCCTCCCCGGGCCTGAAAATCCTCGCCGCGGACATATATGGGAGAGCCCAGGTCCCGGCACCGCTGCCGGAAGAGATTGAGCACCCGTTTCTGGTAAGCCCCGGTTACCAGAGGCACGCCGGATTTGATGATTCCGGCCTTTTCCCCCGCAATCGCGGTCAGGGTGTTCCCTAGAAACTCCCGGTGATCCATGGAAATGTTGGTGATCACCGACACCAAGGGGTGAACGATGTTGGTGGCGTCCAGCCGTCCGCCCATGCCCGTTTCCAGAATGATGGGATCGGCCTTAGTCTGAAAAAAATAAAGAAACGCCATGGCTGTGGCAAATTCAAAAAAGGTGGGAGGCTCGGACGCATCAATAACAGCCCGCACCTGATTGATCAGGGAAAGGAGCTCTTCGGCGGAGATGTCCTGGTCCCGCAGGCGGAAGCGCTCCTGAAAACGCACCAGGTGGGGGGAAGTGAACAGGCCCACCGGATAGCCAGCGGCAGTGAGGACCGCGGAGAGCGTGGCCGCCACCGAGCCCTTGCCATTGGTGCCCGCCACCTGAACATAACGGCCTTCCTGATAAAGAAGGCCCAACCGGGAAAGCAGATTCAGGGTGGAGGACAGGCCAAATTTGATGCCGAATTTCTGCAAGTCGAAAACCCAGGCCACCGCCTGGGGCAGGTCGGTAAAGGGTTTGGTCATTTTCCGCGGTCAAACTCCTTGTATTCGTGCCTCAGAACCGTATTGCCGTCGGGTGAGAACCGGATGGTGAGGGTGCTCTGAACAATCTCGCCCTTGGTTTTCCGGGTCAGCTTTTTTATTTTTTTCTCTTCATCCAGAACGAACGGCGCGCTGGACTGGGGATCCGGCTCCTTGTAAATATTCCGGCTGGGCAGCTCCGGTGCATCTTTATAGCTTACGTATTTAAAAACAGGGCCTTCCGGGCCCCGCTCCACCTCCTGCGGGTCGCCGAACCATAGGAGAATTTCGTGCTTCGTGGTTTTGCCATCCTGGATGCGGGCCACATAACGGGGATTGATGGAGCCTTCCTTCAGTCCCTGCCACGCCCCCGAAGCCAGGAGCAGACAGGGGATCAGCAATAAAAGCAGCCCAGGCGAAACCCGGCCTCTTTTGGCAAAAGGCGAAGTCGGCGGCATCCGGCGGCGCTTTCCCCTGAAAAACATAGGGGTTCTCACCTCCCTTTACGTTTTCTTCATAGTTAAAGAATGCTCTATTTTAACTCAACAGGACCGCGATCACCCCACCCAAAAAAATGGCGTCGAAGGTGCCGGCGCCCCCGATGGAGGCCACCGGTGCCCCCAGTTGGGAGATTTCGTGCAGCTTCAGAAGGTCCGCTCCGATCAATGTGCCCATGGTGCTGGCGATATAAGCGCAGGGGGCCCGGAGCTCCGGCGGGCACAGCAAGTAAACCCCCAAGGCGGCCAGGACAGGGGGGACCAGCCCCGGTACGGCTATCCCCAGACCTTCCACCGGCCTGGCCAGGCGATTGATCACCAGAGTGACCACGACCAAGGTGATGAGCATACACCAGGGGAGGTTTATCTGATAAATCAGATAGCCGCAAAGAGCTATGGGAATCAAAGCTCCCCCCACATTGATGGCCAGGACAGTCTGGTGGCGTACCGGCAAGCGGGGCAACCTGACCCGCATGCCATAGTAGGAGATCACCCGTTCGGTTATCACCTCCCGCCCCTCCAAGGTATAGATAGGGATGTTGACCAGGCTGCCCACCAGCGTGAGGATAAGCAACCAGAAAATCATAGAGGGCGAAATCCCCAGCCGGATGAAGGCTTCCCCGATCATCCCGACGAGCAGAAAGGGCAAAAGGAAAAGGGCCAGAAAGAAAAAGGCCATCATAAATAAAAAAAGGAGCGGCGGGTAAATCATCTCTTTATCCTTTCGGAGCGACGGCACCGGAGTGAGCCGGATCCGCCCTTCAATTCGGAGCCAAAAAATCCAAAAATATTTTAATTTTGCACTTTGACCCGCATCTTCGTCAATCGGGCGATTTGCCGGCGCACTTCATCGTAACGGGGATCGCTGGCAGAGAGATTAAACAAGGCTTTTCGGAAATGGAAGAGCGCCAGGGGGTAGGCCTTGGCCTTGAGGCTGTGAAAGCCTAGATAATAATGGGCCAGCCCCAGTTTGCCTTTTTCCCCATAAAGAGTGCCCAGATCATAGTAGACATCCACGAAGGTCGGGTTGAGGTTGTGAACCTTTTCAAACAGGCTTAAGGCCTTGTCAGTCTGTTTTTTCTCCTGGTAGAGGCGTCCCAGATAATAAAGCACGGCTCCATCCTGGGGGCAGCTTTGCGCCAGGCGTTCCAAATATTGCTGAGCTTCGGCAAAGCAATTCTGCTGAAAATAATGGATGGCCAAATCCCGCTGGATAAGAAAATTGCCGGGAGCCAAGCTCAGAGCTTGCTTAAAGGCGGCAATGGCCTCCTCCGCGCGCCCCATCTTTGCCAAGGCCAGGGCTTTGCCATAATGGTAACGGGGATTGTGGGGGTCCCGGAGGCTTTCCTGAGTCATGCGCCGGAGCAGCGAGGGGGCATTGCCGGCGATGGCCTCCAGTTTGAGGGCGAAATAATGAAATTCCTCGTTCTCCCCGCCAGAGGGAAGTTCCCTGGGATAACTGCCCAATTGATGCGACAAGTCCACAATGCGGCTGTCGATATCCGGGTGGGTGCTCAGATAAACCGGGATCTCACCTCCTTCAAACCAGCGCCGCCGGCCCAATTTCTGGAAAATGCTCAGCATATCCCGGGGGTTGTAGCCAGCCTTCACCATCCATTTGAATCCCAGGCTGTCGGCCTCCCGCTCCTGGTCGCGGCTATACTTCAGCATCGCGGTTTCACCGGCCGCCATGGAGCCCACCATAAGGGATTGGGCCAATGGGCCTACGCCCAAAAAAACACTGGCCAAAGCCCCCAAAACTGAGGCCACTGTGACCACCTTGGACTTGTCCAGCTGCCGGGCCAGATGCCGGCCGTAGATATGAGAAATCTCATGGGCCAAGACGCCGGCCAGCTCCCCTTCCCGTTCCATTGCCCGGATGAATCCGGTGGTTACAAAAATATACCCGCCGGGCACCGCAAAGGCGTTGGTAGTAGGGTCTTCCAAGATAAAAAACCGGTATTCGTAAGGTTGCGGCCCCAATTGGGCCACCAGCTTCTGACCGACCCGATTGATATAGGCAGTTAAATAAGGGTCGTTGATTATCGGGTAATAGTGTTGAAGCTGGAGGAGAAACTCTTCGCCGATCTGCTTTTCCTTTTCAATGGTCAGGCTGCCCAGGAACCCGTAGCCGGGGACCGGCAGGGCCAGGAGGACGACCAGAATCAGGACAATGAACGGCGAGATGAAGGAGTCTTTTTTCATGGGCAGGCAAAAAACTGCAACCTAGGTTTCCGACGGAACCGCCTTTGTGGACAAGGTTTCAAAGCTTACCTTTTCGGCTTCGGCCCATAAACCTTCCAGATCATAAAATTCCCGGAAGGGCTGGAGAAAAACATGCACCACCACGTCATTGTAGTCCAGCAAGACCCAATGGCCTTCTTGCAGGCCCTCAACCCCCAACGGTTTTACCCCGGCCCGAGCCATTTCCTCTTCCAGGTGCTGGGCCAAAGCCACCACATGGCGCCGGGAGGTGCCGGAACAGATAAGAAAATAATCGGCGAAGCCGCACAATCCCCTAACCTGCAGGATCACCGGTTCTACGCCCTTGTGGGTGGCAATGACCTTAACGGCCATTTCCACCAGCGCTTCCGGACTTAGGGAAGGCTTGGGCGCTTCTTGTCTCTTGTCGGGGTTTTCGGCTTTCAACGGTCGGTTAGGCAATCGGTGGAAACACTCCTAAAATTCAAGTTAACGCCAGCTCTTCCTCTCTCCGTCTTATGCTGTTCGTGGCCTCTCCCTTCTCTGCCAGCGGGGGATCCCTGCAAGCGAGGGGGGATTATTCCAGGTAAAGCTTATTATGCAATATATATCGCCGTACCGCTTCCGGCAAGAGATAACGGATGGAACGCCCGGCTCTCACCAGCCGGCGGATCTGCGTGGCGGAGATATCCAGCAGGGTGGTTTCCTGGAAAAGGACCTGTTGGCCCGAAGGATGCAGAAATCCGCGGCCGGAGGGTAATTCCTGGAAGTCTTTGTGGATGGCCCGACCGAGGAATTCGCCCAGCCGAGAGCGGTCGTAGCCGGGGCGGTCCAACACCACAAAATGAGCCAAGGTGAACAGATCCCGGTAGTCTTTCCAGGTTTCGATTTCGAGAATGGCATCCAGACCCAGGATGTAGTAAAGCTCGGCCTTCGGCCCAAACTGTTCGCGCAAAAGGCGCAGGGTCTGAATGGTATAAGATTTGCCGGGGCGTTGGCCTTCCAGGTCGGAAACCTTAAGGACCGCATGCCGGCCCACTGCCAACCGGGTCATTTCCAGCCGGAAGGCAAAAGGCGTGACCTCTGCCGGAGCCTTGTGGGGCGGGAGTCCGGCGGGAATAAACCAAAGCTGGGGAAGCCGCAGGGCCTCGGCCACCTCCTCGGCGGAACGCAGATGGCCGTAGTGGATGGGGTTAAATGTCCCGCCGAAGAGGCCCAAGCGTGTTGGCGCTTTCATGAAAGAGCTCGAGGGATCAGGAAAAGCAGCCCCGACTCCCTCCGCCGCTACTTCCTCAAGTCCTTATCTGCCCGCTGCCGTAAGCAATGAATTTGGTGGTGGTGAGTTCTTCCAGGCCCATGGGGCCGAAGGCGTGAAGCTTGCTGGTGCTGATGCCGATCTCTGCCCCCAGCCCCAGTTCGCCCCCATCGTTGAAGCGGGTGGAGGCGTTGACCAGCACCAGGGAAGAGTCCACCTCTTGCAAGAACCGCTGGGCCTGGTCAAGGTCCCGGGTAATGATGGCCTCGGTGTGATTGGAGCCGTATCGGGCAATGTGCTCTAAGGCTGCCTCCATATCCGGCACCACTTTTACTGCCAGGATGAGGTCCAGGAATTCATAGCCCCAGTCCTGGTCGCTGGCCGGCTTGGCCTGAGGGTCGATCTTCCGGGTCACGGGACAGCCCCGGAGTTCAACCCCGGCCTCCCGGAAACGGGCATGCATGCGAGGGATGAAGGCCGGAGCGATGGCCTGGTGCACCAGCATAGTCTCCATGGCGTTGCACACCCCCGGGCGCTGCACCTTGGCGTTGAAGCACACGGTTTCGGCCAGGTCCAAATCGGCGCTTTCATCCACAAAGATATGACAAACTCCTTTGTAGTGCTTCAGGACCGGGATGCGAGAGTTTTCGGCGACGAAACGGATAAGACCTTCGCCGCCCCGGGGGATGATGAGGTCCACCAGTTCGTCCTGCTTGAGAAGCTCCAGGGTCGCTTCCCGGGCCACTGACGGGATGACCTGGATGGCGCCCTTAGGAAGGTTGGCCTCGGTCAGGGCCTCCTGCATCACTTGGGCCAATGCCAGATTGGAGTGGATGGCCTCCTTGCCGCCCTTAAGGATCACGGCGTTGCCGCTTTTCAGGCCCAAGGCGGCAGCGTCCACCGTGACATTGGGGCGGGACTCGTAGATGATGCCGATGACCCCCAGAGGGATGCGCATGCGGCCCACCAGAAGGCCGTTGGGCCGACGCCACATCCGGGTGACCTCCCCCACCGGGTCCGGAAGGGCCGCCACTTCCCGGAGGCCCTTGACCATGGCGTCCATGACTTTATCGGAGAGGGTCAACCGGTCAATAAAGGCCGCGGTGTGGCCTTCGGCCTTGGCCTTCTCCACATCCTTGGCGTTCTCCGCTTGAATTTCCCGCTGCCGTTCCTGGAGCAGCTCCGTCATGCGCAGCAGCACCCGATCCTTGACGCCCCGGGAGAGGCCACCCAGGGCCCGGGCGGCGCGCTTGGCTTCGGTGGCCATGTCTTTGATTACTTTGGCAATATCCATAAGTGCTCCCGATTTAGAAACTTTAGATCGGCGTTACTTTATTCCGGCCTATTGCCTTTACCCCTGGTCCAGAGCCATTTAATTTCCGGTTAGCCGAGGTAGCCGAGGCGGACGACATCCGGGCACGCTTGGGCTGCTTTGGCGGCCCAGTGGTGCACCGCGGTCTTCACCATTTCGGCGTCAGGCCATTTGAAGATAGATAAACTCAATGATCTCACGGGCATAAGAAATGGCCAGATTTAGCGGTCCGTAATGTTCAAAGGGGGCGCCCTGTTTTATCCAATCTCCGGAAATACCACCAGGTTGTCCCGGTGGATGACCTCGTCGTAATCCTTGTGGCCCAAGGCCTGGGCGATCTCCTGGGTTTTTTTGCCCTTAATGCGGTTGATGTCCCGGCTGGAATAGTTGGTCAGGCCGATGGCAAAGGTTTGGCCGTCAGGGTCCATCAGGGAAACGGGCGCGCCCTTGCGGAAGCCGCCGAATACTTCCAAGATGCCGGCGGGCAGCAGGCTTTTGCCAGCGTGCACCAAGGCTTCCCGGGCGCCGGTGTCCACCAGGATGGCCCCTTCCGGCGCGACATTGTACGCCAGCCAGTACTGGCGGCTTTTAAGCTTCTGAGCTTGGGGCAAGCAGAAGGTGCCCACTTCCTTTCCGGCAAAGAGCATCTCCAGAATGCCGGGAGTGAGGCCATTGGCGATGAGGCTGGGGATCCCGATGGCCCCGGCCTTTTTCACCGCCTGGATTTTGCTCAGCATGCCCCCCCGACCCAGGGCGCTGGGCCGCCGGCCCGCGGCTTTGGCAAGCTGCGGGTCAGTGGTTTCCACCAGGGTGAGAAGCGGCGCCTGCGGATCTTCCCGAGGGTCCCGGGCATAGAGGCCGTCGGTGTTGGTGAGAAGAATCAGGAGATCGGCCTCCACCAAGTTGCAAATCAGGGCGGCCAGGTTGTCATTGTCCCCGAACTTCAACTCTTCGGTGGCCACCGTGTCATTTTCGTTGATTATGGGCACAACCCCCCATTGGAGCAAAGTGAAGAGAGTATTTCGGGCGTTCAGGAAGCGGCTCCGGGCCGCCAGATCGTCGTGGGTGAGGAGGATCTGAGCCACTTTTACGCCGTGGGCGGCGAAGGCCTCCTCATAGGTGTACATCAGGGTGCTCTGCCCGGCGGCGGCCACGGCCTGCTGCTGGGGGATCCCCTGGGGCTTTTCGCTCAGGCGCAGTTTGTGAACCCCGGCGGCCACTGCCCCGGAGGACACCAGAACAAACTGGCGGTCCTGGCGGCGCAAGGCGGCAATTTCCGCCACCAACCGCTGAATCAGAGGCAGATTAAGGCCATAGGTGGCGGTGAGCACCGCACTGCCTAATTTTAATACCACCCGGCGGGCCTTGGTCAGGTACTGTTGCCGTGACATGTCCAAGTTCCCCGTTTCCCAACATACCAAATTCATTAAATATTATATCGAAAATTGTGGCAAGAAGGGATCAATTTCTGGAAGTTTCTCGAGAATTTTCCTGCCCCGGGGTCTCGGCGTGACGGCCTGCCTCTGTCACAATTGCCTGACGCAAAGCTGAAAGCCCTGCTTTGGTTTTCGCAGAAACCGGAAAAACCGACAAGCCGGTCTGACGGTAGTGCTGCAGCACTTTCTCCAAAGGAAACTTCGGGGGCAAAAGGTCAATTTTGTTGAGAACCACCAATCGCGGTCTGGCCAGCAACTCGGCGTCAAAGGCCTGCATTTCCGCTTCCAGCTCCCGCAGCGGGACCAGGGGCTGATCCGGGTCGAGGCGACTGACATCGATTACCTGTACCAGAAGACGGGTGCGCCTGAGGTGCCGCAGGAAGCGATGTCCCAAGCCCTTGCCTTTGTGGGCTTCGGGAATCAGGCCGGGGATTTCCGCCAAGACAATAGGCTTTTCCGTCGGGACAGGCTCCACTGCCAAGACTCCCAATTGCGGGGTCAGGGTGGTGAACGGAAAGACATCTACCCGGGCGGAGGAAGCGGTCAAGGCCCGCAGAAGAGAGGTCTTGCCGGCGTTGGGGTGACCCACCAGACCCACATCCGCCAAAACCTGCAATTCCAGGCGCAGACGCCGCTCTTCGCCCGGCTCGCCGGGTTGGGCAAAGCGGGGAGAACGCAGGCGTGAGGAAACGAAATGAGCGTTGCCCTTGCCGCCCCGGCCGCCTTTCGCCCCAAGGAGACGATCGCCCGGGGTGAGGAGCTCGCCTAACAGTTCCCCGGAGTCGGCGTCATAGACCAGGGTGCCCAGAGGCACGTAAATGACGAGAGGAGGGCCGCTTTTGCCCTGGCGGTCTTGTTTTCCGCCCGGTTGGCCGCGGGCCGCCTGGAAGAGGCGACGCCGTCGGAAATAGGAAAGGGTGCGGATATGTTCCGAGGCCTCCAGCACTACATCACCGCCGGCCCCGCCGTTGCCGCCGTCCGGGCGGCCCCGGGGCTGAAAGCGGGCCCGTTGAAAGCTTACGCAACCGGCGCCGCCGTGCCCGCCCCGGACGGTGATTTCCGCCTCGTCAGGAAAGGCTCTCAAGCGATGGGATAAACGCTGACTTTTTTCTTGTTCTTGCCGAAGCTTTCAAAGGCCACCACCCCGTCGATTTTGGCGAACAGGGTGTAGTCCTTGCCTAACCCCACGTTGTTGCCGGGGTGGATTTTGGTGCCGCATTGGCGCACCAAAATACTGCCCGCCCTCACCAGTTGGCCGGCGAACCTTTTGACGCCCAGGCGCTTGCCGGCACTGTCCCGGCCGTTGCGGGAGCTGCCGCCTGCTTTTTTGTGAGCCATAATAAAAATCCCCGTGTCTGTCAGTTTAAAAGTCCCCGAAAGTTGGGCAATCCTGCCCGATGTTTAATTTATACAATAATCTCTTTGATTTGCAAGGCCGTATAAAGCTGACGATGCCCGTGTTTGCGCCGATAATTCTTGCGGCGCTTCTTCTTAAAGACAATAATCTTTTTGGCCTTGCCCTGCCGCAGGATTTCGGCCTTCACCTCCGCCCCTTCCAGCCAAGGGCGGCCGACTTTGATGCTTTCTTCATCGGCCACCAGCAGGACTTGTTTAAGAGAAACTTCCTCCCCCCTCTCGCCGGGCAAGTGCTCAATCCGCAAAATATCACCGGGGGAGACGCGATACTGCTTCCCGCCCGTCTGGATAATGGCGAACAAGGCAAACTCCTTCCTTCCGATTGATAATCTGCGTAAGTTTATTTAATATAATAAAATTGTCAACCGGAACCGCACATTTTTGCCCTTCTCTGGCCTTTTTGTCCGGACCCGCGCCGGCCTCCGGTTGACAGGAGGGGTAAGCTAACCATATCATGGTGGGGACTTCTGGCGGCAAAATTAAAGAGAAATTGTCATGACGGAGCAGGCGGAGGCTAAAAAAGGGGGGCAGGGATATGTGGTAATCCATGGCCATTTTTACCAGCCACCCCGGGAAAACCCCTGGATTGAGGAGATCGAAGCCGAACCCAGCGCCCAGCCCTTCCATGACTGGAATACCCGCATCGCCTACGAATGCTACACCCCCAACAGCTGTGCCCGCATTTATAACGGGGCCCGGCGGATCCTGGAAATAGTCAACAATTACGAATACATCAGCTTTAATTTCGGGCCCACCTTGATCTCCTGGCTGGAGACCCACGCGCCCTTGACCTACCAGCGGATTCTGGAAGCGGACCACCGGAGTCGGGCTCGGTTAGGCCACGGCAATGCGCTGGCACAGGCTTACAGCCACCCTATTCTTCCCCTGCTTAGCCCCAGAGACCGGGAAACCCAGGTAATCTGGGGGCTGAAGGATTTTGAGTATCGGTTCGGACGCCGGGCAGAGGCCATGTGGCTACCGGAAACCGCAGTGAATTATCCCACCCTGGCCACCCTGGTGGAGCATGGCATGAAGTTTGTCATCCTGTCACCTTACCAGGCCTTGCGGGTGCGCCCGCTCACCGGGGGAGAGTGGGAGACGGTGCAGGCCCACACCCTGGACACCACTCAGGCCTATCGTTGTTTTATTCCGGGGCTGGCGTCCGGAGATCCCAGGAAACGTAACTTTATTGATGTGTTTTTTTACAACGGCGAAGTGGCCTCGGAAATCAGTTTCGGAGAGCTGCTTAGAGACAGCTACCGCCTGGCGCAGCGCCTGACGGAACCTTTCTCTCCGGAAGCGGAGCGCCCGCAGCTCCTGCATGTGGCCACGGATGGGGAGAATTACGGCCACCACAAGAAATTCGGGGAACTTTCCTTGGCCCACGCGCTGACCCAGGTCTTGCCCCAGTCTGGTTTTACCATTACAAATTACGCCGCTTTCCTGGAAGTGGCGCCTCCCCAGATGATGGTGGAGCTGGTGGTGGGGGAGCGCGGCGAGGGCAGCTCCTGGAGCTGCGCCCACGGGGTGAAGCGCTGGAAGGAGGACTGCGGTTGTGCCACCGGCGGCCTTCCCGGCTGGCAGCAGAAGTGGCGGGCGCCCCTGAAGAACGCCATTGACTATCTGAACAGCCGACTGGCCGAGATCTTTGAGCAAGAGGGCCAGAAGTATTTCCGGGACCCCTGGTCGGCGCGGAATGCCTATATTGAAGTCATTATCAACCGTGATTTAGAGGTAATCGCCAAATTTTTTGCCCGGGAGGGCAAGCCCAGGCTGACCCGGGATGACTGGGTGCCCGCCCTGCGCCTCTTGGAAATGCAGCGTCATGCGCTCCTGATGTACACCAGCTGCGGCTGGTTCTTTGCCGACCTGGCCGGTCTGGAAACCCTTCAGGTTCTGAAATATGCCGCCCGGGCCTTGCAGTTGGGGCAGTATTTCAGTAAGGAGCCTTTGGAATCGGGTTTCTTGCAGCGCCTGGAGGAAGGGCGCAGCAACATTCCGGAAGAGGGCAACGGCCGGCAGATTTATGAACGGCGCATCAAAGCGGCGATAGTGGACTTCGGAAAAATCGTCAACCACTGGGTGATCTCCTGGCTCAAGGACCGGGATCGCCTTTGCCCGGCCCGGGTATATCACTTTCGGGTGGAACCCCAGGAGCATGAGGTAAGAACGCAGGCCTCCATTCTGCTGGCCGCCGGGCGCCTCCGCCTCACCTCCGGCATTACCCTGGCGGTGCGAAATTTGGCGTTCTTCACGGCGTATCTCGGCAGCTACCTTTATCGCACCCAGGTGCTGCACGAACTGGAGCGACCCAGGTTTACCGCCTTGAAACAGGAACTGTTCGCCGTCTTGGAATCGGCTCCTGAGAATCTCATTCCGTTGATGGCCAAGCGCCTTGGAGAAGAGTACTACACGGTGCACGACGTCTTTCAGGAGGAGAAGGAGGAAATCTTCCGGGAACTGCTTCACCCCAACCAAGAGGAGGCGGTGGCCGAGGTCAGGCGTCACTTTAACGAAGCCAAGCCCCTTCTCAGGGCCATGGCGCACGAAGGCCTGCCACTGCCCCGACTTTATCGGGCCTTGGGGGAGATTTCCATGAACCGGCGGCTGGTGGAATTGCTTCGCAAACTGGAGCCGGAACCGGAATTGCTGGCCGAATCCGAGGAACTGCAGGAGCTCATTCAGGATGCCGCCCTTTTTGGCCTGAAACTTGAGTCCGGTGAGGGGGCGCAGATTTTACAACGCATACTCACGCATCACCTCATGGATCTGGCGGCCGACCTGAGTGACGCCACGGCCCAGGATTTTTATAGATTTCTTGAACTTGTGCGGCAGATACCCATTACCTTGGAGCTGACCGAGGCGCAGAACTATTTTTTTGCCCTGATGCAGGAGCACTTCCCCTCTCTGGCAGCCCGATCCGGACGTGAGGCGGAGGCCAAGACTTTGGCCCAGTGGCTCCTCAAACTGGCCGAAGCCCTGTATTTTAATACAGAAAGATTTTCCCAACTACTGACGTGAGCCCGCTTTATCCTCCATTGAGAGGGGAACTTCACCGGAGGTGGTATGGAGTTAGTGGCCCGCTTGGCTGAGGCTGTGTCCGATACCCGGCGCCTTATGGAGCGGCTGGTGTCGGAGCAGGGGGAAACCGTGGTGGCGGCAGCCCGCCTTTTGGCCGACACCTTGCAGGCCGGAGGGAAAATCCTCCTTTTCGGCAACGGGGGCAGCGCCGCAGATGCCCAACACCTGGCGGCGGAGTTTGTAAACCGCTTTCAGGTGGAGCGCCCTCCTCTGGCCGCCCTGGCCCTTACCACGGACACGTCGGTATTGACCAGCATTGCCAATGACTATGATTTTGTCCAGGTCTTTGCCAAGCAGGTTCTAGCCCTGGGGCGACCTGGAGATGTGGCCTGGGGCATTTCCACCAGCGGCTCATCCGCCAACGTTGTCCAGGCCCTGGAAGCTGCCAGCGGACTGGGGCTCAAGACCTTGGCCTTGGCGGGCGGCGACGGCGGACCGGTGGCGACCCGGGCGGATTTGGCCATCGTTGTCCCTTCCCGCAATACCCCCAGGATTCAGGAAGTGCACATCATGGTGGGACATATTTTATGCGACTTGGTGGACTATCTCCTTTTCCCGGAGAAATTCACGGAAGAGGGGCCGACATGAGCAAAATTGAACCACTGTCCTTATCCGGTGTCGCCACTTACAGCCTGAAAGAGCGCCACTCCAAAGTCCGGCACCAGGACTTCGGCCAAGCATGGAAAAAAGGCGGCTCCTTGAGGGACTTCGTGGACCGGTTGCCCAACATCCTGGCGGGCCAGGTAATCCGGCAGGTGGCCACCGCCTGGGTAAAGGCCCGACGAGAAGGGCGGCTGGTGCTTCTGGGCATGGGGGCGCATCCCATCAAGGTGGGCCTCAACCCGGTTATCATAGGCCTTATGGAACGGAACCTGATAAGCGGCCTGGCTTTAAACGGCGCCGGGATCATTCACGATGCCGAGATTGCCATGATGGGCCGGACTTCTGAAGACGTGGATCAGGAACTGGGCTGCGGCCGGTTTGGCATGGCCCGGGAGACCGCTGAGTTTCTGAACGAGGCCATCTCCTGGGGTGGACGGGCCGGCCTGGGTTTGGGGCAGGCCGTGGGCCGGCGTCTGCTGGAAAACGAATTGCCTTTCAAGCGCCTTAGCCTTCTGGCTACCGCCATTGAGTGTGAGATCCCTGTGACCGTGCACGTGGCCGTCGGCACCGATATTATTCATATGCACCCCTCGGTGGATCCTGAAGCCCTGGGGGCGGCCACCCACCTGGATTTCCGCCTTTTTGCCGCCCTCGTCAGCCGTCTGGCCGGCGGAGTTTACCTGAACCTGGGGTCGGCGGTGATTCTTCCCGAGATTTTTGTCAAGTCCCTGACCCTGGCCCGCAACCTGGGCCATAAGGTGGAACCGATAACCACGGTAAATCTTGATTTTATCCAGCACTACCGTCCTCTTACCAACGTGGTCCGGCGGCCGACCATGGAAAAAGGGCAGGGATATGCCCTGACCGGCCACCATGAACTGCTCTTTTCTCTGTTAGCGGCGTTGGTGGTGGAAGAATGGGAGTAGGGTTATGCCTACGGAGATTGTAATTATTTCCGAAAATGTGCGGCTGGAGGGCTATCTCACCGACACCCCGACGGCCAGGGCTTTGGCGGAGGCCCTGCCCTTTGAGGCCGAAGCCCATCGTTGGGGCGAAGAAATCTACTTTTCCGTGCCGCAGGTGGTTAAAGAGCTGGATGAAACGGCCACCATGAAGGTGGAGGTGGGTGACCTGGCTTATTGGCCCACCGGCCGGGCCTTTTGCATCTTTTTCGGTATGACCCCCGCCAGTGTCCCCGGTGAAATCCGTCCGGCCAGCGCCGTGAACCTGGTGGGCAAAATCACGGGCGACCCTGGTTGTCTGACCTCTGTGCCGGAGGGGGCGAGGATCAGGGTGGAGCGGAAGTAAAAAAGGGTTGGCTTCGGAAGGACCCCCCGGCGGCGGGCCGTCGGATTTTTGTTCCCTTACAGGTTGCCCGGGATCGGATTGCTGTGGCCCGACTCATGCAAACTTGGGAAAATATGTTATAATAAGCAGTAACTTCAGGAGGAGGACGTTAAACCCCATGCCTATTTTCGAGTTTCACTGCAACAATTGTCATCAGGACTTTGAGAAACTGGTTTTCGGCGGTGACCCCGACGTTGAATGTCCTCATTGCGGGAAAACAGACGTGCAGAAGCTTATGAGCGCCTGCGCCTTTAAAATGGGTTACCATTCTTTTATGTCCGTCCCTTCTTCCTCTTCTTCCAAGAGCTCCTGCCGCGGCTGCACTTCCACCTCCTGCAGCTCCTGCAGTTAAAAGGGAGTCTTGGCAAGAACCGTTCGCATCGGCACCCGGGGCAGCGCCTTGGCCTTGGCCCAGAGCCGCTGGGTGGAAAATCGGATCAAAGCGCGCTACCCCGAAATTGTCACTGAGCTGGTGGTGATCAAAACCTCGGGGGATCAGCTCAAGGATGTGCCTTTGGCCCAGGTGGGCGGCAAAGGTCTGTTTGTCAAAGAAATCGAAGAAGCCGTCCTGGCCGGCCGGGTGGACATGGCGGTACACAGCCTGAAGGACATGCCCGCGGCAATGCCTGCAGGCTGTGTCTTGGGGGCAGTCCCACCCCGGGAAGACTGGCGGGATGCCTTAATCTCCCGAAATTATCAGTCTCTGGCGGAAATCCCGGCCGGCGGCCGCATCGGTACCGGCAGCCTGCGTCGCCGGGCGCAGATTTTGCACCGGCGCCCCGACCTGGAGGTGGTGCCTCTGCGGGGCAACGTGGACACCCGCCTGCGCAAGATGGCAGAACAAGGACTGGATGCCGTTATCCTGGCCGCCGCCGGTTTAAACCGCTTAGGCTTGACAAACCTGCCCAAAGCCCTGCTTTCGGAAAAGGAAATGCTTCCGGCGGTCAGCCAAGGGGCCCTGGGGCTGGAAATCCGGGCGCAGGACCAGGAGATGCAGAAGCTCCTGGAATTTCTGGACGATCCCCCCACGCGCTCTGCGGTGACCGCCGAACGGGCCTTTCTAGCGCGCCTGGAAGGAGGCTGTTTGGTGCCGGTGGCAGCCTTGGCCCGGGTCCGGGGAGGCAAACTATTCCTTGAGGCCATGATCAGTGACCCGGATGGCCGGCGTCTCTTCCGGGAAGAGACCTCCGGGACGGTAGGAGAGGCGGCGGACCTGGGCCGGGCCTTGGCCGAACGCTTGTTGAAAAGGGGAGGCAGAGAGATACTGTCCGAAATTTATGGCCTTACGGTGTGATTAAACTTCCGCTTGACTTTTTGGTTTCTATGCTCTATCATGAGGCAGCTGGATGTATTAAGGGGGGAAAGAAATGCTGGGTCAGCGGGGGAAGGCCTGGCGGGTCGCGATTATCTGGTTGCTCATACTGGTTGGGATGCCGGGGTGGGGCAACGCGGCCATTTGTGAAAATCAAAAGGCTTTCTGGCCTGGCTGGAGTGCCCCCCTTGCCGTTGAGACTTTCCCGTCCGCCCTGGAGGCCCAACTCCTGGGAGACAGGCCGGCGGACAAAAATCCCTCCCAATTCGGTTCCCTGGCCGAGATACTGCCCGGGCTGGCAGAAAGCCACGGCAACGGCAGCACGTTGAGGTTCCTGCGCAACGTGGAGTTGCGGATCTCCTTCCTTTATAATGGCGACCGGACCGGACCGGAACGGCCCATTCAATCCCATCTGCTCTTTAAATACTCCATGGACTACGCGGTGCTGCCCAACTTGCGGGTGGGATTAAGCGGATTTCTCTTTCACCCCTGCGCTGATGAAAAAACCTATTTTCAAAGGCGCTTCGGCGACACGGTCCTGGGCTTCGGCCCCGGGGTCAAATATGACTTGGGGCGCTGGAGCTTTACCTTCCAGAGTCAGGTGGACACCGGCGACCGGGACCGCCGCGAAGGCTTCCAGAATTGGTTCCGGGTATGGTATGCTTTTTGATGGGATTTCGGCAGCTGTTGTCCGGTCATAATAACCCCTTTCGGAATCCGCACACCCCCTGAAATCCTTCCGACCATCTGTGCGTTTCGATTCGCCTTTGATCCCGGCCTTTTTCCTGCGCCGGGAAAAGCGCTTTCTGGCAGAGGTGGAACTGGAAACCGGCGGGCGCGTGTGGGTCCACGTGCCAAACTCAGGAGCTCTGACGGGGTGCATGGCTACCGGTCAGGAAATCCTCCTCACCCGGGATGAGGGGCCGGGCCGCAAAACGGGCTACACTTGGCGCTTTTCCCGTATCCCCGGCGGCTGGGTCTGCATTGACACTCTGGTGCCCAACCGTCTGATCGGCAAGGCCCTGCGAGGTCCTGGCCTAGCCGGTCTGCCGCCGCTGCCGCGGGTGAGGGCGGAAGTCACCCTGCCCCGGGGCAGTCGCCTGGACTTTGTGGCCGATACCGGCGACCGGCTGGTATTTCTGGAGGTCAAAAGCGTCACCTGGGTGGAAAACGGCGTGGCCCTGTTTCCGGACGGAGTGACCAGCCGGGGACGTCGCCATCTGGAAGAGCTGCAGTCTTTGGTCCGGCAGGGACATGAAGCCTGGCAAATCTTCGTAGTCCAACGCCATGACGCCACCCTTTTCCGCCCGGCGGTGGAAGTGGACCCGCATTTTTCCCAAGAACTGCTGAAGGCCCAGGCTCACGGGGTGCACATCGCGGTTTTTCAGGAAATTGTTTGTCCCCCCGAAATTACCCTTGCCGAAACCCTACCCTATGATTTAATATTTGCGCCGATACCTAACCAGATTCTTACCGATTTCTAGCGAAATCCGAAGGTGCCGCCCCTATGCTGACCAATGACCTGCGTATTTTTACGGGCAACGCCAATCCTGAGTTGGCTCAAAAAATTTGCGCCCACCTGAAGGTGCCGTTAGGTCATGCCCTGGTGACAACTTTTAGCGACAGCGAAATCCGCGTGGAAATCGGGGAAAATGTGCGCGGCCGGGACGTTTTCTTGATTCAGCCCACCTGTCCCCCGGCCAATCACAACTTGATGGAACTCCTGATCATGATTGATGCGGTCAAACGGGCTTCCGCCCGGCGCATCACCGCGGTTATCCCATATTACGGCTATGCTCGGCAGGATCGCAAGGTTGCCCCCCGGGTGCCCATCACCGCCAAGCTGGTGGCTGACTTGCTCACCACCGCGGGGGCCGACCGCATTCTCACCATGGACCTGCACGTCGGCCAAATTCAAGGGTTTTTTGACATCCCGGTGGACAACCTTTATGGTTCCCCCGTAATGATTCCTTATATCCATGAGCATTTCCGAAATGAGCTGGCTATAGTCTCTCCCGACGCCGGCGGCGTGGCTCGGGCCCGGGCCTATGCCAAGCGTCTGGGCGCGACCCTGGGCCTGATTGACAAACGCCGGGAGGCGCCCGGCAAGGCCAAGGCCATGCACCTCATCGGCGATGTGTTGGGCAAGGAAGTAGTAATCATGGATGACATTGTGGATACGGCCGGAACCCTGACGCAGGCGGCCCAGGTCATCAAGAGCCATGGCGCCTTAAACGTCAACGCCTGCTGCACCCATGCCGTGCTTTCCGGCTCCGCGGTGGAACGGATCCAGGCCTCGGACCTGACGCGCTTGGTGGTAACCGACACGATTCCCTTGTCCGAAGAAGCCAAGAAGTGCCCCAAAATTGTCCAGCTCTCGGTTTCCCACCTGCTGGCGCGGGCAATCCTCAATATCCACCAGGAAGATTCCATCAGTTCTCTTTTTGAGATCCATTTTTAAAGGGCAGGTTCTTCCCGGGGCCAGCGTCAAACCGTGGCAAACCCGCCGTTACCCCGATAAAGCGTATTGCATCTCTGCAGGAAATTGATTAAATTAAACTTTTTGGGTCACTGACTATGGTTGCGATTCGCGCCGTGCGCGGCATGAAGGATATTCTGCCTCCGGAGCCTGACCGGTGGCAGTGGGTGGAAGGGCAAGCCCGGGAGGTGTTTGCTCTTTACGGTTACCGGGAAATGCGTCTGCCCCTGCTGGAGCGAACCGAGCTGTTCGCCCGCGCCATCGGCGCCGACACGGACATTGTGGCCAAGGAAATGTACACCTTTATCGACCGGCACGGGGATTCCGTTACTCTGCGGCCGGAGGCCACCGCCCAGGTGGTCCGGGCCTTTCTGGAAAATCACCTGGAGAAAGGCGCCGGGGTCAAGAAGTACTTTCTGATCGGCCCCATGTTCCGGTATGAAAGGCCTCAGAAGGGCCGATATCGTCAGTTTCACCAAATCAACTGTGAAGCCTTGGGCTCAGACGCCCCGGAGCTGGACGCCGAAGTGATCCTTATGCTCTGGGACCTTCTTAACCGGCTTAATCTGCGGAACTTGCGGCTCTTGATCAACTCTCTGGGCTGTCCCAACTGTCAGGCGGATTTCAAAGGCCAGCTGAAAATTTTTCTGTTCAGCCGGGAGGGCTGGTGCGCCGACTGCCGGAGACGGCGGGAAGTAAACCCCCTGCGGGTGCTGGACTGCAAGTCGCCCCACTGCCGGGAGATCCTGCAAGATGCGCCGGTATTGAAAGATAGCCTATGTGAGGCTTGTAGTCAGCATTATTCCCGGGTCCTGGCGCTCTTGAACCGTTTTGGGGTGGATTTCCAGGAACAGCCTCGCTTGGTTCGCGGCCTTGATTACTACACCCGCACGGCGTTTGAGGTGATCGCCGCAAGCCTGGGAGCCCAGGATGCGGTGGCCGGCGGCGGGCGTTATAACGGCCTGGTCCGGGAATTAGGCGGGCCCGACCTCCCGGGGCTGGGTTTTGCCATCGGTGAGGACCGGCTGCTGGAGATTTTGCCGGCCACTACCGGGCCGGTCGGGATCCGAAGGATCTTTCTGGCCGCCTTGGGGGCCGCGGCGCGGGAGAAAGGACTGGCCATTTTGCAGGACCTGCGGAGCGCCGGAGTGGCCGGCGAGATGGATTTCGAGGACCGTTCCCTTAAGGCCCAGATGTCTTTGGCCGACCGCCTGGAGGTCGGATGGGCGATCATCCTGGGAGAAAGAGAATTGGCCGCCGGCCAAGCCGTGGTCCGGGATATGTCCACGGGATCCCAGGAGTCGGTTCCCTTGGAAGAGCTCCGGAGCAAAATAATAGACCTGGTATCGGCAAAGGAAGGAAACCGTGGTAGTGGTGGATTCAATGGAGGGGCTTAGGCGAACCCATTCCTGCGGCTCGCTCAGGGCGGCGGATGTGGGCCAGGAAGTTGTGCTGATGGGCTGGGTGCAACGGGCCCGGGACCATGGAGGGCTTATCTTCGTGGATTTGAGAGACCGGGAAGGCATGACCCAGTTAGTATTTAACCCGGAGGTTCAGCCCGATACCCACACCAAGGCCGGAGTGCTGCGGGACGAATGGGTCGTCGCAGTGCGCGGCGTGGTTCAGCCCAGACCGCCGGAAATGGTGAATCCCCATTTGGATACGGGCGAAATTGAGGTCATGGTGGAAGAGTTGCGCATCCTGAACCCCGCCAAGACGCCCCCTTTTGAACTGGAGGATTTCCGGGTGGACATCTCGGAAACCCTGCGCCTGAGATACCGCTACCTGGATTTGCGGCGTCCCCGGGTCATGAAGAAAATCCTGTTCCGGCACCGGGTCGCCCAACTTACCAGGCAGTATCTGAACAGCCAGGGGTTTGTGGAGGTGGAGACGCCTATCCTGACCCGCAGTACTCCGGAGGGGGCGCGGGATTACCTGGTGCCCAGCCGGCTCAATCCGGGACATTTTTACGCCCTACCCCAGTCCCCCCAGCTCTTCAAGCAGCTTCTCATGATGGCAGGAATGGAGCGATACTACCAGATCTGCCGGTGTTTCCGGGATGAAGACCTGCGGGCTGACCGGCAACCGGAATTCACCCAGATTGACCTGGAAATGTCCTTTGTCCGCGAGGAGGATATCTTTCAGGTGGTGGAAGGTTTGCTGGCAACCCTTTTCCGGGAGCTGCTGGAGGTGGAGCTCGAAACCCCCTTTCCCCGGCTGGGCTACCAGGAATGCCTGGACCGGTTCGGCCTGGACCGCCCCGACCTGCGCTTCGGTCTGGAATTAAAAGATATCACCGATCTGGTCCGGGGCGCGGATTTTCGCCAGTTCCGGGAAGTGGTGGAGCATGGCGGAATAGTCAAGGCTTTATGCGGTGAGGGTATGGCCAGATTTTCCCGGAAGGAACTGGATGACCTGGTGGACTTGGCCGGAGTCTATGGGGCCCGGGGGCTGGCCTGGGTCAAGGTGCAAAGCCAAGGGTGGCAGTCGCCTTTGGCCAAGTATTTTCCTGAGGGTCTGCAGGAAGCCATCAATGCGCGGCTCCGGGCCAAGGAAGGAGACCTTTTGTTATTCGTGGCGGACAAGCCCATGGTGGCCAATACCGCCCTGGGGCAGCTGCGTCTGCATCTGGGCCAGCGGGAGGGGCTCATCCCGGAGGGCACTTACCGTCTGGCCTGGGTGACGGAATTTCCCCTTCTGGAATGGGATCATGAAGAGCGCCGTCATGTGGCGGTGCATCATCCCTTTACGGCGCCGTGGGAGGAGGATATTCCCTTGCTGGACACCGATCCCGGTCGGGTGCGGGCCCGGGCTTATGACCTGGTGCTGAACGGCGAGGAAATCGGCGGCGGCAGCATCCGCAACTTCCGCCGGGAAATCCAGGACAAGGTTTTTGAAATACTGGGCTTCTCAAAGGCAGAAGCGGAAGAGAAATTCGGATTCTTGCTGGAGGCCTTGGAATACGGCGCTCCCCCCCATGGCGGTATCGCCTTTGGGTTTGACCGCTTGGTGGCCATCATGTGCGGCGTCAAGTCCATCCGGGAAGTGATCGCCTTTCCCAAGACCCAGAAGGCCGCTTGTCCGATGACCCGGGCGCCGGCCCGGGTGGAGGCCGAGCAGCTGTTGGAATTGGGCTTGAGGCTGGAAAAATAAAGACAGTTTTCCGTGGATTTCCGGGTTACTTGTCTTTGCCGCCGGAATGGCTTAAATTATTTTCACAAATAAACAAAAATTGACAATCATAACGGAAGGCAACCATGGCACGTTGGAATCCTGATCGCCGGCTCTTGGATCACGAACACAGCCATTATTGGCGCTACCGCCTAATGGAGGTGGATGAGCCCAACCTGATGCGGGATATTTTCCCCTACACGGAAATCGGCCGCATTGATTTTGACTATAAATTCGTCATGCCCCAGCCTCCGGAGCAGATGCTCATTACGGATACCACCTTCCGGGACGGGCAGCAGGCCCGGCCGCCTTACACCGTGAAACAAATCGTGGACATCTTCGAGATGCTTCACCGTTTGGGCGGCCCCAAAGGCATCATCCGCCAGAGCGAATTTTTCCTGTACAGCAGCAAAGACAAGGAGGCGGTGGAGCGGTGCCGGGCGCGGGGCTATCCATACCCTGAAGTTACCGGATGGATCCGGGCCAACCCGGCGGATCTGAATCTGGTCAAAGACATGGGTCTGCTGGAGACCGGCATTCTGACCTCCGTTTCCGATTACCACATCTTCCTCAAACTGAACTGGAACCGGCGCCGGGCCTTGGAAGAGTACCTGGCCATTGTTAAGGCGGCGTTGGAACACGGCATTGTGCCCCGGTGCCATTTTGAAGACATCACCCGGGCTGACATTTACGGCTTTTGCATCCCCTTTGCCCTGGAACTGATGAAGTTAAGAGAAGAAAGCGGCATTGATGTGAAGATCCGCCTGTGTGACACCATGGGCTTCGGCGTGCCTTATCCCGGCGCCGCTCTGCCCCGTAGTGTGCCCAGACTGATCCGGGCCATGATCGAAGACGCCGGGGTGCCCGGCCACCTGCTGGAATGGCACGGCCACAATGACTTTCACAAGGGGTTTATCAACGGGGTGACCGCCTGGCTGTATGGCTGTGGCGCGGTGAACGGCACCCTCCTGGGGTTCGGGGAACGCACCGGGAACACGCCCATCGAAGCGCTGGTCATCGAATATATCAGTCTGCGGGGCACCACTGACGGGATCGACACCACGGTGATCACCGACATCGCCGAGTACTTTGAGCGGGAACTGCATTACCGCATCCCTCCCAATTTCCCCTTTGTGGGCAAGAGCTTCAATGCCACCAGCGCCGGGATCCATGCCGACGGGATTCTGAAAAACGAAGAGATCTACAATCCGTTCGACACCGCCAAAATCCTCAAGCGGCCGCTGACCATCACCATCACTGACAAATCCGGCAAGGCAGGCATTGTCCACTGGGTCAACACCACCCTGAATCTGACCGGGGACAAACAGGTGGACAAGATGCATCCGGGGGTGATCAAAATCCACAAGCGCATCATGGAGTGGTATGAAGCCGGCCGGTGCACCTCCATTTCCAATGAGGAGATGGAAAGCCTGGCCCGGAAGTATCTGCCCGAGCTCTTCGTCTCGGAATTCGACCAGCTCAAGGAAAAGGCTTACAAACTGGCAGCGCATCTGGCCGAAGACCTGGCCCAGCAGGAGGAAATCCGCTCCATGAACCCGGCCCTGCAGGAACCGGTGATGCAGCGGGTTCTGGACAACAACCCCTTTATCCAGTTTATGTATGTGACCAACCTGGAAGGGCGGAAAATCACCCGCAACATCACTCATATTGTAGACCGGGCCAAATACGAAACCATGGGCCTGGACGAAGATCTGTCCAACCGGCCTTGGTTCATCGAACCCATGAAGAGCGGCAAGGTTTATGTGTCAGACTTTTACACCTCGCGGTTCACCGGAGCCTTGTGCATTACCGTAAGCCTGCCCATCCGGGATGAAAACGATGAGATTCAGGGCATCCTGGGCCTGGACATCCGCTTTGAGGACCTGGTTAAGATGGAGCAGGATGGGGAAATTTAAAAACCGGTAAGCCCTTTGCCCTGCTTGTGGGATTGTCCAGAGCCGGGTGGCGGGGGGGCCGGGCCTCCGGCAAATGTGGCATATAGGCGGCGGTTTATTTCAAGGCCGTTGGTTCCCCCGTCTCTCTCAGTCCCTGAGCCCCTAGCACCTTATCCGATCATTTATCCTTGCGCCCTCCCCTGGGCCCTCCGGCTGCTGGCCTGGGGAGAAGGCTTTGTTCAGGTTGGGTCGTTCTTTATCGTCACTGCCTGGGAGCCTCTGCCTTTACGAGTTAAGCACAAGCTGCCTGGCCGTTTCCCGCGCTCCTCATCTCTGCTTGACCGCTGGGCGGGAGTGGGTTATTTTGGGGCAAAGTAAAAATATAAAGGAGAGAGACGGGGTGCTTCGAATCGGAGAGACGCTCCCTCCGTCACGCTCTCATTAAACTGCTTAGTGAGGTAGGCCCATGGATGATCTTCAAAAGTTACTGGAGCTGAAAGCCCAGTATGAAGCCGCAGTAGAAAAGGTTTTGAAAAAGATGCCGGAGCGCAAGGCTGAATTTGTGAACACCTCCGGCATCCCGGTGGCCCGGGTATATACCCCGTTGGATCTGCAGGATTTTGATTACACCGAAAAATTGGGGATGCCGGGGCAATATCCCTTTACCCGGGCGGTGCAGCCCACTGCCTATCGGGGCCGCTACTGGACCATGCGGCAATACGCCGGTTTCGGCACCGCGGAGGAGACCAACCAGCGTTATCATTTTCTCCTCAAGTCCGGCCAGACCGGCCTGTCCGTGGCTTTTGACCTGCCCACCCAGATAGGCTATGATTCCGACCACCCGCTGGCCCGGGGAGAGGTGGGCAAGGTGGGGGTGGCCATAGACTCTTTATGGGACATGGAGCGTCTCTTTCAGGGGATACCCCTCGACCAGGTAAGCACTTCCATGACCATCAATTCCCCTTGTGCCATTATCCTGGCCATGTATCTGGCGGTGGCGGAAAAGCAGGGAATCCCCTTCGACAAACTGCGGGGCACGGTGCAGAATGACATCCTGAAGGAATACCCGGCCCGGGGCACTTACATCTTCGGGCCCCGACCTTCCATGCGCCTGATTACCGACATCTTTGCCTATTGCACCAAGCATGTGCCCCAGTGGAACACCATCAGCATCAGCGGCTATCATATCCGGGAAGCCGGGTCCACGGCGGTGCAGGAGGTGGCCTTTACCTTGGCCAACGGCATCGCCTACGTGGAAGCGGCCATCCAGGCGGGTTTGAAAGTGGACGAGTTCGGGCCCCGCCTTTCTTTCTTCTTCAACTCCCATTTGGACTTTTTCGAGGAAATCGCCAAATTCCGGGCGGCCCGGCGGCTGTGGGCCAAGATAATGAAGGAGCGTTTCGGGGCCACCGATCCGCGCTCCCAGATGCTCCGGTTTCATACCCAAACCGCCGGCTGCAGCCTGACGGCCCAGCAACCCCTGAACAACATTGTGCGCACCGCCTTTGAGGCCTTGGCCGCCGTGCTGGGAGGCACCCAGTCCCTGCATACTAATTCCTATGACGAAGCCCTGGCTTTGCCTTCGGAATTGGCCGTGCAAGTGGCCCTGCGGACCCAGCAGATCATTGCCTATGAAACCGCGGTATGTGACACCATAGATCCGTTGGCCGGTTCCTACTACCTGGAAAAGCTCACCGATGAAATCGAAGCCCGAGCCCAGGCATACATCGACCAGATTGATAAAATGGGCGGGGCGGTGGCTGCCATCGAAAAGGGCTTTATTCAAAAAGAGATTGCGGACAGCGCTTATCGCTATCAAAAGGAGATCGAATCCGGCGAGCGCGTGGTGGTGGGTCTGAACAAGTTCCAAGTCAAGGAGGAGGAAAAGCCCAAAGACCTCCTTAAAGTGGACCCGGCAGTGGCCGAACGGCAGATCGCCCGCCTCAAAGAGCTGAAAGCCAGCCGCGATAATGCCGCGGTGCAGCAGGCCTTGGCGGAAGTCAAAGCAGCGGCCGAGGGGGATGCCAATCTGATGCCCCCCATTTTAAAGGCCGTAAAGGCTTTGGCGACCTTGGGGGAAATCTGCGACACCCTCCGGGCCGTATTCGGGGAATATCAGGCGGCGGCGTGAAAAGGGCGGCCGGCAAGGGGGAAAAGCCCCACCGCCGGGCAAGCCTGACCACGCAGGGCTTTCACTCTCAATAATGCGCCATGGACAAGGGGAGGACATTATGCAGGAAACCAGAAAGATCCGGGTGCTGGCCGCCAAGCCGGGGTTGGACGGCCATGACCGGGGCATCAAAGTGATCTGCGCCGCGCTCCGGGACGCGGGCATGGAAGTGATTTATACCGGTCTCAGACAGACCCCGGAGCAGATCGTAGCCGCGGCCATCCAGGAGGACGTGGATGTCATTGCCATGAGTTGTCTGTCAGGCGCTCATAACTACCTCTTTCCCAGAGTGATGGAGCTTCTGAAGGAAAAAGGCATAGACGATATCCTAGTGCTGGGCGGCGGCATCATCCCGGAAGAGGATGTCCCGGCCCTAAAGGCCGCCGGCATCGCGGAAATCTTCACTCCCGGCACTGATACCGGAGATATTATCAGGTATATAAAAGAAAACGTTAAAAGACACTGAGACAGAGGTCAACCCGGGTTGTGGTCCGGTTGTGGGCAAAACGCCGGACCACCTGGAAGTCAGGAAACCACCTCCCGCGACTCCTCCGGAAGCCTTCCCTTTTCTGGGCCGGCCCCCACTTCCCGGCCATAATATTGGCGAATCAGGGCCAATTCCTGCCCGATGGTCTGCACTTCTTCGTTTAAGCGGGCTTCGTGGAGAAGATTTAGCATTTCCCGGATCTGCGGCCCTGGCGGGTAGCCCAAGGCAATCAGGTCCCGGCCCTTCAATTCCGGTTTCAGGTGCTTCAACTTAGTAAAGTACAGGGAAATGGCCTTTCTCGTAGCTTCCTGGCGGGACTTGGCCATCATGTAAAGGAGAAACTCGGTGCCGATGGGGTTAAGAAGGTGATAGATCTGGCTGCGGCTGAGTTCCTCCTCCCGGAACAGCTTGAGCAGGGCCTGATCGGCGGCTTCTTTGCCGTGGACAATGGCGGCCGCAAGTTTGGGGGAGGGTTTGAACCGGGCCATCATTTCCTTGAGTTCGTCCTGCGTCAGCGGTTCCACCAGACCTAAAAAGTAAACCAGCCATTTTTCGTATTTTTCGCCCAGATACAACAGGTCGAACCAGGAGATCACGGCCCGCACCCGCTCCAGCATGGCGCGGGTGCCTTCGTCAAACCACAGCCGGGGGTGAATAGCCTTCAAAAGGTCCAATTCCGCCAGCCGGGCGATGGCCGGGATGGGGTTTTCCTCAGACAGAATAAGCTTCAGTTCCTGGAAAAGGCGGGGGCCGGAGAGGCGATCAAAGAAATTGTTCCGCACCGCATTTTGGATAAGGTTAAGCGTAAGTTTACTGATGCGAAACTTGAAGCGCTGCTCAAAACGGATGGCCCGAAAAACCCGGGTGGGGTCCTCCACAAAGCTCAGGTTGTGCAGGATGCTCAGGCGTCTTTCCTTCAAATCCCGGGTGGCCCCGAAAAAATCCAGCAAGGTGCCGAATTCCCCGGGATTCAGCTTAATCGCCAGGGTATTGATGGTGAAGTCCCGTCGGTAAAGATCCATTTTGATGGAGCTGTATTCCACCACCGGCAGGGCCCCGGGAGCCTCATAGTATTCGGTGCGGGCCGTGGCCACGTCGATCTTGAAGCCATCGGGAAAGATGATCACGGCGGTTTTAAACTTCGGGAAAACCCGGGCCCGGGCGCCGAACCGAGCCGCAAAATGTCGGGCGAAAATGACCCCGTCCCCTTCTATCACCACATCGATGTCCAAGTTCTCTTGCTTGAGAAACAGGTCTCTGACAAACCCCCCCACCGCATAGGCGTGATAGCCCAGTTCCTCGGCCACCTCCCCCAGCTGTTGCAGGATCTTCATGATGTGGACCGGGAGGCGCTCCCGCATCATGCTGACAATGTTTTTCTTCCGAAGGGGCTGGGCCCACTGGGGCTCCTCTTCGTGTTCAATGAGCAGATGCAGAAGGTCAGTGCGGCTGATCACCCCGATGACCTGGCCGTCTTGCACCACCGGCAACAGGCGTTGCTTGTTGATCACCAGGGCTTCCCGGATTTCCGCCAGGGTCGCATCCGGGCCGACGGTGGCGACAGGGTGGGTCATGTATTCCCGAACCTGGTGATCCCGCAAACCGTGATAGATGCCTTTCTCCACCGTCTGACGGTTTATTATCCCCAAAAGCTTGCCGTTTTCCATGACCGGCAGGGCGTTGATGCTGTAGCGGTTGAGAAGGAGTTCTGCGGTTTCCAGGGTGGCCGACGGTTCTATCCATTTAACGGGGAAAGACATGATTTCCCTGGCCCGGCGCTGGGGGTGGACGCGTTTTTGTAACACCTGTTTAAGCTTTTCTTCCACCTGGGCGAGAGGCATGTCCTTGATCGTGGCCGAAGCGGCATACTCATGGCCGCCACCCCCCAGTTCGCTGAGGATTTCGGCCACGTTGACTTCAGGGATGCGGCTGCGGCCCACAATATAAACGCGGTCCTCCATCTGGGCCAGGGCAAAGAGCACCCGGATATTTTCCATATCCATGAGCTTATGGGCCAGCACGGCGAAATCGGGGACATACCCGGAAGTGGTTCCCCGGGCAATCACCATCTCCACGCCGTCCACCGTGAAGGTGCTCATGTGTTCCAGGAGGTCGTTGAGCAGAGCCACCTGCTCGGCCGTAAGTTCCCGGGTGAGCATCTCCGCCACCACATTGAGGTCGGCGCCGTGGCGCAGGAGATAAGCCCCGGCCTCCAAATCCTCCGGGGTGGTGGAGGCAAAGGTAAAGGAGCCGGTATCTTCAAAGATCCCCAGGGCCATGATTGTGGCCTCCTGGGGGGTGGGTTCCAGTCCCTTTTCCTGAAGAATCTGGGTCAGGATAGTGGTCGTGGAACCCAGAGGCTTCACTATCTCCAGGGTGCCGTGAATGTCATCGGGATTGTCGGGGTGATGGTCGTAGATGTGAATCTCCACTTCGCCGGAGGCCACCGCCTCGGCAAATTTGCCGATGCGGGAAAGCTGCCGTGTATCCACAAGGATGAGGCGCTTGATTTCATCGGGAGAGACCTGCTTGGGCCGCACAAAGTCCATAAAGTAAAAGCTGGAGCGCACCAGGAAATCCCGCAGGCTGCCTTCCTGGGCCCCGGGAAAGACCATAAGGGCTTCGGGGTAAAGCTTCTTGGCGGCTACCATGGAGGCCAGGGCATCGAAGTCGGCGTTCAGGTGCGTGGTGATGACCTCTAGGGTGCGGACTGAGGCAGGTCGCTTCTGGTTCATGATCGGGGATGTGCCTTCCGGTGTGCGGTCTGCAGGCGTTCTGCCTCCAGATGCGTGTAAATCTGGGTGGTGGCCAAGTCTGCGTGCCCCAAAAGCAATTGCAAAACCCGGAGATTGGCTCCGCGGGACAAAAGGTGGGTGGCGAAAGAATGGCGCAACACATGGGGGCTCAACTGCCGCACGTTGGCTTTCCGGGCATAGGCCCGGAGGATTTTCCAAAATCCCTGTCGGGTCAGCGGGCCACCGCGGCGGTTCAGAAAAATGTAAGGATTGTCCCGCCCTTTGAGGAGACGGGGCCGTCCTTCGGAAAGATAAAGACGCAACTTCTCGACAGCCTGCGGCACCATGGGCACCAAGCGTTCCTTCCGGCCTTTGCCCAAGGGCCGGACCACGCCGCGGCGCAGGTCCACCTGCTTGAGGGTCAACCCCACCAGCTCTGAGACCCTGAGGCCGGTGGCGTACAGCACTTCCAAGAGGGCGGCGTCCCGCAGTCCCAAAGGGGTGGAGGTATCAACCGCCGCCAGCAAGGCCTCCACCTCTTTTTCGCCCAGCACCTTGGGCAACTTCAGGGGAAGACGGGGGGAATCTAGGAGTTCCACCGGGTTGGCCGCCAGTTTCTCCTCCTGCTGGAGAAAGCGGAAAAACTGACGCACCGCCGAGAGGCGCCGGGCCCGGCTGGTGGCCGCCAGACCCTGTTGCTGCAGTTCTGCCAGGTATTTCTGCAGGTCCGCCAAAGTCACTTCCTCCCAAGCCGTCCGGCCTTCCCGCTGCAAAAATTCCCGAAAATTCTGCAGGTCACTGGCATACGCTTCCAGGGTGAGGGGAGCCAACCCTCGCTCTACCCCAAGGTAGTGGAAGAACTGCTCCAGCAGTTCATCCATGTGTTCCGGCCCGGCGGCCGCCAGCCCGGCCAAAAGGGCCTGCAATTCCGACGGGCTCAGGATCTGTGAGGGTATGTTTTCCGGCCCGGAGGGTAGGAAACTTTTCGAAATATACCGGTGCTCTTGTAAGAAATCGCTGAAGCGGCGCAAGGTGCCCAGCCGCTGTTCCACCCGGCGGCTCGGGATTCCCTGATTTTTCAAAGCCTGGAGATAATTTTGCCAATCCTCCGGCAAAACGTCAGCCCAGGAAATTCGTCCCTGCTGCCGGACAAAAGCACAGAATTCCTGCAAATCATGGCCCCAGGCTTCCAGCAGGGCCGGTGCTGCCCCGGCTTGTTGCAGTTCTTCAAGAAACTGGCGGATTTCCGGAACCATAAAGTTGGGCTTGTCCGTTGTTTAAATTAATTATAACTTTAATCGAAAGCAAAGGATAGGTCAGGGATTCTCCCGGCCCATTCCTGCCGATGGCTGTTTCCGGTTTTCCGGTCTGTCCGACGTGGCCAAAAGCCGGAAGGGGAACAACTTACAGCCGGCCTGCGGTCCGGGGCCGCGGCCTTACCTGTGAATTGGGATAAGGCCATTCTTCAGAATTAAATCGGCTGCTGTTAAAGGGAACTTTTACTCTCAGTTCACGGATTTGAACTTTCTGTATGAGCCGCATCATTTATGGCCGTCACCCCGTGCTGGCCGCCTTGGGGCAGCCGGACACCCCGCTGGAAGAGGTGATCATTGCCCAGGAAGTAAAAGCAAATTGGGTGAAGGAGGTGCGCGACCTGGCCCGGTCCCGCGGCATACGCTTGCGCCTGCTGGAGCGGGCGGCTCTGGATCGCTTGGCGGGATCAACGCACCATCAGGGCGTGGTGGCCCGGCTGGGGGCTTACCGCTACTACCAGCTACCTGAACTTCTGCAGCATTTGGCAAGTCTTTCTGAGCCCCCCCTGTTGATTGCCGTGGATGGCATCACCGACCCCATGAATTTGGGAAATCTGTGCCGCAGCACCCTGGCCGCCGGCGGCCACGGGCTGATCATCCCCAAAGACCGGACGGTGGGGGTCACGCCGGCAGTGAGTAAAGCGGCGGCCGGGGCGCTGGAATATCTTAAAATTTATCGGGTGACGAATCTGGCGGAAAGCCTCCTACGCCTTAAAGAGGCAGGCCTGTGGGTTATCGGCACCGACGCTCAGGCCCCCCAAAGCCTTTATGACACGGACTTGACGGTGCCCCTGGTAGTCGTCATCGGGCGCGAAGACAAAGGGATGCGGCCCCGGGTGCGGCAGCAGTGTGACCTGGTGGTGGCCATTCCGCTGGCTTTTCCTGAAATCAATTCCCTGAACGCCGCCGCGGCCGGGGCGGTGATCCTTTTTGAAATCCGGCGGCAGCGCCTGCAGAAACAGGGCCAAGCCCGACGGGAGAGCAGACCGACCAGTGGCAGCGCTTATTAGCAAACCGGAGAAAATCATCTTTATCCGGCGGGACAACATCGGGGACCTGGTGTGCACCACGCCGGCCATCCGGGCCGTCCGGGAAACATTCCCGCAGGCTCGCCTCAGTATCCTGGTTAACACTTATAATGCCGAAGTCATCGCCAACCACCCTGATATCGACCGGGTTTATATCTTTCAGAAGCCCAAACACGCCCGGAACCGGCGCCGGTTCGCGGTTTTGTGGGAAAATTTCCGCTTATTCCAGGCTATCCGGCGGGAAAAGTACGACGTGGCTTTGGGTTGCGGCATGTATAACCGCACGCTGTCGCACTACACCTTTTTCACCGGGGCCCGGAAACGCATCGGGTACTGCCGGGGGAACCAGGGCCGCGGGTTTTACAACGTCCCCCTGACAGAGGCGCCGGCGCCGGAGCACGAAGTGGTGAAGGTATTCAGGCTCCTGGAGCCCTTGGGCATCTCCGGTCTCCCGGGGGATCTGTTCCTGGTACCCGAGGCCGCGGAGCTGGCCAGATTTGCGGCGTTCACCGCCGCCCGGCCGCGGGACAAGGACAAGCCTCTGCTGGCCGTGGCCATTAGCGCCCGCATCAAAAACAACCGCTGGCCGCTGGCCAAATTCGCCACTTTGATTGAAGGAATTCTGGCCCGAAGACAAGTGCGGGTGCTTCTTCTTTGGGCTCCCGGATCTGAAAAAAGCCCCACATATCCGGGAGATGATGAAGCCGCGGCGGTGCTTGTCCATCGGTTTCGGGACCGGGTCATGGCTTACCCCACTCCCACCCTCAGCGCTCTGGTGGCGGCGCTTTTCGGGGTGGACATGGCGGTAACCCTGGATACGGGCGCGCTCCACATTGCCGCGGCGGCCAAGAAACCCCTGGTGGCTTTGATGAACCCTGATAAAGCCTTGGTCTGGTACCCTTGGCATACCGCCGGCCAGGTGGTCGTATCCCCCGGCCGGGTGGCGGACATCCCGGTGGAAGAAGTTCTGGATGCCGTTAATCGGATGATCGCGGCCTTTGGGGCCTGACCGGTCTAAGTCAATGTTTAGAAAAATTAACAAAAAAATCAGATTGTTGAACAAAGGCAGGTTTTCCTTCGGCTAATTAGCTGGTTTTGTTCAAAAACTTAAATGGCATATTTCTTGATTTTTTAAAGGGGAAATTTCCCGGGAGGTGGCCAGGGTGAATTCCCCTTTTGGGCCATGGTTAAATCTTGGCCGAAATTGGGCGATGTGGTAGATTATCGCAAGGATAAGGCATATGCCCGGAAAAAGTTCCCCGGATTCCTCCAGCCAGGCCGGAGCGACATTGATCCTTGAGGTTGCGCCCCAACCGGGCGAAGTCCCTCTCAGGATCTCGGTGACGGTGCAAAACTTCGCCGCCGATCTGCTGACCCTTAAGGTGACAGGCTCCCCGTCCTGGATTGAGTGGGCGACCCTTTCCGGCCGGGAGGCCCATCTGCACCTCCCGCCTGCCGGCTTCCCGGAACCCGGCACCATCCCGGGCCGGATAACCTGGGTCAAACAGTCCGACCCGGAGGGATCCTTAGTTTTTCTGGGGCTGACGGTTGGCCAACCTGCCGCTAAGGTGCAAAAACTGCTGGAGGACCAGGTTCTTCACACTCCCAAAGACATGCAGGACCTGTGGCGCCAATGGGACCGGGTGCAGATCAAGTCCCGGCGCTCTGCGGTGATGGGGATAGCAGCCCTCGTTATCGGGGGGGCTCTGGGGGCAGCGGGAGTGGTTTTGGCGCTGAGTCCGCAACGGTTCCCGCCTTCTTATGGGATCGGCCTTCTGGCGGCGGGCGGACTTTTGGTTCTGGCAGGGGCAGTCTGGATTTGCTGGCGGCCTCGGATCTGAGGAATATATTTTCATGGGGAACAGGGCCGGCATCCGGGTGTGGAGCATCGGCGGCGGCAAAGGAGGGATAGGGAAAAGCATCCTTACCCTGGGTCTGGGGCTGGCCCTGACCCGTCTGGGCCGTCGGGTGATCCTCATTGACGGGGATCTGGGCGGGGCCAACCTCCATACCCTTGTGGGGCTTCGCTACCCCGGCGTGACCCTGGAGCATTTTCTTGCCAAACAGGTCGCCCGCCTGGAAGACGTAATTATTCCCACCGCCTTGGATCACCTGGGTCTGATTTGCGCCTGCGATGATATTTTGGGTTCAGCCAACCCCACTTACCAGCAAAAAATCCGGTTGTTACAGGAAATCGAAAGGCTGCCCGCGGATTTTGTGCTTCTGGATCTGGGTGCCGGCACGGCTTTCAACATGCTGGACCTGTTTAATTACTCGGCCGGCAAAATTGTGCTATGCACCGCCCAAACTACGTCCCTGCAAAGTGCCTATGGCTTCATCAAAGCTGCCTTATATCGGAAAATATCCCGGGAGTTTGCCAGAAACCAAAAGATGCTCACGTGCTTGTCCTTGATCGGGTGCAAGGAGGCCGAAGCGCCGGTAAATTCGCTGGCCGAACTCCTGGCCCGGCTCCGGGATTTCATCCCGGAGCTTTATTTCCCCTTAAAACAGGAGCTGGAAGCTTTTCAGCCGTTTCTGGTGGTAAACATGGTGCAGGGGGAGGGCGAGGAACGGATTCCGGAAATCATTCAGACCGTGTGCACCGAATTTCTTGCCATTCGGCCGCTGATTTTGGGGAACCTGGATTTTGATCCCCTAGTGGAACAGGCAGTGAACCGGAGGACACCCCGGCTTTTGATGGATAGAAGGTCCCGGGCGGCGGCCGGATTCCTGCAGATGGCCAAAAGGATGCTGGCCTTGGGCCGCTTAGCTTTCGGGACTCCGGAGCCGAAACTGCGGGAAAAAGGGGGAAAGGCTCCCCGGCCGGCATTGGGAGTCCTGCCATAACGGGTTTAACCGGGCTTATGGCATACTTTCGGAAAACCGGCCCATCTTAAGTCGGCAATGGACGGACTGCCCCCTTGGCTTTTATCCTTTCTCCCCTTCTTCCACCAATTTGCCTTTGGTTTTGGTGCCACACATAGGGCACAGAATGTCGATCTCTTCCTCTTTGCCAATAAATTTTTCCCTGAGTTTCTCCGGACCCAGGAAAGTAATGTCGCCGCAGGCACAAGCGGGACACTCAGCTCGCACGGTGTACTTCCTCTTTGACATGATTTCTCCTCAATTCCGGCATTTCCGCCGGTTTCTGACCAGTCGCTGATTATCGGCAACCGGCTCTCTTTTCAGTGCCACTTTACCTTTTCCCGGAAAGTACCGCAAGGAGAATTATTATTGGCTGCTTTCAATAGGTCTTGCGCAAAAGATTTTTGACCGCTTTTGTCCTTCCTAAACGCGCCCTTTTCCCGGGCCGAGATGAAGCAAAAGTGCAAAAAACAAGACCCCGAGGGCCACGGCAACAATCAGCGCAGAAAGAAGGTCCAGCAGGGCGCACAGCCAAATGAGGTAAAAAAATCCCGGCTGGTGGCTTCCGACCTCAGTTTGTCTTTGAGTCCGGACGCCGGAGCTTTCAGGGGCACGGCGGGCCGCAAGGGGCGAGGTTCAGCATCAACCGCCCTTAGGGGATTCAGCGCCTTCCAGCAGCCCCAATAGCCCAAAGTCAGGGGGATCAGCGTCCATAAGAAAATATGGTGGCCAGAGCTTCGGTATTGACCCAGAGCGATCCCGGCGAAAACCAGAAAGTTAAGAACAGTGTCCCCATAAAGATCAAGCTTAGCTCCCAAAGGGGATTCCCGGAAGGTCAACCGGGCCACCAGGCCATCCAAGGTGTCAAGCAGCATGACCAGGAGCAGAAGCCAAGCAGCTGTCACATTGGCCCAGTAAGTTCCCTGGCTGAATAACGCCACCGCCCCCAGGCCCACCAGAAGGTCCAACCCGGTGATCTGGTTCGGGGTCAGGGGGAAGGTTAAAAGGTGCGGCAGAATTTTATGGGCCAAGTAGCGGTTCGCTGTCTTTTCCAAAAATCCTTCGCCCCAGGGGGATCCCTCGGTGGCCGCCACCAACCAGGCTCCGGCCGGAGTGAAATCCCGTTCTTGCCGAATCAGCATGATTTCTGTTCCGGAATGGCAGACCGCGATGACTTTTTCCTCCGCCACCTTTTGGAAAAGGAAACCGAATAATAGGTTCTCCGGGGAAGCCAGGGAAGTTCCCCGGCGCTGCCGATCGGCTTTCTCCCAGTCTTGGAAGCCCTGCCAAGCTTCCGGGGAAAACAGCGCCAATCCGGCGGCCCAGGGTTTTTCCCAAGAAAGGGAGAGGGTAAGGGACCGAACCACTGAATCCTCCACAGAGGCCTGATAGACCGGCTGAACCGGGCCTTCGGGGAGGCGCGGGGCGGCTGCGGGTTGGATGATTGCCAAGGCTACGGTATGCGGGGCCAAGGGCAGGCGGACAAATTCCTTAAACACACGGGGAAGGGGAAAGACCTCTGCCAGGAGCATCAACCTGGGACTGTCTTCGTCCTGTGGGGTTTCCTGCCAAATAGTTTCCCAGTCCGAAGCCACGGCCACGGTATCCCGGGGCGCAAGACGGGCCAACCCCTTTAACAGTCCGGGTCCTGCCGCTGGACAGGCCAGAACCGTCACCTTGGCCACCCCGGCACGCCAGAGGCTATATATCTGCCGGTAAAGCAAGGGCAGCCCGGCCACCGGGGCCAGGAAAAAGTCCGGAGGCCGACCCCGTCCCTCGGGAATTAAAATGACCGCATGCTTTACCATATTAAAGGCATCCGGGCAGCATTAGACATTTTTCGGCACCAAAGGTCAAAAACCAATATTTGTATAGAACTAAGAGACGGCGTTGCGCTCGGCGGGTGCCTTTCGGCGGGCGCTGTTGAACCTGCCGCTCCAAAACAGGAAAGGGGTTGCCCGGCTTGGCTGCAACCCCTTGAATTCTCTGGTAGGCACGAGGGGATTTGAACCCCTGACCCCCACCGCGTCAAGGTGGTGCTCTCCCCCTGAGCTACGTGCCTATATTTTTTCATATAACCTGACCGCGCCATTTCGTCAAGGCAGCAAGGCGTAGCCGACACTAGCCCAATAAAAAGGGCCGGTTAAAATGCCTTACTCTGGAAAATGCTCGAAAAGCCGTCAATGGCCTGTCAAACCGCCTGCTTTCGGTGGTTGGGAGGAGTTCAGCAGTTCCTCCACCGTTACAAACTTATAGCCTCTGGCTTTCAGGATCGGCAGAATAATTTCCAAAGCCTTTACCGTGTTGCTGCGGTCCGCCTGTCCGTTTTCGTCGCTGTCGTGAAACACGATAATGGCGCCGTTGTGAACCCTTCGCAAGACATTGACTGCAATTTCCACCTCGCTGAGGCCCCGCCAATCGCCGGAATCCACTGACCATAAAACCGCCTGTTCCCGGATATGGCCCAGAAAGGTCAGCAGCTTTTCATTATAATCGCTGTAAGGAGGCCGAAAAAGCCGGTGGCACCTGACGCCCAGGCAAGCCAGTTCGGCTTCGGTGCGCATCAGCTGCTGAGCCCATGTACAGCAGTTCGCCTGGGGAAAACGGATGTGGCTGAAACTGTGGTTCTCCACTTCGTGGCCGGCGCGTTGCAGGGCGCGGATGAGGCAAGGGTATCTTGCTGCATGACAACCCAAGACAAAGAACGTGGCCCGCGCCTGGTAACGGTTTAAAAGGGCTAGGATTTTCCGCGTGTAAAGGGAGGGCCCGTCATCAAAAGTAAGGGCCACGAGTTTCATATCCGTGGGGCCGTGGGCAATAAATGCCTCTGAGGCCCCCGAGGCCATCCCGGGCCAGTACAAAAGGAGTGCGGCGATTGTCAGGACCGGCGCGCTACGCATAGGTGGGGCTGAGCCTCTTAAACAATAATTATATCCCGAGAAGAGCGGGTCAGCCAGTCCACCCCCTGGGGAGTGAGGCAGCCGGTGTCCTCCAACCCCACCATGCCGATTTCCGGAAGAAACAGCTTGGGCTCAAAGGCCAGAACCATGCCGGGTTCCAGCGGATAAGGAAAACGGGCGCTGATAAGAGGAAATTCGTCCAATTCCAGGCCGACGCCGTGACCCAGGAAGCTCACCCGGTCGGCCCCCCGGCCCATGAAATATTCGCCATATCCGTGCTGCTTAACTTTTTCCCACAGGAGCCGGTAGATATCGCTAGGCAAAACCCCGGGTCGGGCCTCAGATTCAAACACCTGGAAGAGTTCCAGAATGAAATCATAGGCCTGCCAGGCGACTTTGGGCAGATCTCGAAGGGCGTACATGCGGGTCATATCGGCCACATAGCCGTTGACGCAAGCTGCCATGTCAATGCTGACGGGTTCCCCCGGAGCCAGGAGCTTTTTGCTGGGGCCCTGCGGAAAGGCCGGGCTGAATCCCAGGCCGCCGCTGGGAGTGTCCGTGTAGGCGGCAGCCAGGCCCGAAATCCCGGAGAGCACATGGCCGTAAAACATTTCCATATCCCAGCGGCGCAGCCTTACCAAGCCCTGGTGCTCCCAACGCCGCAGGCGGTATTCGAGGGCCGCGGCCAGCTCCAATTCGGTTATCCCCGGCTTGATCAACTCCGGCGCCACGGCGAAGGTCCGGTCCAACACCATCGCCGCCCGACGGATTTGCCCGATTTCGTAAGCGCTTTTCAGCATACGCTGGCGACGCACCAACCCGGAAAGGTCTTTGATGGTCGCCTGCGGAAAAAACTGTTCCTTAAGGCGCATATACAGGGCGGCCGGCAAAACATCCAATTCCAGGCCCAACGTGCCAGACTCTGGGGCAAGTTCCCCTACCAGATGGGGGAGTTCCTTCAACTCCCGATAAAAAACCACTTCCCAGGGAGTCTCGCCCACGGCCGGGCGCTCCCGGGGCCGCCGCACCAAAAACCGCGGCTGGCCCTCCGCAGGCACCGCCAGGAAGCCCTCCACCACGGTGCCGGTATAATAGAACAGATCGGTGGGCTGGCGAATCAGAGCCAAAGAAATGTCTTCCGCCGCCAGCAGATCTTGCAGACGGGCCATCCGGGTGGTCAATTCCAAGGGGGGAACGGCTTCCATCATGCTTCCGGGGAAAATATCACAACCTCCAGGACGCCGGGACCCTGGGCCCCTAACACCAGGACTTTTTCGATGTCCGTGGTGCGGGTGGGGCCGGTTAGCCAGGTAACCAGCGCGGGGCCCTGTTTTGCCGTGAATTGCAAGGCGTCGCGGAAAGTCAATTCTGACCGCGCGGGCGGAACAATAACCACCTGACGTCGGGCCCGGAAAGGAAGCCAGGCGGCCGGCCAGCTTTTCGGGCCGATGATCGCTGTACCCGATTCAGGAACAGCCCCCAGGCCCACGGTGACCGCAGTGTCCACCTCTGCTGGCCAGGAGTCCCGGGCCAGATGCGCATCGACGCCTTGCCTGGCCAATTCCCGGACTACCGGGAGCAATCCGGGGTGATCCTCCAGCCACAGAGAACCGCGGCAGTTCTCAGCCAGGAAGCCGGCCAGGGTTTCCAGGTCGCGAATGTGCCTGATACCGGTGCCGGCTTCTTGAAAACGATTTTCCGGGGCGGGACCTTCCGGGGCCGGACCCGTGGGCCTCTCTTCGGGAAATTCACCCCGACCACGCGGCCAGGACGGCCGTGCGGCCCCTTTTTCTGAATCCCCGCCATAAAAGCGGAACCATTCCGCCAAGATCGGGGCTTTAGAGACATTCGGAGCCAGAAACCCGGCAATTTTAAGGGCAGTCAGACGCAGGCGGCGGTAAAGAGAGGGGTGGGTCAGGATCAGCCCGGCCCCCCGGGTCAGAATCCGAATTTTACGATACCTGAGGCTCTGACGACGCACCGCCAGAATTTTTTCAGGAAGGTCAAGGGCCACCGGACAGATGTCCCCGCAGGCGCCGCATTGGGTGCAAAGGTCGGAAATATCACCTTCGGGGGCCAGGTATGGGGCCAGAAGTATGCCGATGGCCCCAGGATAAACCCGGCCGTACAAATGCGCTCCGCCAGCCTGGAAAACCGGGCAGACATTCAGACAGGCCCCGCAGCGCAGACAATACAGGGCCTCTTTGAACTCGGTCTGAGCCGCCAGACGCTTTCGACCATTGTCCAGCACGAGCAGATAAAAGGCCTGCTGCCTGCCGTCGGGCCGGGGCTTAAGGCCGTTCAGGAAGTGCACCAAAGCGGTCAGGCGCTGGCCCGTGGCGCTGGCCGGCAGGAGGCGCAAGCTATATTCCAGATCAGACAAGGTGGAGATCACCTTTTCCAGGCCCATAATGGCCACATGCACCGGAGGCAGGGTCATGGTCTGGACCAGATTGCTCTCATTTTCCAGAAAGACTAGGGTTCCTTCGGCCGCGGCGGCGAAATTTACGCCGGTGACCCCCATTTGCGCTTCCCGAAAACGTCCTTCCAGGTTTTGGCGGGCGGCCTGGCAAAGGCGGACCGGGTCCGGAGCACAGGTAATACCCAGACGGGCAGAAAAAAGATCCGCAATCTGGCGGCGGTTCAGGTGCAAGGCCGGGGCCGTCAGGTGCGCCGGCGGATGGCCGGCCAACTGAATGATAAATTCCCCCAAGTCGGTTTCCACCACCTCCAGCCCCGCGGCTTCCAAACCGGAGTTGAGCCTTATTTCCTCCGTAGTCATGGACTTGGATTTGACCACCGTCTGCACGCCGTGGCGGCGGGCAATGTCCAAGATGAGGGCCCGGGCCACTGCCGCATCCTGAACAAAAAGCACCGTTCCTCCCCAGGCCTCGATATTTTCTTTAAGCCGGGAAATCAGTTCCTCCAAGTGGTCAATGGCCCTGGCCTTGAGGTCCCGGGCTTGGCGGCGCCAGGCCTCCCAGGCCGGATATTGCCGGACCAGGCGCTCCCTGGCCGCCAGCGCCCGATGCGTGGCCGCCTGCACTGTTTGCGCCAGATTCTTAGCCATCAGGCAAAGGGTTCAGGAAGGCAATTCAAAAACTTTGATGTTTGCGCGCTGCCGTTCCTGGGACAGCCAGGCTTCGAAGAGAAGCTGTTTTTTTTGCTCCAGGGCCTGTTGCCGCAGGCGGTCCTTTTCTTTGTTAAACTCCTCCGGGGACGGCTGCCGCCGGGCCTTGAAGGCCAACAGATAATACTGGTCTTTCCAGAAGATGGGCTGAGGCGGATAAGGCTTTTCTGGGGAAAGCAGAAATGCCGCGGTGGTGAGCGCTTGGGCCAGAGGCTGTTTCTGAAATCCCTGGGTTCGGGTGAAAAAGCCGCTGGAGTGCACCGGCAATTTGGCGTCCGTTGCCACTTTCGCCAACGGTACGCCTTTCCGGAGGCGCTCCAGAAGGGCATTCGCCTCTTTTTCCGCCTGCCCCCGGGCTTGTTGACGGCTGACGGCCAGCCGGACCTTGTCTTTGATTTTCTCCAGCTCAGGAACATGCGCCGGTTGGCGTTCCAGGCAGTGGAGGATGGCAAAGCCCGCGGGCAGGTCCAGCACCCGGCTGAATTCGTTTTCCTTTAAAGCCAAGGCCGTTTGTTTGAAAGTCCGGGTCGAATCCAGACCGGGAATCTGGTCTCCCAAGGCGAAAAGCGGGGTTTCGTTAACCTCGGCCCTGTATTTCCGGGCCACTTCCCTAAAGTTTCCCGGGGCCAGCTCCCCGCGGGCCCGCTGCGCTGCTTCTTTAGCCCGTTCCCGGCTCTTTTCCTCCACCAGCTTTTGCGAAGCCCGGGCCCGGGCTTCGGCGTCGGGGAGCCTCTCAGTAGCCTTCACTTCCTCCAGCTTTATGATGTGGAAACCCCTGGGCGTCTGGGCCAGTCCCACTTCGCCGGGCGCCAGGGAGAAGGCCACCTTTTCCCAGGCCGCCGGTTTTTCGCCCCGTTTGATGTCTCCCAGATCTCCGCCCCGTTTCCGGCTGTCGGGTTCCTGAGAATGGACTTCCACCAGCTTGGCAAAGTCCCCGCCGGATTTGGCCTCCAAAAGCAGGTTTTCCGCCTTTTTCTGCAGCGCCTGTCTTTCCGCCGGCGTGGCCTTGGGAGGCAGGGCCAGGAACAACTCCCGCACTCGAATGACTGCGGCACGGCTAAACTCTGTTTCGTGCTCCCTGATATACTCCTCCACCTCTTTGGCCGTCGGCCTGACTTCCTGGGAAAAATCCTGAGGGCGAAAGAGCATGTACCTTACCCGGACGCGGTCCGGCACCCGGAATTCGCTCTGGTGTTCTTTAAAATAAGCGGCGAGGTCGGCCTCGGCGGGATTTTGTCTGGCGACCCACGCCTCCGGCGACACCACCAGATAATTTACCTCCACTTCTTCCCGGGCCAGGCGGAACAGTTCCTCCAGCTCGCCCTCGGAAACCTTGGCAAAGGCGGTGACTGTCCGGATGACTTTTTGAATAAGAAGGTTCTGGCGTTCGCCGGTTTCAAAGTCTGAAGCCTTGACTCGGGCCCGGGTCAGGATGGCCTGATAGCGACGGTGGCTGAACCGGCCCTCCTCCTGGAAATACGGGAGATTGCGAATGTGTTCCTGCAATTCCGGAGTGCTGACGGAAATTCCCAGTCGCCGGGCGGCCTGAAGTATCAAGGTTTGCTCAATTAAATGGTTCAGAGCCCTTTCTTTAAGGCCCAGCGCCTTGAATTGCTCTTCCGTGAGCTCCTGCTGGGCCCGCTCCTGCAACTCTTTCACCATCTGCGTGTACTGGCGCAGATAGGCGTTGAGGAAAATGGGTTCGCCGTTGACGCTGGCCACTTCCTGAAAGCGGGGCGACCGGAAGCCGCCGATTCCCCAAAAGATGAAGACAATGACAATGGCCCCGATAGCCACCGCAATTAACCAGGAACGGGAATATTTTCTCAGCAGTTTGAGCACGGGTTTTACCTGACGGGAGCTTCGCCCAGACGTTTGCGGGCTTCCTTGGCTTCCGGACTGCGGGGAAAATTTTTGACCAGTTTTTTCAAGGCGTTCAGGTAGTAGGTTTTCTGTTGGAGCTGCTCATATGACAAGGCCTGACGCAACAGGGCGGATGGCGCCAGCACGCTTTCGGGGTGTAAATTGACCACCTTGTTGAACTCCACTGCGGCCTCCTGGTAGCGCTTTTCCTGGTAAAAGCTGTCGGCCAGATAATACCTGGCCTCCGCCGCCTTGGACCCCTTGGGCTGGTTTTTCAGATATTGGTAAAACTTGCTTCTGGCCGCGTCATATTTCTTTTCCCGGTAAAGGCGCATCCCTTCACTGAATGTCTTGTTTTCCGCCGAGGAAGGCGCAGGATATTGCGCTGCGGAGGGGGGTGGCGCCGCGGTCCCAGGAGATGATGGCGACGTTTCCCGAACCGGCCCGGAAGCAGGGCCTTTGGCCTGCTCCAGTTCGGCCAGGCGGCTTTCCAGACTTTGTACCCGGGACTCCAATTCCTTGACCTGCTCGCTCAGGTAAGGGGAGGGGGGTGTAGCAGCGGTGGCGGCGCCTGCCTCCGGCGGCGGTGCGGTTCTGGTCCGGGTGGGCATCATCGTGTAGGTGTCGCAGGCCCAAACCCCGAAAGCCATTAGCACGGTTATTATTGCCAAAAGGTTGGTTTGTCTCCTCATGCGCTCCTCCTCAGGGTTGATGCGGCGCCGTGACGATGCCCAGCTTTTCCACCCCCGCCTCTTTCAGGTGGCCCATAACCTGGACCACCAGACCGTAGGGCACCTCCCGGTCCGACTTGAGCAAAATCTCCGGCATTCTGTGATCAACAAGCGCTTGGGACAAAGCGGTGTTCAAATCCGCCAACGCCACCGGCCGGTCACCCAGATAGATCTCTTGCTCTTTGCTGATGGAGACCACCAAAGGTTTGTCGTGCACCAGGGGCCGAGCCTTGGCCTCCGGCAGATTGACAGGCAACCCCTGGGAAAACATGGGCGCGGTCACCATAAAGATCACCAGGAGCACCAGCATTACATCCACCAGGGGAGTAACGTTGATGTCTGACAAGGGCTGGCGGGAACCTTTGGTATCCAAGGCCATGGCGATTCTTTCTCCCATCAGGAGGACTTGAGAAAGTCCAGCAGGTCGCGGGCAAAGCCCTCCAGCTCGGTCTCCAGCTGCCGCACCTGCCCCAGAAAGTAGTTATATGCCATTACCGCGGGAATGGCTGCCGCCAGGCCGGCGGCGGTGGCGATGAGGGCTTCGGCGATGCCCGGGGCTACGGTGGCCAGGGAGGCCGACCCCTTCAGGCCGATCTGGTGAAAGGACGTCATGATGCCCCAGACGGTGCCGAAGAGGCCGATGAAGGGCGCAGTGTTGCCGCAGGTGGCCAGAAAAGATAAGGACTGGCTAAGAAGCTGGCCCTGGGCTGCCAGGGCGCCGCGTATGGCCCGCCGCGCCGCGTCCTCCCGGCGGCGATGGGCTGGGAGCCCGGCCTTTGCGGCCGGATTTGCCCGCGGAGGTGAGCCCTCTTCTTCAACCGCCGTCATCCCTTGGCGAAAGATAGCCGCGGCGGGAGAGAATCTGAATCGGCGGGCGTTTTCGCCCGCAGCGGCAAGGTCGGAAGTTTTCCAGAAAAGCTCCAGAAAAGCCGCGTCCTCCTGCCGGGCCCGCCGCAACTGGCGGAACTTGGCGATAATGATGGCCCAGGAAATGATGGAAAAGGCCAGGAGAATAAGCATCACGGCCTTGACCACCGGGCCAGCAGCCCAGACCGCGGCGAGGACGTCCCAATCCGAAGTGGAGCCTTTGGCAAAGTCCATACCCAAGTTTCCTGAAAAAGGCTGAAGTTTGCTTATCTTATTTTTATCTCCGGCAGGTTGTCAAGTTTATGGTCCTGAGGGGTCACCCCGTATTTGCATCCTTGCCCTTAAGTTGGACCTTGGGGTAAGATTGCTAATGAGAAGAGGCAAGAAGAACAAGGGAGCAAAAGGGTCTTAATGGCAGCACCGGAATTTGTCCATCTCCACGTCCACACCGCTTACAGCTTGTTGGACGGCGCGATCCGGATACCGGACCTCCTGGCGCGGGTTGCGGCCTTGGAGATGCCCGCGGTGGCCATCACGGATCACGGGACGTTGTTCGGTGCCCTGGACTTTTACCAGAAGGCCACCAAGGCGGGCATCAAGCCCATCCTGGGCTGTGAAGTGTATGTGGCTCCGGGCAGCCGCCACGAAAGGCGGGGCGCCGCCAAAGGGGATAATTTTCATTTAGTACTCCTGGCCATGGACAATCAGGGGTGGCGGAACCTGGTGCTGTTGGTCACCAAAGCCCATCTGGAAGGGTTTTACTACCGGCCCCGGGTGGACAAGGAACTCCTGCAGGAATTGAACCGCGGCCTCATCGCCCTGTCTTCCTGCCTGCACGGAGAGGTGGCCCGCAACCTTCTGGCCGGTGATGTAAGAGGCGCAGAAGCCGCGGCCCGGGAGTATGCCGAAATTTTTCCAGGGCGGTTTTACCTGGAGCTCCAGGCCAACGACCTGCCGGAACAGCAACGGGTCAATGCCGCCTTGTTGGAATTGGGTCCCAAGTGGGGTCTGCCCCTGGTGGCCACCAACGACTGTCATTACCTGGTTCCTGAAGATGCCCGGGCCCACGACGTCCTGCTCTGCATTCAAACCGGCAAGACCATCAACACTTCGGGCCGGATGCAATTCCACACCGACCAGCTTTATTTCAAAAGTCCGGCGGAAATGGCCCGGGCCTTTCCCAATCCGGAGCTTTTGGCGACCTCCGGGGAAATTGCCTCCCGCTGCGAAGTAAAGCTGGAGCTGGGGCAGTTACGGTTTCCGGTGTTTCCGGCCGCGGCGGGCGAGAGCATGGCGGAGCTGCTCCGACGCCAGGCCAAAGAAGGGCTGGAAAAGCGCCTGGCGGCCGAGGCAGGCAGACTCAAATTTCCGGAAGCCGATTATTGGCAGCGTCTGGAATACGAACTTCAGGTTTTGGAAACCAAGGGCTTTGCCGGGTATTTCCTGGTGGTGGCCGATATCGTCAATTATGCCCGGAAAAGGCGGATCCCGGTAGGACCAGGGCGTGGTTCCGCCGCCGGCAGTCTGGTGGCCTATGCCCTGGGCATTACTGATTTGGATCCCCTGGCCCATGGGCTTTTCTTCGAGCGCTTCCTTAACCCGGAACGGATGAGCCCACCTGATATTGACATGGATTTCTGCTTCGAGCGCCGGGGGGAGATCATCCACTATGTGGCCAAGACCTACGGTTATGAGAACGTGGCCCAGATCACCACTTTCGGTAGCATGAAAACCCGGCAGGTGATCCGGGATGTGGGTCGGGCCCTGGAGGTCCCCTATGCCGAAGTGGACAAGATCGCCAAGCTGGTACCGGAGCAGCTAAATATTACCTTGGCCCAGGCCCTGGAGCGGGAGCCCCGGCTGCGGGAGCTCCGGGACACCAACCCCACGGTGCGGGAAATCCTCGCCATTGCTGAGAAATTGGAAGGTCTCCCGCGACACGCCTCCACCCACGCCGCGGGACTGGTCATCAGCGACCGCCCGCTGTGGGAGTATTTGCCCCTCTATAAAGGCAGCAAGGGGGAGCTGGTCACTCAGTTCGACATGAAGGGGGTGGAGCAGGTCGGACTGGTCAAATTCGACTTCCTGGGGCTTCGCACCCTCACGGTCATCGACCAGGCCGTGCGTCTTATCCGGCGTCACCATCAGCCGGACTTTGACATTTCCCGGATCCCCTTGGATGATCCCGATACCTTCGCCCTGCTGCAGGCCGCCAATACTGCGGGGGTATTTCAGTTGGAGTCCAGCGGCATGCGGTCCCTGATGGTCCGCCTGAAGCCCTCCACCTTCGAGGATGTAGTGGCCCTGGTGGCCCTGTATCGTCCCGGTCCCATGGAGAGCGGCATGCACGAGGATTACGTGCGCCGCAAGCATGGCGAAGCCCAGGTCACCTACCTGCTGCCCGAGCTTGAGCCGATTCTGAAAGAGACTTACGGGATCATTCTTTACCAGGAACAGGTAATGCAGATCGCCGCCGCCATCTCGGGCTATTCCCTGGCCGAAGCGGATATTCTGCGCCGGGCCATGGGCAAGAAAATTCCGGAGGTGATGGCGGCCCAGCGGGAGCGCTTTGTGTCCGGCGCCGTTGCCCGGGGTGTGCCGCCGGCCACGGCTGAAGCCTTGTTCAATCTCATTGAAAAATTCGCCGGCTACGGCTTCAACAAGTCCCACAGTGCCGCTTACGCCCTGATTGCCTATCAGACCGCCTATCTCAAGGCCCATTATCCGCTGGAGTTTTTGGCGGCCCTGCTGACTAGTGAAATCAGCCACACCGCCTCTCTGGCCAGACATATCATGGAGGCCAGGGAACAGGGAATTCAGCTTCTGCCGCCGGACATCAACCGAAGCGACCGGGATTTCACCGTGGAAGACGGCAAGGTGCGCTTCGGTCTGGCCGGGGTAAAAAATGTGGGGGTGGGCGCCATCTTGGAGATCCTGGAAGCCAGGAAAAACGGACTGTTCCAAAGCGTCGGGGACTTGCTGAGCCGCATAAATCTCACCAAGGTGAACCGCAAAGTGCTGGAGGCCCTGATCCAGGCCGGGGCCTTGGACTCGCTCCATCCTAACCGGGCCCGGTTGATGGCGGGCCTGGAAAGTGCCCTGGAGCGGGTGCAGAATCTGAAGCGCCTGCAGGCCGCCCGGCAGATGTCCATGTTCGGCGAGACAGTTGAGCCCGAGGGCGACGACTGGCTGCCGGAGGCGCCGGCCTGGGAGGAGTCCGAAAAGCTGGCCCGGGAAAAGGAGGCCTTGGGCATCTATCTTTCCGGCCACCCCCTGGATGCCTATCGTCATCTCCTCAAGGCCTGGGTGAAAGTGGCCATTGCTGAGCTGGATGATGTGCCGGACGGACAAGAAGTGTCCCTGGGGGTGGTGGTGACCGCCGTCAAGGAAAAGATGAGCAAGCGGGGGGGGAGGCTGGCCATCCTTACGGTGGAGGATCTCACCGGCTCCGTGGAGGTCCTGGTCTTTGGCGAACTTTTGGACCGGGCGGCGCCGTTGCTTAACCGGCCGAGTCTGCCTTTGTGGCTGAAAGGCTCCTTGGTTAAGGAAGAGCAGGGTCTGAAAATCGTGGCCCAGGAAATCGGATCGTTGGGCGCCACTCTGCCCCGCTGGCCGGAACGCTTGGATTTTCGCCTCCAGGCCGCCACCGTCACCCGGGAGCAGCTCCTGGCCCTTAAGGAGGTCCTGCGGAAACATGCCGGCCCGGTCCCGGCCTTCCTGCACTTTTTGGAACCCGGCAACGGCGATCTGGTCCTGGCCTTGCCTCCGGAACTGGGTCTAACTCCGTCCGAAAACCTGGTCAGCGAAGCAAACCGGGTTTTCGGGTATCCGGTGCTGAGCCTGTGAAGGCATTTTTTCGGTTTAGCGGTGGACGGCAGTTCTCTCCCGGCACCTCGGTCGTAGAGGAAGGCCCCTTCTTCGCCCGTTTTTCTATTGGCTTGCCTCAGCCGGACCAGTCTTTCAGCCGGTAGACAATGGGTACTTCCACGGTGAGGGAATCTTTTTGCAGTTCAGGAGGAAAAGGAGGGAAGGGGGCGGCGGCCCGGATGCATTCGGTGGCTTGCTCGTCCAGAACAGCAAAGCCTGAGGGCTTGACAATTTCCACCTCCCGGCTTAATCGTCCACTTTTATTCAGGGTGAAACGCAGGCGCACTTCTCCTTCCAGGTGCCTGGCCCTGGCCAGCGGCGGGTAGTGGCGGTGGGCCAGAATGCGGGCCCGGATGAGCCCCAGATAGCGTGATTGCACGGCCGCCAAAGCCCCGGCGCCACCGCCCAGGCTTCCCTGGCCTTCCCCTGCCTTCCCCGAACCGCCGCCGGTGCCAGAGCCCCAAGTGCTCCCCCCGCCAAAAGATGTTCCGGGTCCGGCCTCAGGAGCGGCTTTGGCGGCAGGAGAGCCGACCGGAGAGGCGGAAGGCATGCCGGAGGCCATGAAGGCAGGGACGAAGGAGGTGGCCGTGACAAATTCGGCCTGCTCCTGGGGCCGGGACGGGGCGCCGGGCTCAAGGGGCTTTTTTCGAGCCGTAAGCCCGGGGGGCTTCTGCATTCCGGAGACCCGCAGGGCCGGAGCTGACGTGGTTGTTTTAGAAGATGTCTGGCCCTTGGCAGAAGGTTTGTCTCCTGGCCCGGAATCAAGGCCGGCTTCCGGTGGCAGCAGCCTCACCTCCATAATGGCGGAAGCCGTTGGCGTTGGATGCCAGCCCACTTGCCATAACAACGCCAGCACGGCCAGATGAAGGCTTAAGGAAAGGAGCAGGCTCCCTACTCCCAGGGGCGGGGAAATATTTGGGGGGCGAAGGGTGGCCATGGCGAAAAAAAATCCCTGGGTCAAATGACCCAAGGACTGCACCCGTTTTCCTTGATCCTTGGCGGAGCTTCCAGCCCCTGGGAAACCCTCTGTGCCTCGCAGAGGAATTTTTCCCTTTTGCAGGCAGGTTTTCTGACTCCCGGATCCCTCTAGTTCCTGCGCCTTCCCCCAGCCGTAGCAGGCTGAAGTGGCCTTGTGCAGGTTTCGTCCCCGGTTACAGCGGCGGGACCGCGCCGGCTTTGCACCGGCTTCCCTATTAAGCCCGTAGGCACCTGCAAATCTGAAACTATTTTAGAACCCTGGGGAATTTTGTCAAGTAATTCTGTAATCCGAAGGAGGGAATCCGTCGCTTGCCTCTAATGTCCGGTACCTTGCCTGATCCGGGGGATTGCGCTAAACTTCCTACAATTTTCTCTTCTCCGAAAAGACATGGCAAACATTCAGGATCACACCTTCCTGGTAACGGGCAGCGCTGGCTTCATCGGGTTTCACGTGGCCCGGTTTCTCCTGAGGCACGGCGGTCGGGTGGTAGGAGTGGATAATTACAACAACTACTACTCTCCGGCCCTGAAGCGGGACCGGGACCGGAAACTGCGGGGTCACGAAAACTTTGTCTCGGTTGACGCGGACCTTATTGATCTGCCTGCCATGGAGAGGGTTTTCGAAACCCATCGCCCTCAGAAAATCTGTCATCTTGCCGCCCAGGCCGGAGTGCGATATTCCCTGCTCAACCCTTTTTCCTACCAGAAGAGCAACTTGGAAGGCTTCCTGAACATTATCGAGCTGGCCAGAAGGCACCGGGTGGAGCGCTTTGTCTATGCCTCCAGCTCCAGCGTATATGGGGGGCTGACGGAACTGCCCTTTTCGGAAAGCCAACGGGTGGACACCCCCATCAGTCTGTATGCCGCCACCAAGCGGGCCAACGAACTGATGGCCTACACCTATACCCACCTGTTCGGCCTCCCCACAGTGGGGCTGCGTCTGTTCACGGTATACGGCCCCTGGGGCCGCCCGGACATGGCTCTGTGGCGGTTCACCGAGGCGATGCTCCGGGGAGAACCCATCCAGGTCTTCAATTACGGTAACATGGAGCGGGATTTCACCTACATTGACGACGCGGTTCAGGGGATTGTGGCGGCCCTGATGGTTCCGGGCCTGGATCCGTATGAAATTTTCAACCTCGGAAACCACCGGCCGGAGCCGCTTCTCAAGGTTATCCGGCTGTTGGAGCAGGAATTGGGCCTTAAGGCCAAAAAAAGGCTCCTGCCCCTCCAGCCGGGAGATGTGCCGGCCACCTTTGCTGATATAGAGCGGGCCCGGACCAAACTGGGATTTGAGCCTCTGACCCCCATTGAATCAGGGATTCCCCGATTTATCCAGTGGTATAAAGAATATCACGGCATCCCGGTCTGAAGCCTCCTGCTCCCCCCTCTGGTCCATCCGCCGTTTATTAGCCTGCGGCCCTGGGCGCCGCACTTCCCATTGTCTTTATCTGACACAGTTTTGGTAACGAGGGGGAGGATTCTTTGTTGACTATAAGTTTCTTTTTTTCAAAAAATAAAAACGTTTTCTCAGGCTTTCCCTCATATGACAGTAATGTCTTAAGGTAGCATCGGTCGGGAATATTCTTAGCGACCATCTCCGGGCCGGTTACAGGCCGGCGATGGACCTTGTTCCAGGGAGGGAATGAATGTGGCCACATCCGGCCCTGTTGCACCTGCCGGCCCGGGGTTAGGAAAGGGATTTTCGCTCAGCGGAAATCCCTTACGTTTCTTGTGGGCGGACCGTCGCCGTCGCCTGCCCTATCGGCGCTATCTGGATTTGGAGGACCGGTCCCGGCGACTGGCGGCCCAGAATTATTCCTTGCTAACCCTGGTGAGTGCCACCCTTTATTTATATTGGCTGGCGCAATTGGTATGGCGCACCCGGGGCTGGCAGGACTTTCTTTTCTTTGCGGCGGAATTCCTGGCGTTTGTGCTTCTAATGTTTCTGGCCTTCGACATCTGGTGGCTCAGGTATCACCATCCCGACGGCCTGCCCCTGGAAACCCGCCTTCCGGTGGATATCTTTGTGACCTATTGCGGTGAACCCTATGAGGTGATCAAGACCACGCTCCAAGGGGTAAGCCGCATTGAATATCAACCGGTCCAGGTCTATGTCTTGGATGACCGGGGTTCTGCCCGGGTAGAGGCCCTGTCCCGATCCCTGGGCTTTCATTACTTATCCCGGCCCCGGGCGGGTTTGCCTCTGAAGGATAACAAAAGCGGCAATCTGAACTTCGCCCTGAAGGCGAGTCAGGGAGACCTGATTCTGGTGCTGGATGCCGACCAGGTACCGCAACCTGATATTTTGTCCCGCTTGGTGGGTTTCTTCCGACTGCCCCGGGTGGCTTATGTCCAATCCAAGCAGGACTTTTGCCTGCCCAACGGTGATCCCTTTTACAATCGGGACGAGATTTTCTACGAAGTGGTTCAGTCGGCCAACGACCGGGCCAACGCCGTGATCTCCTGCGGTTCCGGAGTAGTTTACCGGCGTCAGGCCCTGGAGGAGCTAGGGGGGTTTGCCACCTGGAACATCGTCGAGGACTTCACCACTTCCTACGAGCTCCTGTCCCGAGGGTGGAAAGGCATTTACTTTCCCTATGCCCTGTCCCGGGGTTTGGCCCCCGCCACCCTGGCCGGGGTGTATCGCCAGCGGTTCCAATGGTGCTTGGACACCATGCGTATTTTTTTCTGGGACAACCCCTTGCTCAAGAAGGGCTTGACCTTTACCCAAAGGCTGCATTTTCTAATGATCATGGTCTGCTATTTGGTGAGCGGCCTGGTGTTTCCGGTCTTTTACCTGATTCCCCTCCTCAGCTATTGGCAAGGCCATTCCTTTGTGCAAGGCCAGGAGATGGAATATCTGGCCCTGCGCGGCGCCTATGTTTTGGCCACCATTCTGATGTTCCGCTCTCTTTTCCTGGGGAAAAAACCCGCCAAGCAGTTCAAGATGCTGTGCGGCCTTTTTCCGGTTTTCACTGGGGCCATATGCGCTGCCTTGTTCTATCCTCCCGGGCGCAAGCCGTCTTATCGCATCAACAACGGCTCCCCGTTTTCCGGCTCCTGGCAGTGGTGGCCTCTGGCGCCCCAATTCTTTTTGGTTTTCCTTCACTTCATCCTGCCTTTTCTGGCATTCCGCTTGGGCTGGGCGCCGCTCAAGCTCATTCTGGTCAACTCCCTGATTTCGGCCTTCGTGATCTGGGCCCTGGCGGACGTGATCGTGGCCGGTCTGAAAAAACCCCGGTGGTCCCCGGCTATGGACCCGAGGCAGGTATATGGCGCGTAAACTTCGCTGGCTGGCGTCTGCGGCTCCCTTGCTTTTCCTGGGGCTCCTCTTGTGGTTAGCCTATGGGCAGAACCCGGACTTCTGGCGGTCTCCCGCTTCCCTGTTTAAATCTGCCCAGGAGGCCGAGGAACGGGGCGAGCTGGTGCAAGCACGGCGACTGGCTGAAACAGCCTGGTCCATGGACCCCAGCAGCTCCGATTGCGGCACCTTTTTGGGCTGGCTTTATCTCAAAGGGGGGGAAGCGGAAAAGAGCCTGGAAATTCTGCAGCAGGTGTGGGCCAGGGATAACGCGGCGGTCGCGGCCCTGAAGGGGCAGGCTTGGGCCCTGGAGAAACTGGGCCGGCGGCCGGAGGCTTTGACTCTGTTGGCTGATTTTTTGAGCCGCGAGCCCAACAACCATGAGGTTTTGCAGACCGCCGCGGAAATCGCCGGCCAGCGCCCCGAGGACTATGGACTGGCAGTTGGTTATTACCAGCGCCTGTATGAGTTGAAACCCGATCCCCAGGTGCGGCGGGTCCTGGTGGATTTGCTGACCAGTCTTAACCGTTTCCGCGAGGCCATTCCCCTCCAGGAGGAGGCTGCGGCCCAATCTCCGCAAGACCAGGAGGCTTTGCACCGCCTGGCCCTGCTGCATTACTGGCAGCGGGACTACCAAGCTGCCGGCGAGTTGTACCGGCAGTTGCTGGAGAAGGCGGCAGATAATGCCACGTTCCGGCAAGAGGCGGCCCAGGTCGCGGACGCCGCCCAGAATCCGGACGAAGCCATCAAACACTATCTCTGGCTTTATGGCCGGCACCGGGGGAAAGAGGAATACGCCATGAAGCTGGCGCGGCTTTGGAGCCAGAAAGGCAACCATGCGGAAGCTGCCGCAGTGCTCGGCCCCCTGCTGGCGGAAAACCCGCAACCGGATATTCAGCGCTGGTATGCTCTGGAAGTTTTGCTTACCGGTGATTTTGACCAGGCTTTGAAAGGTTACCGGGCAGCCTGGGAGGCGGGCGACACCCACCGGGAGACCATTATCAACCTGGCCCGGCTTTACGGACAAAAGCAGCAATTCACCAAGGCCGCGGCCATGTGGGACGAAGCCGCCCGGCGCCAGCTAATCCACGGCGAGTTGCGGTGGGAAGCCGCTTTGGCTTATTCCTACGCCCGACGCTATGAAGATGCCATTACCCTTCTTAAGCCGGTGGAGCGGGACAATCCCAAGTATCCCAGAATTCAGACCTTTCTGGGACAGATGCACTTTTATCAAAAGCATTGGGGCCAGGCAGCCCATTATTTCCGGGCATATCTGGAAAAACACCCCGAAGATTTGGAAGTGCGGCGACTTCTGGCCGAAGCCCTGGCCTTCGGGACCGAAACCAAAGGCGAAGCCATTAGCGAATATGGCGAACTGCTGAAGCGCGCCGATGATCCAAACTTGCGCCTCCGCCGGGCAGCTTTGCTTCTGGAGGCACAGCGCTGGGAAGAAGCCCGGGAGGACCTGCAAAAGTGCCCAGCGCCCGCCGAGCCCAGGCTGGTTAAAGAGCTGGCCCGCCTCTATCTTTGGCTGGGCGACCTGGAAGAGGCCTTAAGACGCTATGAAGACTATCTGGTGAAGGTGCCCCGGGACCGGGAAGCCATTTTGGAGAAAGCCCGGGTTCTGACGTTTTTGGGGCGGAGTCGGGAGGCCCGGGAAATCCTTAAAGCCTTGGGAGGCTATGGAACCGCGCAAAACCCCCTGTCGCGGGAAAGCCGCGCCTTGCTGGCGGCGGCCATAGAAGCGGCCCTTGCCGGTAAAGATTGGCAGGAGGCCGAGCATTTGGCCCTGCGGCTTTTCAGCGCCCAGTTTCCCGACAAGGGACGACCGGCACGGGATTGGCGCGAGGCCAGCCGCTGGCGGGAGGAAGAACGGGGGAAGCGCACCGCCGACGGCGGCAAACATAAGAAGAACCGGACATCTCCGCAAAATGAGGGGGAAATAACCGGAGAGGACCTCTCCGTCCTGACCCTGGAGGAAAGCACCTGGGTGGCCCGGGCTTTGGTTCACAGTACCGATCCCTCTTGCTTGAACCTGGCCGCAGATTTGCTGACGGACAATTTGTGGCAAGACCGGCATCACCATCCTTCCCTTATACTGTTGGGGGCGCTTCTGCCCCGGCTGCCCCGTTACGAAGACTTATCCCGCCTGGTTTACCGCATTCCCGGAATAAAGGTGGATGGCCCGGAATACGTGGCCACCCTGGCTTTCTTCACCGGCAAACTGGGACGCCAGGGGGGCAAGCTGGACTATCTCCTGCACTTGTTGACGGAATATCGCCATCATAAAACGCCGAAGAACCCGGGACAGCTTCTGGCCTTGGCCGACCTGGCCCAAGAGGTGGGGGATAAAAAATCAGCCGAGGAGTACTATCGCCTGGCTTTGAAAATAAAACCCAATGAGACGCGGATTTCCCAACTCCTGCTTAATTGCCAGCTCTCCCACAAAGATTGGGGCAAGGCAGTGGACACTTTAAACCAGCGCGGCTTGAACCGCGAAAATGCCTTGGACCTGGCCCGCATTTACCTGGCGCGCGGTCAGTACGAAGGGGTCAAGGCCGCCGTGGCCCAGATTCCGGAAAATCACCCGGATCGCCCCCAGGGCCTGCTGCTTCTGGCCCAGGTCTGCCGGCTGGAACGGAATTTCCCAGAAGCCCTGAAAGCCTTGGAGCAGGGGCGGGGGCGGCTGGATCCGGAAACTCTCTTGATGGAGCAGGCCCAGGTGCTGGAGGCCATGGGCGATAAGACCGCGGCGGGGCTATACCGCGAGATCATCAAAAATTACCCCGATTCCCAGATTGCCAGGGTGGCCGAAGCCCGCCGGGCCCGGGCCGCGGGCAATTGGGCCGGGGCTTACAAGGCATACGCCAAAGCGCTGGAGTATGCCCCTCAGGACATCCAGCTCCTGAACGAACTGGAATACGTGCGACAGCAGCTGCGCCCGCAAGTAGCTTCCCGGGGTTTTCCCCACCCTTATGGGGAACGACGGCCGGAAGAGTCGGTGGCTCCCTGGCAATTTTCCCGTCCGGACCGGGAGTTTTTGGGGCGGTTGCCGGCAGGGCAAGGTGTGCCTATTTTTCAGCCCGAATCTCTCTATTTCGAGGACCATAACGGCCTCTATGGCACCATCTTCCGGGCCTCCGGCGGCTTCCGGCTGACCCGGAACATCCCCTTGCACTTGGCAGTGGAATACCGAGAGTACAATCAAAATAAAAGTGCACATTGCTTCCGAAGAATTTCACCGACCATTATGGAAACGGAGGATGATACCGAGAGCCGCTGGAGACGGGCAGAATTAGCGCTGGGGTTTGGCCCGATCTATCTTAAAGATTCCATTTCCCTGTCCGGTGAAATCATTGGCCGAAGATATTGGAAAAGAGTCGATCACCACAAAACTTACACTTTGGTGATTGACCCGGGTTTCCCGGAAAAGAACACCCCTCCTCAAAAATTTACGGAAAAAGAGCAGCAAAACAAATTGTTCGGTTCCCTTCAATTGTCATTTCCAATCACTATGAAGACTTCGGGATCAATAAAATACGGCCGCCGGGATATTTTTGACCAGGATGAGGCGCTTTATCCCCGTCTTTATCAAAGCGTCACGAATCTGGCCGAGGTAAAACCGATATCCGTTCAGCAGGTGGAGTTCAATATCAACCATCAGTTTCGCCCCGGGTTGGAATGGCGGAGCAATATTGGCGGCGCCTTTTTTTCTGATGGCAACCGCCGCCTTTCCCTCTATCAAGGCTTGCTTTGGCAGGTTGTCCATCAGCCCCGCATGCATTTGGGGATCACGCCCCACTATTACTTGGCCGCTTACCGGGATCAGAAATCGGCCTATTTCAGTCCGAGCTATTATCATGCCTTAGGGGTGGGAGTGGATTTTGACCGCCAAGTCTTTCGGCTTCCCACTTTGATTCTCCAAGGCGCGGTTCAGGCCGTCGGTCAGCATGGGGATTGGGGGCCGGCCCTGCATGGTCTGGCCGCCCTGGAGTGGGAAATGATTCATAACTTCTTTGTTGATCCTCATGTCTTTTACTTTCGCGAATGGGTGGACAATTACCGCATCCTGACGTTCGGCCTGTCCATGCGGTACACCTTTTGAACCGTTAACCCCTTTAGCCCCAGAGACTACCTTGGCAAGCCCGAAAATCCCTCGGCAGAAACGCCATAGCTGCAAAAATTCCCATCCCCCCTCCAGGTGGAGGGTGACCGGGGCATGCCTTTGCCTGGTCATGGTATGGAGTTGCGCCGAAGTGACCCGGCCGGTTCCCACCGCGGTTGAGGTGCAGGATTGCCAGCTTGCCGCCACTCGCCGGCATCCTTTCCAGAACTGGTCCACGGAGCGGGTGTCCCGGGTATTTCTTAAAGAACTGGCCACGCTCCCGCATCTTCATGGGCACACTTATCCTTTTTTGGGCTTCGACTGGTGGGTTACAGAAACAGGCAAGGTTGTCATCGATAACATCTGGCGGCCATCTCCGGCCGGGGATGCCGGGTTGCAACAGGGGGACATCCTGTTGGCGGTGAACAACTGGCCCATTTTCCCTTGGGTGGAGGACTGGGATAGCAAGGCCAGGATGGCCCGGGATATCTTACGGGACGTCTTCTGGGCCGAGGGCCGTAGCCGATACCGCCGGAACCATACTACGGACAGTTTTTCCCCGTTTTCCTTGCCGGGAGAAATCCTGGTGTCCATTATGTTGGACCTTAAATACATTGCCATGGAAAGCCGGGGCCGATACCTGTCCGGACCCGTCCATCTCCTGGTGGAGCGGCAGGGGGAAAAATTTTCCGTGACCCTTTATCCTCAGCACCTTCCGGCCAATTACGCCATTCTGGTAGATTCCCAGGATCGGAGCCTGAATGCCTATGCGGCTCCCGGTCGGGTAATCCTGTCCCAGCGGTTGGTGACCTTTTGCTTAAATGACGACGAATTGGCGGTAATAATCGGCCATGAGCTGGCTCATCACGTCTTTGGCCATCTGGTGCGGGGAGCCGGCCAAAGATATTTAGGAGGTCTGGCAGGCCGCACCTGGAGACTAATGGGCGCTTTCGCCACCCGAACCCTTAACCGTCTGGTGGACTGGCGGCGCGCCATCCGGATGGATGAGCGAGTCCCTCCGGTAGCGGAAGGTGCGGTGGTAAGCGCCTTTTCGCGGGAGGATGAACGCGAGGCGGACACCTACGGGCTGTGGTTTGCTTATCAGGCAGGCTATGACCTGGACAAGGGCCTGGTTGTTTGGGAACGCCTGGCCGCGGTGGCGTTTGACCCTTTTGAACGGACATATTTTCTGGATTCCCACCCTGCGCCCATGGAACGGCTGGCCCGCCTGAAAAAGATCGCCCGGTACTTCAAGGCCGGCCGGGCCGCCGAAGTTTTTTTGCAATCACCTGCCCTGGACCGAAAACCTCCCCCTGGCTGATACCTCATTAACACGCGGACAAGGAGGCAACAATGGCGTGGCTCCCCCATTCGCTTTGGCAACACCTCACATCCTTCAAAGCCCTTCTGCTCCTCATCCCCCTGTTGGGCTATTTCATCTGGAAATATCAGAAATGGAGAGAAGCGAAATTTCTCGCCGCGCTGTCCCGGAGGGAACGGATTGCCCGCCGACTCCTGGAAACCTGAAGCAGGAACCGGAAGGCTTGAGGCGCTTTGGCCACCGCGGCCATTATCTGGAAGCTCTTTGAACGGCGCGCTGACCGCGGATCTCCTCCAGTTTACTTCAGCGGACCGGCAGGATCAGGGTCACCCAGGTTTCTCCGGGGCGGCTTGCCACCTGGATCTGGCCACCATAAGGGGCCAGCAGACGCCGGGCCATAAAGAGCCCGAGCCCGGCCCGGGGGTTTTCCGGGCTTCCTTTGGTGGTGAAAAACGGGTCAAATATCCGGTCTGCTATGTCCGCCGGAATTCCCCCGCCGCTATCACCGATTCTGATGATGCGGCTTTGGTCCTCAAACCTGGTTTCCACCACCAGGCGACGGGTCCGGGCGTGCTCTAGGGCTTCCAGGGCGTTGTCCACCAGGTTACGGAAACTTTGGCTGAAATCAATGTAAAACCCGAGAATCGGGGGCAGATTGTCTTGAAAGGAAAATCGTTTTTGGACTTGATGTTTGTAAAACAGGTTATCCTGGTAGAGAGCCAGTTCATTCCGGTATATCTCATTCAGATCCAACTGGAGCTGCTCTTCCTGGTCTTCATGAATGCCCTGCTGAACCAGGCGGTAAGTCAGGTCCTGCAGCTCTTCGATTTCCTGCCGGATCTGTGCCAGTCTCTTGCGCCGCTGGCTGAACAGACTGGCAAGTTTCACCAGCGCCAAAGGGGACCCTTCGGCCAGATACTTTTGTTCTTCCGTAAGCTTCTGCTCCAGTAATTCCATCTGAAAAGACAGAACCTGCAAGGGGGCATTGAGGTTGTGGACGATTCCCTGGCAGCGGCGGCCCACGGCGGAGTGGCGATAATACCGCCTCAGCTCCTCCAGGGCCCGCTCCAGAAGTTCCTCACTCCGGAATTTTAAGGCAGAGACACACATAACGTTTCGATGTCGGCCCAAGAAAGATGACCGGGCTGACCTTCCGCCCCCTGGTTTTCGTCTTCTGGACGAGGTTCCGTAGCTGAAGGACTGCCTCCTCCCAGGATTTTGTAAGCTACTTTCATGTTGTTGACTAGCAGGAATCATACCAGGTGTTAAGCGACAAATTTTCGCGAAGTATGGGCGTGAGAGGGCGGAAAGTCTGGGTTAAGGGGCTGGATTCCTTTCTGAAAGTAAAGGCTTTGGAAAGAAAGCCCTTCCCCGGGAAAGTCCGGTTAGGCGGGGTTTGGAGGAGCGGCGGTCGCTACTGCTTTGGCCTCGGTAGCAGCAATAAAACCGATGAACTCCTTGGCCAGGCGGGGATCAAATTGTCGGCCGGCGTGCGCTTCAATCTCTTTCAGGGCTTCGCTTACGGTAAACTGCCGGCGATAGGGCCGGTCGGTGACGAGGGCATCGTAAACGTCGGCCAAGGCCGTCAAGCGACAAAGGAAGGGAATGTCCTCACCCGCCAGTCCCAAGGGATATCCGTTTCCATCCCAGCGCTCATGGTGCAGAAGAATGATCTCCTTTTCCCGGGGCGAAAGGTTGAGGGGTTCCACAATTTTCACCCCGATCACCGGGTGCGTGTTGATGATCTGGCGCTCTTGGGGGGTTAGAGGTCCCTGTTTAAGAAGGATGGCATCGCTTATTCCAACTTTGCCAAGGTCGTGCAAATTTACGGCATTTCCCAAAGAACGGAGGTCCTCAGAAGCCAACCCCAAATATTGGGCGAAGCTGGCTGCGAGGGCCGCGACGCGGATCGAGTGCTGGCCGGTATAAGGATCCCGCGCCGCCAGGGTGCGCTGCAGGGCAGTGATGGATTCCTTAAGGGACAGAGGAGCTTCTTTTCCCAGGGAGCGGGCAGGTTGCTTTCCAGGGGCTCCGGGCCAAAACAGGCTGCCTAGCCAGGGATCCCCTGCTCCAGGGCTTTTATGGATGATCACAAGACTTCCTCAAATAGGGCGGACCTAAATGTGCAAATGTTGTTTGATAGTCTGATATTCTTTTTCAGTGAGCAGGTTCTCCCGGTAAAGGCGCCGCAGTCTTGCCAAGTCGGCCTGGTGCTGGTCCGAAAGGCCTTTGGGCTTTTCTTGGGATAGAGAGGCCAGCCCGTTTTTCCCGGGTTCCGGGGCCAGTCGGCCCTCCGTGGCTTTCTGCCGGTCTTCCAATCTTTCCAGCCTTGCCTTCAGGTCATGGAGTTTTTGAAGCAGGTCCTGGTTTTCCCGGTGAAGGGCCAAAAGCCGGGCGGCGTTGGCCACCGCGATGTTAATCTCCTGGAGCTTAAAGGGCTTGCGCAAATAGTCAAAGGCGCCTTCCCGGGTGGCTTCCAGGGCGCTGTCAACCGAAGCATACCCGGTCATCACCACCACCAACGTCTCGTTATTCTTTTGCTTTGCGGCCCGCAGCACCGTCAGGCCGTCGGCTTCAGGCATCACCAAGTCGGCAACTACAAGCTGATAGTCGTTCTTTTCCAGGTGTTTCAAAGCCTCCAGCCCATTTTTCGCCAAATCCACCCGATGGCCTTGCTCCCGCAAAAATCCTGCCAGAGCCTCGCCCAGATTGAGGTCATCTTCGGCCACCAGAATACGGAGACTGGTCTGGCTGTCGCTCATTTGGTGAATACCCTGCCATTCGGCCTAAAAAAAGATTTTACCAAAGCGGTCTGTCGTCCCCTTGTTCAGGTGCCGACCGGCCAGCCTTCCCGACGCCCGCCTTGGCCGTTCTTATTCACTCTTATCGGAAGTAACAGGGGTGGGTATTAAAAATTGCTTCAAGTTTAGAAAGGCAAATTCCGATGAGCAAAGCTTGTCGAAAATTCAAAAAAAATCGGTGAGAAAGGGGTTGTTTTCCTTTTCGTGGGCCAAAGTCGAGCTGGCGCCGCCTCCGTAATCGTGGCCGGGCCAGATGCGGGTGTCATCCGGCAAAGGCATGATTTTTGTTTCCAGGGACTGGATTAGTTTATCCAGGGAGCCCCCGGGCAGATCCGTGCGCCCGGCCGCTTCTACAAATAATGTGTCCCCGGTGAACAGATGCCCCGGCAAAAGGAGGCAAATGGAACCGGGGGTATGCCCCGGGGTATGAAGCACGATGGCCTCCCACGTTCCCAAAGGCAGGCGGTGGCCGTCTTCCACCAGGACATCCACCCGGGTGAGGGGCGGAAATCCTTCGGCTTTGGCCAGTTCCTGCATCTCCGGACGGCTGAAAAACTCCCAGTCCAAACGGTGCATGACCACGGGCGCGCCGGTTTCCGCCACCCAGAAATCATTGCCCGCGGTATGATCGGCGTGGCCATGGGTGTTGACGATCCAGCGCAGGCGCCAGTTGTTCCGGCGCAGGTGGGCCAGTAACTGCAGGGTCGGTCCTCCCGGATCGAGTACCAAAGCTTCCTGACGGTCGGGATCGGCCACCAGATAGGTTATGATTTCCAGAGGTCCGATCTTTTCCGAAACGATGACCAAGGGCATAGGGTGCGGACCGGAGTTAACCTCACCGAGGAGGGCTTACTTGTTCAGAAACCGGAAAATCATCTCCTGGTTGCGCAAGGCGTAGATTTCAGCCTTAACGGACAGGGCGTGAGCCCGTTCATATTCACTCTTGGCCTGGCGCTGATAGGAAATGGAAAGATCGGTCTGTCCCTTGGCTTCGGCCTGCTGGCTCTTCTTTTCCTTGTCTTCGGCCGATTTCATCAGTTGCTCCGCCTGGGCCAAAGCGTCCTCTGAGAGTTTTTTATTTATAGCCTCCTGTTGCAGTTCCTTTTCGGTCAGTTCCCTTTCCTGCTGGGTTGGGGCGCATTCCTTCACCAGGATGGAGAATAAGGAATTGGCCTCTTTCACCAATGATTTGGCCTCAGCCGTGTATTTGTCGTTCAGTTTCTTTTCCGCTTTATTCAAAAGGTTGGCGGCCCGTTTGTAAATGATGGCGTGATCGGGACCGCAAGCCGGTTTGGGGGATTGGGCCAAACCATGGCCTCCGGACAGCAGTACGGCAAAAGCAGCGGCAAACAGCACTACGGGACGAAGTGGCGTCATGAATACCCTCCTATGGCTGGCGGTTAATGAAGCTGGAAGGTCTCGGTGATGGCTCTTTGAAACCTGGGGCGATAAATCAGGTCAAAAGCCAGTTCCTTGCCGGGAAAAAGCTTCAGGGCTTGGCTGCGGATGTTTTCCACCACCTGTTCCGCCTGAGCCCAGGTATAACGGCCGGCGCGTATCTCACTTAGGGCCAGATCCACGATGAACCTAAGATATCGCAGGTTGCGGTTCTCCTCGCGTACGGCCTGGCGAAATTCCTCAGATTGATCTTTTTCGGTCAACCCTGTCTCCTTTATCGTAGAAGTCATAGATTAGATGCTTTTGGCGACGCTCCGATTAGTGGCAGAGAGCGGTAATTATTCTACCCTGGCTTCTTTCGGCTGTAAAGGGAAAAGCCCTAACTGGCGGGGCTTGCTGGATTCTGAGAGGTTGCGATCCCGGGGTTTCTCCGTCCGGCTGACCTCCTTGGTGACCTCCCGGGCGATGCCGTCCTTGGCTTTCAGGACGGCCACCACCTTGTCCCAGTCGATGCGGTCCTGCAGACGATAAGCGGTCACCAGGGACTGCACCCAGGCCATGGCGTCCACTTTTTTGCGGTAAACATCCGGATGGGCTTCCAGGAAGATTTTCCCCCGGTCCGTGAGGGCCATTTTGACGGGCTGGTAAATGATTTTGACCGGCGCCCCCACTTCCACCAATGGAAAAAGTTGGGCAATCTCTTCCGGAAGCATGCGGATGCAGCCGTGGGAGACCAGGTGACCGACGCTCCACGGGCGGTTGGTAGCATGAATACCCACCCCCGGGGCGGAAGTGCCCAGCCAGTAAGGGCCCAGCGGGTTGCGGGGGCCGGGTGGGACCTGGTCCAGAACTTCCCTGCCAGCCTCCGCCATTTCCTCCTGGATGGAGGCCGGAACCAGCCACGTAGGGTTCTTCGCCTTGTTCACAATGAAATAGTCACCTTCCGGGGTCTGCCAGTCGCGTTTCCCGATGCCCAAAGAATAACGGCGCTGGTAGGCGCCTTGATAAAAATGGTACAGCTTCAATTCCGGCAGATTGATCACCAAGCCGTGGCTTAGCTCCGTCGGAACAATATGGGTGTCGTCGATGACCAACATCATGCCCGGCTTGAGGCGGTAGGGTTTTTTCAACTGGTTGCGCTGTGCGACCACCTCCCACCGGACCCCCTTTTCCTGGGCCAAGCGGGTTAAATCCATGCTTTGGCTAATTTCCAGCAGCTCCTCACCGCCGCGCACCAGGTAATACAGGCAAGGGGAGAAGGCGTTTGCCGGGAAGACCGAACCGAAGAGGACAGCCAGGATTACCGCCAATTTTTGGGGCATATCAGTATTCCACCTCAGCCAGATATGGGAAATGGTCGGAGGGATACCGCCCCTGCCGGTTATAGGTGATTATCTGCGCTTTCCTGACCCGGAAGGGCGGGGTGACGAGAATCCAGTCGATGCGGCTCCCTCGGGGTTGGCCGTTAAATTGATGCTGGGTGGGGATCTCCTCTCCCGGATGCAAAACCCGCCAGGTATCGGTTAACAGGCTGCCGGGGCCGATAAACTGCTGATAGACGGCCGCGTCGGGGGGCTCATTGAAATCCCCCACCAGAATGACGGGTTTCCCCTGCCTCAGCAAAAATTCCCGGATCAAGCGGGACCCGTGGAATCGGGCCTGGGCGGAAATGTGGTCCAGATGAGTATTGGCAAAGTAAAACCAGAGTTCCCTTCCGATTTCCCGGAAAAGGCCATAGGTCACCAAGCGCGGAAAAGCGCTGTCCCAACTTATGCTGCGGTGCACTTCCGGGGTTTCCGACAGCCAGAACTCTCCGCTGGCTCCGGTTATGAAAGCCTGTTTCCGGTAGAAGATGGTGGGATATTGGCAGGTGCGGTCAACTTCGCGATGTTCCACCAGCGGCTGGTATCCCGTCAGGTGTTCCGTCAGGAACTCCAACTGGGGCACGGTCCCCTCCTGAGTGCCCAGAAGATCAGGAGAAGATACCAAGATGGTTTCCACCACCAGGTCCTTGCGGAATTCCCAGCGATTGGCGCCATCCTGCGGGTTGGCAAATCTGAGATTAAAGGTCATGATCCGCACGGAGGGTGACCTCATCAGGCAAATTTCAAGGGCAGTGGCTTAGGGAAAAACATTTCCTGACATTGTCTGAGAAAGTAGGCATCCGTCATGGCCGCAATAAAATCCCGTACCATTTCGGCAGGAGAATGATTTTCCAGATAAGCGGTCTCCATGGAGGCCAGGAAATCCGCCCAAATGGGAGATGACCGCCGCTTTTGGTGTATATCCTGCAAAAACCGGGCAAACAGCGCGGCACAAAGGTCTTCGATTTTCCCGGTTTCGGCTTTGATGCGGGGATTGTTGTAAATATTTTCATAGTTGAAGTCCCGCAGGATTTTCAACGCCTGGCCCACCTCCGGGCTGTAGCCCACGTAGTTTTTCTGAAAGCTGTGGGCGAGGAGGTCGGTGACCAGCGCATAGACGATGGCTCCGTTGGTGCGCCCCAGGCGCTCCTGCACCACCGGCGGCAGATCTTCCCGCCGGACCAGATTGAGGGTGATGGCGTCCTCCAGGTCCCGGCCGATGTAGCTGATGGTGTCGGCCAGGCGCACCACGCAACCTTCCAGGGTCATGGGTTTCAGAGGGGTGGTCGGGTCGGCCATTTTCAGGCGGATTTCCTCCTCCAGCCGGGCAAAGGTCTTTTCCCGGTCCGGGGCAAGGCGCTCCAGATGGGTTTCCCCGTCGTGACAAAGAATGCCGTCCAGTACCTGCAGGGACAGATTCAGCCCGCGGCCGTTTTTCTCCACCCGGTCCAGGAATTGCACCCCTTGGACGCTGTGCAGGAAGGGACCGATGCCGTAGGCCTGGCAAAGCTTCGATAAAATGCGCTCACCGTCGTGGCCGAAGGGAGGGTGCCCGATATCATGACCCAGGGCGATGGCCTCCAGCAGGTCCTCGTTCAACCGCAGATAACGGCCGATGGTGCGGGAAATCTTCGACAGAAGCTGGACATGCAAGACCCGGTGACTGATATGTTCGTGTTCGATGAGATAAAAAACCTGGGTCTTGTCAATGTAGCGGGTATATGCCCGGGAATGGAGAATACGGTCGGCATCCACCGCAAAATTCTGGCGGTGGCCCTGGATTATGCGTTCCTCAAAGCGGCGCCGGATGGCCTGGGAGCTCTTGGTGGCATAGGGCGAAAGCCATGCCTCCTCCTCGCGGTCCAAGTAGCGCCGAAGTTCCCCCAAATCAACCATTTTTCTCCCTAAAAAATAATAACATACAAAAGAAATGCCCTCAAGATCCTAAACCGGCGCCCGAGCCCCCTGGATTTCTGCCTTCAACGGCGTTATAATGCAAAAAATCCAAGTTGTCGGGCATAGATAGCCGGGCCTGCGCAAAAGCGGACCGGGACCTGACCGGTATGGAGGGAATCATGGTAAAGGTGTTGTTGGAGAGGACCATTAAGGGCAAAAACGTTGCGGAAATCGTCCGCCTTCTTCGACAAATGCGGGTCCTAGCCATGCAGCAACCCGGATATATTTCGGGCGAAACCTTGCACGCCTTGGATGATCCGAACCACTATCTCGTGATCAGCACTTGGGAAAGCCTGGAACATTGGCAGGCTTGGTACAACAATCCGGAGAGGCAAAAATTACAGGCAGAAATTGACAGCTACCTGGAATCGCCGACGCAATTCCGGGTTTTTACTTACTAAACCCGCCGTCGCCCTGAGACCTTTCCCCTGAGTTCTAATAACCGGAGGAACAACCTTGTCCGGTCGTCCCTTCGATTTTGCTCTTCTTTGCCACTATCCAGCTCCTTCCCCCAAAAAGCAAGCGCAACGCCTTTTTTCATGAGCCTGTAAAGTTAGCTTCCTCCGGTGCCGAAAGGAGGAAAAAGGCCAGCAAAAAAGGCGCACTCGACTTTGCCTGCCCCGGGAGGTGTTTGGCGCGGGCGGCGGAAGCCTGTAAGGGGTTTTAAATAGCCATCCCCGAAACCGGCAACGGGGCGCCGGGGCAATTGAGCCGGACCCGGAACCCAGGGGCGGTGAGCCTCCCAGGAAAATCCCGACCCTAGGCATGAAGGGGAGATGACGGTTAAAACAGTTCCCGACTTGGTCATGCTCTTGGATATGGATGGGCGGATCACCCGCCTGAACCGGGCGGCCGCCGCTTACCTGGGGGTATCCCCGGAGCAGGCCATCGGCTGTGCCTGGGAGGAATTGCTGCCCGAAGCGGCCCACTTCCTGCGCCGTTATGACTTTCGGCCCGAAAAACGGCCGGATTTCCAGGACCGGCGGGAGTTTATCTGGGAAAACCAAGGCCGCCTCTTTTTGGGCACCCTGACCCCGCTGTTAGGACAGAATGAGAAAATCACCGGCGCCGTACTGGTGGCCCGGGATATCACTGCCTTCCAGCAGATGCAGCAGGAACTGGAAAAAACCTCGCATTTTCTCCACCAGATCATCAATGCCGCTCCGCTGGCCCTGGCGGTGGTGAACCGGCAGGGCCTCTTTACTCACGTCAACCCCCAGATTTCCGTGGAATATGGATATACTCCGGAAGAACTTCTGGGCCGCCATTACTCCGTCATCTATGCAGATGAAGGCGAAATGCGCCAAGTGATCGCCGAGCTGCGACGGCAAGGGGAGGTAATTAACCGTCAGGTAGAACTCCTTCATAAAGATGGGCATCGGGTGGTGGCCCGCCTGTCCATCCGCCTGCTTTATGATAAACAGGGCAGGCTCTTGGGTTCCGTGGCCCTGAGCAGCGACATCTCTGAAGAAATCAACCTGCAGCGACAACTGGAAGCCGCGCAAAAGCAGGAGGCCATCGCCACCCTGGCCGCGGGCCTGGCCCACAATTTCAACAATCTGTTGATGGTAATTATGGGCCTGACCACGTTGATGCTTGCCAAAATCGCCCCTGACCATCCCCTTTATGCCGATCTGAAGGAAATCGAGCAGCAGGTGCATGCCGGCCGGGACATCACCCGCAAGCTCCTGTCCTTCCGGCGAGGCCTGGGGGACGAAAACAGGCCCCTTGATCTTAACAACCTGGTGGAATTTACGGTGGACATGTTTGCCCGGACCAGGCGGGAGATTATGGTTATCAAAGAGTTGGCGCCGCAGCTGCCGGCCGTGGAAGCGGACCCGGGTCAGCTCCAGCAGGTGCTCATGAACCTCTTGATCAATGCCTGGCAGGCCATGCCCCAGGGAGGGCAAATTACGGTGCGGTCCTCTCTGGTGCATTTGGAGGGGTGGAGTGATGAGCGGTTCCCTTTGAAATCCGGACCTTATATCTGCCTTTCGGTGACGGACACCGGAGAGGGCATGGATGAGCAGACTCTTGGCCATCTCTTCGAGCCCTTTTTTACCACCAAGAAACCGGGCCAAGGGACGGGGTTGGGTCTGGCTTCTGCTTATCGCATTATCAAGAATCACCGGGGCGCTATCCGGGTGCGCAGCAGGAAAGGGGAGGGTGCCACCTTTGACATCTACTTGCCCGCTAGTCCGGCGCCGCCGCAGACCTTGGCTCCCCGAGACGGCCGAATTATTTCGGGCCAAGGCACTATTCTGGTAGTAGATGACGAACCGCTTCTGCGCCGGGTGGCCAGCAAGCTTTTGCAGAAACTGGGCTATCGCGTTCTGGAAGCCGCCAGCGGCCAGAAGGCCCTGGAGATTTTCCAGGCAAAAATGGCAGAGATCGATTTGGTACTCCTGGATCTCATCATGCCCGGGATGACGGGCTTACAGACCCTGGAGCGGCTGCGGGCTCTGAAGCCGGAGGTGCCGGTCCTCATGTGCAGCGGCTATGGCGACGCCGAAGACCGGGGTCTGCCACCGGGGGTTGACTTTCTTCCCAAGCCTTATCCGTTGGAAATCCTCTCTCAAAGAATCTCCGAAGCCTTGCAGCAAGCGCGGGTCTGATTCGAACGGCCGAAGCGTGCTAAACCCATTGTTGCAGGCCGCCGAAATTCCTGGCGGAAAGCACAATCTGACCGCCTAGGGCTTGCATATGCGGAAATATTTCCATTATGATATAAAAATTTAAACAAATTAAGGCTGATGCCTATGGACCACGGGTCCCTTTTGCACGGTTTCCTCCAGTATCTCCGGGTGGAGCGGCAATTGTCGCCCCATACCCTGCGCAACTATTGCCTGGACCTGAGGCAGTTTCTGGAATTTTGGGAGGAGCAGCAGCCCGGTCTATCCCTTCAGGCAGCAACCTATCGTCACTTGCGTCCGTTTTTGGCGAGGATCATGAAAAGCTGCCGGAAGACTACCGCGGCCCGAAAGCTTTCAACCCTCAGGACGTTCTTCAAATATCTCCAGCGGCAGGGGGTGGTGGAGTCCAATCCGGCCCGACTGGCTCCCACTCCTAAGCTGGAAAAAACGCTGCCGCATTTCCTGACAGTGGACGAAGCCTTTCACCTCCTGGAGATGCCGCAAGGACCGGGAAATTTTCTCCTGCGTCGAGACCGGGCCATTCTGGAGATTTTTTATGCCAGCGGTCTGCGCCTGTCGGAGCTGGCCGGGCTTGCCATGGAGCATCTCGACCTGGAAGCAGGGGTCATCAAGGTATGGGGCAAGGGTGCCAAGGAGCGCCTGGCCTTTTTGGGAAAGCCCGCCAGGGAGGCCTTGGCCGCCTATCTTCCGTATCGCCGTGCCCTGTTGCGTCGGTTCCAGGCCCGGGAGTCGGCCCTGTTTCTTAACCGGCGGGGCGGTCCCCTCAGTTCCCGGGGGGTGGCCCGGGTAGTAGCTACCTGGGCCCGAAAGGCCGGCCTGCCAGGCGGTCTGAGTCCCCACGGCCTGCGTCACAGCTTCGCCACTCACCTGCTGGAGGGAGGAGCCGATTTGCGGACGGTGCAGGAGCTGCTGGGTCATGCCAGTATCTCCAGCACTCAAAGGTATCTCCATCTCAATTTGGACTATCTCCTGGAGGAATACGACCGCACCCATCCCCGGAAGGATTAAGAAAAAAGAAAAGGATTAAGATTTTCATGCTGTCTTCCTGTTCCGAGCAGTGGCGGGGAACCACCATCCTGATGGTGCGCAAAGGCGGCCAGGTGGCGGTGGCCGGAGACGGCCAGGTGAGCCTGGGCGAGATGGTGATGAAACACCGAGCCCGGAAAGTGCGCAAAATCCACCATGGCAAAATTATTGTGGGTTTTGCCGGGGCCACGGCCGATGCCCTGACCCTGTTTGAGCGCCTGGAGTCTAAACTGGAACAGCACCAAGGCAATCTCACCCGAGCCGTCGTGGAATTGGCCAAAGACTGGCGCACGGACCGGATTCTGCGGCGGCTGGAGGCCCTCCTGCTGGCGGCGGACGCCCACGGGGCCTTTCTCATCAGCGGCAACGGCGATGTCATCGAACCCGATGAAGGGGTGATGGCTATCGGCTCCGGCGCCCCTTATGCCTTGGCGGCCGCCCGGGCGCTGGCGGCCCATACCGATTTGAGCCCGGCGCAGATCTGCCGGGAAGCCCTGCAGATCGCCGGCTCCTTATGCGTGTACACCAATCAGGAGATTGTTATTGAAGAACTATAGCCCGGAAGATGAGGTTAAGTCATCGATGTCACACGCAGTTGCGGAAATCGAGAGAGAGGAACTGGACGGTCTTACCATTTTCCTGCATGCCGGGCTGATGGTATTCGGGTTGCTGGCCTGGCTGACCGGAGAATGGGCCGGCGATTACAAAAAATTGCCTCATTGGGGATTTTTTATCCATAAACATCTGGGCCTCGGGGTTGCCTTTTTTCTCCTTCTCCGCATAGTGTACGGCTTTATCGGTCCGGAGGTTGCCAGGTTTGCCCATTGGGTGCCTTATACCAAAGACAGGCTGAAGCTGGTGTGGGAAGATCTCCTCACCTTGGCCCGGTTGCGACTGCCGGACCGCGCCACTCACCAGGGACTGGCCGGGTTGGTGGAGACCTTTGGCTTGGCAGTCTTTGCCTGGATGGCGACCACCGGGATTTCCCTGTATTATTTCCTGCGGCCCGGTCAAAGGGCCGGCGGGGCGATCCTTTTGATAAAAGAGCTGCACGAGGCCGGGGAATTTCTTATTCCCGTTTTTCTGATTATTCATGTAGGAGCAGTTCTTCTCCACGCCCTGGCTGGTGATCACCGGTGGCGTAAGATGCTGTTTATGAAGTAAAATTTAATTGATCGGAGTTTCCCCTTTGAAGGACATGAAGATGCAAAAACCCAGGTTGCTCAGTCAAGCCGGCGACCATCTCACCCCGCGGGAGATCGTGGCGGAACTTGATAAATACATTGTGGGTCAGGAAGAGGCCAAACGTTCGGTGGCGATTGCCCTGCGCAACCGCTGGCGGCGGCAGCAGATCCCGGAACACCTGCGGGATGAGATCGCCCCCAAGAACATTATCATGATCGGCCCCACCGGGGTGGGTAAGACGGAAATCGCCCGGCGGCTGGCCAAGTTGGCCCAGTCACCTTTCCTGAAAATTGAGGCCACCAAATTCACGGAAGTGGGTTACGTGGGCCGGGACGTGGAGTCCATGGTCCGGGACCTCATGGAACTGGCCGTATCTATGGTGAAGGCCGAAGAGCGGGAAAAGGTCAAGGCCAAGGCCGAAGAGGCGGTGGAAGAGCGCCTCCTGCAACTGCTACTGCCCTCCTCGGCCGCGGGACCGGAAGGCGAGGCCACGGCCACCCGGGAAAAGCTGCGCCGGATGCTGCGGGAAGGACGCCTGGAGGACCGCCTGGTGGAACTGGAAGTGACCCAAAAAGCCATGCCCGTGGTGGAAATCTTCTCCAGCGCCGGCCTGGAAGAATTGGAATTCAATTTTAAGGAAATGCTGTCCAACTTGATACCGGGACGGTCCAAGGTGCGGCGGGTCAAGGTTTCGGAAGCCCGGGAGATTCTTTTCCAGGAGGAGTCTCAGCGCCTGATCGACATGGACCGGGTGGTGGAGGAGGCCCGGCGCAAGGTGGAACAAAACGGCATCATTTTCCTGGACGAGATTGACAAGATCGTGGGCCGGGACCATGGCCGGGGGCCTGACGTTTCCCGAGAGGGCGTGCAGCGGGATCTGCTTCCCATTGTGGAAGGCACTACGGTGACCACCAAATATGGGATGGTGCGCACGGATCACATTTTGTTCATTGCTTCCGGCGCCTTCCACATGTCCAAGCCCTCAGACCTCATCCCGGAGATGCAGGGGCGGTTTCCCATCCGGGTGGAGCTTCACCCGCTGGGACCCGAGGAATTTGAACGCATCCTGACAGAGCCGGAAAATGCCTTGATCAAGCAATATGCCGCCCTCATGGAGACTGAAGGGATAACTTTGGAGTTCACTCCCGAAGCGGTGCGGGAACTGGCGCTGCTGGCCACCCGGGTCAACGAGCGCACCGAGAATATCGGAGCCCGGCGCCTGCACACCATCATGGAAAAACTCCTGGAGGACATTTCTTTCCATGCTCCGGATCTGGCCGCGCAGAAAATCACCATCACGGATCAGTACGTGCGGGAGCGCCTGGGCAACCTCATCGAGGATGAGGATTTGAGCCGATATATCTTGTAACGGGCAAGCCGAAGGCGGAAACGGATGACCCAGGAATGGATTAACAAAGCCGAAGTGCTGCTGGAGGCGCTGCCCTACATGCGGCGGTTTCAGGGGCAGACCCTGGTGATCAAGTACGGCGGGGCGGCCATGAAGGAGCCGGAGTTGAAAAAGGGCTTCGCCCAGGACATCACCCTGTTGCAATACCTGGGCCTCAATCCGGTGGTGGTGCATGGGGGCGGCCCCCAGATCGGCCAGGTGCTGGCCCGGATGAATATCCCTACGCGGTTTGTGGAAGGCCTGCGGGTTACGGACGCGCCCACCATGGACGTGGTGGAAATGGTTCTGGCCGGAAAGATCAACAAAGAAATCGTCAATCTCATCAACTCGGCCGGAGGCCGGGCCGTGGGCTTAAGCGGCAAGGACGGGCGCCTGCTGGAGGCCCAGAAGCTGGAATATTACCGGCCCCGGGGGGATGAGCCGCCGGAGATCATTGACATCGGCCTGGTGGGAGAGGTGACCGCGGTCAATGCCGACCTTATCCGCACGCTGCAGGCAAAGAATTTCATCCCGGTGATTGCCCCGGTGGGAGTGGGCGAAGGCGGCGAAACTTACAACATCAACGCCGACCAGGTAGCCGCGGCCGTGGCCGCGGCATTGGGTGCCGCCAAACTAATTTTGCTGACTGATGTGGCCGGCGTCCTGGATGAAGAAGGCCGTCTGATTTCCAGCCTCAACCGCCGCCAGGCGGTGGGCCTCGTGGAGGCGGGCACGGCCACGGGGGGGATGGTCCCCAAGCTGAAGTGCTGCCTGGAGGCCCTGGAGGAAGGGGTCACCAAAGCCCATATCCTGGACGGGCGGGTGCTCCACGCCGTGCTGCTGGAAATCTTCACCGACAAGGGCATCGGCACGGAAATAGTGCCGTAACGCCGGGAACAGCGGCCAGAGAACCGGTAACCAGCCCCCGCGGCGATCTCCTGGCCCTGCTCCCTCTATTATTTACCTGGCCGGAGGAAAATTGGCAAAGCAAGATTGGCCGCAGCGAGCCGAGGCCGTCCTCATGACCACCTACAGCCGGCAGCCCCTGGTGCTGGTCCGGGGGCATGGTTGCCGGGTGTGGGATGAAGGAGGAAAACCCTACCTGGATTTTGTCGCCGGGTTGGCGGTGTGCAACCTGGGGCATGCCCATCCGGCCGTGGCCCAGGCGGCGGCCGCCCAACTTGCGAAACTGGTGCATGTTTCCAATCTTTATTACACCACGCCCCAAATCGAGTTGGCCGAGGCGCTGGTGCGCCTGACCTTCGCCGACCGGGTGTTTTTCTGCAATAGCGGGGCCGAGGCCGTGGAGGGAGCCATCAAGCTTTGCCGACGTTATGCCGCGACCCGCTTCGGGCCGGCCAGATTCCGGATTATCTGTATGGCCAACTCCTTTCATGGCCGCACCATGGGGGCGTTGTCGGCCACCGGGCAGGAAAAATTCTGGCAGGGCTATGAGCCTTTGCTTCCGGGCTTTGCGTTTGTGCCTTTCAATGACCTGGAGGCCCTGCGGGAGGCGGTGAATCATACCGTTTGTGCCGTCATGTTGGAGCCCATCCAGGGCGAAGGCGGAGTGAAACCGCCGGCGGCGGATTTTCTGCCGGCAGTGCGCCGGCTTTGTGACGAACAAGAAATATTGCTGGTGTTTGATGAGGTGCAAACCGGTCTGGGGCGGACCGGCCGGCTCTTTGCCCATGAACATTTCGGGGTGGCACCCGACATCATGGCCATTGCCAAGGCTTTGGCCAACGGCCTGCCCATGGGGGCGCTCCTGGCCAAGGAGGAAGTAGCCCAAGCCTTCACTCCCGGCAGTCATGCCAGCACCTTCGGCGGCGGGCCGGTGATTGCCGCGGCAGCCAAGGCCGCTCTGGACCTTTTGAGTACCCCGGAATTTTTGGCCTCGGTGCGGGACAAAGGTGCTTATCTGGAAGGGCGGCTTCAAGAGCTCAGGGCCAAATTTCCCATAATCCGGGAGGTACGGGGGGTGGGGCTGATGTGGGGCCTGGAGCTGAACACCGAAGGCGCGCCCCTGGTGGCGGCCTGCCGGGAACGGGGTCTTTTGGTCAATTGCACTCAGAACACGGTTATTCGCCTGCTGCCGCCCCTGATCATCGAAAAGGCAGAGTTGGATGAGGGGCTGGAGATCCTGGCGGCGGCGCTGGAGGCCACCTGTTCATGAAAAGGGATCTGTTGACCATCCTGGATTTGAGTCAGAGGGAAATCGTCCAGCTTCTGGTCCGAGCGCACGAGCTGAAGAAAATGCATAAAGAGGGGCGCGATCCGCGGCCCCTGACCGGCAAGACCCTGGTCCTGCTTTTTGACAAACCTTCCACCCGCACCCGGGTGTCTTTTGAGGCCGGCATGGGGCAATTGGGCGGGGCCGCCATTTACCTGGAACGGGGCCAAACCCAACTGGCCCGGGCCGAACCCCTGGCCGACACCGCCCGGGTATTATCCCGCTATGTAGACGCTATGGTGGTGCGCACCTTCGGCCAGGAAATCGTGGAAGAGCTGGCCCGGCATGCCACCATCCCGGTGATTAACGGCTTGACGGACACCCATCACCCCTGCCAGGTGTTGAGTGACCTGATGACGGTGGAGGAGCGCTTCGGCCAAATATCCGGCCTTAAGGTGGCTTGGGTAGGGGACGGCAACAACGTGGCCAATTCCTGGATAACCGCCGCCCTGCGCCTGGACTTTGAGCTCTATCTGGCCTGCCCCCGGGGCTATGAGCCGGATGCCGCCCTGGTGGCGCAGGCCCGGCAGGAAAACCGCCCGGTGCATTTAGGGGAGGACCCGGTCTGGGCCGTGGCCGGCGCCCAAGTGGTCAACACCGACGTCTGGGCCTCCATGGGCCAGGAAGGGGAGGCAGAGGCACGGAAACAAATATTCCGGCCCTACCAGGTGAATGTGCCCCTACTCCGACACGCCGCGCCCGAAGCCATCGTGCTGCACTGCCTGCCGGCCCACCGGGGCGAGGAAATCACTGACGACGTCCTGGACGGCCCTCAGTCCGCGGCCTGGGACCAGGCAGAAAACCGCCTGCACTTCCAGAAAGCGCTGTTGGAGTGGCTGCTGGGTTAGCAATTGGCATCAGTGATTAGCTTTTATGAGGTAGAGGTAGGGCGGGAAGGCAAGGCATATCCCGCCTTTCGCAGTTTGAGAGGCAGGCAAGGTGCAGCCGGGCACCCTATGGAATTAAAATCTCTGATGAAAAACTTATGAGGGGCTGATCAAGATATGGCAGAAATAAAAAAAATCGTCCTGGCCTACTCCGGCGGGCTGGACACCTCGGTGATTCTCAAATGGCTCAAAGAGACCTACCGGTGTCCGGTGGTGGCCTTTTGCGCCGACATCGGGCAAGGGGACGAAGTGGCAGAAGTGGCGGCGAAGGCCAAAGCCACGGGCGCGGACGAGGTGTTCGTGGAGGACCGGCGGGAGGAGTTTGTCCGGGATTTCGTGTTTCCCCTCCTGCGGGCCAATGCCGTCTACGAAGGCTCCTACCTCCTGGGCACCTCCATCGCCCGGCCCCTCATCGCCAAGGCCCAGGTGGAGGTGGCCCGGAAAACGGGAGCGGACGCGGTGGCCCACGGGGCCACGGGCAAGGGAAACGACCAGGTGCGCTTCGAACTCACCTACCAGGCCCTGGCCCCGGACCTGCACATCATCGCCCCCTGGCGGGAATGGCACATGCAGGGCCGGGAAGATCTGGTATCCTATGCCTCCACCCACGGCATTCCGGTGCCCGTGACTGCGGAAAAGCCCTACTCCATGGACCGGAACCTCCTGCACCTGAGCTTTGAGGGCGGCATCCTGGAGGACCCCTGGGCCGAGCCGCCGGCGGACATGTTTGTTCTCACCCGGTCGCCGGAAGCCGCACCGGATCAGCCCCGCTATGTGGAAATTGACTTTGAGGCCGGCGACCCGGTGGGGGTGGACGGCGATAAGCTTTCTCCGGCCTGTCTGCTGGCCCGGCTGAACGAACTGGGTGGCGAACACGGCATCGGCCGGGTGGATCTGGTGGAAAACCGCTACGTGGGCCTGAAGTCCCGGGGCGTGTATGAGACTCCGGGGGGAACTATTCTCCGGGCGGCCCACATGGCGGTGGAGTCCCTGACCCTGGACCGGGAAGTGCTGCACCTGCGGGACAGCCTTATTCCCCGCTATGCCGAGCTGGTCTATTACGGCTATTGGTTCGCACCGGAGCGCCACGCCTTGCAATGCCTGATGGACGAAGCCCAGAAGCCGGTAACCGGCACCGCCCGCCTGAAACTTTATAAAGGCAATGTCACCGTGGTGGGCCGCAAGTCGCCCAATTCCCTGTACCGCCCGGACCTGGTCACCTTTGAGGCCGGGGGGAGCTTCCGTCAGGCCGACGCCACCGGCTTTATCCGCCTGAACGCCCTGCGGTTGAAAATCCGGGCGCAGTTGGCGGGGAAGTAAAGGGGAAAGGCCCCGCTTCCATTCCCGGCCGGCGGAGGGTTAATAGGAAGAGGCGGGATCAGGTCCCGCCTCCTTCTGTGAGCCGAAGATAATAGATAGCGGTTCTGGTCGGAAGGGATAACAAAATGGTCGGGACGACTGGATTTGAACCAGCGACCCCAGCGTCCCGAACGCTGTGCTCTACCAGGCTGAGCCACGTCCCGACATTATAAATTTAACGAAAATGGCATTTTTGGGCAAGCCCAAATTGTGGGGAACAACATCTTGACATGACGCCGAAAAGCCGAAAACCGAGAATCCTTTTGGCCGTGGGGCTGCTATGGCTCATGTTGGCCATGGTCGGCTGCAAATCCCCCGAGGCCGAAAAGACTTATGGAGGACCGGACACCGGGCCGGCCTATGGCGACCTGTTCATTGACGCCAGCATCGGCGACGCCAGCACCCTGCTGCCGCCCTTGGCCACGGACGCCGCCTCTCATGCGGTGGCCTCCCTGATATACAACGGACTGGTAAAGTACGACGGCGACCTTAACCTGGTGGGGGACCTGGCCGAAAGCTGGGATATTTCGCCGGACGGCCTGACCATCACCTTCAGACTCCGGCGCAACGTCCGGTGGCACGACGGCCATCCCTTTACTGCCCAGGATTGTCTCTTTACCTACCGGCTGATGGTGGATCCCAAGACCCCCACCGCCTATTCCGGAGACTATCTTCAGGTGAAAAAGGCGGAGGCGCTGGATGATTACACCTTCCGGGTCACCTACCCCAAACCCTTTGCCCCGGCCTTGGGGAGCTGGGGCTTGGCCATGCTGCCCCGGCATCTGCTGGAGGGAAAAGACCTCAGCGAATCGCCTTTGGGACGCCACCCCATCGGCACCGGGCCCTTCAAATTCAAGGAATGGCATACCGGCGACCGCATCGTGCTGACTTACAACCCCGATTATTTTGAAGGCCGGCCGTATCTGAACGGCTATATCTATCGGGTGATCCCCGACCAAGCCACCATGTTTATGGAGCTCAAGGCCGGAAACATTGACCGCATGGGGCTCAATCCCCTGCAGTACACCCGCCAGACGGCCTACCCCAAATTCCAGCGACTGTTCAACAAGTACCGGTATGGGTCTTTTTCTTATGTCTACTTGGGATACAATCTGGAGGACAGCCGGTTTGCTGACAAGCGGGTGCGTCAGGCATTGACCCATGCCATCAACAAGCAGGAAATTGTGGACGGCGTGCTATTGGGACTGGGACAGGAAGCCACCGGCCCTTACAAGCCGGGCACCTGGTTTTATAATCCGGAGGTGCCCCGGTTCCCGTATGACCCGGAAAAGGCCCGGGCCTTGTTGGCGGCGGCCGGGTGGCAGCCGAATGCCGAGGGCATTCTGGAAAAAGACGGCCGGCCTTTTGAGTTCACCATCCTTACCAATCAAGGTAACGAAATCCGGGCCCGGACGGCTGAAATCATTCAGCGGCGCCTCCGGGATGTGGGCATTGTGGTGAAGATCCGCATCGTGGAGTGGGCCGCGTTCATCAAGGAATTCATCAACAAAGGGCGGTTCGAGGCCGTCCTGCTCGGATGGACCACGGGGCAGGATCCGGACCTTTACGACATCTGGCATTCCTCCAAGACCAAGGAAGGCGAGCTCAATTTCATCCACTATCGCAACCCGGAAGTGGACCGGCTCCTGGAAGAAGGCCGCCACACCTTCGACCGGGAAAAAAGAAAACTGGCTTATTTTCGCCTGCAGGAAGTCATCGCCGAAGACCAGCCTTACACTTTCCTTTTTGTGCCTGACGCCCTGCCGGCCATCAGCAAGCGCTTCCGGGGCATCAAGCCGGCGCCGGCCGGGATTGATTACAATTTTTATAAATGGTATGTGCCCAAGGAAGAGCAGAAGTATCTGTTGTCCCCGTTTTAGAGGGAGTATTTGAAAGGCTGGCAGAAAATGATTTTCCCGATGGGGAAGGTTCAGGTCTTCAGGTCCAGGTCTTCCACCATCCGGTCGGCGAAAGCCAGGATAAAGTCCCGCTGCTGCCGGGTGGCGTAATCGATGCAGGAGCAGCGCAGAGTTTTCTGGCTGCGGATAAGCATCTCAAAACGCACGTAATTGTCTCCCAGCTCCACCGCGAAGCGGAACGGGGCACAGTCCCGGTGCTCAAACTGGTCGGGACTCAGCAGATCCTCATTTAAATTTACCCACCAGATGTCCGCCAGGCCTGAGGCTAGGGCGTGCTCCCCCAGGTAATCCCGAATGCGGGGGATATCCCGACGGCTGATTTCATCCAAGATATACTGTCTCATCCTTAAACTCTCAACGTCCGCTTGCGGCGGTATGGGCAAAGGCCTGCAGGTCTTTGCCCCGGGTAAGTGTATTAAATTTACCCCTCCTTTCCCGGCCTATCAAGAAGGTTTGACGCGCCGGGGGACGGGCAGATATTCCACCGTCGGGGTTATCCGGGTCGGTTGCGGAAAATGACTCATCAATTCCAGGATTTCCTTGGGCATATTGTTGGAGACCGGCAGTCCCAGAGATTTGGCCACTTCAAAGGTTATCGGGAAATCATGGGTCCAGTTGCCTTCGGAAAGAAAGCGGGCCAACTCGTCGGCCTTTTCCGGAGGAAAGTTCTTGCTCAAAAGCTCCCGGATACTATTCCGGACTTCCACGATGGCCATTTCCGCCTGATCTGCCAGAATCAGGGTTTTGTCCTCCAAGTGTTCAAGGCGCTTTTTGGCCGCCGCCCGCAGCAGGGAGGCGGCAGGAAGTTGCCCGATAACCGGATCGACCGGGCCCAGGACCGCGTGTTCGCACATGATGATCTCATCTGCGGCGAGGGCAATGAGGGTGCCACCGCTCATGGCGTAATGCGGCACGAACACCGTAACCTTGCCGGGATGACGGCTCAAGGCCCGGGCAATCTGCAGGGAGGCCAGTACCAAGCCCCCGGGGGTGTGCAGGATGATATCCAGGGGCATTTCCGGACTGGTTAAATGAATGGCCCGGATAACCTCCTCCGAATCATTGATGTCAATGTAGCGGAAAATCGGAAAGCCCAAAAGCCCCATGGTTTCCTGGCGATGAACCAGAAGAATGACCCGGGAGGAACGCTGATGTTCAATCTTGGCGATAAGGCGCTGGCGGGCGAATTCCAGGGCCTTTTGCTTCAGCATGGGTTGTATGGCAATAAAAATTAGGAATAACCAGAAAAGGTCAACGGGACTCATTGATCCTCCTCGTCAGCAGAAACCCGGCATATGCCGGCATCTATAGCGGCGAAGGCCCATAAAGCCACAAGCATCAGAAAGGGAACCAGGAACAAAGGTCGGTATAGCACCCTGAGAAGCAGGGGCTGTAGCAGTTCCCAGGTCAGGGGCTCAGGATAAAAGACCGCCAGGTATTCCTGGGAAAAAAGGATCATGCCCGACAAAAAGACCAGTCCCAACAGAAGATTAGCCAACAAAACCAGAATCACCCCTTTCCGCCGGTCCTGCTTGTAAAGCTGACCCAGACCCGGAAAGACCAAGGCGGAAAGAAGAAAAGCCTTGACGGCAAGCGACATGACTTATCATACCGAAATGCGTCGGCTGAGTCAACGAACAGAGGAGGCTGTTTTTTTCTCCGCCTGGAGGCAATGAATCAGGGCTTTAGTTGATTTTTTGCCGGAATAAGGTATGTTAAATTGTTTTTCTGCTAAGGGAGGCGCAGATGGACTACAAGGCAACCCTCAACCTGCCCCGTACTGACTTTCCCATGAAAGCGGAGCTGCCCCGGCGCGAGCCGGAAATACTCAAGCGCTGGGCCGAGATGGACCTGTACGGCCGTATTCGGGAAAAGAGCCGGGGAAGGCCTCGCTTTGTTCTCCACGATGGCCCTCCTTATGCCAACGGCCATATCCATGTGGGGCACGCTCTGAACAAAATCCTGAAGGATATCATCATCAAGTCCCGCCAGATGATGGGCTTTGATTGTCCTTTTGTTCCGGGCTGGGATTGCCATGGCCTTCCCATCGAACATCAGGTGGACAAGGAACTGGAGGCCCAGGGGCTGTCTTTGTCCCAGGTTGAGGTGCGCCAACGCTGCCGGGCTTATGCGGCAAAATTTATCGACGTGCAGAAGGAGGAATTTCAACGCCTGGGGGTTCTGGGAGACTGGCAACACCCTTACCTGACCATGGCCCCGACTTATGTGGCTACCATCCTGCGGGAATATGGCAAGTTTTTCCTGGACGGCTTTATTTATCAGAGCAAAAAACCTATCCATTGGTGCGCCACCTGCCATACGGCCCTAGCGGAGGCCGAAGTGGAGTATGAAGAGCATGCGACGCCTTCTGTCTACGTCAAGTTTCCCTTGAAAGACCCCAAAGGCGTGGCGGGTTTAGACCCGGCTGAAGGCCCGCATTTTCTGGTGATTTGGACCACCACCCCCTGGACCCTGCCCGCCAACCAGGCCATCGCCGTGCACCCTGAGCTGGAATACGCGGCCGTACGGGTCAATCGCGAAGTGTTGGTGGTGGCCGCAGACCTGGCGGCGGGCCTGATGGCCCATTGGGGTTTAAAAGGAGAGGTGTTGCGGCGATGGGAGGGCCGCTATTTGGAGGGCGTGATCTGCCGTCACCCCTGGCTGGACCGGGATTCTCCCGTAATCCTGGCGGATTATGTTACCCTGGAGGCTGGCACCGGCTTGGTCCACATCGCGCCGGGCCATGGGCAGGAAGATTATGACAGCGGTCTGAAGTACGGCCTTTCCCCCTATTCGCCGGTAGACGATGAAGGCCGGTTCACCGAAGAAGTCCCGGAATTCGCTGGCAAAGGGGTATGGGAGGCCAATGCTGATATCATCAATCTCCTCAGCCGCAAGGGTATGCTTATCCTGGCGGAGGAGGCCACGCATAGTTACCCGCACTGCTGGCGGTGCAAACAGCCCATTATTTTCCGGGCAACTGAGCAATGGTTTATATCTATGGAACATAATGACCTGCGCGGCCGGGCCCTGGACGCCATTGACCGGGTCACCTGGATTCCCCGCTGGGGACGGGAGCGCATTTATCAAATGGTCGAACAGCGTCCGGACTGGTGCATTTCCCGGCAGCGGGCCTGGGGGGTGCCCCTCGTGGCCTTCCATTGTCTGGGGTGCGGGGAGGTTTTGCTGACCAAAAAGATTTTGGCGGCCATTCTGGACCGGGTAAGCCGGGAGGGGGCCGACTTCTGGTTTACCAGCCCGGTGGCCGAAATTCTGCCTCCCGGAACGACTTGCCCCCGCTGCGGTGGGAAGGACTTTGCCAAAGAGACCGACATCCTGGATGTCTGGTTTGACTCCGGGGTCAGCTTTGCGGCGGTGTTGGAACCCAACCCGGCCCTGGGATTTCCGGCCGATCTCTATTTGGAGGGTTCGGACCAGCATCGGGGCTGGTTTCACAGCAGTTTGCTGGCGGCCGTGGGCACCCGGGGCAGGGCTCCATACCGGGCCGTCCTGACGCACGGCTTCGTAGTGGACGGCGAAGGCCGTAAGATGTCAAAATCCTTGGGCAACGTGATTGCGCCCCAGGAAGTTATCCAGGATTACGGGGCAGAGATCCTGCGCCTTTGGGTGACGGCCGAAGACTATCGGGACGATGTGCGTTTGTCCCCCAGCATATTAAAACAACTGGCCGACGCCTATCGGCGTTTTCGCAATACGGCCCGGTTTATGTTGGGCAATCTGTATGACTTCGAGCCGGAGAGCCATTGGATTCCCTATGAGCAGCGGGAGGAACTGGACCGACTGGCCCTTTCCTGGATGGCCCGGTTGATCACCAGAGTGACGCGGGCTTACCAGGAATACGAGTTTCATCTGGTTTTTCACCGGCTGCATCAGTTTTGTGCGGTAGAGATGAGCGCCCTTTATCTGGACATCTTGAAGGACCGCCTTTACGTTTCCCGGGCCGAGGATCCGGCCCGGCGCAGCGCCCAGTGCACCCTTTACGAACTGCTGCGGGATCTTATGCGCCTGTTGGCCCCAATTTTATCGTTTACGGCCGAAGAGGTCTGGGGCTATCTGCCGGGGCGAGACCGCCAGCAAAGCGTGCATCTGGAGGCATTTCCGAAGCCGGCCCCGGGGTTTCCGGATGAAGGGATCCTTAGCAAATATGAGCTTTTGCTCGCGGTAAGGGATGAAATCAACCGAGGGCTGGAGGAAGCCCGGAAGAGCAAACTTCTTTCCACCTCCCAGGAGGCCAAAGTGATCCTGGGAATCACCAATGAGGAGCTTTATCATAAAATTTCCAAAAACTTTCGGGAATTGAAAGTCCTGGCCCAGATCCCGGAATTGGAGATAATAGAAGGCTCGGCCGCTTTGGCCCTGGGGGTCAGGGAATCTACGGAGATGCCCGGTCTGTATGTGCAGATCCAGAAGGCACCGGGAGAGAAATGCATCCGCTGCTGGTTTCATCTTCCCAGCGTGGGGGAAGACCCCGCCCATCCCCAGGTCTGCGCCCGCTGTCGTCAGATCCTGGGATTATGAGGTGCCCATGACCCGCAAGGCCGCCATCCTTCTCCCGATTCTGGTTGTCGGCGTCTTCCTGGACCAGCTTACTAAACTGCTGGTGGTGCGGCACCTGCCCTTGGGAGGGCAGGTTCCGGTGATCCAGGGTTTCTTCAATCTGGTGCACGTCCGTAACCGGGGGGCGGCTTTTGGCCTGCTGGCAAACCTGTCGGTCCAGTTTGCCTGGCTGTTTTTCATCTTGACCACCTTGCTGGTTCTTGGGGTGGTGGGTTATCTATGGTGGCGCCTGCCGGACTCCGATAGATTGGCGGCTCTAGGCTACAGTCTTATAATGGCCGGGGCCCTGGGGAACCTGATTGATCGGGTGCGACTGTGGGAAGTCATTGACTTTTTGGATTTTTATCTGGGCCGGCATCACTGGCCGGCCTTTAATGTGGCGGACAGTCTGGTGTGCCTGGGGGCCGGGGTTTTGATCTGGTTGATCCTTACCGAAGAGAAAAGGAAAGATGCATCCCATCCTCTTTAGGTTCGGGCCGATTACCATCTTTACGTATGGATTTTTCCTGGCCCTGGGCTTTATCACCGCCATTTTTTTGGCCGGACGAGAGGCCCAGCGGCTGGGCCTGCCCGCCGGGCGGTTCTATGATCTTTGCTTCTTTATCATCCTGGCGGCCTTGGTGGGGTCCCGGCTGCTCTATGTTATCACGGAATACCAATATTTCCTGGCCCATCCCTTGGAGGTCTTTGTCCTTTGGAAGGGCGGCCTGATCTTTCACGGCGGGCTAATCCTGGCCCTAGCGGTGGCCTTTTACTATATGCGGCGTCATGGCCTTCCCTGGCGAAGCACCTTTGACGCTTTGGCAGTGGGAATGCCCCTGGGTCAGAGCCTCGGCCGGGTGGGCTGCTTCATGGCCGGCTGCTGTTACGGCAGGCCCAGCAACCTGCCGTGGGCGGTGACCTTCACCCATCCCGAAACCCTTTGCCCCATCAAGGAACCGGTGCACCCCAGCCAGCTTTACGAAGCGGTATTGCTTCTCTTTGTTTTCGCAGTGATTTATCAGAGTAGAACCAGGAAACGTTTTGAAGGGCAGCTTATGCTGACCTACTTTTTCCTGGCCGGCTCAGTGCGGTTTTTCGTGGAGTTTTTCCGGCATCCCCTGGATTATCGGGGGCCCCTTCTGTTCTGGGAGATGCCCGCCACCCAGGTGTTCGCCTTGGGGATAGCCCTGGTGGGGGGATGTCTGCTCTTTTGGTTTTGGCGAAAAAGCCAGGGCGACAAACCGGGAAAGCCAAACTAACCCGTCGGTTCGGCGGCAATTTCATATTCTCCGGTTCAGGGTCTGCCCTGCTTTTCTGAAGAAGAGGACAAAATCTTGCATCTGCGTCGCTGGCTCACCGGCCTTGTTCTGGCGCCCGTCCTTATCCTGGTGATTCTTAAAGGCGGGTACCTTTTTTTTGTTTTGGTGGTGTTACTGGTGGCAGGCTTGGGACAACGGGAATTTTTGAGGATGTTTCTGGGAGGCGGTAACGGACATTACCTTAAGGCCGTGATCCTGGGGTCTTTGCTGATAATCAGCTTCTGCACCGTGCCGCCGGCTCTTGCCTTATGCCACCCTTGCGGCCCGCTGGTCGTTCTGGTGATATGCCTCTTCTTCCTGATGCTTTATTATCTGGTCAGTTATGGGCAAATTCCGGAGTTGAGCCGCGACCTCGCAGTCCACGCCCTGGGGCTCCTGTACATCCCGCTCCTGTTGGGCCATTTGGTCTGGCTGCGGTTTCTGCCCCACGGGGAGTGGTGGGTGTTGTGGCTGCTGACGGTGGTGTTTACGGGCGATACCGCCGCCTTTTACACCGGCCTTAACCTGGGCCGAAAAAAACTCTGCCCCGAAATAAGTCCCGGCAAAACCCGGGAGGGAACCATCGGCGGGTTGGCGGGCGCGCTGCTTGCCGGGACAGTGGCTGGCCGGTGGCTGCTGCCGGAGGTAAAAATCTGGAGTTTGGCCGCCTTGGCCCTGGTTCTGGGGGTGATCGGGGTTTTGGGCGACCTCTTTGAATCCATGCTAAAGCGCCAGGCCCGGGTGAAGGATGCCGGCGATCTCCTCCCCGGCCACGGCGGCATGCTGGATCGTCTGGACAGCCTGCTGTTTGCGGCTCCGGCGGTGGTTTATGCCAGGCTCTTTCTTTTGCAGCTATGAAAATAATTGGGCGCCAAAGAAGGCAAAACGGTACTATCTATTGACATCCGGGCCTAAGTCTCCATAATTAATTTTAGGGGGATGTAGCTCAGCTGGAAGAGCGCCTGCTTCGCATGCAGGAGGTCAGGGGTTCGAATCCCCTCATCTCCACCACAAATTAGGCAGGATTACAACGGGTTGGCGATCTGAGGGTTGCTGGCCGTTTTGTTTTCCAGGCCAATGTTTACCATTTCTTTACCACTCGGCAAATTGTTGAGCAGGTTGACCGAGTCTTTCAGGTGCTCATGGGAAAGATGAGCATACCGCATGGTCATGGCCAAAGACGCATGGCCCAAGAGTTCCTGCACAGCCTTTAAGCTGGCTCCTCTCATTACAAGCTGGCTTGCAAAGGTGTGGCGCAAGTCATGAAAGCGGAACGCCTCGATACCGGCTTTTCGGCAAGCTGAGGCAAAGGACCGCTTCACTTCAAAGAACCTCTTCCCGTCTGGCCCACAAAACACGTGGGGGGATTTTAGCTGATTGCCCCGCCTCACTTCCTTGAACACCTCGGCCAGCCGGTCATTAATGGGAATTTGCCGGGCCTTGCCGCTTTTGGTTTCGGTCAGATAGATAAACCCATTTCTGATTTGCTCCCATTTAAGAGAAAGAAGCTCATTCCGCCGCATGCCGGTGAGCAGAGCCGTTTCCACAATGGGGCGCAGGTGGGGGGAGGTCACCTTCAGTTCATCACAGGCTTTTAGCAGGGCTTCGATCTCCGAGTTATTAAGAAAGCGCAGTCTATGGTTATTTTCCTTGAGCATCAGTTTGGAACCTTTATTAAAGGGGTTTTGCTCCAGCATCCCCCACTCCACGGCCTTATTGAGCATATGCCTCAAGGTGGAAAGCTCCCGGTTTATTGTAGCCTCCGTCCGAGGTTTTCCGGCCTTGGTGGGGGTCTCTTTGCGCCGGTTGCGGTAGGTTTCCAGGTCCAGATAACCGATTTCTGAAAGCCGTCGCTCGCCAAACACCGTCCGGTATTCTTCCACTAGGTAGTATTTCAGACGGGAAAAGCATTTTTGGCCCCGATAGTTCTCCACATACCGGTCTGCCAGTTCGTTAAAAGTAATCTGACTCTCCTTTTTCACATCGAAGACATCGTAATACCTCTCCTCCCGCTTGGCCGCCGTCACCTTTCCCAGGTATGCTTCGGCATCAGCCTTCTTGGGAAAGCATTTCATCACCCGCTTTCCCTGAGGGTCACGATAATCGACCTGCCAGGTGACCCCATTTTTATTCACCCTCTTGCGAATGGCCATGGTTCAAACCTCCTCTTTCTTCCCCATTTTTTGATTACCGTCGGGGCTTAGTCTCTCTCCACCACCTCCTTTAGTCAGTCGATGTTCCAAAGCCTCCAAGGCCAGGGGCAGGTGGGGGGGTATGCTCCGCACCCCCCGCTCCCACCTGGAGATCGTCATCACATCAACGCCCAGGGCCTGGGCCAACTGCTTTTGGGTCAGCCCCTGCTTTTTTCGCCAAAGAGATAAATCTGAACCTTTCATGGTTTAATAATAGGCCAATGGTCTATATTTGTCAAGAAAAAATTTCCTGGCACCGATATGACCTCAACCTCCGAGGCCACATTACAAAAAAGTCCCTGTAATTTCCCTTACGAAATAAACGAATTATACGAAAAAAGCCAAGAGGGACCACTTTTGGTCGCGTCCAGAAGGGGAGTCGTTGTTTTGTGGTGGGCCAGGGGTTTCTCGCCTGGTTTGCAGCCATCGACCCTCGCCCCCGCCTCCAAATCCAGTGACCTTCCCATGGATGTTTTTAATCTTGATGACCGCCTTGAAACTTCGGCGGCATTCCTTGTGGCCTTGATGGACCGCCGAATTAGGAACTGCCTCGTCGCTACCCGCGCCCCTCTTCCCGTTCCCGCCCCCAGAAAGTCTTCACCCACCCCACCCCCGCCTCACCCCTCACCACGCCCAGCGCCCCTGCCCCTCGGCGGCACCGCTGCGTTGGCGCCCCCACACTCCCCCCCATAGACCGCCGCCCTCGCCGCCTGGCCCTCCCTCGCCCGACCACGTGCCCCGTCCCCCTCTTCCCGCTCCGAAACCGAAAACCGGAGACGGGACTCCTATCCCCCCGGGTCAATATGTCCGCCCCGGAAATTTTTAAAAAAATCTTCGGGGGGAAAAGGGGGCCGTTTCGCCTGGTTTCTTTCGGTTACTGGCAGCGGAAGGGGTTCCGAGAGGACGGCGGGGAATCGTCGCCGCCTTGGGGGAAGGCAAGGGGGAGGGGTCCTGGGAGGTCCAGGCCGCACCAGGGCTTGAGGCGTGAAGCCGGCGCGGCGAGGGAGGGCGCGTGGCCAGGGGGCCAAGACAGGACCGGGTTAAGGGTTCTGGTTCTGGGCGGGTCAGCTCTCGGATGCCCGGGGGGTGGCGTTCAGAGGCGAGCAACCGGTCGCCGGACCCTCCCGGTTCCCATTCAGTCATTCATCAGCCGCAGGCTCTCCGTAGTGCCTGCCTGATGAAAAAGACTTGCTGGTTGCGGCTCTTTTGGAATCAGGATCGCAATCACCCGAAGGTTCTTCTTATCGCAGTAACTACAGGGTGGCGAAGGGATTTTCAATGCGGCGAACAAACCCCAACAAAGTCGCAATCACCCGAAGGTTCTTCTTATCGCAGTAACTCAGTTTCGGTGGCACCGTTGCAATTTTTGGTACAGTCGCAATCACCCGAAGGTTCTTCTTATCGCAGTAACCATGGTAACGGGAACCAAGGCTGCCTTTGGGGCAATGGGCGCCTAGTCGCAATCGCCCGAAGGCTCTTCTTATCGCGGTAACGGCTGCCTTCGGGGTAGTAAGCGCCTATGCCTTCGACGGTCGCAATCGCCCGAAGGCTCTTCTTATCGCGGTAACATGAAGGAAAAAATGAGAGCTTTGGTGGAGGAGTCGCAATCGCCCGAAGGCTCTTCTTATCGCGGTAACAGCGGCGACTTTTTTGCTCGGAGTTGCCATTTTGGGTATTTATGTCGCAATCGCCCGAAGGCTCTTCTTATCGCGGTAACCGACTGAGTACCAAAGAGGACGTGCAAGCCTGTCTTCGGTTGTACCGTCGCAATCGCCCGAAGGCTCTTCTTATCGCGGTAACCCTGCCCCTCTGGGACCGAGGCAGGACGGCCAGCGCCGGACCTGAAAACGGTAACCTCCTGAGGAGCCGAGCCAAGGTGCATTATGGTCCTCTGCCTTACCCGGCCATTTGCCCGATAACCCAGGGTTACGAAGGGGATAGGTCTTGGCGGTAATCTCCCTCCTTTTTGCCCTGGGGCCTGCCTTCGCTAGACTTAAATGATAATGACCTCAGGGTCTTGGGAGACCACCCCCTGCCCCAGCACCAGGATGCCCGGCCGACAGGCGGCGCACAGAGGGTAAAGACGCACGCTGTCCGTCTCCGGGTCCAGGTGCTTTGCCAACCGACTTCGGAGGCGTTCCAGGTCCCGAGCCTCCAGATAGGCCTCGAACACGGAAAGTTGCACCCGGCTGCCGAAGTCCTTAAGAACCCGGGCCACGTGAAGACGGCGGCGGTCATCCCGGATGTCATAACTGATGGCATAAAACATGGCGATTGTCCAGAGGAAATTTTCCTTCCCCGCCTCTACCAGGAAAATTTATAGGGTTCATAAGGTTCGCCGAAGAGAAGCAGGCGCCGGAGCCTTTCGGCCTGGCGTCGGAAGAGGCGACGGAAGTCGATGGCGCCAGAGTCGTCGGGGGCTCTGAACTCCCGGCTGACAAAAGCCTCGTACTCCAGAAAATAGCGCTTCCGAGGCTCGTCGTGCAGATAGACGCCCCCTGAGGTGTGCTGATAAAAGTCTGTGTCCGCAAAAACCCGGCGGTTGATAAGACTCAGGGTGAGGCGGTCCACCAGGGGGGCCCGGAACTCCTCCAGGAGATCGGAGGCGAGACCGGCGTGGCCGAAGCGGGGCTGGTGGAAAAAGCCGAGATAGGGGTCGAAGCCCAGGCCGTCCAGGAGGGAGGAGAGTTCGTGATACACCAGGGTGTAGCCCAGGGACAGAAGGGCGTTCACCGGATCCGGGGCGGGGTGGCGGGCCCTTTTGGTGAAGCCGAAGGTGTGGCGGATCATTTTGGCGAACGCGGCGAAATAGACCCGGGTGCCGGCGCCCTCGTGGCCCAGGAGGGCGGCCAGATTGGGCATGTGCATGGCCTGGGACGGGAAGTCGGCCAGCCGGTCGATTTCTGGGCGAAAATCGGTGTCGGGGTGGTTGTGGGCGAACTCCCGCACCAAGGCCAGGGCGTTGGCGAGCTTGGCGGCGACGATGGTTCGGGCCAGGTTGAGGACAAAGGCGGGGTCGCCGGCCTTGGCATACTGGGCCCGGCGGAGCTCGATGTTCTTGGGAAAGGGGCTGGTGAGCTGGCCCAGGAGGCGGCCCCGGCGGGTGAAGAGGGCCAGTTCCACCCCATGCGCGAGGCAGAGCTGGAGGGCCGGGGTGGTGAGGTGCACCCGGCCGAAGACCAGGACGGCCTCCAGTTTAACCACCGGTACGTCCGCCAGTGTCTGATCGTCCTTGGTCACCAGGAGGCGCTCCCCCTCCCGCTGCAGGACCGCGCCCTGTTCGGTGAGGTAGAGGAAGGGCATGGGACAACTCAGGGGCCAGCTTTTTTACGGGCCAAGTACCCCTTGAGGTCGAAAGGCGGGGGAAAAAAGAGCACCCGCTTGTCCCTCTTGGGGCGGTCGAAGGGGGTGAAAATGGAGTCCTTGAGGAAGATTAGGCCCAGAAAGGTGAAGCCCCGGTCAAAATCGGTGATGGCGGTGTCTTCAGCGTCCAGGGCCAGGTGGAGGCGGGTGAGGACCTCCTCGGTGAGCTCCAGGGCGGCCTCGGCCTCAGGGCGGGTTTTAGTGAGAATCACGAAGTCATCGGCGTAGCGCACTAGCTTATAACCCCGGGCCAGGAGGGTCTCGTCCAGCTCGTCCAGGAAGAGGTTGGCCAGGAGGGGAGAGATGACCGCGCCCTGGGGGATACCCTTGTCCATGACGAAGACCTGCTCGCCGTCATAGACTTCGGCTTTCACCCAGAGTCTCAGGAGATTGAGGATTTTGGGGTCTGTGATGATGGCCATCACTTTGGCGAAGAGCAGATCGTGATCGATGGTGTTGAAATAGGCGTCCAAATCGGCGTTCACCACAAAGCGGTAACCTTGGTCTCGAAGTTCCCGGATACGGAGAGCGGCGGCCTTAACAGAGCTTCCCCGGCGGTAGGCAAAGGAGACCTCCTCAAAATGGGCCTCAAAAATGGGCTCGATGAGATTCAAGACCGCGGCCTGGGCCACCCGGTCCCGGACGGTGGGCACGGCCAGGACCCGGGGGGAGCCGTCGGCCTTGGCCACTAGCAGACGCATGAGAGGCAAGGGAGCGTAGGCGCCGGTGCGGAGCTCTTCCCCCAGGAGGGCCAGATTGACCTCCAGGTTCTGCCGAAAGGCCCCGATGCTCACATTATCAACCCCGGCCATGCCCCGGGAGGCTTCGACCCTGAAGAAGGCGGCGTGGAGGTTGGCGGGGGCGATGAGTTCGGTGAGCATCAGGTCTCTCCCGGCTGTTTTATAAAATACCCGTAACTTAAACGGCGGCGGGCGTTTTCCATGAGTTTCTGAAACCACAGGTATTCGGCTTTATGCTTCTTCAACACCAATACTTTGCCTTTCAGAACCAGACGCAACTCCAGCGGGATAACCAGGAAGGTGGCTTTGGCTGCATTCGTCGCAGCAAAGACCTCTTCGGCCTGTTGACGATTCCGTAATATCGTCCAAAAAGGAGAAATGGAGATGGTGAGGCCGGCCAGAGAGGTCTTTAGAGTCAGATTCAGCCGCCCGGGCGGCTCCTCGGCAATAAAGGCAGAGTGGTTGTGGCTTATCTCGGCGTGCCGTGGGAGCAGCAGGGATTGAGGTCCTCCCGTCTGCAAGAAGATATTCTTTTGCCAGGCATCAGGCCATTGATCTCGAGGGAGTTTGGCGGATTTCAGGCCGGCCGCGACCAGACGGCGGAACTCGCCATGGTAGGGAGCGTTCTTTGAGAAGGTATGTTGACCGTATTCATGTAAAAATTTGACTACGATGGCCTCCACCAGGTCTCGCAGCCTCTCCCAGCAAAAGTGGCCGGACTGGAACTCCTTGGTTTGCAAAGGATTTTGCCCGGGCCAGTTGTCGGCAAATTCCCTGCCAAAATTCTGTTTTACCTGCGAAACGATCTGGCGGCCATAATTGGCCGGAAAGTAGCGGCTCTGATGCAAGATCTCAACCTTGCCCTGCGAGGTGTCCACCCAGAGGGGCAAGACCATGGTTAAACCGCTGGTTTCCACGACATCGCGCCGGAGGAGATAGAAGAGAATGGCTCCGACGATGATGAGCAGGCTGCTGCCAAAAAAGAGGGTCCAACCGAGACCCCAGGGGCCATCAGGCCAATAGTTTTTCAGGCTGTCTTGGGCGGCACCGGCAAAAAAATTTACCAGGCAGCCCAGGGCCACCGCCCCCAGCACCACCTCCAACCAGAAGCGCCGGTGGGATAAGTATTTTTCCAGGCTTTCACCGGCATCGCGCAAGTTCATGGGGCCTCTCCTGGGCTAGGGGCGGCAAACTGCTGGAGCCACGATGCCAGTTGCCCTAAGGGATTAGCGATGTTAAAGGTCTGGGTTAGTAGTTCAAAACCACTGTCGGCGCCAGGCCTCTCTGTGCCGCGCTCCTCCAACAGGTCTATGAGGGTGCGGGTGTCAACCGAGACCGGGATGAGACGGACGATCCCAAAGCCCCTGGAGGTGAAACGGCCCAGCCGGAAAAAACCGGCGCTGATAAGGTCGGCGGCCAAGCAGAGGGCCAGGAGGGCGGCATGGGTATAGCGGCCAGGGGCGATCTCAGTGACTACGCAAGAGTTTTCATCCAGCTTGATAGTTTCTATGTGTAACAGGGCCTGATCGCGCTGCCTGTCCTGAAGGAGCTTGCGGGCAAAGCGGAAACGGTTCTCTTTTTGCTGCCAGTTTCCCCTTACCCGGCCGGAGAAATAGGACCCATGTGGGGCTAAGAACCTAATATGGCCCTTTTCCGACTTTTCAGTGTCTTGCCCGGGCTGCTCCACCGGCAAAGGGCCGCCCAAGATGGCCCGGAGCGGACATCGTAAGTTTTTGTCTTTTTCTGACCGGTAATCTGAAGTGCAGGGGTGTTGCTGGTCAGCCCAGCCCTTATCCCGGGCAATTTTTTCCAAGAGCCAGGCCATGGCCGCGCGAAATACGCCTTTCAGCGAAGAGACCAACAACGCTGGAGTAAGTTGCCCCGGCGCGTCTGGACAGCTCAGCCTGAGGTTGCGGGAATGGGGCTCCCGTTGCTGGCCGAAGAAAGCCTTGGCAAAGTCCAGGGAGACGCCGGTATGGAGAAGGGAGGCGGGTTCCAGTTGCCAAGTGATCTGAATGGTCTTGTCGGGAGGAAGGTGTTTTGATGTTTGAGTATTAAGGGGAAATTGGAAAGGCTGGGGGCACTGACAATCAATGTGATATTGAAAGATACTATTATTGCTTTGCAAGAATTCCCGTAATTTGGCGGAAAATGTGATGTCGTCGTCAAGTTTCACATCCTCAACCTGAAGTAACACCCAAGGGTTCTTATCCTTTTGGGCAGAGTTTAGGATTAACATAGGGGGGCATGCTTGCTCCTGACGCCAGAGCCGCAAGGGGCAACAGCTGATAAATTCTGTAGCTTCCTGAATAGTCGGCAGGGTATGAAACAAAACGCGGCTGCGCCAGGAGAGGGGGAGTTCTTTCCAATTATCATCATGCCACCTTCTCTTGGTGGTGCCGAAGAGGCGCCGCCACTCCATGCCTTGGGGAGCCTGCCGGAAATTACACCGCAACAGGCCTTTCACAGCGAAAGCCAGTTCCTCCAGGCGGGGATCACCGGGAGTTTTTGTCAATTGGGTGAGAAAACAATAGTGCTCGAAGGTGGACCACTCTAAAATGGCGGTGACGGCTTGGTGCTGTAATTTTTCAAATTGTCTATTTTCTCTTTCATCGATAGGCGGACATTTCATAATAGTTACTCCCGAAAATATACTTGGCCCCAGCCCAGGTAGGTGTAATCCGGGGCGCCGAGGCCGTCCAGGAAAAGTCGCTGGATTGCGCCAGGTTGGGGCGCAGGGAGGTGCAGGACGGTTTCCTCCGCCAGTCCCAGGCGGGCCTGGGTGAGATGGGCCTGAATGGTTGGCCCGCCGTAATCTTTGAATTGGGTCTTGTCCCCTTCTTCCCAATAGAGGCCGGTGCGCCAGAAGGTGTAACGCCGGAGGCGGAAGTTCTCCAAATCATACTTACTGCTGCCGCCGATGTTGCCCAGAGAGCGGCTGCCGGGCGGCAAAATGGCCGGAGTGAGCAGACTCAGACGAGTAACAGCTTGCGGGGGACAAAAGTCAGACTCATTAGTGAATTTATAGACGATCTGCGCCTCGACCTGGGTGAACTTGCCCCGGCCGCCGCCGAAGGGGAAAAAAGGTATAGACCGGAAGGCCCGTTTAAGGCGTTGCAGAAATCCCGCGGTGGTGCGGACAAACCCCCGGTAGTGCTGGAGGGGCTGGTGGGCCACCAGGCCATGCAGCCGTTCCTTATAAATCGTGGCGGTTTCCCGTCCCAGGGGGGCCCGGGGACAGATACCCAGCCGGGCGGCCGCCTGCGCCGCCTCCCGGCTGTAATCCGCGGCGGTATAGAATTCTTGTTTTGGCATAAAGGCGCTGACCACCAGGGGGCTGAAGCGCAGTCGCTTTGCCTTAACTTCGCTCAGCAAGGCCATATAGCCGCAATCGGTGCGGCCATTGGCCTGGCAGTGGGCGCAAGCTTCCAAGCTGGCTTGCTCCAGATGGCAATCCAGGCGGATGAGGGCCGCGGCCACGGCGCCGTACAGGGTGGAGCCGGGGATAAGCGGCCACGCCTCCTTGGTCACCCGCTTGAAGCGCTCCCGGCCCGGGTGGAGGAAGCCATAGGAGGTGAGGTGAATAACCGCGATGCAGGTTTCTGACATAAGACCTCCTCAGGCAGCCCGCCTACTTCTTCACTTCGAGCATTTCTTTGGTAACGGATGGCGGTAAAGCGCCGTTGGGCGTCAAACGGGCCAGGAAGTTAAAGAACTGCGGGTAGCGGCGGGGGTCATAGTCTGACGGCCAGGGATAGCTGTTTTCATTTAAATCCGGGATGGATCCGAGGGTAAAGATTGCTGGCTTGAGGAGCAGACGCCGTCTTTCCTCCAACTCCACCAGACCGAAGCCAACGGTGCCGAAGGCCCCCAGGTTGGCCAAGTTGCGTGATAAGGCCTTGATGCCCCAGTCAAGACTGCCTTTGGCTTCCTCAGTAAGGTTTTCCAGGATCAGAAAGAAATGAAAGACCACCCCCGGCGGCACCGCCTCCAGGTCAAAAAGCTTGCCGGGGTCGGCGGCCCCGGTATACCGGTTGATGGCCACCCGGGTGATGACATCCAAGGGCGTGCCGGCTGGTGGAGGAAAGCCATGGGTAAATCGGACATGGCCCCGTTGGCCGGGATGACCGAAAAGACAGCAGGCCTCACAAGGCACCTGACGGCCAATGTGCTCAAACCACAACCGCTTGGGGTTGAAGCGGCCGGGGGCTTCGTCAACCAGATATTCACATTTATCATGTTCCCAGAAGGGGTTGCAGACCTGGGCCCACAACTCCCAATGTGACATGATGTCATCTAGGGAGGAATCTCGCGGCAAATCCAAATCAGCGCAGACTTTCTGCTGGAGCCAGGCCGCGTCATCTGGATGATCTTGCTGGAATTTTACGAACTTGTCCTTGAGATCCGTGATTGGCTCATTGAGGCTGCGCCCGGCCTTTTCCACCCAGGCCCGGATGACGCCGTGGAGGCTGGAGGCCGGGAGGTAGGGTACCCGTTCTTCCTCGTTATAAATGAGAGCCCGGATAATGGGTTTGTCCACCGGCGAGGGTTCCGCGGCCTCGCCGGAACCGATGGCCAGATGGGATTTGGTGGTCAGGCGATACAGCCGCACCTCCAGTTCCTCAAGGCGGGCCAGGGAAGGTTTGCCGTTCGTCGTGGCAGCTTGGGTGTTCGTCATGGAAAACCTCCTTGCGGGGCTATGCCTGGGCTTCCAGGAAAATCTTGGTCAGAAGAAAGAGTTTTTTCAAAGAAGGGAGGTCCCAACTCTGCCATTGCTCATCACAAGCATTCAGGGCCGTTTGGGTGCCGGCTTTCAGGTTGGGAAAAAAGCGGGCCACAGCGACCAGAAGGTCAGGTTTGTCCTGGCAGACGCTGACCCGGGCCACCAGGCGGATGAATTTGTTGGCCACTTCTTCACTCTCCTTCAAGGCGCGGGCCAGCTCCTGGGCCTTTTGAAACAAGGTTTCCTTGGGGGGTGCTTCTCCCGCAGCCACCGGCAGATGCCATCGAAAACTCACTTTTCCCTCCTTGCCCTCCAGAGCTCTGGCCTGGAAATAGCCATGGATTTCTTTTTTCCATTCCAAGCATTGCCTTTGGCTCCGCATTAACACGGCCTTAAGAAATTCTTTCCGAGCTTCGATTTTTGTTCCCGGGAGACGGGCTACGGGGCTGTTCTTCCGCCATTCGCACGGCGGTGGCGTCGCCGATTGCCCCTGGCCGTAAGTTTCTTGTGACATCGACTGCACCTCCCCGACGGCCCCAGCTCTCAGGCCTTGGCCGTCCTTTTAAGAAAGACCATGGCGTTCAAAAGTGTATTATTCTGCAACAGGTGCCAGACCCGATCCGGCCACTGCTGCCAGCGTTGCTTAATGTCCAGCTCGGCGGACCTATACTCCTGGAACTGGCCCCACTCACCTTCGGCCGCCTGGGCCAGGCTGAACAACGGCCGCCGGGCAATCAAACCTTCATTATCCAGGAGGTAGTAAAGCTCCACGAAATCCAGGGGCAAAATTTCTCGGGCCTGTTCGGGGGTCATGGCCCCCAGGCACGGGCGCCAGTCGGTGAGCCCCAGCAGGATGCCGCGGTAAGAATCGTGCTGCTGCGCCAGGTAGTCAGTCACCCGGCGGGCGGTGGCCAGGATATGATAGAGGGGCTGCCTCTCTTTGAAGATTACCACCGCACCCAGGAGCACTGGGGGGAGTATCTGCTCAAGAAGTTTGAGGGACAGCGTTTCCCGGCGCTGGCGGGCGGCCTCATCCGCCAGGGCCGCGGCAGTGGGGCAGGGAGGCTCATCACTATAGAGGGTGGAGGAGAAGAGGTTCTTGGCCAAGGTATAATGAAGGATTCGGAGGGCCAGGAGGAGATCGGCGGCCGGCACCGCCACCACCAACCGGGGATAGGCGCTTTCCAGGGTCAGGGTGCGAATGCCACCTTTATCCGCCAGAACCTGGGGCAAGTCCTGAAAAAACTCATGCACCCAGCGGATCCGGGTCAGGACCCGGGCCAGATGGGGCCGGGCAATGAGGGCCTCATCCCGGAAACCATCTTGAACATCCTGTCCTGTTAATCCGGCGATATATTCCACCAAGGCGGCTTCAAAGCGCTCCAGGTCACTGGCTCCGGACCTGCTGTAACAAGGTCTTAAAAAATCCTCCCAGTATTTGATAATGGCGCTCATTACCCCCCTAACTTCATCCGGCTCTTTGGTAGGGTCTAAAGGATTTAACCGGGTGACCAAGTCAGCCAATCGGGCCAGGGGATGCCAGGAAATGTAGTTGTGCCAGTTCTTTAGATAGTCCAGAAACTGGCAACATTGATTTTTTGCTTCCATCAATTTGGCACGATTACCAGAAGTTACGTTGTGTCTCCAATGCTCAATTTTTGAAGATAATTTTGGGTAGTTCTTTGCCCACTTATCAAGACTGAAAAATGCACATTGCAGTGCCTCCGCGGCTGCCCGCACCTGGGTGAGTTCTGCCAAGATCACGCTATGCCAGTTGGGGCTTAAGGAGAGTAGGGCCAGATTGCCGTCGGCGTCAGCGGCGGCCGCCAGGGTGGGATAGACCTGGAGTCGGCCTTCCCGGCAGCGGACAAAGGCCGCCCCCATGTCTTCAGGAAGGTCGCCTTCCTTGGGGATTTCCAGGCGAGGCAGCAACTTCGGGGGAGGAGCCGGAACCGGGTCTGCCTTGAGGCGAACCATGACCGTGCCGTCTTGTTCCGATGGCTCCAGCATATTCCTGAGCCAGCGTTCCTGGACCTCCCCGTGCGACCAAAGCCGCCGGCCGAGACAGGCGCGACAAAGCCTTTCCGGCTCTTCCTTGTGACCATAAATAACCTTTTCCATGATCTGGCTGGCGGGATCGCCCGCCTCCCTTAGTGCTTCATACTTCTGATAGAATTCCTCAAAGACGCTGTGCAGGCCGCAGACCTCACAGCGCTCAGGGGTAGGAATTGATGGGACCGCTGTTAACCTAAATTCGGCTTCGGATCGGCTGGCCTTTCCGGCCTGCCAAAAACGACGGTAAGCCTCCAAAATCTGTATAGATAAAGATCGCTTGGCCCTATCCAAGTCCTGTCCCGGCTTGCTTCCTGCCGCCGAGTCCACTTTGACTTCCTCCACATAAGCGAAGGGAGCAAAGGCCAGCAGCTGGTTTTGAAGTTCGGAGCAATCTAATTGGGGGATGCCAGAAATTTTCCTAAAATCATGCCCATATTCCTCTTGCAGATTTTTTGCTAAGGTTTTGACTGCCTTTGTATAGGCTTGTCTGACCACATCCTTAATTTGTTCTTCTCGGATCGCCCCCGGCAGGAGGTAGACCAGATCAAAGGGGAAGTCATTCAGCGGCTCCAGGGCTTGGGCGACATGTTGGTCGGCGCCGATCAAGTCGCCGATTTTTTTATGGAAATTATCCTTGAACCGCTGCATTAGCCGCTCTTCCCCGGCCGCAGCCAGGAAGTTTTTGACCCCATGGATATCGTCTAAACGGATGGCCTGTTGAAACAGCTCCTCATACCAGGCAAAAGAAATCCGCACCAGCCGTCCCTGGAGATGTTGCAAGGCCAATTTTTTATAATCATCCCAATATAATTGGGCCGCCATTATGCCAGCCACCGTAATCTGGTCGCCGCTCTGTTTAGTAATAATCACCTGACGATTGAAGCCCGAGGACCGCTGCAACAGGATATTGCCGCCCACCACCAGGGCCA